>PJUF01000012.1_pt1 | contig 399230 bp, 404 predicted proteins | sample 1512191 | NCBI WGS metagenome assembly PJUF01 (sample SAMN08177673, study PRJNA422409) | Feces metagenome, whole genome shotgun sequencing project. | isolation source: Chicken feces (3) enriched on wood chips | host: Gallus gallus | place: USA: Madison | collected 2015-01-15
AATTCCACCTCTATGAGCAGGGCGGGCACGGCTTCGGTATGTACCCGAAGGAAACCACCAGCACAGGCTGGTTTGACTCCTTTGCCAGATGGCTGGCCATGCATGGCTATCTCAAGCCAAAAGGCTAATTTGCCGACAGGGCGCCTAAGTATTAAACAGGCGCCCTGACTACCGCGACCACGCTTGCGGATAATTTAAACAGTTGAAGGAGGCGGCTTGTGCCCCAGCTTAAAACGACACTGGCCGCCCTTTTTCTAACGACGCTTTGTGGGGGACCGGCTCTCGCTGCCGAACCTGCGCGCACGCAAGCCACGGCGGCGAATGGCGATGGCACCTACAGTAACCCGCCCCTCTATGCCGACTTTCCGGATCCCGATATTATCCGTGTCGGTGATGACTTTTATTTCGCCACCACCACCTTTGCCAATACGCCTGGCCTGACGATCCTGCATTCCAAAGACTTGGTGCATTGGGAATATGTCAGCCACGTCCTGCCTCGTCTGGATGGCCTTGACGCCTATGATCTGCGTGGCGGCACCGCCTACCGGGCTGGCATATTTGCCCCCAGCCTGCGCTATCATGATGGCGTCTTTTACATTGCGGTCACGCCCAACGGCCAGAATACCCGCATATACCAAACGGTCGATATCAGGGGGCCATGGACCTACACAGAACTCGATCGGGCGGCCTTCGATCCTGGCTTGTTTTTCGACCGCGACGGCACCGGCTATATCGCCACATCGGGCGGATGGGACGGCACGCTCACCCTTCTGACTCTTAATGCCGACTATACGCAGATCGCCGCCGCCAGGAAGGTCTATTACAACAAGGGCGCCGAGGGCTCGAAGCTGATCCGCCGCGGCGACTGGTATTATCTGTTCAATGCCATCCCCTCCCGACTGGGACTAACGGTATCGCGCGCCCACAGCCTCGAAGGTCCATGGGAAACGCGTGACCAAATCGACGATACGACAGGCGGCCATCAGGGGGGACTTGTCGATCTGCCAAACGGCGACTGGTACGGCTTTGTTATGGTCGACGCCGGCGCTATCGGCCGCATGACCCAGATCAGTCCGGTCTTCTGGCGGGACGACTGGCCAGTTTGGGGAACGCCTGATGCACCTGGCCACGTCCCGCTTTCGGCGCCCCTGCCCTTGCCCGTTCACCCCGAACTGCAATTGGCGACGTCAGATAACTTCGACAACTCAACACTAGGTTTGCAATGGCAATGGAACCATAACCCGGACGACAGCCGGTGGACGCTGACAGAGCGACCGGGCTTCCTGCGGCTGAAGGCGACCCAGGCGGATAGGTTCTGGACAGGGCGAAATACCCTTACTCAAAAAGGTTTTGGCCCCAAAAGTCATGCCGTTGTCCGGCTCGATATCAGCCACCTGCGAACCGGAGATCGATGTGGTGTGGGCACGCTTGGCAAGTTCAGCGCCCAGGCAACGGTAGAGACAGTAGCTGATGACCGGCGCACACTGGGTCTTTATCTCAGCGAGGATACTGTCGAAGGACAAAAAACCACCGTCCTTGCGCCGCCGGTATCTCTGAGCGGCGACATTCTTTACCTGCGCACCGATATGGACTTCATTACTGCCCGCGGAGAGATTGCCTCCAGCTCGGACGGCGCCTCATGGACCCCCTTAGGCAGCGACTTCCCGCTAGCTTATGATTGGCGCACAGGTACCTTCCAAGGTCCGCAATTCGCGATGTTCTGCTTCAATCCGGCTGAGAATGGCGGTTATTTGGATATCGACAGCTTCGATCTGACAATCGGATCAGCGCATTAGATTTCTATCGCCTGCATCCGATTACAGGGGAATGCCTCTGTGACCCTGGCGCCGCCCCGCTGTCATATCTGAAAACAGCCTCTGCGAACCCGACCCGTAAATATGCATATAGTTCTGATCGTTAGCCACTTAAAAGCGCGGCAGCATCAAACTCAGAGCGCGTTACATAACCGCGACGAGTTGCTAATTGTTTTTTGGGAAAACACGAAGTGTGGCTGGGGAACTAGGACTCGAACCTAGAATGACGGTACCAAAAACCGGAGTGTTACCATTACACCATTCCCCAGCATATAGCCGGTCCCGCCAGCGAAGCATGTCGCCGCGAGAGGCGTGGAAATAGCGCAAGGTTTTGCCCAAAGCAATCCCCTGCAACAACTTTTTCGCGGTAGGGCGCTGCTGCCAAAGCTTTATTTGTGGATCATTGACCAAAATAGTTGCGTTTGAAGGGTTTCAGTCGATGGATGGAGTCATGAAACCCTACCTTTTGCCCGCCACCATGATCTATAACCGCCTGATGGCGAACAGCTTTCAGCGCTTTACAGGCGAGTCGATTCTCGGAAAGACCGATACGGGCGATCTTAGTGATACTACATTGTCACAAGCCATGTTTGATGCGCCTCAGGCTATTGTCTCCCATGGCACAGAAGCCGATCCTATTTTCCGCTACGCCAATGCCCGGGCGCTGGCCCTGTGGGAAATGGATTGGGATGCCTTTATCCACCTGCCCTCCCGCCTCAGCGCAGAAGCCGCCAATGATATCCAGTCTGATCGCGATACGCTGCTCAAGGCCGCCCTGGCCACGGGATGGGTCGATAACTACACAGGTGTGCGCATATCCAGCACCGGGCGACGCTTCGATATCCGGAACACCGTCCTTTGGAATGTAGTTGATGACACCGATACCCATCATGGCCAAGCCGCCTTCATACGGGATTGGCGCTTTCTGTAAAATATGATAGGTCCGCGCCATGTTCGAAACCGCGCAAACCAAGCCCCCGATCGTTATCGCTGCCTTCTACCATTTCTTCGATTTCCCCGATTTCGAAGCCATGCGGATGCCACTATATGACCGCCTGACTGAGCTTGGCATTAAAGGCTCGTTGCTGATCACCGCCGAGGGCGTCAATTCGACCATGGCCGGCACACGCCCGGCCATAGACAGCTTTCTCGACTACCTGCAAAACGAGTTGATCGGCTCGCCGGTCACCTGGAAGGAAGCCTATGCGGATTATCAGCCTTTCGGAAAACTGCGCGTTCGCCTGAAGAAGGAAACCATCGGTATTGGTGAACCGGTTTCCATGAAGCGTTTCGGCCAATATGTCGAACCGAAGGACTGGAATGCCCTGATCACGCGCAATGACGTGGTCATCATCGATACGCGCAATGATTATGAGGTCAATCTCGGCACCTTCGAGAAGGCGATCGATCCCAATATCCCCAATTTCAAGCACCTGCCGCAATGGACGCGCGACAATGCTGACGCCCTCAAAGGTAAGAAAGTCGCCACCTTCTGCACCGGCGGGATTCGCTGCGAGAAATATACCTCCTGGCTGATCGATCAGGGCATTGAAGATGTCTATCACCTCAAGGGCGGCATCCTGCAATATTTCGAGGACGTGCCGGTCGAACAATCGTTATGGCAGGGTGAATGCTTTGTCTTTGATGAACGGATCGCCGTCGATCACAATCTCCAGCCGTCGCAGACCGCGGTGCTTTGCCTGCATTGTGACCACGCCCTGACCACGGAAGACCAGCAGCAACCGAGCTACAGAAAGGGTATTTCCTGTCCGCATTGCCGGGGCGAAACACGTCACGCCCATGACCGCCCACCAACACAAAAGCGTCCTGGGCGCATCAAGTTCTGATATCCGGTGTCGGCTTAGCCACATATGGGCAGTGAACCGCTTGCATGACAACGTCTTCATTTGACCTGACCACATTAACAGCTATGCTGTGGATCGAATATCTACGGGGGGCTTTGGGTTACGCATGAAACAGTTCTTTATTACGCTGGCAGCCGTCGTCGTGGCCCTGCTGATCGTCTTTGTCGCCCTGCCCATCGGCGCGGTCGTGATGATCGCCTCAGCCTCCAAGCCCAAGGTGCCGGATGCCGTGGTCCTGTCACTCGACCTGCGTCAGAAAATGACCGATCAGAGCCGCAATACGCCCCTCGCCTTCCTGACCGGCAAAAGCCTTTCGACCATGGATGTCGTCACCACCCTGCACCGCGCCGCAGATGATGCGCGCGTCAAAGGTGTCTTCATCCGTCTGCCTGAGGGTGGCATTTCACCTTCCGCCGCCGAGGAAATCCGCAACGCCATCGTCTATGTCCGCCGCGCCAACAAGCCGGTAATCGCCCATAGCCAGGGCCTTTATCCGGATACCATGGTGGTCGCTTCCTACATGCTGGGCGCCTCTTCCGGCAATCTGTGGATGCAACCGCATTCATCCTTCCAGGTGACCGGCATCGCCACCTCGACCATGTTCCTCAAGCGTGCCTTCGACAAGTATGGCATCAAGGCCGAATATGAGCAGCGCTACGAGTTCAAGAACGCGGTCAATCCCTATCTCTACAGCGACTATACCCCGGCACACCGTGAGGCGACCCTCGGCTGGATGAACAGCATCTATCACTCGATGATCAATAACGTGGCCGCCGACCGCCGCACGGACGCTGGCAAATTGCAAGCCACCCTGAAGGCCGGCCCTTACGGCGCCGAACAGGCGCTCAAGCTCGGCCTGGTCGATCAACTCGGCCAGGTTCAGGACGCTCAGGATGCCGCCCTGAAACGCGCCGGCAAGGACGCCGAGATCATGGATATTGGCGATTATGAGCGCACCCTGACGCCATCCTTTTCCGGCGAAACAATTGCCGTGATCGATGGTGAAGGCGCCATCATGACCGGTCGCGCCGGCAGCGGTGGCGGCTTCAACAGCGAACCGGGCATGGTTTCCGATGAGATCGCCGACGCCTTCTACAAGGCCGCCAAGGATAAAAGCGTGAAAGCCATCGTCTTCCGCGTGTCTTCGCCGGGCGGTTCAGATACCGCCTCGGAACAGATCGCGGAAGCCATGCAGGCCGCCAAGGCCGCAGGCAAGCCGGTCGTCGTCTCGATGGGTGAATATGCCGCGTCCGGCGGCTATTGGGTATCTTCCGGCGCCTCGTCGATTGTCGCCAACCCGAGCACCCTTACCGGCTCGATCGGTGTCTTCGGCGGCAAGTTCGCCATCGGTGACGCCCTGGCGCGCTTCGGTGTCGATAATCGCGACATATCGGTCGGCGGCGATTACAGCCAGGCGTTCAGCCAGACACAAGGCTTCAGTCCGACGCAGCGCGCCGCCCTCTCCGGCTGGATCGACGAAATCTATAATGGTTTCGTCACCCATGTCGCGACCGGCCGTAAGATACCTGAGGCGACCGTGCGCGATATCGCCAAGGGTCGTGTCTGGACCGGTGAACAGGCGCTTGGCCTGAAACTGGTTGATAAGCTCGGCGGCTTTTATGACGCCGTCGATGTGGCCAAGGGCCTGGCCAAGATCGACAGCAAGGCGAATGTGCGACTGGTCAATTACGACACCGAGCCCGGCCTGTTTGGTGGCGCCAAACAGAGCATCCATATGGGCATGAGCGGCATTAAGGCCCTGTCCTTCCTCGGCTGGGCTATGAGCGACCCGAAAGCCGAAGCGGTGATGTCCCAGGTCCGCGATGAGCGCCTGCGCGAACAGGGCGCCAGCGTCCTGGCCCCGAAAGCGTATCAGGCGTCGGTGCGATAAACATCCCACTTGTCATAAAGCAAAGCGCCCGTAGCTCAGCGCTACAGGCGTTTCTTTTTTTGCATCATGCCTAGTCGAGCATCTGATGACAGACAATTTCCAAAGACCTTCGATATTCTGACCATTAGACGGCCCCTGAGTCAACAGGTCTCCATGAATTGCGATAGAGCAGCCCCTGCATAATGCGCCCGCGTTTTCCGCGACGCCAGAAAGGTGCCAGAGGTGTGCCAGAGACATGACTGAAATGCGTGCCTTCGACCGTACAAACCCGCACCAACTCGACATTCAGGCCTCACTTCGTCACCCGCCCGTTTACGTCCGACACGATTGCGCGTGGATGGCAAGGGGCTAACTTGCACAAATTAACGGACTATCTGTTTGGTGCATAAATTGAGGGCTGTCATAAATTACAATCCGCACGAGACTTGTCGCCCCTTAACAAGCAAAACCGGTTATCGTTTATGCACGAAAAAACGGCGGAAGGTTTCCCTTCCGCCGCTTCTTTGGTTACCCGAAGGGTCTCGATCTTAGTAGCTCAGATCGAAGCCCAGACGCACATAGCGCGGGGTGTTGTAATAGGTCGGACGACCGTAGCTTGCCAAAGGTGTACCCTGAGCATTTTCATACGTCAGACGACGCTGGATAATTTGGTGGTTGTCAAACACATTGAAGATGTCAGCGCGCAACACTAAGTTGCCACCAACAGCGTACTTTTCAGGAACGGTGTAACGCATAGAAAGGTCGATATTTTTTGTCCATTCGCCCTTGTTGCCCTTGCCCTGAGGTGCGGGTTCGCCACCACAATAGTGTGAGTAAGGGCCGTAAGAGTGAGCATATGCATCCGTTGGATGCACACCCAAACAAGAAAACTGCGCAGGCGATTGAACCAGAATATTTGCACCCACTAAGAAACTAGGGGTAAAGGCATAAGAGCCCCAGACCTTAAGCGTGTGTGTACGATCGTTCGGCAGCAAGCCAGTGGCGTAATCTTCAAAGCCTGGCGAGTCGAACGCGATGGTCGCACCGGCGTCGTCTTGCTGTGAGTTACCCACTTCCGACTTAACAGTACCTTCGTAGTTTCCGTAAGAACGCGACCACGTGTAAGACCCTTGCAGGCCCCACTTACCGTCGAAGGCGCGCTTCCAGTCAAACACCAAAGCCTGATAGTTACGCTTCGGATCATGATAGTGGCCGAGTTGATCCGCAGTCAAGGTAATGGTGCGGGTCTCAGTTTCGCCAGCCAAAGGCTCCTTCAGATTAATCGTGACGTCATGATCGCCAACATTCCAGACATAGTAGGAATTGGAAATCGTACCGTCAGTGTAGTTCGAGCTATTGAGACCATTGGTATCAAGATAGTCGATGATCGCATCCTGGAAGTCAGAGTCTTCCGAGATACGCTTCAGATCGCGGTTTACATAGCTCAGACCGAAGGTCCACATATCATTCAAGCGATAAGTTGTGCCCAAGATGATTTCATCTTCCTGAGTGGCTTGCAGACCAATTGACGTCTTGGAACTAGCGCCTTCTTGCGAACCGTTACCATGAACGTTACAGGCTTCCGTACCGACAACATATGAGCTCAAGCCTGGAGCAGAGTTGATAGAGGCTGAGGCCGGGGTATCGGGACAGGGTGAACTATAGCCAGAAGGCGCATCTACCACAGGCGCACCGACCGTAGTTGGCAATCCAGTCGTTGGATCTATGTCCCAACCACCGGTAGGTTGAGCAAAATAAGCTTCAAAATATAGATCCTTACCACGGTAACCTAAGTTCATGGCAGGTGGTATGAAATTAGACCCATAGGAGCCATAGACCTTCCAGTTGCCATCCGCATCCGGCGTCCATGCAAAGCCCAAACGCGGCCCAATATTACCAGTCAGATTAAGATAACGTTGACCTGATAGATTGTTTTGCGTGAAGTCGTCACTACGAACGCCAAATTGCAGGTTCAAAGTTGGCGTTACATCCCAAGAATCTTGAATGTAAAATGCGCTGTTTTCAGCACTAACATTACCGCCAAGGAATTCATAGGTTACGTGCAAGACTGAGTTTGGATCGAGTTGACCATCAGTAGGTGCTTTGCTCTCATCAGGATTTGTCGTGTACTCATACAAGACTGGCTGAACACCTGGAACAGTGGAAATTTTTTCCATTGTATTTTCTTCGTGATCATAGCCAAAACGGACATGGTGACGTCCGGCAAGCTCGAAACGCAGATCACCATCAAAGCGATAAAACTTACGTTCTACATTATCAATGGTGATAGTGGAGCTTGGCTGATTAGTAGAAATAGTTTTTGACTCGCCTGTGTACAAGCCATTTTCGTCGTAATAGCTGGCAACATTGTAATCCGTAGTATTGCTAGGAATAAAATTGTCAGCATCCTTGGTATCGCCATAAGCCGCGGAGATAGTGAACCAATCAGTAATCTGACCGTTATAATTCAGAACATAGCTCTGCCCGCCCAAAGCCTCTTCCGTTTTACTGTTTAGGTTGCCAACCGTTGTGCCATCAAAGTCATAGAGATCACCCTTTTCCGTGCGAGTGGTATCGAAATAAGTCAAAGATAGACGCTGAGTAGGGGTAAAATACGCGTCAAGTTTCGCACCCAGGAAAGGGTCTTGATTTTTCAGACGGCTGAATGTGCTTGTAATGCGGTTTCCACTTTCGCGCACATTATCGTTAATCTGATAAAGACCGTATGCAAAAAGGTGATCTTTGATCAGAGGACCGCCCATTTCAATAGACAGCGATTCTTCCTGAGTCTTGTCGAATGCGCCCATATAAGAATAACTATCAAGCTGAGTGGCTTGAAGATCTTTCGGTGCATAATTGCCATGGATAGCAAACATAAACTCGTTGGTTCCGGACTTGGTGGTGGCATTAACAACGCCGCCAGTCGCACGACCGAACTCAGCGGCGTAACCGCCAGTCTTGACTTCGATCGTCTTGTAGAAATCGAAAGGCACCTGGTTGCCGCCGACATAGGTGTCGGGGTTGGTAATGTTCAGACCGTCAATATAGTAGGCATTTTCAGCGACCGAGCCGCCGCCGAACGATGAGGATTTTTCAAAGCCGCCATTGCCCTTTTGACCTTGGGTAACCGTAGGGGCCAGCAAGGTAACCGCGTTCAGGTTGCGGGCGATCGGCTGTTGTGAAACCAGAGTATCCAGATCGACGGTCAGGCCAGTCGTGGTCTTGGTAAAGTCCTGGCGGACGCGCTTGCCCTTAACAACAACCGTCTGAACTGCGGCGCCGGTCGCGGTCAGCGCATAGCTGTAGCGAACTTCCTGCGAAATAACGATTTGAGCGGTGCCTGAATAGTTATCAAAGCCAGAGGCTATAACACCAACGGTATATTCACCCGGAAGCAGGCCGGTAGCCGAGAACTGACCGTTTTCGTTGGTCGTCGCCGTACGCGACAGGCCTTGAGCTTTCGAAGTCAGGGTAACTTGAGCATTAGCGACCGGTGCGCCACTGGCATCGGTGACCTCACCGACCAGAGCGCCCGAGGTATAATCCTGGGCTTGAGCTGCCGCAGGCAGCATTGTGGCGACGGTCGCCACCAGGGCACCGCCGGCGAGGGTCGATAACGCTGCACCGCAGATCGTCGTCGTGGCCAAGAGGCCAGATCGCAAAGATAGTTTTTTCACTTGTTTCTCCGGGTTACATGAGGGTGTAGGCGCACCCACCGCAGTTTCCAGCATTACACGCTGTTAATGAAGTTAAAGACCCCTGTCGTAAATCCGTCAATCACACGACACATTTTTGTCTATATCAATTGAAACCTGTTTCAATAAAGTCACATACGAAACATTACCTTAGGGAAACTATTTTAGCCCCTCGCTGGTCATTTTATCCAACCACCACAAAATAAAAAAACAACCCACAAATATTTAATAACTGAATGCAATCAATATATTGTATTTTAAATATCATCTGATTTTTAGACATTTTGCCGAAAAATGAATTCACCCAAAACTCGTAATATATCAAAAATTATTTCATCTGACTTTGTGACGCCAGTCCGCCAAAAAATTAAGAGATGCAGATTCGACGCATGATTTTCAGCGCTTCACCTCAATATGTGTCGCCGTCGAAACATTTTCCGGCGCATAGCTCCCTAAAAGGATATGTATCAAAACAAGACTGAGCACAGCCGCAGCAATTCGCTGAGAACGCCGTGATATATAGAGAAAAATTGCTCCCGCCATTCCTGCCTCGCCCTGTCGGTAACAGTGGAAAGCAAATGGCACGCCAACCAGCTTAATCAACCAGGTGTAGCGGCCGAAACAGGCATTGCCCTGATTTTTTGAATGATTTCCGTAACCCGGCGACAATTCGCACCGAGATCAGGTATATTGTAACGGCTTACCGAGCGCACATCGACGCTGCGTGGATCAATGCGAATGACAATATCGGATTTGAAGCCATAAAAATTGTCCTGGTAAGTCGCTTCGATGCGCCAGGGCGAGGTACCGAAAACCGTATAATGGCTCTGCTTGAGCATGGTTACGATTGCCGGAATCTGGTCCTCCGTAACGACCAAATTATTGATCGTTTTCGCCGCGGGACAGGTCGCCTCATTGATCGCGGCAACGGTCTTCCCCCCCCAGTCAAGCGACTCGTTGCGTGGTATCCTCGGCAGATCCTCGATTGGCAGGGCGTCCTTGCCTCGCTGGGCGACGAGTTTGTCCGAATAGCTCAATGGCCGCTCCCAGTTGGTGGCAACATCAGCAATCGGCGGATAATCCTTGAGCAGCTTGTGATACCAGGCGTAACCGCCCAGAATCCCACCGGAGATCAACACAGCTGCAATCGCCCACGGCGCGCAACGGGTCGGACACATGAAAAGCGAAATCAAGAGGGACAACGCCGCAACAACCAGGGCCACCATGGTCATGCGCGGACCAATTCCGAGGGTCAGGGTCTTGAACCCGACATCGAGACTGATATAGCCGAGATGCGTAATCATCATGGTGCCGAGCAGGAACAGGGCCGTGATAACGGAAACCATGAAGGCCAGATGCGCGAAGGCAAAGCCTTTTTTCCGAGCCTTGCGAGATACGGCTTGATAGGCATCTTCGGTATGCGGATCGGACACTCGGCAACTCCCAAAACAACTACGGGCTCAGGCTGACGCCGGAAACAACCTAGTCTCCGTAAGATTTACGTCACGCGCTTACCTTTAAAACGCGAAAAACATGACTGAGAAAGTTGAACATTCAACCTTCTTACACACAAGCATCGCGCTTCTGTAATGTCAAAAATTATATAATATTCAAGGCTTGACGGTGTTTTCAACATGCCACGAAATCGATGACGGATCAACATCCCGCTGGTTCAACGCTATATACGACGTCGCATCCGACGCGTCATTGAGGCGGGCCGCCACGCGTTCGCTGCGAACGGCCGCTGGCAGGTCGAGCCACAGGCCCGAAAAAGCCAGACCTTGCTCACGCGCCAATTTTTCGCAACGGTCCCGCCACGGGCTTTCACGAAAAGTCGCATCAAGGATAACCGGCTGACCAGTCGCCAGAACCTTGTTTGCCAGGGCAAACATATGATCATAGACGCGGGCATTTTCATCCGACGAATAGGCTTCTTTAGGCAGGGATTCATACTCCGGACAAGCCCATAGCCGTTTACGGATTTCGTCGCTGCGCAAAATGATCGCCCCCGGCGCCCGGCCGAACGCGGGCGCTTCCTGGCGGGCGCGGGTACTCTTGCCCGAACCGGACAGCCCCCCGATCGCCATCAATTGCGCCGGCTGCATTTCCAAAAACCCTTGCGCCGCCTTAAGATACATCCGTGCCTGATCCAGGCCATAATGGCCCTCGCCACCATAATTGGCGTTGACGTGACAGCGCACGGCCGCCCGCATCGACATATATAGTGGCAACAGCTTCAAGCCGGCATGAACTGTGCCTGCGTCATCTTCCAGCCGCGACGCCTGTTCCAGCCAGAGATTCAGCACCCGGTTGGCGGCAGGTTCATGCCCCCTCACCCACAGGTCCATCAACAGGAAAGCCAGGTCGTACAACACATCGATCTGGCTCAGGCGGTCATTGAATTCGATGCAGTCGAACAATACGGGCTTGCCGTTCTCGATCAGGATATTGCCGAGGTGCAGATCGCCGTGGCAGTGGCGGACATAGCCATCGTCAAATCGTTTCAGTACATCGCTTTCAACGGCGGCATAGGCGACGCGCATGGCGGCATCATAGGCATCTACGGCTTCCGCGCCGAGCTGTTCGCGAAACACGCCTATATTTTTTTTATTAGAATCAATAACATATTTTATATTATTGACATGCTGGATATCGTGACAGACCTCGGAGCCGGCGTGAAACCGCGCCACCAGTTGTCCCAGATCGTGCATGACCGCCATATCCGGCGACCAGTCCGCCTGAGCGGCGCTCTGCTCGCCGAGAACGCCCGCCGTATCAAACCGGCGCATGACCAGGATGCTTTCGCCGTCGATCTCTTCGACACCGAGATAGATATCCGCCGCCATGCGCTGATTGAAGCGCAGTTCGCGCAACAGGGCCGCCCGGCGCTTTTCCGACGTGGTGAAATCGAGAAAGCCGTAATCAACGCTTTTCTTGATCTTGTAAGCCTTGGCGCCCTTGAGCACGACAGTGGCGCAGGAGGTTTCGATCACCTGATCGGCACCTTCCTTGAGATGAAACAGGACCTGACTGAGCGACACGCGGCACTTTCCGGTAATAACAATGGGAGGGCTTCGGCCTAGGCTGTTTTTACCCCCTTGGCAATCGAATTGGCCTTGACCGCAAAGGCTTTGACGGCCAGATGTCCAGACATGACAACTTCACCCTGCCCGCCGCTGGATCCGCACATCCAGGCCATCATTTTTGACTGCGATGGCACCCTGGCCGATACGTTCGGTGCACATTTCCGCGCTTTCCATGAAATCCTGGCGGATTACAAGATCGCTTTTGAGGCCGAATTTTACCATGCCCGGCTAGGGCTGTCGCGCTATCAACTGCTGGAAGACCTGAAAAAGACGCAGGGTAAGCACTTCGACGCGCAGGCAGTCGCTGACCGCAACACCGAGGTTTTTCTGGCTCAGCGTTCCGCCATTCGGGCCATTCCTTACACGCATGAGATTTTGCATAATCATCTCAGCAAACTGAAACTCGGCGTCGCGTCCGGCGGACAGCAGGATATCGTCACCGCCACCCTGAAAGCCATTGGCGTCTACGACCTGCTGGATACGGTCGTGACCATTGAAGATACCGGTATCGGCAAGCCGGCACCGGACCTTTACCTGCTCGCCGCCAAGCAGCTTGGCATCGAACCCCGGTTTGTGCAGGTTTATGAAGACAGCGATGAAGGCATGGAAGCGGCCAGGCGCGCCGGCATGGCCGTCATCGACATCCGGCCATATTACCAGACCGATCCAGCCAACTGGTGACTATGGATACAGCTTGGCGCGCGACCAGCCGCCACTGACCGTATCACGGCTAAACTGAACCCGGTCATGCAAACGGAAGGGTTTATCGCGCCAGAACTCCATGGCCAGCGGCGCGACCCGGAAACCGGTCCAGTGCGGCGGTCGATCGATCTTGCCGAGACCTAATTTCAGACCATATTCCGCGACCTTCTTTTCCAGTGCGAAGCGGTCTTCCAGCGGGCGCGACTGATCGGACGCCCAGGCGCCGATCTGGCTCTGCCTGGCCCGACTGTGGAAATAGGCGTCGGCCTCGGCGTCACTGACACGCGTCACCTCGCCCCGGATACGCACCTGCCGGCGCAACGACTTCCAGTGGAACAACAATGCCGCCTTAGGATCTTGCGCCAGTTGTTGACCTTTTGCGCTCAAAGTATTGGTATAGAAGACAAAACCGGCCTCATCGAAATCCTTCAGCAGCACCATACGGACATCCGGCAGTCCATCGGAATCGACCGTAGCGACTGCCATGGCGTTCGGATCGTTTAGTTCTTTCACTTTCGCTTCTTTCAGCCATTGCGCGAATAAAGTGAAAGGTTCTCCCGCCTCTATTTCAGCTTCGTGCGCTGCATGTGCCTCGGCATATTCGTCAGCGGAAGGACTGGGCGGGATCAGCTTGTCGGTCATGGCGCTCTTAAGACTTTGCAAAGGATAATCAGGCATTAATTTTGGCATCGGCGCCGGAATATGGCGCCTGCTCCACCTGTTTCAGAATGGACTTCGAGGGTCGGAACTTCAAGATGGTTGCGTTAAAAAGTCATGCGGAAGCGCTTGAAGAACTGGGCCTGCATACCTCTGCTCAGGATGAAGATATCCGTACGGCCTTCCGCCAGCGCCTGAAACAGGCCCATCCCGACCTGAATGGCGGCACGGACATGCGTTTACGGCGACTGATCCTGGCGCGCGACCTTTTAATGTCTCCATCAAGAAAAACGATTGAAACAATTGAATTTACTCACACTTCTCTGGAAGCAGCCCCTCGTTTGACCATTTCGCTACACCAGGCGCTCTATGGCGGCGCCATGACGGCGGAAGTGCCGGCGCTAGAGGCATCGCATATAAACGAGCCCTTGACTTCCCTCATCCAGACCAAGACCCTGCACATTTCCCTGCCTTGTGGCCTGCGTGACGGCGAAAGCGTACGCCTGCCTTGTCAGGGCGCGGCGTTCGATAATATTTGCTTCCACATCAATATTGAGCCAGACACCGATTGCCGCGTCTGGGGCGATGACATCTGGATGACCGCCCGACTGGAAAACCGCCTGCTTCGGCATGGCGGTGAGATCGTCATTGATACACCGCGTGGCCCGCAGGCAATCAATATTGATCAAGGTGTGCCACATGGCGCCAGCCTGTGCCTGCACGGCAAGGGTTTGCCCGCCACAGAAACCGCGCCCGCGGGTAATCTGTACATTCGACTGGAGGTCGCCCCCGATGCGATCAGGCCGGCCGGTCACGTCCTGAACGACTTCCGCCAGCGCTGGGCGTCATAATTCAAAACAAAATGCGATTTTCCTGCCGCTTTCCTTTATGCCATGACGGCGGCAAATAAATGGGAACCGCGGATGTCACTGACCTACGATACTTTTAGCTCGTCACTCGGCATTCGCGAGGACGTCTTCGGCAATCCCATCGGCAAGGATATTCCGGGCTGGCAAGCCTGTGCGCGCTTGCCTGACAAGACACTGACAGGTCGTACCTGCCAATTGGAACCCTATACCGCCGCTCACGCCAAGGACCTTTATGACTCTTACGCCAAAGATGACGGACGGATGTGGAGCTACCTGCCCTACGGTCCCTTCGACAACGCGGCCAGCGTAGATGAAAGCATCCAGGACTGGCAGAAAAACAGGGGCCTGCACACCTTCGTTATTCTGAAAGATGAGTGTCCTGTTGGCCATGCCAGCTTCATGCGTTACGATCTGGCACATGGCAGCGTCGAGGTGGGTGGCGTCACCTTCTCACCGGCCCTGCAGCGGTCGACCGTGGCGACCGAAGCCATGTACCTGATGATGAAACATGCCTTCGATCACGGCTATCGCCGCTACGAATGGAAATGCAACCAGCTCAATATGCCGTCCAATCTGGCGGCGTTAAGGCTGGGCTTCAGCTTTGAGGGCGTCTTCCGCAATCATCAGGTGGCGCGCGAAGGCCGCCGCGATACCGCCTGGTACGCCATCATTGCAGAGGAATGGCCCCAGGTGCGCGCCCGGCTGGAAGCCTGGCTGGATCCGGCCAATTTCGATTCCGACGGCTTACAAAAACAGGCTCTGAGCGACATTCCGCGTTAGATTTCCGCCGCTGAAACCGCTGCCGGCGGTTTGGTCAACAGCGGCGAGTCCTTCTCGATCATGCCGTTTTCGCGTGCCACCAGTGTCGGCACCAATATCTGGCTGGTGACGTTGGTCGCCGTACGCATCATGTCGAGGATGCGGTCAATCGCCGCCAGGATGGCCAGACCTTCCAGCGGCAGGCCGGCGGTGGAGAGTGTCACCGTCAGCATGACCGTCGCCACGCCGGGAACGCCGGCCGTCGCCAGCGACCCCAGAATCGAGGCCAGGGCGATCAGCAGATAGTGCTGCGGCGTCAGGACGATGTGGAAATAGTTGGCTATGAAGATCGAGGAAATCGCCGGATAGATAGCGCCGCAGCCGTCCATCTTCATATTGGCGCCAAGCGGCAGGGCAAAGCCGGCATAGGATTTCGGCAACTTCAGGTTTTCCGTCGCCACGGCCAGCGATACCGGCAGGGTGCCGATCGACGAGCAGGTGAAGAAGGCTGTTTGCTGGGCGGTGAAAATACCCTTGTAGAAACCGGTGACGCGCAGGCCATGCAGCTTGAGCAGGGTCGGATAAACGATAAAGATTTCCACCAGACAGCCAAGATAGATCAGGCCGATATAGGGGATGAGCGGCTTGAGCGCTTCCAGGCCATAGCTGGCCACCACCGAACCGATCAGGCCGAACACGCCGATCGGCGTCAGCTGGATAATCCAGCGCGTCAGCTTGAACATGACCTGAGATCCTTGTTCAACCAGATCACTCAAGGCTTTGGTTTTCTGGCCTAAAGCGCCGAGTGCGGCCCCGACCAGTATGGCAAAAAAGACGATGCTCAGTATCTTGCCATCGGCAAAGCTCTTGAAGATGTTCGAGGGCACGATGCCGGTAATGACCTCGACCGGTCCGGGGATCGGGTCATGCGCTTCGACCACCAGCGGTAGACCGACAAGGCCCGTACCCGGCTGGAAGTAAGTGCCGATGGCCAGCCCGACAGAGACGGCGATGGCCGAGGTGATCATAAACCAGATGATGGTCTGGGCACCGAGCTTGACCGCCCTGCCCCCTGTCCCTTCCTCACTGTGGCCCAGGCGGGCGATGGAAGCGGCGATGGTAAAGAAAACCAGCGGCGCCACCAGCATCTTGATGGCGCGGATGAACGTATCGCCGATCGGATTAAGGAACGGCAGAGTATCCTTCCCCCAGAAGAGCGCCACGGCGATGCCAGCCGCGAACGCGACCAGGGTTTTCAACCAGAACGGAATTTTACCAAGCCATTTCATAGGAGTACTTTCGCATGTAACCAGTTGCTGAATATATGCGCCCGCGTCACTTCATTTGCACACTAAAAAATTTGCGGCCACGATTAAACGGCGCTAAAGCCAGTGTGAAACGTCACATTGAAAAAGCTCATGTCGCACAATACCTTCGGTCATCTGTTCCGTGTCACTACCTGGGGCGAAAGCCATGGCCCGGCGCTGGGCTGCGTCATCGACGGCTGCCCGCCAGGGATCGCGCTGTCAGAAGAGGATATCCAATGGGCTATGGACCGCCGCAAGCCGGGCGGTTCGCGCTTTGTCACCCAGCGCCGCGAAGCCGATGAGGCGAAAATCCTGTCGGGCGTGTTCGAGGGCGTCACCACCGGTACGCCGATCTCGATCCTGATCGAGAACACCGACCAGCGCTCGAAGGACTATGGCGATATCGCCCAGCAATTTCGCCCCGGCCACGCCGATTACACCTACTTTGCCAAGTATGGCGTGCGCGACTATCGCGGCGGCGGAAGGTCGAGCGCCCGTGAGACGGCCGCCCGCGTCGCCGCCGGCGCCGTGGCGCTGAAGGTTTTGCAGGTCCTGATCGGCGAAGAGGTCAAGATACGCGGCGCGTTGTCGCAAATGGGCATTCACAAGGCCGCACGCGGCAATTGGGACTGGGAAGAAGTCGGCAATAACGCCTTCTTCTGTCCCGATCCGGCATCGGTCACCCTGTGGGAAAACTATCTCGACGGCATCCGCAAGGCCGGTTCCTCGATCGGCGCCGTGGTCGAGGTGCAGGCTGAGGGCATTCCCGCCGGCTGGGGCGCGCCGATCTATGGCAAGCTCGATTCCGAACTGGCCTCGGCCCTGATGAGCATCAATGCCTGCAAGGGCGTAGAGATCGGTGAAGGCTTCGGCGCGGCCGAGCTTTCCGGCGAGGACAATGCCGATGAGATGCGCATGGGACCTGATGGCCCGGAGTTCAAATCGAACCACGCCGGCGGCATACTGGGCGGCATTTCCACCGGCCAGACGGTCGTGGCGCGCATGGCCCTGAAACCGACCTCCTCCATTCTCACCAAGCGCGAAAGCATTGATGTCAAAGGCAATGAGGTCGAACTGCTGACCAAGGGGCGTCATGATCCGTGCGTGGGTATCCGTGCCGTGCCGGTGGCCGAGGCCATGATGTCATGCGTACTGCTGGACGCCTTCCTGCGCCATAGAGGCCAGACAGGGGGCGGTCCTCATCATGTTGGCTGACGGATTTCAGGATTGACATACCGGAGCCGTAAAACCGGCGACTTGATCCTGTATTTTGACCTTCAAAGCTACACTTTTTAGCCGATCAGGAAGGTTCACATGTTGAATAAAGCTCTGCTTCCCCTCGCCCTGGGTCTGCTGATGGCTGCCACCGCCGCCTCTGCCCAGGACCAGCAACCCGCGCCGGCGTCCGAAAATACCGCGCCCGCGCAAAATGGCAGCGAACACCGTGGTCCGCCCAGTGCGGAAAACGTCATCGCCCGCCTCGATACTGACAAGGATGGCGTCATCAGCAAGGATGAGGCCGCCGCCAGCGAGCGCATGGCCGACCGTTTCGACACTATCGACACCGATCATGATGGCAAGCTGACAGCCGCCGAACTGACGGCCTTCTTTGCCACCATGCATCGCCCGCAACAATAATCGCGATAACGGGACCGTCCCTGAAGCCGGAGGCTGGCGCTTCCGGCTTTTTTGTGCGTGTATGAATGGCAAATCGCCTATTGTAATTGTGTAAGTTACACTTATATACCGGGTCACAGCTCAAGAGGGAGAGTTTCTCATGATCGACAAAAGACCTTTCAATACACTGGGTGGCGCCAATCACGGCTGGCTGAACGCCAAACACCATTTTTCGTTCGCCTCCTATTATGATCCGGCGAAGATGGGCTGGGGCTCCCTGCGTGTCTGGAACGACGACGAGATCAAGGCCCAGACCGGCTTTCCGCCGCATCCGCACAACGATATGGAAATCATCACCTATGTCCGCGAAGGCGCCATTACCCACCAGGATTCGCTGGGCAACAAGGGCCGTACGGAAGCTGGCGATGTCCAGGTCATGTCGGCCGGCACCGGCATCCGTCACTCGGAGTATAATCTGGAAAGCGACACCACCAAGATCTTCCAGATCTGGGTCGAGCCAAGCGTTCGCGGCGAACCGCCGGCGTGGGGCGCAAGGCCCTTCCCGAAAGGCGACCGTGCCGGCAAGTTCGTCACCCTCGCCTCCGGCTTCAAGGGCGATGAAGACAGCCTGCTAATCCGCACCCCGGCCCGCCTGCTGGGCGCCACGTTGCTGAAGGATCAGTCGGAAAGCTACACGCCGGTCGCCGCGCCTGAGGGCCAGACCCGTCACCTTTATCTGGTGGTGGCGCGCGGCAAGGTCAGCGTCAATGGCGTCGAACTCGACGAACGCGACGGCGCGGCCATCAGGGACGAAGCCTCGCTCGAAATCCGGGCGCTGGAAGACGCTGAGGTCGTGCTGCTCGACGCGGCATAAACAATCTTGATCAACTCCGGAAGGTGCCACAGCATCTTTCGGAGGCTGATGATTGTGGCTATTCGCCCTGCCAATAGTCTTTGGAGGTCTTCGCTTCGAAGCGGACATCGCTGAACGTGGCCGTGAACTCTTCGCCGAGTGGCGACTGGCTCAGGAAGCCGATCTGGAGCGGCTTGGCCGTATCAACGGCGAAGTCACGCAAGATTTGCCAGTCCTTGCCATCGAGTGACGTATAAAAATAAACCGAACGGCCGGCGCGAACAATCTTAAGCCATACCGTATGCACATCACCCGATAATCGTGTGTGATAGCTGTTATCGCTGACCGGCGTGGCGAAGCTTGACGACACCACGCTGTGATTTTCATCGAGACGTTCGAACAGCAGCTTGGCCCAGTAATCGTCGCCATTCCACAACACCAGGCCGGGACCGTCATAATTGGCGGTGAACGGCGCCTCGGCCTTGGCGGAGAAAATGAAATCGCCCTCGGCCGGAAAAGTGACGCGCGGCGCCGTCAGCGTGCCATGGCCGCCGTCTGCGGAGGTGTAGAGATCGCTGCCCTTAGGCGCGGTCTGAATCAGGCGATCGCCGTTCACCTCCGCCTTGCCAGGATTATCAAGCGTCAGAGCCGAAGGCAGCACAGCCAGGCGTCCCGCCACAGGTTCGGCCAGAACCGGTGCGGAAATGGCGGCAAAAGCCAGAAATGAAATGATGAATGTGCGCATATCCGCCCCCGTATTATATGGGATCGGTCATAAAACACCGTTCGGCATTGCGCAAGACTGGTATGGCCGCTGTTACTTCAGAGGCACAGGCGCTATGTTTGTTCCAATCGTAGACAAAGCCTGCATCAGGGCAAGAGATGGATTCGCAAGATCACCGAGCGCCATTACTCCTTCCGAACCGTCAGCCGCTTCCATGGCACTAGAACCTCTGATCTCGATCACCCATCCAGCCTTCATTGCGACAATCAGGTCGCTTTGGTAGCGCCGGCCATTCATCATAATTTCGTATTCCTCGGATTGCACGTCCTTCATCTCAGGCGGCGGCTCTTCTGTGAATTCAATTGCAGTCCCTAAAACCTTGGCTGTCGGGTACTTTCGCTTCACTTCAGCTTGGTAACGCGCAAAGGCTTGTGCAGCTGTATCGCCTGCCTCAGCCTTGACGGCATAGATTGTCAGCTTGGCGACCCAAAAGTCATCTGCGTCCTGCCTGCCATAATCGCAACCGATGTCAGTCCCAACGCCTTTATCGGAGGGGTAAATTTGCAAATGCCATAGGTTAAGGTTCGGAAATGATAACGGACAGATGAGTCCGCTTTGCAGATGCCGCGCAGTTCCTTTTTCACTGCAACAAAGACTCCGTTCGCCGCAGGTGTTTTGGATAGTAATTCGGCAACCGACGGAGCGGGATTGACCGGTTCAGCAGCACAAACGCTTCCCGTCAAAAATATGACGCACGCCGAAAACCCAAATTTCAATTTGCTGAGCATTTCCGTCCCCCCAATCTCAACACCAGACTAGCACAAAGCCTCCACCCCGCAACCAATACGTGCTATTTCAGCCCAACCAGCTTGTGGGTCTGGACACTCATGCGCCATTGCGGATGCGCCAGACAATAGTTGATGACCGCCTGCGTATTGGCGGTCTGATCGGCGGAATCCATCGGCTGAAGGTAGTAGCGTTCAAAATCAAGGGCGAGAAATTCGGCCGGATTGACACCTTCCTGTGGCCAGACCAGCTTGAGTTCCTGACCATTTGTCTGGTGCAGACGATTGTCCGCCTTCGGGCTGACGCAGATCCAGTCAATACCTTCCGGCGCCTTCAGGGTGCCATTGGTCTCGACAGCGATAAAGTAACCGGCTGCCTTGACCGCCACGATCAGGCCTTCATCCAGTTGCAGCAGGGGTTCGCCACCGGTGAAGACGACCGCCTTGTCCGCTGACCGACCTTCGCCCCAGACAGCATCGAGGGCAGCCACCACATCCGCCGGCGTTTGAAACTTGCCGCCATTTTCACCATCCATGCCGACAAAATCCGTGTCACAGAAGGTGCAGGCGGCGGTGGCGCGGTCCTGCTCGCGGCCGCTCCACAGATTGCAACCGGCAAAACGCGCGAAGACATTGACGCGCCCGGCCTGCCCGCCCTCGCCTTGCAGGGTCAGGAAAATTTCCTTGAAACTGTACATCAGCGGTCCGCCGGCTGGGCATTTTCGATGAAATGCTCGAAACCGGTCTTACGAAGCTGACAGGCCGGACATTCCCCGCAGCCATAGCCCCAGGCATGACGCTCGCCGCGCTCACCTTTGTAACAGGTGGTGGTTTCCTCCAGGATCAGATCGACCAGCGCCTCACCACCTAGTTCTTCCGAAAGCGCCCAGGTCTGCGCCTTGTCGATCCACATCAACGGCGTATGGATTTCAAACGGCCGTTCGACACCGAGTTGCAGGACTTTCTGCATGGCTTGCAGCGTGTCGTTGCGGCAATCTGGGTAGCCGGAGAAATCGGTTTCGCACATGCCGCCGACCAGATGATCCAGCCCGCGCCGGTCAGCCACCGCGGCGGCATAGACGAAGAATACCAGATTGCGGCCGGGCACGAACGAGGACGGCAAGCCGCGTTCGGTCATGACGATCTCGGTTTCGCGCGTCAGCGACGATTCCGCCACGGCGCCGAAGCCACGCAGATCGCAGACATGATCCTCACCGAGACGCTCTGCCCAGTGCGGGAAGACCTCGCGGAACTTTTCCAGCACCGTGGTGCGCGTCGTCATTTCGATGGCATGACGCTGACCGTAATCAAACCCGATCGTCTCCACCCGGTCGAAATGGGTCAAGGCCCAGGCAAGACAGACGCTGGAATCCTGCCCGCCCGAAAAGAGGACAAGCGCGGATTTCGAGGCAGGGACATGATCCAGGGACGCGGACATGAGACGACAACTTTCAATGATGAGGCAGTCGTCATCTAAAACGCGCCTTTGCCGCGATTTGCAAGCCTTTTTGACGCGCCGCAAAAACGGTTTCCTTTGACGCGCACGTAAAGTTGGCGGATTGTCTATCGGCGAAAGGTGTATCCATGACCCAGCCCTTTTCCGACATGTTCGGTACGATTATCGACAATACGCCTTATATGAAGGCCATAGGCGCCTATTACGCTGGCGTATCGGAGGACGGCGTCACCATGGTCCTGCCGTGGCGCGAAGACCTTGTCGGCGATCCCGAAACCCGCGTGATTGCCTCGGGTGTGGTCACCGCCCTGCTCGATAACTGTTGCGGCATGGCGGTGTGGGACCGGATCAATGAATTCAAGCCGGTGGCCACGCTCGACCTGCGCATCGACTACATGCGTCCCGCCCGGCCGGATCATGAACTGAAGGTGACCGCCAAATGCTACAAGCTGACGCGCAGCATCGGCTTTGTGCGCGCCTTCGCCTATGAGGTCAGCGCCGATGATCCGGTGGCCGCGGCACAATGCGCCTTCATCGTATCATCACCTGCCCTGAAACCCGGCGCCGGAGGACTGAAATCGTGATGGAAAAACCCACCGCCGATAATCTCTCCGGTCTGCAACCACCGACAAGGTGCGATCCGGATGCCGTATTGAAGGACATACCGTTTGCGGCTTTCCTCGGTGCGCGCCTGGAACTGGCCGGCGACGAGCTGACCGCCCGGCTGCCCTTTGCTCCGCATCTGATCGGCAATCCGATGATCCCCGCCCTGCATGGTGGTGTTATTGGCGCCTTCATGGAGATCACCGCCATGGCGCAATTAAAGCTCCATGGCAATTTCGATCACATTCCCAAACCAATTGATGTCAATGTCCAGTACCTGCGTTCCGGCAAACCGCTGGATACCTATGCCCGCGCCATGGTCAAGCGCGTGGGGCGCACTATCTCCAGTGTCGAAGTTTCCGCCTGGCAGGAAAACCACCAAAGCCCTATCGCCACCTTGCAGGCGCACTTCCTGATGGGATAATCCATCAGGAACAATCCCCAAAAAGTAGCATTTTATTCTTGCGCAATTTAAACTTGTTGCTACCTCTATGACCGGCACAGCGATAGGGCTGCGCCGCGTTTACTGATTCTGAGGGGTCATACATCATGTCCAGAGAGAAAAAAATTAACGTTGCCAAAGCCTTGTCGGCTCAGCTTCATGCTACGGAAGAAGCCATCGACACTGCTCTGGCCGAAGCCGCCAACCTGATTGAAACCTACGTCACCTCACGTCGGGCGATCCACATGTCGACAATCGTCGGCAATGATGTCCATCAAAATACTCTCAAGGCTATGCTGGCGCTCAGCACGGCGCAGCAGCACATGACGGCCGCGCATGCAAATCTGAGTCTGGTGCAGGAACAGGTCGGCCTCGGAAATGTCGCCATCCTGCCGGCCGACGACAAGCCGGCGCCGAAACCGCCAACCGGTCACTTGGTAGCACCTGCCGAAGAAGAAATCATGGCTGCCGAATAGGCCTTCCGGTCCGGGCGGGAATCGCGGCTTAAATCGTTCATCCGTGACAGGTGTCACACAGGATGGATTATATGCTGCATTCTCCCCTGGCCATTTTCGGCGCGATTTTTCTGGCCTTCACCTGCCTGATGGCTATTGCCTTCGGATCGTGGCGGGAAAGAGCCGGCGCAGGCCTTTATCTGGCGGCTTACGTAATCGCCAATGCACTTAACACACTGACACAGTTGCAGGAGTTGAGCCACACGATAACGGATATCCTGTGCCTGACCGGCTTTGTCGTTCTGTGCTGGAAATCACCGCATCCCTGGCCCTTGTGGGCGGCTGGTTTTCAACTCGCTTCCACCATGACAGGCATTTGTGGCCTGTTAAACATCACGGTCTCTAAATGGGCGTACATGACACTTCTTATCGTTTCGGCGTATGGTGTACTGCTGGCCTTGCTCGCAGGGACTTTTGCCGCCATTCGGGCAAGACGACGGTCGCGCGCAAATAGAAACGAATAAAATCCACAAAATAGGTTGATTTTCCTATTATTAGATTTATTTTCCTTGAAATTAATTGTAATTCCTAGTCCTGAAGGCTTATTCGGCCTGATCCTTTGACATGGCGCCTGTATGACCCTTTCGCATAGCCACATCTGGGCCGCTATAGATGCCCTTGCGAACCGGCTCAACACCACGCCGTCCGGACTGGCGCGCATGGCTGGTCTCGACCCAACCAGCTTTAACAAATCCAAGCGAGCCTCACCGGAAACGCCGTCGCGACCGCGCTGGCCTTCGACCGAAAGCCTGGCCAAGCTGCTGGAAGCGACTGGCATCAAGTTTTCCGAATTCGCCCTGTTAGCGGAAGGCCGTTCCGGTGGTCAAGGTATTCCCCTGATCGGTTTCGCCCAGGCCGGCAACGAAGGTTTTTTCGACGATTCGGGTTTCCCGCTCGGTCAAGGCTGGGATGAGATCACCTTTCCGTCCGTCAACTCTGGTCTGTATGCGCTGGAAATATCCGGCGATTCGATGCTGCCATTGTATCGGGACGGCGACCGTATCCTCGTCGACCCACATAACCAGAACCTGCGCAAGGGCGATCGCGTGGTGGTCAAGACGACCGAAGGCGAAGTCATGGCCAAGGAACTGGTGCGTCTTTCTGCCCGTCAGGTGGAGCTGCGCTCGTTGAATCCTGAGTTTCCGGACCGGACATTCGATCGATTACAGGTGGCCTGGATCGCACGGATCGTGTGGGCCAGTCAGTAATGGAATGACTTATGGGGTTTAGGGCCTGCGCCCCCATACCCATTCGTTTCCGAACTATGACTTCCCGGCATGGTCGCCATATTCCCAATCATAGGGCACCCCCGTGTCGCCCAGGATAAACCGCACAAGATCCTCAAAGCCCGCTTCCGAGCGGACATCGTTCGACAGGATCACCACGCAGCGTTTCGATGCTTCAAGGCATACCAGCGTATTCGCGGTCTGATCGTCATGACCGCCCTTGAAGAACCCGTGCCCCTGCGGTCCGTCAAAGACCACCACGCCCAGCCCGGCATAGAGGTCCTTGCGCTGCTGATCAGCCGGCAGTTTATCGGCAAACGGCGGAAACTGCGTCTTGGTGCCGATATGCAGTTGCGCCCTGGTCATCTCCGCACGCGAAGTCACCCTCAACCCATCACCACGCACCAGCGCCGCGGCAAATTTCGACAGGTCGTCAATCGTCGTATCCATTGAACCCGCCGCACGCACCTTGCTGCGCTCATCGTGCTCAACCGCCTCGCCCTTGTCGTTGAAACCGTCAGCGAGATTAGGTCGGAAATCGTCACGCCAGATCAGTGAGGTGCGAGTCATCCCAAAGCCTTTGAAGATATCATCCGTCAGGCTGCCAACATCAACACCCAGCCCTTGCGACTTGCGCCCCTGCTCAATGGCGAATTGCAACAGGATCAGCCCTTCACCGGAATAGGCAAAGCGAGTGCCGGGATCAAAATGGATGTGCAGTTTTTCATCCGGTTCCAGCCACCAGAAATTGGCGAAGCCGGTCGAATGGGTTAGCGCCATACGCGGGGTGATCAATTTCCAGCGCGGATCGCCGGCCAGGTCCTTGTAAGGACCGTACTTGTCCGGATAGATGGCGTTAGTGTCGTAATCGACCAGCGGCTTGTCGAGGTCATCAGCAATCGGCGTATCCAGCTTGATCCTGCCCTGATCGACGAGTTTCAGCGTCGTGTAGGCAAAGACCGTCTTGGTCAGCGAGGCGCCATACATGACCGTATCCGTCTGCAGCGGATCCCCTTTGGCATTGCGGACGCCATAACTATGGACATAGGCGACCTTGCCATCATCGATCACCGCAATGGCCAGCCCTTTGGCGCCGGTGGTCTTCATGGCCTCTGCCACCGTGGCGTCTATGGCCAGGGGCGCCGGCAGCGGACGGGGCGTTTGCGCAAGAGCAATCGTTGGCACGCATAATAAGGCACTGAAAGCTAACGAACGCAGCATAACGACCTCCCAATTTTACAGAAGGTCATCATGCCGCGTGCGGTACGTCAATACAACTTTAGCCTACCAACTCACCGTTGATGCCTTGCTCCAGCAAGGCAATCGTCCGCTCAAGGCCGAAGATGGCCACGAAGGAGCCAAAGCGCGGCCCCTGGGACTGCCCCAGCAGCACTTCATACAAAGCCTGAAACCATGCGCGCAAGGGCTCGAATTCATGCGCTTTTCCGACCTCAAAGACGAGGTTTTGCAGCACATCGGCATCACGCGTATCTGCCGGCAGTTCACGGAACTTCGCCGCCAGTTCAGACATCGCTGCCTTTTCCTTTTCATCCGGCAGGCGGAACACTTTCGACGGCTTCACGAAGTCTTCGAAATAGTTCAGCGCATACCCGGCCAGACGATCCAGCACCGGCTCGCTCGCCGGCGTGGCGCCCGGCAGATAGGCGCGCAGGAAGCCCCACAGCGTTTCCTTGTCAGACGCATTGGCCACCGACACCAGGTTCAACATCAAGCCGAAGGTCACCGGCGGTGACTTGATATTGGTATCGCCGCGCAGCACGAACCAGACTGGGTTCTCGATCTGCTTGGCCTCTTCCTGCTTCGGGAAAGCATCCAACTGCTGGAAGAACTCATCGGTCGCGCGCGGAATGACGTCGAAGTAGAGCTTCTTGGCCGATTTCGGCGACTGGAACATGTAATAGGCCAGGCTTTCCGGCGCACCGTAACGCAGCCAGTCCTCCATGGTCAGGCCGTTGCCCTTCGATTTGGAGATTTTTTGCCCGGCTTCATCGAGGAAAAGCTCGTAATTGAAACCTTCCGGCGGCGTGCCGCCCAACACCTTGCAGACCTGAGATGATACCTTAACAGAATCAATCAAGTCCTTGCCAGCCATCTCATAATCGACGCCCAGGGCGGCCCAGCGCATGGCCCAGTCTGGCTTCCACTGCATCTTGACGTGGCCGCCGGTCACCGGCACCTCGAAGCGCTCGCCGTTTTCCTCGAAGACGATCGTACCCGCCGCCACGTTGCGCTCAAGCGTCGGCACCTGAAGCACAAAGCCTGTCTTCGGTGAGATCGGCAGGAAGGGCGAATAGGTGGCGCGGCGATCAGGCCCCAGCGTCGGCAGCATGACTTTCTGGATATCGTCAAAACGATCCAAAGCCGTCAAAAGCGTCTGGTCGAACATGCCGCTCTTGTAGCATTCGGTCGAAGACAGGAACTCGTAGGTGAAACCAAAACTGTCGAGGAACGCCTTCAGGCGCGCATTGTTATGCTGCCCAAACGACGGATATTCGCCGAACGGATCACGCACCACGGTTAGGGGCTTATACAGGTCTTCGCGCAGGATATCGGCATTGGGAATGCCTTCCGGCACCTTGCGCAGGCCATCCATGTCATCCGAGAAGCAGATCAGGCGTGTTTGCCAGGCGCCACCGGTCATGGCTTCAAAAGCCTGACGCACCATGGTGGTGCGCGCCACCTCACCGAAAGTGCCGATATGTGGCAGTCCGGACGGTCCATAGCCAGTCTCGAAGATCACCGCCCGGCCAAGGCCCTCAAAGGTCTTCAGCGCTTCATCCGTCTTGCCGGCGGCTATCAGTTCCAGCGCCCGTTTTTGCGCCTCATGCCCTTGAATGCGCGATTTGACCAGACGCGCAATCAGGTTGCGGGCCTGTTCAAACGGCCATGCACGGCCGGCGTAAGCAAGAGTAGCAAGAGACGACATGTGGATCAGAAAACTCCATGAATTAAAGAGGCTTTGGCTTTAAGCTGCCCGTCCGGATGCGTCAATGAAAAGCATCCGAAACACCGCCCGCCAAACCTCCCCTTACGGAAACATTTTTACTTGACCACGTCTGTGAAAGCGCCTAACTTTACGTTGACGTAAATGTAAGATTCTGCCAAAACCTATTTAAATCCAGAAAAATGCCCATGGAAACGCCACACAAAGACTTATCTCACAGCAAGGATGGGCACCGCACCTATTCGATTCGCCAACTCTCCAAGGAGTTCGATGTCACGGCCCGCGCCCTGCGTTTTTACGAGGACAAGGGCTTGATCTCGCCGGAGCGCAAGGGCCAGACACGCCTCTATTCGCCACGTGACCGCGCCCGTCTGCAATTGATCCTGCGAGGCAAACGCCTCGGTTTTTCCCTGGTTGAAATCCACGAAATCCTCGACCTTTATACGCCAAAGGACCACGGCGCCGCCCAGATGCGCGCCACGCTTCACAAATATCGCGGCCAGATCGAAAACCTGAAACGCCAGCGCGAGGATATCGATGCGGCGATCAAGGACATGGCCGAGGGATGCGTCTGGCTTGAACAGCAGATTCAAGACGTGGAATCCGAAACCTCAAACTAATCAATATCCAATTTCACTATCCTCAACAGGGACTAGAATAAAATGGCTTACGTCGCTCCCGTTCGTGACTATCAGTTTCTTTTTGAAAACGTCTTCAACACCGATCAGTACAGCAATCTGAAAGGTTTCGCGGATGCGGACACGGCAACGGTGGCGGCCATTCTGGAAGAAGCCGCTAAGTTCACCGAGGAGGTCGTCCATCCGATCAATATTACCGGCGACAAGGAAGGCTGCACACTCGATCCGGTGACGCATGAAGTCACCGCGCCCAAGGGCTACAAGGAGGCCTACAAGGCCCTGACCGAAGCCGGCTGGACCGCATTATCCGGCGATCCGCAATATGGCGGCCAGGGCCTGCCACACTTCGTCAACACCGCTTTTTCCGAAATGCTTTCCGGCGCCTCGTCAGCCTTCGGCATGTATCCCGGCCTGACCGAGGGCGCCATCTCAGCCCTGACCGCCGGCGGCACGCAGCAACAGAAAGACCTCTACCTGCCCAAGCTGATCAGCGGTGAATGGTCGGGCACCATGAACCTGACCGAACCGCACTGCGGCACCGATCTCGGCCTGTTGCGCACCAAGGCGGTGCCGAATGGTGACGGCTCTTACCGCATCACCGGCCAGAAGATCTGGATCTCGGCCGGCGAACACGATTTCACCTCCAATATCTGCCACCTGGTCCTGGCCCGCCTTGAAGGCGCCCCCGCCGGCGTCAAGGGCATATCGCTGTTCCTGGTGCCAAAGCTCCTGCCCGATGCCGATGGCAATCCCGGCGAGCGCAACACACTGGAATGCGCCGGCCTGGAACACAAGATGGGCATCCACGGCAATTCGACCTGCGTCATGATGTATGACGAGGCCAAGGGCTTCCTGCTCGGCCAGGAGAACGAAGGCCTGAAAATCATGTTCTATATGATGAACAATGCCCGCTTCGGCGTCGGTTTGCAGGGACTGGCCATCGGTCATGCCTCGCTGGTCGCCGCAAACCAGTTCGCCAGGGATCGCCTGCAGGGCCGCGCCCTCACCGGTCCGAAATCGCCGGAATTGCCGGCCGACAGCATCCTGGTCCATCCCGATGTCCGCCGCATGCTGCTGGAAAGCCGTGCCCTGATCGAAGGCGGCCGCGCCTTCCTGGCCTGGGTATCGCTGCAAGCTGATTTGGCTCACGTCGCCGAAGACGAAAAAGAGCGTGAAAAAGCAAGCGACTATATGGGCCTGCTCACCCCCGTCATTAAGGCCTATCTGACCGACAAGGGCTTGAAAGTGACGCAGGACGCCATGCAGGTGCACGGCGGTTCCGGCTTCACCGAGCACTTCCCGGCTTCGCAATATATGCGTGATGTGCGTATCACTCTGATATATGAAGGCACCAACGGCGTGCAGGCGCTCGACCTGGTGGGTCGTAAACTGCCATCAAAAGGCGGCCGTGCCCTGCAAACCTTCCTTGGTGAAATCGACACCTATATTGCCGCTGAAGAGACCAATACGACGGTGCCGGCCTATATCAAGGCCCTGAAGGACACGAAGGCCAAACTGTTTGACGGTACAATGTGGCTGATGCAAAACGGCATGGCCAATCCGGATGCCGCCGCTGCCGGCTCGATGGATTATCTCCATCTCTTCGGTCTGACCTGCACCGCATATATGTGGGCGCGCATGGCCAAGGAAGCACAGGCACAGATCACCGCCGGTTCCACCGACCCGTTCTTCGATACCAAGCTGAAAATCGGCCGCGTCTTCCTGGAGCGCATCCTGCCGGACGCCGAGGCGCACCTCATCAAAATGAAAGCCGGCTCGGAAGGCCTGATGGCATTGGCTGACGATCAGTTCTGACGTGACTCCATCAGATACGCGGGTCCGATACACGCAACAAGATAGCCGCCTTGCCCGTTAACTATAACCGGGTTACCTTGCCTCTTTCGGGGATAAGGGGCCTGTATGAAAACCTTTATAGCAATGATTCTGCTGGCCTGTATTATGGCTTTCGCAGCATGGGCGTATGCGCCGGAAACAACTGCCAGGCAATCCTGCGCCGTACTTTCCACCGCATGCATCAATACACCGGCGGAATTTACGCACGTTATCACCGATTATCATGGTGCCGCTTCCGACGGCCAGCCTGCCTCGGAATATATCTCGCTCTACAGAAGCAGTGACGACCAGGAACCCGCCGTTCGATTCGAAGCCAGGGTCGATTCCCTGACCAGGGGAGAATTGCCGCAGGACTTTATCTGCACTTCACGCGATCAGGGCGAACTGCTTTGTCACCGGTCCGTGCCGGATAGCGCCATCGCGGAAACCGTCATCATGCGTCCGCACGGCTTTTCCGGTCTGCAAGCCTGCGATCCTTCTTATGACGTGCTTTACCTCACGCCACGCGCAGGCGCCGCAGGCATTCTGCTTGAGAATTATGCCGACCTCCGCCAACCGCCTTCACCGCCGAGATATACCCGATGGCAGGCGGCGCTGGATCGCCGAAAATGCAGCTAAAGCTGGAACTTAAAGATTTTCCAGCACATATTCGGCGCTGGATACCTTGAACTCACCGGCAGCTTCGACAAACAACTTGTCGATCTTGCCGTCTTTGATAATGGCGGCATAACGCTGCGAACGCGGCCCCATGCCAAAACCGGAAGCATCGAGCGTCAGGCCCATCGCCTTGGCGAAATCACCATTGCCGTCAGCCAGCATGACCACCTCGTCGCTGATGCCCTGATCCCTGGCCCAGGCTTTCATGACGAAATAATCATTGACCGAGGTACAGGCGACGACATCGACACCTTTTGCGGAAAAATCGGCCGCATGGTCCTTGAAGCCCGGCAGGTGACGGGCGGAACAGGTTGGGGTGAAGGCACCCGGAACGGCGAACAGGACCACTGTCTTGCCTGTGAAAAAATCCCTGGAAGCAACGGGTTTGGGCCCGACTTCATCGACCACGGTCAGGTTCAGTTCAGGGATGGCGTCGCCAGCTTGCAGGGTCATGAGTCATTCTTTCTGTATGATCGCGGCGATGTCGTAAGGGAAATCACCATCAAAATGCGATACGGATGGCTATCCCCATTCGTGGTGTTTTGCAATCAAGACAGTCGTCACCATATAGGGTAATATCGCCCTCCCGTTCGCGTTTTACAGGCATTGACGCAATGATCAGTTCTTCCGACGCCCTTCCCGAAGATGCTCCCTTGCCCGGACACATATCCTATCAGGGGCAATTGCTGATCGCCATGCCTGCGCTGAACGACCAGCCTTTCAACCACACGGTCATCTATCTGTGCCAGCATGACGAGGATCATGCCATGGGACTGATTTTGAACCAGCCTATCACGGGACTGAACTTCAGCAAGATGATGAAGGAACTGGGCATCGAGAGCGACAATCCGGGTTTCGCCCAAAGGCTTGCCATGCAGAAGATCTATCGCGGCGGACCGGTACAGAATGATCGCGGTTTCGTACTGCACAGCCTCGATTACCAGATTGACGATATCACGCTTGATCTTGGTGGTCCCTTCATCAGCCGTCCCGATGGTGAGGCGCAGGGCGTGGGCCTGACCGCTTCGCGCGACATCCTGGTCGATCTGTCTGCGGGTTCGGGCCCGGCCCGCAGCCTGATCGCGCTCGGTTATGCCGGTTGGGGACCCGGCCAGCTGGAAAGTGAGCTCAGCCAGAATGCCTGGCTTATTGTGCCTGCCAGCCAGGAATTGATCTTCGGCGGCGACCCGGAACACCTCTGGGCGCGCGCCCTGGCGAGCATTGGTATTGAACCGGGCCATCTATCGGGCACGGCCGGCACGGCTTAAGTTGGTCTTCCCTCATATCCCAGGGATGCCGCCAGAAAGGCCTCGGCTTCATTGGGTTTCAGCGCTTTGGCGAAACCATAGCCTTGCCCGAGATGGCAACCCAGCCCATCAAGGCGCCCCGCCAGGCTCATGTCTTCAACGCCTTCCGCCACGACGTCCAGTCCGAAATCGCGCCCAAGCGTCAGGATGGCGCGTACAATCTTCTCGGAAGCTTCATCCGATTGGAGCGTGCTGATAAACGAGCGGTCGATCTTCAGGGTATCGAAAGGCAGCTTGGCCAGATAGGACAGCGACGAAAAACCGGTGCCAAAATCGTCGAGAGCGATACCAGCGCCAGCATCACGCAAGGCTTCCAATGTCCGCGCGGTGGCATCCGGATCGCGCATGACGTCGCTTTCCGTCACTTCCAGCTTGAGACATTTACATGGCAGGCCTGCCTCGCGGATCAGGCGCGATATATCTTCTACAAGATGCAGGCGCTCTATTTCGGGGGCTGACAGATTTACACTGATAAAAAATCCGGCCGGCAAATTGTAAGCCGCGCGCCATTGGGACAGGCATTTGACCGTAGAGCCCATGATAATTGTGCCGAGATCTGTCATAAGGCCAAGATCGCGCGCGGCGCCAAGGAAATGATCAGGCGGAATAATGCCCCGCTTCGGGTGAACCCAGCGGGCGAGCGCTTCGAAACCAGCGATTACGCCGGTTTTGAGATCAACGATCGGCTGGTACCAGGCATGAATCTCGCCGCTGATAAAAGCCTTGCGCAATTCGGCTTCCAGGGCCAGGCGGGTCAGGCCGTCACTTTCGAGATCGCGCTTGTAGGCCGCCACGCCGCCCGCCCCTTTTGATCTGGCAGCTTCGATCGCCATTTCGGCGCGGCGTAACAGTTCGGTGCTTTCGAGCGCCGCAGCCCCGCCCTCAATCGATACCGCGCCCATGGAAAAGGTCGGGTGAATATCGAAACCGGCGATGACAATTGTCCGTTCCATGGCGTTGCGCATCCGTTCGGACACACGCGGAAAGCCACGCAGGGTCAGGACAGCAAACTCGTCTTCCCCCAGCCGCGCCAAAACAGAGGCTGTGCCAAAGGCATCCCGCAGGCGTTGCGCCAGAATACCCAGCACCAGGTCGGCACGCTCATGGCCCAGCGCTTCGTTGAGACGCCGGAAACGGTTGAGATCGCCAACCACCAGATCGTAATCGCCTTCGTGCGCCAGCATCACCCGGCTGGCACTCAGGAAGCCCTGTCGATTATACAGACCCGTCAGGGTATCAATATGAGCATCCTGCAGGTTCAACCCGGCATCGTCCGATCTGGGCGCCTGACGCATATCGCGCCCCATCTCCGTTACCGTGCCGAGCACACGCGTTCGTGTGATCTTGCGCCCCTTGAAATATAACAGCCGTCGATCTTTCAGGCGCACCAGGCACTGTATGTGTTCCTCGCCCGGCAAGCCGGCGGCAGTATGTATTTCGATCGTCTGCAGCACCGTATTCAACCGACCGATTTCACCGGCAGCGAACAGTGGCGCCAGGTTTTCCAGTGTCAGAACACCTTGCAGTGACGGAAGGTCCAGCACGCGCGCATCACCTTTGAATTCAAAGCGGCCGTGCGGCAGATCATAGGCCCAGAGCAAGCTGTCGGCACCTGAAAGCGCAAGCGTCCAGACGTCTTCATTTCCTAAAAACGATGCGTTTCCGCTATCCATAATGCCCTCGGTCTGCATAATCCGGCATTATGCAGGCATGGCGTGATTTGCAACGGAATGCACCCCGGCAGATGATAATTTATGCCGCCAGCAGCGACGCGGCATCACCCATCGATTTAGGGCCCAGAAGTGCGCTGGCGCAGGCAGTCTGCGATGTTATGGCCGACCCGACCCGCACCAGGTCATCGCGGCTGACGGCCTCGATATCCGCCGCCACCTCATCAAGCGTGAACACCTTGCCGAAGGTGGATAGCTGGCTGGCGAATGTGCCGCAGCGCGACGCTGCGCCTTCGTGATTCAGAAACAGTGACGTCATGAACTGCGCCTTGGCGCGCTCCAGTTCGACTTCCAGGGGATTGGATGAAAGTTCGCCCATAACCTTTTGAACAAGCTCTATAAGCGGCTCGACATCCTTGGCCGCGCAGCCGGCATAAACACCGAAAATGCCGCCGTCACGATAGGGCGTCGTGAAGGCGTCGATACTATAGGCCAGCCCCCTCGCTTCGCGCGCTTCCTGGAACAGGCGCGACGCCATACCGCCGCCGAGTATCTCGCTGAACAGGCGCAGCGGAATGATATCATGGCTCAGACGACTGACGCCTTCGAATCCGATGGTGAGATTGGCTTGTTCGATCGGGCGTTTCTGGACATGGTGCTCCGTGGTGAAGCGCATGGCTGCCGGCTTATCAAAACCGGCATGGGCCGGCACCGTCCCGACGCGGTCCCTAAGCGCTGCGTGAACCGCTTCCGGTTCCACGCCGCCGGATACGCAGATAACGATCTGATGCGGCGCATAAAGGGTTTCGGCGAAGGCGCGTAAAGCGCCGGGTGTCACCGGTTTGAGGCTTTGCTTTGTGCCAAGAATCGGACGGCCAAGGGATTGCCCGGCAAACATGGCCGATTGCAGCAGGTCGAAAACATGGTCGTCCGGCGTATCGTAGGCTTCCAGAATTTCCTGTTCGACCACCTTTTTTTCGCGTTCCAGTTCGTCAGCGTCTATGGCCGGGCGGAACATCAGGTCGGTGACAATTTCGATCGCCAGGGGCATCAGGCTGTTCAGGCCGCGGACCTCGAAACGGGTATGTTCATAGCCAGTCGAAGCATTGATCGTACCGCCGTTGTGCTCGATCGCCTCGGCCAGTTCACGGGCATTGCGGCCACCGGCACCTTTGAAGACCATATGCTCCAGCAGGTGCGCCCAGCCTGATTGCGCCTCGGTCTCAAAGCGGGCGCCACCGTAGATCAGGGCGCTGAGGGCAAAGGTCTTCAGCCCGGGCATCGGATCGACCAGCAGGCGCAGGCCGTTATCGAAGGTATAGAGCTTTTGGGAAGCAAGAATGGTCAAGCGGTTTTGTTCTTTCTGGCGCGCTGGTAAACAACGCTGCCGAAAACGCCGAGCAAGGCCCAACCCAGGCCAAACCAGGTCAGGGCATATTCGAGATGACGATTAGGCAGTGGCGCGGTCAGCGGCCCCTGCGACAAACCCGCTATATCGGCTTGACTGGCCCTCAGGTCAAGCACCAGGAAATAATCAGACCGCAGGGATGCATTCAGCCGCGGGCCCATTTCGCTGGCTGAGCGCCAGTACCAATCGTTTTCAGCAACGCGGTTGACCAAGGTAAAGGGGCCGGATTTTTCAAAAGGCCGCAACCGCCCGACGGGTGCAAGCGTCACAGATTCAGGCGCCAATTTTTCCTTTGCAAACCCGAGGTCAATCAACATCGCCTTGTCCGTCAACGGACACGCCGTCAGGACGCGATAACCCGGCACGCCGTCGACTTCCGAATGCATGTAGATCACCTGTTTCAGGTCGACAGCGCAGGCCGGCAAGGCCGCCGATCGCCAGTCGGGCTTTGCTTGCGCCAGAAGCGTTGTCGCGGGCAATGGCACGGCCGCTTCCGTGCGCGCCATGTCAGCGATCAGGCCTTCTTTCCATTTCAGGCGCTCAAGCTGCCAGATACCAAGACCATTCAGGATCATGAAGGCGATGGTGGCAGCCACAGCCAGTCCGGGCGGTACGGCTCTCAGGTAATCGCGAAGGGTCATGGATGTCCGGTGAATAAAGTGAGGGCGCCGGCTTCATAGCCGACGCCCTGAAAGCAAATCAACAGTTTACAGCCCTGCTTATCAGTGCGGGCCACCGAAGATGACATAGACGAAGGCGAAGAGGAACAGCCAGACCACGTCAACGAAGTGCCAGTACCAGGCGGCCGCTTCGAAGCCAAAATGCTTCTTCGGCGTGAAATCGCCCTTGATGGCGCGCAGCAGGCAGACGAGCAGGAAGATGGTGCCGATGAGGACGTGAAAACCATGGAAACCCGTGGCCATGAAGAAGGCCGAACCGTAAAGATTGGCCGCGCCAGTGGCTTCGGCCCCATCCTTGAACAGGAAGAAGTGGAAGTTATGTTCCTTGGCGACTTCCATATATTCGAAGCCCTGGACGCAGGTGAACAGCGCGCCGAGGATGACGGTAATCAGCAGCCCCTGGATGGCGCCCTTACGGTCATTCTGTTGCAGGGCATGGTGCGCCCAGGTGACTGTCGTGCCAGAGGTCAGCAGCAACAGGGTATTGACCAGCGGCAGGTGCCAGGGGTCAAGCGTCTCGACACCATGAGGCGGCCAAGTCGACCATGCGGTCCTGACCTCTTCGATCGCCGACATGTCGCCGGCCCGCTGGCCATGAAACAGGGCCATTTCGAAGAATATCCAGAAGAAAGAGACGAAGAACATGACTTCGGAGGCGATGAACATGATCATACCGTAGCGCAGGCCGAGCTGCACGACCGGTGTATGATTTCCCGCCTTCGATTCCCTGATGACATCACGCCACCAGAAAACCATGGTGAGCAGGATCAGCGCAATGCCGGTAAGCATCAGCCACCATTCGCCCTTGGGAATGCCGAACAGGCCGCGCATGCCGGCAACCATGCCGAATGCCCAGACAACCGCCGATGCCGAGCCCATCAGGGGCCACGGACTCGGATTGATGATATGATAATCGTGCTTTACGCCGTGATGGGCCATTTCGTTCAACTCACCTTTTTGTACCGCATCTCGAAGCGCGGCTGATATTATATCTGTCAGGCATAACCTAGGATTCCGTTTATGCCAATTCCTGTTTAAACACAATGTACAGACCGCGCTCAGGATGCGGTTTTCGTAGCGCCTTGCGCTCCTTTCGACTCAAAAAACGTATAGGACAGGGTCACGTCCGGCACGTCACGCGTGTCGCTGTTCTCCATTAGTTTGGGATCGAGGAAATAAACCACCGGAAAGCGCTGCGACTCACCCGGCTGGAGGGTCACATCATTGAAGCAGAAGCACTGCGTTTTCATGAAATAGGCGCCCATGGTATCGGGCAGGACATTATAGGTAGCGCGCGCCGTTACCGGATGATCGGCATTGTTTTTCACATCGAACCAGACCATGGCCGACTTGCCGACACGGGTATCCATGTAAGGCTTTTCCGACTTGAAACTCCACGGCACACCATTGGTGTTGGTATCGAAGCGGACCCGTACGATGCTTTTGCCCGGCGCGTGAATCTCCGCCAGGGTCTCCTTGGCCTTGCGCGCAGTACCGTTAAAACCTGTGGCGTTGCAGAAGGCGCGATAAAGCGGCACGGACGCCGCCGTCAGCCCGCACATGACAACGAGCGCCCCCACCAGCATTAACACCACACGGCTGTTTTTGCTGAGCGTCACGTCTAGTGACTTGCAGACAGAGAGGCGCGCGCCTCGGCGGATTTCACGGCATCGGACTTGATGCCTTGCGACATGCGCGCCATCGAGATGAAGAACACCAGAATAACGAAGGCGGCGAGCCCCAGTCCGATAAACAGGTTGCGCTTTTTCTGCGCCTTGACATAGGCGGCCTTGCCTTCGACCAGATTGTTTTCAAGACGTTCGGTCATGACATCAGTCCCGTAATGACGTGTTCGATCAGGAGTGTAGCGAACAGCGCCGTCAGATAAAGGATGGAAAAGGCAAAGAGGTTACGCGCCGCCAGAGCTTCCTTCTTAACATCATAGAGGCTTTCCTCACCACCTTCGGGATGGTCGCCGGCACGCGACAAAAAGACGCGCACAGCCAGATAGACGAAAAAGCCTCCCCCGATGACGGAGACGGCGGCATAGACCAGTCCGCCCATCTTGAAAGCGATCGGCAGGCAGGCCACCGGCGCCATGACCAATGAATAGAGCAGAATCTGGAGGCGGGTCGATTTGGCCCCCTTCGCTACCGGCATCATGGGGATACCGGCATTGGCATAGTCCTCGGTCGTGTAGAGCGCCAGCGCCCAGCTATGCGGCGGCGTCCACAGGAAGATGATGGCGAACAATATCCAGGCCTCGACCGGCGCATGGCCAGTCGCCGCGGCCCAGCCGATGACCGGCGGGAAAGCGCCCGCCGCGCCGCCGATGACGATATTTTGCGGTGTGCGGCGCTTGAGGATCAGGGTGTAGAAGACGACATAATAAGCGATTGTCAGGGCTAGCAGTCCGGCTGCCGCCCCATCGGGGAAGGCCAGCCACATCAGGGCCACCGACAGGAAGGCCAGGACGCCGCCGAAGGCATAGGCATCATTTTTGGTGATACGACCCGCCGCGACCGGGCGCATCCGCGTACGTCGCATCAGGGCGTCAGTCTCTCCTTCGATGGCCATGTTGAGTGCACCGGCGGCCCCTGCCCCGATGGCGATGCAGAAAACCGCGACGGCCGCCAGAAGCGGGTTCATATGGCCATTAGCTATGATCAGCCCCGTGAAACCGGTGAAGACAACCAGCGACATGACGCGTGGCTTCAAAAGCTGGAAATAATCACGCGGCGATCCACGCATGGCTTTCGAAGTATAGGCCACACGCAGATTCGCCTCGATATCCTCACGGGTCAAGGCGGGTTGCGGTTTTTTCGTCCTGGTTTTCGGTTCGGTACTCAAACTGACCTCTAAGAACAAAGGGGGTGAAGACCTCTCGGACCTCACCCCCCGATTTTATCAATCCGATTTAATGGATTTAGTGATGCTCGTCGTCTTCTTTAATCACCGGCAATTCGGAGAACTGGTGATAAGGCGGCGGCGATGACAGGGTCCATTCCAGCGTCGTGGCGCCCTCGCCCCAGGGATTGGCTTCGCCCTTGCGACGGACGATGGCGGCTTCCAGGCACATGATCAGGAAGACCACGACACCGACGGCGGTGATGGCATAACCGATCGATGAGACCATGTTCCAGTAGGCGAAGCCTTCCGGATAATCGACATAGCGACGCGGCATGCCTTGCAGGCCAAGGAAGTGCTGCGGGAAGAACACCAGATTGACGCCAATGAACATGATCCAGAAGTGCGCACCACCCAGCCACTTGTTGTACTTCACGCCAAACATCTTTTCGAACCAGTAGTAGAAACCGGCGAAGATCGAGAAGACGGCGCCGAGCGACAGCACGTAGTGGAAGTGGGCGACGACGTAATAAGTGTCCTGCAGACTGTAATCAACCGCGGCATTGGAGAGCACAACGCCGGTGACACCGCCGACCGTGAACAGGAAGATGAAGCCGATCGCCCATTGCATCGGCACGGTGAACCACAACGAGCCACCCCACATGGTGGCGATCCACGAGAACACCTTAACACCGGTGGGCACCGCAATGACCATGGTGGCCAGCACGAAATAGGCGCGCAGGTCAAACGACAGGCCGACCGTATACATGTGGTGCGCCCACACGATGAAGCCGACAAAGCCGATGGCCATCATGGCGTAGGCCATGGCGAGGTAACCGAAGACGGGCTTGCGCGAGAAGGTCGAGACGATGTGCGACACAATGCCGAAGCCCGGCAGGATGAGAATGTAGACTTCGGGGTGACCGAAGAACCAGAACAGGTGCTGGAACATGATCGGGTCGCCGCCGCCGGTCGGATCGAAGAACGACGTGCCGAAGTTACGGTCGGTCAGCAGCATGGTGATGGCGCCGGCCAGGACAGGCAGGGACAGCAGCAGCAGGAAGGCGGTGACCAGGATGGCCCAGGCGAACAGCGGCATGCGGTGAAGGGTCATGCCCGGCGCACGCATGTTGAAGATTGTGGTGATGAAGTTGATGGCGCCGAGGATCGATGAGGCACCGGCCAGGTGGAACGACAAGATGACCAGGTCCATGGCCGGTCCGGGCGATCCGGTGTGGCTCGACATCGGCGGATACATGGTCCAGCCTCCGGCAAAGCCGTGTTCACCGCCAGGCCCTGAAGGCGTGAAGATCGAGGTGATGAGCAGGATCACCGAAGCGACCAGCATCCAGAACGAGATATTGTTCAGGCGCGGGAAGGCCATGTCGGGCGAACCGATCATGATCGGTACAAACCAGTTGGCGAAGCCCCCCATGGTGGCCGGCATGACCATGAAGAAGATCATGATGACGGCGTGGGCCGTGACAACCGAGTTGAAAGCGTGCTTGGCATGATCGGGATTCGACAGGTTAAAGACGCCCATCTGATCGAGCATCGAGCCCTTCATGAAGACCTGGAGGCCCGGTTCGGCCAGTTCCCAGCGGATCAGGCCCGAGAAGGCGCCGCCGACCAGACCAAATATAATGGCGAAGATCAGGTAAAGGGTGCCGATGTCCTTATGGTTGGTCGTGAACACCCAGCGGGCGAAGAAACCCGGCTTGTGTTCGTGGGCATCGTGGGCGTCCGCGTGAGTGTCGCGTTCATGAGTGACGGCAGTTGAAGACATGATGGATATCTCTCTGAACTGATCTTAGTGCGCGGCGGCCGCGCCGGAAACCGGCGCTGCTGGGGCAGGAGTGGTGGCGGGCGTGGCAGCGGCCGAAGCCGGTGCAGAGCCCGATGCGGCATCAGCCATGGCGGCGGAGGCGCTGGAGGCTTCAGCAGCCGAGGCAGCGGCCTGTTCGGCGGCAGCGGCCGAAGCGGCGGCTTCCGAGGCGATCATGGCGCGGGTCTTGCCGCCATTCTTGATGATGAAGGCGTCAAAGTCGGCATCGCTGACCACCTTGACCTCGATCGGCATGTAGGCGTGATCCTTGCCGCACAGCTCCGAACACTGGCCGTAATAGGTGCCGATCTTCTCGGCCTTGAACCAGGTGTTGTTCAGGCGCCCCGGAACGGCGTCTATCTTGAAGCCGAAAGCCGGAACAGTAAAGGAGTGGATGACATCGGCGCCGGTGGTCTGCACATGGATGACCCTGTTGACCGGCACGACCAGTACATTGTCGACTTCCAGCAGGTACGGAATGCCGGCCGCGCGAGCGGTCTTGATGTCCTTGGCGTCTTCACGCAGGCGGGATTCGATATCGGTGACGCCCAGTTCAGGATAGTCATAGGTCCAGAACCACTGGTTGCCAGTGGCCTTCACCACGACATCGGGCTTCGGCATGTTGTTATAGTCACGCAACAAACCCAGCGAGAAGATGGCGATCACCACGAGAATCAGCACGGGGATGACCGTCCAGATGATCTCGATCAGGGTGTTATGGGAGAACTTGGCCGGGACCGGATTGGCCTTCCTGTTGTAGCGGATCATGATCCACAGCAGCAGAGCGCCGACAAGAACGCAGATGGCGACGATAATGGGGAACAGGAGGTCGTTATAGAACCATTCCGTCTGACGCTTCAGCGCCGAACCGGCCGGCTGCCAGCCCATGGCCTTATCCGTCGGCTGCCCCATCTTGTCTTCGGCAAAGGCCGAGACCGACATGGCGGCCGATAAAGCCATCGTGGCGAACGCACCGGATGCGGCCTTAAACAGCCCTCGTCCGGAAAGCCCTTTGCCGAAAAGCCCTTTACTGCTCATTCGCAAAACCCTCATTCTCACGGCCGCCCGATGCGAACGCATCCATAGCGGCCTATCCCTGAAACTTATACGCGACCGTCTTCGCTAAAACGAATCTTCTGGCGAATCTGGCGCACTTTCAGACCTGTATCCGGTCTATCCAACTGGGTTCCATAATGCGTTCCCGCTGAATTGCAAAGGGCAAAAAAGGGATTTGCCTTTTTTCCGCCCGAAACAACCGCAACCGCGCACCCAGTGCGTTCTTTTGTCGCATCCGCATACCGCCAGATGACAATCATTCGCAGGTCTTTTTACAGATTTGGTCACTTAGGCATGGCCAAGTCACCAGGCCATGCCTAAATAGACGGCTGCGTATCCTTTTAAATGAAGATTTCCCATGGCCGATTCTCTTGATACTTCCGCTGCCGCCTTCGGAGAAAGCTGGGGCGATTTCGATCTCGCCGGCGCCCACAGTGTACTGGAAGAGTCGCTCAAGGGCGCCGATGACGGTGAAATCTTTATCGAAAAGCGTGAATCCGAATCCCTGATATTCGATGACGGCCGCCTGAAGGCCTCTGCCTATGGCGCCGACCAGGGGTTCGGATTCCGCGTCGTCGCCGGTGAGACCATCGGCTTCGCCAACAGCGCCGAGCTGTCGCTGGAGGCCATAAACCGCGCCGCCGAAGCCGCCGTGCTGGCGAAAAAAGGCAAATCAGTCGATCTGACCGTACCCACAGCCAATCCGGTCCGTTCCAATCAGTCTTACTATAAAGCTCATGATCCGCTGGGCGAAATGGCTTTCGCCGACAAGATCGCCCTGCTTCAGGCCATGGACGCCTATGCCCGCCAGAAGCATTCCGGGGTCGTGCAGGTCTCGGCCTCGCTGGCCTGCGACAAGCGCGCCATCACCATCCTCCGCTCAGGCGGCGAGATTTATCATGATTACCGGCCCCTCGTTCGTTTGAATGTCAGCGTATCTGTCGAGCGCAATGGTCGCCGCGAGACCGCCTCTTCCGGCGGCGGCGGGCGTATTTCGTGGTTCGATATCACCTCGCCGGAAAAGTGGCAGGCGCAGGTCGATGAAGCCATTCGCCAGGCGCTCGTCAATATTGACGCCGTCAATGCCCCGGCCGGCGAAATGGATATCGTGCTTGGGCCAGGCTGGCCGGGCGTACTGCTGCATGAAGCGGTCGGACACGGCCTCGAAGGCGACTTCAACCGCAAGGGCACGTCCGCCTTTTCCGGCAAGATGGGCAAACAGGTGGCGGCCCGTGGCGTTACCATTGTCGATGACGGTACAGTGCCGGATGCCAGGGGATCGCTCAACATTGATGACGAAGGCACGGCGACCTCGTGCACCCCGCTGATCGAGGACGGCACCCTGGTCGGTTACATGCACGATCGCCTCTCCGCCCGCCAGATGGGTGCCAAGGCGACCGGCAACGGCCGCAGGCAGTCCTATGCGCATCAGCCCCTGCCGCGCATGACCAATACCTTCATGCGCGGCGGTAGTGACAAGCTGGACGACATGATCGCCAATACGAAAAAAGGCCTCTACGCGGTCAATTTCGGTGGTGGCCAGGTCGATATCACCAACGGCAAGTTCGTCTTCCAGTGCACCGAGGCCTATCTGATCGAAGACGGCAAGATCGGCGCACCCGTCAAGGGCGCCACCCTGATCGGTGACGGCCCGGCCGCCATGCAGCAGGTCGATATGATCGGTGACGACTTCAGGTTCGATCCCGGCGTCGGCACCTGCGGCAAGGCCGGACAAAGCCTGCCAGTGGGTATCGGCCAACCTTCCCTGCGCATTCGCGGGCTGACAGTCGGCGGCACCAGCTAAGACCAAAAGCATCCGAAGTGTGACAGCCACTGCCTTCGGATGCGTGGTTTTATATTAAATCTCTGTCACAATCCGGCCATAAAGGCTTACGAAAAACATCGCAGACATATGCTTTAATATACTGATTATATTGAAATTTACAGCGTAACAACTACGCAGACCCAACTCGTTTCGGTTGAAATTGTTACAGCCATTTAACTTGTCACGAACCTGACCGCAGGTATGCCATGCCCCAACGGACGCCGCGCCAATATGGCGTCCCACCGGGGAAAACCAGTTCATGCGCCTGCAAACCACCACAGCCCTCGCCGCCATCCTGCTGGTGCTCACCGCAGGAACAGCTGCTTTTGCGCAGGATGTACCGTCTGCATCTGCAACCGTCAGCGCTGCCGGCCCCGTTCAGACCTATCAGCCCGCCTATTTCACTGAATATCAGGTATCGACCGCTTTCGACATGGTGCTGCATGTACCGGGCTTTGTGTTCAACGGCGGCGATAACGCACGCGGCTTTTCGGGCACGGCCGGCAATGTGCTGATCGACGGCCAGCGCCCCGCCACCAAGGCGGATCTTGGCAATACCCTGTCCAACATCAATGCCGCTCAGGTCGATCATCTCGAGCTGATTACGGGTGGCGCGCCGGGCATCGACATGCATGGCCATCGCCAGATCGTCAATGTGGTGCGCAAGACCGACGCCAAGCCGAATTTCTCGGTCCTCGGCATCTATCGCAATATCGACGGCAATGCCAATGCCGGCGTCCTGCTCTTCACATATAATGACAACCGCAACGGCAAAAGCACGGATATTACAGCGGATATTTTCAATTTCTTCGATAACGGCGCACAAAACGGCCGGCGTGTGACGACCGACAGTACGGGAGATCATATCCTCAATATCTTCCAGCATGCCGGCGGTGAAGGCATCGAATCCCAGGCTTCGCATTCGCGCCCGCTATGGGGCGGCAAGATCACCTTCAACGGCACCTATAATCCGTCCATTTACCGCCAGACCCTGAAATATGACGACAATGGCGAAATGGCCTATGAAAGCTTCATGGAAAAAGACATGCCCAGCGAACTGGGCAGCCAGTATGAGCGCGCGCTCGGCCATGGTCTCAAGCTGAACCTCAATGTTCTCAGTCGTCATGAGCGCACTCACGATATCGACATCTATACCGATCAGGACGGCACCGCCGATTATCGCGCCCTCAGCCTCACCAATGAGCGCATTCTCAATGGCCGCCTGAGCTGGGAAAAAAGCGATCACCTGACCTTCCTCATTGGTACAGAAAGCGTATTCAACAGCCTCGATCGTGACTCATCGTTCGTCATGAACGCCACCAGCCCCAATGTGCCGACCGATCATGTGCGCGTTCAGGAAGACCGCACGGAATCGTTCGCCTCGGCCAACTGGAAAGCCACGACCAAACTGAGCTTCGAAGGCGAACTGAAGGTGGAAGCCTCAACCATTGCCGTGCCGGCCGCCAACCGGTCGGACTCCTTCACCTACTACAAACCACGCTTCCAGGCCGTCTATGCCTTCTCCGACAAGACCAAGCTGAGCTGGAAGACCATCCGTCAGGTCGATCAACTGAGCTTCAACGGTTTTGCCTCTTCTGTTCAGCTCCAGACCAATCATGTCACTTTGGGCAACAGTGATCTGGTGCCGCAGAAGGACTGGCTGAACACGATTATCCTGGAGCAATCCTTCTGGGACAAGGGTGCCATCAGTATTGCGCTGGAACACTATGACTATCAGGATACAGCCGACTTCATCGCCGTGGTCGATCATGGCGACATCTATACGGCCAGCGGCAATATCGGGGCCGCGCAGGGAGACTTTGTACACCTGAAACTGGATACGCCGCTGGATCGCTTCCACATTCCGCATGGCACCCTCAGCCTCGACTGGCTTTATCGTCAGTCAAAGGTGAAAGACCCCATTACCGGTCAGGACCGCCGGATTTCCGGCATGGAGCCGCATACCTATTCCGCCAGTTTCAGTCAGGAATTCTCGAAATCGGGCACAAGCTGGGGCATCGATCTTGAAAGCGCCGGCAAGGACCGTAACTATCTGGCCAATGAGCTGACCGACGCTTTCTTCGATCCGTGGACACAGGTCTGGTTCCAATACAAGACGCCGGGCCAGCTGACCTTCAAAGCAATGCTGAAGAACCCGTTGAACCTGCGCTTCACCCAGGACCGCACGGTTTATGAAGGCCTGCGTGGAATGTCGGCAATCGCCTATACGCAACATACCACCTCAAAGATTCCGCCGATTCTGGAACTGCGGCTGAAGAAGGATTTCTAAACTTCTGGGGTTTGGCTCGGCGCCCCCGGAGCCTATGTCCCCAAGTCTTCTTTCTTTCCAATAAAAAGCCCGGTCTTGTGGACCGGGCTTTTTATTGGAATAAGGCAAGGTTTATGGGGGCGCGGCCGCCAAACCCGGACGTTTAGACAATCTCCGTCGTTCCCTCGTCCACAGCCTTGGTGGTGTCGTTGGCGCCATAGGCCCATTTCTTCAGCACGAAGCTGAGCAGGAAGAAGACAACCGCGATACCAACACCCAGCCAGCCAATGAACTGGAAGGTATCCAGCGACGACATCAGGGCCGATTTGTTATCAAGCACCTTTCCGCCCACTGTCTCCGTCGAGGCGAAGCTGGAAATAATGGCGGCGATGTATTGACCATTCGACGCCCCCAGGAACCAGATAGCCATCATGGTGGCGACTATGGTTGGCGGCGACAGCTTGGTCTGCTGCGAAAGGCCTACCGGCGACAGGCTCAGTTCGCCGATCGTATGGAAAAGGTAGGTCAACAGAAGGAAGAACACCGGCAGACGGAAATTGGCATCGGCCAGTGGCGCGGCCCACACCAGAACCAGGAAGCCCAGGCCGACATTCAGCAGCCCGAAGGCGAACTTCTTTACCGGGTCAGGGTCCATCTGGCGATTGCCCAGGAAGGTAAAAATGGCGGCGAAAATCGGCGCGAAAATCAGGATAAAGCCGGCATTGAAGGTCTGGGTCTGTGAGGCGGTCATACCCATGTCGATCCAGATTGAACCGGCCGGCACCGTCATGGCCGCCAGTTGATCCTGCGAGGCCAGCACAAACTTGCCGATCACCGCTGGCGCTTTCATGATATTCAGATCGGTATTGCGCTCGGCGAACAGACTAAGCGACGACCCCGCCTGCTCAAACAGGGCAAAGAAAATGGCCGAAGCAAACGACAGGATCATGGCCAGGCCAAGCCGGAAACGTTCCTGCACATTGTATTTGGTAAACATCTGAAAGAAGACATAGCCGACGATCAGCAGCGAACCGCCGATCAGGGCCGTCCCGACAATCTTGTTCTTCTGGACCAGGAAATAAATCACCGGTACGCACAGCAGGCCGAAAATATAAATCAGGTTTTCCTTGGAAATACCGGCGACCTTTTCCTTGAGCACTTCAGGCTTCGGCGGTTCGCCGTTGCCTTGTAACCACTTTTTGCCGAGCACGAACATGATCAGGCCGGCCAGCATACCTACCCCGGCAAGGCCGAAGCCCGCCCACCAGCCGACATTCTCACCGAGATAACCGCACAATGCCGCCGCCCAGAATGAACCGAGATTGATGCCGTAATAATAGAACTGGAAACCGGCATCGCGGCGCGGATCTTTATCGGGATAAAGCTGGCCGACGATCGAGGAAATGTTCGGCTTCATGAAGCCCACGCCCATGATGATCAGCGACACCGACAGGTAGAAGGCCTGTTCAGCCCATGGCGTGGAAACCTTCATCCCCTTGGTAAAGGAGCCGGCAGGCAGGTCAGCCGGAATAGGCGCATCCGACGGCAGGCCTTCGATATGATAACCGCCACCAGCGCTGCCCTGCCAGTCATAGCGATGATCGCCAACCTGGAGCTTGACGTCGCGGTCCTGGCCCTTGCCTTCCACAACAAATTCATAGGTGTTCCCCTGATGGGTCAGGGTATCAATATTGGCCTTGCCCTCGAAGGCCATGCCGAAGTGACCGGCCACCAGCAGAACGGCGCCGAAAACGATGGCCTTGCGCGTACCCAGCCAGCGGTCAGCTATCAGGCCGCCCAGCAGCGGCAACAGATAGATCAGGGTCGTGTAGGAACCGTATTGCGCGTTGGCGCGTTCATCAGTGAACAGGAAATGGCGGACCAGATAATAGATCAGAAGCGCGCGCATGCCGTAATAGGAAAAGCGTTCCCACATTTCGGCAAAGAAACAGACAAACAGCCCCTTCGGGTGTTTGCGCATCTGCATAAGAACGGGGATGGCGGTCAGGATCGTTACCAGAATCCCGGCCGCAATGACGATATTGATCATGCTTTTACTCGCAAAGGGGAATGGCTCTGATCCCCAGCCTTGCGAGGTCGTTGCCTTTTTTACGACAAGACCAGCAAATTAAGCCCTTGGCAAGCATAAGAGTCGCTGCATATGCGAAACCGTATACTATTTTTGAGCTTTATTTCTGAATTTAATAGGCTTCTTCTGCATACAGCTTGCGGATATCGCCTTGCCAGACACCATTGTACTTTTCCAGCAGACGATCGGCCGGAGTCAGGCCGCTGTCGGCAATCTCGAACAGTTCGCCAAGATAGCCGGTTTCATCGACAAACCCGCCGGACAAGCGATTGCGGTTCTTGAGGCCCATCTTGGCGATTTCAAGCACATCCATAGTCCAGTCCTTGACCGGACGGCCGGCGATCTCGCCCTTCAGGCCGGTCTTCGCCGCCATGCCGCGCAAGATATTGTGGTCCTCATTGCTCCAGCCCTTGACCATGTCCCAGGCAGCTTCCAGCGCCGTCTGGTCATAGAGCAGTCCACCCCACAAGGCCGGCAGAGCGCACAGGCGGCTCCACGGACCGGCGTCGGCGCCGCGCATTTCCAGGTACTTTTTCAGGCGCACTTCAGGGAACAATGTGGTCAGGTGATCCGCCCAGTCATCCATGGTCGGCAAAATCCCCGGCAGGCCCGGCAATTCGCCTTTCAGGAAGGTTTTGAAGTCCTGACCGGAGACATCGATGTAGTCCTCGCGGTTCAGGCGCTTGCCGCCAACGAAATACATCGGCACGTCGAGCGCATATCTGGCATAGCGCTCAAAACCGAAACCATCCTCAAACACAAAACCGAGCATCCCCGTGCGGTCCGGATCGGTATCCGTCCAGACGTTTGCTCTGGCGGAGAGGAAGCCGCTCGGCTTGCCCTCGATAAACGGCGAATTGGCGAACAGCGCCGTGGCGATCGGTTGCAGGGCCAGTGAGGTGCGGAATTTCAGCACCATGTCGGCTTCGGATTCGTAATCAAGATTGGCCTGCACCGTGCAGGTGCGCAGCATCATGTCGAGGCCCAGCTTGCCTTTTTTTGGCATATAGGATCGCATGATCTTGTAGCGCCCCTTGGGCATGACCGGCGTTTCCTCGCGCGTCCATAGAGGCGAGAAACCCACACCGACAAAACCAAGTCCGAGTTCGGAAGCGACCGCCTTGACCTCTTCGAGGTGCTGGCCGGTCTCGTCGCAGATGTCATGAATGGTTTCCAGCGGCGCGCCGGAAAGCTCGAACTGCCCGCCCGGTTCCAGGGTCACCGAGGCGCCGTCCTTCAGCAGGGCGATGATCTTGCCAGCCTCATAATAGGGCTTCCAGCCGAAGCGCTCCAGGCCTACCAGCATGGCCTCGATGCCGTCCGGCCCTTCATAGGTTGGGCGGCGCAGGGTATCGAGATGGAAGGCGAATTTCTCGTGCTCGGCACCGATGCGCCAGGCGCTGCGCGGCTTGTTGCCGGATTCAAAATAGCTGACCAGATCGGCCAGTGTGCGGACAGGTTCCGCCTTAGAAGTCTCAGCCACGCGTCCTGCCCTTCTCAAATTTGCAAGCGTGGCCTATATGGGCCGCGCTTCCGTCACTGACAAGGTGACAATTATCTTTTTGCGTCGGTAACGGCGATTTACTTCCAGTCGCCAAGCGCCGCCTGATAGAGTGTCAGCGCTGAAATGGCCGCGGTATCCGCACGCAGGATGCGTGGGCCGAGATTGACGGGATGGACATTTTCCATGGCGCGCAAGGCCTGACGCTCATGATCATCGAACCCGCCTTCCGGTCCGATCAGGATAACGGCAGGCCTGTTCGTCAATGTTGACAGGACGTCCAGCAAGGGCTTGGTCTGCCGGTCATTTCCCTCGTGTGTGCTGTCTTCGTCACCGAAGATAATCGCATCAGCGCCGGGAGCAGCCAGAAACGTCTCCATCTTTATTGGCGGCAAAATCTCCGGCACATCCAGGCGTTCGGTCTGTTCAGCGGCTTCCTGAGCGATGATTTTCAGACGCTCCAGCTTGACATGGTCCGATTGTGTCCGTCGGGTCATCAATAGTTGAATCCGGGACGCACCCAGTTCCGTGGCCTTCTCGACGATATATTCCAACGGCGAACGTTTGATCAGGGCTACCGCCAGCACTGGCCCCTGCCCTTCCGGTTGCGCCCGGGTCTGTTCAAACAGCTTAAGGGTCACATGCTTCTTGCCGGCCTCGGCAATTTCGGCCATCCATTCGCCGTCACGGCCATTGAAAATCGACACCGCATCGCCCGCGCCCTTGCGCATGACCGAGGTCAGGTAGCGCCCCTGATCAATATTGAGCGGCAGAATCAGGCCCGCAGTAAAGGCGGGCGTCGGTTCGGAAATATAGAGACGGATCATACGCATGGTTTAGCGCCGATCCGTCTCTCTCACAAGCTTGCGCCTACTTCTTCGCGGCGAGGATATCGTCAAGCAGGGCCGGCTTGCCCTCGATCTGTTGCAGGACCGGGTAACGCAGGCCGCCGTGATAATCGATCTTCACCACCCTGATGTTGTCGTCGCTCTTGACGATCAGCTCGATCGGATCGCTGCCGGTCTTCGCCTTGGTGATCGCCGTTTTCAACACGTCGATATCAAACACCTTGCCGTTGACCGCGATCAGGGTCATGCCCGGCGTCAGGCCTGCCTTGAAGGCTGGGCCGTCCCACAGTTCGGACAGAATGGTGTTGTCCTTGTTACTGATAGCGAAACCGATCGAATAGTTGAGGTTCGAATATTTGCGCAAGCTTTCCAGCGACTTGAAATAGTCGGTTGGCTTTTCCTCATAAACCAGCTTGTAACCGCCACGTGTGATGCCATCGAGCGGCGCGGTCCCCTTGCCGTCAGCGCCGAAATCATAGACACGCGCCTTCAGGAAAGCGTCCCAATCGTAAGTGTAAACGCTGTTCAGGGTTTTGACCACATCGTCGAAAGTGTAGGTCGTATCTCCCCAATCGCCATTCTTGATGCCGAAAAAGGCCTGGGCGAAATTATCGAGCGACTTCTTGCCGCCGGTTTTTTCACGGATCAGGGTATCGGCATCGAGCCAGATCAGTTGCCCTTCGCTGTAATAGTCCTCGGAGCGCTGCATCGAGGTCCAGTTCTGCGGGCTGCGTGACGAGATGATCGGATCATTGGTGGTATCGATCAGCGGACGCCACTTACGGCCCGGAAGGTTGTCATAGCTGGCCACCATCATCGCCAGGGCGCCCATTTGCTGGTCCTTCGTATAAAGGCCGGAACGGGTAGCCAGCACATTGCCCCAGTACTGCGTCTGGCCTTCGTAAACCCACATCAGGCTGTCGCGCATTGGCACCTGGAAGTTGGGCGTCCACAGGTCGGCCCCGCGGCGGAACTTGCCATTCCACGAATGGGTATATTCGTGGGCCAGCAGATCGCGGCCGACATAGGCCGTCTTCCAGTCGGTCAGATACTTTTCGGCGACGCTGTTTTCCGACGACCGATGATGTTCCAAGCCGATGCCGCCGATCGTATCGGAGGCGGCGACCAGAAAATCGTAATGATTATAATGGTGTGCACCGTAAAGCTTATAGGCTTGTTCAATCAGGTTCTTGTGGATGGCGATCACCTCATCCGGCGCTTCGAGATTATCCGGATCATCGGCCATGATGTTGAGGCGCACCGGCGCATCGCTGTCCTTGGGGGTCAGGTCCCAGGTTTTGAAATAGCGGCCGGAAAAGACCGGCGAATCGATCAGGGTGTCGTAATCCGTGGTCTTGAAGACAACCGTGTCATCCGTCTTGCTTTCGGTTTCAAGGCCAGTGGCATAGCCCCAGCCCGCCGGCTTTTTCAGCGTCGCCTGCACCGGAATCTTGTTAGCGTAATAACCTGCCGGATAGAGCGAGGCGAAATTCCATTGCAGGTCGATCATATCGGCCGTCATGGTGATACGCCCGGCTGCGGGGGTTACCGGCGCCAGATACTTGAAAGCGGCTTCAACCGTGGTCACCCCCTTCGGCACCACCAGATGGAAGGCGTTCATATCGAGCTGGTCGCGCAGCCAGTGCAGACGCTCGCCATTGGCGGTGAATTCGATATCGGCGATACGGCTGATTTCCGTGCCCGGCGAATGGTGGCCCGGCAGCCATTTCGGCAGCATCAACACCAGATCGCCCTCGCCCGTTACCGGGATCGATTCATTGACCTGAAAGATGCGGTGATCGAGGTCGGTGGCGTCTACCGTGACCTTGAGTGTACCGGGATAGGCGATGTTCTGCGGTGGTGCGACCGGTACTGCGGGCGGCGCCATCTCTTGTGAAAACGCGGCCGGAGCCAGTACCGCGGACGCCAGCGCAATAGCGCTGACCAAACTTAAACCGTATTTTTTCATGAAACGCCACTTATGCTGGAACACCCCGGACGGACAAACCAAGCTTAAGTTGTTTCATTTGTAAAGATGGCGACTGTCACATTATTGACGTGTAATACAAAAAACTTTTTTGCAACTCGCTAATGTTAAATTTCCCACAAGGCTAACAATCGATCTGCGATGATGACCTGATCGTCGCTCAGCAGAGCGTTTTCTTTTGTTTCCTTTAAAATCAATACGTCGCTCTGACTTCTCAACCGTTTTAATTTCAGTAATTTTTTAACATAACCCGAGTTTAGTTTTTTGAAACAATGCAACTCCGGTAATCGCCTTATTTTGAGTTCTGCGCTTATTTTATCGTCCGTCCACCCCATTTCATAAAAGCACGGCAATTGCCCAATGACCATTTTCTTTACCTCTGCGTCACAGGCATTGTCTAACGTCGCTTTCACGTAAATCATGTCGTGAGCACCGGCAACTTCATAGAAAAATTGCAAAAATTTTCTTTGTTCACTTGGATTTGGCAGGTTTTGAATCATTTCCATCCTCGCCCTAACAGACCAGTTTTACTCCGGTAGTGGAATGAATTCCTGATCATCACCAGGCACCTTCGGAAAAACCTGCGCCTGCCAGTCGGCCTTAGCCTGTTCGATGCGTTCCGGTCGTGAAGAGACGAAATTCCAGTAGATATGGCGCTCGGTCAGCGGCTCGCCGCCGATCATGACGAAATGCGCCTCGTCCAGTGCGGTGATCTTCGCTTCGGCGCCCCGTACCAAAACCGCCATTTCATATTGCGCCAGCCTCTGACCGTCGATCTCCAACGTGCCGGAACAGGCATAGATGGCGCGATCCTCGGCGGTCATTGGTGCATCAACGCTTTTGCCTGCCGCCAGTTTGAACTCGGCATAGAAGGTCTTCGCATAGGTCTTCACCGGCGAGACCAGTCCGAAAGCTTCGCCCATCATGACGCGGATGGAGACGCCATCTTCGCTGAGACCCGGAATCTCTGCGGCGTCATAATGGAAGAAGGCCGGGTCCATTTCCTCATCGGCTTCCGGCAGGGCCAGCCACAATTGCAACCCGTCGAGGTGGCGGGCTTTCGCCTGCGCCCCCTCTTCCTCGCGTTCGGAATGGACAATCCCCTTCCCCGCCACCATCAGATTGATATCGCCCGGCACGATGACCGAGCGCGTGCCCAGCGAATCACGATGCAGGATCGCGCCACTGAACAGGTAGGTAACCGTCGCCAGATTGATATGCGGGTGCGGCCGGACATTGATACCGATGCCCGGCGCGAAATCGGCCGGTCCCATATGATCGAAGAAAATCCACGGTCCCACCATGCGGTGTTTGGCGAAGGGCAGGACACGACGGACCTGAAAGCCGCCCAGATCCTTTTCGCGCGCCGGAATGATCAGGCTGACCGTATCGGAAAGGCTGTCGCTCATGTCTTGTCTCCTGTCAGGCCAAGGATGACCTCATATCGGGTTACCGCCTCGGCCCAGGCGAATGCCGCCCAGAATCGTTTCTGAGCGGTCCCGCCAAGCCGACGATGCAAAGCCGGATCATCTAGCAGACGTCGCAGGGCATCGGTCAAGCTGTCAATGTCTTCGCCATTGACAATCAGGCCGGTTTCTCCGTCGAGAACCTCTTCAGGCGCGCCGCCGGCCTGTCCCGCCACACTGGGAACACCATAGGCCGCCGCCTCCAGGAAGACCGGTATGAAACCGTCCACCCCTGAATTATCGGCCCGGTTCGGCATCACGAACACCCGCGCCTGCCGGATCAATTCCCCCCTGGCTGTATCGGAAACATACCCATGAAAATTTACCTGCCCGGAAATACCAAGCGCCGTCGCCAGTTCGGAAAGACGCTGTCCGTCCTCACCCTGCCCCACGACATCCAGCGTCAATCGCGGATACCGCGGCCTCAGCGCCGCCAGAGCGCCGATCACCTGATCGATGCCCTTGCGTGGTTCCAGACGAGCGATACACAACAGCCGATCGCCGGATACATGCGGCCTTACGCCCGGATGAGCCCCCTGCGGGGGCATGACGCCCGGCAGGACAATGTCAACCGGCGTCTGGCCCGCCACCTGTCGCACGAGATTCGCGGTAAAACCTGAATTGGCCACAATTACATTGGCCCTGGTCAATACGGACCTGATCCGACCCTGCTGCGCCTTGTCGGTATATTCATTGCCATGCGCCAGGCAAATGACACGTACATTTCTCAATGCGCTCTTAGGCAGGCTCTCCAGGCTTTTCCAGCTGTCGACAACCAGGCTGGTGACGCCGCCCCTGGCGATCCGGCGCCGAATCGCTCCGGTCATTTTCATGCGTCGCCAGAACCGGGGGCCGCCAAAGCGATGAATGGTGTAACGGCGCGAGGCATCGAACGCCTTTACCGCCGCCAGCCGGCTTTCCCGGCAATAGACCTCAGCCGGATGACCACGCAAGGTCAGGGCGTGGACCAGTCCGGTCATCAGAGCCGGCGCCACCCCGGCTTCAGGAAGGAAGGTTTGAGCAACGAACAGGATCATTTCCGACGCCTCTTCTTCCGATGCGCCTTTGCGGCCTTCGCCGGCACGGCTGCCGGAGTTTCAGCCATTGGCGACACGTCCGCTTTCTCCGCCACCGGCACCACCAGTTCGATTGTCGTCGCCAGAGGCACTTCACGCCCGGCCACTTCGTCACGCGCCACAGCCTTGATGGTATAAACGCCAGGCTTGTCCCGCGGTTCGAACGACATCAGCACCACCTTGGTGCGATTGTCGAAAACCCGCCGCCCATCTCCCACCGGACCGCGTACAGCGGCCAGATGACTGTAATCGCTGGCGGCATAGACCTGACCGTCCGGCGTCAAGACCTTCAGGTCGTAGCTCACTTCGCCATTGCCGTTACTGTCAGCACTCAGACCGGTGAAGACCAGCTTGATCGCCAGTTGTGCACCCGGTTCGGCGCGATTGACCCGGCTGATCTGGCGGGTGCCTCCATCTGCCTTGTCAAACTCACTTAGCTGCTGTTGCGGGATAACGATCACCATGGCTGAGAAACCGCCATTATGATCGGGAAAGCCGGTTTTTGGATCGTATTCGATCGCGCCGGGCTGTTCAGGCATCAGGGTCACGCCGCCCCAGGCGGATCCTGCCATAAGGCCTAACGCTGTAACCAGCGCGGCTGTTTTCCATGCTTTCTGCACTGCCTGCCCCCAAGGACAGCTGTGGCCGCCCGTTTTATATAACTATCCATTTTCCGTTACACTATTGTCATTAACCAAAAAAGCCCCTGTTTCCAAAGGGAAACAGGGGTTAAGGCGAATTCATAGGGAGTCAAACGCTTGTCAGGCGAATCCGGGTTAGCTCGCCGTGTCCGGCACGGCGCCCAGTTCGCCGCTTTCACGGGCCTTGCGGCCGTAAACCCATTCAAACACCGGCGATGCCATGACCGTGGTAATGATGGCCATCATGACCAGCATCGCAAACAGCGGCAGACCGATAATACCTTTCTGCAGGCCGATATTGATGATGATCAATTCCATCAGACCGCGCGAGTTCATCAGGGCGCCAATACCCAGCGCCGTACGGTTGTCCTCGCCGCTCAGACGGGCCGCGCCCCAGCAGGCCGCAAACTTGGCCAGGACAGAGGCGATCAGGATTGCACCGGCCACCAGCAGCATGGGAACGGAACTGACCATGTCCATGCGGGTATTAAGGCCGGAATAGGTAAAGAACATCGGCAGGAGCACGATCACGGCGAACGGCTCGACCTTTTTCTTCAGTTCCTCGCACAGTTTGCCGCGTGGCATGGCGGTGCCAAGGATAAAGCCACCAAAGATGGCGTGGATGCCCACGGCATCCATCACGAAGGCCGCGAGGAAGAAGCTGATCATTATCATGGCCAGAACTGGGTGGCTCAATTCACCCTGGGCTTCAACCATGCGGCCGAGCGGCGCCAATAATTTGCGGCCGATAAAGACCACGAACAGGGCAAAAGCCAGCCCACCGACAATGGCCACGACCGCAACGCCCGGACCGGCGCCGAAAGTCGCCAGCACGATCGCCAGCACGCACCACGACACGGCATCGTCAAAAGCGCCAGCGGTAAGGGACAGCGTACCCAGCGCCGAATTGGCCAGGCCGCGTTCGTTGATGATACGCGCCAGCATCGGGAAGGCGGTCAGGGCGATACAGGCGCCCATGAACAGCGTGGCATTGAAGCGTGAAATACCTTCTGCGAACAGGCCAGGCACCGTCATCAGCCACGGCGTCATCAGGATGGCCAGCAGGAAGGGCGCGGTGATGCCCGCCAGCGACACGAACATGGCGCTCTTGCCCTTCTGAGCGAAGTGATCGGCGCGGAAGGTCGTGCCGACCATGAACATGTAAAGGCCGACACCAAACTGCGCGCCGGTATAGAGCACGTTCTTCATTTCCTTGGGGAAGATGGCGCCCTGAACTTCCGGCAGAAACAATCCGAACAACGATGGCCCGAGAATGACGCCGGCGATCATCTCGCCAACCACCTGCGGCTGGCCAAGGAATTTCTGCCCCAGCCACCCTACCACCCGGCAGGTCACGATAATGACGGCCAGTTGCAGGAAGAAGTGCGTGGAAAAATCGCCCGGCGCATAGGCCTTGGTGACGCCATCGGCGCCAACTGCGCCATGCGGCGACAGGATATTGGCCACTTCATGGACGGCGCTTTGCCATATGTCCGTGGCGATCAGGTCGAGGATCATTGGGGGTTCCCTGGATAAGTCTTGTAAATTTTTCTGGTGGCAGCTCACTGCTCGGCTTTAGAGTTCGCAGATATTATTCATCCGTCAAACGGAAAACATATTCCACAAGCCTTTAAATTTATTACATTTTGCCCTGTTGCAACTAAGATACATCGTAGCAACATACCTACATTTAAACAGAAACATCTGTAGCAATGTAGATTCGTCTTGTCGCATTCAGCGGTATATCCTAGTCTGCTGTAACGCAGTTACGAGGAGCCTCATGACCACTATCAGCAGCCGCGACTTCAATCAGGATGTCGGCAAGGCCAAGCGCCTGGCGCGCCAGGAACCGGTCTTTATCACGGATCGCGGCCGCCCGTCGCATGTCCTCATGAGCTTCGAGGCCTTCCGCCAGATCAGCGGCCAGACCGAGAGCATTATCGATCTGCTGGCCATGCCGGAGCCGGGCGATATCGAACTGGAAGCCACCGCTACCGATCAGGGCCTTGCCTGGGATCGCACCGAACCCCTGGACGAAGGCTACTGATATGTACCTGCTCGACACCCCTGTTATCAGTGAGTTGCGCAAGGCCAAGACTGGTCGCTGCGATCCCGGCGTCATTCGCTGGGCCTCGGGCGTAGCACGGCAAAATCTCTATATGTCCGCCATCAGCCTGCTCGAACTGGAAAACAGCATCGTCAGAGCCGAGCGCAAGGACCGCGCCCAGGCCGCTCCCCTGCGTGCATGGCTGGACGAACAGGTGATGAAGGCTTTCGATGGCCGCATCCTGCCGGTCGATGCCGGCGTAGTGAAAAAACGCGCCGCATTGAGCGTGGCCGAATCGAAGAACGAGCGCGACGCCCTTATCACCGCCACGGCGCAGCTTCACGGCCTTGTGCTGGTCACGCGAAACGCAACCGCTTTTAAAAGCGCACGCGTCAAGCTGTTCAATCCATGGGGCTACACACCGGACGAAGAAACGAACGATGACGCCGACTGGCAACAGGTAGCCCGCAGCGGTCCGCTATGGCTGAAAAATCTGTTTTTACGGTTTTAAGGCATTTTTGTGTTTAGTTCGGCTATCAATCTGCATTAGAATTATACGCATTAAACACCATTGACGCGCTTTTATTTAAATCATACTCATTAAGTGCAGATTTAAAACGGCGCTTTAGGAGAAGCAACAATGCTATCCATGAAAGCCAAATACGCACTGAAAGCGCTTATTCATATGGCACAAATGGACAAACCCATGCTGCCCAGCAAGCAGATCGCCGAGGCAGCGGATATTCCGCAAAAATTCCTCGACAATATACTTCAGGAGTTGCGCCAGAACGGCATCGTCGATTCAAAGCGCGGCATCTTCGGGGGCTACTTTCTGGCCAGGAAGGCCAGCGAGATATTTCTGGGGGATATTATCCGCATCATCGACGGCCCGCTGGCGCCTATTCGTTGCGCCAGCCTGACAGCCTACCAGAAATGCGAGGACTGTCGTGATGAAGCGGCCTGCCAGTTGCGGCACCTGATGCTGGATGTCCGCAACGCCATGTCCGGCGTCCTCGACAAACGATGTTTGCAGGATCTTGTTGCTGATCCTTCGCTTTAAGCCCCTCACTTAAACTCTTCCGTAAATTTTTTTAGACGAGGACCACCATGAGTGTACCGTCCAGCGCCCCCGTGCGCCCAGAATCCAACGTGGCTTTCAGCGCGTCCAATCTCACCGAGATCGAGCGCCAGATCCTGACCAGCCTTCAGCAGATCCGTTTCGGTTCGCTGGAAATCGTCATTCACGACTCACGGGTCGTGCAGATCGAACGCAGCGAAAAGCTGCGCTTCGACGCCAAGGGCAAGGCGCTCAATGAGAGCCTCTCCTGATACCTTAAGTTACCAGCCTAACCTCCCAATTAAAAATCATAAATCTCGCTGACCGGACCACCGGAAGTGATGCACCCCACACGGAGTCATCCCATGCGAATCTCTCACACCACCTTAAGCCTCGGCGCGCTTGCTGCCGCCATTGCCTTCACGCCTGCCATCGCTTCCGCCCAGGACGCGCCTGCCGCCAGCAGCGACACGCCCGCCTTGACCTACGAGGAACGCATCGCCCGCCTCGAACAGGAACTCGACACCCTGAAGCGCCAGCGCGAGCTGGACCAGGAAATTGCCACCTCTACCGCCGCCAAGACGCCGGTCGCCACGCTCGACAAGAAGGGGCTGTCCTTCACCTCGGCCGATGGCAAGTATGCGTTCGGCATCAATGCCCAGGTCAATGTTGATATTCACAGCTTCGGCAATGACGGCGGCACCCTGCGTGATGAAGTCGTCGGCCGTCTGATCCGTCCGACCTTCTCCGGCAAGGCTGGCAACGCTTCCTTCCGCTTCACGCCGGAACTGGGCGGTTCATCTTCCGCTGCGGCTTCAATCGTTGACGCCTATATTGAATACAAATTCTCCGACGCCGTGCAGTTCCGCGGCGGCAAGTTCAAGTCGCCACTCGGACTGGAGCGTCTGCAATCCGACGCCGATGTTATCTGGACCGAACGCGGTCATTCAACCAACCTCGTGCCGAACCGCGATGTCGGCTACCAGGTTTTCGGCACCCTGTTCGATAACGCCGTCGAATACCAGGTCGGGCTGTTCAACGGCGCCGCCGATGGCGTCAACCTGAACAACGACCTCGACAACCAGAAGGACGTTGCCTATCGCGTCTTTGCCCAGCCCTTCCTCAACTCCAGCGCTGTCTTCCTGCAAGGCTTCGGCATCGGCTACGCCGGCTCGGACGGCAAGCACCTCGGCAATGCCACCGACACCCAACTCGGCAGTTACAAGACTCCCGGCCAGCAGACCTTCTTCAAGTACGCCACCGGCGTCTATTCCAACGGCAAGGAAACCCGTTCCAACCCGCAAGCCTGGTTCTATCTCAATAACTTCGGCATCCTGGCCGATTATGTGACCGTAAAGCAGGACGTCGCTTCAGCCACAGCCACGGCCGAACTGGAAAACAAGGCGCTTGATGTCTCGGCGTCATGGGTCCTGACCGGTGAAAACGTCAACTACAAGGGCGGCGTCAAACCGGCCAAGGATTTCAGCCTGAAGAACGGCACCTGGGGCGCTTTCGAACTGACCGCCCGTTACGGTTACACCGAAATCGACCAGGACGCCTTCACGGGCGGTTTCGCCTCGGCCTCTTCCGCCGCCCAGAAGGCGACCTCCACCGGGTTCGGTATCGGCTGGTACTGGAGCGAAAACCTGAAGCTGCTGGCCGACTATGACTTGACCGAGTTCGATGGCGGTGCCGCTGCCGGTGCCGACCGCCGCAAGGAAGAGTTCACCTCCGGCCGCATTCAGTTCCGCTACTAACAAGCGTTACAAAACGCGCTGATCGCTTTTTTACATAAATTGAGGCAGACTGTCCGGATGGGAATTCGGCCAGCGCCAAATCAAAGAAGGAACATCTACATGTCTTTCAAGAACCCAGAACGCAGAACATTTCTGACCGGCCTGCTCGGCGGCGCCAGCCTCATGGCTTCCGGAGCGGTGACAACAGGCGCCCTGGCCCTCGCTGGCCCCGCCGCCGCCAAGACACGCGAACTGCTCAACGTCTCTTACGACCCCACCCGTGAGCTTTACGTCGCCTATAACACGGCCTTCACCAAGCACTGGAAGGCCACGACCGGCGAAGACATCACTATCCGCCAAAGCCACGGCGGTTCCGGAGGTCAGGCGCGTTCGGTCATCGACGGCGTACCCGCCGATGTCGTGACCCTGGCCCTGGCTGCGGATATCGACTCGATTTCTCAAAAAGCCGGCCTCCTCCCCGCCAACTGGCAGGGTCGCTTCCCGAAAAATTCGACACCCTACGCTTCGACCATCGTCTTCCTCGTCCGCAAAGGCAATCCGAAGAAGATCAAGGACTGGGATGATCTGATCCGCCTCGATGTCTCGGTCATCACCCCGAATCCGAAGACCTCCGGCGGCGCGCGCTGGAACTATCTGGCCGCCTATGCCTACGCCAAGAAGCGCTGGGGCACCGATGCCCTGGCCAAGGAATTCCTGACCAACCTGTTCAACCGTGTGCCGGTGCTCGATACCGGTGCCCGCGGCTCGACCGTCACCTTTGTTGAACGCGGTGTCGGCGATGTGCTGATCGCCTGGGAAAATGAGGCCTATCTGGCCGTCAACCAGCTCGGCAAGGGCAAGTTCGACATCGTCTATCCGTCGATTTCGATCCTGGCTGAGCCGCCGGTCGCCGTCGTCGACAAGAACGCCGCCAAGAAGGGCAATCTGGCCGCCGCCAAGGAGTATCTGACCTACCTTTACAGCGACGAAGCCCAGGAAATCATCGCCCAGAACTATTACCGCCCGTCCAATCCCGCGATCCTGGCCAAATATGCCAGCAGCTTCCCGAAACTTCCGCTGGTCACCATCAATGATTTCGGTGGCTGGAAGAAGGTCCAGAAGGAACAGTTCGATTATGGCGGCGTCTTCGACCAGATCACTAAAAAATAGTTCGATCTGATCACCAAGACGTAATTTCCCAGTGATCGGAGATAGTGAGACGCTGCCGAGCTTTGTTACCGGCAGCGTCTTTTCCGAGCGTCCAGCCTTTTCCAAATCAATATTGCCATATCAAGATTGATCGCCAGGCCCCCTCCAACCTGACAGGTAACTTTATGACGGGACAACCCGACACCGTAGCAACAGAGCCGGCCATTCCGGATCATTTCAAGGCGCCGCACCCGGCTACCGGCACGACACGCGTGCTGCCGGGCTTCAAGATTACGCTTGGTATTACGGTCTTCTATCTCAGCCTGATTGTCATCATTCCGCTGGCCGCGCTCATCGCACGCCCATGGGAACATGGCCTGTCAGGTTTCATGTTCGTGCTGACCGACGAACGCGTTCTTCATGCCCTGTGGCTCAGCTTCATTACGGCCCTGGCCGCCGCCGTAGTCAATGTCTTCGCCGGTCTCGCCGTCGCCTGGGCCCTGACCCGCTACAACTTCTCCGGCCGCAAGCTGCTTGATGCCCTCATCGACCTGCCCTTTGCCCTGCCCACCGCCGTTGCCGGCATCGCCCTGTCGAGCCTTTACGCCGGCAGCGGCTGGATCGGCAGCCTGACGGAACCGCTCGGCATCAAGATCGCCTATACCCCGATCGGCATTTTCCTGGCCCTGACCTTCATCGGCCTGCCCTTCGTGGTGCGCAGCGTCCAGCCCGTTCTCGCGGAATTCGAGGCCGAGATCGAGGAAGCCGCCGAAACGCTCGGTGCCTCTGCCCTGCAAACCGGTTTGCGCATCATCCTGCCCGCCCTCATGCCTGCGCTTGTTACCGGTTTTTCCCTCGCCCTGGCGCGCGGCGTCGGTGAATACGGCTCAGTCATCTTCATCGCCGGCAACATGCCCTATATTTCCGAAATCGCTCCCCTGCTGATCGTGATCAAGCTCCAGGAATTTGATTATGCCGGCGCCGCCGCTGTGGGCGTCATCATGCTGGCCATGTCTCTAGTCATCCTGCTGTTCCTCAATGTGGCCCAGCGCTTCTTTGCCAATGTCGGGAGCGCCAAATGACCGCCAAAGCCGCCCGCTCGCCGAAAACCTTCGGTGCCTTCGCTCTGCTCGCCTTTACCCTGCTGTGGCTGGGCTTCATCATCCTGCTGCCGCTGATCAATGTGCTTGTCACAGCTTTCTCGCAGGGCCTTCCGCCCTATCTGGCCGCTCTCCATACCGAGGATGCCAAGGCCGCTATCCTGCTGACCCTGCTGGTCGCCGCCATTGCCGTGCCACTCAATGCCATCTTCGGCGTCTCTGCGGCCTGGTGCATTACGCGCTTTGAATTCAAGGGGAAAAGCCTGCTGCTCAGCATACTCGACCTGCCGTTCTCCATCTCGCCGGTCATTTCCGGCCTTGTGTGGATCCTGCTGTTCGGCGCCCAGGGCTGGTTCGGCTTCCTGCTGCGCGATCATGACATCAAGATCGTCTTCGCCCTGCCGGGGCTGGTGCTGGCCACCGTGCTCGTCACCCTGCCCTTCATCGCCCGCGAACTGATCCCGCTGATGGAAGACCAGGGCACCGATGAGGAAGTCGCCGCCCGCACGTTAGGGGCGCGTGGCTGGGATATCTTCTTCCGCGTCACCCTGCCCAATATCAAGTGGGCGCTGCTTTACGGCGTTTTGCTGTGTACGGCGCGGGCCATGGGTGAGTTTGGCGCTGTGTCGGTCGTTTCCGGCCATGTCCGCGGCCTGACCGACACCCTGCCGCTCTATATCGAGATTACCTACAACCAGTACGACACGATCGGCGCCTTCGCCGCAGCCTCCATTCTGGCCGGCCTCGCCATCGTCACGCTCGTACTCAAAACCCTTCTGGAATGGCGCTTCGCGGGTGAACTCGCAGCTTCACGCAGACATTAAGGAACAGACCGGATGTCTTTGATAATTAACAATGTAAATAAAACTTTCACCAACTTCCCCGCGCTCAAGGACGTGACCTTCGAGGCAAAGTCCGGCGAGTTCATTGCTCTGCTCGGCCCGTCCGGCTCCGGCAAGACGACCCTGCTGCGCCTGCTGGCCGGGCTGGATACGCCCAGCAGCGGCGGCATCACTTTCGAGGGTGAGGACTATCTCAGGCTCAATCCCCGTGATCGCCGCATCGGCATGGTCTTCCAGTCCTACGCCCTGTTCCGCCACATGACCGTGGCACAGAATATCGCCTTCGGCCTCGATGTTCGCCCTGGCAAGCAAAGGCCCCCAAAGACAGAGATCAAGGCCACGGTCGAACGCCTGCTCAAGCTGATCCAGATGGAAGACCTCGGCAAACGCTACCCCAGCCAGCTTTCCGGCGGCCAGCGCCAGCGCGTAGCCCTCGCCCGTGCCCTCGCCATCAATCCGCGCATCCTGCTGCTGGATGAACCTTTCGGCGCTCTCGACGCCCTTGTGCGCAAGGACCTGCGCCGCTGGCTGAAACGCATCCATCACGAAACCGGCGTGACGACCATCTTCGTGACGCACGATCAGGAGGAAGCACTCGATCTCGCCGACCGTGTTGTCGTGCTCAAGGCCGGCAAGGTCGAACAGATCGGTACGCCGCTTGAAATCCACAGCAACCCTGGCTCAGCCTTCGTGTTCGACTTCCTGGGTTCGGCCAACAAGGCCAGTGGCCGGATCAAGGATGGCATCGCCCAGTTCGACGGCTTCACCGTGCCGGTCGCCGGGGCTGCCAATGACGGGGACTACACTGTCCGCTTCCGTCCCTACGAAGCGCAGCTCTCGCGTAGTGGCGCCGGTATCCCCGTCACCGTCGCCGCCGTCCTGCCCGCCGGCAGCACTCTGCGGCTTGAGCTCAAGGGAACCGATGGAAGCCTGTTCGAGACCCAGCATCCCCATGGTGGCGACGCCGACAGCTTCGCCGTTGGTGACGAACTGCGCCTCAAACCCGAGCGGGTTTACGCCTACGCCTGAGTCGCCATGCGGTAACGACGAATTTGTTCACTTCCACAGGCCGGGCTCAGTCCCGGCCTGTTTTGTCCGTGTTCGGCATATACCGTATAAAAAAAGTCATTTAATTGCAGAGGATAGAGAAACATGCGATTCAAAATCATCATGAGCTGTTTGTTTTCAAGGCTCTAAGCCAACCCTTCCGTCACGAAACTGTCACAAAAACCAATCGACTCCTGACCGCTCACCTGCCAAAGAGACGCCATCAAGTTTCCGGTAGCGGCAGGGAGCCGTCATGTTCGACGCGTCATTTGAGTCTAAACAGACAGAATCCGTGACTCCACCGCCCGTTCCCCCCAAAAAAATCCGTTTGTCCGCTAGCCTTCTGTTTCTCGTTCCGATCCTTTTCGGCCTGGGTTATGTGGGCTGGAGCGTTCATAATGATGCCGCCGCCATGGGCGAGCCGCTCGCCATCGGCGCCTTCCTTTTCCTTGGCCTGGCCCTGCTGATCGCTTTCGGCTTCGAGTTCGTCAACGGCTTCCATGACACCGCAAACGCCGTCGCCACCGTCATCTATACCCACTCCATGCCCCCCCTGTTCGCCGTGATATGGTCGGGCATTTTCAACTTCCTCGGCGTTCTGGCCTCGACCGGCGCGGTCGCCTACGGCATCGTCATGCTGCTGCCGGTCGAACTGATCCTCCAGGTCGGCACCGGTGCGGGTTACGCCATGATCTTCGCCCTGCTGATTTCGGCCATTATCTGGAACCTCGGCACCTGGGTGCTCGGCATACCCAATTCCTCATCCCACGCCCTGATCGGGTCGATCATGGGGGTCGGCATCGCCAACCAGCTCATGTCGGCGGCGGTCAATGCCACATCCGGCATAGACTGGACCCAGGCCGCAAAGGTCGGCAAGGCACTGATCTTCTCGCCCCTGATCGGCTTCATCGCCGCAGCCCTGCTGCTTCTGGCCATGAAGACGCTGATCCGTAATCCGAAACTTTACGAAGCGCCGAAGGACCAGGCGCCGCCTCCCTTCTGGATTCGCGCCACCCTGATCGCCGCCTGTACCGGCGTCTCGTTCGCCCATGGCGGCAATGACGGTCAGAAGGGCATGGGCCTGATCATGATCATCCTGATCGGCGTCGCGCCGGCCACCTACGCCCTGAACCGCGCCCTGCCGGATGGCAGCCAGACGGCCTATGTCGCCAGCCTCGACGCCGGCGAACATGCCTTCGCCGCTCGTGCCAACGGCGTGGCTCCCATGCTCGACACCTCCCGCGACGCTGTAAATAGCGCCGTACGTAATCGCCGCATTGATACGCCAGAGCTTTACGGCGCCCTGGCCGTGATGACCGGCCACATCGAAAACCAGATTCAGGCTCACGGCGCCCTGCGCAACGTCCCCGCCGCCGACATGCCACAACTGCGCAAGGACATGTATCTCGTCAATGGGGCGCTCAGCATCCTCAACGCCGCCAAAACCGCACGGCCGGACAGCGAAACAAAGGCCCTGAAAGGCCTGCAAAGTACGCTCAACAGCATGACCCGCTATATCCCTGACTGGGTCAAGGTCGCCACCGCCCTGGCCCTTGGCCTCGGCACCATGGTCGGCTGGCGGCGCATTGTCGTCACCGTCGGCGAAAAAATCGGCAATTCAAAGATGACCTATGGCCAGGGGGCCGCCGCTGGCCTGGTCGCCGCTGTCACCATCTTCGCCGCCGAACGCTTCGGTCTGCCCGTTTCAACCACGCACATCCTCTCCGGCGGCGTGGCCGGCACCATGACGGCCAACCGTTCCGGACTGCAGTGGTCAACCATCCGGGGCATTGCCCTCGCCTGGGTTCTGACGCTTCCGGCGACAGTGGCACTGGCCGGTACGCTCTACTTTATTTTCCGGCAGTTTCTTTAAGCGCACCCAAAAAGTGCAGAACTTCTTTGGATTAAGGTGCGCGACCCGCATAAGAGAAGCCGCCCCCGAGCGCCTGATACAGCCCGACCTCGGCATTGAGATGATCGGCCTGAGCCTGGATCAGGCTCAGTTGCGCGCCCAGCAACGCCCGCTGGGCGTCAATCTGTTCGAGATAGGGCGAATAGCCGGCCTTGTAGCGGTTACCGGCCAGGCGATAGGCCTCCGTCAGGGCGGCCGTCTGATCTTTTAAAATCAACTGTTGCGCATTAATCCGGTCGACCGCCGCGAGAGCATCCTCGACTTCGCGGAAGGCGTTCAGCACTGTCTTTTTGTAGGCGAAAGCGGCCTGATCGCGCCGTGAGGCCGCTGCTCCAGCCTGCGCCTGCAAGCGCCCGCCCTGAAACAGCGGCGCAACGATATTACCGCCAAGCGAAAACACATCGTAGCCGTGTGGCAGCAGATCTGAACTGGCATAGCCGCCGGAAGCGGTGAGACGAATTGTGGGCATGAAGGCAGCGCGCGCCACATCGAGCGATCGATCAGCGGCGACAATCTGCGCCTCCGCCTGGGCAATATCCGGCCGGTTGCGCAACAGGTCAGACGGCAGGGATACCGGCACGGCCGGCACGGCCAGATCACCGAGCGCCACCCCGCGTGGTGCAGCATTCGGGGTCTCTCCCAACAGCAAATTCAACGCATCTTCCTGCCTGCGAATGGCCAGTTCAACGGCGGGAATCAACTGTTGAGCCGCGTTATATTCCGCCTGGGCCTGTTGCAGTTCGAGCTTCGGGCTGTAGCCAACATCGGCACGATGGCGGGCGGCGGAGAGCGCCTGTTCACGCGTCACCAGCGTATCCTTTAGCAGGACCAGCCGCGCATCGAGCGCGCGCAGAGTGATATAACCGGTGGCCGTTGTCCCGGCTACACTGAGGCGCACGCTGTCACGGGCGTATTGTGAGACCAGAAGCGAGGCGCGCGCCGCCTTCGAGCTGTTGTGCAGACGGCCGAACAGATCGATCTCATAGCTGAGCGGCAAATCCGCCTCGCCCGCCATCTGCGTGACCGGGCGGCCCGTGACCTGCGATATCGAACGGGAATAGGCCCCGCCAGCCGTGGCATTGAGCGAAGGCAGCAGCGCGCCCTCGGCGGCCTGATAGCCGTAACGCGCTTCCTCGATACGAGCGGCGGCAATGACGATATCGGTATTGTTGGCCAGTGCCGTTTCCACCAGTTGCGTCAGCACCGGATCGTTGAAGCTGCGCCACCATTCGGCACTCACCGGCGCGGCAGCCATCACCGGTTCGCGCCAGCCGGCAGGCGGCGTGACCGTCGCGTTCACCGGCACATCCGGGCGAGGTCCGGCGCAGCCCGCAAGCAGGCAGGCCGCGATCAGGAGAAGCCGCCTTCTCATTGCGTCCTCACCTTCGCATGGCTGGCGACGTGGGTTTCGACCGACATGCCCGGCCGCAGGCGATCAGCCAGTTTCTGGTTGGGATCGATGCGAATACGGATGCCGATCCGCTGGGGTATCTTGACGAAATTGCCTGTGCCGTTGTCCGTCCGGATAACCGAGAATTCCGATCCCGCCGCCGGTGACAGACGCTCGACATGGCCATTGATCTTTGCGCCACCGAGCGCATCCACCTTCATGACTACCGGCTGCCCTATCGCCATGCGTGCCGTCTGGGCTTCCTTGTAATTGGCAATGACCCAGCGATCCGGCGGCACCAGCGAAACCAGCAGCGTGCCGTTGGTGACATACTGCCCGCGCCGCACGCCAATCTCGCCCAGTTGCCCGGCCTCAGGGGCACGAATGATCGTATTGGACAAGTCTATCTCTGCCAGTTTCAGCTGCGCCCGCGCCGCCTCGACCTGGGCTTCCAGCCCGCCGCGCCCGACCTCGACCGTGCGGATATCCTGCTGCGAAATATCACCCGCCGCCTTCGCCTGGTTGACCTGGGCTTCCGCCGCGCGCAGGGCTGCCAGGGTGGAGTCGCGCTCACGCAGCGACACTGAGCCGTCGCCCACCAGTTCATCCACCCGGCGCATATCAGCCTGCGCCCGCAGGAGCTGGGCCTGGGCACTGGCCAGAGCCGCCGCCTGTCCTTCCGAGGCCGCCGTACGCGATGCCTTCGCCTGTTGTGAATTGGCGAGGCTGGCCTCGGCCGCCGCCACATTGGCCCGAGCCGCCGCCACGCGCTGCTGGTAGATACGATCATCGATCCGCGCCAGCACCTGCCCGGCCTGGACAATTTCGTAATCCTTCACCGTTACCTCGGTGACATAGCCACTGACCTGCGGCGCGATCACAGTCGTGCGGCCGCGCACATAGGCGTTCTGCGTCACCTCGTCTCCGCCGGTGAAGGGCGGCAGGTTCCACGCCCACAAGATAAGTATCACGGCGATCACAGCCAGAACGGCGAAGAAGATGGTGACGATACCGGGCTTCTTCGGCGGGTTCCAGTGGCGCGGCGCATCATCGGGCGCCTGCATATCCTGAGCGGTGTTTAATGCGTCTGTCATGCGGCCGCCTTTGCAGAGGTGGAAGCACTGGCCAGAACCTGTTTGCGGTCCGCCAGCCGTTTGAGTATTATGAGATAGGCAATATAGAACGCCGTCAGTATGGCGATGACCATGACCAGACGCGCCACATCATTGAAAGCCGCCACATTAGCCTCGCGCGAGACCACCTGCGCCAGAGCGGCAATACCGCCCTGCAGGCGCGACGACACCTGCGGATCACCGGCCAGAAGATGGCTGTACATGGCCTGCGTATGTGCCCGCGCCTGAATGACCTGATAGGTGCTCAGAAGCGCCGATCCAGCCAGACCGCCGATATTCTGCGACAGACCGAACATGACGCTGAAACTGACAATGAAGCCCTTGCCCTGCGACATCACCTTGCCGAATCCGAACAATAGCGCCGGACCGATGAAGAAGGTTGAACCGAAGGCCAGCAACGCCTGGGGTAGATAAAGCTGCGGCGGCCGTGTCAGGCTGGAAGCGAAACTATCGAGACCAGCGCCGAGCGCAATGATCAGTGAAGCCACAATGATCATGTAGGGAATGCGCGGTGCCTTCAGCAACACAGCACTCATCAACGTCCCCCCGATCATGGCGAACAGGATAACCGTGAACAGGCCATGAAGCTGGTCATTATCCAGTCCGCCCACGGTCAGCAGTCCAAGCGTGCCATAGGTCTGTTCGCTCAGAGCCAGCCGTACCAGCATCGCCACGGCACAGAAGCGCAGGATATCCTTGCTGCCAATCCAGCGCAGATGCAGCAGCGGGTTTGTACGCCGGTGCTCAATCAGCCCGACGAGAAAAAACAGCACAACCGAAGCGGTCAGAGCCCAGCCGAGCCACGGCGTATCGGTCCACCACAGGCTGCGACCCATCACCAGGACCACGGACAATAGCAGCATGGCGGGCAGGAATAACGCCAGGGTCAGGGCGTCGAGCGGATCGAAGGACGGAATCCTGTCGGTGGGCGGCAGGCGGACCAGATTGGCCCCCGCAGACGCTGCCAGGGCCAGGCCAAGTTCGATCAGGTGAATGGTTTGCTGGCCATTGACCATCAGTTGTTCCACCGGCAGCAGACGAGCAATCGGTATGGCCAGTTGCGGCAGGCCGACCGCAAAGAGGATGGCCAGCGGCCGGTATTTGGCCGGGAAGACCTGCATCAGGTTATAGATGACCAGCGACGACATGCCGGCTGCCAGAAATCCGCCGGCGGCGCGCGCTACTATCGCCAGCGAGAAACTGGGCCAGATCAGTTCGGCGCATACCAGCCCGATATAAGGCCACAGCAGCGCCCGCATGACCGGTGGAATACCGAACCGCATACGCGCCTTGATCAACAGCAGGTTGGCAGAAGCATTGAAGGCCACATAGACTGCCAGCAGCCAGGTTACCTCGGTGGTCGTCACACCCAGTGCCCCGGCGAGCGACTGGGTATTGACACTGACAATGGCGTTGGAGAGGCTGGCCGCCATGGCCATGATGATCGCCACGATCACGTAACCCAGCTTGCGGCGGAGGGGATGGCTTGGCGCATAGGGCGATCCCGGCATGGCCGGACGCTCATGCGGCGCGAAAACGTATTCGCTTTCCGTATTCGGCTTCGGGACCCGTTTGCGCATGACGTTGGGCGTCTTCCTCTTGCGGAGATAAGGGCAGGCACGACATCAGGAATCGATATGTTTAACTCAATCTAAATGCCAAATCCTAACGGGCGCTAAATTGATGAGAAATAAGAAAAGCCCGCCAGCAGTAAGCTGGCGGGCTTTGAAACCGGCGGTGTGTTCCGCTTATTCTACAGGCATCATGCCCGGCATCATATTGGTGTTCAGGTGGTACATGACCCACAAGGAGCCGACCACCAGAATGCCGACGATCAACACGGTGAAGATGAAGGCGGCATTATTCCACATCTGGCTGGAAGACGTATTCATGTGCAGGAAGAAGTAGAGGTGGACCAGAATCTGCACGACACCGATGGCGACGACGACCGGGATCAGGCTCGAAGCCGGCAGCATGTGCGCCATGGTCAGGCCGAACGGAATGGCTGTCAGGATGACCGACAGGATAAATCCGATGACATACGACTTGACCGTACCGTGCCCAGCCGTGTCATGGTGGGCATCGTGATGCGCCGCTTCCGAAAGGCTCTGGTCGATATCGACCGGCTTGGTATGCGGCGCCTTGGCTTTCTTCGGCTTTGCGGTATTGGGCGTGCTCATCAGGCGGCTCCCATCAGATAGACGATCGTGAAGACACCAATCCAGATGATGTCGAGGAAGTGCCAGAACAGGCTCAGGGTCATCAGGCGGATACGGTTGGCGGGGGTCAGGCCGCGCTTGAACAGGTGGACGAACATGGCCCCCATCCAGATCAGGCCGGAGGTAACGTGCAGGCCGTGGGTGCCGACCAGGGTAAAGAAGGCCGACAGGAAGGCCGAACGGTCCGGGCCGGCGCCTTCATGGATCAGGTGTGCGAACTCATAGATTTCCATGCCCATGAAACCGAGGCCGCACAGGGCCGTGGCTCCCAGCCAGCCGATGACGTGCTTCAGCTTGTTCGCTTCCATGGAAATCATCGCCAGGCCGTAGGTCAGCGAGGAAATCAACAGCAGTGCCGTTTCGATCGCCACATAGGACAGATCGAACAGTTCGCGGCCGTTGGGGCCGCCGGCGATATTGTCCTTCAGAACCGCATAGCCCGCGAAAATCGACGCGAACAGGATGCAGTCGCTCATCAGGTAGATCCAGAAGCCAAGCGTGACTTTCGGGCCTTCGTCGTGATGATCGCCGGCGTGATGAGCGTCGTTCGGATTATGATCGTAGGCGGAGTCGATCTGGTTCTCGTAGCCCGCCACGGGATTGATGGTCTTGCTCATGGTTTATTGTCCCGCCTTTACAGCTTGGCCCGCGGTCCTGAGATTGGCATAATGCGCGTCTTCGATCGCCTTGACCTCATCGGCCGGCACGTAATAGTCACGGTTTTCGTTGAAGGTATGGGCGATGCCGAGGCCGATCATGACCAGCAGCGCGCCGCCCGCCATCCACCAGATGTGCCACACCAGACCAAAGCCCAGGCCAACACTGACGATACCGATCAGGAAGCCGGTATAGGTGTTGTGCGGCATATGGATCGGCTCATAGCTTTTCGGCTGCACATAAGCTGTGCCGGTTTGCTTGGCGTCCCAGAAAGAGTCGTGGTTGCCGACCTTCGGGACGACGGCGAAGTTATAGAAGGGCGGCGGCGAAGAGGTCGCCCATTCCAGCGTGCGGGCATCCCACGGATCGCCCGTCAGGTCGCGCAGTTCGTCACGCTTCCAGATGGAATAGACGATCTGGACGATCTGGGCGATGATACCGACGAAGATCAGAAGCGCACCACACAGGGCCACGATCAGATAAGCGTGCCATACCGGATTGTTGACGAAGTCGAGGCGGCGCGTCATGCCCATCAGGCCCAGCGCATAGAGCGGCAGGAAGGCGACCCAGAAGCCGACGATCCAGCACCAGAACGATACTTTGCCGATGCCGACATGCAGTTTGAAGCCGAATGCCTTGGGGAACCAGTAGTTCAGGCCGGCGATGCAGCCGAAAACCACGCCGCCGATGATGACGTTATGGAAGTGGGCGATCAGGAAGACCGAGTTGTGCAGCACGAAGTCCGCGCCCGGTACAGCCATCAGGACGCCGGTCATGCCGCCGATCACGAAGGTGATGATGAAGCCGAGCGTCCACAGCATCGGCAGTTCCAGGCGCACCCGGCCGCGATACATGGTGAACAGCCAATTGAAGATCTTCACGCCCGTCGGGATGGAGATGATCATGGTGGTGATGCCAAAGAAGGCATTGACGTTGGCGCCCGCCCCCATGGTGAAGAAGTGGTGCAGCCAGACGAGGAACGACAGGATGCCGATGGCGAAGGTGGCGTAGACCATGCCGTCATAACCGAACAGGCGCTTGCGCGAGAAGGTGGCGACGACTTCGGAGAAGACGCCGAAGGCCGGCAGGATCAGGATATAGACTTCGGGGTGGCCCCAGGCCCAGATGAGATTGACGTACATCATCGGATTGCCGCCACCATCATTGGTGAAGAAGTGCATGCCGAGATAACGGTCGGCGCCCAGCATGGCCAGAGTCACGGTCAGGATCGGGAAGGCCGCGACGATCAGCATGTTGGCAACGAGCGTCGTCCAGGTGAAGATAGGCATACGCATCAGCGTCATGCCCGGTGCACGCATCTTGAAGATAGTAGTAATCAGGTTGACCCCGGACAGCAGCGTCCCCAGGCCGGATATCTGCAGCGCCCAGATATAATAGTCGACCCCTACGCCCGGTGAGAATTCCAGCTCGGACAGCGGCGGATAGGCCAGCCAGCCGGCGTGCGAGAATTCCCCCACCACCAGCGATATGTTGATCAGGATGGCGCCAGCAGCGGTCAGCCAGAAGCTCATGCTGTTGAGATACGGGAAGGCAACGTCGCGCGCGCCGATCTGCAACGGCATGACCACGTTCATGAGGCCGATGACAAAGGGCATGGCCATGAAGAAGATCATGATGACGCCATGGGCAGAGAATATCTGGTCGAAGTGATCAGGCGGCAGATAGCCCGCGCCGCCATTGGAGGCCAGGGCCTGCTGGGTGCGCATCATCAGGGCATCGGCGAAGCCGCGCAGCAGCATGATGAGCGCCAGGATGATGTACATCGCGCCGATCTTCTTGTGGTCGACCGAGGTCAGCCATTCGGTCCAGAGATATTTCCACAGCTTGAAATAGGTGATCAGGCCGAGCACTAAGACAGCGGCGCCAACCATGCCGGCTCCCGCCACCATAATGATCGGTTCGTGCCACGGCACCGAATCGAGGCGCAGCTTGCCAAACAGGAAGTTGACAAGCGGCGATGCGTCGGCCGTTGAGGCCGCGTGAGCGGCGGGTTCTGCGTGCGTTAACATATGATACTAGCTCTTGTGCGCGCCAGAGGACTGGAAAGTGGGTGTGAGGGGAATGGCCGCTTCAGCGACCGCCGGTTTCGCGGCTTTCAGTTTGGGTTCTTCGCCGGGCTTGCACTGGGCAGCGCCGGGCGCCAGATCCTTCATCATCGCCATGTTGTGCGAATCATCGGTGCACAGACCGCCATCGGCGCAATTGTTGAGCACCTTGTGAAACAGGTCCGGCTGAACGGTGGCATAATAAGCCGGCTTGAAAGCCATGCCGGGCTTTTCCAGTTCGGCATAGGCGGCGCCATCAAGCGTAGCCTGCGAGGCCTGCGCCTTCGCCACCCAGGCCTTGAAGCCGGCGTCATCGAGCGCCTGGGCCTGGAAGCGCATACCAGCGAAGCCATGACCGCTGTAATTGGCCGAGATGCCTTCATAGGTGCCGGCATGATCGGCGCGCAGGGCCAGCCGGGTTTCCATGCCGGTCATGGTATAGATCTGTGATCCGAGTTGCGGGATGAAAAAGGAGTTCATCACCGTGGCCGAGGTCAGCTTGAAATGGACGGGCGTACCGACCGGCAGGGCCATCTCGTTGACCGTGGCGATATTGTATTCGGGGTAGATGAACAGCCACTTCCAGTCGAGCGACACCACCTCGACCTCGATCGGCCTGGCGTGCGGCGTGCTTTCATGCGGCGCCAGCGGTGCGCGCGGATCAAGCTCGTGGGTCGAAATCCACGTCACGGCGCCCAGCGCGATGATGATCAGTGTCGGGATCGCCCAGACGACCGCCTCGATACGGTTGGAATGTTCGAAGTCCGGCGCGTAGGTCGCCTTGGTGTTGGAGGCCCGATAACGCCAGGCAAACCATATGGTCATGAAGATGACCGGCACAACCGGAATCAGCATCAGCAGAACCGCCAGGATGATCAGGTCTTTTTCCTGCATCCCGATAGGCCCCTTCGGGTCCATCACGACCATGTGACAGCCAGACAGCAAGGCTGCGCCGGCGATCAGGCCGCCCGCGAGAATGGCGCGCTTAATTGTGCGCCGCAATATAGAAGACAAGGATACGCTCCGCTTGAAAAATACGGCGTGGAGTGGGCGCGTCAAATGACGATCCAAAGGGTTCACAGGACTAAACCTAAATCACACAAAGGAGTTGGCCAAAATCTGGCAGGCTCTTCGCGCATTTTTCGCGAGGATTTGGAAGCCGTAAACAGGAATTTCGCCACGGTCGCAAGGGGCACATTGTCGCAGCGCCGCATTTATTTTTTCGCAAATGCGTTAAAAAACACGGATATTTAACGCCGTTATCTTCGACGAAAAAGTCAAATTGGCGTTACCCGCCACGGTCCGCTTACCCCGGATATATACCATGTCACCGGTCAAAAAGTTGAAAAAGGCGTTGCAATATCCCAATTATGCGATAGCGTGAGCTAAATTGACGCAGGCGTTAAAATTAATTGACGTGAAGGAATTAAAGTATGGACGTGAGTAAAGCCTATCCGCGTGTCTATCAGTTTGGACCGGTTTTCAAATCCCTTCTTCTGGCTGGTGCCGTGGCGTTGATCGCCATGGGCGTAACTGGTGCGATACAATCCTATACACATATGCACGGCGTCGTCGCCCAGTTTGGCGGTATCCTGCTCAGCCTGATTCCGATTGCGGCTGCCCTTTTCGGCACGCCCATGGTGTGGCGCTGCAAGCTGTCACTCTATGAAGACCGTCTGGAATACAACGGTCTTGTTATCGATGCCGTGATCCGCAAGTCGGATATCATCGACAGCCTGATGCCCGCGCCGCAATATGGCATGTTCCAGATTTTCCTGACCCTCGCCGGTCATCCTTTCAAGCGTCTGCACCTCGCCGTGCTTGGCCATATGGATGATGCGATCGAGCGTTGGGTAAACGGTCTGCCCCATGCCGAGCCTGTAAAGGTTCGCATTTAAGCCATACAAGCAACACATAAAAACGGCCGCCTCATCTGGCGGCCGTTTTTATGTGTGCTATTCGTCTTCCCGTCGGAACCACACCAGCCAGATCGATACCCCCGCCAGCATCGCCCCCATCGAGAACCAGGTCAGGGCATAACTCAAATGGCTGTTGGGAAATTTCACCACCGTCAGCCCGCCCTTCGGCCAGCCTCCCGGATTGGGTGTATTATCCGCATCGATAAAGTAAGGGGCGACTGTACCGATTTGCCGGGCCTGCGCCATGGCGGCGATATCGCGGCGATACCAGGCGTCATGTGCCGGATCATTGGCCTGCTGGAGCCACCACCCCTTGACCTCAGGCATTCGCAGCAGGCCGGTCACCGTGACCGGGCCTTGCGCCTGCGCTTCCAAACGCGTCGCTGGCGCGCGCTTGTCCATCGGCACGAAACCACGATTGATATAGACGACGCTGCCGTCATCGCGTTTTAGCGGTGTCATCACCCAATAGCCGGCACCATAGTCCGACAGCGTATAGACCTGAGCCTCGGCTTCATTCAGCAAGCGGCCATGCAAGGTGACGTGCCGGTATTCATCCTTCGTCCGGCTGATCTGCCCCCATGCGCCCGCCTTCGGTGCCGCCGCTGCAGGCGCTTTCACCCGCGCATTGACCCGCGCGATCAGATCGGTCTTCCAGGCCAGTCTTTGAACCTGCCATACCCCCAGCGCCAGGAACATGCCAATCGCCGCTGTGGTCAGGATGGCAAACAGGACGGATGGCAGGGATAATTTTCCTGGAATTTTTTTGGCAGACATCGGCGAGCCTCGTAAATACGCGCCGTCCTAACACAGACGGCCCCAGAATGGGAGCCGAAGGCCCGCGACACGTCATCACATTGCTTTTCACATTGAAGCGGTTCACAGAGGCGGCACCAAAGGATTGTGACATGACGGACCACGCCTCCCCTCTTCCCGACCTTCGCCACAGGCTTCAAACAGGCGGTCATATATTTACGCCGCGCGCCGTCATGCAAACCCTGCTTCCCGAAGCCTTCGCCGCCAGTTGGCCGGCCCTGGCCGCCTCGTGGAACGATCTCGGCCCTGATCGCTTCATGGCTGATGGCGGCCGCTACCGCAAACGCCGCCATGCGGTCTTCAGTCTGTCTTCCGGCAAATTTCGCCGTGAAGCCCATCAGCCGCACTACCAGAGTCGCGACTATAATATGCTGAATGGCGGCGTTCAGCGCTGGTTCGATCCGGTTACGGAGGAAACCGCCGCAAATCCCGCTTTTCTGGCGCTGCTTGATTTATGCCGCGACCTTTTCCTGGATGAGGCCGGCCTCGCCGCCGACTGGCACATTGAAATTCATCAGTTCCGTATCGAACCGGCGCCGGGCGAAACCGGCCAGCCGACACCGGAGGGCATGCACCGCGACGGTGTTGATTGGGTTGCGGTGATCCTGATCGATCGCCTCAATGTCAGTGAAGGCGTCACCGCCATCTGCGGACCGGCCCGGATATCATTGGGTACCTTTATCCTTACATATCCGCTCGATGCGGTGTTTCTCAACGATCATCGCGTCCTGCACGGCGTGACACCGATTCATCGCCTTGATGTTTCCCAATCCGGCCATCGTGATGTGCTGGTCGTTACATTCCATCACCGGGAAGCAGAACTTTAAACACCTGTTTCCCAATGTATACGCAATCATAATTCCAGACTTGCCGAAATGGCCGGCCTCCTGCCATAGTCGCCGCATGGAAAAGATTGAACCTCAGCGGGCATCGCCCTCGGATATCGTCACGCGCGTCGGCGCCATCGACCTGCTGCGCGCCCTGACCATGGTGCTGATGATCTTCGTCAACGATCTATGGTCCCTGAAAGGGATCCCCGCCTGGCTCGAACATGCGGCGCACGGAGTCGACGGGATTGGCCTGGCCGATGTCGTTTTCCCAGCCTTCCTGTTTATCGTCGGCATGTCCCTGCCTTTCGCCATCGATAGCCGCCGGGCGAAAGGCGACAGCGACCTTCAGCTGGTCGGCCATGTAATCGGCCGGTCCGTAGCCTTGCTGATCATGGGCGTCTTCTTCGTCAATGGCGAAACCATCAATGCCGGTGCCACGGGCATGGAAGGCATTATCTGGAACGCCGTATGCTGTGTCGCCTTTATCCTGATCTGGAACGCCTACCCCAAAACCATGTCCGTCTGGCTTCAAAGAGGCCTCAAGGCGCTTGGTATACTTATTCTGCTCATTCTGGCATTCATCTATCGGGGTGGCGAAGACGGTCATCTGGAACTGTTCGCGCCGCACTGGTGGGGGATTCTGGGCCTGATCGGCTGGTCTTACCTGGTGACGGCTCTGGTTACCGTTTTCGCACGCGGCCGCCTTGTCATTCTGATTGGTGCCTGGGCTGCTTTCAGCCTGCTGAGCGTGGCCTGGGCGGCTAAATGGGTGCCGACACCGCTTCACATCATTCCCGAACCGATCATTGACGGCACCATGACGGCCCTCAGCCTGGGCGGCGTCGTGGTCGCGCGAATATTCCAGATATTCCGTAACAGGAACGAAAACCTGCGTATGACGCTCGTCTTTGCTGGTGTCGCTGTCCTGCTGATCTGCCTGTCGCTTTATACACGGCCGTTCTGGGGGCTGTCGAAACTCTCCGCGACCCCGGCCTGGCTGTTCCTGTGCAGCGCCTTCACTCTGATCGCTTTCACAGGGCTTTACTGGTTGAGCGATGTCGCGCGGAAAGAACAGTGGTTCAATCCGGTCAAGCCGGCCGGCACAGATACCTTGTTATGTTATCTTATGCCGGCTTTTCTTTATCTTGCCATGGATATGGTTCACCTTGAACTGCCGGATCCACTGTTGACCGGTGGGATAGGGCTGGTCAAATCGCTGCTGTTCGCCCTTATCTGTGTATGGGTTGCGGGCGGGCTCCGCAAAATAGGCATCCGGCTAAAGTTATAACCACTTACGTAAAGCAATGGTAAGTCGGCGGAAGGCTCCGGTTTTTACAATCCCTGACTCGTCCGACTATATTTTCCTTATCGGCAAATCCGCATCCTGATCTCGTTGTTCACAGCGAGTCTATCTCATGCCCCGTACCGCCGTATTCCATGCCCAAGATTTTCAACCGGCTGCCCGCAAGTCCGCGCCACGCAATGACGGCCGCGAGTTGGTCGTATTTGAAAGCATCGTGGCCCTCCTGGCTCTCTTGCTGATCATCTCCGGCTTTACCCTGTACGTCAGCCATGCTTTTAGTACGCCGGACGAAATCATGCCCAGCGGCGCCGTCAAGGTCAGCACGCAAATGCCAGTCGAACAGCCATTGAGCCTGGTGGAAGCATGACCCGGTCACGCAATTTCACGCCCTACGTCCTGGCAGCTTTTTTCGCCACCATCCTGCTGCTTCTGATTGGCGCCCAGGCCTGGTCGCATGAACAGGCGAACCTGAGCGCGCAGGCAGATGCTGCAGATAGTTATGTGCCCACGGATGAGGAAGCCCCCGTCACCGATGCGGTGATTGAGTCAGTTCCCGCCTAGGTAGCGTATGCCGTAGGCACGGCCTGCTCGTTTTTAAGGGTTTCCATCGAAATATAGGCCGATACGTCGAACAGATCGATCCGGCTCACCAGGCGTTTATAGATGGCATCATAGTGGGCGATATCCGTCACAACGATCTTGATGATGTAGTCGAGATTGCCCGCTAGGCGATGGACCTCGACGATTTCCGGAATATCTATTACACCTGAACGGAAACGCTCCAGCCAGTCTGCCGTATGATGCGCTGTCTTGACCATGACGAAAACCGTTGTGCCGACATTCATGCGGACGCGATCAAGCACCACGACATGACGGGCAATATACCCCTCGTCCCTGAGTCGCGTAATCCGCCGCGAACAGGCTGAAGGCGACAGGTTCACCCGCTCGGACAAGTCAACAAGCGGCGTATCGGCATCGCGTTGCAACAGGTCCAGCAGTTTGCGGTCACGATCATCAAGCATCCCACACATTGCATGGAAATAATAATGTACGCAATATTTTTGCACATATTATGGCATTTTTTCCAAAATACGCGCGCCATTTTCCACGTTGGCGCCGTAACCTGATCTTCAGAATCAGGAGTTCGAAATGCGTAAGATCGGTTTGCTCGGCGGCATGAGTTGGGAAAGCACCGCCACCTATTACAAGCTTATCAATGAAGGTGTCCGTGAAGCCATGGGCGGGCTGGCATCCGCCGATATCCTGCTGCGGTCGCTGGATTTCCAGGCCGTGGTCGCCTTGCAGAAGGCCGATCGCTGGGATCAGGCCGCGCGCCTCCTGGGTGATGCGGCGCAAGGCCTGGAAGCCGCCGGTGCGGAATGCATCCTGATCTGCACCAACACCATGCATCTGGTCGCCGACCAGGTGGCCGCCAGTTGCGATGTGCCCCTGATCCATATCATCGGTGAAACGGCAAAAACACTGAATGCCGCGAGCTATCGCCGCCCACTGCTGCTGGCAACGCGCTATACTATGGAGCAGGGCTTCTATGCCGGGCACATGAAACGCTATGGCCTCGACGTTATCATACCCCAAGCCGATGACCGGCTGATCTGCCATAACGCGATCTTTGATGAACTGTGCCAGGGCGTTGTCAGTGAACGCGCCCGCCACGCCCTGATCGACATGACCAGGCATGGCGCCGATCAGGGCGCAGACAGCGTCATCCTCGGCTGCACCGAACTGGGCCTGAGCGTAGATGCCGCCTGCCTGCCCCTGCCCTGTTTTGATTCCACGCATATCCATGCCCACGCAGCGGTCGATTTTGCCATTGGCGGCATGGTAACCCCTTCCCACAACCATGCTCTGGACGGCGCCTATATTTAACTTCCTTAAACGCTGTACATTTTAAAATTCCGCGATAATGATAGCGCTATCATAAAAGCTGGCGAGCAGCCATTCAGGGAAGATATCAATGACCATTCGCCTCGTCACCGCGGGACTACTGACATTCGCCACGATGCTGGCCTTGCCTGCACAGGCGCAGAAGACTCCTGCCTCGCCTGAGTGGGCTCAGCCGGGTTCCGCTACGCATGTTCAGGTCGCGCCTCCGGCTGACTTTCATAAGGCGACAACCACCGACAATACGCCCATTGGCATATTTGATGGTCAATCCGACATAGGCAGCGCAGTCATACCCGGCAGTTCCAGTTTCAACCCGGCTACTCAGGCCTACACAGTCACTTCCGCCGGTTATAATGTCTGGTACATGCGCGATGAATTTCGCTACCTGTGGAAGCAGATGTCCGGTGATGTGTCCCTGGCTGCCGACATCAATTTTCCTGATCCGGAAGGCTACGAAGATCGCAAGGCAGTCCTGATTATTCGTCAGGATCTCGATGACGATTCCAAGGAGGCCATCGTCGCCCTGCATGGTGGCGGCATGGTTCATCTGGCGCGTCGTCCAGAGAAAGGTGCCCGGGTCAAGGACATGGAGTATCGCATCGGCAGCCGTGGCGACCTGCCCGGGGGCACCTCACCAGACGACCTTGTAACTGCCCATGCCCAGCGCATCGGCATCGAAAAGCACGGTGATAATTTCCAGCTTTATGTCAGTCTGGCTGGCGAGCCAATGCACGCCTTTGGCCCGCCCATGCCCCTGAAAATCGATGGTCCTTTTTATGTCGGCATCGGTTTCTGCTCACACCTGCCGGACAAGGCCGACACAGCCGTACTTTCCAATGTCCTCCTGACCAACACGGCCGGCGACATCCGATAAAAATTCCGCGCCCCCTGACGATCGGAAGCAAACCTGCTATATAAAGCCGTATTGTTTGCTTCGAGGTTCGTGCCTATGCTTCGTTATGAGTCCATCGCCGCCACGCCGGCCGCCGATTACCCTTTCCGCAATCTGATCGGCGCCGATATCCTGCCGCCGGAACTGGAAGGCGATATCGCGCGCGACTTCCCCCAGATCGACAAGACCGGCTATATGCGGCCGGAAGACTTTCCCATGGGTCCCTCATTCAAGGCCTTGCTGGAAGAGGTACGCGGCGAAGGTTTCGCCCGTGCGATCGGCGACAAGCTGGGCGTCAATCTGATCGGGAAGCCGTCATGGGTGACGGTGCGCAAGTGGTCGGCGCTGAAGGATGGCCGTCCGCATACCGATGGCGCCGATAAGCTGGCCTCAGCCCTCATCTACCTGAATCCCGAAGGTGGCAGCGGCGGCAATCTGCGTTTCCTCGAAGGCCCCGATCAGGCCGGCCCCGGCACGGACGAGGTCAATCCCGGCTACGGCCATTTCATCGCCTTCCCGCGCCTTGATAACAGTTGGCATGGTCATACCCCTTTCGAGGGCGAACGCCGCGTGGTGCAGATCGCGTGGCTGGTCAGCGAGGATGCGGTAGCCCGAAAGGCCAAGCGCCACGGCATTACCGAATTCCTCAAGAAGCTGTTCTCGAAGACCAGACAAGACGAGATGATGTAGGAAAAAACATTCGGATCTAATTTCGAAGGCTTAGCCTGAGGCAAGGGCAGGCTTTAAAACACCAGTGTTGTCTGCATCCCACCACCGGGCAGAACCCAATCGACCCGCCAGCCATCTTCAAAACGCGTGATCCGGTCGCCATCCGTGTTGATGCGGGAATCCTTGAAGTTGCGCACATATTCCTTTCCGCCAGCCATGACAGACAAGGTATTTGCCGCTTCGCTTTCATCCGGCGGCTCGATCTGTGTGGTGGCGGTATAAAAACCCCGATCGTCGCTCGTCGTCCGCGCCCGTATCTCGCCGTTCAAAACAACCTCGATCGCTGCCGTCGGCGCCACCCGGCCGGCAATCGCCACCGCGCCGGCGCGGTCATAATCGATAACGGCAACAGCAGTGAGATCATTGAACAGGGCCAGGCTGGGGGCCCCCGGTCGCATCAGGACGGTCTTTCCCGGCGCACCAGCCGGGATGAACAGGCGGCCATCGGCATGCATCGACCGGCCACTGTCCTCCGTTGACAGATCGAAAAGCCCGCCATCCGGTCCTGACGGCAACTCGGCGCGAAACCGCCCTTTTGAGTCCGACGTCACCCCGACGGCCCGTTGCCCCGAATAACTGAAACGCACCCGTGCATTGGGGATGGTCTGTCCGGTCACGACAAACATGTTGGAACCGGTCTGGTCTACACCGGTAATTTCCGGCGCACGCCAGTAGCCTGCGGCTTCCAGGGCGCTGGTGGCTTCCGTGGCCTTAGGTTTCTCCTTGCAGGCCGCCAGGCCGGCTAGAGCGGAGAATACCAGAAACAGGCTCGTTTTCTTGAAAAGGACAGGCATCATGATGGCCAAGGCATATCCGTTTTCGGCGATTGCGAATAGAGGCTTAGAGACATTGCTATTCAGATTTATAAAGATGAAAATACGAGTCGCCGATTATATGAAAAGATTGAACGCCCATGTCCTTCGCCCAAAATAACATCCGCTCCGTCTGCGTCTATTGCGGTTCGGCTTTCGGCAAGGATCCGGCCTACAGGCAGGCGGCGCGTGACCTCGGACAGGTACTGGCCGGCGCCGGCTTGCGCCTGGTCTATGGCGGCGGCGGGGTCGGGCTGATGGGTGAGACCGCCCGTGCCGTGCATGAAGCCGGCGGTCAGGTGCTGGGGATCATGCCGAAATTCCTGCAAAACCGCGAAAGCGTGCTTGATGAGATCGATACGCGCATCGTCGACAACATGCATGAGCGCAAGATGATGATGTTCGAGGAATCGGATGCCTTTGTGGTCGTTCCGGGGGGCGTCGGCACACTGGAAGAAGCCATCGAACTGATGTCGTGGCGACGGCTCGACCTGCACAAAAAACCGGTGATTTTCCTGAATACAAACGGTTACTGGGAACCTTTCTTCACCCTGATCCGTCATACGGAAACGGAGAACTTCACGCCCTCCGCCTTCCTGGATACCTATCTGAGCGTCGATACGGTCGAAGAGGTTCTTCCGGCCATCGCCCGTGCCACCGCACACACGGTCAACATAGATACGCGAAAAGTGGTTTAAATGACGCGTTCTCACAAGACTTCCGAACGGCATTTCATTTCCCGCATCGGCTGGCTGCGCGCGGCCGTTCTCGGCGCCAATGACGGCATCATCTCGACCGCCAGCCTGATCGTCGGCGTGGCTGCCAGCCCGGCAGACAAAAGCGCCATCCTGTTGACAGGCGTGGCGGCCCTGGTCGCCGGTTCCCTGTCCATGGCGGCCGGGGAATATGTCTCCGTCAGTTCGCAGGCCGACACTGAGGCTGCCGATATCGCCCGCGAAACCCAGGAATTGAAAGAGTTTCCGGAAGCCGAAGTTGAGGAGCTGACGCAGATCTATGTCGGTCGCGGTCTTGAACCTTCCCTGGCCCGTCAGGTGGCCGGGCAACTGATGAAGGTCGACGCCCTGAAGGCCCATGCCCGGGATGAACTGGGCTTTTCCGAACATACCGAAGCCAAGCCAATACAGGCAGCACTGACCTCGGCCATCACCTTTGCTTCCGGCGCCATACTGCCACTGCTGGCCATGTGGCTCAGCCCGCGTCCGGCGATCGTGTGGATCGTGGCGGCCTGCGCCATCCTTTTTCTCGGCGCGCTCGGCGCATTGGGGGCCGCAGCTGGCGGATCAAACCTGAGCAAGGCTGTCTTTCGCGTCACCTTCTGGGGCGCGATCGCCCTGGGCATCACCGCCGGCATCGGCAAACTCTTCGGCGCTGTTGTCTAACCCTGCAAACGCCGGGCGATCTTGTCACGGCCGATCAGGAAGCTCAACGCCCCCATGTCGGGACCATGATCCATGCCGGTCAGGGCCTGACGCAACGGCATGAAGAGCGCCTTGCCCTTGGCCCCTGTCGCTTCCTTGATCGCGCCTGACCAGGCCTGCCAGCTGTCACGGCCATAGTCGGCCGGCAGCAGTTCCAGCGCCTTGGCGGCAAAGGCCGCATCTTCGATCTTCGGCGTAATGTCGCCACCGATAATCTGCGCCCATTCGGTAACTTCCGCGAACTTGTGCAGATTCATCCGGATAGTATCCCAAAACAGCTCGCCCAGGTCCGCATTCAACGCTTCAAGACGCGGCCTGGCCTCAGCATAGGACATGGCCTGCAAAACCTGCGCATTCAGGCGCATCAAATCATCGAAATCATAACGCGCCGGGGCCCGGCCCATCTTGTCGAAATCCTGGCCTTCAACCAGCGCCATCAGCGAGGTCGCGGCCTCCAGCGCATCGGAGGTGCCAATCTTGGCCAGATGCGAGGTAATCGCTAACGGCTCCAGGCCATCCTCGCGCATCTGCGAGATCGACATCGAACCGAGACGCTTGGAAAGCCCCTCCCCGTCGGCACCGACCAGCAGCGGCATATGCGCAAAGACCGGCAGCGGCGAGCCACCGAAGAAAGCGGACAGGGCCTCGAAAATTTCCAGTTGCGTGCCGGTGTTAGCGACGTGATCCTCGCCACGGATGACGTGGGTGATCTTCATGTCGATATCGTCCACCACCGACGGCAGGGTGTAGAGGAAGGCGCCGTCTTCGCGGATCAGCACCGGATCGGACATCGAGGTGGTATCGACTTCGCAATGCCCGCGCACCAGGTCTTCCCAGGCAACGCGCTTGCCTTCCAGCTTGAAACGCCAGTGCGGCTTGCGCCCTTCGGCTTCAAAAGCCGCCTTCTCGGCATCGGTCAGGTTGAGCGCGGCGCGGTCATAGATCGGCGGCAGGCCGCGCGACAATTGCACCTTGCGGCGACGATCCAGTTCGTCGGCCGTTTCATAGCAGGCATAGAGACGACCGTCGGCCTTTAGCGCATCGGCGCATTTCTGGTAGATGTCGAAACGCTTCGACTGGTTATAGCGCTCGCCCCATTCCAGACCGATCCATTTCAGGTCGATCTCGATCAGGTCTTCATTTTCCTTGGTCGAGCGCTCGAGATCAGTATCGTCGATCCGCAGCACGAAGACGCCCTGATGCTTCTGCGCAAACAGCCAGTTGATAAGGGCGGCGCGAACATTGCCGGCATGGATACGGCCGGTGGGCGAAGGAGCAAAGCGAACCTTGACGGTCATGGATACGGTCTCGTTGTCAAAAGGAGCTTTCCCTTACCCCTCCGCGCCCGATTTGAAAAGGCTTGATGCGAAACACAGTAAACGCCATTTAGGAACCATGACAGCGGCGTCAATCTTTTATGACATCAAGCGCTGGTTAAGGTCTTACCGCTAACTCCCACAACCAAAGGCGCAAAATGGCGCCGGTTGAGTGTCTGTTCAAGTAAGGCGTAGCTGCATGCAGAAGGCCCTGTGCATTTCCGATATCACCGATCGTGTCGATCCGGTTTCCCCGCAATGCCATAACTCTACCCTCTATGAAGCCTTCCGCGACGAATCCGACCTGATGGTTATCGCCGTGGTCGATGAAACCGACCGTGTGCTTGGCCTGATCGAACGCCACGCCTTCAACCTGACAATGGCCGCCGAATACGGCCGCGCCCTTTATGGCAACAAGCCCGTCACCACCCTGATGGACCGTACGCCCCTGCTGGTCGATATCGCCACACCGTTACGCGATTTTACCCGGACGACCCTTAGCGAACGTCCATCGGAACTGATGCGTGGCTTCATCGCCACCCGTGACGGCCGTTATGCCGGCGTCGGCACCTCGCTTTCGGTGTTGAAGGCCATCAGCGCCGATCTGCATCAATCCCTGGGTCGCCAACAGGAAATGACCAACGACCTGATCCGGCTGGGCGGCGAATCCCAGCGCCATCAGACCTTTCTCAACATGGTCATCCAGAATATCCCGGCCATGGTGCTGGTCAAGAATGCCTCGGACCAGAAGGTTGTGCTGCTCAACAGTGTCGGCGAGGAGATGCTCAACATCTCAAATGATACCGTCGTCGGCAGGTCCAGCGGCGACTTCATGACGCCGGAACGCGCCGCACTTTACAACACCTACGACCAGATGGCTCTGCAAAGCGATGAGGCCATCATGCTCAAGGAAGAGCATGTCACCGACGTGTACGGCCGCCAGCGCACCATTCAGCTCAAGAAGACCGTCCTGCGCACGCCTTCGGGGGAAGCCGACTGTATTCTCACCCTTGGCATCGACCTGACCGAGCAGAAACAGGCAGAAGCCCGTATTGCTCATCTGGCGCACTACGATCCGTTGACCGGCCTCGCTAACCGGGCGCTTTTCACCCGCGAAATGGATGCGGCCCTAAGCCGCGTCCAGCGCCACGATCGCAAGGTCGCCCTCCTCTGCCTTGATCTCGACCGCTTCAAGGCGATCAACGATTCCTACGGCCATCTGACCGGCGATCAGTTGCTGACCGAGGTGGCCGAACGCCTGCGCGGCTGCGTGCGCAAGAGCGATATCATTGCGCGCATGGGCGGTGATGAATTCACCATCATCCAGGATATTGAAACACCGGAAGACGCCCAGCACCTGGCCGGACGGATCGTCGAGGCCATGAAGCTGCCGATCGTCATCAACGAAACGGCCCTGGATATCGGCGTCAGCATCGGCATCGCCATGGCGCCTGTCGATGGCATGGATGCCAACAACCTGTTGTCGCGCGCCGATCTCGCCATGTACCGCGTCAAGGCCGAAGGTCGCAATGGCTGGTGCTTTTATCGTGCGGAAATGGATGCGCAATTGCAAAGGCGCATCGAGATGGAGCAGGACCTGAAAGCCGCACTGGCCGGCCATCAGTTTCAGATCTATTACCAGCCCCTGCTCAGTTTCGACACCGGCCAGATCGTCTCTTTCGAGGCCCTGTTACGCTGGCATCACCCCATACGCGGCATGGTCTCCCCGGCGGAATTCATTCCTCTGGCCGAGGAATGCGGCCTGATCGGCCAGCTCGGTGAATGGGTACTGAACGAGGCCACTCGAACCGCCGCCCGCTGGCCACAGAACTGGCGCGTGGCGGTCAATATTTCGCCGCTCCAGTTCCGTCATAAATCGCTGGTGAACCTGGTCAAAAAAGCGCTCAAAGCCTCCGGCTTACCACCCGCGCGTCTGGAACTGGAGATCACCGAAAGTGTCATTCTGGAAGACGAAACCCACAATCTCGCTATCCTCAACGCCATTCGCGCGCTTGGCGTCCGCATCGCCATGGATGACTTCGGCACCGGTTACTCGTCCCTGAGTTACCTGCGCACCTTCCCGTTCGACAAGATCAAGATCGACCAGTCCTTTGTCCGCGACCTGCCACACGACAAGAACGCCTTGTCGATCGTCCGCGCCATCACCGACATGGCGCAGTCTCTGGGCGTGCTGATCACAGCTGAGGGCGTCGAAACACAGGCGCAGATGGACGCCCTGAAGGCACTCAATTGCGGCGAGGCGCAGGGTTACCTGATTGGCCGTCCGGCACCGGATATCACGGCCTATACGCAACCGATGGCCCGATACGGAACATAAAAAAAGCGCCGGTCGTCCGGCGCTTTTTCAATCAGTCATCCCGATGGACACGCTCAGATCGCTCATGTCGTTCCTGGGCTTCGATCGAGAGCGTCGCCGTCGGGCGGGCTTCGAGACGCCCCAGGCCGATCGGTTCGCCGGTCTCTTCGCAAAAACCGTAAGAACCGTCATCGATTCGGGACAGGGCTTCGTCGATCTTGCTGATCAGCTTGCGCTGACGGTCACGCGTCCGCAGCTCAAGGGCACGGTCGGATTCCGACGACGCCCGGTCCACCAGATCGGGATGGTTCTCCGTCTCTTTCTGCATGACGTTGACGGTTTCCTTGGCGCCTTTCAGGATTTCGTCTTTCCAGTTCAGCAGCTTGCCGCGGAAGTAGGCCAGCTGGCGGGTATTCATATATTCTTCGTCTTCTGTCGGACGGTATTGTTCCGGAACTTGTACGGCAGACATTCGCTTTGACACCCCTGTTGATCGACGCATGGCCACAGTGTCTTAAGGCTGGACACCGCAAACCCTAAATAGCAAAAACGATACCAGTCGCCGCCACCCTACCCGCCGGTCATGGCTGCGCGATTTCGCGGCTTATAAAGATGTCTGGTTAACCTGTGAAGCGATTTTACACGGGCCCGCCGATTTCTGCAGAAAAGCGCAGGCGAATAAACTCCGCGAAAGCTTCGGCGGCATGGCGTAACCGCTCGGGCCAGTGTTCGGCCGCATCGGTATCGGCACCGTCGGTGATATATTTGACAGCGGCGAAGGAGATGGCTTCCGCACGGCAAACCTTGGCCAGAGCATAGGCTTCCATATCCAGCACCTGGCAATCCAGAGCCAGATCGCCGGTGACAAAACTGTCGCCGCTGCCACACATACCGCTGATCAGCTCAGGGAACAGAGCCGGCGTTTCCAGCATCATAGGCGTAGATTCATAGGGCGTTTCACCATGCGCAAAGCCCAGCGGTGTCACATCCATATCGCGCTGGACGAACTGATGGCAGGCGATCAGCTCTCCGGTGCGGAAACAACGGCTGCCCGCCGTACCGAGATTGATGACCCGCGCCGGCAGTCGGCCTTCATATCTGCGCAGGGTCAGTTCGCGCGTCAAGACGTAGGCGGCATTTACCTTGCCTATACCAGTATAAATTACGTCGGCACCCAACGGTTCCAGCATTCCCATAGCCTCCTGCTTCAGGGCCATGACGAAAAGCATATCTTTCATACTTCGGGCATTACATCAGGCGGCGCTTGGCCAGTTCGACGCAGGCGCGGGTCTCGATTTCATTGAGCACGCCTTGCAAACGGTCATCTTCGATCTCCTCGCGCTGGAGGGCGATCATCGACTGCAGGCGGATCAGGGCTTCGTCATCGATATCACCGGAAAGGACACTGACCTTGATATCATCCAGAGCGTCGAGGATATCGTGGGAACGCTTGATCTGGCGGCGGCGGCGGCCGGTCAGCACATCTTCTTCGCCCTGCAGAGCCATCAGGGCATCGATGCCCATCATGCCGAAGGCGGCTGAGGTCTGGGCCGTGGCGGCAGACTTCCCCGCACCATCCTTCCCGGACAGCGAGAAGCCGCTACCCGTCTTTTTCACGCCGCTGGATGACCCGCTGATCGGCGCGCCGGTAACCGAATTGATCCTGAACGTCATAATTTGACCTGTCTGCGAACCCACACATTATATCTTAATACGCCGTGTAGTTTCTTCTCTCTTGCCCCGCTTCACAGCATAGGGGCAAAAACCGGCTTTTGCCAGTGAACGACACGGTCATTATTGCCGCCTTAGGGTAAGCGAAGCCTTAACGCCCCGGCACAAATTTCCCGTTGACGCGCAATGCCAAAACCGATGCCACCAAGATACTGAATTTCATGGAAAAAATCTTCGCCGATTCGTGGCACAGATTTCGCAACCCGTTCAGGAATTATGGTTAACGGGTAAATTCATGCGCCTCACCAAACTGAAAGCTATCCTTTGCGCCACGGCTATTGCCGGGTTGATGCTGTACAGCCCCGCCATGGCCGGCTCACGCATCAAGGACATTGTTGATGTCGAGGGCGTGCGCACCAACCAGTTGATCGGCTACGGCATCGTTGTCGGCCTGAGCGGCACCGGCGATACCGTCCGTAACTCGCCCATGCTCAAGCAGAGCCTCGAATCGATGATGGAGCGCATGGGCGTCAATGTCCGCGATGCCAACCTGAATACCAAGAATGCCGCCGCCGTCATGGTCACCGGCGAGCTGACGCCCTTCGGCGCGTCGGGCTCGCGCATCGATGTCACCGTCTCGGCTATGGGCGACGCCAAGAGCCTGCTCGGCGGCACCCTGCTGGTCACGCCCCTGCTCGGCGCCGACGGCGAAGCCTATGCCGTGGCGCAAGGCACCGTCCAGACCGGTTCGGTCTCGGCCGGCGGCGCCTCGGGCTCATCGGTCACCAAGGGTGTGCCGACCGCCGGCCGTATTGCTTCCGGCGGCACGATCGAGCGTGAGACGGCGTTCAACTTCAATTCCATGCCTTTTCTGCGCCTGACCCTGCATAACCCGGATTTTGCCACGTCGCGACGCATCGCCGACGCCATTACCCGTCAGTATCCAGGAACGGCCATCGCCGAAAATCCCTCGATCGTCGCCATCAAGCCGCCTGCCGGCACAACCATGATGGACTTCATGACCCTGGTTGAATCCATGAATGTCGATGTCGACACCCCGGCCAAGGTGGTCATCGATGAAGTCAACGGCGTCATTGTCATGGGCGAGAATGTCCGCATCTCGCGCGTTGCCATCGCCCAGGGTAATCTGACCATCCGCGTCGATGAACAGCCCGGTATCAGCCAGCCCCTGCCCTTCTCTCAAGGCCAGACCGCGGTCGTACCTTCCAGCAACGTCTCGGTTGACGAGGAAAAAGGCAAGAAACTGATCCAGCTGGGCGGCGGCTCCTCGCTGTCGGATCTGGTGGCCGGCCTCAACGCCCTAGGGGTAACGCCGCGCGACATGATCGCCATACTGCAATCGATCAAAGCAGCTGGCGCACTTCAAGCAGATATTGAGGTGATGTAATGGATAGTGCCGCCCTCCTCACACTGCAATCCGCCCAGACACAGGCCGCTACCGCCCAGCAGAATCAGGCGACCTCTGCCCTGACCAGCAAGACAGGCAAAAGTAACGCCAAGCTCGGCCTCGATTTCGAGACCATGTGCCTGACCAACCTGCTCTCGCCCATGTTTGAAGGGCTCAAGACCGACGGACCTTTTGGCGGCGGTAGTGCCGAAGAAACCATGCGCTCATTCTATATCGGCGCCATGGCCAAGGAAATGGCCCAGCGTGGCGGCATCGGCATATCCGACATGATGCAGAGCCAGTTGCTGAAACTTCAGGAAAAGGGAACCGCCTGATGGCCCTAGCTGCCGCCAATGCCGCCGAACGCGCCCAGCAACTGATCGCCCTGACCACCCGGCTGGGCGAACGCCTCGTCAGCGATACCGCAAATCTTCAGGCCCGCCGCCCACAGGATATTCTCGAAGGCATCGAGGAAACCCGCAACCTGTCGAACCTCTATCGCCACGAATCGATGCGCATCAAGGCCGACCCCAGCCTGCTCGAAGGCCTGAGCCTGGCCGATAAGAAAGCCCTGCGCGAGGCGACGGAACTGTTCCAGGACCGCCTGCACGCCTATGAGCTGGCGGTCAATGCCGCCAAGACGATCACTGAAGGCATTATCAGCGCCGTCGCCGATGACCTGAACAGCCGCCGCAAGCAGACCTCGCCCTATGGCGCCAAGGGCCGCACGCTCGACACTGGCCCGCAATCACTGAATTTCGGCAAGAAAGCCTGATTACTTGTTCTTTTGCGGATCGGCCGTTCCGCCGCCATTGCCCATATTGCGCTGATCCTTGGCGTTGGAATAGGCGCCCGGCTGCGGCGCCTGGTCGCGCTGGTCGGCCGCCGTCGGCACATGGGTAACGCGGTTCCAGTAGGCATCATTACCGGCTGAAGTCTTGTAGCGCAGGGTCTGGTCCTTTTTCGCCACGGCCGCCTGCAAGCCTGCATCCGGTTTCGGTCCCAGGTTTTTCTGGCTGGCAAGGTCCGTCATCTGGCAATCCGCCGGCAAAGGCTTGCCCGCCTTCTGGGCCGATACGCACCAGTCATGATTTTGCAGGGCCTGCGTCACTTGTCCGCGGCCGCCCTTCAGCGTACCGGTTCCGCTCGGCAGCCCCGCCGGCGGTTGCATGGCACCCAGCCGTCCGCCACTACCACCGCCGGCGGGCGCCAAGCCGGACGGCTCAACCTTTTGCAGGGACGGCACACTGATATCAGGCGTTTCATGCAGATTCAGATCGCTGACCTGTCCGATCGCTTCCTGGGCCTTGGCTTCCAGTTCTTCCTGCGCGTTCTTTTTGGCACGCGCGCTCATGGACGGGCTGGGCGGCGCATCGGCCACCGTGGCCGGCGCGGTCATGTCCAGCGGCTTTTCCTTCGGAATAGTGACAGTGATAGGCTTGACCGCTTGAGGCTGGACGATGGGTTGCGGCACGACGGCGGGCGGCGCCTGTTCGGCCTGGCGCGGTGCCTCATCAACGGGTTGCGGCGTGTCTGGCTGCTGAACCTCGCGCGGCATGATAACCGGCACCGGCTCAGGCTTCACTTCTGGCTTTGGCGGCGGCGGCACCTCCCATATTTCAGCCGGCAGGAATGGCTCCTCAATCATCTGACTATCGAGATTCCAGATTTCTGGATGGGTGGCGACCAGCATCCAGAATAAAAGACCATGCAGCACCAGAGCCAGGACGACGGCGCCCGTAAGCCGCGAGCGGTGACTGGTACGCGCGGTAATGCCGGCCAGCCACAGCTCCATGCTGTCACCGACGCGGTCCCTGATCCGTATGATGCCAGACTGCATGTGGTCTCGGTTCTCTTTCGCCCCCCAACCTTGACGATAGATTCAGGCGCTACTTTGTCCTGTTTATATGTACGAGTCAAAAGACCTTGCTGACAGATATCGTCAACCCGCTCTGCCAGTGTCAAAATCCGATGTGCAATGCCGTGTTGAAATATTAATGTTGCCAAATTGTTCTTGCGCCCCTCTGGCAAATCGCGGCAAAGCCTCTATATACTCCCCTGTTCCAAATATTGAGGATATGCGCGTATGGCCAAGCCCGTCGATCAGGATTTCATCAAGGTTCGCGGTGCCAGGGAGCATAATCTCAAGGGCGTTGACGTCGATATCCCCCGCGGCGAACTGGTGGTCCTGACCGGGCTCTCGGGTTCCGGGAAATCCTCGCTCGCCTTCGATACCATCTATGCCGAAGGCCAGCGCCGCTATGTTGAATCGCTGTCAGCCTATGCCCGCCAGTTCCTCGAACTGATGTCGAAGCCCGATGTCGACCTGATCGAAGGCCTGTCGCCGGCCATTTCCATCGAGCAGAAGACGACCTCGAAGAACCCGCGTTCGACGGTCGGCACCGTCACCGAGATCCACGACTATATGCGCCTGTTGTGGGCGCGCGTCGGCATCCCCTATTCGCCAGCCACCGGCCTGCCGATCGAGAGCCAGACCATTTCGCAGATGGTCGATAAGATCATGGCCCTGCCCGAGGGCACGCGCCTTCTCTTGCTGGCGCCTTTCGTGCGTGGCCGCAAGGGCGAGTACAAGAAGGAAATCGCCGATCTCCAGCGCCAGGGCTTCCAGCGGCTGAAGATCAATGGTGAGTACTATCCCATTGAAGACGCACCGAAACTCGACAAGAAGTTCAAGCACGATATCGACGTGGTCATCGATCGCGTCGTCGTCAAATCCGGCATTATGGCGCGCCTCGCTGACTCGCTGGAAACCGCCTTGCGCCTGGCCGACGGCCTCGCCATCGCCGAACATGCCGATCTGGAAGAAGGCGATTCCGAACCGAAGCGCATCATCTTCTCGGAGAAGTTCGCCTGCCCCGTCTCCGGTTTCACCATTACAGAGATCGAGCCCCGCCTCTTCTCCTTCAATAATCCGTACGGCGCCTGCCCGACCTGCGACGGCCTGGGCGTCAAGCTGGCCTTTGACAAGGAAATGATCGTTGCCGATCCGAAGCTGTCGCTGACCGGTGGCGCCATCGCGCCCTGGTCGAAAGGCCCCTCGCCGCTCTATGCCCAGACCTTGCAGGCCCTCGCCCTGCACTATGGCTTCAAGATGGATACGCCGTGGGAAAAGTTGGGCGAAGAAGTTCGTAACGTTATCCTGAACGGGTCCGACGGCCAGAAGATCAAGTTCACCTATGAGGACGGCAATCGCCGCTACGATGTCACCAAGGTGTTCGAGGGCGTTATCCCCAATATGGACCGGCGCTGGCGCGAAACAGATTCGTCGTGGGTGCGCGAAGACCTGGCGCGCTATCAGTCCGAAACGCCGTGCGAAGCCTGTGGCGGCAAGCGCCTGAAGCCGGAAGCCCTCGCCGTCAAGATCGACGCAAACGACATCGCCCAGGTTTCCGGCCTGTCGATCCGCAAGGCACACGAATGGTTCTCCGGCATCGAGGGCAAGCTGACGCCACAATCGCAGGAAATAGCCAGGCGAATCCTGAAAGAAATCAAGGACCGGCTGCGTTTTCTTAATGATGTGGGACTGGATTATCTAAACCTGTCGCGCAATTCCGGTACGCTTTCCGGGGGTGAAAGCCAGCGTATCCGCCTGGCGTCGCAGATCGGTTCCGGCCTGACCGGTGTGCTCTACGTCCTCGATGAGCCCTCCATCGGCCTACACCAGCGCGACAATGACCGCCTGCTTGTCAGCCTCAAAGGGCTTCGCGATCTTGGCAATTCGGTGCTTGTGGTCGAACACGACGAGGACGCTATCCTGCAGGCCGACTATGTCATCGACATGGGGCCGGCGGCCGGTGTGCACGGCGGTGAGATTATCGCCCAGGGTAAGCCGTCCGACATCAAGGCCAATCCGAAATCGCTGACCGGCCAGTATCTGACCGGCAAGAAGGAAATCCCGTTATTCTATGGTTCCGGCCATAATGATCAGCGCCGGCCGGTCAACAGGAGGAAAATGCTGAAGGTCATCGGTGCGCGCGGCAATAACCTGAAAAATGTCACTGGCGAGATTCCGGTCGGCGTCATGACCTGCATCACCGGCGTTTCAGGTGGCGGCAAGTCGACCTTTACTCTGGAGACCCTGTACAAAGCCGCCGCCCGCCGCCTGAACAATGCTTCGGCCCATCCGGCGGCCCATGACAAGATCGAGGGCCTGGAGCATTTCGACAAGATCGTCGAGATCGACCAGTCGCCGATCGGCCGTACCCCGCGCTCCAATCCGGCCACCTATACCGGCGCCTTCGGCCCGATCCGCGACTGGTATTGCGGCCTGCCGGAATCGAAAGCCCGCGGCTATGGCCCCGGCCGCTTCTCGTTCAACGTCAAGGGGGGGCGCTGCGAAGCCTGTTCGGGCGATGGCCTGATCAAGATCGAAATGCACTTCCTGCCCGATGTCTATGTCACCTGCGATGTCTGCAAAGGCAAGCGCTATAACCGTGAAACGCTGGACATCTCATTCAAGGGCCATTCGATCGCCGATGTGCTCGATATGACGGTCGAGGAAGGCGCCGACGTCTTCAAGGCCGTGCCGACCATCCGCGACAAGCTGGAGACGCTCAAGCGCGTCGGCCTCGGCTATATCAAGATCGGTCAGCAGGCGACGACGCTTTCCGGCGGCGAAGCCCAGCGCGTCAAACTGTCCAAGGAGCTTTCCAAGCGCGCCACCGGCAAGACCTTGTATATTCTTGACGAGCCGACCACCGGTCTGCATTTCGAGGATACACGCAAACTGCTGGAAGTGCTGCATGAACTGACCGACAGCGGCAATACGGTCGTGGTCATCGAGCACAATCTTGATGTCATCAAGACGGCAGACTGGCTGCTCGATTTCGGCCCGGAAGGCGGCGATGGCGGCGGTGAGATCGTGGCCCACGGCACACCGGAACAGGTGGCGGCCAACGACAAGAGCTGGACCGGCAAATACCTCAAGGAAATGCTGGCGAAGCACAAAAAACGCCATCTCGAACCAGCGGAATAGTTCGCCTATCGGGCGAGACGCTTAATCTCCGTTAACCCTTTTTCGGCAATCTGCGGGCATGAAAAGTCTGAGTCGTGCCCCCGCCTTCCTTATGGTCAGCCTGCTGGCCCTTTCTCTTGTCGCCTGTTCCGCCAAGAAAGACGCTCATGCGCCAGAAGGTGAACATGCAGGTGAACAAGCGACCGAGGCGCACGGCGCTTCGCCTGTTTCCAAATGGACCTATGACGGCGATACGGGACCGGAACACTGGGCCCAGCTTGGCGGTGCTTCGACGATCTGTGGCGACGGCCAGCGTCAATCGCCGGTCGATGTCGTCGGTCAGCCGAAGATGCAGTTTTCTCATATGATGCTGAATTATAATTCGGTGACCGCCACCATTCAGAACACCGGCAAGACCGTGCGCGTCGTGCCAGCGAATGGCGGTGATCTTGAGTTGGATGGCGCCAGATATGCGTTGAAATCGATCGAGTTCCATAGCCCAAGCGAACACGCGATCAACGGCCACCATTCAACCCTGGAAAGCCAGTTCATACATGTCGATGACAAAGGCCATACGGTGATTGTGGCCGTGCTTTACGATATCGGCGTGGCCGACCCTATGCTGGGCTCACTGTGGACCTATCTGCCCTCCGATCCAGGTCAGCCTGTGCCTCTGGCCGACCTGCTGATCAATGCCCAGGATCTCATGCCGGGCACAGAGGATTTCTATGTTTACTCCGGCTCCCTGACCACGCCACCGTGTTCCGAGGAAGTCACCTGGATGATCTACACCGCGCCGCTGACGATCAGCGCCGAACAGGCCGATGCCTTCCAGCGCCTGATTGGTCCAAACGCCCGTCCATTGCAGGCGCGCCATGATCGTGATTTCTTCCGCATGGCCGGCACCAACTAGCCGGCGGCCTCTTCCTTGACCTCGCGTGGCTTGATCTTGCCACGCAGGGTACGATAGGCGGCGGCAGGCGCTGCCAGTTCGATGGTGATGCCAAGCGGCATGACGAAGGCAAAGGTCAGAACCGCAGCGATCACAGAAGCCGGTGTCAGAAAGCTGTCCACGCTGGTTATATCCGGCATGCGGACCTCGCCCGTCACGTTCAGGCCCAGTGTAAGCACCTGAATAGCTTCAATAATTTTGTCGCACAGGAAGGCGACGATCTGAGCCAGGGCAAAAGCCACAGCATACCCCGTGAAAAGCGACCAGAACCGGTCACGCGTCAAAGAATAACTGCCAAACAAATCAAAGCGTTTCAGGTCAAAGCTTTGAACACCGTTTAACGACAGCCTTATGCCCAGCCATAAGGTAACCCCTATGGCCGCAATAAAGCCCAGGGCCTGGATACCTGCCGCGGCCTGTGCATTTCCGGCGGTAACCACCAGGCCTATCACGCCCACCAGGGCTGGAATGCCAGCCAGGACGCCAAACAGGATGATGAGCGACAGCGCCCGCACAGCCATGATACGGATTTCCTGCCAGCCAAAAGCCAGAAATCCCAAACGGTCATCGGTCTCTCCGAACGAAGCCCGGCAAACCGCGCAGACAAGCACCGAAGACATCAGGATATAGACCGGCGCGCACAGCAATACTGCGGGTGCGATTTGCAGGTTTAGTACATTGAGCGTCGTCGGATCGATCTTGCCCGACTGAAACATCGCGAAAGCCTGCGCCACTGCCGGTCCCGCCATATAGACGAGAATCAGACTCATAACGCCGTAACCGAAAAGGGTGATCGCCCCCCAGAAGGCAATCAGCTTCGGCCGTTCGCGGATAATACGAAAGCCTTCGAAGGCAAAATCGAACGTCAGGTTCATGCACTGGTCTCAGCCGCCGCACGTTTGCGGACGGCCTATTTAGACCTGATCGCCATGATCTGCCTATAGGCAGACGCCAAAAATCCGACAATCAAAGGGAAAATCCCGAAAATACCCAATGCAAGCAAGGCGCTATGCAGAAATATAAAAGCGCTTCCCTGACTGAAATGATGGATAGCCAGACCACAGGAAAGTACAAATGGCAGCACGATTGCCGCCAGTCCGACAAACAGCTTGCCCACATTGCCGCTGCTTAAGCCCAGGGCATTAAGGGTCACCAGCTTACGGCCGCCGATATTGGCGGCGGGCATCAGGGTGAATTTCAGCACCACGAAAATCAGGAACAGAGCCGCCGCGATGATATAGACGATGAAGACATAATCGACGCCGCTGTGACGCTGCCATATGGCGCGGACCGCCTCAAGGGAACTGTCATAACCCGCCGCGAGTCCGGACAGGCTGAGCGCCATGGCGAAGACGATAAATACCGCCCCGGCGACAAGCAGAACAAACGCGGCAACGATCAGCGAGGCGAGAAGCAGGCGCAGTTCGGGACGTGCAATCTGTACACCGCCAAAGCCCAGACCTTCTGCTCTGGCATCCTTGCCAAACAGCGCGATGCGATAAAGGGCACCGTTTGAAATGAGCTTCAGCAGCAGCAGGCTGAAAATAAGAATGAGCGGTGCGAACATGAGTGGCAGTTGCTGCCCGGCCAGCAGCAAGGGGCCGCCAGCCACAACAGCAAACATCAGGATCAACGCAAGCCATGCGCTCGCCCACGCCTGCGGCAGAAACGCCACAGCCGCCTTCAGGGCCTTCATTACTGAAAAATCCGCACGCATATTACCCCCGTCATGGCCTTAAGGTCATTTCAGGCCAATCGTGATTTAGAAACAAATCCATTCGCTTTAAAAGCTTATTTCGTTAAGACCGTCGCATTTCCCATTCGCCCTTGCTATAGGGCCACACCATGACAAATTTACCCTCTCCCGTTCACGTTATCGGCGGCGGTCTCGCCGGCTCCGAAGCCTGCTGGCAACTCGTTTCCGCCGGCGTTCCGGTTATCCTGCATGAAATGCGCGGCGGCACACGCAATGGCCAGCCGATCACCACCAATGCCCATCAGACCGATGGCCTGGCCGAACTTGTCTGCTCCAACTCGTTCCGCTCCGACGACTGGCAGTTCAATGCGGTCGGCCTGCTGCATGAAGAAATGCGCCGGGCCGGCTCGCTGATCCTGGCCAGCGCCGACAAACATCAGGTTCCGGCCGGTGGCGCCCTGGCCATGGATCGCGATAATTTCTCGGCTGCTGTGACCGAAGCCTTGGCCAATCATCCGTTGGTGACGATCATGCGCGAGGAAGTCACCACACTGGCCGACAAGGACTGGGAAAATGTCGTGGTCGCCACCGGTCCCCTTACCTCCGAAGCCCTGTCACAGTTCGTGCTCGATGTTTCCGGCGAAGGTCAGCTCAGCTTTTTCGACGCCATCGCGCCGATCATTCATTATGACTCCATCGACATGTCGAAAGCGTGGAAGCAGTCGCGCTACGACAAGGAAGGCCCCGGCGGCGACGCAGCGGCCTATATCAACTGCCCGATGGACAAGGACCAGTACGAGGCTTTCATCGACGCCCTGCTCGATGGCCCGAAGACCGAGTTCAAGGACTGGGAGCACGTCCCCTATTTCGACGGCTGTCTGCCGATCGAGGTCATGGCCGAGCGCGGCCGCGAAACCCTGCGTTATGGCCCGATGAAGCCAGTCGGCCTGACCAACCCGCATAACCCGACCGTCAAGGCGCATGCGATCATTCAGCTGAGGCAGGATAATGCCTTGGGCACATTGTACAATATGGTCGGCTTCCAGACCAAGCTGAAGCACGGCGCCCAGGCCGATGTCTTCCGCATGATCCCTGGCCTGGAAAATGCCCAGTTCGCACGGCTTGGTGGGCTGCACCGCAACACCTTTATCCAGTCGCCAAAGATTCTTGACCGTGAACTGCGCCTCCGCGCCCATCCGGCCGCCCGTTTCGCCGGCCAGATCACCGGCGTGGAGGGCTATGTCGAAAGCGCTGCCATCGGCCTGCTCGCCGGCCGCTTTGCCGCCGCACAGGCGCTCGGCCAGACGTTGCCGGCACCGCCAGAAACCACGGCCCTAGGTGCCCTGCTCAACCACATCACCATCGGTCATCTCGAAGGCGGATCGTTCCAGCCCATGAACATCAACTATGGGCTTCTGCCACAACTGGAAGTGCCGAAGGTCGATGAAGAGGGCAAGAAAATCCCCCTGAAAGAACGTGGCCGCGCTAAAAAGCGCCTGATGAGCCTGCGCGCCTTGCAGGATTTGCAGGACTGGCTAAATATCGCCTGAATTTCCAGCTAACTGCCGGAGATCGTGGGGAAATCAATTCAGGGCATTATCGTGCGTTTGTTGAAGTTCATATCTTTGTCCGCCCTGTTGCTGGCCGCCGGATGCGCTACTGAGAAAACGACGGAAACCGTCTACGTGCCGGTGACAGCGCCGGTATTCCCCAGTTCGCTGACGCCCCTGCCGATCATGCTGTTCAACCAGACCAAGCAGGGGCGAAAGCTCTTCACGCTGAACGCCGAGTTCCCCTATTGCGATCCCGGCACAGGCATGGTGATCGTGGTGCCCAAATGGTACGTCACCGATTTCGCTTCGGTACCGTGGTACGGCCAGAGCGTGATCGACCCGCAAGGCCCAACCGCCCGCGCCGCCATCATCCACGACTGGCTCTACACCATCGGCGAGCCCGGCAAGCGTGACGTAGCCGATGGCATCTTCTATCGCGCCATGATCAAGTACGGCGTGCCGGAATTCCAGGCACGCATCGCCTATAATGCCGTCCATGTCGGCGGCCAGGGCGGTTACGGACTGGCGACGGACTGGCAATTTACCGATCCGGCGCATCAGGACGTCAAGCAATTGCCCCCCTTCCCCAAGCCACGCACCGGCGCCGTGCGCATCATGCCGAAATGCCAGGGCTTCAATGAGCTGATCCAGTCCGGCTGGCGCGCCTATCCGGAAAAGCCGGTGACGATCGCCGTGCCGCCGCCGGTCGTTGTGACCGAAAAGCCGTTCGATAATCTCAAACTGCCCTCATGGGGCAAGAAGAAAAAAGACTAGATCCGACCGGTTATATAAGACCACAACAACCGGAACCGTTTGGCCAGCGGACCAGGTTTCCCATCACGCCAGTAGATCGCGGCCAAGGCTGATGAAAGAGCCAGCGGCATAAGCGCAGTTGGCAGCCTTTTTGACGATTTTACCGCCTCGCGCTTCAGATGTGAAAACTCCATATCACCGGCATCGCTGAGGCCGCGCGATACCTTGATCTGAGTCATGCCGTGAAGCCGGGCGATATCAGTCAGATCCCCTGTCTCGCCCAATATCTGAACCGCCATGCGAAACAGGTAGCCTTCACCGCGATCGACCACGCCAAGCGCATCCTTTATAGCCAGCGGCCCTTTATCAAGCAAGGGCATCTGGCCTTCGATCATATCCAGGAAATCTTTTGGACGCAGATCATAGCGCGCAATCATCGCTTTCAGGGCCTCGGTCAGCGGATGATAGCGAACCGGCCGTTTCTGTTCGATTTCCTCGATGGCTTCATACCACCAGCGCAGGCGGATTTCGCCCATCAGCGGATCGGTTGTCCGCTCTGGGATATCGCGCAAGGTTTCCAGAAAAGCGAACAAAGCCAGTATCTCTGAGCGCTTTTCAGCATTCGGAATGAAGGCACAGGCAAGACGAACGTCCTCGGACTTCGGCAGTAATTCTGAGGACGTCACGAAATTTATCCAAAGATCGTCTGATACATGGCCATGCTTGCCAGCATCGGCAGAGACAACAGCGTATTGATGCGGCTGAACACCATGGCCTTCTTCGCGGCGGCGGCCTTTTGTTCCGGTGTGAAGCCTTCACGCAGTCCCAGCGCAATCTTTTGCGCCGGCCAGATGGCGTGCCAGACATTCATGAACATGATCAGGGCCAGCCACATGCCGACGCCGATAAAGATGAACTGGGCGTTGCTCTTGTCGAAACCAAAGACATATCCGCTTGCCGCCGGACTGGCGAAACCGAAGCTCAGAGCCTGCACGATATATCCACGCAACCACGCCAGGGCCAGGCCGAACACCACGGTGAACAGAGCCGAATAACGGAACCAGAACAGCGCTTCGGGCGCGATATATTTACTGACAGCCGGTTTCAGGTCAGCCGGTATGTCGGGCATGACCCGGATTTGCACGAAGTTGAAATAATAGAGCAGTCCTACCCACAGCACGCCGCTCAGCACATGCGCCCATCGCAGCACCGCCGTAATGAAAATCGCATCGAAACCGCCGGGCGAATGGATACCGAACCCGACCATGACCAAGATCGCCAGCAACAGGCTGACGATCATCACATTGCGAAGATTACCCAGAAAACCCGCCATGACTTAACCTTGCCCCGTTTGAGAGATTCGCACCTTATGCGAACTTGGCCCGCAAAGCAAAACGGCCTCCGAACCGGAGGCCGTTTCCATGAAAGCCTTACGGCATTTGCTTCGGCTTCTTGCCATCCTTGAACCCGCCAAGGTCAACGATTTCGGCATCGGGATCATTGCGGTTGACGCCCCAAATCAGGATGATCGGCAGAGCAACATAGATCGACGAATAGGTGCCGATCAGGATGCCAAAGACCATGGCGAACACCAGGGGGAACAGCGCCGGGCCACCGAGGAACAGCATGCCGGCCAGGGCCAGCACGGCGGTCGAGCCCGTGATGATGGTCCGCGATAGACGTTCGTTTTCCGAAAGGTTGATGATATCGGCCAGCGGGGTCTTCTTGAACTTGCGCAGGTTTTCACGCAACCGGTCGAAGGTGATGACCTTTTCGTTCATCGAATAGCCGATAACGGTCAGAAGCGCGGCGATCGAGGTCATGGTGAATTCGATGCGCAGGAAGGCCATCATGCCGACGGTCAGGGCCACGTCGTGAAGCACGGCGATAACCGCGCCCGAACCAAATTGCAGCCCCGATGGGAACCGGATCCAGATATAGACCAGCATCAGCAGCAGCGCCGCGCCGAGGGCCAGGAAGCCGGAACGCAACAGCTCTGACGATACCTTGGGCCCGACGACTTCGGTACGCTTGAAAGTGATGCCCGGCATGGCGGCGGCCAGCTTGGACTTCACCGCCTCGACGCCATCGTTGTTTTGTTCCTGTTCGCTCAGCTTGAACTTTATGATGACATCACGCGGGCTGCCGAACGCCTGGACCGAAGCATCTTCCGCGCCGAAATCGGTCATGTGTGCCCGCAGGTCGCCCAGGTTGGCGGCGGCAGGTGTCTCGACTTCCAGCACGTTACCGCCAGCGAAATCGGTGCCGAGGTTGAGGCCTTGCGTAAACAGTACGGCGATGGTCGCAATAATGGCGAGACCGGAGATGATGGCGGCGACCGGCGCATACTTCGTGAAACGGAAGTGGAATTCGGTCGGCAGGTTTTTAATCAGTGGCCAATGCATGGGCTTGGAACCTTAAATCGGAAGTTTTTTGGGCTTGGTGGCGCGATACCACCAGCCAAGCAGGACCTGGCTGACCAGGATGGCCGAGAACACGGAGGTAAAGACACCGATCATCAGGGTCCAGGCGAAGCCCCGCACCGGACCGGCGCCAAAGACGAACATGATCAGGGCCGAGATGAGCGAGGTGATGTTGGCATCCAGGATCGAAACCAGAGCGCGCGAGAAACCAACGTCGAGCGCGGCGATCGGCTTGTGGCCGCTGCGTTCTTCGTCACGGATGCGTTCGTAGATCAGCACGTTGGCGTCGACGGCCACCGCAAGGCTGAGGATCAGCCCGGCAACGCCAGGCAGCGTCAGCGTGGCTTGGAAGACTGTCATCGAAGCGATGATCAGTACCAGATTGACCAGCAGGGCGGCGATGGATACGCCACCAAAGACGAAGCCATAGGCCAGGAACATGAAGGCGACGATCGTTATGAAGGCAATGATGGTCGAGATCATGCCCGCATGGACGGCATCCGCCCCCAGCTCGGCGCCGACGGTACGCTGGCTTTCGAAATTCAGCTTGGCCGGCAGGGCGCCGCTTTTCAGCACATTGACCACTTCGGAGGCTTCTTCATGGGTAAAGGAACCGGTGATCTGGCCGGTGCCGCCGGTAATCGCGCCCTGAATGGTGGGGGCAGAGACGATATGACCGTCGAGGATAATAGCAAAACGCTTGCCGATATTGCGTGAAGTGGCATCGCCGAATGCCTTGGCCCCCTCACCATTGAAAGCGAAATCGATGGCCGGGCGCTGATATTGATCGACGCCGACATTGGCGCGGGTCAGGCTGCCGCCGGCCACCAGAATGGCCTTGCGCACAACCAGCGGACGACCGGTGCTGTCATCCGTCAGGGCTTCGGAACCCGGTGGAATGCGGCCCGCGGCGATATCGGCAGGACTAACCGTTTCATCAACCATCTGGAAGGTCAGCTTAGCCGTGCGGCCGATGATGCGTTTCAGTTGCTCCGGATCGCTTTCACCCGGCGCTTCGATGACAATACGGTTGATGCCCTGGCGGCTGATCGAGGGTTCCTTGGTGCCAAGGCTGTCGATCCGCTTGCGGATGACTTCGATCGAGGTTTCCACCGCCCCGGCCGAGGTAGAACGGATGCCCTCCTGCGTCAGGGTCAGGCTGATCGTCTGGTCGTTGCCCTTCTGGACGTTCATGTCATTGACCGCCGCATTCTTGGGCAACGGCGTGGCCAGCCGTTGCAAGGTAGTATAGGCGTCGTTGATCGCCGCCGGATCGGTAATACGGACGCTGACCGTGGTGCCCGCAGCCACCAGATTGGTGAAACCGATCGATTTTTCGTTAAGGCGCGCTCTCACCTCTTCGGTGACACTGCTGATCTTGGTTTTCACCAGATCGTCCGTATCTACCTCCATCAGGAGATAAGAGCCGCCCTGCAGATCGAGACCGAGATTCAATATCTGGGTCGGCATGAAGCCTTTCACCTGATCCCGCACACTGGCCGGGAGGAAGTTGGGCAAGGAAAACAGGATGCCCAGAAGGGTGGCGGCTATTACCAGGCCTACCTTCCAGCGTGATAGATTGATCATGATCGGGATGCTCGGTCTTTAAACTGCAAGGAATATTAAGCTTTAGCTCTTGGCGTCGTTGGCAGGCGCAGGTTCGCCCTTGACGCGGACCTCGGTGATCATGGACTTGACCACGCGCACATTCACGCCGGTGGCGATTTCGACCATGACTTCCGCATCCTCGATGCGCGTCACCTTGCCGATCATGCCGGAAGACATGACAACCGTATCATTGCGCTTCAGATTGCTGAGCATAGCCTTATGCCTTTTCGCCTGCTGGCTTTGCGGGCGGATCATGAAGAAATACATCGCTCCGAAGAGGATGAGCATCATCGGCAGCATGGTGATAAGGTCACCACCAGGGGCAGCGGCGGCGCCGGCGGCCTGAGCAAAGGCGGGTGTTGCGAACACGAACGTCTCCTAAATATTGATTTTTTACGCACGCGTTACGGGCGGGGTAAAAATGGGTTCGCCATACATAGGCACAACCCAAAAAAGGTCAATGACATATTTGCCACGACGCCCACGACTACGGAAAAGCTTTGAAACTCTGCCTTTGGAAGTTGTGTTACGGCAATACCAGAGTCGGATCGATCGGACGGGCGATATCGGTCGAGGGGGTATAACGGATCTCGAAATGCAGTTGCGGCTTGTCGATCGTGCCGGTCTGGCCGACCGTACCGATCACCTGCCCCTTACTGACGCGTTCGTTATTCTTCACCTTCATGTTCTGGAGGTGGGAATAGCCAGTATACCAGCCATTATCGTGCTTGATGTAGATGGTATTGCCCAGTTCCTTGACCTGATCGCCTTCATAGACAACCGTGCCATCGGAAGCGGCCTTTACCTCGGTACCCGCACTGGCGGCGATATTGATCCCGTCATTACGAATATTTGGTGCCAGTTGGCCGAAGGGCACCAGGACATGCCCCTTCACAGGCCATACAAACTTGCCCTTTCCCATCTGGGCGATCTGTGCATTGGCCGGAAAACCGGCCACCGGCGGCACAGGCTTGGCGACCACGGGTTTTGCGGGTGCAGCCGCTGGCGCGGCGACAGTCGGCTTGACGACAGGGGGCGCGGTGGTGGTGGAAGGCTCCGCAACCACCGGCTTGGCGGGAGGCGGCGGCGTGACAACCGGCTTTGCCGGCGCAGCGGCCGCCAGCACTGTCTTGACCTTGGTCATCGTCGGGCCATTGGCGTGATCTTCCACGCCTTTGTCGACCGCTGAAGCCGGCAACAAAATCTTCTGTCCCACCCGCAGGGCCGAATCCACCGCAAGCCCATTCAGGGCATACAGGTTTTTTACCGGCACGGCAAAGCGGCGGGACACACCGAACAATGTGTCCTTCGGCTGCAATACATAGACATAGACGGCGCCGGTCGGATTCTTCGTCGCGGCAACTGCCGGAGTTGCCGGTTTTGTCATCTCCGTGGGCGGAGGCGGTGGCGGCGGTGTCATGGGCGCCAGTTCAGTGACCTGCACATTACCCGATGGCGCCGGCGTCACTACCGGCGGCGGTGTTTCCTGAACGGGCGCCGGTTGAATCGTCGCTGTGGATTCAGCCGGCTTATCCTGCATATAGATAGGGTATTTCGGTTGCGGCATCCCCGCACTGGTGCAGGCCTGGAGTGTGGCCCCGGCCAGAACCACCAGGGACAGCCTGACCACGGCCCGACGCACAACGCCATCTGAATTCAGGATATGCAGGATCATGACAGGCTCCAGAGTCGACGAATAGAAGGATTTCGGCCAAAACTACTCTATGCAAACTTATGGCTAACGATTCGTTAAGTCATCCCTGAAAAATCCCTTAACAAATCAACGTGAATATTCCGCTGGCAACTTGGTTAAAATGCACCGGCAAGATGTTTCGCTTTGCGTTTCAAAGTTAGTGGATTAGTGTCGATCCCGGCCTGCTGGCGGAGAGTTTACGCTGCGGATTGCAACTCCGTATAGCCCCGTTCAATTCGGGGGCAGGCCTCCATTCTCCTTTTATTTTTGAATTTATTTTGTGCCGGCGCATCCAATCGGGCATCCGGCGGACATCAAGTCTCAGATAGCAAGATGGACTTGCTTACGGAGAGACAGATGTTCGTAACGCTTTTCAATCAGTATTGGTGGTTACTGTTCCCGCTTGGATTCGGCCTGTTCGGTATCATCCGCGTGATCCTTAAAGACGAAGAAAGCCGCCGCGCCATGGCACTTATTCGCAGTTATACCGACCAGGGCAAGGAGCCGCCCGCCGAACTGCTGGCGCTGCTCAAGCGCTGATCACAAGCCCTCCAGGAGATACCTCATGACCGCAAGTCAACTTTTCAACAGCTACTGGTGGCTGATCTTCCCACTCTTCGGCATGGGCATGGGCCTTGTCGGCATGCTGGGCCATTTCCGCCATCGCAGCGAAACCCTCAAACTGATCAAGACCTATGCCGATCAGGGCAAGGAGCCCCCCGCCGCCCTCCTCGAAGCCCTGCGCTCAGATGAAGACCGGGCCTATAACTGCCAGGGACGCCGCCGGGGCAACCACTGGACACAGGTCGTCGTTTTCGGCGCGCTGGCCGCCGCTTTCGGCTATTTCGGTTATTATGGCGATGGCGGATCGATCTTCATTTCCCTGGCCGTAGGCTTTGGCATCGCCGCCGCCGCCCTGCTGGTGATTTCCATTATCCGGGCCCTGACAGGCTCATCCCTGCCGAAAGAATAAGGCATGGACGACCCGCTGATCAGGCGGGCCAGGGAGGGCTCCGACGATGCCTTCTCAAGGCTGGTAGCCGAACATCAACAAGCGGTGCGCGCCTTCGTGCGCCGCTTGTGCGTCACGCCTGACGATGCCGACGATCTGGCGCAGGACGCCTTTGTCACCGCCTGGGCCAGCCTGCACAAATTGCGCGATGGCGTATCGTTCCGGACTTTTGTATGCGGCATCGCCTATCGCAAGGCGCTGAACGACCGTCGCCGGTTCAATCGATCCGGCAACCGCGAAACACAGTGGTTTGGCTTGCAGGAACAATCGCGCGCATCAACAGTTGACGCAAAGCTGACCATCCAGGCGGCACTGGCCGGCCTGCCGCTCGATCAACGCGCCGCTGTCTCGCTCTGCGTCGCCGCCGATTACAGCCACGCCGAGGCCGCCGAAATTTTGGGTCTTCCACTCGGCACGATTAAATCGCATATTCTCAAGGGAAGGGCCAAACTCAATGCCCTTCTGGGTGTAACAGATGACAACTGATCGATTAAAAGCAATGTTGATGAATGCCGAGTCCGCTCCGCCGGCGCGCGACCTGGGCTTTACCATCGCTGTCATGAAAAGGGTCGAGCAGCGCCGCCTCTATCAGAACCTGGTGTTGCTGGTACTTGGTACGACCGCGCTTACAGCGCTTCTGTTCCTGATCATGCCGCACCTGACACCGGCCCTCACCGCGCTCGGTCAATCATTCTGGCCGCTTATTATTATTACAACCGTATCAGGATTTTCATTGATCGGCTTTGAGCAAACTCGCCGCGCCTTTGGTCTGAAATTCTAGGCTTCTTTTGCCACACCGGCGATCAATGGTACAAAACGCACTTCGCCGAGGTCTTCCGTCTCATAGCCATCCGCCGTCTTGATATAGCGCAGCAGACGCTGGGTCGATCCCCTGCCTTGCGGCCCGACCATGATGCCCTTCGGCTTCAATTGCGCCAGAAGGTGAGTCGGCGCCTCCGGCAGGGCGGCCGTCACCAGAATGCGATCGAATGGCGCCTGCTCTGGCCACCCTTCCCAACCGTCGCCGAAACGATAGATGATATTCTCCAGCATCAGGCGCTTGTGGCGGATTTCCGCCTCGACCATCAGCGAACGATAACGCTCGATCGTATAGACATAACGCGCCAAACGGCTGAGGACGGCGGTCTGATAGCCACTGCCGGTGCCGATCTCTAACACGCGATGGCGGCCCTCGATCTTCAGCGCCTGGGTCATCAGAGCTACGATATAGGGCTGCGAAATCGTCTGTCCACAGTTGATCGGAATGGCACTGTCTTCCCACGAGCGATCGAGGAACAGTTCCGGCACGAACAGATCACGCGGCGTATATTCCATGGCGTGAAGCAGTTTCTTGTCAGTAATGCCCTGATGCTTAAGAGCATTCAGCAGACGCTCCAGCCTTGTGGGTTCCTCGCTCATTGTGCCGCACCCATTATTGGTTCCACTTTTTTCGGCGCCACGCCGCCGAGCGTTTTCTTCAGGCGATGCAGGGTTTCGTTATGCGTCAGGTCGAGATGCAATGGTGTTACCGAGATACGCTTTTCCGCCACTGCCTTGAGGTCGGTGCCATCGATCAATGATTGCTCATAGGCATGAAAATCGATCCAGTAATAGTCGCGGCCACGCGGATCGGTACGGCGGACGGCGTGCATTTCATGCAGGTTGCGGATGCCCTGACGGGTGACCTCGACGCCGGCCACCTCATCAGCACCGCAATCGGGGAAATTGATATTCATGATGACATCGGTCGGCCAGCCCTGATTGATCAGATTGCTGATCACCGGCGCGCCATAGACCTGCGCCGACTGCCACTGGGCTTCGATATCAAGGTCGAAATCGAGGCATTGCGACAAGGCGATGGACGGGATTCCGAGTGACATGCCCTGCAAGGCGCCGGCCACGGTGCCGGAAAGCGTGACATCCTGCGCCAGATTGAAGCCGCGATTGACGCCCGAAAGCAGCAGATCGGGTGGTGAGTCCATCAGGTCGCTTACGGCGATCTGCACGCAGTCGGTCGGTGTGCCGCCAGCGGCAAAACGGCGCTCGCCGAGACGACGGACACGCACCGGATCGTGCAGCGAAACGCCCCTGCCCTTGCCGGACTGTTCCAGCATAGGCGCACACACCCAGACATCATCACTGAGCGCCGAGGCGATATCGTAAAGCACCTTCAGCCCAAAGGCGTCGATACCGTCATCATTGGTAAGCAGGATACGCATAGGGCGTTTGTACGGCGATTTCAGATGCCGGGGCAAGCGGCGCGGCGGCTTTTTTTGAAGGCGGATAGCCCCTCATCCGGCCTTCGGCCACCTTCTCCCCGTAAACGGGGCGAAGGGCTTTAAAAGACCCTCTCCCTGCCTGCGGGGAGAGGGTTGGGGTGAGGGGCTTCTTTTTCTGACCTATAACGTTTTAGCCGATATGCGTCAGGCCGCCCATATAGGGCTGAAGCACGGCCGGAATGGCGATGCGGCCGCCCTCGTCCTGATAGTTTTCCATGATGGCGACCAGCGTACGGCCGACCGCCAGGCCGGAACCATTGAGCGTATGGACAAAGCGGGTGCCCTTTTCGCCGGCCTTGCGGGTGCGGGCGTCCATGCGGCGCGCCTGGAAGTCCCCGCAGTTCGAACAGGACGAGATTTCGCGGTAGGTGTTCTGCGACGGCAACCACACTTCGAGGTCGTAGGTCTTCTTCGCGCCGAAGCCCATGTCGCCGGTACACAGCAGCATAGTGCGGAACGACAGGTCGAGCTTTTTCAGAATGGTCTCGGCGCAATTGGTCATGCGGTCATGTTCGGCAGCGGATTGCTCCGGCGTGGTGATCGAGACCAGTTCGACCTTCTGGAACTGGTGCTGACGGATCATGCCCTTGGTGTCGCGCCCCGCCGAACCGGCTTCGGCACGGAAACAGTTGGTCAGCGCCGTCAGGCGCAACGGCAATTCTTCCTCAGCCGTGATGGCTTCACGCACCAGATTGGTCAGGGTAACCTCGGCCGTCGGAATAAGGTAACGATCGTCCGCCGTCTTGAAGAGGTCTTCCTCGAATTTCGGGAGTTGTCCCGTACCAAATAGGGCATCGCCGCGCACCAGAACCGGCGGGTTTACCTCGGTATAACCATGCTCGTTTGTTTGAACATCGAGCATGAACTGGCCAATAGCTCGTTCGAGACGCGCCAATTGCCCCTTCAGCACCACGAAGCGCGCACCGGACATACGCGCGGCGACTTCAAAGTCCATGAAACCGAGACCTTCGCCCAGGTCGGCGTGATCCTTGGCCGGGAAACTGAGAATATTAGGCGCGCCGACCTTGCGCACTTCCACATTGCCATGCTCGTCGGCACCTTCAGGCACATCGTCAAAAGCGATATTCGGCAGCGAAGCCAGCAGGTTGCGCAATTCCTCGCCCTTGACGCGCTCCGCTTCCTGCGTCGTCTCAATCGTCGTTTTCAGTTCGGCAACTTCGGCCATCAGGCTTTGCGCCTTGGCCTCATCCTTTTGCGCCTTGGCTTGTCCGATTAGCTTGGATGCTTCATTGCGACGACTCTGAGCCGCTTGAAACCCAGTCTGGGCGGCGCGCAGATCGCCATCCAGCGCCAGCAACGCATCAACATCCGACTGCGCCGTTTCACGGCCGCGACGGGACCAGCCCTGAACAAAGCTCTGAGGATTTTCGCGGATCGCCTTGATATCGTGCATTTTAAGAGCCTTGACCTGAAATTGGGGGCTGCCCCCTCCGTCACGGACTTCGCGTCAAAGACTTTTGGCTGCGAGCGCCGTGCCACCTCCCCCGTTCACTGGGGAGGAGAAGTGGTCGTCTTATACTGTTTGGCTTATTTCAGGCAAGCCCATAGACGGCGTTACATCCACTGTCGAGTAACGGGTCCAGGGGCATTATGCCCCTGGCTTCCTGCGTAACTCGATGACCTTCACGCACAGGATCGAAACTTCGTAGAGCAGCCAGATCGGGATTGACAACATGATCTGCGAGATCGGATCGGGCGGCGTCACCACGGCGGCCACCACGACAATGCCGAGAATAGCGTATTTGCGCAGAGAGCCCAGCATTTTCGAGGTCACCATACCGGTCAGGCCTAGCAGGGTAATGATCACCGGCAACTGGAAACAGAGGCCAAAGGCGATCATCAGGGTTTCGATCAGTTGCAGATATTCCGACACCTTCGGCATGAACTGGACGGCGACGCCCGCCGTACCGACGACCTGCTGATTCAGCGAGAACCACAGCACCATCGGCAGGATCATGAAATAGACCAGCGCCATCCCCATCAGGAACAGTACGGGCGCGGCGATCAGGAACGGCAGAAAGGCCATGCGTTCGCGCCTGTAGAGACCGGGCGCGACAAAGCGGTAAAGCTGGAAGGCCAGAACCGGGAAGCTGACAATCACGCCGCCGAACATGGCCAGGCGCAGATTGGTGAAGAAGACTTCCATCGGCGCCGTGGCGATCAGCGGGATATTCTTGACGTTGGCGATCTGCTTGAGGCCGGTCAGGACCATGATCAGATCGAACGGCCCGCCATGACCGGTCTTGTGCAGTTCTTCCTCGTATAGCGCCGAAGCGACCGCCAGCGGATGAACCAGCAGGTTCAGGATATGGGTGTGGAAAGCATAACAACCGATGACACAGACAAAAAATGCCACCACCATGATGATGATGCGCGAACGCAGTTCGACCAGATGATCCATCAAGGGCGCGCGCGAGGCTTCGATATCCAGGTCGTCCGGATCGGGGGTGATGATATTGCGCTTGGACTTGTCCTCGACGACCTGGGCCGGCAGATTTATATCTTCGCTGCTCATACGGCGCTCTTTTTCGTGCGGGTGCGCCTGACGGGCGTAACGGTCGGTTCAGGCGCCGCCTCGACAACGGCCTTCGGCTTGCGGACGCGCTTGGGCTTGACCGGCGCTTCCGGCTTTTCCGCCGGTGGCAGACCTTCCATCTGGGGATCAACGGGTGCTTCCGCTGTCGCGGCCGGATTATAGCTGTTCGGCTTATATTCCGGCGTCGGCGCATTCAGGCTGGAATTGATATCGCTTTCCAGCGCCTTCATCTGGTGACCAACATCCTCCATCCCCAGCTTGCCGGCCCTGAGCGCATCAACTTCCTTGCGCAGTTCGTCGAGTTCGCTCTGACGCGCCATATCCTCGAAAGACGTGCGGAATTCATCCGCCATCCGCCGCATCTTGCCGACAAAACGGCCAAGCTGGCGCAGCAGCTTCGGCAGGTCTTTCGGACCAACGACTACCAGCGCCACGACAGCAATAAGGATGAGCTCACCGCCCCCGATACCGGGCACCATGTGAAAGACTTTCTCTTAGAAGTTCAGATAAAGACGACTAGGCTTTCGGCTCTTCGTCAGCCTTTTTAGTCTTCACATCGTCCTCATCGTCCTTCAGGCCGTTCTTGAACGCCTTGATGCCCTTTGCGGCATCGCCCATCAGGCCCGACAGCTTGCCGCCGCCGAAAAGGACCAGGACCACCAGACCGATGATCAACCAGTGCCAGATGCTGAAACTACCCATACTCTAATCTCCTTTGCGAGCCCGCCCTTTATTTCAGATAGGGGGCCGCCCCTTTAAATGTCAGTCCGTCCAGACCAATTTACGCTCTTATAGGCGCGTTTTAACCTGTCTTGGAAGTGTTTTTGCGCAAAATCACTCTTTCTCGAAGAAGTCTTGCGCAAATTCCGTTTCTTCCATCTCTTCCAGGAGCAACGGATCCTCGGCGGTTTGTCCGCTGGAGGGATCGGGCACCATAAAGTCCGCCGGTACATTGATGTCAAGCAGACCTGCCGCCCGCATTTCAGCTGCACCGGGCAAATCGGCCAGCGAGGGCAGCGAAAACTGCTCCAGGAAAGCATCCGTCGTACCGTAGGTTACAGGCCGCCCCGGGGACCGCCTCCGCCCGCGCAGCTTGATCAGGTTCATTTCATGCAGCACATCCAGCGTGCCGCGCGACAGGCCGACACCGCGCACAGATTCGATCTCGGCACGCGTCACTGGCTGGTGATAGGCGATAATGGCCAGGGTTTCGAGCGCGGCCTTGGACAGCCGGCGCGGCTCCTCACGCTCCTCCACCATCAGGTAGCCGAGATCAGCGGCGGTGCGGAACTGCCAGCGGTCATTGATGATTTCCAGCGCCACCCCTCGCCCGGCATAGCGTGCGCGCAAGGAAGCCAGCGCCTTGCCAACATCGGCCCCTTCCGGCAGGCGATAGGCGATTTCAGAGGCCGACAGCGGCCCATCGGCGGCGAACAGCAGCGCTTCGATGGCGCGCTCGACGGTTTCCGGCGTCATGTCCGTTCTCCTATGGCTTTTTCTCCCATGATCGCCTGGCGCTTACGCATGTAAAGCGTCTCGAAGGTCGCCAATTGCTGGAGTTGCAGATGGCCTTCCTTGGCCAGTTCCAGCGAGGCGGAAAGCGTGGACGCCATATAGGACACCCGGCGCGGCCCGTCGCTGCGCACCGGCTGCGGCGCCACATCATCCAGCGCCGTCCAGTTGCTGAGTTTCGGCAATTGCGCCCGCAGGTTATCGCGGGCGTCTTCCAGCGAATAGGCCTCGATACGGCGGGTCGGGTCGTAATGGCGCTCCAGTTCGCGGCGGCGCTGGGTGACATAGGCGCTCATTAGGTCGAAGACATTGGCTTCGATGCGCGAAGACGGAATGATCAGCCGGGCTTCCGGGTCACCACGCGCAAAGACATCGCGCTTGAGCTGGGGCCGTGAAGTCAGAGCCTCGACCGCCTTACGCATCGCTTCCAGTTTTTGCAGGCGATAGGCCAGCGACAAGGCCAGTTCTTCCGGCGCCGGTTCGTTGGTCTGCTTGCGCTCGGCCTGAGGCAGAAGAAGCCGCGATTTCAGGTAGGCCAGCCACGACGCCATGACGAGATAATCCGCCGCCAGGGCGAAGCGCAGGCGGCGCGCTTCCTGGATGAAGGCGAGGTACTGCTCGGCCAGGCGGGTGATGGAAATCTTCAGCAGGTCGACCTTTTGCTGACGGGCGAGCGCCAGCAGAACGTGCAGCGGCCCTTCATAACCGTCAAGCTCAAGAATCAGCGCCTCGTCATTGGCAATCTCTTCCGCAACTTCCGGCGCCGGACCTTCAAAGTCGAGGCGCCTTTGAAGCACGTCGTGTTCAAGCCCTTTCGGCGTGGTATCGCGGCTCATGACGGCATGGCCGCCTGATGGCCTTCGGTCGGATCAGCCCTGACACCTGTTTCCTGCCCACGCGCCAGGACCAAATCGAAACGCGCTCGGGCGTTATTGACATCAAGCGGCTCCGGACTGCGCAGTATACGCCTGATGGCCGCCTTCGCCCGGCGCAGAGCTTCGCCCCGGAGTTTCGGCGTGGCCGTCGCAACCAGCTTCATCTGGTCCATCTGGCCATTACAATGCAGCAGCACATCGCATCCGGCGCGTAATGATGCCCTGGCCCGCTTCTCCAGCGTACCGGAAAGCGCATTCATCGAGAGATCGTCACAGATCAAAAGGCCATCGAAACCAATGACATCCCGGACGATCTTCAGGCATTTCTTCGAGGTCGTCGCCGGATTGCGCTTGTCGATGGCGCGATAAAGCACATGCGCCGTCATAGCGATCGGCATGTCAGCATTGACCTGGAAGGGGTAGAAATCGACCTTCATCAGCTCATCAAGCTTCGTGTCGACGCGCGGCAGATCGGTATGCGAATCGGCGCCGGCCCGTCCGTGACCGGGAATATGCTTGATCACCGGCAGCACACCGCCGGCCAGCAGCCCCTCGGCGCAGGCGCGTCCCATGACGGCAACCGCCTGCGGTGTCAGCCCATAGGCGCGGTCGCCGATGATATCGTGAGCCCCCGGTTGCGGCACGTCCAGCACCGGCGCGCAATCGACATTGATGCCGAGTTCCGCCAGGTCATGCGCCATGAGGCGCGCGCCGAGGCGGACCATTTCGCGTTCTTCGGAAGGATCATTGGTCACTTCGGCAAAACGCGAAGCCGGCGGATAGTCCGGCCAGTGCGGCGGGCGCAGCCGACGAACCCGTCCGCCTTCCTGGTCGATCAGGATCAGGGCGTCATGCGCGACCAGCTTTTTAAGCGAAGCTACCAGCGCCTTCACCTGTGCCGGCGTTTCGACATTGCGGCGAAACAGGATGAAACCGAGGGGCTGAAGGTCGCTGAAGAAGCGCCGTTCCTCAGACGTCAACTCAGTACCCGCAAGCCCCAGTATACAGGCGGCTATACCCTTGCCCACGGCCCTACTTCACAATGCAGTCATGGCCCGAAGCCTTGAGCGCCGAACAAAAGGATTTTGCCTTGTCGGCGCTCAGGCCGGTAAAGGCCGTGCGATAGAAAGTGCCGTTAGGCGTGGTGACCTTTTCGATCCGCTTGCTGGCGCCGCCAACGAACAGTCCGTAGGATGACGCCACCTTGGCGTATTCAGCATTGGCGATCTCGGTCGAGGTATAGGCACCGATCTGGACGGAAGCGGCACCATTTGCTGCCGGTTTGGCCACCGCAACAGGGGGCGCGACCGCAGGTTTGACAGCGACAGGAGCCGCAGGCTTTGCGGCAACAGGTGAAGATGCCGTCGAAGACGCAGAAGCCCCCGGAACCGGCGTCGCGTCGATCCGTGAAGCGCTGCTGGTAGCCGTGCTGGTGGTCGATTGCGAGGGCAGCGGCCCTTCGATCGGGGCTGCCGGCAGGGGTGCGATGTCGACCGTCGAGGCACTGGCAGCCGGACGTGCACCCGGCACTTCAGCGCCCGGGGCGAAGGTGGCGATACCCGATTCACTCAGGTCCTGATCGCTCAATGGCTTGGCGTCCTGGATCTGACCTTCCTTGATATCACCAAGAGAATCGCCAACTTCAGGCGCCACCTTGCCATGCTTGTTCATGCCGGAATTATATGCAATCACCACGACCAGCAACAGAACGACAAGGCAGATACCGCTGATGATCAGCGTCACCGGCGCCTTGTCGCGTGAAGCAGGCGCGCGACGCGATTCAAAACTCAGATTGTCCTCGGTCGGGGGTGAATAGGTGCCGCGATCTCCAAAATCTCCGCGATCCTTATCTGACATGGTGAAAATCCCCAAAGACCCGGCGAGTTTGCACCGGAAATACAATAATAGGTCCGATTCCTCACGGGAGTCGTGCGGAATCGGGCGCGAAGATACAGACTAGACATCAATTTTGACAGCCCTGTGGCCAAAAATGTCAGCGCTCCCTCCGAGTAGTCCGCCCCCCTCCGTATTGCGCCCTTATCCGCACATACCTATCTCTTCGGTAAGAGGAGATCATCATGCCCCAGGCCGTAATCGACAATACCGGCGAAAGCCGCTTCGAACTTGATGTCGACGGGCAGGTCGCCCATGCCGATTATCATGTGTCAGGTGATACCCTCTATATCGATTATGTAGAAGCGCCGCCCGCCCTGCGCGGCACCGGCACGGCCGGCCGGTTGATGGAAGGCATAATGACGGCGGCGGCGGAAAAAGGTTATGCCGTGGTGCCCATCTGCGGATATGCAGCCGCCTGGATGCGCCGACATCGCAAGCTTTAGGTCAAAGCTGCTTTAACAGTTGTCAGTATTTCGTCGGACAGGGCGTCGTCTGCAACCGCCCGCGCCAGTACCATGGCGCCCACGAGGGTGGAGAGCAGCGTAATCGCTTTCGATCGCCCCTCGCCCGCGTCGCTTAAAGCCGACAAGGCCTCAAGATAATCCGCCACGCCTTCGCTGAAAACCCGCCGCACCGGCTCGGCCTGGCGCGCCACGTCAGCGGCCAGCGACGGGAACAGGCACGCCTGCTCCGGCGCGTCACGGTTCTTCGTGGACAGATAGCGGCTGACATAGGCCTCAAGTTCCGCCTTGCGGTCGCCCGTCCTGGCCGTCAAGGTAGCGGCCTGTCGTTCAAGCGACAGACCGCAGGCCTGCGCCACCAGATCTTCCTTGGAGTCGAAATAGGTATAGAAGCCGCCATGCGACAAACCGGCCGCCTGCATGACATCAGCCACCTTGACGCCATCGAAGCCTCGCTGGCGGAAGCCTTCCGATGCGGCCTGTAACAATTTCTCGCGATTGGCTTCGACGTTTGCTTTTGATGTTTTCATGCCTTGACTATACATGACCATTATCATAAATGCAATCATGACAATCATCATGTAAAATGAGCCCGCCATGATCTCAACCGTCCTCGCCGCCCGTCTGAGGCGCCATAATATCCACTACGGCTGGGTGATGGCCGGCGTCACCTTCCTGGTCATGCTCACCACCGCCTGTGCGCTTGGGGCACCGGGCGTACTGATGCCACCGCTGGAAAAGGAATTCGGCTGGAATACGGCGGAAATTTCCGGCGCCCTGGCCCTGCGCCTGATCCTGTTCGGCGCCATCGCCCCGTTTGCAGCGGCACTGATGTTTAAGTTCGGCCTGAAAAAGGTGGTATCGCTGGCGCTGGCCCTGATCGTCGGCGGCCTGGGTTTGTCCATGCTGATGATCGAGATGTGGCAACTTGTCCTGTTCTGGGGCATTTTCGTCGGCATCGGTTCGGGTATGACTGCCATCGTATTAGGCGCCACCGTCGCCACACGCTGGTTCACCCGCAGACGCGGCCTGGTCATCGGGTTCCTGACCGCCAGCTCCGCCACGGGGCAGTTGGCCTTCCTGCCGCTGGTCGCCAAAATATCGGAAAGCCATGGCTGGCGGGCAGCCCTGATGCTGGTCGCCGGTTTGCTGGGTGTGGCCCTGGTCGCCGTTCTCTGCCTGCTGCGCGACCGCCCCACCGACCTTGGCCTCCTGCCCTACGGCGAAACCGAGGCTGTGCCTGCCCCGCCTCCAGCTCAGTTATCGCCGATTGCCATGCTCAGAGAAGCCGCCAGAACACGTACCTTCTGGATTTTGTTCGCCAGCTTTTTCGTCTGCGGGGCCTCGACCAACGGCCTTATCCAGACTCACTTTGTGTCATTATGCGGTGATTACGGTATGGCAGCGGTAACCGCGGCCAGCGTACTGGCCATGATGGGTATATTCGACTTCATCGGCACGATCGGCTCCGGCTGGCTGTCGGACCGTTTCGATTCGCGCTGGCTGTTGTTCTGGTATTACGGCCTGCGCGGACTCTCCCTGCTCTACTTGCCGCATACCGATTTCACCTTCGGCGGGCTATCCTTGTTCGCGGTCTTCTATGGTCTCGACTGGATCGCCACGGTACCCCCCACCCTGAAACTGACAGCGGAAAAGTTCGGCCGGGAAAAAGCCGGCATCGTTTTCGGCTGGATTTTTGCCGGGCATCAATTGGGCGCCGCCGCCATCGCTTTCACCGCCGGTTATATTCGAACCACATACGCCAGCTATATCCCGGCTTTTCTGATCGCGGGCAGCCTATGCCTGTTCGCGGCCTTCTTCGTGCTCCTGATAATCCGCCCCAAACCGGCAATCGCCACAACGGCCTAGGCAGGCAACTCTGCTCCAAAAGACCGATTGATCGTGCCTTTATGTAAACGACACCAAACCAATACAGCGCGCTTGCAGGCAGGCCATTAGGCGTGGTTCATCGATAATTGTACCTGGAGAGCGAAAAATGGCCACCATCAACACACAGCCGTCCGCCGGCAACAATGGTCTGCTTATTGTCGTCATCGTAGCGATCATCGCGCTTGCCGCCGTCGCTGCGGTCTATCTGATGCAGGATAACCGCTCGTCCAGCGAACGCGTCGGCGATGCCATTGAAGCCGTGCCGCAAGGTCTCGACAAAGCCGCCAACCAGTTAGGCGACCAGCCACCCGCCAAGAATGTCGAGCGCAATCTCGGGGATGCCGAGAAAAAGGTGAATGAAAAAGTGAACTGATGCTCTGCTGGAAAGGTCGATATGCGAATATCGGCCTTTTTCATGTTCAGGAAGTGGTAGGCCCGGAGGGACTCGAACCCCCAACCAGACCGTTATGAGCGGTCGGCTCTAACCATTGAGCTACAGGCCCCCGATAACCTCAGGTCATGAAGGGAGGCCGTGCTAACATGCACGCCCGCAGATTTAAAGATCATTTTTATCTATCCTGTCCGTTCAGCCCGCATTCACGTACAAACTGCCATCATGGGTTTACCGTCAGAGAAACCTGCACATGGTTTTCTGCGGACCTTAAACAAGACACGCAAAGAAAGACCATCCATATGTCCGCCATCAAATCCGTCCTGCTGAAATCCTTCGCCTTAAGTGCCTTGGTAACTGGTCTGGCCACCGCGCCGCTGATGGCATACGCGCAAACCACACAACCCGTTCTCGTCATGCCGGCGCAAAGCACCCTCTCACTCAGCGCCAATGGCGAGGTCAGCGCCACGCCCGATATGGCGACCATCAATTTTGCCGTCGTCACGCAGGGTAATACCGCTTCGGACGCCATGAAGGCCAATAATGTCCGCATGAACGCCGTCATGGCTTCGCTGAAAAGCGCCGGCATTGCCACGAAGGATATTCAGACATCGAGCCTCAACCTGAACCCGCAATATGATTATACTGACGGCCAGGCGCCAAAACTGACCGGCTATCAGGCCCAGAACCAGATTACCGTCCGAGTCAATGACCTGAACCAGACCGGCCCGGTGATCGATGCCGTGATCAAGGCGGGCATCAATCAGGTCAATGCCATCAATTTTGGCCTGAAGAACGATGAAGCCATGACCGACCAGGCCCGTCAGGCTGCCGTCGCCACCCTGCTCAAGCGTGCCAACCTCTATGCTGCCGCCACCGGCATGAAGGTCAAGCGCATCATTTCGATCGAGGAAGGCGGACCGGTCTATAATCAACCGCAGCCGATGATGTTTGCCCGCGCCAAAGCGGCCGATATGTCGACACCGGTCTCTTCCGGTGAACTGCAACTGAACGTCAACGTTTCGGCCACGTTCGAACTCGAATAGGCCTCACGGAATAATCTCTCCTCCCCCGCTTTCAGCCTGTCACGTCAAAAGCGTGACAGGCTTTTTTTTGTGTGCATAAAATTCAACCGGCGCGATTAAGCAGGTGACGTAAAATTAATCTTTTATTAACCTCGCGGCATGTTTGGAAAACGCACCTCTTCCTATGCTGTTGCTAAAGTCGCCCCGTCTCTGCCCGTCTGGCTGGCGGTGGACAGCGCCTTCAATCCGGTGAATGTCGGCATTTTTCTTGCGGCCCTGCTTTTCGGCATGAACGCTTAAGAACGCTTGCCCTGCCTGCTTTGCGGGATTAGGACAAGCCATGACCAAAACAGCCCCCGCAACCGTCTCGCCCCTGTTCGTCACCGAGCTTTATCGCGCCGATCTCGGCACGCAGGCCGGATTTGACGATTTTCTCGCCGAACTGGACGACACCTGCCGCGCCATCGCCGACGAGGATGAAGCCGGCCAGACCTGGTCGCAGACCAAGGGCTATCTCGGCTATACCTCTTACGCCTCACTGAACGATCTGCCAGCCCGCGCCAGCGTATTCGCCGAGCTGAAAACGATGCTGGACGCCCATGTCGCCGCCTTTGCCGACACGCTCGACTTCGACCTGAACGGCCGCAAGCTCAAGCTCGATTCGATGTGGATCAATATCCTGGAGCCAATGGGTCATCATTCCGGTCATATCCATCCACACAGCGTCATTTCCGGCACCTTCTACGTCTCCATACCGGAAGGCGCCAGCGCCCTGCGCCTCGAAGATCCGCGTCTCGGCTTCATGATGAACGCCCCCCTGCGCAAAGCCAATGGCAAGCCCGAGCACCAGACCTTTGTCTGCGCCACGCCGCAAGCCGGCACCGTGCTGTTGTGGGAAAGCTGGCTGCGCCATGAGGTGCCGATCAATATGAGCGATGATGTCCGTATTTCGGTGAGTTTCAATTATGGCTGAGATCAAGGTTGCCCTGGTCGGTTACGGTTTTGCTGGACGCATCATCCATGCGCCACTGATCCGCGCGACCGAAGGGCTGGAACTCGTCACAGTAGCCTCCAGTCGCGTCGATGATGTTCATGCCGACCTGCCGGATATGACCGTGGTTTCCGATCTTTCTGCGGCTTTGGCCGATCCGTCCATTGAACTGGTCGTCATCGCCACGCCTAACGACATTCACGCCTCGATGGCCCATGAAGCGCTGGAGGCCGGCAAACATGTGGTGATCGACAAGCCTTTTGCGCTCAGTGTCGCCGAAGGTGAATCGGTGCTGGCGCATGCCGAACGCATGGGTAAGATAGTTTCGGTGTTTCATTGCCGCCGCTGGGACAGCGCCTACCTGACCCTGCAGAGCCTGCGTCCGCGTTTGGGCGATCTCTATCAGGTCGTATTGCGATATGACCGTCTGCGGCCTGTGGTACGCGACCGCTGGCGGGAACGCGCTGGTCCGGGCTCCGGGATCTGGTTCGATCTTGGCTCCCATCTGATCGATCAGGCAATAAGCCTGTTCGGCTGGCCGGAATGGATTTCGGCCGATATCGCCGGCCAGCGCCCTGGCGCACAAACCGACGATTATTTTCATGTAACACTGGGTTATGGCCCGCTGCGCGTTATCCTGCATTCGTCGATGATGACAACGATTGCTGGGCCTGTCCTTGAGGTTCAGGGGGCACTTGGCGCTTATGTCAAGTATGGCATGGACACACAGGAAGAGATGCTGAAAGCCGGCCTCACACCAGGCGATGCCGGCTGGGGCGTCGATCCGGGCGGCAGCACCCTTACGCCGGTTGTAAATGACCTGCCAGGCAAGGCCGAGACTATCCCTGTCATTCCCGGCAACTACCTCGCCTATTACGAGGCCGTGGCGATGGCCATCAACGAAAACGCGCCCAATCCGGTGACCGGAGAGGACGCGCTCAAGGTGATGAAACTGCTCGAACTGGGCTTTGTCAGTTCACGCGAAGGTAAAAGAATAACAACCTGATTCCGGACGCTTGTGTTCGGCAAGGGCGACTGCCCGCCCGAGCTTTTGCGAGGAGCCTCGGCTAGCGCTTGAGCACTTATAATGGCAAAACGCGGCGCTTCTTTGAGAAGCTCATATAGCCGACATTGGCACCGAGACGGAAACCGACCCCGGCGCGGATCGGCGCCAACACAATACCTTCGGCGCGCTGATAGGTGATGCCCAGGCCGCCGATAAAATAGGCCGAGCCTTCGACGCCGGGGAAACGGCGATACATGAAGATCGGCTCACGCAGGTTATAGACCAGCGTAAAGACGCGCGAGGCGTTGGCACCGGTATCGAAACCGATCGAAGGCCCCTGCCAGTACATGTGCGTTGGTTCAGGGATGTCCTTCATGAACAGGTTCCCCTTGCCATAGCGCACACCAATGCCGACGGCGCCGGAGGCTTCGGTCCCGGCAATATAAGCGGTCGGATGATCGCCATAATCAGCAAATATTTTCTCCATCGCTCCGCCGAGCGCTTCAACCGTCACGCCCAGGAAGTCTGAGCCGGCATTGAGAATTTCATCGCGGGTATAGTAGCGATATTCCTTTTCTTCGGCGGACTGGTTTTTCTCGGTCGGATAGGTCTGCGCCATGGCCAGGCGCGGGGCCAGGCCGGCGATCAGAGGCGTAGCGGCGGCGGCCACACCGGCCAGAAGAAACGAACGACGTTCCATGGGCGAAACTCCTTAAACTTGATCGGTGGGGTCTATAGCCGTCAAGGTTAACAGATGATTTACTAACATCCCCTTACACGCGCATTCCCCGGTTAAACGCAAGGTGCCCGTGCCCTGTGTCCTGATTAGGGCTTAAGTTGCCGCGACTTCGCCGTAATTCTTAATGCAAACCCTTATCATATGGTATATTCTTAAATAATCAGAGGTTTGCCATTTGTGGGGGTTCGATGACAGCTGTCGGCGCTTTCCTTACGTACCGTCAGGGCGTCAATATTGCGATACTGGCCAATTATGTCCTGCTCGCCATCCTGATTGTCATCCATTCCGCCACCGCGCCCTGTGAACCCGTAGCGGCGCGCCTGATTGTCATCCTGTTATGGACGCTGGTCATTCTGGTGATAGCCTATGTATGGGTAACAAGCCGCGACCGGTTGTGGTGGATGCTGCCGCAAATCCTGGCCCTGGCTCTGGCCATTATATCCACGGCGACCATGACCATTTACCAGCCCCAGGGCAGTGGCGATATCTGCCTCTATGACCCCAACCCCATCAAGCTTGAGCTTCTGAAAAGGTAGGTTCGAAACTAAGCCGGATTATCATAGGCTTTCAGCATACTTTTGGCGACCTGCCCCCTCCAGATCCGTTCAATATTCGCCTTTACCCAGCCAGCATCAAGCTTGTCCGGCCGGCCCAGGATCAACGGCCAGGGCTTGTGGTGATCAGTTGTAAAAAAGGTTTCCGGATCGACCTCCAGCAGGAAATCGCGCTCTTCAAAGGGCACCTTGAAAACAGGGCAATCGTACTGGCTGTTCCAATAAAGAATGATCTTCTTGTTGACCTTGAAGGAGCGCGAGTCCCAGGACATCGTCTCTTCCGTGCCCGGAAAAGCCAGGATGATATCGCGCACCTCCTCAAAGGTGATCATTTGCGTTCGGCATTGGTGGCGTCACGCGCGCCCTTGAATTCAGACGCATCACGCCAGGCAGGCCACTGGTGCGAATTGGCGAGCGCCGAACCGATCTGGTAATAAAGCGTGGCGTCCTCGACCAGTCCGCCCAGATCCCAGCTTGCGGACCATTCATCTGCGGGCTGATGGTAACGGTTATCGGTGTAGTCCTTCGAGAAGGCCTCACCCGCCGCTTTGCCGCCCTTGATCATGTCATCGCCAGAGCTGGCCACCAGCATCGGCACGCCGCGCTTGACCAGCGGGAAGTGATCGGAACGGAAGAAACCGCCGGCTTCGGGACGCGGGTCCGGCGTGATGGTGCGATTTTGTTTGCCGGCATAGAGCGCAACCATGTCATCCAGCGACGACTGGCCGACGCCTTCGACCACGATGTCCTTTGTCGCGCCATTGACGTTGAGTGCGTCCATGTTGATACCCGCCACTGTTTTCGCCAGCGGATAAACCGGGTTGGCGGCGTAATATTCCGAGCCCAGAAGCCCGCTTTCCTCGGCGGTGAAAGCGATCATGACGATGCTGCGTTCAGGTCGTTTTGCCTTGCCGAAAGCGCGCGCCAGTTCCAGCAGGGTGGCGATGCCCGTGCCGTTATCGACCGCGCCATTACATATCTTGTCTGCCGCTTCCGGGGCGCAGATACCGAGATGGTCCCAGTGACCGGTGAAGAGCACGGTTTCGTCCGGATATTTTGTCCCCGGCAGGCGCGCAATGATATTGTGTGTGGTAATCTCGCTGGCCGCCACCTTGTAGCCGCCGCTGAGTGTCACATTGAGAGCTATTGGCTGGAAGTCCTTAGAACGCGCTTTGACGCGCAAATCCGCCAGATCGAGTCCCGCCGCCTTGAAAAGCCTATCGGCGGTTTCGTGACTGATCCACGATTCCAGTTTCGGGCTGGCGGTCGAGGGATCGGCGCGGACGATATCGAACTTCGAGCCGTTATTGGAATTGCGCACCGTATCCCAGCCATAGGATGCGGCATCGGCGTCATGAATGATCAGCACGCCGGCCGCGCCGCGACGGGCCGCTTCTTCATACTTGTAGGTCCAGCGGCCGTAATAGGTCATGGCCTTGCCGCCAAAGGTCATCAGTTGCGGCTCGACGAAATCGGGATCGTTGATCAGCTCGACCAGGATTTTGCCCTTCACATCCAGCCCCTTGAAATCATCCCAGCCACGTTCCGGCGCCGTTACACCGTAACCGACAAAGACGATCGGTGTCTTGTCGAAGCTGACATCGCTGGTGGTACCGCGCGTATTGACAGTGATCTCTTCGCCCTGGCGCAGGTCCATGGTCTGACTATTGGCTAAGTTGAAAGCCAGTTTCGGATCACTCACCACAAACTGGCGGAGGTGCACGTCCTGCGTCCAGCGGCCATTCTCTCCACCGGGCTGGAAGCCGGCAGCGGCAAAGCCCTTCGTCATGTAGTCGATCGTTTTCTGCTCGGCCGGCGTGGTGATGCCACGTCCTTCGAAATCATCGGACGACAGCACCTTGATGTCATCGGAAATGCGCGCACCGCTGATCTGCTGCGCCTGCGCCGCGCCGGTAAGAGACAACAGAGCCGCCGTGGCCAGAAGGATGGATTTCAACATAACGCATCTCCCAGAGTGGTTTCGCCTGATGCTAGTTTGTGGCATGCCGGAGTCAAGCCTGTTCGGTGGCACGACTGATGTCATAATGCTTGCCCACGGCGGCAATCCCGGCCATAAAAGCCGCTGATAGCGCTAACAATTATAATGTGATTGGGAGATCGAGATGGCCCTTTTCAAACTGACACGCCGCGCCGCATTTGCCGCCGGCCTGGCTCTGGTTCTTGCCTGCCCGGCTTATGCCGCACCGCAACCCCATTGGGTGACGGTCTGGTCCACCGCGCAGATGACACCCGGCGCCGACAGCGCTCTCCCCGCCACTGACGCAACCGGCGCCACCCTGCGCCAGACCATCCATATGGCAAAGGGGGGCAAAACCCTGCGCCTGCGTCTCTCCAACGCCATGAGCACCGAACCGCTGCACCTGCGCAATGTTCATATCGCGCTGGCAGCGGCTACCGGTGTTTCAGCCATCGATCCGTCCAGCGACCACCCCGTCACCTTCGGCGGCCTCAGCGATATCGTCATTCCGGCGGGCGCCGATTACATTTCCGATCCGGTTAACATAACTGTCGCAGACCAGTCCACGCTCGCCGTCAGCTTTCATATGCCGGAAACGCCGAAGCAACTGACGGGCCACCCCGGCTCACGGACCACGTCCTGGCTGGCTTCCGGTGATCACGCCCAGGATGCCGATCTGCCAGAAAAGGATACGCAGAAATTCGATCACTGGTTCAATATTGCTGCCGTCGATATGGGTAACGGATCGGCCAGGGCCGCCGTGGTGGCCTTTGGTGATTCGATCACCGACGGCTACGGTATCAAACCCAACAGCGACAGCCGCTGGCCCGATTTCCTGGCCGCGCGCCTGAAGGACAAACCGGTATCCGTGCTGAATGCCGGCATTGGCGGCAATCGTCTGCTGCTCGATGGTCTCGGGCCCAATGCACTGGCGCGTTTTGATCGGGACGTCTTGAGCCAGAGCGGTGTCAAATATGTCATCGTACTGGAAGGCGTGAACGATCTCGGCATGTTGACCCGTGATGCCCCTGTTTCTGCCGACGATCACGCAAGACTGGTGGCGCAGATAAAGGCGGCCTATTTACAGATGATTGCGAAAGCGCACAGCCACGGGATCAAAATCTATGGCGGCACCATAACGCCCTTCATGGGCATGGACTACTATCATCCCGATGCCCTGAATGAAGCCGACCGCCAAACGGTCAATACCTGGATCAGAAACTCCGGCGCTTTTGACGCGGTGATCGATTTCGACGCCGCCCTGCGCGATCCTACACGGCCTGACAGGTATCTGCCGGCATTTGACAGCGGCGATCATCTTCATCCGTCTGCTGCCGGCTACAAGGCCATGGCTGAAACGGTGAACCTGAAACTGTTCGAGAATTAACGGCTACCGGCGGCCAGTTGTTGTGCAACCTGCCCCCCCTGCAGCTTCCAGTTGGTGCTGAAGCGCAGCCAATCACCAGCCTGATGTTCCGGCTGGCTGGTATCAGTCTGCGCCCATTTCAGTACCGTGACAGCAAGTCCCTCGCCTAATCCGTATCCGGGACGGCTTTCAGAAGCGATGACACATTGCGTCAGACCACCATCCTGGCCAATCTGGCAATCGACTTGGGCCTGGCCTTCGATCAGTCCCACCTTGGCGGCGGATGGATATTCTCCCGCCCGACTGAGATCACTATCGCGCGTATACAGGCGCGTTCCCTCACGAATGACAGGTTCCGCCACAGGCGCGCACTTTACACCGCCGCCGGTAGCTGTGGCGTCCTGCGCCATGACTTGCGTGGCCATCAAACCACATAAAACGGAAAGGGAAAAAACAGTCGTTTTCATAAGCCCGCACTCACAAGGATTTCCGTCAGTAAGCCATTGGCGAACATAAAGGGGCAATACGGGGATTCCCGCAATCCTTAATTTTGGAATAGGTGGTTAAGGCACGTTCGGCGCAGGAGGCTCACACATGCGCCCTGCCCCTTCCCTCTTGCGGCGCATCATGCTATCGCCACCGGCATGAGCACAGACCTGTCCCTGATCCGCAATTTCTCCATCGTCGCCCACATCGACCACGGTAAATCCACCCTGTCCGACCGCCTGATTCAGTTCACGGGCGGCCTCACCGCGCGTGAGATGAAGGAGCAGGTGCTCGACAATATGGATATCGAGCGGGAGCGCGGTATCACGATCAAGGCCCAGACCGTCCGCCTGAACTACAAGGCTCACGACGGCGAAACCTATGTCCTGAACCTGATGGACACGCCAGGCCACGTCGACTTTGCTTATGAAGTCTCGCGCTCCCTGGCTGCCTGCGAAGGCTCCATCCTCGTCGTCGACGCCTCGCAAGGGGTGGAAGCGCAAACGCTCGCCAATGTCTACCAGGCCATCGACAACAATCACGAGATCGTCCCGGTCCTCAACAAGATCGACCTGCCGGCCGCCGAGCCGGAGCGCATCCGCGCCCAGATCGAGGATGTCATAGGTATCGATGCATCCGACGCCGTCCTGTGCTCGGCCAAGTCCGGCCTCGGCATCGAGGATGTGCTGGAAGCCGTCGTCACCCGCCTGCCCGCGCCGAAAGGCGAGGAAAACGAACCGCTGAAGGCGCTGCTGGTCGATGCCTGGTACGACCCCTATCTCGGCGTCGTGGTTCTGGTGCGCGTCTTCAATGGCCGCATGAAGCCCGGCCAGCAGATCAAGCTGATGAATGCCGGCGCCACCTATAAGGTCGACAAGCTCGGCGTCTTCATGCCGAAGGCTACCGATGTCGAGAGCCTCGGGCCCGGCGAGATAGGCTTCTTCACTGGCCAGATCAAGGAAGTCTCCGACGCTGCCGTCGGCGACACCATCACCGACGAACGCAAGCCGACCGCCGCTGCCATGACAGGCTTCAAGGAAGTCCAGCCAGTCGTTTTCTGCGGTATCTTCCCGGTCGACGCCGCTGATTTCGAGGACCTGCGCTCGGCCATGGGCAAGTTGCGCCTGAATGACGCCAGCTTCTCATTCGAGATGGAAACCTCGGCCGCGCTCGGTTTCGGCTTCCGCTGCGGGTTCCTCGGCCTGCTCCACCTTGAAATCATTCAGGAGCGTCTCAGCCGCGAGTTCAATCTCGACCTGATCGCCACCGCGCCTTCGGTCGTCTACAAGATCTATATGAACGACGGCGAGGTCATCGACCTGCACAATCCTGCCGACATGCCAGATCCGGTCAAGACCGATCATATCGAGGAGCCGTGGATCAAGGCCACCATCTTCTGCCCGGACGATTATCTCGGCGCCATCATCAAGCTCTGTCAGGATCGCCGCGGCGAACAGGTCGACCTGTCCTATGTCGGCACCCGCGCCATGGTGGTCTATAACCTGCCGCTCAACGAAGTGGTGTTCGACTTCTACGACCGCCTGAAATCAGTCTCCAAGGGCTACGCCTCGTTCGACTACAATATCGAAGGCTACCGCGAAGGTGACCTGGTCAAGATGTCGATCCTGGTCAATTCCGAGCCGGTTGACGCGCTTTCGATGCTGGTTCACCGCGATCGCGCCGAAATGCGCGGCCGCGGCATGTGCGAGAAGATGCGCGAACTGATCCCGCAACACCTGTTCGTCATCCCCATCCAGGCGGCCATCGGCGGCCGGATCATCGCTCGCGAAACCGTCCGCGCCCTGCGCAAGGACGTGACTGCCAAGTGCTACGGCGGCGACGCCACACGGAAGAAGAAGCTGCTGGAGAAGCAGAAAGAGGGCAAGAAGAAGATGCGGCAGTTTGGCAAGGTCGAAATCCCGCAGGAAGCCTTTATCGCCGCGCTCAAGATGGACAATGATTGAGAAAAAGCCGGAAGCAGATCGCTTCCGGCTTTTAGTCTAGTGCGCCTTCTGATAGGCCACAGTTTCTTCCTTGGTCAGCGGCTCAATCGTATCGATCATACAATGCATCGGCACAACGGTGGTAATGTCGCCGGTGATATCGACATCCAGAGGCCCGCAGATACGCGTACTGCCGCGATACTCCATCTTTATGGCTTCGTTCTTTGTCATGCACGGACCGGTCATGTGCATCACCAGCGAATTGCCGCTGCGATCGACCAAAAGCAGGGTCTGACGATCGATTACCCTGGTCGTTTCCAGCGGTGAGGACACGCACTGCCCCGGCGCTACCGAGCGGACACCGGGATTGGGCGTGCGGTTGGTTTGCGACGTGGCCGCGCAGCCAACGGCCACAAGCGCCAGAATAGCCGCCCCACCGGCCAGGATCAATTTAGGATTACGCATGGCCTAGTTGTCCTTATCCAGCAGGGCTGCCGCTTCACGCGTGATAGGCTCGACGCTGTTGATCAGGCACTTGACCGGGCGCTCACCGTTTTCCGAGCGCAAAATCTTGGCATCATGCGCCTTGCATATCTGGTTCGAACCATTGAATTCAAAACCGATCTGCGAAAAATCGGTCATCGACTTGCAAGGCCCGCCGATATCCATCTTGTACGGATTGCCCCAGGTGTCATAGACCAGCAGGGTATGATCATCGACTACATGCTTGCGGCCGACATTGCGTCCATCGAGGCATGTCGGCGTTACGCGCGCCTGTGCAGCCGGCTGATTGCCGGTCGGTGTTGTGCTGGCACAGGCGGTCACGATCAGGCCTCCCGCCACCAGGCCCACAATGGCAAAGCCCGCCATATAAGTCTTTTTCGCCATCATCCTATTCCCTCTCGATTATGATTATTTGGGTTTTTCAGCTCTGGGCTTGATACCGTAGGCTACCGCTTCTTCCGGCGTCAGGTGACGTACGGCCTGTATCGGACAGGTCTTGAGCGGTCGGTCCCCCATGTCACTGTAGACAATCTCGCCATCGAACGGACCACAGATATCGTTTAGCCCGCTGCCGCGCGACTTGATGCCGATGCGGAAACTGCTGTCGAGGCCGATACAGGCAGGCATCATGGTCAGTTCATAAGCTTCGTTCCAGTTAGAGATAATGATGATCTTGTCATCCTTTTCCGTCTGGAAGCTTCGAACCTGGGAGGAGTCGAAACACGCCCTTGGATCACGGCTTGGTTTATTATCCGGCGCCGGTCGCCCTGCCGACATGGCCAGTGCAGCACCACCCACAGCCGTGACACCAAGCCCGGCAGCGAAAAGGGCGGCGATACAGGTCGACTTCTTCATGACAACACCTCTTACAATAAGTGGTAGGCTCTCGAAGCTGAATGCAGAATGAACATAATCTTTATACGCTGTCTCTGACCAAAAGGCGTCGCGGCTCGAGTAATTTTTTTGCGGCCAGCGGCAGGGCAGACGGCACGCCAATAACCTGATTAAGTAAGGCCCTAGCCAGCAAAGGCGCCAGGCAGAAACCACGCGCTCCCAGGCCGGTCAGCAGATAGACGCCCTTGTCCGCCAGCCCAACGACCGGCAGATAATCGCGCGTCATGACACGTATGGAAACGCGTGACCGGAAAGGACTGCTGACGACGCGCGCGGCCCGTTCCGGCATGGCTTTGGCCAAACTGTCGAGATTGCGCGCGCGGTCGGCTTCGCGCACATCGACGCCGCGATCCTCGCGCTCGTGCGTTGCTCCGAAAAGAAATCCATCCCCCAAGGGAATAGCATAGCCCCCCCAGCTCAGCGCGCTTTCTGGCGGCTTCGGGTCCGTCACGATCTCGACCTGCCCGCGCACCGGCCGTAAATCGTACCGCGCCTGATAATCCATCAGGTCGAAAATGCCATCGCCATTGGCGAATATGATGGCGTCATAGCCGGGATAAATCTCGCCGGATGTGGTTTCAAGGTGATACCCCTCTCCGCTCCACTGGTAACCGATGATCGATGCCGATATGACAGGCTGCATACCAAGCAAAGCCTGCAAAACCTCAGGCGGCTTCACCCAAAGGGCGGTATTGAGGCTTATGCCGGAGGCCTGCGGTATATCCTCCGTATCCCCCGAACCAAACAGGCTGAGGTCGCCCTCCGCAAAACCGGCCTGGCGGGCGATACGCTCAAATCGCGAGGCATCCCGTGGCGTCGCCTCGCACTGGTGCACACGCTCTCCCAGAATAGCTTCCGGGCACAGGCGGCGATACAGCCCCGTGGCATAGGCGAAGGCATCGGCGAACAGGGCCGAGATTTCGTTGTCACCAGCATCGAGGCGCGGCGTCACCAAAGCGGCGGCATTACCCGAAGCGCCGGCGCCTGCCTCACGCGCCTCGAACAGATCGATTTCAAGGCCCAGCAGCCGCGCCTCATGAACCAGCGCACAGCCGGCAATGCCCGCCCCGACAACAGCCACCTTTTGGGGGCGTGGCGTCGGCGATGGGGCCTCTCCCGCGAATACCGCTTCAAGCCGTTCGCGTTTACGGCCGAAGCCAGGGGATTTTTGTACGGTGAACCCGGCCGCCTGAAGACCGCGACGAACAAAGCCGGCTACGGTAAAAGTGGCCAGCCGCGCCCCGCTCCGCGCCCGCCCGGCGATCAACGCGAACACATCATCCGCCCACATGTCGGGATTAAGCGCAGGTGAAAAGCCATCGAGAAAGATGGCATCAGCGTGGCCTTCCCAGGCATTGAGAGCAAAGCGGACATCCATCAGGCCCAATGTAAGCCTGACGCCCCACTGCGGAAAATCCATGTAATGAAACCCGCGCCTGGCTTTTGGCCATTGCGCCAGCAAGGCTTCGGTAAAGGGCGCCAACTCCGGCCATGCCGCCAGCGCCTTGCCGGCATCACCGGCACTCATCAAAAAGCCTTCGATGGAAAAGATATGCAGATGCCCGCCGGCCGGCCGCGTCTGCACCCACAGCGCCATGACGGCGGCGATATTCAGCCCTGTGCCAAACCCTAGTTCCAGAAGGGTAAAATCGCGCCTGTCCGCCCAGATATCCGGCATATGGCAGCCGGTCAGAAAAACTGCGCGCGACTCACTCAGGCCATCCTGCAGGGAATAGTAGATATCACCGAAAAGGCCGGAACGCGGCGCGCCATCCTCGGCAAAATAGAGTTCAGGGTCATGATCGGACATGAGCTGCTTCTAACGCAGGCAATAAAAAAGGGCCACCCAAAGGCGGCCCTTTTCACATCAAATGCCCGAAGGCGAATGATTAGGAAGAAACGGCTTCCGAAGCAGCTTCCGAAGCAACGGCCGAGTCAACGACGGCTTCCGAAACGGCGGCTTCCGAAGAAGCAGCTTCTTCGGTCGGGGCCTTCGGGGTGCAGGCGGCGACGGACAGAGCAGCGCCGGCAACGGCAGCGATCAGAGCGATACGAACGATCTTGGAGGTCATGGATCAATTCCCTTTGATAGTTTAAAGGCGCAGGACCATTCCTGAACCTATTGACGGAAAATTCCCGTCAAATCTTGTAATTAGTGCGAAACCGAAGCTTCAGCGGCGGCCGGCGAAGCGGCGACAGCGGCGTCAACGGCAGCCGACGAATTGGTGGCGTCGGCGGGCGCTTCTGCCGGAGCCATTTCCGAAGCAGCGGCTTCTTCAGTGGCGGCAGGCTTTTGGCAGGCGGCAACCGACAGAGCGGCAACAGCGGCAGCAGCGACCAGAGCGGTACGAACGATCTTGGAGGTCATGCGATCAGATCCTATATTAACCAGAGCGCCAGGAACTGATACCCACGCCCGAGCCTTTTCATACCTATTTTGGCCGAGTCCCGCAAGAGTTTATTTCACAAAACTGTGATCACCCCTGTGGTTATTTGCGCCTTTTTCATCAGAAGTGAGGTATTTTTGGCAAAAAATGACCATGTTAATCAGTATTAACGGCGAAATTAGCCAAAAAACGTGATTACAAACGGCGAATCTGGCAGCGCCGCCACACCTGTATTGCTTGCTGATAAATACGAAAGGAACCGTTTTAAGCCGCCGCCCCTTCGGCGGGGATATTGTTAAGCGCTTCTTCCATTTCGAGGAAGGTGGGTTGCAGCGGGGAAGGAATGCTGCCGCGACCGATTTCCACCGAAATTTGCGCCGCATTGCCATGCAGATGTGCCACCAGTACAGATTGAATGATTTTGTAGAAGGAAGCATCCTCTTCAATAACGCCGCTCATGCGCGCGGCGAACGGCCCGACCAGCCCATAAGACAACAAAATCCCCAGGAATGTACCGACCAGTGCCCCACCAATCATCGAGCCCAGTATTTCCGGCGGTTCGGTAATCGATCCCATGGTCTTGACGACGCCGAGAACGGCGGCAACGATCCCCAGCGCCGGAAGCGCATCTGAAAGCGACTGCATGGCGTGAGCCGGATGCAGAGCTTCGTGGTGATGTTTTTCAAGTTGCTTTTCCATGGCGTCTTCGACCTGATGCGGGTCTTCCAGATTCATGGTCATCATGCGCAGGGTATCGCAGATGAAATCGGTGGCAAAGTGATCCTTAACAATCTTGGGGAAGCGGTTGAAAATGGTGGAATCGTGCGGCTTCTCGATATGGCTTTCCAGCGCGATGACACCTTTTGACTTCATCGTCTTTGTCAGCAGGAACAGCAGGGACAGCAGATCGCGGTAATCGTTCGCTTTCCATTTCGTGCCGCCAAATACCTTCCCCATGCCGCTGCCCATGCCCTTGAGGGTGGTAACACTGTTGGAGATCAGGGTGGCGCCAACGGCAGCGCCGCCGATCGCCATCAGTTCGTGCGGCAGGGCGTGGAGAATCGGCGCCATGTTGCCGCCGGAAATGATGTAGCTGCCGAACACCATGGCGAACAGGCAGACGATACCGATAATCTGAAACATTTAGAGGAACACCCAGCGACTCATTTATGAGCCTGACTATGGTGACCAATCCTTAAAGGTGCGTTAGCTGTTAACCGCGTTTTTTAACTTCTGCCCCACCGGCTACCTGACCTCAGCCACGCCGCCGGTCATGACGACGAACCGGTTAGCCAGATCGAAACTGAGATAGCCATCCGCCGTCAGCTGATTGGCGCGCTGCCAGTCGCGGATTGCCTGGCGGGTGCCGACGCCGATTACACCATCGATCACGCCCGGATCAAAGCCCGCCGCCTTGAGGGCTTCCTGCGATTTGAGGCGCTGGTTGAGACTGAGCGGTTGCTCCACCGGCCACGGCGTGACCGGCCCCGGCTTGCCGGCGATGCCATCGGCCAGGAAGCCCACCGCCAGAGCATAGGCTGTCGAATTATTATACTTGCGAATGACATAATGGTTCGGCAGGGCCAGCCAGGCCGGGCCTTTCGCGCCCGAAGGCAGCAGAATGGTGGCGGGTTCATTGACTTCGGCCGGCTTCCAGTAGCCGCCATCCGCCCGCTTGACGCCCAGCGCTGCCCATTCCGTCGGCGACTTCTTTGTGGTTTCAGCCAGGTAATAATCGAACCCGACCGGCAGCATGACCTCGACCGCCCATTCCTCGTCCGGCTTCCAGCCCGCTTTTGCCAACAGGTTAGCCGACGAGGCCAGGGCATCGGAATCCGAGCCCCAGATATCGACCTTGCCATCATGATCGCCGTCGAGGCCCAGGGTGAGGTAATTGTCCGGCAGGAACTGGGTCTGCCCCATTGCGCCCGCCCAGGACCCCTTAAGCGTTTCACGGCTGATGCCGGAATCGCGCAGGATCTTAAGGCAGGCGATCAGTTCGCTTTCCGCCCAGTCGCGCCTGCGGCCGTTATAGGCGAGCGTCGCCAATGCCGAAACCACATCTATATTACCCTGAACACGGCCCAGATCGCTTTCCATGGTCCAGATGCCACCAAGCAGTTCAGCCGGCACGCCGGAGGTGCGGACGATTTCGGGCACATTGGGGTTGGCATCGAGACGCGCCCGCGCGGCGGCAAAACGCGCAGGCGTTACGGCTTGCCGGATATAGGAACTGGCCGGCTTTGAGAATTCCGGCTGCTGCGAATCGGATGAAGTAACGCTGGCCTGCGGTGTGACATTACTCAGGACCTGGGCAACAAACATCGGGTCAAAGCCCTGCCCTGCCGCCTTGGCGATGAAGCTTTGCTTCCAGTCATCGAAAGTCGCATTAGCCGGCAGAGGCGCGGAAGGCGCGGGCGAGGAGGGGGCTGGCTCCACGGCGGCGGCAGACGGCGAAGAACTGGATGCGGCCGTTGGCGGCGTGACGGGGGCTGTCTCAGGCTGCGGCGTGGCCGTGCTGCACGCGGTCAGAATGGCAAACAGGCTTATATATCGTAACCGCATGAGTAGAATCCTCTAGTCCTGGCCCAGTCGGGGCCTTGTAGGTTCCGGGCAGCTAACCTCATTGCGTTCGGCTTTCCAAGTCCTTAAAAGCCTCACTTTGTTGTCAGAATAGCGTGAGAGACTGGAAATTGACGGTTTTCGGCAAATCACCGTTGACAATTCGAGGCCCCTCCCCTAGATACCCGCCCTCTAACGAAGTTGGCCCATGCGTGCGACCCGGTTGTGTTGCCCTGTTCCTGCTTCTTCGCAGCCATTCTAAGATCAGGTGAAAACCAATGAAAGTCCGCAGCTCGCTCAAGTCGCTCAAGGGTCGTCACCGCGATTGCAAGATCGTGCGCCGCAAGGGCGTCGTCTATGTCATCAACAAGACTGACCCGCGCTTCAAGGCCAAGCAAGGCTAATCCAGCCGGGCTTTATGCTTTGTGATAACGAATAACGCTTAAGGCATGCGCTTTAAGCGTTTTTTCGTGTCTGGTGTTCTCTTTTAATCCACAGGTCATCGGGACTTATCCTCAAGCCCGCCGTTGAGAAGCTGATTCGCAACCGCTATGGTTAAGCGAACAGTTTTTACAGGACACCCGCCATGGCCGACGACGCCCCCCTCTCCTTTTCCGCCGACGACGTTATTTCCGGCGCCGCCCAGACCCGCCTGCGCACCATTATCGAACGCATAGAACGCCTTGAAGAAGACAAGGCCGGCATCATGGGCGACATCAAGGAAGTCTATGACGAAGCCAAGGGTGAAGGCTTCGATGTCAAGATCCTGCGCAAGGTCGTTTCCCTGCGCAAGAAGGACAAGGTGAAGCGTGATGAGGAAGAAACCATTCTGGATCTGTATCTGACCGCTATCGGCGACCGCTAACCGCCTCACGCCAGAAAGTGGTCACCACTTTTTGGATAAGCGTGAGGCGCGAACAATGCCTTGACGATTATGAAAGCCGTCCGCATGTTCACCACATGAGGACGGCTTTTGCATTTCCAGACGACGGCTATGGCTTTTAAGACGCCTTCAAAAGGCATGACGCGATCCAAAGGCTTGCAAACGAAAAAGCCATTGCAGACGAAGTCGGGCTTCACCGTCAAACCACAGTCGCCGCTCGACCAGATCAAGGCCCAGAAGAAAGCGTTGCAAGCGGCCACGATCCGCGCCCTGGAAAAGGCCAGGCGAACCGCTACCGAACAGGGTGTCGATTTGTCCGAATGGGAAAACGCATTCATAGAGGGCGTGACCGACCGGGTAAAAACCTACGGCCGCGCTTTTGCCGATCCGGACAAGGGCGCCATGCACGGGACATTGTCAGTCCGCCAGGGCGTAAAGCTCCGGGAAATCCGTAAAAAAGCCCAAAAGGGCAAACAGGCTGCGCCATCAAACGACGAGGAGAACAAATGACACTGCCCCGCCGCCATCTGATTTCAGCCCTGACCGCTACCGCTCTATGGCCAGGCCAATTGTTTGCGCAATCACGCCCGCGCAAGGAAGTGCTGATCTTTTATTATGGCTGGTACGGTACGAAGGCGCGCGCCGGGGCCGATATGCACTGGAGCAATCCGGATAACGTTCGCGAACGCATAGCCGATGCGCCCAACTATCCGGCTGGCGGCCCTTACGACAGTCTTGATCCGGCCGTCATTGCCCGGCAGATGGCGCAGATCAAGGATGCCGGCATTACCGGCCTGATCGTTTCCTGGTGGGGACAGACCGACCGGACCGATAAGCAATTGCGACTGGTACTTGATGCCGCCGGTGCGCAAGGGCTGAAGGTCACGGCCTATGTCGAGCAAGTCACCACAATGGAAGGCGTCGTCTCGGATACGCTCTACCTCTACCGCACCTATGGCCACCATCCGGCCTGGCTGAAGCTCGATAACAAACCGGTCATCATGTATTTCGACCGCCTGATGCAGGATATTGGCCTGGACGGCTGGCAGAATGCGCGCGCCCTGATCGAGAAACAGGCGCCGAAGGCGATCAGTTATATCGCCACAGCCAACACGCTGAAGGAAATCAAGGCACGCAAGTCGAGTTTCGATGGCCTGCATATCTATTCGCAGCAGTTCGAGGGGGCCGAAACGCGCCTGCTGCCTTCGCTGTGGCGCACCCAATATTACAATGACTGGGTCAGAGCGCAGAAGGGGGCCAGGGTCACTACCGCCACCATCCTGCCGGGCTTCGACGACCGCCTGCAACTCGATCGCCAGGGCAAGCGTCCGGTTATCAAGCGTGAGGACGGCAAGCCTTTCCGTGATCTTTGGAATGCCGCCATAGCCGCAAAACCGGACTGGATACTGATCGTGTCATTCAATGAATGGCATGAGGCCAGCCAGATTGAGCCTTCCACCGCCTTCGGTATGCGCGAACTGGAGACCTGTCGGCAGATGAGCGCCAAATTTAAAAGATAATTTTTAAATCTTCAAATTCGGCAAGCGCAAGTGTTCAACGGCGCCCTTGTCCGGAGCCCGCGCGGCGGTTGAGCGCATTTAAAAGGTGACAACGCTGTCCCCCCCTGCTTAATTCACTTCAACAAAATTATAAATGTTGGGAACGATGACACAGGATGCGAAAGCCGCCGCCCCGCCGGGCTGGCTGGAAAAAATCAGTTACGGTTCAGGCGATTTCGGCTTCAATTTATACTGGACCACAATCAGCGCCTTTCTGCTGATTTTCTATACCGACAGTTTCGGCCTCAGCGCCGCCGCGGCCGGCACGATGCTGCTCACCACCAAGCTGGTCGACGCCTTCGCCGATCCGATCATGGGCGCTGTCGCCGACCGGACCCGCACGAAATGGGGCCGGTTCCGTCCCTGGCTCCTGTGGGCCGCCGTGCCGCTCGCTGCCTCCGGCGTGCTGACCTTCACCACGCCCGATCTCGATTCCACCGCCAAGCTGATTTACGCCTACGCCACCTTCGCCCTGATGATGGTCATTTATTCGATTATCAATATCCCCTATGGCGCCTTATCCGGCGTACTGACCAACGCGCCGCAAGCGCGCACCCAGCTCAACAGCTTCCGGTTCGTCGGTGGCTTTCTGGGCGGCACCTTCGTGACCTATATGACCCCCAAGCTGGTCAAATATCTGGGCGGAACCAATGAGGTGCTGGGCTGGCAACTGACCATGACGCTTTACGGCATCATTGCCTGCTTCCTGTTCTTTACCCTCTTCCTGACGGCGCGCGAACGCGTTGAGCCTATCGCCGAGAAAGCTGTCAGCCCGTGGAAGGACATCGGCGACCTGCTGCAAAACCGCCCATGGCTGATCATGTTCATCCTGGCCCTGGTGGTCATGGTGACGATCAGCACGCGCATGGGCGCCAGCGCCTACTATATCAAATATTACGTCGGCAAACCTGACCAGACCGCCAGTTTTCTGACCGTCTACGGCGTGGCCCTGGCGGCCGGTTCTCTGATCACGCCCCTGCTGACGCGCTTTATCGACAAGCGCCGGCTGCTGATCATCCTGATGGTACTGGTGGGCGTTCTGTCATCGGCCTTCTTTTTCATTCCGAAGGATCAGATCATGCTGATGTACGGTTTGCAGATCGCCATCGGCCTCTGTCTCGGACCGAAATCCCCCCTAACCTTCTCGATGTACGCTGATTGCGCCGACTATAATGAATACAAGACCGGCCGCCGCGCCACCGCCATGACCTTTGCCGCCGCTACCTTCTCGCAAAAGCTCGGCGGGGCGTTGGCCTCCTTCGTCATAGCCAGTGTGCTGGCAAGCCTCGGCTATGTTGCCAATCAGGCGCAAAACGGCGCGTCACAGACTGGCATTGTCCTGCTGATCAGCATTGTGCCCGGTCTGCTGGCCCTGCTGGCCGCCATTATCATGTGTTTCTATAATCTGACCGATAAACGCCTGGCCGAGATCCAGGCTGCCCTTGCTGAACGGAAATCCCAATCGTGAGCTTAATCGACTTCTCTGCCGACCACTGTACGCTTACCAGCCCGACTGCCTTGCCGCTTGCCGCCGGCTTCCTGTGGAATCCGCACATGATGATCCACATGAATGCCCGCGGCTATGCCACGGCGCAATTCATGCAGCCGGAACCGGCGAAATATGCCCGCGCCCAGATCATGGAGGCCAAACACTTCATGCTGCCGGAACAGGGCACCTACGCCCACCATCCGGGCCGCTTCTTCTATGTGAAAGACCGCGAAACCGGCAGCCTGTTCTCTGCCCCCTATGAGCCCGTGCGGGCCCCGGTCGAGGCGTTCGCATTTCAGGTGACGCCGACCGATATGCGCTGGATCATCGACCGCCCGGGTCTGCGTGTCGAGATGACCCTCACCCTGCCGGTCGATGACGCCTGCGAACTGTGGGAAGTGCGGCTGATCAACAGCGGCGCCCGTCCGCGCAATATCAGTTTCTACCCCGCCTTCCCGCTTGGCCTGATGAGCTGGATGAATCAGTCGGCGACATATGATGCGGCGCTTGGCGGTATCGTCGCCGACTGTGTCACACCCTATCAAAAGATCGAAGACTATTTCAAAAACAAGACCCTCAAGGACAAGGTTGTCCTTTTGAGTGAACAGACACCGCTGGCCTTCGAGACCCGGCAGGCGCGCTTCGAGGGTGAAGGCGGTTTGCATAAGCCCGATGCCGTCATGGCTGAACAGATGGCCGATGGCGTGGCGCTATATGAAAACCCGATTGCCGCCCTGCAATTCAATCATGAACTCGACAAGGGCGAAAGCGTCACCCATCGCTTCCTGTTTGGTCCCGCCTTCGATGATGCCGAAATCGCACGGCTGAGATCAACCTGGCTTTCCGAGGCCGGATTTGCCGAGGCTCACACAGATTACGCCGCCTATATGGCCGCCGGCGCACAATCCATCAATATTGACACGCCCGACACGCACCTGAACGCCTTCGTCAACACCTGGCTGCCGCGTCAGGTCTATTACCATGGCGACACCAACCGCCTGAGCACTGATCCGCAGACACGCAACTTCCTGCAGGACGCCATGGGCAGCGTGTACGTCAAGCCGGAAACCGCGCGAAAAACACTGCTGAAAGCCCTCTCTCAGCAACATGCCAACGGTTCCATGCCCGATGGCATCCGCATGTATGAAGGCGCCGAGCTTAAATATATCAACCAGGTGCCGCATACCGATCACAGCGTCTGGCTGGCCCTGTTGCTCGAAGCCTATCTCGACGAGACTGATGATTATGCCATTCTCGATGAAATGGTCACCGACAAGGAAACGGGCCAGGCCCGGACGGTGCGCGACCGCCTCTCTATCGCCAACCAATGGTTGATTAAAGCCGTTGATCATCGCGGCCTGAACTTCATCGACCAGGGCGACTGGAACGACCCGATGAACATGGTCGGCTGGAAGGGCAAAGGCGTTTCGGGCTGGCTGTCACTGGCCACCGCCCATTCCCTGCGCCTGTGGTCGCAGATTCTGAAGCGTGACGGCAAGGATGGCAGCGTTTTCGCCGAGGCCGCGCAAAGCTTCAACGACGCCATGAACACTCACCTGTGGGATGGCGACTGGTACGGTCGCGGCATCACCGACGATGACGTGAAATTCGGCATCAAGACGGATGTCGAGGGCCGCATCTTCCTCAATCCGCAGAGCTTCGCCCTGATGAGCGGCGCCGCCGGCACCGATAAGAAAAAGCGTATTGTGGCCGCTGTGGAAGACCAGATGGAAACGCCTTACGGCGTCGAAATGATTACCCCGGCCTATACACACATGCGGGAAGACGTGGGCCGCCTGACACAGAAATTTCCCGGCGTGGCGGAGAATGGCTCTGTCTATAACCATGCCGCCATCTTCTACATCTACTCGCTGTATCAGGTGAACGAGTCGGAAAAAGCCTTTGAGTTATTACGCAAAATGCTGACTGGCCCCGATGATGAAGATTATCTGCGCCGCGGGCAGTTGCCGGTCTTCGTGCCCAACTATTACCGCGGCGCCCATCGCCAGCATCCGGAAGCGTCCGGTCGGTCGTCGCACCTCTTCAATACCGGCACGGCCTCCTGGCTTTATCGCAGCGTCATCGAAGGCCTGTTCGGCCTGAAAGGCAGCCGCGAGGGCCTGCGCATCCGGCCGCAACTGCCGGCCGGATGGCCTTCGGCGCGGGTCACCCGCTATTTTCGCGGCGCGATATTCAAGATCGAGATCACGCGCGGCGCGCCGACATTGCGGGTGGACGGCAAGGCAATCGCCGGCGACACGATCGGTGATGTCATCGCCGGCAAGACCTATCTGGTTGAGGTAAGCTTTTGAAAGCCTGATCAAGCCACCGCGCCGATAAACACCGGGATCGATATGTCGATCTTCTGGTTCTTAGGCGCAAGCGTACCATCGGCCTGGACCTCAAACACAACGAGGTCGTTGCTCTTCTGGTGCGCCACAACCAGGCGCTTCTGGTCCTCATAAAGAGCGAAGAAGCGCGGCCAGTTGCCAAGGGTCGGCGATATCTGACGAAGGCTCAACCGGCCATCCGCAGCCACATCAAAAACGGCGATGCTGTTATGGCCGCGATTGGACACATAGAGCCGATCGGCGACGGCATTCAGCGTGATATGAGCGCAGAAGCTCTCGCCCTTGAAACCGTCAGGCAACGGACTGATCGTCTGAATGGCCTCGAAGCGACCATTCGCCGCCTTCTTCAGTACGATGACGACGCTGCTCAGTTCGGTGGCGAGAAAGGCGTGAACGCCATCGGGATGGAAGGCCAGGTGGCGCGGCCCGGCGCCACCCGGTGCATGATAGGCTTCGAACGCCTCACCGACCACGCCGGTTGAGGCGTCAAAGCTGTAGCCAAGCACCTGATCGGTGCCAAGATCGACACTGTAGATATGATCACCATGGAACTGGACCCAGTGGGCGTGCGGCCCCTCCTGGCGATCCTTGTTCAGGCCGGCGCCCTTATTCTGGCGGTTGACCGGCGGCTGTTGCAGCCCGCCCTCCTCGCCGATCCTGAAAACAACGATATTGCCCGATGAATAATTGGCGACGGCCAGGTAGCCCCCCGTCGGATCAACCGTCGCATAGCAGGGCGCGGCGCCCTGGCTGGAAACTTCATAGGTCTGCGTCCATGACTGATCATAGATGCCGATGCGTCCGTCATCCTTCTCATTGAGCAGATAATAATGCTTCGAGGCCGGGCTATAGGCGCCGAAGGAAACATTTTCGATCCCGGTTACGGCGGCGCCCAGGGTCCAGCTATCCGTGGCGGCAGTATAGGTCAGTGGATAGATGCCTTTCGCCGCATCCGAGTTGTAGGTGCCGACAAAGAGTTTCAAATCAGTCTCCGTTGCATTCGCCAATACCGGCATGACCAGCATGGCGGCAGTCCCTGCCAGAAATATCCGGCGATCGGGTGTAAAGGGTAAGCGAGCCATGATGTCCTCCGTGTGTATTTCACTCTAGTCGAGACTCCGGGGCGCATGCCAGCACTTTTCGCATCCGCACAACTCGCCCTTTGCGCGAAACGCCTGCGGCTCTTTCCACTTCATTAAGGGATACGCGTAACAATGATCGCTGTGAATATGTACGCCCATGGGCTTTGAGTATCTATGAAACCTGCTTCCAGCGACAAGGCGGCCCTGCACGCTTATGAACCTATAGGTATCCGTGAAATCGCCAGCTACAGCCTGGGCGATGCCGGTTTCAACCTGTACTGGGCGCCCCTTTCCGCTTTTCTGATGATCTATCTGAGCGATGTCGTCGGCCTGAGCCTTGCCAGCATCTCTACCCTGCTGATCACCATGCGCCTGATCAGCGCCGTAGCCGACCCGGTATTCGGGGCCATCGCCGATCGCACCCAGACCGCCTACGGTCGCTATCGCCCGTGGTTTTTGTGGCTGTGCCTGCCACTGGCGGCTTCGGCCATCATGTTCTTTTCAATCACCAACGCTCCCGCTGATGCCCGCCTGTTCGGCGCCTATGTCGGCCTGATCCTGATGAACCTGATTTATACAGCCGCCAATACCGCCTACAACGCCCTGTCCGGCGTGATCACGCCGGATTCGTCCCAGCGCGAACTGATCATGAGTTCCCGTTTCGGCGCCGCCTTCCTTAGCGCGGTCTTCATTACCTGGATCACGCCGAAACTGGTCGCGTGGGCTGGCCAGGGAGATAAGGCTTTGGGCTGGCAATTCATCATGACGATCTACGGGCTGATCGCCGTCGCCATACTGGTCAATCTGTTCCTGCAAACCCACGAGCGTTTCGCCCTGACCTCACAGCCCAATCGCAATCCCCTGCGCGATGTCGCCGACCTGTTCAGGAACCGTCCGTGGGTCATCCTGTTCGTACTGGCCTGCGTCGTGATGGCCGCCTCCATGCTGCGCACATCGATTTCACCCTATTTCATGAAAACCTACGCCGGACGCCCCGATCTGGTCGTCAGTTTTCTGATGATCTTCACCCTGGGCCTGGCCGTAGGCTCCGCTTTTGTCGCCATTCTGACTCGTTTACTACCACGTCAGGGGTTGATCGGTCTCATGCTGGGCATCATCGCCTTGTCGGGTCTAGGTCTGTATCTGTGTGAGCCGCACCAGATTTTGCTGATGTTTGCCCTGCAGACCCTGAGTGGCACAGCATTTGGTTTTATCGGCACCCTGACCTTTGTCATGTATGCCGATACGGCCGATTTCAACGCCTGGAAAACCGGTCATCGCGCCACAGCCATGACCTATTCTATGATCATGTTCTCCAAAAAGATCGGCGCCGCAGGGGCGGCCGCCTTTATCGGCTGGGCGCTGGCGGGCTATGCCGCCAATATGCCCATCTCGCCGTTGATCATGGATAATATCCGCCTGTTGATGGGGCTGGTCCCGGCCGGACTGGCACTGGCCGGCATCGGCATCATCGCCCTGTATGACCTGACGCCGGAAAAGGTTGCCAAGCTTCAGGCGCAATTGCTGGGCGGCCTTGGCGCCCGTCCGGAAGCGTCTTAACCCGCTTCCTTTACCAGGCCTTCCAACCCGCAGTCACGCACCTTGCGGTAAAGAGTCGAGCGGCCGATCCCCAGGCGTCTGGCGACTTCCGACATATGACCGGCATAAACGCCAATGGCGTGTTCGATCAGGTCGCGTTCGATGTCTTCCAGTTTGCGCAGATGTCCGGCTTCATCAAGGATGCGTACCGGTGCATCATGCAGCGCATCGTGATCATCACTAACCTGCATATCCACAGGCAGGACGAGCGCTTCCGGGACTGGCATCGGCGCCACCTGCCCGCTGATCGCCGGGAAGTCGAAGGCCTGCAAATGCGGGCTGTCAGCCAGGACTATGGCGCGATAGACGGTATTTTCCAGCTGACGCACATTGCCCGGCCAATCATAGGCGCACAGAAGCTGCATGGCTTCCGCTGACACCCCGCTGACGCGCTTGCCTTCTTCCACGTTAAAGCGGCGGATGAAATGATCGATCAGAGCCGGGATATCTTCGCGCCGTTCACGTAAAGACGGCGCTTCTACCGGGAAGACGTTGAGACGATAGAATAAATCCTCACGGAAGGCGCCCGCCTTGACCTGGTCGGCCAGGTTGCGGTTGGTCGCCGATATGATACGGACATCGACCTTCACCGGACGCTTGGAACCGACCGGATCAATCTCCCCCTCCTGCAGGGCGCGCAGCAGCTTGACCTGCATGTCGAGCGGCAGTTCGCCGACTTCATCGAGGAACAGCGTGCCGCCATGGGCTTCCTGGAACTTGCCGAGATGCTTGTCGGACGCCCCGGTGAACGAGCCCTTTTCGTGGCCGAACAGGATCGATTCCACCAGATTTTCCGGCAGGGCGCCGCAGTTGACCGCCACGAACGGCTTGCCGGCGCGTTCACTGGAGCCCTGGATGGCGCGGGCGATCAGTTCCTTGCCGACGCCGCTTTCACCGAGAATCAGCACAGGAATAGACGATTTGGCGGCACGTTCGCCCAGGCGACGCACCAGCGCCATCGGCCCGGACGTGCCGATCAGATCATCAAACGAAATGCGATTGGCGGTATGCTTCTTCAGGCGTGCGACCTCGGCGACCATGTCACCCATTTGCAGGGCGTTACGCACCGATACCAGAATGCGTTCAGGCGAAGCGGGTTTGATGAAAAAATCCTGAGCGCCAGCCTGCATGGCCTTTACGACCGTATCGATGCCACCTGAAGCCGTCAGCACCACCACCGGCGTACGGATGCCGGCGGCACGAATTTCCTTCAGCGTATCGATACCGGACTGCCCTGGCATGACCAGATCGAGGATGACAGCGTCGATGCCGGAATTCTGCGACAGGCGCTCATAGGCCTGTGCGCCGTTTTCCGCATGGAGCACCGAGAATCCTTCGCGCTCCAGAACCGCCTGGATCAGGCGGCGCTGCGTGGGATCATCGTCACAGATCAGGATTGTCTTCGCCATATCAATATCCACCATCGTTCTGATTGGCCGCGCGGGAATCTCCGGACACGGCTTATTTTGGGACAAACTTACGCCTGTGGGGTGAAAATCAGGTGTAGACCTATAGTTAATGTCTCGTTTTCGTACCCCTCGATGAATTTCATTCCGTATTAATGCGCGATGGCCTCTCGATTTTTGGAGGCTTTATCGCTATGTCCCACGTCATGAACACACATACCCCCACTTCCGCCGCAGACCTCCCGATCTGGGACCTTTCCGATCTTTATTCCGGGCCGGAAGACCCGAAAATCGCCGAGGATTTCGTGCGCGGGGAGAAAAGCGTCAAGGAATTGGCGAAACTGCAAGGACAGTTCATTTCGGCACGTGCCAATCCGGAACGGCTCGGCCTGCTGATCGATCAGGCGGCAGGGCTGTATGAAAAGGCGATGGACGATATGGGCGGCGCCCTCGCCTACGCCACGCTGGCATCAACGATTGATCGCGAGAACGCCCGTATCTCGAAGATGCAGTCAGACCTCGGCACCCAGGCGGCGATGATCTCCGCCGACAGTCTGTTCCTCTCTCTGGAACTGAACCAGCTTGAAGACTGGGAAATCGAGAACGCGCTGAAAGCCACCGTAAAAGCGCAGAAGTGGCGGCCTTGGCTGCGCCGTATACGCGCCAGCCGCCCGCATGAGCTGACGCCCGATCTCGAACGCCTGATGCTGGAGCGTATGCCGGCAGTTGGTCAATGGACGCGCCTGTTCGATGAAACCCTGACCCGTTTGCGCGCCAAGGTGGGGAAAGAGTCGCTGACGCTCAACGAATCGCTCACCCGCCTTTCCGCGCCGCAGGCCAGTGTCCGCAAAGCCGCCGCTCAAGGGCTGAGCGCAGCTCTTAAGGAGAACGCCCCGGTCCTGGCACTGGCGCTAAACACCCTGGCCTTTGAAAAGCAGGTCGAGGACCGCTGGCGCAAGTACGAAGATCCGGCCGCTTCGCGCCATCTTGCCAACGAGGTCGACAAGGACGCGGTCGACGCCATGGCCGAGGCCGTATCGGACTCCTATGTCAACCTGTCGCATCGGTACTACAAAATAAAAGCGAAGGTGCTCGGCCGGAAGCAGCTCGATTACTGGGACCGCAACGCGCCACTGACCCAGGACGTGCAGAAGCTCTACACCTGGGAGGAGGCGAAAAAGATCGTGCTCGACAGCTTCGCCCAGATGGGACCGGAATTCGCCGAACGCGCCAAGCGCTTCTTCGATCAACCATGGATCGATGCCGCCCCGCGTGCCGGCAAATCCTCCGGCGCCTATGCCCATCCGGTGACCGCCAACCGCCACCCCTATGTCATGCTGAATTTCACCGGCGACCGCCGCGAAGTGCTGACACTGGCACACGAATTGGGCCATGCCGTCCACCAGACCCTGTGCCAGCCGCTGGGCTCCATCCTGGCCGACACGCCGCTGACCCTGGCCGAAACGGCCTCCATCTTCGCCGAAGGCCTGGTGTTCGAACACCTCGTCGCCACCGCTTCGCTGGAAGAAAAGAAGGCGCTGCTGGCCGGCAAGATCGAGGATGGCCTCAACTCAGTCATCCGCCAGATCGCCTTCCATCGTTTCGAGGAAAAGTTCCACGCCGCCCGCCTCGAAGGCGAGGTCGCGCTCGACCAGATCAACGCCCTGTGGCTGGAGGTCATGGGCGAATCCTTAGGCCCGGCGATAAAACTCAATGATGGATATGAGGTCTACTGGGCCTATGTCAGCCACTTCGTTCATTCGCCCTTTTACGTCTATGCCTATGCTTTCGGGGACTTACTTGTCTCGGCCCTGATGGAAAAGCGCCGCGAAAACCCGGCCGCCTTCACCCCACTTTATCGTGAGCTTTTGGCAGGCGGCGGTACAAAAACCTATGTCGAAGCCCTTGCGCCCTTCGGCATGAACCCGCGCGACAAGGTTTTCTGGAAAATGGGCTGTGCCCGTCTGGAAGGCCTGATCGAAGCTTTTGAGGCACTGGTATGAGCGTCATTTCGCCCCATTGACCAAACGGACGGGCTTTTGTAAGACCGATACAGGAAACACTGTTTGCAGGGACACATCACCTGCCCGTTAAAGGATACTACCATGGCCGACCATCACGACGATTCCGATTACGTACACGGCCAGATGGACGTCCATCAGCAACAGCATTCCTACGACCTGTTCGCCAGCCTGACAAAGTGGTGCAGCCTGTACCTTGCCGTCACCTTGGTTTTCCTCGTTATCCTGACCTGCACCAAGCTGGGCTGGCTGACGGCTCTCATCGTCGCCGTCATCGTCGCCGTTGTTGGCTGGTTCATGCTGAAAAAGAAACCTGACGCGGCGCATTAGAATGCGAGGGTGTCATGGTCAATCTGACACCCAAACAAGAAGCCTATTTCGCGGCCCTTACCGCCAGTCTTGAACGTGACACCGGCAGGACACTGGCGTTGTGGATCGATACCGTCCGCAACGACTGCCCAGAAACCACCCGGCAAGGCCGCGCCAGCTGGCTTAAAACACATCACGGCCTGAGCCAGACACGCGTCCACCAGATTCTCAACGAGTTTCTGCCACCCGACGCCGGCTGGACCCACCCGGAGGCTCTGCGCACCGCTTTATGGAAAACGCCGGCTTCTATGGCTCTCCTGACCGCTTTCGAATCACTGATTGCCCGGCTGCCGGATGTTATTCCGACGCAAAGAAAAGGCTATAGCGCTTTTAGCCGCGACTATCAGTTCGCGGCGCTGAAGCCGGTAAAAGGCGGCGTCCGCATCGGCCTGGCCCTGGCGCCGGACAGTGATCCGCGCTTGTCACCGGCTCATCGGGAAAAATGGTCCGAGCGTTTGCAATCCACTCTTACAGTGGCTTCCCCCGCCGCCGTTTCCGGGCTTTTTAGTCTTGTGCAACGCGCCCACGAAAATTCATGACACCGGTGGCAATTTAATACGGGTAACGATTGGCGCGATCAGATATCGCGTAACAAGGCTTTGACTTGGCGGCCGTTTGACCATAACAAACAGAATAACGAACATACGACTCCAGGTCGTAACATAGACAACTATGCAGCCGTTCAGAGGGAAACACAGTGGGCCTAACCCTTGCCGTCACCACAGAACAAACCGCCGGAGAAACCCGCGTCGCCGCCACGCCGGATACCGTAAAGAAATGGACGGCCGCCGGCCTGACCATCAATATTCAGGCGGGTGCTGGCCTTGGCGCTTCGATTACTGACGAGGCTTTCGCGGCCGCAGGCGCTACCATTGCCAAAACAGCGAAGGAAGCCCTCAAGACGGCCGATATCGTGCTGAAGGTGCGGGGGCCTGCCAAGGATGAAATTGCGGCCCTGAAAGACGGCGCCATTGTCATCGCCATGCTTGATGCCTACCGCGAAAAGGACACACTGAACGCCCTGGCGGCCAAGGGGGCCTCTGCCTATGCCATGGAGTTCGTGCCGCGCATTACCCGTGCCCAGGTCATGGACGTGTTGTCCTCCCAGGCCAACCTCGCTGGCTACCGCGCCGTCATCGAAGCCGCCAGCGCCTATGGCAAGGCCTTCCCGATGATGATGACCGCCGCCGGCACCGTCGCCCCCGCCAAGGCCTTCATCATGGGCGTTGGCGTCGCCGGTCTGCAAGCCATCGCCACCGCCCGTCGTCTCGGTGCGGTGGTCACCGCCACCGATGTCCGCCCGGCCACCAAGGAACAGGTCGAATCCCTCGGTGCCAAGTTCCTGGCGGTCGAAGACGAAGAGTTCAAGAACGCCCAGACCGCCGGCGGCTACGCCAAGGAAATGTCGGCGGAATACAAGGCCAAGCAAGCGGCCCTCACCTCCTCGCACATCGCCAAGCAGGATATCGTCATCACCACGGCCCTGATCCCCGGCCGCGCCGCGCCGATTCTGGTGACGAAAGAACAGGTCGCCAGCATGAAACCAGGCTCGATCCTGATCGACCTCGCCGCGCCGCAGGGCGGCAATGTCGAGGGTTGTATACCCGACAAGGTGGTCGGTGTTAATGGCGTGAAAATCATTGGCTTGTCGAACATCACCGCCAGCATCGCCGCCGATGCCTCGGCGCTCTATGCCAAGAACCTGCAAGCCTTTGTCGGCCTGCTGATCGACAAGGACGGCAATCTGGCCCCCGATGCCGAGGACGAAATCCTTAAGGCCGCACTGGTCACCTCCGGCGGCGCCATTGTGCACCCCAATCTGAAAGGCGCCTGATGGCCATTGATTACGAACAACAGGCCGCAGACTGGTATGAGGCATGGAACTCGCGTGATGCGCAGAATATCTGCGATCTCTACGCAGATGATCTGGTCTTTACCTCACCGTTCATTCGCAAGCTCGGCCTGTCCGAGGATGGCGCACTGACCGATATTCAGGCTTTTTACGCGTATGTTTCCAATATGTTGCCGCGCGTTCCCAATTTGAAATATGAACCGGTCGCCAACTGTGTCGGCACACACGGACGCACGCTCGTCTATCGCAACCAGTCGAGCCATATCGTGACCGAGACTTTCGAATATAACGACCAGGGACTGATCCGCCTGGCCAATGTCGCTTTCTCGACCGCTCCGATCAAGAGGAAAAACTATGGAAGCCGTTGATCCCACCATCTTCCGCCTGGCCATTTTCATCCTGGCCATCTTTGTCGGCTACTATGTCGTCTGGAGCGTCACGCCCGCCCTGCACACGCCGCTGATGGCGGTCACCAATGCCATTTCCTCGGTCATCATCGTCGGCGCCCTGATTGCCGCCGCCGCTCACGCGGATGGCGCGGGGATTGGCGTCTGGATATCGAAAGGCGCCGGCGGTCTCGCCTCGGCGCTGGCGGCGGTCAATATCTTCGGCGGCTTCATGGTCACGCGCCGTATGCTGGCCATGTACAAGAAAAAAGAAAAGCCGGCCGCAAAAGTCGAAGGGGAGACAAAGTAAATGGATTTCGCCAATATCTCCGCCCTCGCCTATCTCGTTTCTGGCGTCCTGTTTATCCTGGCCCTAAGGGGGCTGTCCTCGCCGGAAACCAGCCGCAAGGGCAATCTCTATGGTATGGTCGGCATGGCCATCGCCATCGGTGTCACCCTGCTGTCGCTGCTTGGTAAGGGCGACCTCGACCCGGTCACCATCGTCATCATCCTGTGTGGCATCGCGGTTGGCGGCATTGTCGGCATGACCATCGCGCAGAAGGTCTCCATGACCTCCATGCCGCAGCTCGTCGCCGCCTTCCACTCGTTGGTCGGCCTCGCCGCCTGTATGGTCGCCATCGGCGCCCTATATGCGCCGCAGGCTTTCGGCATCGATGACGGCGCCGGCGGTATCAAGGCGCAATCATTGATCGAACTGTCGCTGGGCGTGGCCATCGGCGCCATCACCTTCACCGGTTCGGTCATCGCCTTTGCCAAGCTCAACGGCAACATGTCGGGGGCGCCGATCATCCTGCCGGCGCGTCACCTGATCAACATTGCCCTGGGCGTCGCGGTCGTGGCGCTGATCGTCACCCTGATCGTCACCCATGGCCTCGCCACCTGGGCTTTCTGGGGTATCTTCGCCCTCTCCCTGGTGCTTGGCATCACCCTGATCATCCCGATCGGCGGCGCCGACATGCCGGTCGTCGTTTCCATGCTCAACTCCTATTCGGGCTGGGCGGCGGCAGCGCTCGGTTTTACCTTGGAAAACATAGCCCTGATCATCACCGGTGCCCTGGTCGGCTCCTCCGGCGCCATCCTCAGCTACATCATGTGCAAGGGCATGAACCGCAACTTCTTCAGCGTCATCATGGGCGGCTTTGGCGGCGACACCGCAGCGGCCGGCGGCGGCGCGGTCGAGACCCGCCCCGTCAAGCAGGGTTCGGCCGACGACGCCGCCTTCATAATGAAGAACGCCTCCAAGGTCATCATCGTGCCCGGTTACGGCATGGCTGTGGCCCAGGCCCAGCACGCCCTGCGGGAGATGGCCGACAAGCTGAAGGAAGAAGGCGTGGAAGTGAAGTACGCCATCCACCCGGTCGCCGGCCGCATGCCGGGCCATATGAACGTCCTGCTGGCCGAAGCCAATGTACCCTATGACGAGGTCTTTGAACTGGAGGACATCAATTCCGAATTCGCCACGGCCGATGTGGCCTTCGTCATTGGCGCCAATGACGTCACCAATCCGGCCGCCAAGACCGATCCGACCTCGGCCATCTTCGGCATGCCGATCCTCGAAGTCGAAAAGGCACGCACCATCCTCTTCATCAAGCGCGGTATGTCGGCAGGCTATGCCGGCGTGGAGAATGAGCTGTTTTTCAAAGACAACACCATGATGCTCTTCGGTGATGCCAAGAAAATGGTCGAAGGCATAGTCAAGGGCTTATAAGGCAAGGGTGCGCAGCCCCTTGACCCCGGAAATCTACAGCACCTCTTCGTCACACGGCGGAGAGGCGTTTCCATTCAGATACGGTTCAGCCTTAATTTTTTACAATGCCGCACGTTATGATAGGTTCATAACAAATCTGTAGTGATGGTAACCATGTCCAAGCTGATGAAATCCGTGTCGAAATCTGCCTTTGCGCTGTTGGCCCTGGGCCTTCTGAGCGCCCCCCTGGCCTCACCCGTTCTGGCCCAGACCACGTCTAATGGCATCACTACTCAGGAAGCCGCCGCGTCGGATGCCTTCCCCGGACTGAAAGGTTTCCTCAACCTGCCGGCCGCCGAACGCAGCCAGATCAATCTCTATTACGCGGCGCGCATCAAGCGTGCTGACCCATCGGCGGTAAAGATCACCCTGACTCATAATGGCCAGAGCCAGCCACTTCATGTCGGCGCCGATGGCCGTATCACGCCCCTGCCGACCCGTGAGCAACTGAATGGCGGCGCGAAGATCAAGATCAGCGGACCTGCCAGCGGCAGCTATGCCATGAAACTACATGTCTTCTCGACCCAACCGAACGGCAAGACTTATGACGCCCCCGCCCTTGCGACCGGTATCAAACAGGCCAATTCGGCCATGGGCAAGATCGCCGGTGCATTAGCGCTGATGCTCCCAAAGCTCGATCGCGTCTATTTTGTTAGCGGCGGAACTGGCGAGGTCGAATTTGCCAACGGCCAGAAGAAACCGTTGCCGAAGACGACATCAGCCGGTGAATATCCGGCGGGCACGCCCTATTTCGTGCCGTCGCAGATGACCGGCGCCACGAAGCTGCATTTCAGCAATACGGTCAGCATGGCGCATTACGACAATCCCCCCAAGTAGGATTGTGGCCTGAAGAAGGATCAGATTTCAGCCTGCCGTGATTTGATTGCCTTTTGAGCCATCATGTACATGCCCAGCCATCCGCTGCCAAAGGCGCAGACACCGACGATGATCGGACAGAGGATGAACAGGGTTGTCGTGTTCGGCAGGTGAAGCAGATCGATCCAGAAATAGGTCGTCAGCAGGATTCCCGTCAGCCAGGCGGGAAACTGCCCGACCTTGCCCAGAAGGGTAGCGAAATAGCCACCTACCAGGGCGCCGACCGCCCAGGTGACGGGGATAACGATGAAAACCTGCCCCGCCACCGTCTTCATCAGTTCAGCCTTCTGCTCGGCATCGACCATGTAGATGCCCGGCGGAAACGGAAACAGCTGATCGAGCACGTATTTAGCGATCGTATAAACCAGCATGCCGAGCAGCAGACCAGACAACACGACAAGAACGACCACGAGCGTCTGCCGTGTCTTTCCGTCATCCCATTCGCTGATCCAGTCCTGAAAACGACCGGTGAACGACGATTTGGCCATATGGATACCCCTCATCCCTGCTGAATGACATAGTGATGTCCCTATCAGGCCATCCGGTCAACGCCTTATTGTTACCACAATGCAGGTTGGAGTGGCAAAGACATGTTTCAGCCCCTGACCGGACGCGGGCGCCCCAGTTCGTCGATAGCGACAAAGGTGAATATGGCCTCGGTGACGCGGATCTTTTCTTCGCCTTCGCGCGGGCGGCGATAGGCGTCCACCTTCATCCGCATCGAGGTGCGGCCGGTTGACAGCAGCTTGGCATAGACGGTCACCTCATCGCCAACTTGCACCGGCGTCAGGAAGACCATGCCGTCGACCGCAATCGTGGCCACACGCCCCTTGGAGACGCGGGCGGCGATATTTCCCGCCGCGAGATCCATCTGAGACATCAGCCAACCGCCGAATATATCGCCAGACGGATTTGTATCGGCCGGCATGGCGGTGGTCAGGATACCAAGGTCGGCGGGATCGGGCCGTTCGGAATGATCGTGCGGGCTGTTCGCCATGAAAATATCTCCTGAGGCGCGGGACAGCAAAAAGCGCTGAAAGCCATGCCTTCAGCGCTTTATAACTTCATATTCAGCCGTTCAACGTTTTAAACGGGCAAATGTAAACTAGGCGCGAACCGGACGCGGCGTGGCGGGGGCGCCACCTTCACGTTGCAGACGCTTGCGGGCCAGCTTGCGGGCACGACGAACGGCTTCAGCCTGCTGACGGGCGCGCTTTTCGGAGGGCTTTTCGTAATGTACGTGACGCTTCATTTCGCGGAAGGAACCTTCGCGCTGCATCTTCTTCTTCAGGGCTTTCAGGGCCTGGTCGACATTGTTGTCACGGACGAAAATCTGTACCAAAAGGTATCTCTCCATTCAGGGTTCGAGGACCAGGGAGGTCATGCGCCAGACATCCCGGCAGCGGCCCCTCGGCCAATTGTGAAAAAGAAACTTGCGCCCGCAAACCGGAGGCGTGCAGGAAGATCGGCCTTGCCCATACATGAGGTGAACTACCTTGTCCAGACAAAGCCCACCTTAAAAGGGATTTTTGATCGCTTTTTGCCGATTTTCTGTGGGGTTGTGTCCCTTGCTGCATTCGCAGGTGCGACATTATGTTGTCGTGACGTCTATCTTGCCCCCTTGGCGAAAGGCCGGACAGCGCCTATTGTAACACCATGACACTTTCCGCGCCTTTTTCCGGCTTAAAGGCCGCCGAATCCCGCCTGGCAAAGGCTGTGGCCACCTATGTACCACAGCTGGGCCTGAACCGGCAGAGCCTGGAAGCCGGCGCGCGCAGCCTGGGGATCTGCGAAGGCGAGCGGGACCTGATCGCCCCGCATGGCGCTGCCGATATCGCCGCCATCCTGTGGCGTGGCCACGACGAGGCACTGCTCAACCCCGAAACGGCCGAATCGCTGGCCGGCATGAAAATCCGCGAAAAAATCGCGTTTCTGCTCAATAGCCGGCTCGATGCTGCGGCCGCCGATGAAAAGCTGGCGCGCCGCCTGATGGGCTATTTCGCCCTCCCCCACCATGCCGCGCTCTATCACCGCCTGCTGTGGGAAACCGCCGACATCACCTGGCGACTGGCGGGAGATACGGCATTGGATGAAAACCATTATTCCAAGCGCATGATTGTCTGCGGCATCATCACCACCGCCATGATGACACGCCTGTCGCGCGGCCGTGAGGCTCAGCTTGAACAGATCGACCGCAATATTGAACAGGTTATGCAGTTCGAGAAGTTCAAGGCGAAACTGCCGGTCAAACCGGAAGAACTGGTCCTGAACATGGCCAGGACGCTCGGCCGTCTGCGCTTTGGTCAAAACGCCGCATGACGCTTTTACGCGCCCTGCTCGCGAGTATATGGATGCTGTTTTCGCTGACGGCTACTGCTGTGCCTCCGGCGCTGGCGAGCGAGATGCCCTGCCATATGGACCATATGGAAATAACCGGCAAACAGGCACCTCACCACAAGTCAGAAACGCCGGCGGCACCGCAGACGGTCATGCCCTGTTGCAGCCAGCCCGTTCTGGCGGCCACTGCCGGACCGATATCTCTCCCATCGCGGCCTTATGAGCCGGTGCGCTTCGTGCCCGCTCCCGCCACGCCACTGACGAGCCTGCCCTCACGCCTGGAGCCGCGTCCGCCGAAAATGATTTGATGGAATAAATCCTTTCCCATCAAATATTTTCAGGAGACAATTTATGTCCCGTATTAAATCTGCGGCCGCTGCGGCGGCGCTTTTGGCGCTGGCCGCCTTGCCCGTTTCCGCCCAAACCATGGATCATGACATGTCCGGCATGGACATGTCCCACATGGACCATATGAACATGTCCGCACCAGACTCCGGCTGGCAGGTCATGACACATGCCGCACTCACTTTCGTTGCCGATAACCAGGAAGGGCCGCGCGGTGGCTCGAAAAACTTCGTCGAAGGCATGGTCATGACCATGGCCTCGCGCAAGCTTGACGACCGCAATACGCTCGATCTCAACCTGATGCTGTCGCCCGATGCCTTCATGGGCAAGGGTGGTTATCCCCTGCTCCTGCAAACCGGCGAGACCGCCGATGGTGTGCATCATCTGGTCGATGCCCAGCACCCGCACGATCTCTTCATGGGCGCCACGGCCAAACTGACGCACCGCTTCGATGGCGATACCAGGGCCTTTGTCCTTGTCGGCTGGCCGGGCGAATTCGGCTTCGGTCCTACCGCCTTCATGCATCGCGCTTCGGGCGAAAACTTCCCGACCGCGCCGATTACCCACCACTGGCTTGACTCCGGTCACATCACCATGGGCGTCGTTACGGCCGGAATCGCCAAAGGGCCACTTCAGCTTGAAGTGACGCAATTCACCGGCCGCGAGCCCGATCAATACCGCTTCAATCTTGATACACCGAAACTGGATTCCACCGCGGTCCGCCTGACCTGGAAACTCAGCAATGACCTGACAGGACAAGTCTCATGGGCACATCAGGTCAGTCCGGAACAGCTCGATCCGGATGAGGACCTGCAACGACGCTCACTGAGCTTTGATTACAACCACGCTTTCAGGGCGGGGATGCTCTATTCCACCCTCGCCTATGGACGCAAGGAAATCGTGGATGGCAATGAGAAACCCTCAGACGCCTGGCTCTTCGAGAATGCCTTCAAAATCAATGAGAAATGGATGGTTCTGGGCCGCCACGAACGCGTCTATAATGACGAACTTGTCCATACTGGCGCCTACTGGGTGGCCAAGACCGAAGTCGGCGCCGTCCGCACCTTCGACCTTGGACATGACATGACGCTCGGTCTGGGAGTGGTGCGTCAGTTCAATACAGTACCGGACGCTTTGAAACCCGTTTATGGCGATCATCCGAATGGCACAGTTGGCTTCCTGCAACTCAAAATCCACCCGATGTCAGGCTCGATGACTGGCCAAATGTCCGGCATGAAGATGTAACAAAAAGCCCCGCCGGAGATATCTCCGGCGGGGCTTGATTATCAAAGGTTGTCAGCCGGCTCAGGCGGCCAGGCCAATCTTGGCCTTGAGCCCTTCCAGGCCGGGTGCGGTCGAGGTGATGTTGACTTCGGAAATGGCATATTCCGAAACGCCGTTGATGTGGAACGGATCGCGGCGCAGCATGGCCTCGACCACGTCGCGGTTACCCTCGGCGAAAATCATTCCGCCGGTACGCGGAACACGGCGTCCGGCGGCCAGGAACAGGCCGCTGGCATAGCCTTCCTTCAGCCAGGCCATGTGTGTTTCCAGATGGCGATCAACTTCATCATTGGGGACCGTATAGGTCAAGGTAACTATAAACATGGGTATTTCCTTTAGCTGGGGAGAGCCTAGCAATAAGATTGACAAGCCTGATGATCAAAAGTCAATTCGCAACTGCAAAAAACGTGCCTTGCGCGACTAAGCCTTGATGCGGTTGATATGTCCCATTTTGCGACCAGGACGCGGTTGGTCCTTGCCATAGACATAGAGACGCGACTTTGGTTCGGCGGCCAGGGTGGGCCACTCCAGGATATCCGGGCCCAGCAGGTTGGTCATCTCGACCGTACAGCGCGCAGAAGTATCGCCCAGCGGCCAGCCTGTAACGGCGCGGATATGCTGTTCGAACTGGTCGCACAGGCAGCCATCCTGCGTCCAGTGACCGGAGTTATGCACCCGCGGGGCGATCTCGTTAAGCAGCAGTTTGTCACCCGGCAGGACGAACAGCTCAACCGCCAGAACACCGACATAATCGAGACCTTCCAGCACCTTGCGGGCGATCTCATGCGCCGCGGCAGTCACCGCTTCGGAAACCTGCGCCGGCGCCAGGGTCGTCGAGAGAATGCCGCCGACATGATGGTTTTCACCGATCGGGAAGGTCCCGACCTCGCCATTCCAGCCGCGCGCCGCCACCACGGAAATTTCGCGGGTAAAACTAGCCCTGGATTCCAAAATCGCAGGACGATGACCGAGCGATGCATAGGCTTTTTCTATGTCATCACCTTTCCGTATCCATATCTGTCCTTTGCCATCATAGCCTTCACGGCGCGTTTTCAGCAGGGCGGATTCAAATCCTGAGCCCTGTTCCGAGATTGCATTTCCCAGGTCCTCAACGGAATCTATGGGGAAATAATCCACCGTACCCACGCCGGCATTGCGGGCAAAATCCTTTTCCAGGATGCGATCCTGCGTGATACGCAACGCCTTGGACGACGGCGCCACCACGGCGCCCGTGCCTGAAAGGAAATCGAGACTGGCAGCAGGCACATTCTCAAACTCGAAGGTAATGACGTCGCAGCTTTCGGCCAGGCGCTCCAGCACGGCCTCGTCGGTATAGGCCGCCACCTTGGAGGCGAGCGACACCTGCGCGGCAGGCGACCCCACATCCGGCCCGAAAGTCACTACCTTGAAGCCAAGGCGCGAGGCGGCCTGCGACAGCATCCGGCCCAACTGGCCGTCACCGAGGATACCGATCGTGCTGCCGAGTGGCAGAGGCGCTTTTAACATATCAATCTTCTACTGTATCGGGAACGCTGTCTGTCTGCGCCTGGCGCAAAGCGTCGATCCGTTCCGCCAGGGCCGGATCGTTCAGCGCCAGGATCTGCGCCGCCAGCAGACCGGCGTTTTTCGCGCCCGCCTCACCCACTGCCAAAGTGCCTACCGGCACACCGCCCGGCATCTGCACGATGGAAAGCAGCGAATCTATTCCCTTCAGCCCGTCGCGCACCGGCACGGGTACGCCCAGAACCGGCACGGTGGTCATCGAAGCCGTCATGCCCGGCAGGTGGGCGGCGCCGCCGGCACCCGCAATGATCACCTTGAAACCCGCGGCCCTGGCGCCGGTGGCGAATTCATAAAGCCGTTGCGGCGTACGATGCGCGGAGACGACGCGCGACACATAGCTGACACCCAGTTGGTCGAGCGCAGTGGCGGCTGCCTTCATTACCCCCCAGTCGGAGCGGGAGCCCATGATGATGGCAACCTGCGGCATGTCGGCCATGTAAGAGTCCTTGAAAAAAGGGGCTTTTAGAAAGGCGCGGAGTATAGTCAGAAGCGTTCGCACTGCAACCCCTTCTTCTTAACCAAAACCGCTTATTATTTATCCCATGAAAGGGGCACAATTCCCCACCACAATTGATGAGCGTCCCACAGGAATGGTATGTAAATCGGGACGGTGTGCATTGCACATGCCAAGCTTCCATGCTTTCATAAGATGTTAATGACCAGTGCCACGATCGTAAAACTCTCGGAAAGAATGGGCTTAGACTCACACCATCCAAAGGCAGGGGATGTTCCCGCACCTGAAGGCGCCGTGGAACGGCCTGCGCGCGCCACGACCGCCTCAATGCAGAGCCTGCTCGCCCGCTATTTTGAAGCCAATGCGTCAGGCCCTCAGGCATTTGAGGCTTCCGGACCCGGCAAGACCCACACCCTCGGCAGCCCGCAAAGCGAAACCCGTCCTATAAATGATCGCCCACGGGTTGCAGACGCCAAGCCTGAATCGACCCCTTCCGCATCCTCCCCTTCCTCGCTGGTCGCGCAGCCTGACTGGCCGCCGGCAGCCCGCGCGCTGGTCGATTCGCTGATGCGGGAAAATGAATCCCTGCGCGAACAGCTCCAGCAGCAGGCCCTGCATCTGCAAAGCGCCCAGGGACAAGCGGACAGCGATGTCCTGACCCCAACCTTAAACCGACGCGCCTTCCTGCGTGAAGTGCACCGCGCCATGGCCGATTGCCGGCGCTATGGCGAAGAGGCCTGCCTGCTTTATCTCGACATGGACGGCTTCAAGAATATAAATGACGCCTACGGTCACTCGGCTGGCGACGCCGCGCTGATCTATGTCGCTGAAACGCTCAATGCCAGCGTTCGTGAAGGCGACAGCGTTGGTCGTATCGGCGGTGACGAATTCGCTATCCTGCTGAGACATGCCGACCAGAAGGCCTCCCGCATCAAGGCCATGAAGCTTGAGGCTGAATTGATGATGGGAACTTTCGAATATAACGGCCTTTACCTCAAGACCGGCGGTTCTTTCGGTGTGCGCGCCTATGCCGCGCAGTCTTCGGCCGAGGCCTGGCTGAGCGAGGCGGACGCCGCCATGTTCCTGGTCAAGAAGTCATCACGCTGATCACACCCATGATCACATAGAAGACGATGCAGCCGATGACGAAGCCGCAGCGGCGCCGGGCAGAGACGGATCGACGGGCGGCGGCACGGGACTTTTGTCTGCCATCCAAGACGCACACCCCGCAAGCAAGGCTGTGAAAATGCAGGCGGAAATTATTCCGGCAAGTTGTCTGCGCATGGGAGCGCTCCGTAAAAAAGCCGGATATCGGGAATATCCGGCTTGCGTATCAATAGCTGGACGAACTGCTGGCACTGGTCGACGAGGTAACCGTGCCGTCGGGAGAGACTGAACTGGTGGTCGTCTGTGTCGAAGCACCAACCACAGCGCCATCCTGAGACGTTACCGTGCTCGTGGTCGTCGTGGTTTCCGAGCCCGAGGCGCAGGCCACAAGGGTGCTGGCGAGGGCGATCAGGGCAGCGGCGGAAATGGATTGGATAAAGGTCTTGCGCATGATGAGATTCCTTGCGTGTGGAGATCAGGCAGACGCCCGGCAACCGACAACAAAGAAACGCCTGCAGAAGGTCACACACGCGCCAGCTACATCATGCTGAGCCAGAAATCGCAAAATCGCAGCGTGGTTACCTGCCCGATTTCATAAAGGGCGCGTGTTAACCGATAAACGAGAACAGCCGGCGCTGTTCTTCAATGGCGAAGGCATCGGTCATGCCTGCGATATAATCGCAGATCACCCGCGCCCGCGCCGTTTCAGTATCCTTCGAGCAGACCCGCTGGAACCACTCGGTCGGCAGGGTATCCGGCTCATTCATGAACAGGCTGAACATCTCCTTCAGTGTCCGCTTGGCATGGCTGCGCGTCCGGTTGAGTTTGTAGTGCTTGTACATGCGCTCGAACAGAAAGCCGCGCAGACGGGAAAGATCGTCATAAACCGGCTTCGAGAAGGCAACCATCTGCCTCCGGGCCGTGCGAACATCCTCGCCGGTTTCCACGCCATCCTCTTTCAGGCGGCGTGCGGTCTCGGCCAGCACATCGGTCATCATCGTGCCGATCATCCGGCGAACACCTTCCAGGCGCAGGAGACGGTTGTCGATCGCCGGCCAGTCCTTTTGCACGGAGGCCAGGGCCGGGCCGATCAGCGGCACATTCATCAGGTCGTCGATGGTGAAAAGCTCGGCGCGCAGGCCGTCATCGACATCATGGTTGTTGTAGGCAATGTCGTCGGCCAGGGCGGCGCACTGGGCCTCCATCGAGGCGAAGGTGTCGGTGCGCAGATCCCACTGATTATTGAAATCAACGATGGATTTCCACGATGGTTCCTGCATGTGGTGCGACACCGGGCCGTTATGTTTGATGATGCCTTCCAGGGTTTCCCAGGTCAGGTTCAGGCCGTCAAACGCCGGATAGCGAACCTCCAGACGCGTGATGACACGGAAGGTCTGGACATTGTGATCGAAGCCGCCCCAAGGCTTCATGCACTCGTGCAACTGATCCTCGCCGGCATGACCGAAAGGCGGATGGCCGAGGTCGTGCGACAGGGCGATGGTTTCGGCCAGGTCTTCGTTCAGGGCCAGCGAATGGGCTAGCGAACGGGCGATCTGCGCCACCTCCAGGCTGTGGGTCAAACGCGTGCGGAAATAGTCGCCCTCATTGGCGACGAACACCTGCGTCTTGCCCTTCAGGCGGCGGAAAGCGGTCGAATGGATGATGCGGTCGCGGTCACGGGCAAAGGCCGTACGTGTCGGGCTTTCGGCTTCGGGATGCAGGCGGCCGAGGCTCTTTTCGACATCGGACGCAAAGGGGGCCAGGGGCTTCATGATCTCTCCAAAAGCGATTTGTCCTGTGGCTATACTGATTTTCCTAAAAAATCTTTGGGAAATATGGCCCTGGGGGCTGATTTTGCCACCAAATGCGCCCATATTGCCGGCATGAGCCATAATATCACTCTCACCGCCTCCGCCGCGAAACATCTCAATGCCCTGAGCCAGGAAGCCGGACATCCTGTCATGCTGCGCGTCCTCGTCGAAGGTGGCGGCTGTTCGGGCTTCCAGTATGTGCTCGACCTGACCGACACCGCCAATCCGGACGAAAGCGAGATCACCTTTGATGGCGCCAAGGCCTTGGTCGATGAAATCTCGGCGCCGCTGATGGCTGGATCTATCATTGATTATGTCGAGGAACTGGTCGGCTCGCAGTTCAAGATACTCAATCCACTGGCCGTGGCCTCCTGCGGCTGTGGCACGAGTTTCTCCCTTTAGATAGAGAGACCTGGCATGACCCTTCCCGCTTCCATCGTGGCCAGGCCGTTCATGCCGGCGAAGGATTTTGCCCTCAGCAAGGCTTTTTACGAAGCATTGGGTTTCGAGAAATTGCTCGACAGCGAGGTGGCCATCTTTTCCTGCGGTGGCGCCGGCGGCTTCATCCTGCAAAATGCCTGGGTCAAGCAGTGGGCCCATAATTTCATGATGCAGTTGATGGTTGAGGACCTCGACGTCTGGTGGACGCATGTCGATAGCCTAAACCTGGCCGGCCGCTTCGGCGTCCAGCCACCCAAACCTCCGCAGATGCAGCCGTGGGGTCTGCGCGTGGCCTTTGTCTATGATCCGGCGGGCGTGCTGTGGCATGTCTGCGAAGCCCGGCCAGATGCGCCGCAGGACTTCATCTGATTGGGGCTTGATTGGGGTTGCCCGAATCCGGCCAGCGTCCTAAAAACCCTTTTTGTTTACGCGCTCTTTAATCCAAAAAGTGCGTTACACTTTTCGGAAAGCGCTGCATGAAACTCGCCACCTGGAATGTCAACTCCGTCAATGCCCGCCTGCCGCTCCTGTTGGAATGGTTCCGAGAGGCCCAGCCCGATGTCTGCGGTCTGCAGGAAATCAAGTGCGTCGACGAAAAATTTCCCTATGAAGCGTTTGAATCGCTTGGCTATAACTGCGCCGTCCACGGCCAGAAGTCATACAATGGCGTCGCCATTCTGTCGAAATTCCCGATAAGCGATGTACTGCGCGGCCTGCCGAAAGAGGAAACCGATCAGGACGACCATTCGCGCTATATCGAGGCCGTGATCGAGGCCCCGGAACCGGTCCGCTTTGGCTGCATCTACCTGCCCAACGGCAATCCGGTTCATACCGATAAATACGCCTACAAGCTGCGGTGGCTAGAACGTCTGCATGTCCATGCCGAGGCGCTTCTGAAGCTTGAGGAAATGACCGTTTTGACGGGTGATTTCAACATCATACCGACCAAAGCTGATCTCTGGAAAGAAGCGCCCTGGCTCGATGACGCCCTCTATCAACCCGCCGTCCGGCGCGCCTATCAGGGCCTGAAGAACCTCGGCTATACGGACGCCTTTGAGGCCATGCCGCCCGAAGGCAATCGTTATACCTTCTGGGATTATCAAGCCGGCGCCTGGCAGAAAAACGAAGGCATTCGTATCGACCATCACCTGCTTTCGCCCCAGGCCGCCGACCGCCTGTTCGATCTCGTCATCCATAAGGATGCCAGGGGCAAGACGCATGATGAAGCCAAACCGTCGGACCATGTTCCCGTCGTCGTTGAACTGACAACAAAATCTTAACCCGCCCAAAGCACAATAAGGGTTCGTTAGCCATAACCCCTCAGGCGTGATCTTCGATGGCCCATGCCGCGCGTATCCTGCTCTATTTCTTGTTCACCGGCATCGGCCTGACCCTGATCGCCTCCGGTCTGATGTGGTGGTTTGAAGGTTCCCGCCGCCTCGCCCGCGCTCTTAATACGGCCCTGGGCAAGGTGGCCGACGCGGTGGTCTACGATCTCGGCGGTCACAAGGCGGCCGGTCTCGACTTCACCGCCGGCGATCTCGCCATCATGTGGAATACCGGCGCGCAAGGGCTGGTGTTCGCCTTTGACGAAATCGAGGGCGCCGAACTGATTGTCGATGAACGGGTCGTCGCCCGTGCCCAGAAAGGCGAAAGCCGCAAGGTGCTCAACGAAACCCATGCCCAGGCGTCGAAAGTGACCCTGCGACTGATGTTCGACGACGTCCAGACCCCCGAGTTCGAAGTCAACCTGTATGGCGACGTCAGCCACAATCCGGCCCACGCCAAGACCGCCGCCGAGGCCGTCCGTATCGGTCGCAAATGGTTGTCCCATATCGATGCCGTCATCAAGCGGCTGCCGGCCGAGGACCGCTCCCCCTATCCCTCAGAAGCGCCGGCATCCGCCGCGGGACCGGTACGCAAGTCACCCCCGTCGATTGCCGGCAAGGCGGCTTTCAGCGACCTCCCGCCCTGGGAGGATATGGGAGAGGACAATGACACAAACGACACTTATAATGATGAAAAGCGGTAGGCGCTGCGCTTAAGGCTTAACCTCGTGTTCAAATCGTGGTTAACTTCCTGTTGATAAATCAATAGCCGCCACAGGTAACCGCCTTGCCGACCTATCTGCCCACGCTCATCATTCTTTCTGCGGCTGTACTGGCCATTCTGGTCGTGCTCTACCGCCTCTATGACTCGCGCGTCGAACAGCCGAAAAAGCTGGAGGACGAACTGCGCGAAGGGTTGGAAAGTTTCAAGGCCGATGTCATGGTTCTGGAGCCGGTACGCAAGGCCGCCGCAGCCAGTTCCTTCGCCGGCGATCGCCTGATCATCGTCGAGGATTTCGGCAAGAAGCCGCATCGCCCCTACAAGATGTCGCAACTCATGGGCATGGAGGTCATTGTCGATGACCGGGTTATCGGGCGTGTCATGCGCAGTGGCCCGCACACGATGTTGGACGATATTGCCCCGACCGTCCACCGCGTCACCATGCGGCTTGTGCTCGATGATCCCGCCTTCCCCAGCTTCGAACTGGTGATCTGGGACCCGAACGACACCCTGACCGCCCGTGCCGAAGGGCCGCGCGCCGCCATCAACAATGTCCGCAAGTGGTTCTACCATGTCGAAGCTGTTCTGCGTCGCACGATCAGCGCACCTCAGCCGGTCATCGGCGCACCAGCGGCGGCGGCTCCGGTGCGGCTGCCGGATTTCGTGCCCGCGCCTTCGCTGACTCCCCCGCCAGCCGCGCCACCGCCCATGGTTGCGGCGGCATCACACGCCGGGGTACCGGCGAAACCGGAAGGCGATGTTCTGAACGCGCCGCTCATCCCCTATATCTGATCCCACCACCTTTTGTTTTCCACGGCCGCGTATTTGTTCCGCATGGCCATTCCCGCCTCGCCATGTTAGGCGTTGTAAAAACTGAGACTGTTTTCGGAAAGTGCTCTTATGTGGACCTTGGCACTTGCGTGCGCCTTCTTCCTCTGCATCCATTTGATGATCAGCGGCACCACGATGAAAGACCAGATCATCGCCCGGATCGGCGGGGTCGCCTATTACATCCTTTTTTCCCTGTTCTCGATCGGCGGTCTCATCTGGATGGTCGTTGCCTTCGGCATCGCCTTGAGCGACCCGATGAACGTTGTGTTATGGAAATCGGAAACCTTCCTGCGTGTCATCGGCCTGTTCGGCAACTTCCTGGCCTTCCTGCTGTTGGTTGTCGGTATCGTTACCCCCTCGCCAACCAACCTGCTGGCCTTGCGGCACCTGCCGGACAAGACGGTCTACGGCATCGTCCGCATCTCGCGCCATCCGATCCTGGCCGGCATCGGCATCTGGGCCTTCACCCACATCATCTGCAACGGCAATCTGGCGGCATGGATTTTCTTCGGTTCGATGCTGGCCCTCTGCGCACTGGGCGCCAACAACATCGATCGCAAGCGTATGGCCCTGATGGGTGATGTGTACGCCTCCATCAAGCGCCGGACCTCGATCATTCCGTTCGTCGCCATAATCGAAGGTCGCACAGCCTTTGCGCCGGAAGAACTGGGCGTGGCGCGCATGCTGCTGGCCGTGTCGATGTTTTCGGCGATCACAGTCCTGCACGAACTGCTGTTCAACGCCCGCGCCATCTGAAACACGCGAATAAATGCGGCAGTGCACCCAGATCAGGTTAATTTGCCATTGATCTTATCACAAATGTTTGAACAAATGGGCGTATAGCGATCTGAATAAATCAGATGGGTGGGTTCGCGTCGGTTATGAAGCTCTCGGCTTTTACCTTGTTGCTGTTTTTCATTGCCGTGGCCCTGGTGGGGGCCAGCCTGATCGGGCATTTCCGTACCGTACCCCATATAAGCGAAAATGCCTATTGGCTGATGACCGCTGCCTTCGGTGTTCTGACCTTCGGCATTATCTTCAAAGGCCGGACGCAGTAGCGCTTACTCAGCGGCCTCTGGTGCTACTTCCTCATCGATCGACAGCGCCAGTATCAGCGCTTTCAGGGCCTCCCTGCCCGTGCATAATGGTTTTTCGCGTACCCCGCGCACGGTATCGAGGAAACGAAAAACGCTGGTGCCCAAAGGATCCATGGCGATATCCACCTCGGCGAAATCGGCATTAAGCTTAAACGGCGTGCTGTTCTCGAACTTGCGGTTCAACAGGTCGATATTGACCTCTCCGCTGGGATAGACGATGCGCATTGTGCGCTCGCGAGCCTCGGCCATGCGTGATGCCCGGAAGTGCGCCACCATGCTGTTTTCGAATTCGACCTCAGCCTCGACCTCGTCGGCACCAACGGCTTTATAGCCTTCATCCGCACGATAGCGCGCCGTGGCCTGCATACCGCCCGGTCCCGCATCCGCCAGGCTTTGCGCCAGATCGAGATCATGGATCATCAGGTCGAGCACCACGGAAACATCGAGATTGCGCGTCGAGGCCGTGCCATTGCGCACCGCTTCCAGGCGCAAGGGTCTTTCCGGCACGTCGTAAAGCCCCATGGCCTCGAAAACCGCCCGTTCCTGATGCCCGCAAGCCAGGACCAGGCCTTTTTCCGCGGCCAGGTCCACCATGGCGTGACCATCGGCAATCGTTATAGCCAGCGGCTTCTCACTGTAAACATGGACGCCGGCATCAAGCGCCTTCAGTGCTACGCCGGCATGGGCGAAAGCCGGTGTGGCAATTGTCACTGCATCGATGGCGGCCAGAAAATCTCCCAGGTCTTCGCCACCAAACGCCTTGACGCCGTGCTGCGCTGCCAGTGCTTCGGCGCGCGCCTTGTCGAGGTCGTATATGCCGATAAATTCGACCCCCTCGGCCTGCTTGTATTTGTTGGCATGATAGCCGCCAAAAACACCGGCACCCGCCACCCCCACCCGCAAAAACCCAGACCCAAAAACCTCAGTCATGACAACCTCTTCTGTCGTTACCGGGTATCTGCTTAACCCGCTTCGCCGGAAAAAAGGAATACAATTTACGCTACATAAATTGTGCAAAGCCACATAAACCGCTTTTTCGCCATGCTTATCGGGTCTAAAAGGACAGACTTTTTGCTTGGAGAAGCCCGTGTCGCGTCTTTTTGGTGCCTACGTCATTGTCGATTACAGCGCCGCCGAGGGCAAGAAAACCGGCGAGTCTTCGGTATGGATCGGTGTGATGAAGCGCGATGTCCGCTTCCGTCTGTCCTATGAGTCGCATAATCCCGCTACCCGTGCCGAGGCCATGGCCCTGCTGAAAACGATTCTGGCCGACCTGCACAAACGCGGCGACCGCATCTTCCTCGGCCTCGATTTTGCGCTCGGCTTCCCACGGGGTACCGCCGCGCGACTGCAACTGAAGGGCGCGCCCTGGGCTGGTTTGTGGGAATTCCTGGCAAAAAACGTCGTCGACAAGCCTGATAACAAAAACAACCGCTTCCAGGTAGCGGCCAAGATGAACCGCCTGATGACCGATGAGGCCTATCCGTTCTGGGGATGCCCCAAAAGCGATGCGCAGAAATGGCTGTCGACGCTCAAGCCGGAAAGCCTGGGCGATTTCCCCGAATTCCGCCTGACCGAAGAGGCTGCCCGCAAGGCACACAAGAAAGCCCAGGCTTCCAAGAGCCTGTGGCAGATGCACGGCGCCGGTGTCGTGGCTGGTCAGACGATGCTCGGCATTCCAGCCTTCCGAATCCTGGCGCAATCCTTGGGCGACAGCGCAAAAATCTGGCCGTTCGAGACCGGATTCGGGGCGCAAACCCCGGAGACACTGCAAGGTATCTCCACCCTTATCGCGGAGGTTTATCCCGCCGTATTCGAAGGCGAGGCAGAGGCCGGCGAAGTCAAGGACGCTACCGGCGTACGTATTGCCGCGCAGGCCCTGGCAGAGGCCGACGACAAAGGGCAACTGGGTGCTATGTTCATCACACCCAAAGGCCTCAATGAAACCGAACTCACTATCGTCGCCACGGAAGAAGGCTGGATACTTGGCGCTTAAGTCCCTCGCCGTCTACATTCTCGCCGCCATTGCCGAAATTGCCGGCTGCTACAGCCTGTGGTCGGTGCTGAAACTGGGAAAATCGCCGCTGTGGCTGATCCCCGGTGCGGTTAGTCTGTGCCTGTTTGCCTGGCTGCTCACCCTGATCGATACCCCCGCTGCAGGGCGTGCCTATGCGGCCTACGGCGCCATCTATATTGCCGCGTCGATCGGCTGGCTGTGGCTGGTCGAAAAGCAGCGCCCGGATTTATGGGATCTGGCCGGGCTGGCGTTTTGCCTGGCCGGTTCAGCGGTCATTCTTTTCGCTCCACGCTCCGCATAAAGGACAATACAATGACCGCATATGTCATCATGATCAGGGACCGCATAACCGATCCGGCGGAGATGGCCATCTACGCCGACCTGGCCCGCAAGGCGCGCGGCGACAATCCCCCACGACAACTGGCTTTTTATGGCGCCGATGAAGCGCTGGAAGGCCCGAAGGCGGACGGCATCGTCATCCTCGAATTCGATGATATGGACCATGCCCGCGCCTGGCACGGCTCACCCGCATACCAGGAAGCCATGAAACACCGGCAACTGGGCGCGGACTATCGCGTCCTGCTGGTCGACGGCGTCAAACCGCAGGGATAGCGGCCGCGCGCTTGTCGAGCCACAGGAAGCGCCCCACCAGCAGGCAGGCCGACAACCAGCTGGCTACCGCGCAGGCATAGATTAATCCGGGAACACCAAGGCCCACGTGGAGCGACAGCCAGTAACCCATGGGCAGCATGATCATCCCGTAGGCAATATAGTGCAGAACCGGCGCGATCAATACGTCATGACGCGCGCGCAGGGCTTGCGCGCCAACCACCTGAACACCATCCGGCACGAAGAACAGACAAGCCAGAAGCAATGCCCCCTGCACGCCGCTGAGCAAGGTCGGATCGGAAGTATAACCTGCGGCTATCGCCGGCGACCCCATCAGCACGGTCAGACAGACAACGAGCATGAAGCCGCCAGCTGAAATGAAGCTGACCCGTCCCATGCGGGCAATGCCGGCGGGATCACCAGCGCCGTAGGCCCGGCCCACAAGAACCGAGCAGCCGATGGCAAGTCCCATTGGCACCATGAAAACGATGCTGGCAAAGTTGAGCACAATAGCCCAGACCGCTACCGCCGTCTCCGACAGGCGCCCCGCGAAGACCGTCATGCCGGCAAAGGCCGCGACTTCGATAAAATAGGACGCTCCCGCTGCGTAACCGATCTGGCGCTGCTCGCGTGCGCCGCTCGGATCCGGTGCATGTCGGCCAAGCAGACGGAAGCTTTTGACCTGCTTCAACTGGAACAGATAGACCAGCAACCCCAGCGTCACCAACATTCTCGCGATCAGGGTCGCGATCGCGGCCCCCATGGCGCCATCACTATCGAAACCGGGGATGGTCACCATGCCAGGGACCAGCACGAACAGCAGGATGACATTGACCACATTACCAGCCCAGGTGAAAACCATGCCAGGGCGCGTCCGACCCAGACCTTCGAGGAATTCGGAGACGGCCACCGCCACCATGTAAAACGGCATGCTGAGCGCGAAAACCAGCAAAGGACCGGTCGCCCCAACCGCCAGTTCCGGACGGACAACGGCATGCAGCAACCACGGCCCTGCCAGGGTGAGGGCTATCAGAGACCCAATCCCCAAAACGACAGCATAGACGATGGCACGCTGGAAGGCGGCGCCAATTCGCTCAGGTGCGCCCGCCCCGATAAACTGCGCCGTCTTGACCTGAACGCCTACAAGCAACCCAATCGAGGTGACCAGAAAAATGCTGGTCGGTGCCCATGCCAGCGAATGATAACTCAGCTCTGCCGACGAATAATGCCCGACCACAAGCGTATCCATCAGGCCCATCAGCATGAAACCAAGGCGCGACATGATCACCGGCCATGACAGACGATAAAGGGCGGCAAATGCCGCCCTCGTTTGAGGTTCAATCCGGGTAATCAGGGTTTTCATGCCCGGCTCTGTAGCCGAGTTTGTGATCACCTTCAATCTTCTGAAGACGGCAGTTTCCGCCCCGCGATCGCTTTTACCGGGCAAAAAATACCGCACCCTATTATTTCGCATCCGTAACAAATTGAAGAGTCAACTATTTTACCGCGGCACAGCACTTGCTGATCAGTTGCCAACCAGAGGTTCAGAAGAACCATTCCTTTCCTGCCTTTGGAGATTTTCATGCAGATCGGTTCTTCCTTTTCCCCCCTGACCGCATCCTATGGCTCGGTCAATAAGCCACAAACCACGGCCACCGACCCGTTGATGCAACTCGCACCGTCGGAATCCGATACGCCTGAGGCCACCTTGATGAAGTTCTTCAAGATGAGTCCGGCGGAAAAGATGCAGTATACCTGGCTCAACGCCCATCATCTGACCAAGGAAAAGCTGGCCGCCATGTCGCCGGAGGAGCGTCAGGCCGTCAACCAGCAGATGGCGACAGAGCTCCAGCAAAAGGCGCTTCAGGACAGCAAGGACAGGAAAGGACAGGATGAGCCCGGAAAGTCCGTCGACATCTCTGTCTGATACGAAAAGGCCCGGATAGCGATATCCGGGCCTTTTTCTTTTGGTTCTGTTGCCGGCTTAAGCCGCCTTGCTGGCGGCCGACTTCAAACTGTGCAGGCGCTCGGCGACCAGGAAGCTGAGTTCCAGCGCCTGGTCGGCATTAAGGCGCGGATCGCAATGCGTATGGTAACGATCGCGCAGGTCTTCCTCGGATAACGCAAAAGCGCCGCCGGTGCATTCCGTCACATTCTGACCGGTCATTTCCAGATGCATGCCGCCGGGGTGAACACCTTCCGCATTGGCGATATCGACAAACGAACGCACTTCACCCAGGATGCGGTCAAACGGGCGGGTCTTGTAGCCGTTATTGGCCTTGACGACATTACCGTGCATCGGGTCGATCGACCAGATGACCGGCGAGCCGTGCTTTTTGGTGGCGGCCATCAGGCGCGGCAGGCGCTCACCCACCTTGTCGGAGCCGAAGCGGCCGATGACGGTCAGGCGGCCTGGAATGCCTTCGGGATTGAGCGTGTCGATCAGGCGCAGCAAGTCGTCCGGCTCGATGGTCGGGCCAGCCTTGACGCCGATCGGGTTCTTGATGCCCTTCATATAGTTGACGTGGGCGCCATCAAGCTGACGTGTACGTTCACCGATCCACAGCATATGGGCCGAGGTGTCGTACCAATCGCCGCTGGTGGAATCGACGCGGGTCATGGCCTGCTCATAGTTGAGCAGCAGGGCCTCGTGCGAGGTGAAGAAATCGACCTGGCGGATTTCCGGCTGGCGGTCCGGCGTGATGCCGATGGCCGACATAAAGCTCAGGGTCTCGGAAATCTTGTCGGCCAGGGCGCGATAACGCTCGCCCTGCGGCGAACCGGAAACGAAACCGAGCGTCCACTTATGGATGTTGTACAGGTCGGCATAACCGCCGCCGGCGAAGGCGCGCAGCAGGTTCAGCGTGGCCGAGGACTGGTGATAGGCCTTAATCAGGCGCTGCGGATCCGGGATACGCGCCTCGGAGGTGAACTCCATGCCATTGATATTGTCGCCGCGATAGGAAGGCAGGGTAACGCCATCGATTGTCTCGATAGCCGACGAACGCGGCTTGCCGAACTGACCGGCGATGCGCCCGACCTTCACCACCGGCTTGCCGCCAGCGAAGGTCAGGATAACCGCCATCTGCAGGATCAGCCGGAAGCTGTCGCGGATATTATCGGCCGAAAATTCCTTGAAGGATTCAGCACAGTCGCCGCCTTGCAGCAGGAAGCCATTGCCTTCGGCCACCTTGCCGAGCGCCGTCGTCAAGCGACGGGCTTCACCGGCGAAAACCAGCGGCGGCAGGTGCGACAATTCGCTTTCAACGGCACTGAGGGCCTGGGCATCCGGATAATCATCCGGAATGTGCAGGGCTGGCAGGGAACGCCAGTCTTGGGGGGACCATGTCTTTTTCATTGTTCTATTTAAACTCTAAGCCGGCCAAACTCAACACTGAAACCGGAAGAGATACATATAAGGCGGAAATTTTGTCTGTAAAGTCCGGCACTTGTAGTTAAATTCGTAACTTTATGCTTTCCCGTGCCGCCTTTATGGCCAGAATAGCGGCCATGACGGCGAAAGCGCCCAGGCAATAGAACCACGCCCGCCATAGCCCGTAGCTGATGGTGCCAATGACCAGGAAGCAGGTGGCCTGCGCCATCAGGTAAGGGCGCAAACGGACGGCGAGATTGCCTTCGGCCGGCTCGCTTTCGCTATTGTCATCCAAGGCACGAAGGCCACCAGACGGTACTTTTTCCTCGATCACTTCATCCTTGACGCCCATGCTCCAGTACAGCCAGAACCAGAAGGCTGCCAGCAGCAGCAGGCCTGGAATGCCAAGTTCCAGCCAGGCTTGCAGCGCCATGTCATGCGGGTGATTGGGAATGATCGGTTCGAACTGACGCGAGGCTTCATACCCCCAGCCCCAGACCGGCTTTTCCAGCGCGCGGGAAACGGCGTAGGACCAGATATCAATGCGCGCCGCCCACGACGGCAGCAGCTCGGTCTTGATCTTCTGGGCCAGGCCGCCCTCCATCAGCGCATAGATAATCGCAGGGAACAGCAGCATGGGGATCAGGCTCAACACCGCCATTACCCGCTCCGGCGCGAGGCGTTTCAGTCCGCGCGGCCAGTATTTCACGGCGAAGAAAACCGCTGCCGAGGCCGCAAGCGCCAGCAGATGGGCATTGGTGTCGCTGGCGAAGGCCGCCGACACCAGCGCCACAGCCGTCAGGACAATCGTAATAGGCTTCCCCCGCGCCATCTGAACCATGACCAGCGGCCAGAACATCATCAGGAGCGCGCAGTTGGTATTGGCAAAACCGACGATCAGCATGTTGTCGCGGCTGCGGGCGACGTTGGCACTCAGCATCTGGCGCAGGCCGAAGTGGCTGACCGCTTCCAGGAACTGCACCACCGCCAGGGCCGTCAGGACATAGACGAACCATTTGAAAAGGCCGAAAGCGCGGGCATCGGTCAACGAGCGGGCGCCAAAGATACTGGCCCAGGCGATCACCCAGATGATCATCGGCACGGTTATGGTGACATCGCCGGTAATAACGAGCTGCGATCCCTTATAGGCCTGCGTTAACGGCACGCCCCGCACCACCGCTTCAGCGAAGTCCGAACGGAACAGGGCCAACAACAGCATCAAGGCGGTCAGGCCCATGAACGGGGCGAATGTCTTCCATGAGCCATGCGACCGGAACAGATGCCCCAGGCTGAAAAGACCGATCAACAGCAGCAGCGCCGGCAGGCCGGTGGTCGAGACATAGGCCCACAGGCCGAAAATTGTCAGCCCGCCATAGAGCACCCATGAGGCATAGCCTTCCCTTATCCGACGCCACAGGCTCTTGTTGCGGTTGGCGCTCAGCAGCCCCAGCTTGTCGGTCATGCCCGCTTATCTTTCAGGGTCACCAGTTCCTCGGCCGCCGTCGGGTGGACGGCGCAGGTGGCGTCCCATTGCGCCTTAGTCAGCTTCGCCTTGACGGCGATTCCCGCCAGTTGGATAATCTCGCCGGCTTCACCGCCGACAATGTGAACGCCCAACACGGCATCAGTCTTCTGATCGACGATCAGCTTCATGAATATCCGGCTTTCCCCCATCACGAAGGCCGTTTTCATCGAGCGGAAGCGTGTCTGGTACACATCGTATTTGATACCTTGCTCGGTCGCCTCCGCTTCAGTCAGGCCGACCGTGCCGATCTGCGGCTGTGAGAAGACCGCCGTCGGGATATTTTCGTAGTCGAAGGCCGTCGGGTTATCCTTGAACGCGGTTTCGATGAACGCGATAGCCTCGCGGATGGCCACCGGCGTCAGGTTGGCGCGATTAGTGACGTCGCCAATAGCGTAGATATGCGGGTGGCTGGTGCGAGAGAATTCATCGACCGGCACGGCGCCATGCACATCAGGCGTAATGCCGATGGCGTCGAGGTTCAGGCCTTCCGTCTTCGGCTTGCGGCCCGAGGCATAGAGCACCTGTCCGGCCAGCATGGTTGAGCCGTCATTCAGGCTGATCTCCATGCCCGTATCGGTCTTCTTCAGCGCCACGGGATCAAGCTGGGTGCGGATCTTGATGCCGCGAAGGGCCATCTCGCTGGCCAGGTGATCACGGACATCGTCATCGAAACCACGCAGAATCTTCTGGCCGCGATACAGCAGGGTCACATCGACACCCAGGCCGTGCATAATGCCGGCGAATTCGACGGCGATATAGCCGCCACCGACAATGGCCAGAGATTTCGGCAGTTCCGGCAGGTTGAACATATCATTCGAGGTCAGGCCATGCTCAGCCACACCGGGACAATGCTGCGGCAGGAAGGGCCATCCACCTGTGGCGATAAGAATATTCTTTGCTGAAACAATGCGTTCCCCGCCCTGCTTTGTGGTCAGGATGAGGTGGTGTTCATCCTTGAAGGCGGCATGGGCAGCGATGACCTCGACGCCCGCCTTGACCAGGTTGGCGGTATAGATCTGCGACAGACGAGTCAGTTCGGCGTTGTTGGTATCCTTGAATTTCTGCCAGTCGAAGGCGCCGGTATTGGCCTCGCTCCAGCCAAAACCCTGCGCATAGTGCACCTGTTCGGAAAATTCCGACGCATAGACCATGAACTTCTTCGGGACGCAGCCACGCAGCACACAGGTGCCGCCGGGACGATCCTCCTCGGCCACGGCCACCTTAAGGCCCAGTTGCGCTGCCAGACGCGCCGCGCGAACACCACCGGAACCGGCGCCGATAACAAACAGATCGTAGTCGTACTTTTCCATCTCAACCTTGTGCGCGTATCCACCGCGGTGCAGGCCCCTCATCCGGCCTGTCGGCCACCTTCTCCCCGTAAACAGGGAGAAGGGGCAGATAGCCGATTTTACATAAAGCCCCCTCTCCCCGTTTACGGGGAGAGGGCTGGGGTGAGGGGCCGCCCCGGCTCGAAAACAGTTACGGATGCAGGACCGTCACGCCGTCTGGTCCGCCGATCAGGGCGACGTCCGCCAGATCGAGGAACAGGCCGTGATCGACAACACCGGTCAGGGACTTCAGTTCATGCGCCAGTCCCGCCGGCTCGTGGATCACCCCGCAAGCCACATCAAAGATAAGATTGCCGCCATCGGTAATCCAGTAAGGTGAGTCAGGATTTGGACCCTTTTTCCGCACCTTCGGCATCATATTGATGTCAAACTCTACCAGCACGTCCGAAATACGGTTGACCGTACCTTTCCAGGCGAAGGGCTCCACCTCGATCGGCAGCGGAAACTTGCCGAGCAAAGGCACGTTCTTGGCGGCGTCGGCGATGACGATGCACGATTTCGCCTGTTCCCAGATCAGCTTCTCGCGCAAAAGGGCCGCCCCACCGCCTTTGATCAGGGCCAGCCCCGGCCCGACTTCATCCGCGCCATCAACACACAGGTCCAGCGTCCCGACATCATTGATGTCCTTGATCGTCAACCCCAGGCTTTCCGCCAGTTGCGTGGTCTGGATCGAAGTCGAGACCAGGGTCAGCTTCATGCCGGCCTTGACTTGTTCGGCCACGGCCCTGACGAACCAGGCAGCGGTCGAACCGGTGCCGAGACCGACCTTCATACCATCCTTGACATAGGCCACGGCTGCATCCCCGACCTGTTTTTTCTGTTCGTCAGCGGTCATTTTCGAGCTGCCTTTTCTGCTGCTTTGCGTTCACGGAAGGCGGTTGCCCAGCCTGTTTTTTCAATCTGTTGCGCGCGCTCAAAAGCCAGCGCACCCGGCGCGACATCCGAAGTAATCACCGAACCTGAGCCGGTCATGGCGCCATCGCCCACGGTCACCGGTGCCACCAGCGACGTATTGGAGCCAATAAAGGCGCGCTCACCAATCGTGGTCTTGTATTTGAAATAGCCATCGTAATTGCAGAAAATCGTACCGGCGCCGATATTGCTGCCCGCGCCGACGCTGCCGTCACCGAGATAACTCAGATGATTGGCCTTTGCGCCTTCGCCGATGGTCACATTCTTTACCTCGACGAAATTACCGATATGCACGTCCCTGCCTATCTCCGCACCGGGTCGCAGGCGCGCGTAAGGTCCGATTAAAGCCCCTTCACCAACGTTCGCGCCTTCAAGGTGCGAAAAAGCCCGGATCACCGCACCGGTCGCCACCGTCACGCCCTCGGCGAAGACGACGTTGGGCTCGATGCTCACGCCCGGCGCAATCTGGGTGTCATAGGAAAAGAACACCGTCTCCGGCGCCGGCATGTGGACGCCATTATCCATGAAGGCCTTGCGGACACCGTCCTGCCAGACCTTCTCAATCACCGCCAGTTCAGCCTGGCCATTGGCGCCCAGCACCTCATTCTCCTCGGCGAACGTCACACGCGGCTGCAGTCCGCGCACCCGCGCCAACCCAACGATATCTGTCAGGTAATATTCACCCTTAGAATTCTCGTTCTTCACCTGGGAAAGCAGCGAGAACAGCAATTCGCGGTCACAGGCGATGACGCCCGAATTACACGCCTTGATCTTCAATTGCTCCGGTGTGCATTCGCGCATCTCGACAATGGCATTAAGCTTGTCGCCATTGAGCACGAGACGCCCATAGGCCGCAGGATTCTCGGCTTCAAAGCCCAGCACCGCCATGTCGGCATCGAGCGCAAAAACCGGCTCCAATACCTTCGCCGCCATCAGCGGGCTGTCGGCATAGGTGACGATGACCTTGCCGTTGAAATCGGCCAAGGCCTCGCGGGCCACACTGACCGCATGGGCCGTGCCCATGGGCGGGTCCTGGGTCACGATATTTTCGACGCCGACGCGCTTTAAAGCCGTGGCGCGCACTTCGGGACTGTGGTTACCCACCACCACGATCACTCGTTCACAGCCAACCTCAAATGCCGCATCGATGGCGCGATCGAGCATGGTGCGCCCGCCGATCCTGTGCAGAACCTTCGGTAGCGGACTTTTCATCCGCGTGCCCTGCCCTGCCGCCAGAATGACGGCGGCGCGTCTTGTATCAGCCATATGACGACTCTTTTAATTTGCAGATGAGGCCGATTTAGCCCAAAGCGAAGGCAAATTCGATGAAAAAGACGGACTTCGGCAAAATGAATCTGGATGGATATATTCTGGCCTTCGATCTCGACGGCACACTGGTGGACAGCGCGCCGGATATCATCAATGCCCTGAATGTCGTTCTGCAGGAACAGGGCGTGAAGCCCTATCATCTCGATGACGCCCGCCCGCTGATCGGCCGCGGCGCCATGGAACTGCTGCGCCGCGCCTTCGCGCTAGCCGGCGCGCCCCTGGCCGCTGATCTGGAAAAGCCCCTGCTCAACCGCCTGCTGGAATACTACGAGCAGCACATCAACGACCATAGTGTCGTCTATGACGGCCTGGTCGAGGCGCTTGACGTACTGGCCGCGGCCGGTGCGCGCTTCGCCGTCTGCACCAACAAGCACAACTACCTGGCCGTCAAGCTGATCGAAACCATCGGCCTGTCGCAGCGCTTCGGCTCGATCAAGGGCGCCGATGTGGTGCCCAACAAGAAACCCGCCGCAGGCCACCTGCGCGCCTGCATCGACGAGATGCACGGCGACATGTCGAAGGTCATCATGATCGGCGATTCCGAAACCGACTTCCTGACGGCGAAAGCCGCCGATGTGCCGTGCATCCTGTTCACCCATGGCTACAGCGAACGCCCGCTGACCGAACTCAATGCCGACGCCCTGCTCGATCATTACCGCGACCTGCCGGCAGCCGTTGAAAAGTGCATAAAATAGAAAAGCGCTTGCGCAGGGCGTTGGCGCAGGCTAATACGCCGCTCCCTGCATTGGTTCGGACGCGTAGCTCAGCGGGAGAGCATTCGCTTCACACGCGAAGGGTCACAGGTTCAATCCCTGTCGCGTCCACCACCCTTCGCCAAGGCTTTAGCGAAGGGGGACGTTATATGCACTACGTATATCTGATCCGCAGCGTGTCGTCGCCCGATCAAACCTATATAGGGTTTACTGACGATCTGAAGCAGCGCCTTATCAAACATAACGAGGGCAGATCGCCACACACATCGAAATATATCCCTTGGGAAATTGTGAGTTATCACGCATTCACGGACAGACAGCGCGCCGTTGATTTCGAACGGTATTTAAAATCTGGTTCCGGTCAGGCTTTTTCCAAGAAAAGATTCTGGTAAATCACGACTGCTGAATACGCCTACAGGGTCAGACTGCGCCAGCTCGTATGCGTCTTGACCGGCTGGGTGGTAATATCCGTATGGTCGCGCATCATCAAACCGACCTCAAGCACCAGCAAGGCCAGACAGACCATGATAAAACCGCTCAAGGCGACAATGGCGGGGGAAGCCTGCGGCAGGTCTTCGGCAATGGCGGTGCGCATGGGATACTCCTGTTACTGAGCCGCCATCATATCTCACCGACATTGCCGCATTTTTAAGACAGGCGGTTAACAATCTTGTTATTCGCCTTGCCGCCTAAGGCAAAGACCGCGCCGATACCCCCTCGTTCGTCATCACCACCGGCCGGATATGGCCGTCAGCCTCAAAAGTCATCCGGTCAATGGCCAGTTCACGGTGATTACCATCGGTCTCACCCAGAGGCCGGCGGTGATAAACGATATACCAGTCATCCGTGCCGGGGATATTGACCACCGAATGATGACCGGCCCCGCGCGCGATCCGCATGTCCGGCTGGAGAATCTTGCCCTCGCGCTTGAACGGCCCGAAGGGGGAGTTGCTCATGGCATAGGCCACACTGTAATCCGGTCCGGTCCATTCGCCTTCCGACCACATCAGGTAATATATGCCGTTTCGCTTGACCATGAACGAACCCTCGACATATTCGGGATCGGGTGTGATTTCCTTGTAGGTCTCGCCATCGGGAAATGGCACCACGCTTTTCAGATCGGCCGCCAGCTTCACGACATTGCAGTGCTTCCAGCCGCCGTAATACATGTAATACTGACCGTCATCATCGCGGAAGACCATCTGGTCGATTGGCTGAGCGCCATTATGGATACCGCCAATCAGGGGTTTGCCGATCGCGTCCCAGAAGGGTCCCTGCGGGTGATCAGCCACAGCCACACCAATCCCGCCCAGCTCTCCGGCATAGACATCATTGGCGCCGAAAAACAGGTAATACTTACCATCCTTCTCGATCGCCGAAGGCGCCCATAGCGCATAGGCCGCCCAGCTGACATCTTTCACGTCCAGCACATGATCATGCTTTTGCCAGTGAACCAGATCATCCGAGGAAAAAGCATCCATGAAGGTCTGCTTCAGGAAAGGCGACCATATCTTCGGGTTGGCCCGCAGCTTTTTCTGAGCCTCGCTCAGCTCCGCCGGTGCAGCCGGTGCGCCGTCGTCTGAGGAAAGCGTCGGATATATCCAGTATTGATGCTCGAAAATACGGATTTCCGGGTCAGCATACCAGCCACGCACAATCGGATTGCCGGCCTGCGCTGCGGAAGTCATCAGACCGCAAATAGCCAGTGCCGCCAAGGCTGCTTTTCTCATCATCGTCTCCCCTTTTCAGAGACCATAGGCAGGTACAACTTTATTGACAAGGGACCGATAACACCGTGCCTCATCCTCATTGATCCCTTATCCACCATGCCGCACCCTTGTTTCACTGACTCGCACTAGGTTCGCATGAATGTCCGACAGCCAGCCGCCACAAGATACGAAGTTCCATGTGCCTGACAATCTGTCGGCGGTGTCAGAACCCTCGCGCGCCGACCTCAATCGCCTCATCGCCCACGATATCCGTTCGCCGATGAATGCCGTGCTGGGCCTATGCGACCTGCTGGCGCTGAGTGCCCCCCTGACAGACAGGCAAAGGGAGTTCATAAACGCACTCAAGACTTCAACCGGCACACTCATGGACCAGGTCAACCGGCTGCTGGAAAACAACGGATACCCGGTGAAGCCCGTATCACCGCCAGAGGAGGATCTGTCCTTAGCACAGCCCCCGCTAGGCGAAGCCAAACCCCGCGTTCTCCTGGTAGACGACTATGCGCCTAATGCTCTGGTGGTTGCTACCTATCTCGAAAAATTTGGCTATGACTACGATATTGCCGATAACGGGGTCGAGGCTGTCAATCTGGCCAAGGCCAACCATTATGTCGCGTGCCTGATGGATGTCCAGATGCATGATATGGACGGTATCGAAGCCACCATGGCGATCCGGGATTTTGAAAACCAGGAACACCAGCCGCACCTGCCCATTATTGGCGTCACCGCCCACGCCCTTTCCGGTGACCGCGAGCGTTGCCTTGATGCCGGCATGGATGAATATGTCGCCAAGCCCTTCAATCCTTCGGATCTTGAAACCCGCCTGGCGGCCATTGTTGCCGCTTAAACGTCCTGCTGGTCCTCGCGCAGAATGCCTTCCAGTTCTTCGCGTGACAGCTTGGCGAAATTGATCATGTCCGGCTCGCTTTCGAAAAACTCGAACGACCGCCTGAGCGTGGCGATGTCATGGGTGCGGAACTTCTTCGCCTTGCGTTCGATATCGGCCTTGGGATAGCCCAGCGCCACCATGGCATCGCGCGCCATGGTCAGGGACGAATCGAGCAGTTCGCGGTGGTAATAGTCCGCCCCGGCGCGATCAAGATCAAAGGCGTGGCGCCGGTTGCGGGCCCGGGCAAATATCTTGAGGTTGGGGAAGTTCTGCTTGGCCAGTTTGACGATTTCTACGGCGCTGTCGGCGTCATCAACCGCCACAATCAGCATTCGCGCCTCTTCGGCACCGGCGCTTCGCAACAGGTCGAGCCGTGTGGCGTCACCGAAATAGGCCTTCGAGCCGAACTTGCGCAACAGCTCGACCTGTTCCGGGCTCTTTTCCAGAACGGTGATTTCCACGCCCTGACTGACCATGAAACGGCCGACAATCTGACCGAAACGGCCAAAACCGGCAATGATGACGCCATTATGCTCATCGATTTCGTCATAGTGTGCCGGCAACGTGCTCATGAACAGGGGCTGGATATATTTGCCGTACAGGAAGATCAGGATCGGTGTCAGGGCGATCGACAGCGCTACCAGCAGAACGAGGAATTTCTGGATTTCCGGATCAATGATATGCAAGCCCCCGATCAGTTGCAGCAGCACGAAGGCGAATTCCCCGCCCTGGCACAGACCAAAAGCCAGCCCCAAAGCGGGTGCTGTATCCAGTTTGAACAGGCGCCCCAATCCGAACAGCAGGAGGCCTTTCACCGCCATAACGCAAACCACGGCCGCGATCAGGCCGACCGGATGCGCCATAAGCATGGTGAAATCCATGCCCATGCCGACCGAAATGAAGAACAGACCAAGCAACAGACCCTTGAAAGGCTCGATATCGGTTTCGATCGTTCGGCGGTATTCCGAATTGGCCAGAACCACCCCGGCGATGAAAGCGCCCAGTGCCGGGGATACGCCGACCAGTTCCATCAAAATGGTGACACCGATGACCAAAGCCAAGGAAGCAGCGGTGAAAACTTCGCGCAGATTGGCACGGGCGATGGCGCCAAAAACATAGCGCGACAGGTATTTACCGCTGAAAATGACGGCGGCGATAACCGCCACCACTGCTACCGGCTGAAGCCAGGCGGGCCAACCGGCGATCAGGCTGGTGGTATGCCCACCGTCAGAAGGCAGGACACCGAGATGCAGGCTCGACGCCAGCAGGGGGATGAGTATCAGGATCGGAATGACGGCGATATCCTGGAACAGCAGGATGGCAAACGAGGTTTCCCCAACCTGCGTATGGGTCAGGTTCTTTTCCCGCAGCATCTGCATGACCAGTGCGGTGGACGACAGGGCCAGAGCCATACCGACAGCCAGAGAGACCTGCCAGCTGTGCCCCAGCAGGATACCGGTCACCATCAGGGCCAGGGCAGTCAGGGTCACCTGCAGGCCGCCAAGTCCCACAATCTGTTTGCGCAGGCGCCACAGAATGGCCGGCTCCAACTCCATGCCGATCAGGAACATCATCATGATGACACCGAATTCGGCGAAATGCATGACCTTTTCTGCCTCGCCGATCAGGCCGAGTACGAAGGGGCCGATAATGATGCCGGCGATCAGATAGCCGAGCACCGATCCCAGCTTGAAGCGCTGGGCCAGCGGCACGACAACGCATCCCGCCAGCAGGAAGACGAATACGTTGAGTAAAAGATGTATATCCATGCCGCCGCCTCAGAATCTGCAAGGGCTACTATCTAGGAATGATGGGCGGCATGGCAAGGCCTAAGTCCTTGCGAAGGATCGAGTGCACTGCCAGAATGCTTTTATGACCGATCATTTTTCTGCTGTCGCCAAACAATATGCCGAAGCGCGACCGACCTATCCGGAAGCCCTGTTTGACTGGCTGGCCGAGCAGGCACCGGCGCGCGATCTGGTGTGGGACGCTGGCGCCGGCTCCGGGCAGGCGTCGCTGGCTCTGGCCGAGCATTTCCAGCGCGTTCAGGCCACGGATATCAGCGAAAAGCAACTGGCCGCCATGCCGATGCATCCTGGCATCACCACACATGTTGGAAACACAAGCGGCTTGCCGGATGATTCCGTTGATCTGGTGACGGTGGCGCAGGCACTGCACTGGTTCGATCTCGATGCCTTCTATGCCGAGGTCCGGCGCGTGCTCAAACCCGACGGCCTGATCGTCGTCTGGAGCTATGGTGTTCTGCGCACCGATGATGACGCCCTCACCGCTGCCGTCGATCATTTGCATAACGATATTGTCGGCCCTTACTGGCCGACCGAACGTCATGATGTCGAAAACGGCTATGTCAATCTGGCCTTTCCTTTTACGCGAATTGAGACGCCGGTTTTCCAGATGACGGCCGAATGGAACCTGCACCGCCTGCTCGGCTATTTCCGCAGCTGGTCGGCAACCGCTCGCATGGAAAAGGCCATGGGTGATAACCCGATCGATGGCTATGCGCCGGTTCTGCAAAACCTGTGGGGCGATCCGGACCAGGCGCGCGCCCTCACCTGGCCGCTGATGGTCAAGGCGGGGAAAGTCGCTTCTTGACACCCTCCCCCGGTATAGGTTCAACTGAAACCATGCCTTCTGACCCTCATCATCCGCTGTTCGATTTTATCGAAGGTGTCTCGCCGCTCGTCATCGCCGCTCCCCATGTCGGCACCTATATCCCGCCGGATATCGCCGCAAAGCTGAACGATACCGGACTGACCGTGCGCGAGACCGATTTCCACGTCCACCGCTTGTTCGATTTCGCGAAGGAACTGGGCGCGACGACACTTTTTGCCACCCACTCGCGCTATGTCGTCGATCTCAATCGTGACCCGGCCGGCGCCAATCTTTATCCCGGCAAGTTCGAGACCGGCCTGTGTCCGGTCAGCGATTTCGACCAGAACCCGATCTATCCCGAAGGCCATACTCCGTGCGCTGCCGAGATCGATTTCCGCCGCGAGACCTACTGGCAGCCCTATCATGACCAGCTCAGGGCCGCACTAGAGACCACCGTCGCCCGTCACGGCAAGGCCTTGCTGATCGACGCCCACTCGATTCGCGGTGTGATTCCCAGCCTGTTCGAGGGCTGCCTGCCCGATCTCAATTTTGGCACCAATTCCGGCGCTACCTTGCGCAGCACAACACTTGAAGCACTGGAAGACTGGCGTTCAAAAACAAATACTTACAGCCATATACTCGATGGCCGCTTCAAGGGCGGCTACACCACGCGTCATTATGGGGCCCTGTCGCCGCAGATTCAGGCCCTCCAGATAGAAATTGTTCAGGACACTTACCTAGACTCCAACACGCCGCACCTGTATGACGCTCGCATCGCCGCCCCCCTGAGTCAGACCCTGCGCCCGCTCGTCGAGGCGCTTGTGGCGGCCCTCTAACCTGCAGGTGTCCCGATGAGTGCTCCCTTCCACCAGAAAACCGCCGAACGCGGCAATATCATCGATGGCGCCGGTTACGCCAAAGCCCTGCGTGATCGCCTTGCCGTTCATGTCAGCAACCTCAAGGCAACCCACGGCCTGACGCCCTGCCTGACCGTGGTGATCGTCGGTGACGACCCAGCCAGTCAGGTCTATGTCAAGTCGAAGGGCGAGATGACCCAGGCGATCGGCATGGAATCGCGCACCATCCGCCTGCCCGACACGACCTCCGAAGACGAGTTGCTGAAGATCATCGACGATCTCAACCGCGATCCGGTGATCAATGGCATTCTGGTGCAATTACCGCTGCCGAAGCATATGTCGTCGCTGAAGGTGATTGATGCCATCAACCCGGACAAGGATGTTGACGGTTTCCATGTCATCAATGCCGGCAAGCTGGCCGTGGGCCTGAATGGTATCGTGCCCTGCACGCCGCTGGGTTCGCTGATGCTGCTAAAGGATGCCGCCGCTGCCCATGGCGATACCCTCGCCGGCAAGAACGCCGTCATCGTCGGCCGCTCCAACATCGTCGGCAAACCGATGGCGCAACTGCTGCTCAATCAGGATTGCACCGTCACCATCGCCCATTCGAAAACGAAAGATCTGGCCGAGGTCTGCCGCTCCGCCGATATCCTGGTGGCCGCCGTCGGCCGTCCGAAGTTCATCGCCGGCGACTGGGTCAGGGATGGCGCCTATGTGATCGATGTCGGCATCAATCGTATCGAAGTGGATGGCAAGGGTAAGCTGGTTGGCGATGTCGATTTCGACGGTGCGAAGGATCGCGCCCTGGCCATCACGCCGGTGCCGAAGGGCGTCGGCCCGATGACCATCGCCTGCCTGCTCAACAATACGATCAAGGCCTTCTGCCTGCAAAACAAGCTGCCGGTTCCGGAAGGCGTTTAATATGTCAGGCGTCGTCATCATCGGGGCCGGCCACGCGGGAGGATCTGCCGCTGGATTTCTGCGCCAGTACGGCTACGCCGGCCATATCACTCTGATCGGCGCCGAGCCCTACCTACCCTATCAGCGCCCGCCGCTCTCCAAAGCCTGGCTGAAGGGCGAGGCCTCGCTCGATGACCTCTATCTGCGCGGCGATACTTTCTACACCGATCAAAACATCGATGCCCGTGTCAATACACAGGCGGTATCGATCGACCGCGACACCAAAACCGTCACCCTGCTGGGCGGCATCACTCTGCCCTATGACAAGCTGATTCTAGCCACCGGCTCCAAGGCGCGGCCCTTTCCGGTGCCGGGTGCCGATCGCGTACCGCATCACCTGCTGCGCACCCTCGATGATGCCGAAGCGCTGAAAAACGCCCTGCAGCCGGGACACAGAATCGGTCTGATCGGTGCCGGTTATGTCGGCCTCGAAGTCGCCGCCTCTGCCCGTCATCTCGACTGCGAAGTGACCGTCTTCGAGCGCGAAAGCCGCATTCTGGCGCGCGTGGCGTCGCAGGCCCTATCCAACTTCTTCACCGAAATGCATATGGGCCGCGGCGTTGGTATCTTTACCGAAGCCGCCATTACCGAACTGTCGCTAGGCGATGGCGACAAGAAGGTGGTCCATCTCGCCGACGGCCGGACGCATGAATTCGACCTGCTGCTGGTCGGCATCGGGGCCCTGGCCAATGACGACCTGGCGCAGGCGGCCGGGCTCGAATGCGTCACTTTAGGTTCCGGGGGCATTGTGGTCGATGTCGAGGCCCGTACCAGCGATCCCAATATCTTCGCCATCGGTGATGTGACCTCGCGTACCCTGCCCATCTATGACGGCCGTTTTCGTCTGGAAAGCGTGCCCAATGCCCTGGAACAGGCCAAACAGGCCGCTGCCACCATCACCGGCCACAAACCGCCAGTCGTGGAAACGCCCTGGTTCTGGTCGGATCAATACGAGTTCAAACTCCAGATCGCCGGCCTGCTGCGCCCGGAAACGCGCGCCATCGTTCGTGGCGATGCAGCCAGCGGTGCCTTCAGCGTATTCCATGTTGACGGTAAAGGCCGTCTGAAAACCGCTGAATGCGTCAGCAAACCGGCGGATTTCATGGCTGCCAAACTGTTGATTGCCAAGGGCGTGGTGCTCGATGACGCCATTGCCGATCCGGACGTTTCGCTGAAATCATATTTGCAAAAGTAACCATATGGCGGCGCACAATTTGAAGTGACAAGCGCGGCTATTTGCGCTTAGGTCACATGCATAAACACACCTCAGCCAAGAGGATTCCATGCCTGCTTCCCCTAAAGTCTATCCCGACGCCAAAACCGCGCTTGAAGGCCTGGCCTTCGACGGCATGACCGTCATGTCCGGCGGTTTCGGCCTGTGCGGCATTCCCGAAAATCTGATCGCCGCCCTGCGCGACTCCGGCGTGAAAGGCCTGACTGTCATCTCCAACAATGCCGGCGTCGATGGCTTTGGCCTCGGCCAGTTGCTGGAAACCCGCCAGATCAAAAAAATGATCAGTTCCTATGTCGGCGAAAACAAGGAATTCGAGCGTCAGTTCCTCGCCGGCGAACTGGAACTGGAATTTAATCCGCAGGGCACACTGGCCGAACGCATCCGCGCCGGCGGCGCCGGTATCCCCGGCTTCTATACCGCCACCGGCGTCGGCACGGTTGTCGCCGAAGGCAAGGAAATCAAGAATTTCAACGGCCGTGATTACGTGCTGGAAACCGGTCTGGTCGCCGATCTCTCCATCATCAAGGCGTGGAAGGGTGATGCCCGCGGCAACCTGATCTTCCGAAAGACGGCGCGCAATTTCAATCCGATGATGGCCACCGCTGGCAAGGTTTGCATCGCCGAGGTCGAGGAAATCATGCCGGTGGGGTCGCTCGATCCGGACAGCATCCACACGCCCGGCATCTATGTCGATCGCATCGTGCAGGGCACGTTCGAAAAGCGTATCGAGCAACGCACTATCCGCGCCAAAGAGGAGGCATAAATGCCCTGGACCCGCGATGATCTCGCCGCCCGTGCCGCCAAGGAATTGAAGGACGGTTTCTACGTCAATCTCGGCATCGGCATCCCGACGCTTGTGGCCAACCATATTCCCGAAGGCATGACGGTCACCCTGCAATCGGAAAACGGCATGCTCGGCATGGGCCCCTTCCCCACCGAGGATGAAATCGACGCCGACCTGATCAATGCCGGCAAGCAGACCATCACCGAACTGAATGAGACCTCATATTTCTCGTCGTCGGATTCGTTCGCCATGATCCGCGGCGGCCATATCAACCTGACTATCCTCGGCGCCATGGAAGTGGCCGAAAATGGCGACATCGCCAACTGGATGATCCCTGGCAAGCTGGTCAAGGGCATGGGCGGCGCCATGGATCTGGTGGCCGGCGTCAAGCGCGTGGTCGTGGTCATGGATCACGCTAACAAGCATGGCGAATCCAAGGTGCTTAAGGCCTGTACCCTGCCGCTGACCGGCACGAAGGTGGTCAATCTGATTATCACCAATCTCGGCGTGTTCGAGGTCAAGCCGGATGGGTCGGGGTTGAAGCTGATCGAACTGGCGCCTGACGTGACCTTGGAAGAAATCGCCGAAAAGACCGAAGCCGCTTACGAAGTGGCGCTGTAAAAGAAAAGCCCCGAAGTTATCTTCGGGGCTTTTCTTATAGTCCTTCGACCTTTTGCTTGGCCGAAGGCTTTACCATTTCCATCGGTGGCGTCGTTTGCGGGAAAGCGGCCAGGGCTTCCTCACTGAAGGCGATCAGGCCGGTCACCACCTGAGTGGTCGCCTCGTTATAGCCATCGGCCATCAGCGACATGTCGCTCTTGCGCACCGGCACATCGGCGCTGATGAACTTCTGCCCGACCACCATGCGGTCCGACAGACGGATCAGGCGGGCATCCAGCGCCACAGAAACGGTCGGCCGGTTGCGTTTGTAGTCGGTTTCGAACTTGCGCACGCTGATATCGAGACGGAAATTGGCCGCCGTCGGGCCACGTGGTTCCAGGGTCACGCTCTGGCCGCCACGAGCGAAACCGGTCGAGATTGCGTCCTTGAACATGCCGGAGGCCGAAGACGTCCAGCGGGCCTCCGCGACATAGGCCACCTGGCTGCCCTCCACCGTCACGATGCGGTCGCCGGCGCTGTCCTGCGGGAAGGTCACCGTGCCGAAGACGATACCGGTCGGCGCCTTGCCGACCGCACCAGCCGTGGCAGCCGCCTCGGCTTTTTGTTCCACCAGTTCAGGTGTGTAACCAAAGCGGTACAATTGGGCCGGCTTTGTCTTGGGCAGCAAGGTCACGCAACCGGTCAACGCCACGGTGACACCCAGAACAGCCACCGTCTTCAGGGTTTTCATAAGCGCACTCATTGGCTCACCTTTCTTTCCTTGGCGACTGGCTTGTTGATCAGCCCTTGCGGACTGGCCTGGACGGAATCGACGAGGTCTTTCACAGATTCCGAAGCGTCATTGAGGTTACGCAGGCTTTCCTGCAACTCCGGCAGCGTTGTGGAATTAAGCTGGTCCGCCGGCGCTTTCATCGAGTCGGCCAAAGATTCCACATGCTCGGCGGCATCGGCCAGTTTCTTGGTGGCGGCATTGATCTGATCGAGCGTTTCCGGCAGCTTGTCCGACGCCACGCCATTGGTCGAATTCGCCAGGCGCGTCACCGCGTCCGCAGCTTCACCGGCACTGACGATCGCCGCATGGGCATCGTCGATCATCTGTTCGCGGCCCTTCAGTTCGGCCGTGATAGCCTGGAGATTGTTGAGGCTGTCAGAGAAGGTCTTGATATTCTGGTCTGACAGCAGGCGATTGACGCGATTCAGGCTTTCGTAGGTATTTTCGATCACCGAACCCGATCCCGACAACAGCTTCGAGAGCGCGCTTTCCTGACTGTGGATCAGCGGCGGCGGCGCGCCCGGCTTGTGTTTCAGAAGCGGTGCATTGGCCGAACCTGGCGAAATCTGCATATAGAACAGGCCGGTAATGCCCTGTGGTTCCAGCGAGGCGACGGAATCGACGCGCACCGGCGTACCCTCGTCGAGCTGTACGGTGGCGATGACCTGGTGGGTATTGGCATTACCGAGGCGCAGGCCGGTCACTTCACCGACCTTGATGCCATTGAAGTGGACTTCCGCCCCCTTGGTCAGGCCATCGACCGGCGTGTTGAACTCGACCTCATAGGTGCCGAAATTCTTGTTGAAGTCGAACTGGATGAACCAGAAGGCAAAGACGAGCAGCACAAGTGCGAGGGCAAATGTGGCAAGGCCGACCAGAGCATAGTGAGCTTGACGTTCCATATCCTGTTCCTAATCCTTCACCCGCCCGCGCGGACCGTGGAAGTATTCGTGTATCCACGGGTGCGTGGATTTTTCCAGTTGCGAGACAGGCCCCTTCTCCACCACGTGACGATCCGCCAGCACGGCGATTTCGTCACAGATGGCGTAGAGACTATCAAGATCGTGAGTAATCATAAAGACCGTAAGATCGAGGCTGCCCGCCAGTTCACTGATAAGCGTATCGAAGGCCGCCGCACCGATGGGATCGAGGCCTGCCGTCGGCTCATCGAGGAACAATAGCTGCGCATCCAGCGCCAGCGCCCGCGCCAGGGCAGTACGCTTGATCATGCCACCGGAAAGCTCGGAAGGCGCCAGATCGGCGGCGGTCAGCGGCAGGCCGGCCATCGACATTTTCAGCAGGGCCACGGCGCGCGCCTCACGACGGCTCAGGCGGGTGAATTCCATCATCGGCGCCATTATGTTTTCCGCCACGGTCAGGGTGGAAAACAGCGCGCCGCTCTGGAACAGCACACCCGTCTTGGCCTGAATCTGGCGTGTAGCGTTCTCGTCGCCCTCGTAGAGGCGATGACCGAAAATATGAATGTCGCCGGAGGTCGGCTTTTGCAGGCCAAGGATGGAACGCAGCAGCACCGTCTTGCCAGAACCGGAGCCTCCGACAATGCCCAGTATCTCGCCGCGCTTGACGGTCAGGTCGAGATTTTCATGCACGACATTCATGCCGAAGCTGTTGTTCAGCCCGGTGATCACGATCGGATCGGCGTTTTCATCATTCAGCGGGGCCAGGACCTTTCTCTTCATCAGAATACGAACCCGTTGAAGAGGATGGCGAACACGGCGTCGATCATGAAGATCAGGAAGATCGACTGCACCACAGCGGTCGTCACCTGGCGGCCGAGACTGATGACGTCTTCCTTGACCGCCATACCGAGACGGCAGCCGACCACCGCGATTGTCACGGCAAAAACCGGCGTGCGGATCATGCCAACGAACAGGTTGACCGTCGGTACATAGTCATAAAGCCGCTGAACGAAGAAGGACGGGCCTAAGCCGAGCGCGCCCCAGATGGCCAGGGCACCACCGATCATGCCGGCCAGGATGCCGATAAAGGTCACCAGCGGCGTCATGATAACCAGCGCCACAACACGCGGCACGACCAGCGCTTCGTAAGGATCGATGCCCATGACGCGCATGGCGTCGATTTCCTGGTTCATCTTCATCGAACCGATTTCAGCGGCGAACGAAGACGCGCTGCGGCCCGCCAGCAGGACCGCGGCGATGACCGGACCGAATTCGCGCATGACACCGATACAGACCAGATCGACGGAGAACACAGCGCCGCCATATTGCTGGAGCGACAGCACCATCAGAAAGGCCAGCACGGCGCCGACAAACATATTGGTGACGACGACAATCGGCAGGGCTTCCAATCCGGCACGCTGCATGATGTTGAACAGGGCCGCGAAGCGGATGCGGCTTGGTCTGACGATTGACAGCATGATCAGGGTCATCACGTGACCCATGAAGATCGACTGATTTATAAAGCCACGCCAGAAGGCCGACATGATCCGGCCGAGGTTCACCAGCACATAGTAGATCGGATGCAGCCAGAACTTGCGCACTTCCGGGTGTTCGCGCGTATAGGTATCCATGTTCGGGCGATTGGCGCCAACCAGAGCATAGAGTCGCGTATAGGATTCGTTGGCAGGAAAAATCTCGCCGTCGAGCTTGTCATCCAGCGCATAATGCAGAGCGAAGGCACCAGCACTGTCCAGCGACTCCAGCCCCTCCGTCGTTACGCGCACCTTGTCGTATTTCTTCAGCGCGGCCTGCATCCGCGCGGCAATGCCTTCCAGCCGCGTAACGATCCAGTAGCCGCTGAGATTGAGCACAGCCGCACCGCCGCTGCCCTTGGCAGGCGACGTGACGGTAAACTCAGCCTTGATTGATTTAGCGGTCGCCCTGTTCATTCTGAGGTATGGATGGCTTCATTCTGATCGCGTGGATACCGATCATACATGCCGCATATTGATAAAATGGCAATAGTGAACGCAAAAAAACCGTACAGCACCGTTCACTTTTGTAGATCTTATGTTTCGCTCTGTGGCAAACGTACCCGGTAAACGCCTTTGAAGCCTTCAGGTTCGATCGGCTTGCCCTTGCGCAGAACCTCAAGTTTCCCCTGCCGCGCCAGACCGATAATTACCGCCCGCACCTTCGGCAATTCCCGCCGCCATTGGGTGGCGTCTATTGCCTTGGCCACCTCATTGGGGCTAATGGAGTCACCCTTTCGCACTTGCGATAAGAGATCAAACAGGGTCTCTTCGACGAGTTGGGACATGGTTTTCTCCGGAGTAAGATAATGAGCGCCGACGCCAGTCAGTATGAAAAAATAACCGAAGGCGACTTTGCCGGCTGGGTGATTGCGCCCGAAAGCGGCACCTTCAACGGCCTGGTCGGGCCCTATTACTACCAGTCCGACGATCCCGCCAATGTCAAAGTGGCTTTCAAGGCGGAAAAGCGACACCTTAATGGGGGCGGCACCGTGCATGGCGGCTGCCTGCTGACCCTGGCGGATACGTCATTGTTTGTCTTCGCCCTGCCCCATCTGGCCGATGGCGGTGCCGTAACCCTGCAACTCGACTCACAGTTCCTGAGCCCTGGCCGCGAAGGTGACATCATCGTGGCCACCGGCGAGATTACCCGCGTCGGCAAGTCGGTGATCTTCGGTCGCGGACAACTGACCTGCGGCGACCGCATCTTGTTGAGCTATTCCGGCATCATGTCACGTCTGGCCGCCAAGCCTTCCGGGGATGCCTAAAGTCCATACACCGCGTTTGGCAACGCGCCGACAATGGCCGCCGACAGACAGGTGGCCAGAAACGCCGCCGCCAGTCCTTTCCAGATCAGGCTGATGATTTCCGGCCGGCGTTCCGGCATCAGCGCGCCGAAACCGGCCACCGTAATGCCGACCGAACCGATATTGGCAAAGCCGCAGGTGGCATAGGTCAGCAGGATGCGTGTGCGCGGCGTCATGTCGGCCAGGGGGATTGCCGCCAGATTCAGGAAGGCGACGAACTCGGTCAGGATCATCTTGATGCCAAGGATTTCCCCACCCTTCGCCGCCTCGTTCCACGGCACGCCGATCAGCCAGGCCAGGGGCGTGAAAATGACGCCCAATATACGCTCCACCGTCACCGGCTGCCCCCCAACGTGCGGAATGATCGTCAGAATGGCATTGGCCAGTGCCGCCAGGGCCACCATGACGATCAGAATGGCAGCAATATTCATGGCGACGGTCATGCCATCCACTGTCCCTTTTGACACAGCGTCGATGGCAGAATCGTATTTCAGTTCACTGCCGTAATCGAGTTTATCGACCTTATGGTTGATCAGGTCGGGCACGACGATCCGTGCCAGAAGCACCCCCGCCGGCGCCGAGACCACGGCCGCCGCCAGGATATGCCCCGCCGCATCCGGCAGAACGTTCTGCAGGATCAGCACATAGGCCACCATGGTCGAACCGGAGACATTGGCCATGCCGATCACCACCAGCACGAACAGTTCCGAACGCGTCAGCTTGTCCAGATAGCCCTTGATGATGATCATGCTTTCGACATTGCCGACGAAAATGCCCGAGGCCACACCCAGCGACGTGGCGCCGCCCAGACCGATGGTCTTCTCGAAGATATAGCCCAGGCCACGAATGATGATCTTCAGCACGCCAATATGCCACAGCAGGGCTGACAGGGCGGAAATAACCAGGATCAGCGGCAGGACCTTGAGCGCGAAGACAAACAGCGCGCCGGAATTGGTCACCTGATAGGGTTGATCGCCGCCGCCCATATAACCAAAGACGAACTGCATGCCCTGATCGGTGGCATCGGAAAGCGCGCTCATGCCGTTGGCAACTCCACCCAGCAGAACATGGGATTGCGGTATGGCGAAAAGGGCCAGAATCAGCACGACCTGGATGGTGATGGCGCCGATGGCCAGACGGACCGGGAACTTGCGACGGTTTTCCGACAGTCCCCAGCAAAACAGAAGGATGACCACAATGCCGACCAGGCTCTGTACGTTTTCCAGACCGTAATGAAAGGGCAAGGCTGTCTCCGTCAGCATATAAAGCTTTCGGATATAGCGGCGAATCCCACACCTTTTGTGACAGCCGGGCTTATCGCCATCTTTACAAATCTCAACGAATAGTGATCAGTCAGGAACAACAAAGCCGTTTAGAGTCTCCCGCGCACTCTGACAGAAAGACATGTCGATATGAGCCTGGCTGCAGGGCAAACCACGCCCCAGAACGACGCGACCACCCGTCACCTGCTGGTGGTCGATGACGATGATCGCATTCGCACCCTGCTGAAGGAATTCCTGACCCGACAGGGCTTTCGCGTCACCGCTGCCGCCCATGCCGACGCTGCCAAGCGGATGCTGCAACTGCTCGATTTCGACCTGCTGATCCTCGACGTCATGATGCCGGGCGAGGATGGTTTCTCGCTGTCGAAATGGGTGCGTGCCAATTCCAATGTGCCAATCCTGATCCTGACCGCGCGTGGCCTGCCCGATGACCGCATCATGGGCCTCTCCATCGGCGCCGACGACTATCTCTCCAAGCCTTTCGAGCCGCAGGAGCTTTTGCTGCGCATTGAGGCCATCCTGCGCCGAACCGGTGTCAAGCCCGCCCTGCCGAAATCGATCAATATGGGCCAATTCAGCTTTGACCTGGAGCGTTCCGAACTGAGCAAGAACGGTACGCTGGTCCGTCTGACCGAAGCCGAGTCGCAACTGCTGAAATATCTCGCCGAACGCGCCAATGTGCCGGTCGACCGCATGGATCTGGCCAAGGACAGCGTAGATACCACCGGCCGCGCCGTCGATGTCCAGGTCACCCGCCTGCGCCGCAAGATCGAACAGGACCCGAAGAACCCCCGCTATCTGCAGACTGTGCGCGGCAAGGGGTACATGCTGGCCCCGGACTAGACCTTGGCCTCCCCCAAGCGCAAATTGCCGAAGATCAAGTTCTGGCCCACCGTTCTGAAGCGCAACTTTCCGCGCACCCTCATGGCGCGCGTCCTGCTGATCATAGTTCTGCCGATCGCCATCATGCAGATCGCCGTCACCTGGGTGTTTTTCGACAAGCACTGGGAAACGGTGACCGCCAAGCTTTCCGAAGGCCTGGCCGGTGATATCGCCTGGGCCGTGCGCGCCTATGAAGCCAATCCGACCGATGCCAATCTGGAGCAGATTAACGACCAGGCCGAAAAAAGCATGCAACTGTCGATCAGCCTGAGAAAAGGCGACAAGCTACCGCTCAACCGCCGGGAATCGATCTTTCTGGCGCTCAACCGCACCATAGACAAGGCCCTGGGTGACCAGTTGGAAGAGGTCTACTGGTTCGACACCACAAAATACCCTGCCTTCGTCGATATTCGTGTTCAGGTCGATCAGGGTGTCCTGCGCTTCATCGCGCCGAAGGACCGCGCCTTCGCCACCACCGGTTATATCTTCATCTTCTGGATGCTGGGCGCCACCATCATCCTGACCACCATCGCCATGCTGTTCATTCGCAATCAGGTCCGCGCCATCGAGCGCCTGTCCCAGGCGGCCGAACGGTTCGGCCGCGGCGAGGAAGATGTCGGTTTCAAGCCCTATGGAGCCACCGAGGTCCGCGCCGCTGCCGAGGCTTTCCTCAAGATGAAAGCGCGTATCCAGCGCCAGATCGAACAGCGCACCACCCTGCTCGCCTCGGTCAGTCACGACCTCCGCACGCCGCTGACGCGCCTCAAATTGGAACTGGCCATGGCAGAACAGGACGATGCCACGACGCGTATGAAGCAGGACGTGTCGGAAATGGCCTATATGATCGACGAATACCTCGCCTTCGCCCGTGGAGAAATAGCTGAGAATACCGACAGTGTGTCGGTGCGCGTCCTGATGGATACGGTTACGGAAAGCGTGGCTCGTGCCGGCCACAAGCTGCAGACTGAACGACTGGCCGAGGATCTGCGTGTCAATATCCGTGAAATGGCCGTGCAGCGCGCCCTCACCAACCTGGTCATGAACGGTTTCCATTACGGCAAGCATGTCCGTTTCCACGCCGAGGTGACTGCTGGTGACAAGCTGCTGCTCATCATCGATGACGATGGCCCAGGTATAGCGCCGGAAAGGCGTGAGGAGGCCTTCAAGCCGTTTTCGCGGCTGGATGACTCACGCAACCAGAACATCAAGGGCGTGGGGCTGGGCCTGGCTATCGCAAGGGATATCGTGCGCAGTCATGGCGGCGAACTGACACTGGACACCAGCCCGCAAGGGGGACTGCGCGCCGTGATCAGCCTGCCGGCTTCAACGAATTAGGCAGCGACCTCAATCAGCTCTTTCGCCACCGCCTCGGCGATCTTGATTCCGTCAATGGCCGCCGATAAAATCCCGCCGGCATAGCCCGCCCCTTCACCGGCGGGATAGAGTCCCTGAGTGTTCAGGCTTTGCAGGTCCTTGCCGCGCGTGATGCGGATGGGCGATGAGGTGCGTGTTTCCACGCCAGTCATCATGGCGTCCGGATCGTCATAACGTCTGATCTGACGACCGAAGACCGGCAGGGCCTCGCGCATGGCTTGAATCACGAAACCGGGCAGGCATTCGTTCAAATTCGTCAGGTGAACACCCGGCTTATAGGACGGCAGGACTTCGCCAAATTCGGTAGAGGCCTGCCCTTTCAGGAAGTCGCCAACCTTCTGGCCTGGCGCCTTGTAATCCGAGCCGCCGGCCACGAAGGCCAGTGTTTCCAGCTTGCGCTGCAATTCGATTCCGGCCAGCGGATGACCGGGGTAATCACGTTCCGGATCGATGCCGACGACAAAGCCGGCATTAGCGTTGAATTCCTTGCGCGAATACTGGCTCATGCCATTGGTGACCACACGGCCCGGTTCCGAGGCCGCCGCGACCACACGCCCGCCGGGACACATGCAAAAACTGTAGACGGTTCGGCCGTTTTCGCAGTGGTGTGACAGGCTGTAGGCGGCCGCGCCCAGGTCCGGATGACCGGCGCAGGCGCCGAACCGCGCCTTATCAACCCAGGATTGCGGATGTTCGATGCGCACGCCGATCGAAAACGGCTTAGCCTCGATAAAAACGCCGCGTTCATACAGCATCTCGAACGTGTCGCGCGCGCTGTGTCCTACCGCCAGCACCACCTGATCGGCTTCAAGGTAGCCGCCATCATGGAGATGCAGGCCCCGCACCTGGCGCGTACCATCCGGCGCGATGTCGATACGGATATCGCTCACGCGCGTCTGCCAGCGGTATTCGCCGCCGAGGTTTTCAATGGTCTGACGCATATGCTCGACCATCGTGACCAGCCGGAAAGTGCCGATATGCGGATGGGCCTCGGTCAGGATTTCCGGCGGCGCGCCGGCCTTGACGAATTCGGTCAGCACCTTGCGGCTGAGATGGCGCGGATCCTTGATCTGACTGTAGAGCTTACCGTCCGAAAAGGTGCCCGCCCCGCCCTCGCCGAACTGGACGTTGGATTCCGGATTGAGCTCGCCTTTCCGCCACAGCCCCCAGGTATCTTTCGTGCGTTCACGCACCACCTTGCCACGATCGAGGATGATCGGTTTCAGTCCCATCTGCGCCAGGATCAGCGCCGCGAACAAGCCGCAGGGTCCGGCGCCGATCACCACCGGACGGCGTTTGCCGGTATTGGCCGCGGCCTTGCCGATAAAGCGGTATCTGGTATCGGGCGTCGGCCGCACACTTTGATCACCAGCCATCCGCGCCAGCACAACGGCTTCATCCTTAAGCGTCACATCCACCGAATAGATCAGCAGAATCGCCGATTTCTTCCTCGCATCATTGGCCCGGCGGGCGATTTCAAACGACAGAATATCCTCCGCCGCGATGCCCAGGCGCTCGCAGATAGCCTCAGGCAAGGCTTCAGGCGCATGGTCGAGTGGCAGTTTCAGTTCGGTGATACGGAGCATGCCGGTGCTTTACCGGCAATGCCCCCTCCGCGCAACCGGAGACAAAAAAAGCCCCGCACTATGGCGGGACTTCAGTTGAGCACAGGGAGAAAGAGTTTAGAACTTGGCCGAAACGCCGACGCGGTAAGTGCGGCCGTAGAATTCGTTCTCCACAAGTTGGTGTGAATTACCGATGGTACGACGCCATACCGACTCGTTGAGATTCTTGCCTTCGACGAACAGTTGCAGGTTCGGCGTGACCGCATAACCGATCTTCATGTCGAATTTGCCATTCGCTGCAGTATAGATGTCGGTATCGCGGCTTTCGCCCAGGGTATCAAGATACTTGGAACGATAGGTATAGGCGATGCGCGCGTTCCAGCCATATTTCTCATAAGTCAGTTCGGCGGTGCCGGTCAGGTCGGACGTATAGATCAGAGGCACGTCCTCGCCGCGGCCCGGCGCGCCATCTGTACTCGAATCCTGTGCCGTCACGTTCAGCGAGGTGCCAAGGCCATCGAACGGCGCCGGCAGGCCGTCAAACTGCATGATGAAGTTGAATTCCACACCGGAAACCTTGGCAGACTTCAGGTTCCGCGACTGGGTGATCTTTGCACCGTTATATTGTGTGCCATTGATTGTCTCGTTATCGGCTTCGCGCTCGGTGACGAAGATCGGGTTGTCGATCGACTTATGGAAAGCGGCGACCGAAACCATGCCTTTCTTGCCGAAATAGTATTCATAACCGGCATCAAGATTGATCGAGGTCAGCGGATCAAGGTCCGGATTGCCGATTTCCAGTTCGATATCGTCATCATCGTGGTTGACGGCGATGCGCGGCGCCAGATCAGCATAGTTCGGTCGGGCGATCGAGGTGGTGGCAGCGAAACGGACCAGCGAATTGTCGTTAAAATCGTAGCGGCCGACCAGTGACGGGAACAAGTCCGTGTAGGACTTCTTGCCAAAACTGTTGAAGGTGCCGGCCGCTTCCAGGTCGGCTTCCGTCTCGATGACGGCGGTATCGTAGGCGATGGCCTCATAGGTTGCATCGGTCTGTTCAACGCGCAGGCCGGGGATCAGGGTCAGGTTGCCATTGCGGATAGTGGCCTGAACATAGGCAGCCGCCACCTTTTCACGGACATCATAATCACCGCCCAGTTCGTCGGCGATGCTTTCTTCAACATTCAGTTCCATCAGACCATTGGCTTCGGCATAATCGAGCGACTTGAGGAAGTCGACAGTCGGGCCGAACTTCCGTCCATAAAGGCTGCCGGCATCGTAAGATTCAAAATCACTCAGCTTCATGTCGCTGAGATCATAGTAACGATAGTCTACCGCGCTGCGCTTGTGGCGCTCCGCATACTTCACGCCCATCTTGAAAGTGGTGTCGCCGCCGAAGGCCGCGGTCGGCAAGGTATAGTCGGCTGACGCCTGGGTCAGGCTTTCGCGGGTATGATCGGCTTCCAGCTCGGCCGACTTGGCCGTGTATTTGGAAGCATCATAGGCTGCCTCATTCGGATTAATCGTGAAGAGGACGTCCGAAAGATCATACGTGCCTGAAACGACATTTTTCTTGGTCGCATAGGCAAAGTTGTAACGGGGATCATCATCCTTGATGGCCGTGGAACTGGTGGCGTCGACCTTCAGCCGGCCTGCACCTACGGTGAATTCACCGCCCAGATTGACCGTGGCGATGCGCTCGTCTTCAAAACGGTATTTTGCATTGCGGTTGGCGGCCTTGCCGGCCTCGAACGTGCCGTCATCGTTCAGCGCGTCTTCCAGGCTTACGCGAAACTCCTGGCGTTGCTCCATATCTGTGAAATGCGAGAACAGGGTGCGGGCGTAGAGATGGACGTCGTCGTTTGGTTTGTAGTCGAGGTTCAGTGCCGCCCCCTGGCGGTTGCGGATGACGTAATAGTCACGCAGACGCCAGTCATCCGGCTTGCCGTCCTCCCAGTTGTCCGTGCCCTGGAAATTATCCGATGCCTGCGGGCGACGCGAGGCGTTCAGAGCGGCCACTATACCAAATGCCTGGTTCGGACCGAAGCGCGTACCGGCCGAGACATCGGTATCGTAGGAGGTCTTGTCGTTCAGTTCGATATACCCGGCGCTGTAACGGGCGCTGAGGAAAGGCTTCTTGCGATCGAAGGCAGACAAGGTCTGGATATTGACGGCGCCAGCAATGGCGCTGGCATCATATTCGGCGGTCTGGTTCTTGATAACTTCAACTGAACCAATCAGGCCGGTGGGGATGGTGTCCAATTTGACAGAACGCGTATCCGCTTCAGGGGCGGCGGCGTCCTGACCGTTGATGCGGACGGCGGCCAGCGACGGATCAAGGCCGCGGATGACCACATACCGGCCTTCGCCCTGGTCGTCGGCAACCGCGACGCCGGGCATACGCGCCACGACTTCACCGACATTCTGGTCAGGCAGCTTGCCAGCATCATTGGCGGTGATGACTTCCTTTGTAACCTGCGCGGCTTTTTTCTGCTCCATCGACTGGCGTTCTGCGGCGCGCGTACCGAAAACAACGACTTCAATCGGCGCATCGGCCGCTGCGGCGGCCGCAACAGTTTCCTGCGCTTGAGTCTGTCCGGCGGACAGGGTGAATGCCAGAGGCGCCATGGCGGCGCCAGCAAGCAAATACTTCATCGTTGACATTAAAAACCCCACAAAATTGAAAATTTATAGTTTTATTTCTATAAATTTTGATATTAACCGAATATGGACGCTAATAAGGACAGCAGATGATGAATTTTAGAAAGTTTTATTACAGTAATGTGACAATATGCTTTGCAATAATAAGTGTTGCAGCTTTGTCAGCCTGCACTCCTATACATAAAGAGTTGATATCGGATTCAAAACTTGTTGTGCACGGGAATGGAACGCCGGTACTCGCTTCTGCGGAAACCGAAGCCGTCGCCACCCGCGCGTTAGACAGCGCCGACGATCCAGAAATCTGGGTCGATGCGAAGGATTCGAATCGTGCCCTGATCTTCGCCACCGACAAGAAGGCCGGGCTTTACGTCTATGACCTCACCGGCAAGCAGATGCAGTTCCTGCCCGTCGGTCCCATGAACAATGTCGATCTGCGCAGCGGCCTGAAAAGTGCTGGCCTGCCCGAAACGGTCATTGCCGCCTCCGATCGCGTCAAGGGCGGCGCGGCCCTGTTCAAGCTCGATCCGGCGACCCTGCAGACCACGCCCTGGGGCTTTGTGGCCATGCCAACCAGTGAAGCCTATGGCTTTTGCATGGGTGTCACCAAAGCCAACCAGTTGACCTTCGTCATGGTGGGCAAGAATGGCGATATCACTCAGGCGGTCATCACCAGCGAGAATGACCAGCCCAAGGCCAGCACCGTCCGCCAGTTCGCGGTCGGCAGCCAGTCGGAAGGCTGCGTGGTCGATGATGTCACTGGCCGTCTTTATGTCGCCGAAGAGAACACTGCGCTATGGCAATATGGCCTCGATCCCGCCAGCGGTACGACCCGCAAGGCGGTCGAAACCCTGCCCTCGCAAAAGCTGGCGGCCGATATCGAAGGCCTGACCCTGCTGCGTGACGGTTCGCAAACCTACCTGATCGCCTCATCGCAAGGCGATAGTGCCTTCGCCATCTGGCGCGTCGAGGGGGAAACACCGGCTTATCAGGGACGGTTCTCGGTCTATCCCGGCAACGGCATTGACGCCGTCACCGGCACGGATGGCGTGGCGGCGCTGGGGGGACAGGTTGGCCCCTATGGCAAGGGCGTCGTGGTGATGCAGGACGACTCCGATACCGACGGCGAGACTCCGGCGACCGCCCGTCAGCGCCAGAACTTCAAGATCGTCGACTGGAACGAAGTCCGCAAGTCCCTGACGATCCAGTAAGCCCGCTCAGAGACTGTTTTGAAAATGTGTCAGGTTGCGCCGAAATGAAATCCGACGCAACCTGACGGGCTGATTTCGAGAACCGGAGCGCAGCGCATTTAAGCACGTGAGTACCGGAAGCGCAGTGAGCAGCACGTTGCAGGCCACGTATTTGCAAACAGTTTATCAGGACGCCGTCAGTTCGATGGTCTCCACCCCGGCGCCAATCCACGATTCGTCGTCATAGGCGTTGACATAGAGATAAGTGGCGCCAGCCAGCAGGGTGCGGAAAATCGCCTCATCATTCAGACCGGAGGTCAGTTTTACCGACGAGATAAAGATGAGCTTTAGATAGGATACGCCGGTGATCAGTTCGTCGATATGGGCGGGGGCATAGTTACGCCCGTCATAAACCTTGAACACGTGCCCATCGAAAACGCCAAGACGGGCATTCGGTCCGGAAAAGATATCGAAGCCGATATCACCCGGACGGCTCCACGGATCATAATAGACGACATGACCATCGCGTCCACTAAGCCGCTCGGCAATATCCATGGCCAGTTCGTCACGCGCCGCCACCTGATCAATCGGCACACTGAAATTGGGACTGATCAGGTCTTCTTCGCTTATAGCGCTTTCCGCAAAGGTCCAGGCACGGCTCAATACCAGCCGCCGGATTACCGGGTTTAGAACGCCTTCGGGTTCCGCCAGCGCGTTCGAGGTATCGCGCAAGCCCTTCGTGCCGATCACGGTATCCAGCAAGAATACTTTTCCGAAATCAGGCAGGAAGCGTAAAGCCAATATCTACCCCAGTTCCTTCGAACGCTTGTGAGCGGCATCAACCGACGCCAGGATCAGTTCATCGATACCGGCGCCCGGCTTGCACAATATATTGAGCGCGGCTTCGGTGGTGCCGCCCGGCGAAGCCACCTTGCGGATCAGGTCTTCCGGGTCTTCGCCGGTTTCATCGAGCAGGCGCGCCGCCGAAATCAGGGTACCGCGCGCCAGGTCGCGGGCATGGCTGTAAGAAAGTCCGTTGGCACGGCCCGCCTTTTCCAGAGCGCGCACGAAGGCATACACATAGGCCGGCCCTGAGCCCGATACGGCGGTCGCCGAATTGATCTGGTCTTCCTCGGCCAGTTCTACCGTCTGCGCCATCGGGGCGAAGAGGCCGCGCGCCGCATCCATTCCGGCTTCCGTATCGGCATACAGGCTGGCCACGCCCTTCCCCGTCGCCACGCCGGTGGTCGGCATAACACGCGCGACCGCGTGATTGGCAAACGCCTGCTTCAGAAGCGTGGTCGTTACCCCGGCCATGACCGACACAAAAACGGCGTCATCACTGATGTTCGGCTTGAGAATCTGCGCCACGGCATGCCAGCCCTGCGGCTTGACGGCCAGTATGATGGTCTTTGCGTTGTGCCAGGCTTCCGGCAGGGGGTTGAGCTGCGCGCCGGCCGCGGCGTAAGCCTGGGCCTCTTCGCCGGGTTTGAGATCGAGGATCATCACTTCCGACGGCGTAACATGCCCCTGGACGCGGAAGCCCTTGAGTATGGAAGAGCCGAGCGCGCCGGCGCCCACTAGCAGGATCGGTTTAGCAAGACTCATTTCGGATATCCTCAGACTGGTACGTCTGTATTTAATAATCTTCCCGGCTTGGCGGCACAAGCACCGCCGGGCCATTTGCCGATGAAATCAGGCCTCGCCCCGCGTCTCGAACAGACAGGCGGCGAAGGCATCGGACGCCGTATTGACGCCCTTGAACCAGAAATCGAAAGCCGGGAAGAAGCGATCGACCGCTTCGGCCGCACTGTTGATCATATGGGCACTGGCCATCACCGAACTGCGTTCCAGCGGATTGAGCGCCACGGTATGACGGAAGATCACATCAAAGCCCCCCAGGCCGTCCACGGCTTCGGCATCGCGGAATACCTCGAAATGACCAAACCAGACGTGGGAATTGACCAGGCACAGCAGCTCGTAAAGCCCGCCCAGGCGGTTTTCCGGCAGCGGCTGCCCTACACCGCTCTCGACATCGAGCGAACAGCACAGTTGCAGGCATTCGCCTTCCGGCCGCCACGAGAACCACATCTCGTAGGTCCGCCAGTCGCCGGCGAGAGCGAAACCGAGATCGCCTTCCGGCGTGCGCTCGAATTCCAGCCCTTCCTCGGTCAGGATGGATTCCACCATGTCGAGCGGATCGAACGGGGCATCACTGTCGAGGGTTTGCGGGGTATTCATGTAAACTCGTTCTAAATGTAAAAGTTAGTCCTGCGGCACTTCGGTATCAGGCTTTACGCCCTTGCCCTTGGGTTTGACCGACAGGGCGGCCACCGCAGCGCGCAGTTCGGCCACCTCGGCCCGCAGCGCATCCAGTTCATCGCGGCGCACCAGATCCATGTCGGCGACAAAGCGATCACCCTGCGCCCGGAAAGCCGCCTTGGCTTCCTCGCCGGCCGCCTGCGCCAGCGACATGGCGCCCGTGGTCATCTTGGCCAGTTCGTCGAGGAAGGGATTTTGGCTTTGCATCGCAGGCACTCCGTGGAAAATAAGCTACTGTCTATATAGGCGCTTATCTCATTTCCGACAAACTTTTCATGATTCTGGCGATGCTGCTTCTCTTTTGTGGCGACGAGTCACAGGGAAGTTGGTAAACACAGCGCCACCCTGATTGCCTATGGAGACTACATGCCCCTGAACCTGCCGGATATCAATCCTGTCCTCGTCCAGATCGGCCCTCTGGCTATCCGCTGGTATGCGCTCGCCTATATCGCCGGTATCGTGGCCGGCTGGCTCTATGTCGCGTCTCTGGTCAAGAAAGAGGCGCTATGGGCGCCGCGCCGTCCGCCGGTCAACAACGCCCAGCTTGATGATCTGATCCTTTGGATCACGCTCGGCATCATTATCGGCGGCCGTGTCGGTTATATTCTGTTTTACGACGCCTCGATCATCTGGAAGCAGCCGCTTGAGGTTTTCATGATCCAGCATGGCGGCATGTCCTTCCATGGCGGCTTCACCGGCGTGGCGGTGGCCACGATCATCTATTGCCGCGCGCAGAAGTTTACCCTGCCGCGCATGCTCAATCTCGGCGACCTGCTCGCCTGCGCCGCACCGATCGGCCTGTTCTTCGGTCGCCTCGCCAACTTCATCAATGGCGAATTGTGGGGCCGCGTCACCCATGTGCCCTGGGGCATGGTCTTCTGCAATCAGTATATTGAGAAGCAGTATAACGACATCTGCCCGGCCGGATATGAGCCGCGCCATCCCAGCCAGCTTTATGAAGCGCTCGGCGAAGGCCTGCTGCTGTTCATCCTGCTGTGGGTGCTGGCCACGGTTTATCGCAAGTTCAACCGTCCCGGCCTGATCATGGGCACTTTCATTGCCGGTTACGGCATTATCCGCATCCTGCTGGAAAATGTTCGCGAACCCGACGCGCAGATGCTCGGCTTCTTCAAGAACGTGATCACCATGGGGCAATCGCTGTCGCTGATCATGGTCGCTGTCGGCGCCTTCCTGATCTGGCGCGCGCTCAAAACACCGGTGCCTGAGCCCGAAGCCGAGCCCTTGCCGCCTGTGGAAACCGCCGAGCTCGACGGCTAGATGTCGCTGAAAGACCGCCTGATCGAACAGATCACGCTCGAAGGCCCCATGCCGGTAGATGCCTATATGGCGCGGTGCCTGCTCGATCCGATAGACGGCTACTATACTAAAAATGCCGCCCTCGGCGCCGATGGCGATTTCATCACCGCGCCCCTGATTTCGCAAATGTTCGGCGAAATGATCGGCGTATGGGTGGCGCAGGTGTGGCGGTCGCTAGGATCGCCCGCCGCTTTCAGGCTCGTCGAGATCGGCGGCGGCGACGGCACCCTGATGAGCGATATCCTGCGCGTCACCGATCGCGTTCCCGGCCTAAAAGAAGCCACGCAGGTCACGATGGTGGAAATCTCTCCCCCGTTGCGCGCCCTGCAAGCCGTGCAGGTGCCCAACGCCGCTTTCGTGTCTTCGCTCGATGGCTTGGCCGAGGACCTGCCGGTCATCGTGATCGCCAACGAATTGCTCGATTGCCTGCCTGCCCGCCAGCTTATCCGTACGGAAGCCGGCTGGTTCGAACGCTGCATCGGCTTGCAGGCGGGTGGGCTGGCTTTCGGACTGGTGCCGGTGACTGAAGACTTTTCCCCGCCGTTCGACGCCGCCATCGGTGATCTGGTGGAGATCTCGTCCGCCCAGGTCCGGCTGGCGGAAAATCTCGCTCTGCTTATTAAAAATGCTACCGGCGCGGCCCTGCTGATCGATTATGGCCGCGCGACGCCCGGAGCCGGCGACACCCTGCAAGCACTTTATCGCCATCAAAAGCATGATCCACTGGAGGCGCCCGGTGAGCATGACCTGACCGTCTGGGCCGATTTTCCAGCGGTGGCGGCGGTTGCTGTCAAAACGGGCGTCAAGGCCAGCCCTATCGTCACCCAACGCGATTTTCTGACCCTTCTCGGCATTGATACCCGTCACGCGGCACTTAACCAACGCAATTGTGATCAGGCCGAAAAACTCCGGCGCCAATATGACCGCCTGATGGCACCAGACCAGATGGGCACGCTGTTCAAGGTGCTGGGCCTGGCTTTTCCCACCAGCGTTAACCTCTTCGCGCTTGAAGCCAACGGCCCCCGCCTGTAGGATAAAACAGGCGCAAAAAGAGCCTCTTATCGCCGCGGACACAAAACCGCCGCAGCCGTCCGCCTTGATGGCGATCATCAAACACACACATCCTGAAGCTTCCATCGCTGCTTAAAGCATTGCGATCATGGCGCTTTATTTACAGTAACAGGTTTCTCTATGTCCATGCTGCCTTCGCGTATCCTGCACCCGCTTCTAGACCTCGCTCAGATTCAACACGGCTTCTTCACCCGCCATGGCGGCGTCTCGCAGGATATCTATGGCAGTCTCAATCTGGGCCTCGGATCCAAGGACGATCAGGACGCCGTGATGGAAAATCGCCGGCGCGTGGCGGCCTCTTTCGGCCGGCCGGAAAACTATCTCCTCAGCCTCTATCAGGTCCATTCCAATATCGCGCTCAAGGTCAATGAACCCTTCACCGGTGAGCGACCGGAAGCCGATGGTCTCGTCACCGCCCGGGCCGGCGTCATCCTGTCGGCGCTGTCGGCCGACTGTGCGCCCATTCTTTTCTGCGATCCGCAAAGCCGCGTGGTGGGTTCCTGCCATGCCGGCTGGAAGGGCGCGCTGAATGGTGTCATCGAATCCACGATCAAGGCCATGACCCAGCAGGGCGCCAAGACGGAACGCATTCGCGCCGTCATCGGCCCCTGCATTCAGCAGGCCTCTTATGAGGTCGGCGCCGATTATGAAGCCACTTTTGCGAAAGAAGACCCGGAGTCCAAGCCGTTCTTCATCGCCGGTACTGAAATCGACAAGCGCATGTTTGATCTGCCGGGCTATTGCCAGATGCGCCTCAAGCGCATCGGCATCGCCGAAACCGCCTCGACCGGTCACGATACCTGTGCCGACAGCGCGCAATTCTATTCCAATCGCCGGGCCGTCAAGACCGGCGAGCCGGATTACGGCCGTCTGATTTCCTGCGTAATGATCCGGGCTTGATGCCTCCGGCATCAAGCGTTTTTAGAGCTCAAGCGCCGCATGGCTTGACGCGCAAACGTGCGCGGCGACCGCCCGCCCTTGCCGCATCCAATGAAGAAGGTTCATTCGATGCGGATAGTGGTTGTGTTCGATTGCTATTTTTAACTATTTACGACGTTTTGGCCTTGAACCGCGGCTTTCACCTGCTAAAAGCCGCCTGATATGACCAATCCCCCCAAAGCAGCTACGGGAAAACCCGCCATGAAATTACTCTCCGCCAATTCCAACCGGACTCTGGCCCAGAATATCGGTGACTATCTCGACATGCCGCTCTGCAAGGCCCGCGTCCAGCGCTTCGCCGATAACGAGATATTCGTCACCATTGATGAAAACGTGCGCGGCGAGGATGTTTTCGTCATCCAGTCGACCAGCTTCCCGGCCAATGACAACCTGATGGAACTGCTGATCTGTATCGATGCCCTGACCCGCGCCTCGGCCAAGCGCATCACCGCCGTCATCCCCTATTTCGGTTATGCCCGCCAGGACCGCAAGACCGGCGGCCGCACCCCGATCTCGGCCAAGCTGGTGGCCAATCTGATCACCCGCGCCGGCGCCCACCGCGTCCTCACCATGGATTTGCACGCCGGCCAGATTCAGGGCTTCTTCGATATCCCAACCGATAACCTGGTCGCCATTCCCTTTATGGCCAAAGATATTCAGGCCAATTACAAGAATGCCTCCGAGCTGATGATCGTGTCGCCCGATGTTGGCGGCGTGGTTCGTGCCCGCGCCCTGGCCGATCGTCTCGGTGGCGATCTGGCTATTGTCGACAAGCGCCGTCCGCGCGCCGGCGAGTCAGAAGTCATGAACATCATCGGTGACGTCACCGGCCGCGACTGTATCCTGTTCGACGATATCGTCGACTCCGGCGGCACCCTGGTCAACGCTGCCAAGGCGATCCTGGAGCGTGGCGCCACCTCTGTTTCGGCCTATATCAGCCACGGTGTCCTCTCAGGCGAAGCCATCAACCGTGTCGATAAGTCGGTCCTGAAAGAACTGGTAATCACCGACTCGATCGAGGCGCCCGAAGCGATCCGCAATCATCCGAAAGTGCGTATCGTCGGCATCGCGCCGCTGATCGGCGAAGCGATCCGCCGTATCGCCAATGAAGAGTCCGTCTCAAAGCTGTTTGATTAAGTTGACGGCTCGCGGAAAACTTTTCGTGAGAAGTCAAGTCTCGAATACCGTACAATTAACCTGACAGGCCATTGTTTTAATTAAACAATGGCCTGTTTTGCATTAATCAGCATTAACCTTTTAAGTGGTGTCGCGTCATAATTTCGGCGTTTTTGCTGTTGAACACTGCGCCATACGCGTTAAGCCTTTCTGAGGGGGCTTCAGCGCCTTCGTCACACAATTTATATCCTTCGCCGCAGACCGGCATTTTCGGCTGCGGATACCTTGGAATCAAAGGGGAATTTACCTATGAAGCTGGCACTAACCAAGGGCTTTTGCACCAGCCTGATCGCCCTTAGCTTTGCCATCGCCCTGGCCGGTTGCGCCACGGATGCGCCGCCCCCTCCACCTCCTCCGCCGCCACCGGCTCCCGCCGGGCCGCCGGTGGCCCTGGCCAGCGAAATTTCCGACGTCGCCGCGGTCTACAAGGACTACATCGAAAAAGTCTCTGCCATGAAGGGACAATATGCCGATGGCGCAGCCGTGCAGACGCAACTGGCTTCGGCAGAGTCCTTTGAACCCAACCAGTTGGCTCATGGCGCGGTTGCCTACGCCGCTATCGTTGCCATGCAGGAACCGGCTTTCCGCTCCATACTGCGCACATACGCCGCCAACGATGCCACCCGTGCAGATATCAAGGCGAAGCTGATCGCCGATCCGGCTTATGCCGCGGTCATCCCCGGCGCCGATGCCGCCGCGCGCCGCGTTATCCTGGCGCTCAGCAGCGATGGCCAGTCGGTCTACAAGGCCGGCTCCGGCGTGAAACAGGCCGCCTATGATATCCAGCATGACAAGTGGTCGAAGGAATTCATCTCTGATCCCGCTGGACGCCTGGCCCTGGCCAAGTCCAATTCCGTGACGCTCGCCAGCGTGCAATCGGACGACAGCGCCCGCCTGCTGGCTCAGGCACTTTCCGGCGAGGGTCTGGTCACCAGCGCTGATACGGGCCAATCGACCGGCCAGTCGACCGTGCAGGTTGGCTTGCCTGTTCAAGCCACGCAACAGACGCCGATCAACGGCGGCAATCCGGCCCTGATCGCCGATGCCGGCACGGCACCGATGCCCGCAGCAGCCAGCGCGACCAGCGCCAGTGCCTCGGTCTTCGACCGTCCGGACCTGTTCAACCAGCCCTATACCCAGGCCGTAAACCGTGCCCTGACCATTGCCGCCCTGGCCCTGCTCGGTGAAGGCGGTGAGACGAACCTGCCGACCCTGACCAGCCTGCTCGATGACGGCGACGGCCAGCGCTGCCTGCAGATGAGCAAGCTCAATCTCTACCAGTGCCTGGCCGTCGCCAAGCCGCATTATGAGGATGTCTTCTGCGTCGGTCAGCACGTCCTGATGGACACCGGCCAGTGCATCGGCAAGATGTCGAGCAATGCACTCAGCTTTGCCCCGGTCACGCGCGTCGGCTTCAAGGCGGACGGCACCTCGGCCTATGCCGATCCTAAGCCCTACCTGAAGCCCGCTCCGGTGAAAAAGGCGCCCGCTAAAAAGAAGGCGGCCGCCAAAAAGAAGAAGTAGGGCTGCTTATCTCGGTAAAATACAGGGCATGAGGCTTGAAATGGCTTCATGCCCTGTTCTTTTTGGCGTCGGGCCCGCATTTAAGGACTGCCAAGGTTGCGTCCTGCGGCATAGTCGTGTATCGAGACCGCCTCCAGAAATTCGGACCGCCGGGCCAATTGTGGTACCGGCGTATTTCTATTGAGGTTTATGGCAATGGCCGACATTATTCTTGACGTTGAAGTACGTGAGCGCACCGGCAGCGGTGGCGCGCGTGAAATCCGCAATGCCGGCAAGCTGCCGGGCATTCTTTATGGTGGTGACAAGGCGCCCGTGCCGATCGCCGTCAACCTGAACGCCTTCCGCAAGGCACTGGCCACCGGCAAGCTGAACGGTCACCTGGTGACCCTGAAGTACGGTTCGGAAACCCAGAAGGTCATCGCCAAGTCGATCGACTTCCACCCGGTCACCGATGTGCCGATCCACTTCGACCTGTACCGTGTCGACGAACACGCCCAGATCAAGATCTCGGTTCCGGTTCACTTCAAGAACCACGAACTGTCGCCTGGCCTGAAGAAGGGCGCTGCCCTGAACGTCGCCATCCACGAACTGGAAATCCTGGTTCCGGCCGACCACATTCCGGAAGACATCATCGTCGACCTGACCGGCCTCGAAATCGGCCAGAGCGTCCATGTCTCCGACCTGAAGCTGCCTTCGGACGTCAAGGCGCACGTCGCCGGTTCGGAAGTCGTGGCTTCGGTCACCGCTTCGGGCGCGTCGAAGAGCGAAGATGCGGCTGCGGCTGACACGGCTGAAGCTTAAGGGGTTTGGGGGCTATGCCCCCAAGTCTATTCTATTCAATAAAAAAGCCTCGCCTTTTCAGGCGGGGCTTTTTTATTGACTAAAAAGGTTTGTGGGGTCACAGACCCCACACCCCATAAGTTTTTCGGAGACATCTGTGTATCTGATCGTTGGCCTTGGCAATCCCGGTGCGCAATACGCGAAGAACCGCCACAATATCGGCTTCATGATGATCGACGAACTGATCCGCGGCGCTGCGTTCGGTCCGGAGAAAAAGAACTTCGACGGCATCACCTCCGACGGTCAGATCGAGACCCCCAAGGGCATGGAGAAGGTGCTGGCGCTCAAGCCGCAGACCTTCATGAACCTCTCCGGCCAGAGCGTGCAAAAGGCCATGCAATTTTACAAGATCAAGCCGGAACGGGTCATTGTTTTCCACGATGAACTGGATCTCGCCCCAGGCCGCCTGCGCATGAAACTGGGCGGCGGCCATGCCGGCCATAACGGCCTGCGTTCGATCATGGCCAATATAGGCCCGAACTTCATGCGCGGCCGCATGGGCATCGGCCATCCCGGCGCCAAGGAGGATGTGCTACCGTGGGTGCTGGGGGACTTCGCCAAGGCCGACCAGGGCTGGCTCACCGCTATGAACGACGCCTGTGTGCGCGCCCTGCCCCTGCTCTTCTCAGGCCTGCCTGATGCCTCCGAGCGCTACACCACCGAAGTCATGCGCCAAGCACCGGCGCCGAAACTGGACACCCGGCAACTGAACGCCACGAAGGATATTTGATACTTCGTCTGTTAGACGTTGCCCTCAGATTTCCTAACTGAGGGCAACTACTTATTAGTCTATATTACACTCGTAAGGGTCATTACAGTGAGGCGAACAGTTTGTGTATTGAACGGTCACATACTCTGTCACTGCCCCGTATGTTTGATAATGACCGCTGCAAGCCAAAAAGCTTCCGCCAACCACACCTACCACGCCACCGGCCGCCGCAGCAGCGGCGGACGAATAGTATGTAACTTTGCGACTTTGCGCAGGCACAGCGCCAGCATCCGAAACAACCGACAATCCAATCATCGAGACAGCCACGGCCAGTGCCGCTGTTTTGAACAGTTTCATAGCATCCTCCGAATTGTTTGAAATGAACGCGAAAAGATTGTTCCGGAACCCTACCTGGATACCATATTTCGGCACAAACAAAATACTTAAAGTTGAATTTATCACAGATTAAAACAACTCTATGATTGCAAACAGATTTCTGCAACATACGCCTTCATGCAATTAAATCAGCCGAATTCGCCCTGCCTCTGGCCCCGAAAGCCAAAATGCTTTACGGGACGGCCAATTGTTTTCATTCCATACGAAGCTCCCTATCCATGGCCCTTAAAGTCGCTATCGTCGGTCTGCCCAATGTCGGCAAATCCACCCTGTTCAACGCCCTCACCCAGACGGCTTCGGCCCAGGCCGCCAACTACCCCTTCTGCACCATCGAGCCCAACACCGGCGACGTCGCCGTGCCCGAACCGCGCCTTGACGTGCTGGCCAAGATCGTCGGCTCCAAGGAGATCATCCCGGCGCGCATGAACTTCGTCGATATCGCCGGCCTGGTGCGCGGCGCCTCGAAGGGCGAAGGCCTCGGCAACCAGTTCCTGGCCAATATCCGTGACTGTGACGCGGTCGCCTTCGTGGCTCGCTGCTTCGTCAATACCGATATCACTCACGTTGAAGGCCGTATCGATCCACTGTCGGACCTCGAAATCATCGAGACCGAACTGATGCTGGCCGATCTGGAATCGCTGGAGAAGCGCCTGCCGAACCTGGAAAAGCGCGCCAAGTCCGGTGGAGACAAGGAAGCGGCCCTCACCGTCTCCCTGATCAACGCCGCCCTGGAAGAACTGCGCAACGGCCACCCGGCGCGCATTGCCTATGAAAAGGGCAAGATCAGCAAGGAAGACACCAAGGCGTGGGAGATGCTGCAATTGCTGACCTCCAAGCCGGCACTTTACGTTTGTAACGTCGAGGAAGATGCTGCCGCCACCGGCAACGACCTGTCCAACAAGGTGGCAGAGCGCGCCAAAGCCGATCACGCCAACAGCGTCGTCATCTCGGCCCAGATCGAGTCGGAAATCGCTCTGCTCGATGCCGACGAGCGCAAGGAGTTCCTGGAAACGCTCGGCCTGGAAGAGCCCGGCCTGAACCGCCTGATCCGCGAGGCCTATAAGCTGCTGGGCCTGCAATCCTACTTCACGGTCGGCCCCAAGGAAGCCCGCGCCTGGACCATACATGTCGGCGATACCGCGCCTCAGGCGGCCGGCGTTATCCATACCGATTTCGAGAAGGGCTTTATTCGCGCCGAAACCATCGCCTATGATGACTATGTCAAGTTCAACGGCGAAGCCGGCGCCAAGGAGCACGGCAAGTTCCGTCAGGAAGGCAAGGAATACCTGGTCAAGGACGGCGATGTTCTGAACTTCCGGTTTAACGTTTAATTAGCTGTGGACCGAGGTTCCCCACACGATAGACAAGAGCTACGGACAACCGTGGACGAAGTTTTGTTTTATTGGTGAGATCCGCTTGATGTGTCCGACATGATGTTCGAGGTGTATTGGCCACGCGGCGAATACAAAAGTTATGTGGGTGATATTTTGGCCTTATTAGAGGACAAAAACACAACCATTGAGAGTCTTGCGGGGCATCTTGAAAGCGTCGCTCACACTGAAATGGGCCTTCCGCGCTACCGAAAGAAGCATCATCAAAAAATTGCTCGCATGCTTTTGACGCTGCGTGATCAAGCGATGGATTGAAGATTTTTTCACCGTCCTACTCGAAAGCTCCATAACGAAAAAGCCCGCCGGATGACTCCGGCGGGCTTTTCTTATTCTTGGTGCCGCGCGGCGCGGGGACGGCCTGATGAGTCGAAAATGATTAGCTGTCGAGAACCGGAGCACAGCGTACTTCAGTACGTGAGCACCGGATCGCAGACAGATGATTATTTGCAGACCATCAGGGCGTTCCCGCCTTTAATGTTTGCCGCGCCAGACTTGGCGATACGCCGCATAGGTCACACCAGCCATCAGTAACAAGAACAGGATAACCGAAACACCCATCTGCTTGCGCTCGGTGGCGTGCGGGTCGGCGGCCCATTCGAGGAAAGCCGACACATCCTGGGCTTCCTGCTTTATGGTTGCCTTTGTGCCGTCGTCATAGCTCACCTTGTCATCCGCCAGAGGGGGCGGCATGGCCAGGACACCGCCCAGCGGCACCTTATGCGGATCACCCTTCCAAGAGGTCGCCAGCGCACCGTGCACATATGGGTTATAGTGCTGGGTCGCCGCGACCGTCAGGCCTTCCGGCGCCGGCTCAAAACCAGCCAGCATGGAGGCGATATAGTTGGCTCCGCCTTCCCGTGCCTTGGTGATGACCGACAGGTCAGGCGGAATGGCGCCGCTGTTCGAGGCCTTGGCCGCTTCCTCGTTCTTGAAAGGCGAAGGGAAACGATCGGACGTCGTGCCCTTGCGGGTAATCTCGTCACCGGTATCCGGATCGATGTCGGCGACATCGAATTCCGACGCGATCTGCTTCACGATGGGGTTGTCATTCGGGTTCTTGTACTTCGGATCGTAGAAGGGACCGCCCTTCTGACCGAGGTTACGGAACGACATCAGGTGCATCGAGTGACAGGCCGAACAGACCTCGCGGTATACTTTGTAACCCCGTTGCAATTGCGCCTGGTCGAACGTGCCGAACGGTCCTTCGAAGGTGAAGTGATGGTCTTCCGGCTCTTTGAAACCTTCACTGGCAACGGCGTGTGTCCCCGCCGTCAGGGTAAAGACAACAGCCAGACCGGCGACCACTTTAAGGGTTTTCGTCATGAAAGCAGACATGTGACTTAGCCCTTCTTCTTGGCATGAGCAGCCAGAACGGCTTCGGAAATCGAGGCCGGTACGGGCAGCGGATCTTCCTTCAGGCCGATCCATGGCATGATGATCAGGAAGAAGGCGAAATAATAGACGGACAACAGTTGCGACAACCAGACGACCTTCAGGCCGAGCGGATTGCCGTGCGAGTCCGTGGTGATCGAGAACACCAGGTTGTCCGGCAGTTGTCCGCCGCACCAGCCGAGACCGATACAGGCAAGCACGAACAGGACGAAGAACCAGCGCATGACCGGACGGTAACGCATCGATTTGACCTTGGAGGTATCCAGCCATGGCAGGGCGAAGATCAGGGCGATGGCACCGAACATGGCGCCCACGCCCAGCAGCTTTGCCGGTATTGGCCCGATGTCGAAGGTGATGGCCCGCAGGATGGCGTAGAACGGCAGCATGTACCACTCCGGCACGATATGCGACGGCGTTTGCAGCGGGTTGGCCTTGATGTAGTTATCGGCATGGCCCATGGCGTCTGGCGCAAAGAACACAAACACGGCAAACACGATCAGGAAAAAGATCATGGCAAGGCCGTCCTTCACCGTCGCGTATGGCGTGAACGGCAGCGTGTCTTCCCTGGACTTGATCTCAACGCCGGTCGGGTTGTTCTGGCCGACCACATGCAGCGCCCAGATATGCAGGATAACGACACCGGCAATGACGAACGGCAGCAGGTAGTGCAGCGAGAAGAAGCGGTTGAGCGTCGGGTTATCCACAGCGAAACCACCCTGCAGCCAGGTCAGGATCGAAGGCCCAACGACAGGAATGGCGCCGATCAGGTTGGTGATGACGACCGCGCCGTAATAGGACATCTGGCCCCAGGGCAGGACATACCCCATGAAGGCCGTGGCGATCATCAGGAAGTAGATAATGCAGCCCAGCAGCCACAGCACTTCGCGCGGCGCCTTGTAGGAACCATAATAGAGGCCGCGGAACATGTGGATATAGACGGCGAAGAAGAACATCGATGCGCCGTTGGCGTGGACATACCGCATCAGCCAGCCGTAGTTGACATCGCGCATGATGCGCTCAACCGAGTCGAACGCCAGATCGGCATTGGCGGTATAGTGCATGGCGAGGATGATGCCGGTCAGTATCTGGACACCGAGGCATAGCGACAGAATGCCGCCGAAGGTCCACCAGTAGTTCAGGTTCTTCGGGGTCGGGTAATCGACGAAGCTGTCATAGGCCAGGCGGACGATCGGCAGACGCGAGTCCAGCCACTTTTCAATGCCGGATTTCGGCTCGTAGGTCGAAGGATGATCACTCATTTAGCCCACCTTGATCTTGGTGTCGGACAGGAAGGTGTACTCAGGCACTTCAAGGTTCTTCGGCGCGGGTCCCTGACGGATGCGGCCCGATGTATCGTATTCCGAACCATGGCAGGGGCAGAACCAGCCGCCGTAATCACCGGTGCCGAAATTAGGCACACAGCCGAGGTGCGTACAAACGCCGATCAGCACGAGATACTGCTCGTGGCCGGCCTTGACGCGCTCCTCATCGGTCTGTGGATCGCGCAGCGTCTTGATGTCGACCGCCTTGGCTTCGGCGATTTCCTTCTTGGTGCGGTAACGGACGAACAAAGGCTTGCCGCGCCATTTGACGACGGCCTGCATACCCTCTTCCACCTTGGAGAGGTCATACTCGATCGACGCCAGGGCCAGGGTATCGGCGGCCGGGTTCATCTGGCCGATCAGCGGCACCGCCACCATGGCCGCGGCACCGACCGCGCCGGCGCCGGCCGCAATGTAGATAAAGTCGCGACGATTCGGATCTTGTCCGGCGTCTGCTACAGGTTCGCTCACCTTGCCACCTCTTCGTTTCTCAAGCCGGAGCCAGGATTACGCCCCGTGCCCGACACCCTCAAAAATTCTTAATCACTCATGACTGATTCCATTAACAAAGACACGCTTTGCAACAGGCATCGGCCAAGAATCCGGCACGTATATTCATACCAACTGCGTCTATAACCACAATTCCGTGACGGATACAAACCGCCAAAACACTTTTCTTGTCTAATTTTCGCCTCCGTCAGGATGCTTTTCGAACAAAATTCTGCGAACGGCCTGCAGCATCGTGTTTTGAGCTGGACATTCATACGCCGAAGCGGTGAAAACGGTCCTCCCGCTTTACATCTTCGAAATGGCAGCCCCTTCATGCGCCTGGCGCTTTACCAGCCGGATATCCCGCAAAACCTTGGTGCCGCCATCCGTCTGAGTGCGGCTTTCGAGATCGATCTCGACGTGATCGAACCGTGCGGTTTTCCACTCAGCGACAAGGCGATCAAACGTGCAGCGATGGATTATGGCCGCTGCGCCAAAGTGTCGCACCACGTTTCATGGGCCGCTTATCTCGATTTTTTGCAGGCCGAAATGCCTGCGGCAAGACTGGTCCTCTTCACTACCAAATCGGCTGAGCCTGTTTATGGATTCGATTTCCGTTCGGATGATATCCTGCTGATGGGCCGCGAAAGCGCTGGCGTCCCGGATGAAGTCCACGCCCGTGCCGACGCCCGCCTGTTCATTCCGATCAGCGCCGAGGCCCGCTCGATCAATGTCATCAATGCCGCCTCAATGGCGCTGGGCGAGGCCCTGCGGCAGACGAACGGCTTTCCAGTGCGCTGAAACTGCGACAATCCGCCCTGCGGCAAACAGGCCGCTTTGCACTCAGGCAACGCAGGCGTATAGCCTGCCCGCACCCTTTCGTGGACTATCCTATGACCCAAGCCGCCTCCCTCTCCGCTAATCTCCTGACCGAACGTCAGACCCAGGCCTCTGCCTGGTTCCGAAGCTTGCGCGATTCGATCTGCGCGGCTTTCGAGCAACTGGAAGATGAAGCCCCGACCACCCTCTATGGCCCTGAAGCCGGCCGTTTTGAGCGTACCCCCTGGAGCCGTGAGGCCGGCGGCGGCGGCGAGATGTCGATCATGAAGGGGCGCCTGTTCGAGAAGGTCGGCGTGCATATCTCGACCGTCCACGGCAGTTTTTCACCGGAATTCGCCAAGTCGATCCCCGGCGCCGATGCCGATCCGCGTTTTCATGCCACCGGCATTTCGCTGATCGCTCACATGACCAATCCGCATGTGCCGGCCGTGCATATGAATACCCGCTTCATCACCACGACCCAAAGCTGGTTTGGCGGCGGCGCCGACCTGACCCCGCTGATGGCCGCCGACCGCCATGCCGATGCGCCGGACGCCATTGCCTTTCATAAGGCGTTCCGCGAGGTCTGCGATGTCGCCGATCCGGCCTACTATGAAAAGTTCCGGGCGTGGTGTGAGGAATACTTCTTCCTGCCTCACCGCAATGAGCCGCGCGGCGTGGGTGGCATCTTCTACGACCACCTCAATTCCGGCGACCACACCGCCGATTTCGCCTTTACCCAGGATGTCGGTCGGGCCTTTCTCGCCGTGTATCCGCAGATCGTGCGCGGGCGGCTGAATCAATCATGGACGGAAGACGATCGTGAGGCGCAACTGGTACAGCGCGGCCGCTATGTCGAATTCAACCTCTTGTATGATCGCGGCACAATTTTCGGCCTGAAAACAGGTGGTTACGTGCCATCCATCATGTCGTCCATGCCGCCTGTGGTGAAGTGGCCCTAACCGGTCCAGCGCATCTTCATATAGAGGCCACCGGCTTCCAGTTCGTCCAGCATCTGATGGATGCGCCTGTCTCGCGTGTCCGTACGTTTGGCTTGTTCGATCCAGCCGATATAGTCGTTCTGCTGATAGGGCGGTCGCGCCTGATAAGCGTCCCATAAACCGCGGTTATGCAGTAGCCGACGGATATCGTCGGGTATGGGATGGATTTCATGTATCATGACTACGACTTGTTATATTAGACTTAACAATGGATATTCACCATCACATTTGCGGTACACATCAACCTTAATTAGCAAAAAATGGACATAAAAATTATAACGGACAAAAATGAACTGAAAGGCAGCTGCTATATAGAAATACTGCCTGGTTCTTATAATGGGGTATGCTGGAATGACGCCTCAATTTTTTTTGACGAAGAGGTATTCGGTCTATTGGAACCTACGATCGCAAAACATGCTCCAACATATGATCACTATGCCTTCACAGAGATTGATAAAAGTACGTGGTTTAAAATTATTCTGGATATGAAAAATATTCAATTCTCCTTAAACTCATACAACTCACCAGAAGAAATTAAGCATCATTTCGGCTTTATATTCAAAAAAACAGAGGATAAATTTTTAAAACATTTTGAAGCGAACAAAAAGGATGTTTCTTTATTATTATCAAATTTTACCATTTGGCTAAAAAAACAACTTTCAGACAACAATGTGCTGACTGTTTTGGGAATCTGAAAGTATCTGTATTCCTCAAAAGGTGAAGCTTACAGATTAATTATCCAGAAACTTCGAGATCGCGCCCAGCAAATCATGGCGCTGGCTCGGCTTCTTCAGGGTCGTCAATGCTTGATCGACAAGCGCCGGATCGATGCGGATGCCCCGACGGCTGATCAGCAGATCCGAGGCAAAATCCTCGCAGAATTCCGGATGGCACTGGAAGGACAGGCCCTTACGCTCGGTATAGTAAAGCGCACCGTGCGGGGTGAACTCTGAACCAGCCAGCACAATGGCGTTTTCCGGCTTCTTCACCACCTGGTCCTGGTGAGTTACCGCGCAGGCAATGCGCGTGGCGCCCGCCCCGGCTAGTTCCTGCCACAGGTCATGGGCCTGAACCTCGTATTCATGCAGGCCGATGCCCCACCCCTTGTGCGATTTCTCGACATGCCCGCCCCACGCCTGGGCCATCACCTGATGGCCGAAGCAGATGCCGACGACCGGCGTTTGCGGATTGAGCGCGCGCAGCCAGTCCATCAGGGCCATGATCCATGGATCGGATTCATAAACGCCCGCCGGTGAACCGGTGATCACCACGCCCTTAAGATGTTCATCCTGTTCGGGAAGTTCGCCCGCCAGCGTCTTGAAAACCTTGAAGGAACGTCCTTCACTGGCCAACAGGTCAGCGAACATATCGGCATAGGTGCCATAGGTGGCGTCAAGCCCGGCGGGCGGAATACCCGTTTCCAGAATGGCAATGTAATCGTTACGCATACTCATGATCCCCGAATGTGAATCAAGATTTGGCTTCTTTCGCAAATGCGTCAAGAGCCGCCTCAATCACGCTTTGTGAAAAATCATGATTGAGCCATTCGGTTTCCAATTGCTTAAGAACCTTCCCCACCTCTGGTCCGGCCGGGATACCGCGCGCGATCAGGTCGGCGCCCTTTACCGGAAACACCGGTATTTCAAGCCCTTCCAGCATCTGCATGACATAGGCGACGGCGGCGGCTTCCTTGCCCTGATGCGCGGCCACCAGATAGACAGCATCCTCCGTGGCCTGACGACCATAGTGATACATCAGCCGTGAAAACGGCGCGTTCTCGGCCAGAGCGTCAGCCACCACACCGGCATCACGCAAGCGGTTATAAAGCCGCTGCGATAGCTTCAGCCGCGTCTGTATGACGTGCAACTGCTCGGCGGACAGACCGACACCTGCATCTATCAGGCCGATCAGGCGGATTTCCGCGTCCTCGGTTAGACTTATGATCGCGGCGACCTCTTTCAGCCTGTCGTCACCAAATTGCCAGCCCGGCAGGACATGCGGCATAATCCCGTGCGTTTGCATGGCAGTAAAGGCAACCAGAGGCTCCGGCTGCTTTAGTGTCTTCAGCAATTCCTGCTGGATACGTTCGCCGGACAATCCGTCGATGCCGTCTTTCAGCGCGGCGCAGGCCGCCAGCGATTCCGCATCGATCCCCGTTGCATAACCAGCCGTGAAGCGGAAAAAGCGCAGGATACGCAGATAATCCTCACGAATGCGCTGCTCAGCCTCGCCGATAAAGCGCACTTTGCCGGCTTCAGCATCGGCAATCCCCTGCCCGGTTGGGTCATAGACATGGCCATTAATATCGGCATAGAGGGCATTCAGGTAGAAATCGCGGCGCAAGGCGTCCTTCGCCCAGTCCGTGGTATATTTCACCACCGCCCGGCGGCCATCCGTCTCCACATCTTCGCGCAGGGAGGTTATTTCGTAAGGATTGCCATCAATCACCGCCGTAATGGTGCCGAACGCCTTGCCGGTTGGTACGCTGCGAATTCCCGCCGCTGCCAGAGCCGCCTCGGTTTCATCGGGTGTCAGTTGCGTCGACAGATCGAGATCGCTGATCGGCTTGCCCATCACCAGGTTGCGCACGCAGCCGCCGACAAAGCGGACGCAGCCCTTTCCGCCTTTGGTTTCAAGCGCGGAGAATACGGCGCGTGTGGCCGGGGATTGCATATCTGGGGCAAGCGGAATCGTGATCATGGCGCAACCTAGACCGTCAGCCGGTCTGGATCAAATGGCAGGATCAAACGGCCTGCCGACACGGCCAGTGAAAGCCAGGTCCGGCTGGCTGTAGCGGATCATCAGACGGCTGGGATCGACCGGCCCCGGCAGGCTGATGTTTTGCGCCTTGTCGAAGCCGAACGGCCTGAAATAACTTTGCGACCCGACAAGCAACACGGCGCGCAAGCCTTTAGCGAAGGCCGCTTCGACGCAGGCGCTGATCAGTGCCTTGCCAATGCCGCGGCCGCGCTGGCTGTCATCGACCACGATCGGGCCCAGAAAGGCCAGAGGTTCGTAAGTATTGGCATCGAAGTCATGCACGGAGATCGGCCACATCCGTACGCTGCCCAGCAGTTTATCGCCTTGCATGGCCACAAAGCTGAGGTCGGGGATAATGTGCGAATTTTCACGCAGACGTTCGGCCGTCTTGACATAGCGACCTGGCCCGAAGGCATGGTCCGTCAGTTCCAGGATGCGTTGATCAAGGTCCGGCGTCTCAAGACAAATCGTAAAATCCAAAGCCAGTGCGTCCAGAGCCAAATACCCGATCCCGGTTTACAATAGATACAGCATCAATACTGGCGGCGGAATAAGACGAATAGATGACAAGGTCAATGAATCTGCCAGCAATTATTGCATCCGTTTATTTCTTCGAGCTTATTTTGAAAGGAAGGCCATAAAGGCGGCCTGCGCTTCGGGGCTCGTCAGTTGCCGGCGAAAAACCGCCCCCTCGGCCCGGATCACCTGCCACAATTTTTCCGGATCGCGCATGAATGCCTTGGTGTGGCGCAGGGAAGACGGCGACAGTTTCAGCAGCTTGTGCGCCATGGCCTGCGCCGCCTCGTCCAGTCCTTCATGCGTCGTAACCGTATTGACCAAACCGAGTTGGCGAGCATCTTCGGCGCCGATCACCTCGCCCAGTGCCATCCAGGCGAAGGCCCGCTGATGACCGATGCGTTCCGGAAGCAACAGGGTCGATCCGGCTTCCGGCACCAGTCCCAGCTTGAGGAACGGCAGACTGAGACGGATATCCTCTGTCGCCACGACAAGATCACAATGCAGCAGCAGGGTGACGCCGACGCCGACCGCCTGTCCCTGCACGGCGGCGATCAGCGGCTTGTCGAAAAAGGTAATGGCCTTGAGGAACCGGAAAACCGGCATGTCGTCATGATCGATGCTGTCATCCTGAAACAGCGGCAGGTCCTGCGCGAAATCGGCGATATCGTTGCCTGCGCAAAAATCAGCCCCATCGGCCGAAATTACCACTACCCGCACGGCTTCATCGGCAGACGCCCGTGCCAGCCCCTCTGTCAACGCGCAGTACATGGCCTTGGTCAGGGCGTTCTTCTTGACGGGACGGTTGAGCCTGAGCGTAAGTACCCCGTTATCGTTATGGCTGATCACATCGCTCATTTATAGGCTCCCTGTTTTGAGCAGCCTAAACGAAGTTGACGCGAACGGCAACATCTCTAACCCGCACATACCCCGCGGATGCAGTCTCGCAGCCAGCGGTGCGCCGGATCGGCGTCCATTCGCGGATGCCACAGCAGAGAAACCCGGATATCCGGCACTTTGACCGGCAGGGAAAAACTGTGCATTTGCGCGCGCAGATGGCCGGTATAGCGTTCAGGCACACAGGCGATCAGATCCGAAGTCCGCGCCAAAGACAGCGCCTCCGAAAAGCTGCCGACCGTGACGGCTATCTCCCGCGTCAGGCCAAGCGGTTCCAGGGCGGTATCCACCGGTCCCCGGTCAAGTCCGCGACGCGAGATCAGAATATGCCGCCCGCCCACATAACGCCCCGCAGTCATTTCAACCTCGCCAAGCGGGTGCTCCTTGCGCACCACGCCGATAAAGCGGTCTCGAAACAGGGCCTGCGCACGGACTTCCGGACCAGTATCCTTGCCGACGACGCCGGTTTCCAGATCGATGCGACCCTCACGCAACGCGGTACTGTCCTTGTCCGGCTTCGGCAGAAAGCACAAGCGCACGCCCGGCGCATCGGCGTTTATGCGCGCCAGGATGGCGGCACCGAAGGTCTCGACAAAGCCTTCCCGGTTCCGGAGCGTAAAGGTCCGTTCCAGGCGCCTGAGATCCAGCCGTTCGGCGGGCCGCAGCACGGCTTCGACCTCTTCCACCAGCCACCCCGTCTGTTCGCGCAGTTCCTGCGCCCTCGGCGTCGGCACCAATCCGCGCCCGGCACGCACCAGTAACGGATCGCCGGTGGTTTCCCGCAATCGCGACAGAGCGCGGCTCATGGCGGAGGGACTTAAGCGCAGCCTTTTGGCGGCTCGCGCCACACTGCCTTCGGTCAGCAAAACATCAAGGGTGATTAACAGATTGAGATCGGGGTACAACATGACCGTCTTATAACATGGCGTTAAATGCACGAATAGAATGCAAATGATGCGTCTTCCGCCATGACAGCTCCGCAGATACCTTCAGGCCATTCCGAAGCTTAAGGAGATAGTCATGTCAGCCCATCAGGAGACCACACCGTTGGCGGCGCGCTGGGGACTCGCCAGCCTGTGCCTGTCCATGCTCATGCCGTCGCTCGATACCAGCATCGCCAATGTCGGCCTGCCCACTCTGGCGCAGGCGTTCGGCGCCACGTTTCAGGACGTTCGCTGGGTCGTCCTCGCCTATCTGATTGCCATAACGGCCCTGATCGTCAGTGCCGGGCGACTCGGCGACCTGTTCGGCCGGCGGCGTCTGCTGTTGGCCGGCATTGCCGTGTTTACCCTGACATCGTTGCTGTGCGGTACCGCCCCCACGCTTTGGTGGCTGATCGTCGCCCGGGCCGCGCAGGGGGTGGGCGCCGCTATCATGATGGCCCTGACCCTGGCCCTTGTCAGCGAAACGGTGCCAGGGGGCAAAACTGGCAGCGCCATGGGCCTGCTGGGCACTATGTCGGCGATCGGCACATCACTGGGGCCATCGCTCGGCGGTATGCTGATCTCGGCCGTGGGATGGGAAGCCATCTTCCTGATCAATGTCCCGCTGGGCGTGCTGAATATCTGGCTGGCCAGGCGCTATCTGCCGGCCGACACGGGCTCTGCGAAGCCGGCTGCGGGGGGCTTCGACATCAACGGCACCCTTCTACTCGTCGTCACTCTGGCGGCCTATGCCCTCGCCCTGACGACGAACCATTTTGGTCCGGTCAGTCTTGCCTTGCTGGCTGCCTCCTTCGCCTCCCTTGCGGCGTTCATATATGCCGAGCGTCGCGCCATCTCTCCACTGGTCCGGCTCGCGATGTTTCGTGATCCGTCCCTGAGCGTGAGTTTGACTGTCAGCAGCCTGATCGCCACGGTAATGATGGCAACCCTGATCGTCGGACCTTTTTACTTGTCCCGCACGCTCGGCTTTACGCCCCTGGGAACAGGCCTGGTGATGTCGGTGGGACCAGTCCTGTCTGCCTTGAGCGGCGTCGTGGCGGGCCGGCTGGTCGATCGATTCGGCGCGTCCTCAATGATTGTTACTGGCCTAGCTGCCATGCTTTCCGGCACCGTGGGCCTGTGCATCCTCCCTGCATTGTTCGGCATAACAGGCTATATCGCCGCCATTGCTCTGCTTACACCGGGGTATCAACTCACCCAGGCGGCCAATAATACCGCCCTGATGACAGGCGTCTCTTCCGATCAGAAAGGTGTTGTTTCCGGAATGCTCAGCCTGTCGCGCAACCTGGGCCTGATAACCGGAACGGCCGTGATGGGCGCCGTATTCGCTCTGGCGTCCGGAGCCGACATCACAACCGCCACACCGAAGGCTGTCGCCGGCGGCATGACGGTTACCTTCGCGGTTGCTGCCTGCCTGATGCTTGCCACCCTGATCCTGGCGCAGACCCTCAGACTGGCTACGAAACGCATTGCATGGTGGAGTCGATAAAGTGCCTTGTATTCGCCACAAGCCAGAAATAAACCTATTGAAAATTAACTCGTGGCGGGGCAAACCGCGACGGTAATTTCACAGGTCGGACCAGCGGAGAGTCGCCCCAATGAGAATATCTTTCGATTTCAAAAAGATGGCACAAAGGGCGCAGACCCTGACCATCGCATTCGGTCTGGCGATTCTCGCCAGCGCCGGTACACAAGCCGCCTATGCGGCTGATAAAAAGGCCGCGGAAGCCGTTCCGTCCGGTGAGTTCAAGATCGATCCGGCCGTCCAGACCAAAAGCCTGACCGACATTCCAGCGATCATCGCACTTGCCAAGGTCGATTGCGATCCGGTCGATGCCTATCTGCTTGGCGGCACCGAGTTTGCCAAGACCGATGGCACCAAGGTCAAAGGCCAGCTTTATGAAGTGGCCTGTAAGGTCGGACCAGGCTTCATCGTTACCAGCGTATCCCCGACTGAAGTCGGCCAGGCCTTCACCTGTTCGCTGGCCGCCAAACTGGCGCTCAAGGATCCGAGTTCGATCCAGTGCGTTCTGCCGGAAAACAAACCGCACTATGCCTGGCTGACGCCCATCGTTCAGCCTTACCTGCCCGGCTGCCAGATCAGCAATGCCCGCGTGATCGGCTCAACCTCAAGCGAGCCGCTGATCGACCGTTATGAAATCGGTTGTGGTGCGCAGGCTGGCGGCATTATCGATTATGCCCAGCTGGGTGCAAAGGCTCCGACCGAATTCAAGAGCTGCCTGATCGTTGATGGTACCAGCTCCGCCTGTGAATTCACCACCAAGGAACAGATGACAGCCGTTCTGAAGCCAATCGCCGCCGCCGCCGACAAGGACTGCCAGGTCAACAATGCCCGTTTCGTCGGCGTCAACAAGGAAAACGACGGGATGTTCTATGAATTCGGCTGTGCCAACAAGCCTGGATTCGTAGCCCTGACCAAGCTCGACAATACCTTCGAGCGCAATATTCCCTGCGCCAGCGCCGCCGGCCTGGGTGGCTGCAAGTTCACTGACGCCGGTGTGGCTGCTGCAGACGCCAATGGCACTTATTCGGCGCAACTGGCCAAGGCAGGTTCGCCCTGCACGGTCGAGGACTACAATGTTATCGGCACGCAGGAACAAACCAAGCGCGACTATGTCGAGTTCAAGTGTAAGGAACAGCCCTGGGGCCTGATCGGTTTTGTGCCGCAGCCGGGCAGCACAGCCGCCGTTCGCGTCAATGATTGCTTCATCGATCAGACCAACCGCAAAAGCTGCACCTTTGTCACCGAGCCTCAGTTGCGCGCCCAGCTCGACAAGCTGATCAAGATGGCCCAACCGGGTAAGAACTGCGATATCAGCGACGTGCGTTATGCGGGTGAGTCAGATGGCGTCGAAGGGGCTGTCATCGTCGAAATCGCCTGCTCCAACAAGCGTGGCTACATCGCCGTCGTCGCCGCCAACCGCAACAGCATTGTCGATTCGACGCCTTGCAAGATCGCCAAGTCGCACAATGACCCGGTCCAGTGTGAGATTGCCGGAAACGGCACCTATTCATCGGCCGACTAAAAGGTCTGTACCTGTAAAAAGGCCCGCGGGGTTATGCCTCGCGGGCCTTTTTCATGCCGATTTGCTGCGATACGGTCTTGAGGGCCATGGAGATGATGATGAGACGATGTACAGGTGCGGCGGCTTTTGCCCTGATTTTCTTGAGCGGTTGCAATTTCTTCGCCAAACCGGAAACCGGACCGGCCTACACCATTCCTGCACCATCCGCGAAAGGTGAAATTCAGCTTTATCCAGCCAGTGATCCCAAGGCCGCGCACCCATCCGTTCAGGTCCGTTCCGGCGATTGCGGCAAAGAACTCTGCGAAAGCCTGATCGAAAAAAAATGGCACCCGCTTCTCAAGGCAGACGCCAGCGGTCTGCCCTACCTGTCAGTCATGATGCCAACGGGCTCGGCCTATAGCCCGGACCTCTGGCGCCCGCTTGACGCCGGCCGCCATATTTTAGTCAGTCCGGCCGGTTTCGATGGTATCCAGCGCGGCCTGTTCGACGGTCTGCGCATCGGCGTTCAGGATGCGACATTTTCGACTTATTTCACCGCCTATTCGGTCGAAAATTCCGCTGCGCTCAAAGCGCACGGTTTGTGCGTGCGTGACATAGCGGCCGATGCCGGCGATCCGCTCAAATCAGGCTGCGCGCAGAAGGTTGCCAATGACCGCTATATTCTGCCGCTGAATGGCGAAGTGGTTATCGTTGGCGACAAGGCGTGGCTGCTGCAACGCCGGCCGGACCGCTCGGCCAATCTGGTCGACCTCTTCACCCTGCCGCGTGGGCCCGTTGCCTGTTTGCCGGGGCTTATCATCGATACCGAAGGCAAGTGGATGGGCGCGCCTGACGCGGCCCTGTCGCCGGACCTCTTTGTTTCACGCTCACGGCCCTCACCGGAATATGAGGCGCATAAGGCGAAGCTTCTCCAAAGCTGTTCTTAACTTCCGGGCGCGTTTAAAGCCTGAGCTTTGTGGCGAATAATAGCCGGCAGGCGTCGCAGGTATTCTTCATACCTGCAAGCGCGGACTGCGTATTAGTCGTCCAAAGATCGGCGCTTTAAATTAAAGACTTTCCATGAAGCGGCACGCCTCTCCTTGCGACGGTCGAATGATCTCGTCATCGCGCATGACCACCTTGCCACGTACGATGGTCGCCTTGGGCCACCCCGTGACCTCCATGCCATCGAAGGGCGTCCAACCGCTGCGTGTGCGCATATCGGCATGGCGCAGGACCCGCCTGTGGTTGAGGTCGACCAGGGTGACGTCACCGTCGAAACCTTCGGCCATTCGTCCCTTGCCGGCCACGCCGAAAACGCGTTGCGCACCGGCAGAGGTCAGGTCGACAAGGCGCTCCAGCGACAGGCGGCCATTGGCGACATGGGTCAGCATGACCGGCAACAGGGTCTGCACGCCCGGCATGCCCGAAGGCGATTGCGGATAGGGCTTGGCCTTTTCTTCCAGCGTATGCGGCGCATGGTCGGAACCCAGTACATCGGCGATGCCACCGGTGATGCCATGCCACAGGCCATCAACATGATACTGGTCACGGATCGGCGGGTTCATCTGCGCCAGACCTTTCAGCCGTTCATAGGCTTCCGGCGCCACCAGGGTCAGGTGCTGCGGGGTGATCTCGACCGTGGCGATGTCCTTGTTTTCAGACAGGAATTCGATCTCTTCCTTAGTGGTCACGTGAAGCACATGGATGCGCTTGCCGGCTTCACGTGCCAGCCGCACCAGACGGTGGGTTGACTGGATGGCCGACTGAGCGTCACGGACGAAATCATGGCTGGTCCAGTCGTTCTCACGCGCCAGCGGGCGGCGCTCGGCCAGACGATATTCGTCCTCACTATGGAAGGTGGCGCGGCGGTTGACATTGGCCAGCACCTTGGCCACGCCCTCATCATCGGCGATCAACAGGGTGCCGGTCGAGGCGCCCATGAACACCTTGACGCCACAACAGCCCTTGATGCGTTCCAGTTCCGCCAGTTCATGGACGTTTTCGTGTGTGCCTCCGACATAGAAGGCGTGGTCGCAGTGCATACGATGATGGGCGCGGGCCAGTTTGTCGGCGAAGGCCTCGGTATTGGTGGTCGTCGGATTGGTGTTCGGCATCTCGAAGACAGCGACGACACCGCCCATGACGGCGGCCTGGCTACCGGTTTCCAGGTCTTCCTTCCATTCCAGACCCGGTTCGCGGAAGTGGACCTGGGTATCGATCACGCCCGGCATGGCCAGCAGGCCGGTGGCGTCGAAAATCTCACCGGCCGAAGCCTGCGACAGGTCGCCGAAGGCCGCGAACTTGCCGCCTGTGATACCAATGTCGCCCTTGCCACGTCCGGCATGATTGATAATATCGGCATTGCGGATGATGAGATCGAAATTGCGGGGCATGGCAGTGGTCCTGAGAGTCGTTTGCGCGCTGGACACTAGACCTCGCCCCCGCTTACCGCAAGGCCATGCGCGGCCCAGGACACCGTCTTGTGAAGCAAAACTTCAGCGGGCCATTTCTCTTTCGATAACCGCTGCAACATGATCGATGGTCAGATCCAGCATATGACAGACATTCTGCTTCAGCTTGGGATCGACCATCAGGATCTCCGCCAGGCTGCGTGGGCCGCGAATGGCCAGCACATTGCCGCTGATCGGTGCATCGGCTTCATCCGAAGGTCCGAACAGGCCAAACGTGGGGGTGCCCGCCGCCGCCGCGACAGGCAGCCACAATTCGTCATTCCCCACAAACAGCACCGCTTGCCTTAGCGCGGCATAAGCGTTGAGCACCGTCACCTCGCCGCCGATCTCCATAACCTGAGCGCGCGGCGTGGCCATTCGCAAAGCCTGAAGCGTATCCCGTTCGTCTTCCCATCCGATGATCAGCAGACGGTGTTTGGCAAAAGGCCCTTCCTCGCGCATCAGCCGCGTCGCCAGAACGGCGAAGCGTTCCGTCGGCCAGCGGCGCCCCAGCCAGCCAGCGCCCGGCGCCATGACGATCAGCGGCGCGGTCTCACGGCCACTATCGATCAGAGTACGCACCTGGGCTTCCCGTCGCGGCGACACCCGCAGGCGCGGTGTGATTTCCAGCGGGTCGAGCTTGAGCTTGGCGGCGATCTGTTCCAGCACGCCAGCCGTATCATTCGGGTTTAGGGTGAACCGCGTCTTCGCCTTCATCATGCGTGAAATCAGGGTTGGGCCGATATCGACGCACAGGCCCCATTTGCGCCGGCTTAGTTCACTCAGACCATGAAGGGATTTCAATTTAAATAAGGCGCCATCAAACGCTTGTATCTCGTCCACCAAGTCGTCATCTTGAAACAGCGCCGCGGAGTCCCGCGTCGTCGCCAGCGTAATCCGGGCATAGGGAATTTCCGTTTTCAGGCGTGCGATGACGCCGCTCAGGGCCAGTGCCTTGGCGGGCTCGCACAGGGCCAGCAAAAGAATCGGAAATTCACCTGTCATGCGCCATACTTAGTTCCTGAGACGATCATAACAAGACTTATCATGACCACAGTTTCCGTTACCGCCCTCCCTCACCGTGCCCTGATCGCCGTTTCCGGTCCTGACTGGGCGCGTTTTCTGAAGGGTCTGTGCACCGCCCATATCGACGAAATCGTCGAGGAAACGGCAAGGGGGGAATTCCATAGACTGCATTACGGGGCTTTTTTGCGGCCCCAAGGCAAGATGATCTGTGATGTGCTGCTCCATGCCGTCTCTGCTGACGAAATCTGGCTGGATGTGCCGCTATCCGAGCGCGATGACCTACTGGCCAAACTTAATATGTACAAGCTGCGCGCCAAGGTGACGATCACGACGCTCGATCATCCAGTCTTCGTGGCTTTTGGCGGCGACCTGCCGGAAGGCTTCATGGTTGACCCGCGCGGATCAATCATTGATGCACCATTCGGCTTTGTCTATACGCCCCAGAGCGAAACTGCCAAGGCCGATGACTGGCGGGCTTTCCGGTATGCCCATGGGCTCGCCGAGGTCGGCACGGATTTCGGCAAGGACGACCTCTACGCCATCGACGCCAATCTCGACCTGCTGGCCGCCATCGACTTCCACAAGGGTTGCTACGTCGGGCAGGAACTGACCTCTCGCATGAAACGACGCGGCCAGATCAAAAATCGCATTCTCGGTTTCCGCTATGACGGCGAAGCACCGGCAGCGGGCGCGGAAATACTCAACATTGACAAACGCGCCGGCGAGGTGCTGGCCGCCACGCAAGGCTATGGCCTGGCCCTGATGCGGATTGACCGCCGTGAAGGTGATCTGACCGCCGGAGATACCGCCCTCACCCTCGTCATCCCGGTCTGGATCGCCCCCGCCCTGCCCGAAATCACTGCCGAATAAAGGACCACCCCATGTGCGACAAAGCGCGCTGCCCTTGGCCCAAGACCGATCCGCTCTACTGCGCCTATCATGACGAAGAATGGGGCGTGCCGGAATACGACCCGCGCGCTCTGTGGGAAAAGCTGGTGCTCGATGGCTTTCAGGCCGGCCTGTCATGGATCACCATCCTGCGCAAGCGTGACGCCTTCCGTGCCGCCTTCGCTGGTTTTGATCCTGAAAAGGTAGCGCGCTTCGGTGACGCTGATATCGAGCGCCTGATGAATGATCCCGGCATTGTGCGTTCGCGCGCCAAGATCGTTTCAGCGATCGAAAGTGCCCGCATCACGCTCGATCTGCGTGAAAAAGGCACGAATTTCACCGACTTCATCTGGGCGATACAGGATGGCAAACCGGTAACCAATCACTATCGCTGGGGCGAAATTCCGACCGAAACAAAAACATCACAGGAACTGGCTAAGCTATTGAAAAGCAAGGGCTACAAGTTCTGCGGCCCTGTGATCGTCTATGCCTTCATGCAGGCCGTCGGCATGATCAATGACCACACGATAGACTGTTTCCGTCATGCCGAGATTGCGGATATGGTAAAAACAAGATAGCCTCAAACTCAAATGATCTGGGGGATGCCATGGAACTGATGTTTCAACCGCTGAAGCGCTATGTTGATTTCAACGGCCGTTCACGCCGCACAGAATACTGGTTATGGTTCCTGTTCCAGGTGATCGCGAGTATTTTTTTCGGCATCCTTAAATCCGCTATTGGCAATACCGCAGAAATCCTGAATTTTGCTTTCTCTTTGGCCATCCTGGTGCCTACCATAGCCGTCGGCGTCCGGCGCTTTCATGATGTAAACCGCACCGGCTGGTGGATACTGTTTCCCTTCGCCGTATTCATAGTAGCATTGATTGTCTTTTTCTCGGTCAACGGCGCCGGCTTTCTCAATGACATGAAGTCCATCGCGGACATCGGTCCAAATCCAACGCCCGACCAGGCCATGGCGATGATGAGTGCCTTGGCGCCTATGGGATGGGTGTTTCTGGCATGGTTCGCTGCCGGGGTCGTCACCTTCGTTTTCCAGGTAACGGACGGCACCCCCGGTCCCAACCGTTTCGGGGCCGACCCGAAAGGTCGTGGCGGTGACACGAGTGTTTTCTAAAACTAATCGATTATAGGGGGTTTTTCGATGTCCAACGTACCTTTGATTTTCCAGCCGCTGGTCAAATACGTCGATTTCCAGGGCCGTTCGCGCCGTTCGGAATTCTGGCTGTGGGTGCTGTTCCGCATCATCGTCGGCGCGGCACTCGGCGGGATAAGCATGTCCGTGCTGATGAGCGGGATCAATTTCCAGAATCCCGACCCGTCGCAATTCATGGCCCGCTATTTTTCCGTCATGCCGATCATGCAACTGGTTAATCTGGGACTTCTCCTCCCCACTATCGCCGTCGCTGTGCGCCGCCTCCATGATATCAACCGAACCGGATGGTGGGTCATCATGCCCGTCGTGGTCGCCTTCGCGGGCATGATCCTGTTTTTCATTTTCTTCGGCACCCAGATCTTCACCCTGATCGGTAACAACGGCAATATGACCGACCAGCAATCCATGCAGTTTGTCTTCAGTATGCTCGGGTCGCTGTTCCTTTGCCTGTTCCTGCCCATCCTGATCGCCGAAATCGTCATGCTGGTCTTCTATGTCACCGACGGCACGCCGACCACCAACCGGTTCGGCCCCGATCCCAAGGGCCGCGGCGTTAAATCTGAACCTGAAAGCGTATTTTAACCCTGCCCCTTAAGTCTGCTTTCAGGCTTCCCGTGTAGATTGTGACCCGTGCAGGCGTACCCGGACCACAATCTCACAGGATATCGTATGCCGCTGTTTCTCCAGCCCCTTGCCAAATATGCCATGTTTGCCGGCCGCGCCCGCCGTGCGGAATACTGGGGATTTTACATTGCCCAGATCGTTGCGTATGTCCTGATTGCCTGCCTCGCTTTCACAGGCGGCTCCATTCAAAGCGGTATGTCCATTCTTCTGGTCGGAGGCGGCTTGCTTGCCCTGGCTTGTTTTTTGCCCAACCTGGCGGTTACGGTCCGACGCCTCCACGACACGGATCGCTCGGCGCTTTGGCTTCTGCTTTATGTTCCAGGCATTATCAGCGCCCTGCTCACCGGCAGCGAAGTCATGGTCAATCACGGCATACCATCCGGCAATCCGATATTCAGCCTGCTGGGCTCCCTGGCCAACATCGCTATGCTTGTTTTCATGAGCCTGAAAGGCACGGATGGCCCCAACCGGTTCGGCGCCAACCCCAAGGACGGAGATGAAGGCCGCATCGCCAGGATCTTCGATGCGCCGGAAACTGAGGACGATGTCGAGCCGCTGACGCCTGAACCCTATACACCCGTTTTCGATTTCAGCCCGGCCAGCCAGACTTCCCCCCGCATGGAAGCAATTGCGCCGGTTACGAACATCGCGAGGCCGGCTACACGCCCATCACCGCAAGCTTTTTCAGTTCCGGCGCGCCCCGTCTTCGGCAAACGTGGCCGGGTCAGTTAAAGACAAACCGACCGAATTGCCTTATGAGCGATTCATGGCCGATCTCAGTTTTGAATCCACTCTTGCCGGGCTTATCTGCGGCGTCGATGAAGCCGGACGCGGTCCGTGCGCCGGTCCGCTGTGCGTGGCAGCCGTTATCCTCGATCCGGCGCGCATTCCCGAAGGCATAGACGATTCAAAGGCACTGACCGAAAAGCGCCGCTTCGAACTGGAACCGCTGATCAAGGAAGCCGCCGTGTGCTGGTCGGTGATCACCATGACGGTTGAAGAGATCGACTGCCTGAATATCCTGGCCGCCACCATGGAGGGCATGAAGCGTGCGGTCGAGGCACTTATTCCTTGCGCCGAGCACGCCCTGATCGACGGCAACCGCTGCCCGAAACTGGCCATTCCCTCCACGCCGCTGGTCGGCGGCGACGCCCGGTCGCTCTCCATCGCCGCCGCCTCGATTCTGGCGAAGACGGCCCGCGACCGTATCATGATCGAGATGGATATCGTCTATCCGGTCTATGGCTTCAAAAAGCACAAGGGCTACCAGGCGGCTGGTCATCTCGAAGCCCTGCGCACGCATGGGCCCTCGCCTATCCACCGCACGACCTGGGCCACGATCCGTGACCTGAACTGGCAAGCGACGGCTTAACGGAACAAAACGGAATCAAAAGTGAGTCTTTTCGGACTCGCTTCAAAAAAAGCGAATCGCGCGATTCGTCGCCATGGTTAATTTAACCCATCATTAACTCCAAAACGATTCTAGTCATTGGATTCAGGGACTTAATAGTCCTCCAGTGTCAGAAGGATCTTCGTCTTGCGCAAATCGACCGCTCTAAAACTTCCGTCCGTTTCGCAAGCGCTGCTGAAGCTCGACACCATCCACCTTGGCGAATGCGTCGAGGTGCTGAAATCCCTGCCCGACGCTTCGGTCGATCTCGTCTTTGCCGATCCGCCCTACAATCTCCAGCTCGGCGGCGATCTGCTGCGCCCGGATAACTCCAAGGTTGATGCCGTCGATGACGAATGGGACCAGTTCGCCAGCTTCGAGGCCTATGACAGGTTCACGCGCGAATGGATGCGCGAATGCCGCCGCGTGCTGAAGGACGACGGCGCCATATGGGTGATCGGCTCCTACCACAACATCTTCCGCCTCGGTGTGGCAATGCAGGACATGGGCTTCTGGGTGATGAACGACGTCATCTGGCGCAAGGCAAACCCGATGCCCAACTTCAAGGGCACCCGCTTCACCAATGCCCACGAGACCCTGATCTGGGCCACCAAGGCAAAGGGCCAGAAGCGCTATACCTTCAATTACGATGCCCTCAAGGCCTTCAACGAAGACACGCAGATGCGTTCCGACTGGTCGATCCCGCTGTGCACCGGTGACGAGCGCCTGAAGGACGAGAACGGCAACAAGGCCCACCCGACCCAGAAGCCGGAAGCCCTGCTCTACCGTGTCCTGCTGGCCTGTACCAAGCCTGGTCATGTTGTGCTCGATCCTTTCTTCGGCACCGGCACCACCGGTGCCGCCGCCAAGCGCCTGGGCCGTCATTTCATCGGCATCGAGCGCGAGGAAGCCTATCGCAAGGTCGCCAGCGAGCGCATCGCCCGCGTTATTCCGGCCACCGCCGAAGACCTGGCCGTCATGGGCTCCAAGAAGGCAGAGCCGCGCGTGCCGTTCGGTGCTGTGGTCGAGGCCGGCCTGCTCCAGCCGGGCGACATTCTCTATACGCCCAAAGGCGACAAGACCGCCCGCGTCCGCGCCGACGGTTCGCTGGTGCATGGCGAACTGACCGGCTCAATCCACAAGATGGGCGCCATGATGGAGCAGGCCCCAGCCTGCAATGGCTGGACCTACTGGCGCTTCAAGACCGACGCCGGCCTCAAGCCGATCGACGACCTGCGCTCACGCATCCGCGCCGACATGAACTAGGCAGGGACACGGTCCCTGCACCCATAAGTTTGACAGCGCGGGCGGCAACGTCCGCGCTTTTTAATCGAATAGCCGTGGTGCGGCGGGCTTCACCATTAACGCCTTGGCAAAGACGATCGGCAGGGCTTTTTCCTTGACAGGCATGAGCTGGAAACGGTTGTTCTGCCGCAGAAAATCGCGCACCGCTTCATCTGACAGATGCGCGCGCCAGACCTCCTGCGTCAGGCCAAAATGGGTGAACACGTGCTCGTAAGCGCCAATCGCTTCAAAAGCGGCCAATAGCGGCGGCGTCACCTCTTCCGTGCGATAAGGCTCCGATCGCCATTCGGTATGTGGCAGGCCCAGCATACCACCGAGCAGGCCCTTATCTGCCCGGCGTTCCACCATTACGCTGTCACCAGACCGGATGACAAACACCACGCCGTAACGTCGGGGTTTTGGCGCCTTGGCCAGCCTGACCGGAAAGCGTTCCTGTTCGCCGCGCGCCCGCGCCAGGCAAGCGGCAGCCAGCGGACACTCACCGCACAAAGGCGATTTCGGTCGGCACATCAGCGTCGCCATGTCCATCAGGGCCTGCGGCCAGTCACCGGCGCGATCCTCGGCCACCCACTGCGCGGCCACCTCTCGCACCAAGGGCTTGGCCGCCGGCATCGGCGTATCGATGGCGTAGAGCCGCGTCATTATGCGTTCGATATTACCATCAACCACATTGGCCGCGTGACCAAACGCGATGGCCGCCACCGCCGCCGAGGTATAGGGACCGAAACCCGGCAATTTCAGCAGTTCCGCCTCATCGGCTGGAAAGATGCCATCATAGTCGCGCACCACGGTCCGGGCACATTCCAGCAGCTTGCGGGCGCGGGCGTAATAACCCAGTCCCGCCCACTCCGCCATGACTCGACCATCCTCGGCAGCGGCCAGATCACGCACAGTCGGCCACAAGGTCAGGAATTTTTCGTAATAGGGCGTGGCGTGGGGCACGGTCGTCTGCTGGAGCATGACTTCTGACAGCCAGACACTATAGGGATTACGCGCCCCTTCCCGCCACGGCAGCTTGCGGCCATGCATATCATACCAGGCCAGCAAATCGGCTCTTAAACGCGCGACAACCGCCCTGTCCTTCAGTATAATCCCGCTCATGAAACGTTCGCTGCCATCCCTTGAAGACTCGCTCCGCATCCTGCGCACGACTCACACTAAGCGTATGCCCAAGGCGCCACCGCCGGTAAACAAGCAGGTTCAGCCGCTCTTGAAAAGCCTGCAGGCACGCTTTGAGCAGATGGACGACGGTTCCGGCAAGCTGAAAAACCGCTGGACCGAGATTGCCGGTGAAAGCCTGGCCAAGCTGTGCGAACCTGTCCGTATCATCAAGGGACGCGCCCATGGTGCCGGCGCTCTGGAAATCCGTGTCATGGGAGCTTATGCGCCGCTGGTTCAGCATCAGTCGGCCACCCTGATCGATCGGATCAACCTGTTTCTCGGCGCGAAGACCATCGACAAGCTGCGCCTTATCCAGGGACCGCTGACACAGGCACCGAAGAAGCCCCAATACGTTCGGCCCAAGCCCCTTTCAGCACAGGAAGAACTGGCGCTTCAACAATCCCTGAGCGATGTCGAAGACGAGAAACTGAAAAAGTCCCTGCTCCAGCTTGGCCGCTCCATTCTCAAACGTGAGAATATGAAGACACCCTAGAGCTCAATCGCCGCATGGCTTTCCTCGCATAAGCTCGGGCGTCTGTTGGCCTTGCCGAAATTCAAAAAGAATTTCGGAACAGCGCAATAATTCTCAAAACACAAATGCCATATTTACAGCGCAATCGAACGCTTTAAAAAGGCAAAGACTTTCAAAGGGACGAGTCACCCTTTTCAAACCATTTTTTCGGGGCTGAATATGCAAAATCCTGTCGGCAAAACCATTCGTGTGATCGGCGCGGCTGCCGCCATGGGCCTGGCATTGCTGGCCGCCGGCTGCAGCAAGACCGATTCCATGGGAACCGTCACGCCGGATGAAATGTACATGGGCCCGGCTGATGCCAAGGTGACTGTGATCGAATACGCTTCGGTTGCCTGCCCGATCTGCGGCCATGTCAACGAAACGGTCATGCCGGAATTCAAGGCCAAATATATTGATACCGGCAAGGTACGTTACGTCTACCGCCCGATGACGACCGGCAATCCGGCGGTCGCCGCCGCCGGTCACCTGCTGGCCGAATGCGCCGGCAAGGACAAGTATTTCAACGTTATCGACGCCGTCATGCGTTCGCAGGAAGCCATGGGCGGCGAGGAAACCGGCTACAACAACGCGCGTCCGGTCCTTTTCAGCATCGGCCAGTCGCTTGGCATGTCGGAAGCGGACTTCAACACGTGCATTACCAACGAAGAAGGCCTGAAGCGTCTGAACGAGCTGGACAAAAAATACCAGACCAAGGACGGCATCACCGGCACCCCAACCTTCGTTATCAATGGCAAGAAACTGGACCGCATTCCGCTGAATATCGGCGATTTCGATACGGCCCTGAAACCTTATCTCAGCAAATAAGCCGTACGCAAGGATCTGAAAATGATTTCCAGACGGACTCTCCTGACCCTGGCTGCCACTGCCCTGCTGCTGGCGGGCTGCGGCAAATCAATCAAGCCTGTCGAAGGCGATATGAGCATGGGCGCCGGTGAAAACGCCAAGGTGACCCTGATCGAATATGCCTCGGTGACATGCGCCCACTGCGCCGAATTCAACAAGGACGTCATGCCCGAGCTGACGGCCAAGTACATCACGAACGGCAAGATCCGTTACGTCTATCGCGAATTCCTGACCGAGCCACGCGATGTCTCCGCCGCCGGCATCCTGCTGGCACGCTGCTCCGGCAAGGAAAACTACTTCAAGGTGGTCGACCAGATCATGAAGGCACAGGGCGAGATGTTCGGCGACGGCACAACTACCAATGCCCTGCCGGTGCTTAAGCGCATCGGTGCGTCGGTGGGCATCGATGAGAAGGCCTTCAATACCTGCATCAGCGATGAAAAGGGTCTGACGCGCATTCAGGACAATGTCGATAAGTACCTCAAGGAAGACGATATCACCGGCACGCCGACCTTCTTCATCAATGGCAAGCGGTTCGAGCGCAAGACCGGCACCATTGCCGACTTCGACGAAGCTTTCGCTCCCCTCCTCGCGGGAAAGTAAAAACATGATCCGGCGCATTGCAACAGTTGTTATGGCCCTGTCCTGCCTTGCGGTTCCGGCCATGGCCAAGGTGGTTGCCAACCCCGCCGCGCCGGCGGCCAAGATGCCCGCTCTTGCCGTACCGTCAGATCCCGGTCTGCTGCCCGATATGACGCTCGGCAATCCGAATGCGCCGGTCACGGTTACCGAATATGCTTCTGCCTCGTGTCCGCACTGCGCCGCCTGGAAAAACGAGAACTGGGCAACATTCCAATCGAAATACATTGCTACCGGCAAAGTGCGTTACGTTTTCCGCGAAGTCCTGACTAATCCGCAGCAATACGCCCTGTCAGCCTTCCTGATCGGCCGCTGCGCCGTAGCCCATAGCAAGAACCCAACCGATTCCACGCCCTATTTCACTGTGGTCAACGCCTTCTTCGCCGGCCAGGCAGAATATTTCCGGAGCCAGCAGATCGGCACGGTCATGGCCGATGTTACCGCCAAGACCGGCATGACCACGCCCGCCATGCAGACCTGTGTCTCAGATGAGCCGGGCTTTACCGCTTTCATGAAGACCATGCGCGCTCATATGGAAAAGGACGGCGTCACCAGCACCCCTACCTTCCTCGTCAATGGCAGGAAGATTGATGGTCACGAGATGAAAGAACTGGATGCGGCGATCGCCTCGGCGAAGTAGGCTCATCCACAGGAATTAACCCTGTCTTGTGCAAAGTTCCTTGACGCCTGCCGTTCTGCTATGAAGGTGGAGGAATCGACTTTATGCCGCTCAGGCGCCGCGAGGCTCCTCGCATCAGCTCGGGCGCATGGTGATGCTTGCCGCTTTCCAAAACGGAAAGCGGAATCCAATAAACTTTTGGGCCGTCCTTGCACTTTCAGAAGATCAAGCTTTCGGGATTCAAGTCCTTCGTCGATGCGACCGAGTTTCGCATCGATCCGGGCCTGACCGGCATTGTCGGGCCAAATGGCTGCGGCAAGTCGAACCTGCTTGAAGCTCTGCGCTGGGTCATGGGCGCCACCTCCGCCAAGGCCATGCGCGGCGCCGGTATGGACGATGTGATCTTCGCCGGCTCGGACAAACGCCCGTCGCGTAACTGGGCAGAAGTGACGCTGACCATCGACAATTCCGATCGTCTGGCGCCGCAACCCTTTACAGACCAGCCGATCCTCGATGTCGCCCGCCGTATCGATCGCGGCGCAGGATCATCTTACAAGATCAATGGCAAGGAAGTCCGCGCCCGCGACGTGCAGTTGCTGTTCGCCGATGCCTCTACCGGCGCCAATTCGCCGGCGCTCGTCCGGCAAGGCCAGATTTCAGAGCTGATTGCCGCCAAGCCGCAGAACCGTCGGCGTGTGCTCGAAGAGGCCGGCGGCGTTTCAGGCCTGCATACCCGGCGCCACGAAGCCGAACTGCGCCTTTCGGCCGCCGAATCGAACCTGTCGCGCCTCGATGACATCGCCCGCGAATTGGACAGCGCTCTCTCCCGCCTCAAGCGCGAAGCCCGCCAGGCCGACAAGTATAAGAAGATTTCGGCCGAAATCCGCGCCCTGCAAAAGGCCATCCTCCACGCCAAATGGCTGGAAGTGCGCGCTCTGCTCGAAGGCGCGGTCAGCGACATGCAAACGCAGAGCCAACGGGTCGAAACTACCACCCGCGCTGCCGCTGTGGCGCAGACGGCTGCACTCAAAGCGGCTGAAAGCATCCCCCCTCTACGCGAAGAAGAGGCCGTTGCCGCCACCGTCAATCATCGGCTGAATATCGAAAAAGAACGGCTCGATCTGGAAGAAAAGCAGGTCGCCAGCGAGATCGAACGTATGAAGGGCGATATCGCCCGTCTGCGTAGCGATTTCCAGCGCGAAGTCGATCTTTCCGCGGATGGCTCGATGCAGGTCGAACGCCTGCAATCCGGCCTGGCGCGCGTGCAGGAAGAGATCGCCGCAGCGCCGTCGCGCGAGCCGGAGCTGAAGGCCGCTGTCGAGGTCGCCGAAGCCGAGCGCGTAAAAGCCGATCAGGCCATTGAGACCATTGCTGCCGAGCAGGCGGCGCAGGTCGAGCGCCAGCGGCTGGAGGCGTCACGTCTGGGCGAAGCCAAGTCACGCTTCGACCGTTTGAGCCAACAATTGCAAACGGCGCAAAACGACCGCAAGGCGCTTGGCAACTTTGACTATAGCGCGCTTGATGGCCTCAAGGCACAGGCCGCCACAGCCCAGACCGATCTCGAAACCGCCCGCAAGGCCGCCGAAGAACTGGAAACCGCCCGTCCGGCGCTCGCCAATGCCGAAGCCCAAAGCCGCAAGGCCATGCGCGAGATCGAGGACCAGTTAGGCCGCCTGACCGCCGAGGCGCGCGGGTTATCGCAAATCCTGACCACCGTTCGCAAGGAAGGCGCGCCTGTATTGGATGCCGTCCGTCCCGACAAGGGCTATGAACTGGCTCTGGCGGCGGCTTTGGGTGATGATCTCAATCTCAGCCTGTCGAAAAAGGAAGTCCAGACCGCGCTGGCTTTCTGGAGCGAGGACTTCGAAAGCAAGGCCAAGTCGATAGATATTGCGGCACTCGGCGTAACGCCGCTCAGCACCTCCGTTAAGGCGCCGGCGGCACTTTCCTTACGCCTTTCCACTATCGGCGTGGTGTCGCAAGCCGATGGCGACCGTCTGCAAAGCCAGCTTCCCATCGGTGCGCGTTTGGTCTCGAAGGAAGGTGATCTGTGGCGCTGGGATGGCCTGATCGTCCGCGCCAAGGCGCCGAAGCCCGCCGCCGTGCGCCTGGCCCAGCGCACCCGCCACGACGAACTGGAAACCGAGATCGACGGTCTGAAACCAAAGCTGGAAGAGGCTCGCAAGGCGCAGACCGCCGCCGCCGAGACCCAGCGCGGCCACGAAGACAATCTGCGCAATGCCCGTAATCGCCTGCCCGACCTGGAGCGCACCCTGCGTACCCGCCAGAACGATCTGGAAAACCGCCTGCGCGCCCAGACGCAATACGAGGCGCGGCTGGAATCGCTTGAGGCCACCCTCACCCGCCTGACCGCCGAACATTCCGAAGCACAGACGGCCTACGAGACCGTTCTGGCTTCGCAGTCCGGTGCACTCGATAATGAGGCCATGAAGGCGCACCTTACCGAAGCCCGCGCTCTGGCCGATACCCATCGTCAGGCCGTCATGCGCGCCCGCGCCGATCTCGATCAGGACGCCCGCGACCGCCAGGCACGCGAAGCTCGCGAACGCACCCTGACCCGCGAACTAACCGACTGGAGCCGCCGCGCGCAAGACTCTGGCGCCCGCCTACTCAAGCTGGAAAAGGATCAGGCTACCGCACAGGCGGCTTTGGAAGCTGCGCAATCGGCCCCCCGCGAATTCGAAGACAAGCGCATCACCTTGGTCGATTCACTACAAACCGCCGAAAAACGCCTCAACGAGGCCCGCGACAAGCTGAATGCCGCCGAGGCCGAGCGGCGCGACGCCGATATCAATGTGCGGATGCTGGAACAGGAAGCCTCGGCCGCCCGTGAAGAACGCGCCGGCGCCACGGCCCGTCTCGAAGCCATCCAGGGCAAGGCTGCGGAGATCGAGGCTGTCATCCTCGATCAGACGCAAGGCACGCCCGATGAGCTGGGCAAACGCCTGAAAGAAGAGGCCATCGCCACCCCCGCCGATGCGTCGGGCGCCGAATCACTGCTCTCCGGCCTGGAACGCGAACGCGACCAGTTGGGCGCCGTCAATCTGCGTGCCGAAGAAGAAGCCACGGAATACGAAAGCCGTCTGGATACGCTCTCGAAAGAGCGCGCCGACCTGACCACGGCCATCGCCAAGCTGCGCGATGGCATCGACGAACTGAACGCCGAAGGCCGTGAACGCCTGCTGGCCGCCTTCGAGATCATCAACGAACACTTCAAGACCCTGTTCGTCACCCTGTTCGACGGAGGCTCGGCCGAGCTGCGTCTGGTCGAATCGGATGATCCGCTCGAAGCCGGGCTTGAAATCTATGCCTGTCCGCCAGGCAAGCGCCTCTCGACCATGAGCCTGATGTCCGGCGGCGAGCAGGCCCTGACCGCCACGGCGCTGATCTTCGGTGTCTTCCTCGCCAATCCGGCGCCCGTCTGTGTGCTCGACGAGGTCGATGCTCCGCTCGACGACGCCAATGTCGACCGCTACTGCCGCCTGCTGGCCGAAATGCGCGAACGCACCAAGACGCGCTTTATCGCCATCACCCACAATCCGGTCACCATGTCGCGCATGAACCGCTTGTTCGGCGTCACCATGAGTGAGCGCGGCGTGTCGCAACTGGTGAGCGTCGATCTGTCGCAGGCGGAAGCCTTGGTCGCCGAACACGTCGCTTGATATTTGAACACCAACGGTGGGGCGACCTAAGATTTCCCCCTTTTCCTTAAGAGAAGAGACGCGCAAACATGCGCGGCGGCGATTTCTCCTAAAAAAGCATTGGCGCCATTGCCAAATGTCACGAAGACATTTGGTGATTTATGATTTATCTGCGAGCTTATTCAGCGATATCGGCAGCTTAGTCTTTCAAAGCGCCTATTGTGCGATGACTCTTGTATCTTTTGCATTGCGATATAGACCACCGGCACCGGCCTCCCCCGCGATTATAAACTTTACTAAATTTGTGCCCGACAGCGCTGTTTCTTATTTATTTTCAAACAACTCCACTTTGTGGCCTTCAATTGCTTGACCTTTGGATGTCTCTTGAGTAGGTTCCGCGCCGTTCTTAGCCGGAATAACGATCCCTGTTATTCCGCCTGCCAGGTGCCAAACGTGACAGATGAACCACCCGATAAGTCCTCGAATCAAGATGAACTGAATGATCTTGACAAGCGGCTGAAGGCGATCGAGGCGCGCAAGCGCAAGACGCATGATGTCAGCGGCGAGGTCGGCGCTAATCAGGGCTATCAGGCCCTGGGAGAGTTGCTTGGGGGGATTCTCGGCGGTCTGGGACTGGGCTGGCTCAGCGATGAGTATCTTCACACCAGACCCTTTGGTGTGATAATCGGCGCTATATTGGGCATGATTGTGGCGGTCTATGCGATCGTGCGGTCAAGCCGGAATAGATAAGCGCGTAAAAGTTGAATTCGCCCGCAAGGGCAAGACATTGTCTAAAGAGGTTTTGGGGCTTATGGCCGATCCGTTACACCAGTTTAAGATCGAAAAGATCATCGAACTCCCCACCTTCCATATTGGCGGCGTGCCGGTCGATTTGTCGATCACCAATTCGGTAATGGCCATGCTGATCGCGGTCGGTCTCACCTGCCTGTTCTTCCTTTTGACAACAGCCCGCGCCAGTATCATCCCCGGCCGCGGGCAGGTCATGGCGGAAGGCATTTTCGGCCTGATCGACGACATGACCGACTCGATCATCGGCCACGACGGCAAGCAGTTCCTGCCCTACGTTTTGTCACTGTTTCTCTTCATCCTGAGCTGTAACCTGCTCGGCATGTTCACCTATTTCACCGCCACCTCGCAGATCGCCGTCACCCTGACGCTTGCCGCCATGACCATTTTGCTGGTGCTGGCCGTGGGCTTCATCCGCAATGGCCTCGGCTTCTTCAAGCTGTTCGTGCCGTCGGGCGTGCCCTGGTACATCCTGCTGGTGCTGGTGCCGATCGAAGTCATCGCCTTCATCATGCGCCCCGTCACGCTGACGCTCCGGTTGTTCGGCAACATGCTCGGCGGTCACATCGTCATGAAGGTCTTCGCCGGCTTCATCGTTACCGGCCTGACCCTGGGCGGCCTCGGCGCCGCCATCGGCGTCCTGTCGATGGGCACCATCGTGGCCCTGACAACCCTCGAATTCCTGGTCGCTTACCTGCAAGCCTTCGTGTTCGCGGTTCTGGCCTGCGTTTATCTCAGTGACGTGGTCAATATCGGCCACCACTAGGTTCTTCTTTAATCTGTCTCTATCCAAACTCGGAGTTTACACCCCATGGACGTTCAATCTGCAACCCTCATCGCCGGCGGCCTCAAGTACATCGGCGCCGGTCTGGCGACCCTCGGCATGATCGGTGCCGGTATCGGCCTCGGCATCCTGTTCGGCAACTACTATGTCGGCGCCCTGCGCAACCCTTCGGCTGCCAAGACCCAGCAGACCAACCTCTTCATCGGCATGGCACTGACCGAAGCTCTCGGCATCTTCGCCTTCGTTATCGCGCTGCTGATCCTCTTCAACGCGCCCAGCCTGTAAGTTGAAAACTGGCTTCCGGCGCAGGCTTTTCTGCGCCGGTCACAAGTTTTCAGGAATATGATATGACAACCGCTACCTCACCAGAGGCCCCTTTATCTGCTGACGACGCCTCCGGCGCTTCGTTCTCGGCAACGCCGAGCGTAACTACGGTTGCGACTCTGGTGCCGGGTCAGGCCGTAGCCGAAACGCATGAGCTTCATGCCGCGACCACTGAAACGGTCGGCACGGAAGAACATCATGACGCCAAGGAAGGCGGCCTGCCGCAGCTGAATACCGACCACTGGGCCGGCCAGATGATCTGGCTCGTGGTTATCTTCCTCGTCTTCCTGACGCTGATGGCGAAAGTCTTCGTGCCACGTCTGCGCAAGGTTATCGACACGCGCGGCTCGACCATAGCCGAAGACCTGGCCAATGCCCGCGCCAACCGCGATGAGGCCGAAGCTCAGGCGAAGCAGGCCGCTGCCGAAACCGCCGAAGCGCACGCCGCGGCCCGCAAGCTGGCGGCCGAAGCCCTGGCTCGTTCCAATGCTGAAGTGGCAGCCGCCACCGCCGCCGAGGACGAAAAGCTTGGCAAGCGGCTCGGTGAAGCCGAAACCCGCATCCGCGCGCAACGTGATGAGGCCATGGGCCATGTCAGCGATATCGCACAGGAAACGGCATCGCTTCTGGTTCAAAAGCTGACCGGCAAGGCGGCCACCGCCGCTGCGCTCAAGTCCGCGCTCGGAAAGGTCTAGGATCATGGAAATGCTTACCGAAGCCGAATTCTGGGTCCGCGCTGCACTGGTCATCTTCATGCTGATCCTGGTTTTCGCCAAAGTGCCGGGCAAGCTATGGACCTCGCTGGGCGATACCGGCAAGGCCGTTCGCGCCGAGCTCGACGAAGCCGTCCGCATCCGCCAGGAAGCGACCGACCTGCTCAACAGCATCAAGGCCCAGCGTCTGGCCTCCGAAGCCAAGGCGCGCGAACTGATTGCTTTTGCCGAGGAAGAAGCCGTCCGCATGGCTGCCGAAGCCCGCGTCAAGCTGGAAGAGACGATCAAGCGTCGTGAGGAACTGGCCGAACGCAAGATCGCCCAGGCCGAAGCCAACGCCACAGCCGATGTCAAGTCCGCTGCCGCCGATCTGGCTGCGCAACTGGCCGAGCAGGTTCTGCTCGATCAGGTTGCCAAGGCCAAGACCGATACGCAGATCGACAAGGCCATCGGCCAGCTCGAGAGCCGCTTCAACTAGAAGGGCCACAGGCCCTTCACCCATAACTCGACAGCGCTTGCTGAGAGGACAGGGTTAAATGTTCAAGGCCCGGAACTACAGTTCCGGGCCTTTTTCTATGCGCGCAACGGCGGCCTGGTATATCTGCGGCGTCTGAGGCTTGACGAATAAGGAGCTAATCTCAGGATACTGTTTGCGGATGGCGGCTTCCATATCGGCAACGATGCGTTCTACCCGTGTAATGGCCAGGCCGTCCTCAAATTCCAGGCTCAGGGCCGCCACGACCTCCGTGGGTGCCATCTGGGTGGTCAGGAGGCCGTTGACACGCAGGACGCCATCCATGCCCTCGGCGATGGCTATTATGCCCTTTTGCATGACCGGATCGGCCCGCTCACCGATCAGCAGATCCTTGCTTTCCTTCGCCAGGAAAATGGCGACCGCCGCCAGCACGAGACCGATCAGCAACGATCCAACGCCATCAAAGCGCGGCTCATGGAAGGTCACCGATGCCCAGGTAGCTGCCAGCGCGATCAGGATACCGATAAGTGCCGCGCTGTCCTCCAGCAAGACCATGAATTTCGGCGGGTCCTTGCTGTCGATAATCGCCCGCAAATAGCTCTGCTCCCCCTTCTCCGCCCGCACCGATTTGACCGCTACCCACCATGAGCCGCCTTCGAACACCAAAGACAGGCCGAGCACAATATAGTTGATTTCTGGCCGCTGCATCGATTCCGGGTTTTGCAGATGGACGATGCCCTCATAGAACGATACCCCCGCTCCCACAGCGAAGATCAGCAGGGCGACGATAAAGCTCCAGAAGTACAGCTCACGACCATAACCGAGCGGATGCGCCTCATCGGGCTTACGCCTGGACCGGTGCATACCATAGAGCAGAAGCACCTCATTGCCGGTATCGACGAAGCTGTGGATCGCCTCGGAAAGCATGGCCGATGAACCGGTCATGGCGGCGGCCACTGCCTTGGTGGCAGCCACAAGCACATTGCCGATCAGGGCGGCGAAGACGACCTTGTTTGATTCTGACGCCACACCTCACTCCTTGTCCGGAAAGGCTTAAGCTTACCGGCATAAGGATTCAATCGGCGGTACCGGCTTTGAGGCGCGTCTTGCGCCAGCATTGCCCCATCGGGCAATCGACCAGATAATCACGGCCAGAAGCAGGACATATACGACTTCTATCAAGGAAGGCAGCAGGACGCCCAGATGCGTCGGCCGCACCGCCAGGTACGCTATGACATTGGTCAGGACCGTATAGGCCACACCAAGCAGGCCCGCCACGACAGCGATTATGCCCAAGGTCGATAGCAAACCGGAACGCGCGCCGTCGTTCAGTTTGCGCAAGGCCGCTAGGATAACGGCAAGAAAACCTGCCGCAAGCATGATCAGGACCATAAGCTTGACCACTATGCTCGCCATCATGAAGATATCCCATGGCGTCGCACGCATTAAAGTGCCGATAATATAATTCATAATTCCCCTCCCCTATCCCGCTTTTCCGCGGCATTTGGGCCAAGTTGACATGAAAACTCGAAACAGCAAAAAAGCCCTCCGGCGATCGGAGGGCTTTTCAAATCATTTGCCGTTTTTAGACCGTGCGCGGCTTGCGGAGAAATCGGCGACGGATACCAACCAGTTGTCCGCGCCCCCTCAAAAGCATCCGCTCGAACTTGAGCACCTGTTGCCAGAAGACCGAAGCGACCTGTGGGTTACGGCGAAGCAGCTTACGCAGCGGCATGACCCAGTTAGGGTGGCGGCGCTTGAGATGGATAAACTGGCGGCGAGCCCAGAAGGCGTTACGCAGGATCAGGATCAGGCCGACAAGGATCAGAAAGTAGTGACCGGGTATGATGATCAGCAGGAAGCCGGCAGCCAGGAACACGAAGCCAAGCGCAATCATGATCCAGCCAAGCACTTTTTTCGAGAAGCGCTTGGCAGCGCGCTTCATCGAACGCCATGTCCGGGCGTTGGGCTTTACAGAGACCAAAGATTTTTGAGGCGCGTCAGCACCGTTTTCGCTCGACATTTATTTTGACTGGACGCCTTGTCTCGTCCTCGCAACTCTTGATTTTTGCACCGCAACATCAGCGCGTATTCATCATATGGATAGGCAATAGGGCATTGTAAAGGCACGTACTGAAGATCAGGTGAATGTGGAGAAAATTTAATTCCCCTGCGTCATTACGACCTCAGACAGAGTCTTCCGCAATGCGGGAAGGACGCCCTTTGAAGATCGATTTCACGCCCTGACGAGAGGTTTTCATGAAGCGAAACCGACGCGGCATAAGCCCACGTTCGACGCGCAGACCTTGCAACCATACCAAGGAAACCACCTTTGCGCCGGGTCTCAGCATGGCGCGTACGGGTCCCAGCCAGCGGGGGTGCGCCCTGACCTGCTTCATGAACTGTCGCTTGATCCAGGTCGAGCTGCGCAGCAGCAGGATCAGGCCAAACAACACGAACGGCACGCCAACAGGGCCTGGCAAAGGCGCCAGAACGACGCCGAAAGCCATCAGAATCATGCCTCCGAGACTCATTAGCAATTTCAGCAGTATAGCCATTAGGTTTGTCGGGCGCACACATTGATTCGCGCCAGCCTTTGTTAGTGCCAGTATTATTGACCGCCTCAGAAGCAGCCTTGAGCCTATATAGGGAGAACAGGATCAAGAAACGATGCGGCGTCCTGCCACACGCTATCACTTAATATGACAGCAGTTTGCGCGGCTTGTGAGCGGGCCTCGCATCCGGCTTGGGTCCGGGACGGCGATTGCGCAAAATCGCTTTTATATCATGGCGAAAACGATACATGAACCGCCGGTGCTTGGGCAACAGGCGACGCTCGATGCGCAAGGCGTGCAGCCACATCATGGCGATAATCTTAGCGCCCGGCCGCAGCATGGCCCGCAGAGGCCTTAAGAGCTTCGGATGGGCAATGACCAGCTTCATGAAAAGACGCTTAACCCACATCGAGCTGCGCAGCAGTATGATCAGGCCAAGCAGAATGACAGGCACACCAAAGGGCCCCGGCAGCGGCGTGATCACTACACCCAAGGCCATCAGGACCACGCCCAGCACCGTCATCAGTAATTTCAGGAACACTGTCATGATATAAAGATGGGATGGACTGTATCGGAAGTCCATCCCATCTTCGCCTCAATGGCGATAAAAAGTGGTTAGTGCGGCTTAAGTATAAGACAAACGCGGCGCACGGGCGGCGCGGGTCTCGTCCAGGCGCTTGGCCGGGGCGAGGTAAGGCGCGCCTTTGAAGCGATCGACGTCACCGGCTTTCGCTGCCTCGGCCAGAGCACGCAGAACGGCGATAAAGCCGTCCAGTTCGTCCTTGGACTCGGTCTCGGTCGGCTCGATCAGCATGGCGCCATGGACGACCAGCGGGAAGTACATGGTCATCGGGTGGAAGCCTTCGTCGATCATCGCCTTGGCGAAGTCGAGCGTGGTCACATCCGTGCCTTCCAGCCAGGCGTCATCGAACAGGGCTTCGTGCATGCACGGACCTTCCGGGAACGGCACGCTCATCAGGTCCTGAAGGGAGGCCTTGATATAGTTGGCGTTCAGCACGGCATCCTCGGCGACCTGGCGCAGGCCATCCGAGCCGTGGCTCAGCATGTAGGTCAGGGCGCGGATGAACATGCCCATCTGGCCGTGGAAGGCGCACATGCGGCCGAAATTGGCAGAAGAGACGCTTTCATCATGCTCAAGCATATCAAAGCCATTGGCACCCGCCACGACCCACGGCTTAGGCGCAAAGGCGGCCAGCGCTTCCGACAGCACTACCGGACCAGCGCCCGGACCACCGCCGCCATGAGGCGTCGAGAAGGTCTTGTGCAGGTTGATGTGCATGGCGTCGACGCCGAGATCGCCAGGACGGACGCGGCCGACAATGGCGTTGAAGTTGGCGCCGTCGCAATAAAAATAGGCGCCGGCTTCGTGGGTGACGCGGGCGATCTCGACGATATCGCGCTCGAACAGACCACAGGTATTGGGGTTGGTCACCATGATGGCGGCGACGTCCGGACCGAGCTTTAAGGCCAGATCGGCGACATCGACGCGGCCGTCAACGGTCTGGGCCACTTCCTTGACCGTGTAGCCGACGAAGGCAGCGGTGGCCGGGTTGGTGCCGTGGGCCGAGGTCGGCACCAGCACGGTGCGGCGATGGCCCTCGCCCTTGGCTTCGTGCGCGGCCTTGATGGCCAGCAGGCCGCACAGCTCGCCGTGGGCGCCGGCTTTCGGCGTGATGGCAACGGCCGGCATGCCGGTCAGGACCTTCAGCCAGTGGCTGAGCGTATCCATCAGCGCCAGCGCGCCCTGTACAGTCGAGACCGGCTGGAGGGGGTGGATGTCGCCGAGGCCAGCGACGCGCGCCATCTTCTCATTGAGGCGCGGATTGTGCTTCATGGTGCACGAGCCGAGCGGGTAAAGCGCCAGGTCAATGGCGTGGTTCTTCTGCGACAGGCGCACATAGTGGCGCATGGCTTCGGGCTCGGTCAGGCCCGGCAGGGAGAGATCGTCACGCAACAGGCCATCCAGATCCGAGGCATCAATCGCGATATCAGCGAAATCAACGCCGGTACGGCTGTAATCGTCTTTCTCGAAGATCAGCTTTTCGGATTGCAGCAGGCCCTTGCCGCCGAGCAGGGTCTTGAACGAGGTGGCTTCAACCGAGATTTCAGGGGCCGAGGGACGACCGACAGAGTTCATGCTCATTGGGTGACCTCCTTAAGCGTGGCGACAAGGGTGGCGATATCGGTATCCGACACGGTTTCGGTGACGGCAACGATCAGGTGGTTTTCGAAGCCCGGTTCATTTTGCAGGCGCGCGAACGGCACGCCACCGAGGACGTTCTTCGCCGCCAGGGCTTCGACCACCGCGATGGCTGGTTTCGCCAGCTTCACCGTGAATTCATTGAAAAAACGCGGGGTGACGATTTCAAAACCGGCTGCAATCAATTGATCCTTTGCCGCGTGGGCCTTGGCATAGTTGATCTTGGCCACGCGTTGCAGGCCGGTCTGACCGAGCAGGCTCATGTGAATGCTGAACGCCAGCGCGCAAAGACCTGAATTGGTGCAGATATTCGAGGTCGCCTTGTCACGGCGGATATGCTGCTCACGGGTGGACAGGGTCAGCACGAAGCCGCGCTCACCATCGGCATCGACGGTCTCGCCACACAGGCGACCGGGCAGCTGGCGCAGGTACTTTTCCTTGGCGGCAAAAAGACCGACATAGGGGCCGCCGTAGGAGAGCGGCACGCCGATCGACTGGCCTTCGACGGCCACGACATCGGCGCCCATTTCGCCGGGCGACTTCAGCAGGCCGAGCGACATGACCTCGGTGACGACGACGATCAGCAGTGCGCCGGCGGCTTGCGCGGCCTTGGCGATCTCAGTGACGTCGGTCGCGGTGCCGAAAACGTTCGGGGTCTGGACGACGACGCAGGCGGTGTTGGCGTCGATATGTTGCAGCACGTCGGCTTCGTTATCGACGGCGACGGCGCAGGCTTCGGTTTCGATACCGACCGCGTGGGCCAGGGTCTCGACCGTTTCGCGATAGTGCGGATGCAGACCGCCGGAGAGCACGGCCTTGTTGCGCTTCGTCACGCGGGTCGCCATCAGCACGCCTTCGGCGGCGGCGGTCGAGCCGTCATAGAGCGAGGCATTAGCCACCGGCATGCCGGTCAGGCGCGCCACCTGGGACTGAAACTCGAACAGGACCTGGAGGGTGCCCTGCGCGATTTCCGGCTGGTAGGGCGTGTAGCTGGTCAGGAATTCCGAACGCTGGATGATGTGATCGACGGTCGCCGGGATATGGTGGCGATAGGCGCCTGCGCCAACAAAGAACGGCACCTTGGCCGGCGATACGTTCTGCGCGGCGAAAGCGTTCAGTTGCGCCTCCACTTCCAGTTCACCGGCGAAGGCCGGCAGGTCGACGGTACCGCTGCGGCGGGCCGATTCCGGCACATCGACAAACAGGGCATCGACGCTGTCAACGCCGATCTTTTCCAGCATGGCGGCGCGGTCGCCGTTGCTCAGGGGGAGATATCTCATAAGCTCAAAATCCTACCAAAGAACTCCCCCTGATTCCAGGGGGAGCGGGGCTGCCCGTGCAGTGGCGCGTAGCGCCGGAGGGGTTAACTCCGACGGTTATTTAACCCCACCACCCCGCGGCAAGCCGCGCGGTCCCCCTCCCCTGAAATCAGGGGAGGTTCTTGAATTACAGCGTTGCCAGATAGGCTTCGTAGGCGGCGCGATCCATCAGGGCGTCCAGTTCCGAAGCGTCGGCCAGCCTGATCTTGGCGATCCAGCCGCCGGCTTCCGGCACGGCATTGATGGTTTCCGGCGCACCGGTCAGTTCGGTATTGGCTTCGATCACTTCGCCCGATACCGGCGCATAGACGTCCGAAGCCGCCTTGACGCTTTCGACAACGGCGAAGCTGTCGCCCTTCTTCAGCACCTTGCCGACGTCCGGCACTTCGACGAACACGACGTCGCCCAGCGCTTCTGCGGCGTAAAGCGTGATGCCGACAAAGGCTTCATTGCCGGTGACATTGACCCATTCGTGGTCCTTGGTGAACTTCATAAGACTAATCCCTATGCTTTGGGTTTGCGGTGATAACCGTTGGCGACGAACGGCAAAGATACGATTTCAGCGGCGTAAGGCTTGCCGCGGGTTTCCAGTTTCAGCTTCGTGCCGATAGCCGACGATGACGGCGGCACATAGCCCATGGCGATCGAATAGCCGAGCGACGGCGACGGCACACCCGAGGTGACGATGCCGAGTTCGGCGCCGTCCTCACTGAGGATCCTGGCGCCTTCGCGGGCCGGCGGACCTTCCAGAACACGAATAGCGACGCGGACGCGATCGAGCTTGCCATCAAGCTGGGCTTTCAGCTTATCGATGCCCTTGATATCGCCGCGCGCCAGGCGCGACTTGTTCATGGCGAAACCGAGATTGGCCTCGGCCAGCGTATAACCGGCGTCCATTTCATGACCATAGAGCGGCATACCGGCTTCAAGGCGCAAGCTGTCACGCGCACCAAGGCCGATCGGCTTGACGATCGGATTGCTGAGAAATTCGTCCCACAGATCGGCAACGCGTTCGGCCGGGAAGCTGATCTCGAAGCCGTCCTCGCCGGTATAGCCAGAGCGCGAGATATAGGCGACCTCGCCGAGCAACTGGAAGGTACCGCATTCCATGAAGTACATTTCGGTGGCGGCCGGGCAGAGTTCCTTCATGACGTCTTTTGCCTTGGGGCCTTGCAGGGCCAGCAAGGCGCGATCACTCAGCACTTCAAACTCTACATCCGCGCCGGTTTCATCGTCAGCAATAAAGTCGGCGATGATGTCGAAATCCTGATCCTTGCAGGCGGCATTGACCACCAGCATGAAACCTTCGGCTTCCGGACGCGAGACCATCCAGTCATCGAGAATACCGCCCTCTTCATTGAGCAGCAGAGAATACTTCTGCTTGCCCTGGGGCAGGATGGCGAAATCGGTCGGGGTCAGGGCTTCGAGCACGGCGATGGCGCCCTCGCCGGTCAGGCGGGCCTGGCCCATATGGGAGACGTCGAACAGGCCGGCCTCGGCGCGAGTCCACTTGTGCTCGGCCAGCACACCCTCATATTTCACCGGCATACTGTAGCCGGCGAAGGGCACCATCTGGCCGCCGAGCGCGACATGACGGTCGAAAAGCGGGGTGAATTGCAGGGAATCGCTTTGGTTTTCTGACATGGGGGCTCGCAGACGGTTTGATAACGTTCTGCCCCCGCTGTCCTTTTTAGCCTGAGAGATTTGCTCCTTCGGCGAGGGCCTGTAAAGCCCTACTTTCCAGCGTTTTAATGTGTCTTGCGGTCCGTTTGCCTGAGCGTTTCCGGGGCGGTTGCGCCTTCGGCGGTGTGAGCGTCACACTCTCTCCCGCGAGTCCCTTCGCTTGTGCGATAGGCCGGGAAAAGAGTCAAGGCGAAGAGAAAGATTTGCAATAATTTAGCATTGAGTTATTTTACAATTAAGGGTCGAAAAGTGTGGGGGCACAACATGGACAATGAGCAAACCAACTTAACCAACACAGGGCCTATCATACCTGATTACATATCGCTCTTAGACCTCTATAAAATCTATAAAGCTTATCTTGAGCATGAAAATGATCTTCTCAGTCAGAGGACGACCTGGCTGGTGACTTCGCAATCATTTTTTGTCGCTGCTTATACATTTTTTGCAAAACTGCTGGGTGATCTCAAACCGGAATTTACCGCCATATTTCCGATCGGCGAGCTGACACCGTTACTAAAGCATTCAATAGTTATTTTACCACTGGCAGGTTTTGTTCTTCTCCCGGTCATGGGAACACTAGTAGCCATATTTGCCTATCATTCCATTTATTGTGCCTGCATCGCTCAACATACAATCGCAAAGAAATGGGCCTCGGTCAAAAATGCTTATAACCCAAACAATTTACTTCCAGAGATTGCGGGAGGCGGAAACACATTTGCCACCAAAGGCGGGAGTACTTTTGCGGTAATTGCTCCCATTATCCTCATCTGCTTTTGGTTGGGTCTGCTTGTTGCATCCACCACGTATCTAAAGCCAGGTCCATATCTCAATATTGGGTTGGGGCTGATAGCATCCCTTGGTATATTCGCGTTCATTGCGATTTTTCGAGCACGTTTGCATAAAGACAGAAAAAGTTAGATTATCCATGCAACCAATGCACCAGCCAGAAAACCAGCAGCGCCGCAATCCCGATCACCAGTCCCGCCAGAACCAGCATCACCGTCAGACTGGTCAGTTTTTGCGTCAAGGGTATCGGCTCGTAACTATAGGCATCCGCCGGCCAGACCTTGCTTTTCGCCAGCGCTTTCAGCTCACCGACGGTAAAATCACGATAGACCAGACATTTGTCCGGCCACAGCCACCAGAATGGACTAACCTTCTGTTCCGCTGGCGGCTTGACACCATGTATGGCCAGCAGGGTCAGCATATCGTCAATATAGAAGTCAGTCGTGGCGTCGTCATCCAGATCGCCCAGCACATAGGCATCATCGCCCCGTGCCTTGAAGGCGGCCAGGCATTCCGGCGACAGGCGCGTTTCCAGCAGGTCGTACAGACCCTTCTCAAGCGGTTTAACCATTATTGACGATCAGTTTCAAATGGCCCTTTTCGCGTAATTCAGGCGGATCGTAAACCTCCGGACGCGTCACTTTTTCGCTACGGCCGAGGAAACGCTGCTTGTACCTGGCCATCCCAGGCAGAAGCGACGCTTCCAGATGGTGGGTTTCGATCTCGACGCATTGATCAGCGAGGCGTTCGATCTGGCGATTATGATAGCGTCCCGGCGGCGTGACCAGCACCAGTTTTTTCTTCGGAAAACGTTCCTTGAGATAACGCGCCGTGGCGGCGTGATCGCCATCGGCCGTCACCAGGTAGCAGATATCGAACAAATCGTCCTCGGCATCAGCGGCGATCGAGAGCGCCAGATTGACATCACCCTGTTTTTCAACCGAGATCTGCCATTTATGGCCGCAACTGTTGCAGCTATCCAGCGAATGGATGAAGTGCCCCATGCGGCAGATAACTCCCTGCCCTTCCAGCGCCTTGCGATAGTCCTCGTGCCGCTGGAGCTTCGAGCGGCTGGTCGGCGAAAAGGCCGAACACCAGACCACACGCTTGACCACTTCGGATTTCGGCGCGATGGCGCGACCGAGCGCTTTCAGGTTTAGCCATTTGAGATAGGGGCGCTTATAGGCGTCGACGGCGTGGTAGAGATTAAAACCGTCATAATAGAAGGCAGCGCGTTTGCGGAAAAACGGCAAGGACCATCCGCCTCCCGTTCCTGCACTCTTGTCCTTGGACATACTGCCAGCCCACCCATTAACGTCTTGGTAACAATAAACCTCAGTTACGGGCATTTGTCAGCAGGTTTCGGCTTTAAGAAAGCAAGAAACCCCACCACCACGCCTTTCAGGCGCGGTCCCCCTCCCCAACAAGTTGGGGAGGTACAAGAATTATTCTATACCTCCCCGGTTTACCGGGGAGGGGGACCAACACGCTCTTGCGCGTTGGTGGTGGGGGTTCTTACTTAAATCACATCTGTTCCGGGGCGCTAAGGCCCATCAGGTCGAGCCCCAACTCAAGCTGCTTCAGGGTCAGGCTGACCAGCCCGAGGCGCGAGGCCTTGAGCACAGCATCCTCACCCACCAGTACCGGACAATTGGCGTAGAACTTCGAGAAGCCCTGTGCCAGACGATAGACATGATCGGCCAGGATATTCGGTGCGCGCTTGAGATAGGTTTCTTTCAGAGCATTATCGAAGCCGTCAAGCAGCAGCACCAGTTCGCGTTCGGCCGGCTCGGTCACGGTGATTTCACCGGCACCCAGCCCTTGCTCGGCGGCTTTGCGCAGGATCGATTTCATCCGCACCGCCTGATAAAGCAGGTACGGCCCGGTCTTGCCCTCGAAGCTCATGAAGCGGTCGAGATCGAAGATATAGTTGGTCAGGCGGTGATTGCTGAGTTCGGCGAATTTCAACGCCGCCACGGCTACCTTGTGCGCTGTATCGGCAAAGGCGGCTTCGGAAAGCCCCTCGCCCAGACCGGCTTCATGCAGACGCGCATTGGCCTTCTCAACCGCCTGACTGATCAGATCATGCAGCTTGAGCGTACCGCCGTCGCGGGTCTTGAAAGGCTTGCCGTCGGCACCATTGACCGTGCCGTTGGCGGCGTGTTCGAGGTGGCCTTCCTCCGCATATCCAGCGAGATAGGCGGCGCGGAAAACCTGCTCAAAGTGATCAGACTGGCGTTGATCGACAATATAGAGCGTCAGGTCGGGTTGATATTCGGTCTTGCGCTGGACAATGGTGGCCAGATCGGTTGTGCCGTACATCGACGAGCCTTCCGACGAGACGACCAGCAGCGGCGGCACGTCTTTCTTGTCGTCGTCTTTCGCCACCCGTACGATCTGCGCACCCTGGTCGGCTTCAAGCAAACCTTTGGTTTTCAGGTCGGCGATCATACCCTCAATATAAGGGTCGGCGTCGGATTCGCCCTTCCACCAGTCGAAGGTGACGCCAAGCGCCCCATAGTCGCGGATCAGGGCTTCGCGGCTGACCACCACGAAATGCTGCCACAGGGCGCGATAGCCCTTGCGGCCGTGCTGGAGTTCGCGGGTCGCCGCCTTGGCACGATTACGGTACTCTTCGTCTGCCTTGCCCTTGTTTGAGGCGTATGGGTAAAGCCGCTCCAGGTCTTCCAGCGTGACCGGTGCATCTAGCGGATAATCGCCCGCAAAGGTCTCATCGAAATAAGGCAGATCGGGTTGCTCGTCGGAAACCGCCGTAATCAGCAGGCCCATCTGGTAGCCCCAGTCGCCGAAATGAGCATCCCCCATGACCTCGTCACCCAGGAAGCGGAAGATGCGCTTCAGGCTCTCTCCGATCACCGCCGTGCGCAGATGGCCGACGTGCATCGGCTTTGCGACATTGGGGCCACCGAAATCGATAATGATTTTGCGGGTGTTGGCGACCTTCGGCGCACCGAAGCGAGCATCAGTTGCCAGAACATTGGCACGTGCGCTCAGAGCACTTTCTGACAAAATGAAATTGAGGAAGCCGGGACCGGCGATTTCCAATCCTTTCAGGCGTACATCATCGGAAAAATGGCTAACGACCTTGCCGGCCACTTCACGTGGATTGGCCTTGGCGGCTTTCGCCACCGCCAGAGCGCCGTTGCATTGGAAATCGGCCAGATCGGGTCGATCCGAAGCATTCACGCGTCCCGCAGACGCGTCGAAGCCTTCCGCCACAAAGGCAGAGGCCGCGCTATCGCTTAGCTCGGTCTTGAAATCATGGGAATCGACGAAGGCTTCGGTAAAGGCAGGCATAGAGGTATCCGGCTTTAATGCCTCCGAATTCATCTGAATTCGGCAAGCACAAGTGTGCGCCCGAGCTTATGCGAGGAGCCTCGCGGCGCTTGAGCGGAAATATTCCGACCTCTTACGGATTACACCGGACGATGACAAGAAACTTATTGTGCCGGCTTGGTTTCGGTTGGCGTCACGTAACGGAAGTGCTTGCCCTCGCGGTTGAACTCGGCCATCTGCGGCGTCACGTCGAAGCCGATCAGCACTTCGAAATTCGAGCCGGAAACCGTAATATCCTTGCGGGGAATATAGATGCCTTCCAGACGCGTGTTGACATCGACGCGTTGCTGGCCTTCGGCAAAGGTCACCGGCAGTTCAAATTCCTGCTTGGCCAGCACCGTCTTGTCGCGTTCGGTGACAGCAATCCAGTAGTGATAGACATTGGTCTGGCCTTCCGCCTGCGGCCCGCGGCCGAGCGAGAAGCTGACATCCATGCCGACCTGGATCGGATCGGTGCCGGTATAGGCGCATTCCGACTGGATGCCGTTGATTTCGCCGGTCCACATGGCCGCAGAGGTGGTTTGCACGTCGTTCTTGAACTGGTGATAGCGCGCCGCGTCGTAAAGTACCTTGACGTAGGGGCACGGGCCTTCAGCCTTGAGTTTCTTCAGGTTCAGCGAGCGGTTGCCCCACTCCTGGTCCTTCTTTTCACGGTCAGCCGCCGCCTGCTGGTCGTCGTCCGCACCGCCGCCCTGACCACCACGTCCCCCCATCTGGGCAAAGGCCATGCCAGCGGAACCACTGAGACATACACCCAGGCAGACCCCGGCCAGAATACGGCGCATAACAACTGACATAGGCGTGAAGATCCCCAATAGCGAATAAATCTGTGCTGGCGGCATCAGGCGAAGCACACCGGTTGAGATGTGTAGCGCCTTGATATCACTTTTCAAAGGGTTTTATGGAGCACTTGCGGCCAAAGTGCGGCGGAAGACCATCAGGTGTGATATCTGGACAGCCTCCGATTACCAGTGGCGAAATCCGACGAAAAGACTTATGTGAGCCGTATGAATGCCCCTCTTCCTCCCTTGGCCCGCCCCCTGAAAGTTTATCTCGCCACGCCGCGTGGTTTCTGTGCCGGCGTCGATCGCGCCATACAGATCGTCGAGCGCGCGATAGAGCGCTACGGCGCGCCCGTCTATGTGCGCCACGAGATCGTGCACAACAAGCATGTCGTGGACCGGCTGAAGGGACTGGGCGCCGTCTTCGTCAAGGAACTGGACCAGTGCCCGCCGGATCGGCCGGTGGTCTTTTCGGCACACGGCGTGCCGAAATCGGTACCGGCCGACGCGCAAAACCGTCAGATGTTCTATCTCGACGCCACTTGCCCTCTCGTTTCCAAGGTCCACGTCGAAGCCGAGCGCCATCATGATGAGGGCCGCGAAATCATCCTGATCGGTCATGCCGGTCACCCCGAAGTCATCGGCACCATGGGTCAGTTGCCCGAAGGCACGGTGAAACTCATCGAAACGGTCGAGCAGGCGCGTGAATTCACGCCGGCCGATCCGTACAACCTGGCTTTTGTCACCCAGACCACCCTGTCGGTAGACGATACGGCGGAAATCGTTGGTGCCCTGAAGGCACGCTTCCCGCAGATCAAGGTGCCGCACAAGGAAGACATCTGCTACGCCACCACCAACCGCCAGGACGCGGTCAAGCAGGTCTCGGCCGATTGCGACTTGGTGCTGGTGATCGGTTCAGCCAAGTCGTCCAATTCGCAGCGCCTGGTCGAGGTGGCCCTGCGTGCCGGCGCGAAAGCGGCCTATCTCGTCGATGACGCATCGCACGTCGACTGGACCTGGTTCGATGGCGTGAATGTGCTGGGCATTTCTGCAGGCGCCTCGGCACCGGAGAACCTTATCGAGGAACTGGTTGCCGCCGTGGCTGCCCGCTTTGACGCCGAAGTGATCGAGAACAGCGGTATCCGCGAAACCGTTACATTCAAGCTGCCGAAAGCGGTCGCCTGAGGATGGTCGAACGCACACACGTCACCCTCTACACAGACGGCGCCTGCAAAGGGAATCCCGGCCCGGGCGGCTGGGGCTGCATCCTCATGTCAGGCCTGCACGAGAAGGAACTCTACGGCTACGATCCACGGACGACCAATAACCGCATGGAACTGATGGCGGCCATCGCCGGGCTCGAAGCGCTTAAAAAGCCCTGCGACGTCAAGCTCTATATCGACAGCCAGTATGTGCTGAAAGGCATGACGGAGTGGATCAGGGGCTGGAAGGCACGCGGCTGGAAGACCGCCGACAAGAAGCCGGTGAAGAACGACGACCTGTGGATCCGGCTCGATGCCGCCGCGAAACCGCACAAGATCAAGTGGATATGGGTCAAGGGCCATGCCGGCAACGAGATGAATGAACGCGCCGACCAGCTGGCCAACAAGGGCATCGAGGAAGCCCGCGCCTGATTATATTTTCTTTTCTTTAACCTCTGTTAGCCCTGCCGTGGCAAAATACGCGTGACAGAATGTCGCCGGATGCAAACCGAGGTTCAGGAATGAACTCCATAAACACCAATATTGGGGCCATGATCGCCCTGCAGAATCTGAATGCGATCAACAAGGATCTCCAGACGACGCAGAACCGTATCTCCACGGGCCTGAAAGTCGGGAGCGCCAAGGATGACGGCGCCACCTGGGCCATCGCGCAGAAGCAGCGCTCGACCGTATCATCACTCGATGCTGTGAAGGAATCCCTGTCGCGCAATTCATCCGTGATCGATGTAGCGCTTACGGCAGGCGAATCCATATCGGATCTCCTTAGCCAGCTGCGGGACAAGGCGCTGGAGGCCTCGGACACCTCGCTCGATTCCACCGCCCGTAACGCCCTGAAAAACGATTTCGTCGCTATCCGCGACCAGATCACCAAGACTCTGGCCAATGCCGGCTTCAACGGCATCAACCTGCTCAATGGCTCCAAAACATCCATCGCCGCCCTGGCTAATGCGGAGGGCACCAGCCGCCTCACCGTGGCAGCGCAGAACATGTCGCTCGGCGGCTCGATCGTGACCCTGGCCGCGAATGCCGATTTCTCGACGGCCAGTTCGGCGGCCAGCCTGCTGTCATCGCTAGATTCCTCGATCAATAACGTATCGGCGGCCCTGGCCCGGCTCGGCACCTCGTCGAAATCGCTCGATACCCACCTGACTTTTATCGGCAAGCTTCAGGATACGATCACCGCCGGGATCGGCAATCTGGTCGATGCTGACCTGGCGAAAGAAAGTGCCAGACTGCAATCTTTACAGGTCAGACAGCAACTGGCCATCCAGATGCTGTCCATTTCGGCGCAGTCCCAGTTGTGGGTGCTCGGCCTCTTCCGTCAGTCCTGAACAACCTAGTCGAAATCGAAGATATCGCCGAAGTCGAAGCCCTTCTTTTTCTTCCTGGGCGCATAGGTAAAATCACGCCCTTCGTAACGGTGCTTATCGTCATCATCACGTCGGATACGCGGCTGAGCCGGCGGCGGAAGGGGAATATCCCTATCATCGCGTGACAAGGCAATCAGCTTTTCCAGCTCTCCGCGATCCAGCCAGACCCCCTGACATTGGGTGCAGATATCGATCAGTATGCCTTCCCGGATGACTTCACGGAAAGAACCCTGGCAAACGGGACAGATCAAGGCCGGCATGGGCGCTCCTCTAACTTAGCTCACGCTCCTGACATGGAACTGTAAAAGACAAAGTCAATGCCCTGCCGCCAGATCGCATCTGAAACGCTGCCAGTTGCGGACATAATGCGCCGCCGAATGAGTCAGCTTACCGATCTGTTCCGTAGTCAGGTTGCGCGCCACCCGCGCCGGCTGGCCGATCAGCAGTACGCCATCGGGATATTCCTTGCCTTCCGGCACCAGTGCGCCGGCACCAACAATTGTATTTCTGCCGATTCTGGCTCGCGCCAGGATCACAGCGCCGATACCGATCAGGCTGTTGTCCCCGATCTCACAGCTATGGATCATCGCCTTGTGGCCTACCGTCACATCATTGCCAATCGTCAGCGGCAGGCCGTCATCGGAATGCAGCACGGCGCCATCCTGGATATTGCTTCGCGCACCGATTGTGATGGGATCATTATCACCGCGCACCACGGCGCAGAACCAGATACTGGCGTCCTCCCCCAGGGTGACATCGCCAATAATATCGGCCGACGGCGCGACCCAGTAGCGATCTTCCGCCGGAAACTTTGGCGCCTTTGCGCCCAGTGTGTAAATCGCCATTTCCGCCTCAATTTTAGATTGGTTCTTTATGACGCATTTGCGAAATTATGAAAGTGAACGGCGCAATTAAGATATCGCTAACCATCCTCAGCGAATCTGATAGCGTCGTTACAGGAAGGGGAATCAGTGCTCCCTTTCTCAAGTCCGGCATCACACTTGAGGTTTAGCCTTAGAGGTAACAGTGGCAATTCGGGTTGCGTTTTCGTCCCTTGCTTCTCCTCCACCGCCCCATGGCGATGACGGTCCTTCGGGCTGTTGCCGAATTTCCATCCCCCAGTATGCATCTCTACCGCAAAGGCGAGCCACTTATGGCGTCGCCTTTTTTCATGTTCTTTTTTAAGGAGCCCACCATGACCAAGCGAGCCGCCAAACGTTTTATGCGCGAAGGCAATCTGGATGCGGAGCAATTCGCGCCGGATACAAAAGTGCGCCGGCTGAATGTTCATGGCGCCGGCGTCAACGGCGGCTGGTCACCAAGTGGGCCCGCCAATGAAGACCGTGACCAGTCCTACGTCAAAACCATCAAGCCAAAATCCGAAGGTCAGGCCGCGCTGATGGCTGCCATCGACGAGAAAAATCTCGTCCTGGCGCTGGGCCCCGCAGGCACCGGCAAGACCTATCTCGCCATCGCCAAGGCCGTGGAGGCTCTGGAAGCCGGCAAGGTCGGCCGCATCGTGCTTTCCCGCCCCGCCGTAGAGGCCGGCGAATCGATCGGCTTCCTGCCGGGCGACATGGAAGACAAGCTGGCCCCCTACCTGCGCCCGCTCTACGACGCCCTCACCGACCGCCTCAGTATGAAGCGCGTCAAGGCGCTGATGGCGGAAGGGCTGATCGAAATCGCGCCGGTCGGCTACATGCGCGGGCGTACCCTCAACAATGCCTTCGTGGTGATCGACGAAGCGCAGAACTGCACCTACGTCCAGCTCAAGATGCTGCTGACCCGCCTGGGCTGGAACTCGACCATGGTCGTTACCGGCGATCCGGCGCAAAGCGACCTCCTTCCCGGCATTTCCGGCCTGGCCGATGTGGCCGACAAGTTCGAGGCGGTGGAAACCATCCAGGTGGTTCGCCTTAAGGACAAGGACATCGTGCGCCATCCGCTGGTGGCGCAGATGCTGGGCGTGCTGTAGGCGCAGCGATCACGTCCGGGGAAGAAACGGCGAGCCTTAAGGCTCGCCGTTTTGTTTGACTGAACGATGCAAAAATGGCGGCAGGTAAACCTGCCGCCACATCTGTACCCAATCAAAGCCTGGATCAGAACTTCTTGGAGATATCGAAGAAGTACTGACGGCCGTACAAGTCATAGCCCGAATATAACGGCGCATTACCGATACGATCGAACAGACGCGCTGTCGCCGAAACCATAGGCGGCTGGGCGTCTCCAACATTGCGGATACCCGCGACTGCCGTCCAGCCATTATCTGAGTTGTAAGTCACAGAAATGTTGTGCAGATAGTAATCGTCGGTCCAGTACACGTACGGATCAACACCGCGGACCGTATCTTCAGCCTCCGGAGTACTGGAGTCTGTTGCCCCGATCCAATCCAGACCATAACGGACGCTCCAGTTATGATAGGAGACCGAAACATCCAGGTTGCCGCTATAGGACGGATAGGTCACCAGGTTGTTATAGTCCATAAGATCATCGGTCAGCAACAAGGCTTGGCCCTGCTCGGTGAACTGGGTAACCGAAGCATCGACACGAGCTGAAACATCGCCGAATCTTTGGGTCCAGCGGAAGTCATAATCATACCCCTTGGCCGTTTGACGCGCCACATTGACGTAACCGTCCTGAATGGTGAGTTCGCCCGTGCCGGCATCACGCGATACATAGTTGCAATAGGATCCGGCGGCGCGGAACCCCGGTGCATCATAGCAAAGATCCAGCAGGTTCAGGCCAAGTTGCGTTACACCATTGTTGATTTCAATGTCGAAACGATCAACGGCGAAGTTAAACTTACCCAGATAAGAGGGCAGGAAGTCCGGTTTAAAGATAAAGCCGATCGTGGTGTTATCAGAGGTTTCCGGACGCAATCCTGACCCCGCACCACCCTGGCTGATATCGACAACAGAGTTCTTTTGAACGAAATCTCCGTTCGCGTCCAGCAGGGCCGGATTGAGTTCCGCCGCACAGTTGGCCTGACGCGCAGCAGTGGCATGCGGCTGTGCTGACAATACATAGCAAGGATCATAATCTTGCGCGTAATAGCCGGTGGTCGCCCCCTGGAACAATTCATACAGAGCAGGTGCGCGGAAGGATGTGCCTTTGGAGCCGCGGAGCGTCAGCCAGCTGAATGGCGCCCAGACGAGACCGACCTTATAGGTATCGGCGGAACCCGACCGATCATCGTCGGTATAACGTGCCGCCAGTTCCAGCGACAGTTCCTTGGCCAGCGGCAGATTCTTCAGGACCGGCACATTAAGTTCGCCGTACGCCTCAGTGACCCCGTCATGACCAATTGTAGGTGCGGCTGTCGAATAGTTAAGCAGGTTGCCGTTTATGCTGTTGATGTCGGGCTCATCGTCAATCTCGGCATAGCGGTGTTCAATGCCGAAAGCTGCCTGGACTTCACCGGCAGGAAGCTTGAAGAGCGGTCCGTTTACGTTAGCTGTAACACTGATTTCTCTGAACTTGCTGGTCGATTGAGTCGGGAGGAAAACATAATTCACCCAATCAGCCGGCAGCTTGCCGGCTATGGTATCCGGAGTCAGCATCGGCGCGGAAACGCAACCTGAGCCGGGCGCATTGACGCATCCATGAAGGGATGCATTCATGCGATCCATGAAAAATTGCTGCGTGCTGTACGAGGCGTCGGAGTCCGAGTACTGGACATAAGCGTCATACTGCCAGTCCTGCAGGTACAGGGGCAGGAAATCCCCGCGTATACCACCAGTCGCCTTGGTGAAGTTGACTTCCTGACGAGCGGTACTGTTGCCAAAGCCGATAAAGGCGCGGGCCTGAACAGCTTCCGGGAACAATGTACTAAATCCCGCGCCACCGACCGGGCTGGGAATAGCCGCGATGTCAGCAGGAATGAGCGGGCTGCCAACCGGATAATCCAGAGACAACTGGCGATAATCCGTCTGTTCGGATTTACGCTTGTTATACAGCAACTCGCCGTAGATTTCCGAATTGGCGAAATTCGGCAGTTTATAACTGGCTTGCAGGAATCCAGTGTAGTTTTTCGTGGGCGAAAGAATGTCCTGGTTCAGCATCCGCGGATCGAATGTGTCACGCGCATTGATATCAATACCGGAGCCACCTACGCCTTCATATCCGGGCAGTCCCGTTGTAACGGAACTGTTGGGGCGCCAGCGCGTGAACTGCGTGCCGGCAACACCTGCTCCCGGAACACCACCAAAGGCCGCAGTCCCCAGCGTATTGATGGTCACGCCGGAATCGCCACTGCCCGTTACCGGGTAGCATTTGGCTTTCCCCGTGGTCGGATCGATAGAATCGAGCAGATCACCGGTTGACGGATCTCGGAAGTAATCGATCTGGCATTTCGTCCAGTCACGATCGGCATATTTCACAGCCGTCTGATCGTAATATTCCAGCGATCCCTGAATATTGAAGTTGCCTGAGGTTTTGCCACCAACCAGCGAAACGCGGCTTTGCGTCCCGCCCTTTGCTTCGGGAACGCTGCCTTGGACTTCCATGGACAGGCCGTCCACTTTACGCGTAACAATATTGATCACGCCGCCAATAGCATCAGATCCATAGATGGCTGAGGCGCCGTCACGCAGGATTTCGACATTGCCAATAAGCGCGTTCGGCAAGGTGTTAAGATCAGCAGCACCGATTGATCCGCCTGAGCCCGCCGGACTGACGCGACGACCATTTATCAGCACGAGGGTACGGTTTGGGCCAAGACCACGCAGACCGACAGTATTGGCACCTGCACCACCACCAACGATATAATTGCCGTAAGAATTATTAATTTGCGAACTGCCGCCGGTAACGGCCGTGCTTTGCAAAATTTCCGCAGTAGAGGTCAAGCCTGCAGAAACAGCTTCCTTACGCGTAATGACCTCAATCGGTGATGCGGAATTAAATGTGTCCTTACGGATACGCGAACCGACAACGGTAACTGCCGTGACATCGTCAGCGGGTTTGGCTTCGGCTGGTTTAGCAGCGGCATCCGTTGTAGTTGCCGCGTCTTGAGCCATGGCGGGAAAGCCGATGACAAGACTCGTCAGTACCGTACCTGCGAGTAACCACCCTCGCTTTGAATTGGTTGTTGTAGACATTACAAACTCCGATAGTGTCAAATTTTACTATCCGGAACTTATCCAGTCACAGACTTGACGCAATCCATAAAATCCTTCGAATAAGTAAACGAAAGAAAACTGTGACCATCACGCCGCACGAAAAACAGTCTAAAGTAAGAAAATTTTGATATAAAGCAATACATTAAAATAATTTAAATAATTGAAAAACAGCGATATTTATATTTATTTGAAAATATTTCAATATTGCAATAATTAACCCTTTGCATACCGTTTCGTAAGCATTGAAATCATCTTGTGTATTGCAAAATAGAAGAAGGACACATTGGGGATGGATTTTCCAAATGTATCAATGAGAATCAATTTTTCCAGAGCACACAGGCCGTTTTCGTCATCATGGCCCCGCGCACTATAACAAGCGTCCTGCCCGCCACTCCAGGCATTGATTTCCTGTAAACACAGTACAACGCATATAGAAACGGCGGATCATCCGATCCGCCGTTTCTATATGCGTTGTACAAAAAAAGCGGCGAGGTTACCCTCGCCGCTTTCATATTTGTTCTCAGAACTTAGAAGTCCTTTGAAACGTTCAGGTAGAACTGACGACCAATCAGGCCGCTGTAGTACTGGCTGGAGAACGGATAGTTACCCAGACGGCTGGCAGAACCGGCATACGCACCATCACCAATGACAGGCGCATATTTGTTAAGTACGTTGTTGATGCCGGCGATGACATCAAACGACTTGCCGCGATAACGCACTTCCAGATCATGGGTGACAAACGGCGGCACCGAAGCCTTGTAGGTATAGGTGCCAGCAGCGTTACCACCGATCTCACCGTAATAGCCCAGGTTGCTTGCTGCGCCGGTGTAGTTGAAGGTCCAGGCAACCTGCCAATCCTTGTGGGTGAACTTGGTCTGGACATCGCCAACCCAGTTTGGCTGACCGATCAGACCGACATAATCGTCGATCACGGCGCCTTCATACTGCTGGCTCTTGTAGTACTTATACCAGCTGAACTGGGCGTCCGAAGACAGGGTGCCGAAATTGAACTCATGCTCATAGCTGACGGTGAAATCGATACCGGCCGTTTCTTCGGTCGGAATATTGCGATAGCTGCCGTCAATGGTGAGGATTTCGAGATAACGGCTCGAAGTCGGATCAAGATCACGTTCAAACTTGTCACAGAAGCCCGGTTGCGAACGGAACTGGACGCTGCCGTAACAGGCACCGACAACGGCCGCACCATTGGAGCTGATCTGATTGCTGATCTTGGTCTTCCAGACGTCCATGGCGAACTTGAAACCCGTGCTCGGCGGCGTCAGGACGAAGCCCAGCGTCGTGGCGTAAGAAGTTTCAGGCTCCAGATCGCGACCACCGCCCGTGGTGATCAGGGCAGAAGCTCCATTACCTGTGTAATCGCCAGGAACACCGTCGGCAGCGCAATTGGCTCGGATCGTGGCATTGGCGGCATATTCGCCGTCCGCCCCAATTTTGTCGTAATTGATACAAGGATCAACGCTCAACTGACCGAGGAAGCTCGTCTCGTCGTTGAGGAACAGTTCGTAAAGCGCGGGAGCACGGAAGGAGGTGCCTGCAGTGCCGCGGATACGGAAGATATTGTCCAGCGCCCAGTTGAAACCCGCCTTATAGGTCGAGGCGCCGCCGACGCTGTCATAATCGCTGTAACGGCCGGACAGGTTGAGAGTCAGGTCTTCGAACAGGAACTTGCCACGCACAACCGGAATTTCCAGTTCTCCGTAGACTTCTTTCAGCTGATCCGACCCCTTGGTAATACCAGCGGACGTCCGGTTGTACGAGTTGCCTGAGCGTGAGAGCTCGCCCGGAGTGTCATTGATTTCATCCTTGCGGAAGCTGATACCAAAGGCACCGCCCAGAGCGCCGGCAGGCAATTGCATGATATCGCCTGTGGCCGTCGCTTCGGCGGTAAACTGCGAGTAATCGGTCCTGCCGTGGTCGACCGTGAAGTAATAGTCGTATTCGGCCTGGGTCAGTTTGCCGGTCGACTGCGCATCCGGGCTGAACAGGTTCAGAGGTACGCAGCCAGCGGGTGCACCAGCGCCGCATTCATCGATTTCCACGAAATTGTTCTGATCGAAGCCGGTGCCCCAGTTGACACGGTCGGCATAGATCGCCGTGCTGTCATACTTGCCGACACTCTTGGAATAGGACACGTAGGCATCCCAGTTCCACGAAGACAGCGTGCCACGGACACCACCAAGGAAACGGCCGAGGTCAACCTTTTGCTGCGAATCAGACTCGAAGATTGTGATTGGCTGCGCGTAAAGACCATGTGGCCCAAGTCCATAAGCTGCCTGCTCGGCAGGTGTGAACTGAGACGGCAGAATATTAACACTAGAGGACGATGAATAGTATGGGAAAAGCTGAGCCCAATTGCGTTGGGAAGATTTGCGCTCGCCGAACATCAGTTCGGTATATAGCTCAGCACCGTTCAGCCAATCCGGACGCCATTGCCCCTGGGCAAATAGCGAGGCCCGCTTTACCGGAGAAATGGCGGTCGTGTTCAGGGCAGGTGCCGGATTATCGTTTTCCCATACTACCGTTGATGCAGTTCCGTCATATAGGACATAATCATTAAGCGGTCCACTGGTATGACCGGGCGCATAGAAATAGTAGTCGCCACCATTGGAAAGGGGATCGATGATGGCACCGCCCCAGACACCGCTGGCATTATAGCACTTGTATTGACCGGTACGTGGATCGATACGGTCGGCACGCGAACCGTCAGCCGTGCTGTAACGCATCAACTGCGGACAGGCCAGGCCCGGACGATCAGCATAGGTCAGCTCTTTCTGCTCAAAGTACTCGCCCGAGATCAGGATGCCACCCTTGTCGAAGGTCTTGCCGTACATGGCCGAGGCCGTGTAGCTGTCGGCGCCGTTCTTCTCGGATTTCAGGCCAGAGGCTTTGATGCGGAAACCGTCGAAATTCTTGGTGGTGATGATATTGACGACGCCGGCCACGGCATCGGAGCCGTAGATTGACGACGCGCCGTCCTTGAGGATTTCGTAACGCGATACCATCGATTGCGGGATGAAGTTCAGGTCGACCGGACCAACCGTGCCGCCGACGCCAGCAGGCGGCATACGACGACCATTGATCAGCACCAGAGTGCGCTGGGCGCCGAGGCCGCGCAGTGACAGCGTGTTGATACCAGCACCACCATCAACGACATAGCCAGTGAAGGTATTGTTGATCTGGCCGGAACCCGAAGCGATCGAGGAGCTTTGCAGAATATGTGCAGCGTCGATCATGCCGGACATGCTCGACTTTTCAGCCGTGATGACCTGAACCGGTGCCGCGGAATTGAATTCCGATTTGCGAATGCGCGAACCGGTAACAACGATTTCGGTTGCGGTATCATTAGCCGGGTCGGCTTCTGGTGCAGCAGGCGTTGCCGTCGTATTTTCAGCAGGTGGCGTCGTTTCTTGTGCGACCGCAGGCAGCCCCACAGCCAGCGTGGTCAAAATTGTGCCCGCAAGCAACCATTTGCGCGTCAAATTTGTCGATTTCGACATGAAAAACTCCATTATGTGGTCCCCCGGACTTAACTCGACACTATCCCGTCACATTTTCGACGCAATAACAAAATGGTTGCATCCCCAACTTAAACACATATGTGTGACGACTTTGTCGCACCTGCACAAAAGGAAGGCTCCACAAATTATTGTGGAGCCTTATTACATTACAATAAGTTCATGCTCCCGACTGCTTAATACCTAGTTAATCAGGCCGCATTTAGGGCTTTTCAGGAAATCTTCCATCAGCTTCAGGCTTTGTTGCTGCCATTCAACATGCCATGGCAACGTATGCCACATGCCCTTTATTTCCGTATACTGAACATCCTTACCCGCCGATTTCATCCCCGTGTAGAACATGCGGGAATGATCAGTATCGGCCTGGCGGTCATGATCACCATGGAAGAGCAGAATCGGGATATTGCCGCTGCCGACATTTTTCAGCGGGTCCATGCCATCGACCGTATGCCCCTGGATATCGCGTTGAACATGACTGCCGCCCCACAGGTTGCCGATTCGCTGCAAGCTGGAAACACCCGCACCGGCGATTGCGCATTTATACGGACTATTCGGACGGACACTGGCCGCAATAGCGGCAAAACCACCATAGGAATAGCCCATGATCGCCAGGCGTTTCGGATCGGCGACACCACGTGACACCATGTAAGCGGCGGCATCATCGTTATCATCGGACATCTTTTTGCCCCACTCCTTGTCGCCGGCTTTCCAAAGCTTGTCACCCCAGCCTTCGGAGCCCCGATACTGCGGCTGGATGACGGCGATGCCGCGCGTGGCGAAAAACTGTGGCCAGCCGGTCATGTCCCAGGTCTGTTCATCACGCGCCCACGGCCCTCCGTGAGGCAAAACAATGAGAGGCACAGCCCCCTGGTCAGGCGTCCAGCCGGCGGGGTATGTAATGAAAGCAGGGATTTCCAATCCGTCTCGTGCTTTGTAAGTCACGAATTCCGGCTTACCCAGGGTTTTGGGATCAATCCAGGGCTTTGCGCCGCCCAACGGTTGCAGCTTGCTATCCTTGTAAAGATAATATTGCGGCGGAAAATCTGGCGCTTCGACCTCGACGACAGCTGTTTGGTAGGTATCGCGGTTGATGGTCAGGTGTACATTCTTGCCGGGGAAACTGGCTTCAATCGCTTTCTGCGCTGCTGTCCATTTCGGATCAAGATAGCTGACAATGGTATCTGGCCCTTCAACCGCCACGGCAAAGATATCGGTCTTTTTGTTCGCCCGGTCGATGGCGAAACTAACCTTGTTGATGTCATACTTCTCGTTGGCGAACAGCGGGTCGGACGAGAACTTCTGCGCCTTGATATCATAATCATAAATAGCACTGTGATCGCCGTTGATATTGGTCGAAATCACCAGTTGGTTCGGATCGGTGTCGAAGCCCAGGATGGTAATATTCTTGCGCTCCGCCACTTTGTAGCTCAACGGCGCATGATAGACCCACTGACCGGTCGCCTTATCCTTGATATAGACCTTGTACCAGTATTCACCACCGACATTGTCGATCTGCTCCTTGATCAATGGCTCGCCGGTGTTGAGATCGACACCAGCTGCCGAATAATTGAATTCGGTCGATCCGAGCGCAATGGTCCGTGTTTTGCCGGTTTTTGTGTCGAGTTCGAAAATCTTTTGCGCAAAATCGTCTGGGTTCACCGTCTCCATAAGAATCTTAGTGTCGTCATAGAGGTTGCGGTTGAAAATGGTCGCTGAAATTCCGCGCTCCATCGAATCGCGCACATCCTTGTTGAGCGTGCCCGTCATCTTGAAAGGTTCTTCGATCTTGCGGCCGTCAAGATCGGAATAATAGAGTTTATTCGTGAAGGTTGGCTTGCCATCGCCGCCGGTGATCGGCTGCTCGGTAATGAAATAGATCTTTTCATTGCTGAAGAAATCGACAGCGATAATACGCTGTGTCTTGGACGGTATCCATACCGGCTTCTGGCTGAGATCATCCGTATTCCAGATCGAAATGACGGGCCACTGCTGGTCTTTCACCGCAATCAGGGCAGCGATATGCTTGCCATCCGGCGAAATGGTAACGCCAGTCAGTTCATCGTAACGCGACAGGTCGTCGATCGACAACGGCTTGGCCGGCGGCGTATAGGCGGCATGGGCGATACCAAGGCCACACGCCAGCAGGCCAACCGACAGGGCGGCGACAGCAGTGGATTTCAGCAGGTTTTTAAGGGGATTGAATGATCCGCGTGTCATGAGACAGCACTCCGGTAAATTTTGCAACAAAATGGCCATGACGCAAGGGCGCCGTCAACCCGTTTGTGGCGGATTGACGGCTCTTTTGCGTCACCTTACCAATTTGTAATTGTCGTACCTTTCACCGGATTTTTGTAAAAACCCAGGTTGTTTTGGCCGGCACAACGACATCGAGCTTCCCGGTTTCGTGGGCGACAGGCACGGGGGCGGTTTCTCCCACCACATTCAGGGACTGGACAAACCGTCCCTCCCCGACCGTTGCGGTCAGGCGTTGCGGCGCATCGGACAGGTTAACCAGCACGGCGACCTCATCATCCGGACTGGTGCGTGTGAAGACCAGTGCCCGATCACCGATATGGGATTGCACCGTCATCTCGCCCGTCCCGAAAACCGGATGGTCGCGGTGAAGGGTATAAAGCGCGCGATAATATTCGAGCAGCGAATGTGGATCCCCCGCCTCGATCGCCACGTTATGGCTGGCGACATTGATTGCCACATCTCGGTAAGGCTTGCCCGTGGTGAAGCCGGCCGTGCGCGGATATCCCGTCCAGCTCATCGGAGACCGGATACCCGGATCGTTGAATACCCCGCCATTACTCATGCCGATTTCCTCGCCGTAATATGAAAAGGGTGTCGATGAGGCCAGGATCGAAATGGCCGCCGCTAGCCTGTAATTGGCGATGTCGTTGACTCCGAACTGGTTCATCAGCCGATCCCCGACATAGGCATCGTGGCTTTGCAGGGCCAGCGGCATCAGGTCCCGGTTGGGATTGGCGAGCTGTTTGACAAGCGGCGCCTGGAGCACGCCCTTTTTCGCGCTGTCAATGACCGATCCCTGCACGCCATAAGCAAAGGCGCTGCACGCTTTCACATACATATCGGCGCCTTCGGAGGCCTCGCAGATCATGTAACGGTTGTCATATTCGTCAAGCGTGTCACGGAGCTTTTCCACAATGCCCGGATTGGCGGGATTGTTGAAATAGGCTTTCGGGCCATCCTCGATCAGCATGGTAACGGCATCGAGCCGGAAGCCATCGACGCCCTTATTCATCCAGAAGCGCATGGTGTCCTGAAGATAGCCGATCACCTTCGGGTTCTTCAGGTTCATATCCGGCATGGTGTCGGAGAAGACGCCGTAATAGAGGCCAACTCCGCCCGTTACCGTTTTTGATACCGGCTTCCACGGATCATTGTAGAAGGCACCGCTGACACCACGCATCTTTTCATTGTACCAGCCGGGATTCTTGTCGGCAAAGACATACCAGTCACGATATGGACTGGTTCTGGAAACGGCCGCGTCCTGGAACAGGGCATTGCCGCTACCGGAGTGATTAACCACGAAGTCGAGTATGACGCCGATGCCACGCTTGTGGGCTTCCTGTACGAACCGCTCGAAATCAGCCATGGTGCCGTAGTCGGGATTGACGGCGCGATAATCATTGACCGCATAGCCGTGGTCACCATCTTCGGAAGGCATCATCGGCATCAGCCAGATACCGGTTACGCCGAGATCATGCAGGTAATCGAGTTGCGAGGTCAGGCCATTGAAGTCGCCTATCCCGTCGCCGTCACTGTCCTTGTAGGAGCGGACGAAGATTTCCATGAAGGCGGCGTTGCGGTTCCAATCCTGCGGCAGAGCACTGGCCTTGGCCGTCACCGCCACCGGAGACACGTCAATCTGGCCTGAAATTTCGGCGTGGACGGTGGCTGTGCAGGCAAGGACGGATACGGCGGCGCAAAGCGCCATACGTTTTATGAACATGATCAGCTCCCTGTGTTTTCCGCAGGGTGGCACCTCACCGCGGGCTTGGAAAGCTGAATACGTATACCGGATTTATCGCTCCATGATGCGGACGTCGCGCCAGTTGGGCTGGAATGACCAGATCCTGGCACCACGGGCACTGATCACCAGATGTCGCTCATCACGCCACCGCACAGACAGACGCACGGGCTTGTCGGGATTTGAGGCATCAAAGATCGCCACGGCGGTCCGGCTATTCATCATGCCCTGTACACGCCGCAGGAATACCTCCTGCACCGGCGAGGATCCCACACAGTCCTTGCTGACGATGTCTACCTGGTAACGGCCGGTTGGCGAGAGGATCGTGTCGACGTGATCCTCCGTGCACAGTCCGACGCGTGTACAGCCCGACAGGATCAGGCCACAGATGACAGCAGCAACAAGCCTTAACGTGGCGATGCACATGGCTTTGCGGGCATTGCCCCTCCTGCGCGGACAAAGTTGCCGCAAACGTAAGCTTAACCCGCAAGTCTTAATAATTTTCCACAGGCTGTGGAAAACATGGCGAGCGCTTTTACGATCTCCTTATAACTCGCAGGAAAACACGTATTTTTTCGCAATTCGCCCCGTCGCATCCTCTTGTGGAAAGGGAGCGTCCGCCATGGATATCTATACCTATATCACCCGTGATCACCGCAAGCTGGCCGGTCTTATGGACGACCTGATGTCGATCCGCCTGCCGGCCGTTCGACAGACCCTTTTCGACCAGATCCGCACCGAGCTTTCCGCGCACAGCGACGCCGAGGAGCGCACCTTCTACGCCGCCCTGGAACGCGCCACGCAAACTCAGGCAATGAATGAAAAGCTTGAACATTCCGAGCACGAGCATCATGAGATCAAATCCCTGCTGCACGTTCTCAGCCGGTTGTCGATCAGTACAGAGGAATGGATGGAAAAGTTCGGCGAACTGAAATTCGCCATCGAACATCATGTCGCCAAGGAGGAAGGCGAAATCTTTCCGCGCGCCAAGGAAGTTATCTCACCACTCGACGCCCATAGACTGGCCTTGCAGATGGATGCGCTGAAACTGCAGATTCTGGCAGGTGACGACAACGAGGCCGTTATCTATTTATAGATAGACCGGCGCAGAACGATTGGCAGGACGAAGAGATAGAGTGCCGCGCCGATGATCCAAACCAGCCCGGGAAAGCTGTCGCGTGACAGGAAGTAGATATTGAGCATCAGTACCGGTCCGATGATGGCCGCCAAGCTTTGCAGGCTGGCAATAACGCCCTGAAGCTGCCCCTGGCGGTCTTCATCGACCTGCTTGGAAAGCACCGCCATCAATATGCTCGGTCCTATACCACCAACGCTCAACAGAGGAATCAGCATCCAGACATACGCTCCCTTTGTCGCCAGGCCCAGCGCCACATAACAGGCCATGTCAGCGACTACACCCGTCAGCAAGGCCCATCTTTCACCCAACCGCTTCGTCATCGGTCCGACCAGGAAGGCCTGCGCCAGCGCGTGAAACAGCCCGAAAAGGGTCAGCGACAGTCCGACGGTGATCCCCTGCCAATTATAACGGTTTTCGACATACAGCACCCAGACACTTCCGCCGATTTCACCGATGATCGCAAACAAGCCGCCTGCCACCAGTAAGGCAGAAATACCCTTGAACGCCGTAATACTCGTCAAGGGCGCCAGTGGGTTGAGCTTGTCGGTGCTGTGTTCCGCGGCGCGTGTTTCCGGCAGGACAAACAGGCACAGGAGCAGATTGACCACGGTCAGCGCGGCCGCCAGGGCGAATGGCCACATCAGGCCGGCTTCGCGCAGCAGCCCACCCGCCGCCGGCCCCAGGATGAAGCCAATCCCCATGCAGGCATTCAGTTGCCCGAAACGCTTGGCGCGATCTTCCGGCGTGGAAATATCGGTCAGATAGGCCGTGGCCACCGACATATTGGCCCCGGTGACGCCAGCGATGGCGCGCGCCACAAACAAAATCCACAGAGGCGGCAGGCACGCCATGACGGCATAATTTACCGCCGCGCCGATCAGCGAAATCGTCAGCACCGGCTTGCGACCGATGCGATCGCTCCAGCCGCCCAGCAGAGGAGCGCACAGGAATTGCATCAGCGCGTAAAGCGACAGGAATAGCCCGTAGGCCATTCCTGCATTTTGGCCAACCATCGCACCGGATGCATTAGCCCCGAACAAATCTGGCAGGACAGGCAACACCAGCCCGATGCCCGCCATGTCGAGCGTGACGGTCAGGTAGATGGTAAAAAGCGACAGATGGGATGTTTTCATAAAATTTATCACTGATAAGTTATTTATCGGTGATAAGGAAGTGAGACGTATCAGTCAAGGTTAAAATGAAACTCGACAAATCGGTCATAATCGACGCCGCGCTCGACCTGCTCAATGAGGTGGGCATCGACGCCCTCTCCACACGCGCCCTGGCTCAGAAGCTCGGCGTCCAGCAACCGGCGCTCTACTGGCACTTCAAGAACAAGCGCGCCCTGCTCGATGCCCTGAACGCCGCCATTCAGGCGCGCCACGACACTTTTGCCCCCCTGCCGGAAGAAACCTGGCAGTCGTTCTTCCGCCGTAACATGGTCACCTTCCGGCAAGCGCTATTGAGTGTGCGCGACGGCGCGCGCCTGCACGCCGGCACCGAGGCCGAACCGGATCATGTGGAGCAGATAGAAGCCCTTATGGCCTTCATGGTGAAGCAGAAGATTGAACCGGCCGACGCCATGGGCCTGAGTATCGCCACCAGTCGTTATGTGGTTGGCTGTGTGCTGGAGGAGCAGAGCGAGCCCCCTTCCCCCGAACAAATCGCCGCGCTGGACGCCCGCGCGCAGGCCTTTCCTCATGTGGCGGCAGCCCTTGCCAGTTACCGCAACAACAGTCCGGAAGCGCACTTTCTGACCGGGCTGGACCTGCTGATCGCCGGTTTCGAGGCCAGACACTCTGCCAATCATGACTAGGCTTCCGCCGGCTTCGCAAACATTTTTGCCAGCGCCCAGTAACTGATAGCAGCGATAAAAAAGGCTGGCAGGGTGGCGCCTATCGCCGGCAGGAAACTGAGGAAATAGTAATAGGTGGCCACGCCCGTTGCCCAGGCCGCGAAGGCACTGAGATGGACGCCTCCTGTGAAGCCATAAACGCCGGAAATACGAATAAGGTCAGTCTCCACGATCCGGCGTTTGCGGATCAGGAAGTGATCGACCAGCAGCACACCATAAAGCGGCGTGAAAACGGAGCCGATCATGTAGAGGAAACTCATAAACTCGGCCATCGGCACGAATAGGGCAATCAGGGTGCATAGCGCACCAAAGCCGATCACCAGATGGCGGATACGGAAATGCAGCAGGCTTCCCAGCGAAGTGGCCGCCGAGAAGATATCGGCAAAGACATTGTCGGTTTCGTCGATCAGGATCAGCAACAGGGCCAACCCGCCGCCGGTGGTCGCCAGTGCGGACAACAGCAATTGATCGGGATTGCCGGCCGCCACCAGGGCATAGGCAGCGCCGAGCGCGAAGAACCAGATATTGGCCAGCAGGTAGCCGAGGGTTGAGCCCTTGAAAACCGCGCCGGGCGATTTGCCGAAGCGCGCATAGTCGGCGATCAGAGGCAGCCACGACAAAGGCATGGCGATCACCAGATCGATTCCACCGCCGAGCGACAGGGAACCATCCCCCTTGCGCGCAAAGGCCTCCACCAGATTATGATCGGCCAGCAGGGCGTAGGTCATCCAGGCGGCACCGGCCAGCAGCAGCCAGATGCCCCAGTGGCGCAGGAAGCGGCGGATAAAGCTGAGCGGTCCCAGGAAGGCCAGCCCTGTCGCCGCCGCGCCGAAGACCAGGGTCCACAGAATAGGCCATGTGAAATGGAAGGTGTTGGTCGAGAGCGTATTGGCGGCGTCGCGCATGGCGATGATCTCGAACGCCCCCCAGCCGACAAGCTGGATGACATTGAGAATGGCCGCTACGGATGCGCCGCGCACGCCGAGCGTCGGCCGCAGCGCCCCCATGGTGGAAAGACCGGTATCGGCCCCGACCACGCCGGCCAGGCCAAGGAAAACCGCACCGGCCGTGCTGCCGATGACGATGGCCAGCAATCCTTCGGTCAGCGACAGGCCGGGCACCAGATAGGCGCCGGCCTGCAGGACCAGCAGCCCGATACCCAATGAGAACCACAGGGAAAAGGCATCGCGCAGTGTCAGGCTACGCTTTTCCACCGGCACCGGCACAAGCGGGTTATAGGCATCCTGGTCGGAAATATCTGTCATAAGGGCAAGCTTCTGGAATCAGGGGAAGCTCATCCATAACAGAGCACGCAAGTTCCGCCTATCTGTTCCCCCCGATCAGGTCACCCAGGCCGCCGAGCACCGAACCCTCACCGCGATTTGGGCCCGCGCCGCCGATCGCCGCGCCGATACGCCCGGCAAGGCGCGCGAACGGCAGGGACTGTACCCAAACCTTGCCCGGGCCGGTCAGCTGCGCAAAAAACACCCCTTCTCCGCCGAAAACCATCGACTTGACCCCACCGGCCTGGATCAGGTCGAAATCGACCGTATGGGTGAAGGCCGCCACGCAACCGGTATCGACATGCAATTGCTCCCCGGCCTTGAGTTCGCGCTCGATCACCATGCCGCCGAACTGGACAAACACCCAGCCGTCGCCTTCAAGTTTCTGCATGATGAAGCCCTCGCCACCGAACAGGCCGGTCATGATGCGCTTCTGAAAAGCGATGCCGAGTGACACGCCTTTCGCGGCGCAGAGAAACGCGTCCTTCTGGCAGATCAGCCGACCGCCGACATCCGACAGCTTGATCGGCACGATGGCACCAGGTACCGGCGCCGAGAAGGCGACACGCGCCTTGCCATGACCATTATGCGTGAAGACCGTGGTGAACAGGCTCTCGCCGGTAATCAAGCGTTTGCCGGCGCCGAGAAGCGCGCCCATGAAACCTCCGCCCTGCGCACCGGAACCATCGCCGAACACCGTCGTCATGCCGACACTGGCATCCTTCCACACCATACCACCAGCTTCGGCGATAGCGCTTTCGCCCGGATCAAGCTCGATCTCGACGAACTGCAATTCCTGGCCCTTGATTTCAAAATCGATATCATCGGCGATGCCGGACTGGCGGTGATGGGTGACGGGAACGGACGGCAGCATGGAGACCTCTCTGGTGATTGCTCCCGAAGATGTAGCGATACCACGGCGGATGTGAAGGGACTTTGCAAAAGGAAGTGTGTATGCACGACACTTCGTTGTAAACCTTGCCGAAACGCCGTCCTTGAAGTAGGTTTCCAGCAGTGTTCAGAAAACACGCCTTTCGGGACATTTACGTCATTTCGGACCGGTGAAAACCGGGCGGGCGGGGAAGTTATGCCAATGATTTCGAGTTCCAGATTAACTCTGGTCCTGATTATGCTGTCGTTTGCGTGTGCCTTTCTCTCGGCCTGCGGGAATACCCATAGCCCGCCGGAAGATGTGGCCCGGAATCCCGCCTCCGGCATGGCCTTTGCCCGCGCCACACTCGGCAAGATGCCCGACTCCTCCCGGCAGGCCTTCAAGGACAAGCTCAAGGTGGAAAGCGCACGACTTGCTGCCGAACTGAAGACCATTCTGACCTCAGAACCGTCCGGTCAGCTCGCCCGGCTGGCGGTATACGCGCAGGCCCGCAAAGCCAATCTCCAGGAACTGAAACGCCGGATATCCATTGAGAACGGGCTCCTGGCGCAAATCGACCCGGAACATAGCGATTTCAGCGGGACTGACCCCAACAGCGCCCTGACCCACGCGCAGGAGATAACCACCCATCGCACAGTTATCGCCCAGGCGGTGCTGATGGCCGGTGTCGAACAAAAATTCCTGCGCCGCGCCATCTCGGCCAACCCGGTGCTGCAGGAGGCCAGCCAGCGTCAGGACGATGCAAGCCCTTCGGGAAACGCCGGCACCATTGCCTATTATATCGACGAAATGAAGAAGGAACCTTGTCTTTTCATTTCACCCGAAGCCGGGAAACCCGCCCCAATCTCCATCCGTGGCATCGAACTCGGCATGAACCGCCGCAAGGTGCTCGACACCCTGTGCGCCTCGGAAAACGGCGAAGTCCGCATCAAGGCCCAGGCAGTCGGCCAGACCTACAGCCTGGACAGCATTCGGGTGGGCGCCCAGCTTCTCGCCTGGGAGGCCTACAGGAAAGGCACCGCCGCCTACAGCCCGGATTTCATGGGCGTCAACGCCTGGCTGGCCAATCCCGAAAACAGCGCAGAGATCCGGTCAATGGTCCGGCCCTATCTGAAAACCACCCGTTTCTGCCTGCATTGCGATGCGGGTGAAAGCAATAATATTCTGAGTGTCGAATATGCGCCCGAAGGCACGGTAGCGGCGATCGTGCGTTCACAAAGATTTACCGACAATGCGGCGCTGGATGCCAATGGCCGCGCCCTGCCGGTGGATCGCGCCAGCCCACAACCGATGAATGTTGTCCTTGATCCATTGCGCAACCAGTACGGCACACCGTCCTTCATTTTCCGCAATATGGTGGCTTGGGTGTATCCCGACAGCCAGACCGCCCTGCAGCCCGAAACCTGGTCCGTAAAGCCTTCGTCTGATGGCGTGTCGATGCGTGTCGGATTGAACAATAACGACTTCAGCATCCTGCCCCCGTCCGATGCCGGCACACCCGGCTTTATGGCGGTCTACAAGGCGCTGATGGCCAGGCCAACTCCTGCGACTTACTGCGTGTCCAAATATGCCTATGACGGCCTGGACAACAACTGGCCGCTGAAAGCCATCTATGCCGACCGCTTCGGTGCCCGCTCCTACGATCCCGCCGCGGCCGCTCCCGGCGAAACCGACCACTGCGGCGTGATCGTCTACGCCGTGATGGATGTGACTGCCGGCGACAATCACGACGTCTATATTACAGACAGCACGCCGGTTTATGGGCTTACGGTTTCGATCGTAAATACCAGCCGCCTGGCGGATGTGCATAAGCGTGAGGCCCAGACGGTCATCGACCGCATGAAGGCACTCGCCGCCTCTCCCACAGCGAAGCCGGTCGAACTGCGCCGCTGAACTTTTCCGGCTTGACCGCCCGGACTTTCCGCCTATGCTCCCCTCGTTCACCGGAGTGTCCGCAGGCTTATGCGGGCTGAGACCGGGCACTTGATGCTGTGCCCTAAAACCGCCGAACCTGATCCGGGTCATGCCGGCGAAGGGAGATGACACCTAGAGCCGGCATCCGGACTCCAGCCATACCTGACGCTCATGATCCCTTTGTTTTTTAAGAGGGATGCTCATGAATAAGCCAATCAAAGAACTCAAGCCCATCACGGTCGAAGCGTCGCCTATCCCTGGTTCGCGCAAGGTCTACGAACCCGGCGTCCGTTTTCCGGATGTCCGCGTGCCGTTCCGTGAAGTGGCGCTGCACGAAAGCGCCAATGAGCCACCGGTGACGATCTATGATTCCTCCGGCCCTTATACCGATGCGAATTTCACGCCGGATATTGCCAGGGGCCTGCCGCGCCTGCGCGAACAGTGGATCGTTGATCGCGGCGATGTCGAATATATCGAGGCCCGCGAAGTGAAGCCGGAGGATAACGGCAATGTCTCCGAAGGCGCACTGGCACCGCAATTCCCCAACCTGCCCAAGGTGCTGCGCGCCAGGGACGGCAAGTCTGTCACACAATATGAATATGCCCGCGCCGGCATCATTACGCCGGAAATGGAATATATCGCCATCCGCGAAAACCTGCGCCGCAAGGAGCAGGCTGAGACGAGCCGTGATGGTGAAGATTTCGGCGCGTCGATCCCGGACTATGTTACGCCGGAATTTGTCCGTGACGAAGTGGCGCGCGGCCGGGCCATTATCCCCGCCAATATCAACCACCCCGAAGTCGAGCCGATGATCATCGGACGCAATTTCCTCGTCAAGATCAACGCCAATATCGGCAATTCGGCCGTGACCTCCTCGATGGAGGAAGAGGTCGAAAAGATGGTCTGGGCCATCCGCTGGGGCGCCGATAACGTCATGGACCTCTCCACCGGTCGCAATATCCACAATATCCGCGAATGGATCATCCGCAACTCCCCGGCACCGATCGGCACCGTTCCGATCTATCAGGCGCTGGAGAAGGTCAATGGCGTCGCTGAAGACCTGACCTGGGAGGTCTACCGCGACACCCTGATCGAACAGGCACAGCAAGGCGTCGACTACTTCACCATCCACGCCGGCGTACGCCTGGCCTATGTCCACCTGACAGCCAAACGCGTTACTGGTATCGTGTCGCGCGGCGGTTCGATCATGGCCAAGTGGTGCCTGGCGCATCATAAGGAGAACTTCCTCTATACGCACTTTGAGGAAATCTGTGACATCATGCGCGCCTATGACGTGTCGTTCTCCCTCGGCGACGGCCTGCGTCCCGGCTCGATCGCCGACGCCAATGACGCGGCGCAGTTCGCTGAACTCGATACGCTCGGCGAACTGACAAAGATCGCCTGGGCCAAGGGCGTCCAGGTGATGATCGAAGGCCCCGGTCACGTGCCGATGCACAAGATCAAGGCCAATATGGATAAGCAGCTAAAGACCTGCGGCGAAGCCCCTTTCTATACCTTGGGGCCACTCACCACAGATATCGCGCCGGGCTATGACCATATCACGTCTGGTATCGGCGCGGCCATGATCGGCTGGTTCGGCACCTCCATGCTGTGCTACGTCACGCCGAAGGAACACCTGGGCCTGCCCAATCGTGATGACGTCAAGACCGGCGTGATCACCTACAAGATTTCGGCTCACGCCGCCGATCTCGCCAAGGGCCATCCCGGTGCACAGATGTGGGATGACGCCATGAGCCGTGCCCGCTTCGAGTTCCGCTGGCAGGATCAGTTCAATCTGGCACTCGATCCGGAAACCGCCCGCGCCTTCCACGACGAGACCCTGCCGAAGGAAGCCCACAAGACGGCGCACTTCTGCTCGATGTGCGGGCCGAAATTCTGCTCGATGAAGATCAGCCAGGAGGTGCGCGATTATTCCGCCGCCATGACGGATAACGAACGCGCCGACATTGAAAACGGCATGGCGGATATGAGCCAGAAGTTCCGTGCCCTCGGCTCGGAAATCGACATAGCCGTAGCAAAGGGATAGCGTAACGAAAGCACAGTTTCACTTTTGACGCCAAGTGGAACTGTGCCCACTAAATCATCCTTGTAAGCACTACTTATCGACGTTACGACTATTAAAAATTGGGGGGAAACATGACAATCAAGGCCAGCATATCCCTGGTATGGGCAGTTACATCACTAACCTTTATATCGACGGCACAAGCACAGCCTGGCTTTGATCCCCAGACAGAGGTCAAAGCCATTGCCGATACCTACCTTATGCCCGCTGGCAAGGATGCGCAGGATGCTATTAATCTGGCATCCAGCGACCCAGAAAAAGCCTGCAATCTGGCGAAACACGCTTCGCTTTCAGTTATTACGGCTGATCAGCAACTTACAAGCCTTCATGACAAGCTTGTCCAGAACGGCTACGACCCGGCCACTCTGCAACCTATGCAGGATAAGGCTAAGGCCAGTATCCAGCAAATGACGGTACTCTCGCAAGCCATATGCAGCGGCGAAATAGCGAGTGTGCAATCCGCGCCCGGTACGCGGGATATGACACAAAAGATCGGGGGCTATATGAGCGCCTATACAGATGATGTCTCGGTCATTTTAAAAGCTCAAGAGGCAAATGATATAACAACAATCTGCGCTCGCGCTCATGACGGCGACACTCAATTACGAGATCTCAGCGCATATCTGGACGATCTACGCAAGACGACACCTTTCTCCCAAGCAGACCTTACGGCTTTGGATAGCCTGAATGAAAAGATTGCGGGCTTCAAAGCAGAGAACGATGCACGGCTTGTGAAGTGTCAGTAGGATATATAAACGGGTTCCACGCCGCATAGTTGCGGTCGCAACTTGTAATTTCCCCTGATAGCGTCTATATAGCTATTATCAACGCCGATATCTCCGGCGGCGCATAGGCTTCCGGCCTTCACGCCCGGATTGAGTTTTCTCACATTATCCCCGTCGATCGCCGCAGATTTATAAGCGGTGCATCCGGCTATTGAATTTCCAATTGCCTAACAAGAACTGACCGCCGGAAACGTCCAATGGATGAAACCGCCGGCAAAGGATTATTATGTATACCCAAACCAAACCCCAACCGGCGCATATGCGCCCTGATCTGCATCTTATCGCCCGCAAGGCGGACCGCATCGCCCTCCCCGTCGGTTTCAGCCGTCGTGAGTTGCAGCGCCTCGTCGCCGACATGATCGACTAAGACCGTTACGCACGGCGGCGGCCGTGGCTGCGCGGATGCAGGATCATCAGTATGCGCGGCGCTTCCGGATTATGCGACAGGGGTGACCCGCATTCGGCATAGAGCCACTCTCCCACGGCAAAGATGAGCGGCTTTAGTCGCTTGCGGATCACTAGTTGCGGACGCAGATCGCCCTCAAGCTCCACCCAGCAGCAATCGATAAGCTTATCCATATTCAACTCACCTAGGTACGGCAATTTTCCGGCCGGCCTGCACGCAAAACCCGCCTTCTGGTGAGTCAGTCAATCATGTTCAATGTTTGTTCTGAAATCCGCCCGACTGTCAATTCATAAATCCGACCCACGGTCGGATCATCTCCTGGATTAGGCATGGCTTTCTTATGCCGCCATGCGCTTTCCTGACACTATGGCACGCAAATCTTCCTACCTGAACCCCTTCTCACTGTGGACCGACCTGGCCATGCAGACCACCGGCATGATGCTGGCCTCGGCCGAGGTTATCGGTCACAGGACCACACGCATGGCGCAGGCCTCGATCCCGCCCAACGCAAAGGATGCTGCCGAATTCACCCTGATGGGTCAGGAGAAGATGGAGGCCGCCACGGAATCAATGCAGGCCGCAGTCCTGTCAATGATGGCTTTCAGTCCATTCGCGGCGATGAAGATGTTCAACGAGATGTCGGCGGTCCACGCCGATCTGTTCAATCTCGCCACCAGTTCCAGCCTGCCTGTGGCGATATCGCGCAATCAGAAATTTGGCCGCTCAATGCGCCGGGCGGCCCACAGTGCGGCCACCCTGTCTGACCAGACCGCCAATGCCGCGCTCGATACACTCAAACCGATTCATTCGCGCGCAACTGCCAATGCCCGGCGGCTGGGAAAACGATAGGCCGCGTGTTGCGATTGGAAGCCGGATGTGATGACGCAAGGTCAGAGAACCTTGCTATGCTTATTGCAACGACAACAAATGCCACGGCCCCGACATGAAGTCCCCTCACGACCACGCCCTGAGGCAGCCCCTCAGCGACCTGATGCACGAACGCACCCTGCCGATCTACAAAACGCCCGTTGCGGTGCGGAGTTGGGTTTACCTGGTCAGCGATGAGGAGCGCCAGGTGGAAACGGCGTGGATCAACGACCTGGAAACCGGTGATCCAAACCGCTGGCGGCTGGCTCAGGCTGATGGCTCAAGCGGCCATATCTGGGAGCGACACGGTGAATTCTCGACCTGGCTGAAATATGATACCGACATTTCCTTATCTGCCGCTACCAAGGCCGATCTTGGCTTCTGCAAGATTCGCACGGCCGATTTCGACTGGCTTACCGGCGCGCCGGGCGAGGTCTTCCGCAGCGTTGAAATCTCCGTCCTGCCCTATGAGCCCAAGCCGGCGCAACTGCAAAAGGTTATCGATCTGACCCAGGCGGTATGCTGCGATGTGTTTGACGGCGCGGCGCGTATCTGGTCGGACTTCCGGATGCATGAGGGCGGCGCCGGTCGCATTTACGTGCAGGACAAAGGGCTGGAGAACGATGAGGCCTCGCGCCTGCTGCAAACCCTGATTGAGATTGGCCACTATCGTAAGCTGGCCCTGCTGGGTTTTCCGGTGGCTCGCAACCTGATGGCCTGGCTAAAGGAGGCCGAGGCCAGGCTGGCGGACCTGACTTCGGACATGGCCAGCCAGAGCGCTTCGCAAGAACAGCTTCTCGAACGCCTGATGGCGCTCTCCGCCGAGGTCGAGGAACGGGTGAATGCCGTCCGTTTCCGTCAGGGCGCGACCGAGGCCTATGCCCGCCTGACTGAAGACCGGCTGGTCTCCCTGCGTGAAACCCGTGTTGCCGGCTTTTCGACCATGCAGGAATTTATCGAGCGCCGCCTGCAACCGGCCATGCGCACCTGCGAGGCGGCCTCGCGCCGGCTGGACGACATCTCGGCGCGTATAGGCCGGGTCAGCGACCTGCTGCGGGCGCGGATTTCAATCTCGCTGGAGGTGCAGAACCAGAGCCTGCTCAAGAGTATGAACGTCCGCGCCAAGCTACAGATGAAGCTGTCCGAACTCGTCGAAGGGCTGTCGATCTTCGCCGTCGGCTACTATATCTTCAGCCTGGTTAAATACATGATCGATCCCCTGCTCGATCCGCATCTGTCGCACCTGCTCTATGGCCCGATCATCGCGGTGATCCTTGTCCTGGCCTGGCTGTTCATCCACCATCGCAAGAAAAGCATCGGCCACTCGGATTTATAAATTCCACCTTCCCCTGCCGTTGCGCAGCCGATAAGGAAGGCGGAAACCTCCGCCTGAGAAATATAAGTCGATGTCCCATCCTGAACTTCTGAACGGTCTTGCTGATGTTGCCGGCAATTACGATGCTGTTTTCTGCGACATATGGGGCGTCATCCATAATGGCCGCCAGCATTTCCCGACCGCCTACGAGGCCTTGCGTGAATTCAAGGCCAAGCACGGGCCGGTCATCCTGATTTCCAATTCGCCACGGCCGCGTGATAATCTGATCGAGCAACTGGCCAGCCTGGGCATCCTTTCCGACGGTTTCTCCGATGTTGTGTCTTCCGGTGACGCCACCCGCGAATATCTGAGAAAGTTCGCGGCTCAGGGCGCCGGCTGGAAACTCGGCCCCGAACGCGACAATGTCATCTACGAAGGCATCGAAATCGATTTGTCCGGTACGCCCGAAACCGCGGCCTTCATTTCCTGCACCGGTCCGTTCGACGACGAGAACGACACGCTTGATCAGTATCAGCATGCCTTTACTCTGGCAGCACAGCGCAAGATCGTCATGATCTGCGCCAATCCGGACAAGGTGGTCCAGCGCGGCGACAAGATCATCATGTGCGCCGGCTCGCTGGCCGATCTCTATGCTTCCCTCGGCGGCCCGGTCATCATGGCCGGCAAACCTTACGCGCCGATCTACGAACTCTGCTACCAGGCATTGGAAAAGATCACCGGCAAGCCGCATGACAAGACACGCATCGTCGCTATCGGTGACGGCCTGCCGACCGACGTGCTGGGCGCCAATGGCCAGGGGCTGGATCTGATCTTCATCGCTGCGGGCATCCACGCCGCCGAAGCCACCGACGCCAGCGGCAAGCTCGATCCGCTCTTGCTCAAGGCAGTGCTCGATACCCAGATGGCCAATGCGAAATATGTGGCCGACTCGCTGCGCTGGACCGCCTAAAGCACCTTACGGTAAACGATAAAGCCGGAACGCTGGGCGATTTGGTCGTACAGCTTCTGCGCTGCGCGGTTGGTCTCATGCGTATGCCAATAGACCCGCGATGTACCAGCCTTTTTAGCTGCCTCGTATACCGCTTCGATCAGGCCGCGGGCGATGCCCTGCCCGCGATATGTTTCCAAGGTAAAGAGGTCCTGCAGGTAGCAGCTCATCTCGATCGCCGAGGTCGAATGATGAAAAAGGTGATGCGCCAGCCCGACGATCACGCCATCCTTTATGGCCACGGTGGCGGACATCGGCTCGGCGGGATCGAGAAAGCGTACCCAGGCCGTCTCCGTAACGATATCCGGCAGCGCCGTCGCGCCCGAGCGGCCATAAAAAGCATTATAGGCCAGCCACAACGGCAACCACTGCGCATAGTCTTCCGGCACAATCGGGCGGATAAGAAAATCAGACATGGTCTGTCATAACACTCCCGGCTGAAAAGCAAAACGCCCGACGGCCGTTCCGGCCATCGAGCGTTTTCACCACCACAAATGTCTTGTCATCAGCGTCTTGCCGCGCTTCGTGACCGCTTTGCTTATTAGTCGAACAGGGCGTCGATATCGTCCTGCGAATTTGTTTTGCCCATGTCTTCCGCAGGGATATCGAACATCGAATCGATATCGGCCTGAGAATTGCTCTCTGCTTCTTTGGCAGCTTCCGGAGCGGCAGCCTGGGGCGCTGGTTTCGGTGCCTGAGCGGGCACAGCTGCCACGGGAGCTGGTTTCGGCGCAGGGGCCGGGGCTGGTTTTGGTTCCGGTGCTTTGGCAACCGGTGCCGGCGCTGCGGGTGCCTTGGCCGCCAGAGCGTCTGCTTTTACGGGCGCTTCATCAAAGCCGGTATCAAACATGGCGTCGATGGCATCCTGCTTCGTTTCAGGGCCGCCGATGGCCGGACCATTGAGCAGCAGGTCATGACGGCGCTTTTCTTCGGCGGTCATTTCCTGTGGCGCCGAATCATCGACCCCGAGGGTATTGGCAAGCTTGCCGACACGTTCCTCGATCTGCTTGAGAACATTGACGACCTTCGATACACGCTGGCCGGTAATATCCTGGAATGAGCAGGCTTCGAAAATCTTCATGACCTCGTCATCGACCGCCGCCTTGTAAGCGCCGGCGTCACCGCCGAACTGGTCGATAGAGAAGCCCATCATGGCTTCTGCCGAATTCATGATATTGTGGGTAGCGTTTTCAGTATCGCGGGTAATGGCTTCGAGTTCCGCGCCCGCTGTCGGGATGCGTTCCTGCGAAATGTCGTGAGGGCGCATTTCACGGATTTCGTCCTTCGCCTTGGCGATATAGCCGGCGATGACGCTGAATTCTTCTGAACGGCGCTTGTCAAGTTGCTGGAAGAAGCCGCGCATCAGGGCCACGAGCGCCTCGGATTGCTGCATCAGGTTGATGAGCTTGGGCTCAAGCTCGCCGACCATTGCGGGATCAAACCCTTCTGGCGCGTAACCTTCGTCTGATTTTGATGCTGGCAGAGCCATGGTAATCCTACTTTATAGACGAGACGTGTCTTGAGAGACGGTTTGCACGCGCCAGGCTTAGAAATCACCAAGAACGGCGGTGATCTTTTGCTTGAGAGTCGCCGCATTGAAAGGTTTAACAATGTAATTGTTAACGCCAGCTTTCTTAGCCGCGATGACGTTTTCCGTCTTGCTTTCGGCAGTGACCATGATGAACGGTGTACGCTTCAGACCGTCGTCGGCGCGGACCTTGAGCAGCAGCTCGTAACCCGTCATCGGTTCCATGTTCCAGTCGGAAATGACCAGGCCATAAGAACTCTTCTTCATCTTGTCGAGCGCTTCGGTACCATCCGAGGCCTCTTCAACATTTTCGAAACCAAGCTGCTTCAGCAGATTGGAGATAATTCGCAGCATGGTCTTGTAATCATCAACTACCAAGACCGGCATGGACATATCGATGGCCATGTAACGCCCCACTTTTTCTAAGCGAGCCCTGCAATGTGCAGGCTCTTCCTTCTGTACAAATGCAGATTAGCGGCGAGACGATAAAATCAGGTTAAGAGCGTTATCAAAATTTATTCATATATTTCAACAATATATCCTCTATTAACTACGATTTATGGTGAAAATTCTCTCCTCATTTCGTTTTTTTGTCCCGCTTCGGCACGGTTTTGGGACTGAAAAGCCCTTGGCAGCCGTAGCGGCGTGAACTAGAGCAGAACAATGACAAATGCCTTTTATCTTGACGAATTGTCGCTGGAACAAACCGCTGCCCGCGTTTTCACCGTTGATGACGCCGCCATCCGCGCCTTCGCCGATGTTTCGACCGACCACAATCCGGTCCATGTCGATGAGGATTTCGCCGCGAAATCACCGTTCAAGGGGCGAATCGCGCACGGCATGCTGCTCGGCGCCTATATCTCGGCCACCCTCGCTGGCGACCTTCCGGGCCAGGGCTCGATCTATGTGTCGCAGACCCTGGATTTCAAGCGCGCGGTCCGTCCGGGTGATGAGGTAACAATCGAGGTCACCATCAAGGATATCGACCTGAAATCCGGTCATGTGACGCTTTCGACCCTTGCCAAGGTGCGCAATAAGACCATGTTAAGCGGAACCGCCGTAGTTATCGCCCCCAAGAGACCTGCATAATATAGTGACCGCGCTCCTGCCCCGTTCCATCAAGGTTATCACGCTAGGCGTGGCAGCAGACCACAGCCTCAGCCACAACGCCTCCTTGCCAATTGACGCCAGCGCGGCGATCGGCAGCTTCGATGGCGTCCATGTCGGGCACCAGCATGTCATCGAATCGGCTATCCGTGTGGCCAGGGACAAGGGGGTGCCTTCCGCCGTCATCTGTTTCGATCCGCACCCGCAAAGCTTCTTCCATAAGGACGGCAAGCCGTTCCGCCTGATGCAGCTGTCGCAGCAACTGCGCGCTTTTGAAGCGCTGGGCGTCGACTATGCCTTTGTGCTGAGCTTTGAGGCTTACCTGTCTTCGCTGACGGCGGAGGACTTCGCCCGGCTGATCCTGCGCGATTATCTCAAACTGACCCACGTCTCAGCCGGCTTCGACTTCCAGTTCGGCAAGCGCGGCGGCGGCCATGCCAGGGATCTCGTGGCCTTTGGTGAGCAGTTGGGCTTCACCACCGATATTCTGCCCTGCCAGACCGACACGGCGGGCCACAAGCTCTCGTCCTCGGCGGTGCGTGACGCCCTGCTGGCGGGTGCCGCCAGACTGGCCACGGAAATCCTGGGCCGCCCGCAGGCCTATCTCGGCGAGGTCATTCACGGCGCCAAGCAGGGCCGGACCATCGATTTCCCGACACTCAATATATCACTTGGCGACTACCAGCGTCCGCGCTACGGCATCTATATCACCCAGACCACCCTGCCCGATGGCCGCGTTATCAATGGCGTCAGCAATATCGGCGTGCGCCCGACCGTCGGCGGAGATATCGAACTGCTGGAAACCTACCTCTTCGATTTCAGCGAGGAGATTTACGGGCAGGTGGTGGAAACCGCCCTGCTCGACTTTATTAGACCGGAAGCAAAGTTCGACTCGTTCGACGAGATGAAGCTGGAAATCCAGAACGACGCCGCCAAGGCGCGGGCTTATTTCCAAGGCCCCAAATCCTAAATCCGCTTCACCGGCTGGCGCAGGATCGTCCGCAGTTTCGCCGGTTCGGTCTTTCGCGGATCGCTGAGATAGATCTCGTGATGTTTGCCGGTCTCCGTCAGACCATTGGCCGGCAGCCACTCCTCATGCAGGCGTTTCAGGGTGGGTCCCTCGTCATCATACGGACCGACATGAAGGATCTGCGCGCTCAAGTCCTCCTCCAGCCGTTCCAGCCGCACCTTTTCCAGTCCCGGCAGGCCTTTTTTCATCACCACCTCACTAAGCGCGGCGCAGAGATGTCCCTTCTCGATCCAGTCGGGCTGCAGGATCATCATGGTCCATGACCATTTCGACTTTTCCCTGGTGACGAAGGTCTTCATATCCTTCGCCCACCACAGGCCCTCCAGAGGTCCGACCACATAATCGCGGTCGAAAGCGCGCTTGCTCATGAATTTCAGGGTGTAGGATAACGAATAAAGCGCCTCGATCGCTTGCTGATACTCCGGCGCCGTATTGGGATCGCCCTTGCCGTCGAACATCAGATATTGCAATGGCGGCACCTCGATCACGGCAAAGTCCTTCACTGACGCGCTGTAAAGCGGCTTGTATTCCACTTTGAGATCGATCTTGCTCAATTCAGCCTCCTGTTTCCCGCAATTTAAGTCCGCTTCATGCCAGAAACTGCCAGCAGGCTTTGCCGGCTTCATTTGACTCCGGCAGCTTTTGCGTTAACCTTCATTAACCAATGTCTGATGGGGGTGTCAGAATGTGTTCCATCAAGCTTGCTCTATTTGGCGTCATTGCTCTTGGCTTCACAGCCTTTTCTTCGGCCGCCAGCGCCATGAGCGGCTACAATGACTGCGATTTCTCTGACCTGCATCGTTTTGCGACGCCGAGCCTGCTCTTCACCGCCGGCAAGATAACCAAAGATATGCCCTATAAACGGGCCGCACTGTTCGAGGTCGGCGCACCGTGTGTCGGGCTCGATGCCGCAATGTGTACCGGGCCGGCGAATGATGTCATGGCACGCAATCAGCCGGTTATCATCGCCTTTACCCGCGGCAATTCGGTCTGTGTCATCTTCCAGAAAGGCAGCGATATACGATCCGGCTGGGTCGACCAGGCGCGTGTAAATACAAAGAAAACCAAACCAGCCACCTTCGCCAGTTGGCAGGGTATCTGGCATTCCGACGAGAACCGCACAAAAGCCGATATCACCGTCATGAGCGTGACGGATTTTTCGGATAAATACCAGGCGCAGCAGGCCCACCCTGATCCGGAATCGATCTATGCTCTCCTGACCTACGATCCCGCCAAGCGCGAGGTTTTGATGCCGCAAAGCGTCGGCCTGACCGGCTATTCGGCCTATAATTTTGATACGTTCGGCGGCACCGACACCCATCTCGGCATGTTCACAGCCACGACGGCTTTCAACGGTCCGGTGCTGCTTTATGACGAAGCCGCTGAAGACCGTCACGAAGATCGCAATACTGATTGTCTCGTCGTCATGCTCAATTTCGGCGATAGCCTGGCCGTCACCGATCAGGGCCGCTGCGGCGGCGAAAGCGTGCGTTTCAACGGCACATTCAAACGCTCAAAGACACAATCTCGCTAGGCAAGGCGAAGGCGCTCTGTTAAAGCCAGAGCCATGTTGATGTCAGGGCCTTACACCATACGAATTTGACGCCCGGTACGCGGTTCATGCGCCCGTGCCGGGAGGTTCCCCTTGCGCCCTATTACAGACACCTTTTTATAAGACCTGAGAGTCATGTCCGATCCCTATACCCAGCCTGCCCCCGTCGCGCGCGATTACCGCGAGACCGTCTTCCTGCCTGAAACCGACTTCCCCATGCGCGCTGGTCTTCCCAAGGCCGAGCCGGAACTACTGAAAAAGTGGGAAGAAGCCGACCTCTACCATGCCGTGCGCAAGGCCCGTCAGGCCGCCGGCGCCCCGCTGTTCGTGCTGCATGACGGCCCGCCCTACGCCAATGGCAATATCCATATCGGCCACGCGCTCAACAAGATCCTCAAGGATTTCGTCGTCCGTTCCAAGTTCCTGACCGGCCATGATGTCGATTATGTGCCGGGCTGGGATTGCCACGGCCTGCCAATCGAATGGAAGATCGAAGAGGAATTTAGGGCCAAAGGTCGCAAGAAGGATGAGGTCCCTGCCGCCGAATTCCGCAAGGCTTGCCGGGAATATGCCGCCAAGTGGATCGAGAGCCAGCGCGAGGAATTCAAGCGCCTGGGCGTGCTCGGTGAGTGGCAAAACCGGTATGCCACCATGGACTTCACCACAGAAGCCAAGGTAACATCTGAGTTCCACAAGTTCCTGATGTCGGGCCAGCTCTATCGCGGTTCCAAGCCGGTGATGTGGTCACCGGTCGAACGCACGGCCCTGGCTGACGCCGAAATCGAGTACCACCCGCATGTGTCGCCGACCATCTGGGTGAAATTCCCGATCCAGCCCGGCGACTGGGGTGATGCCTCGGAAGCCTTTGAACACCTGCAAGATACCTCGGTCGTCATCTGGACCACCACACCGTGGACCATCCCGGCCAACCGCGCCGTCAGTTTCAATCCCAAGGTCGCTTACTTCGTTTATGAGGTGACCGATATAAAGTCCGAAGAAGAATTGGGTTTCGCGCCGTGGGTTAAGGTCGGGGACAAGCTTATCCTGGCCGAAAAACTGGCCGAGGGCGTGCTTCAGGCCGCCAATGCGAAGGCATGGAAGCAAGTCATTGATGTGCCTGCGGAAGTGCTCTCCGGCTTAAAGCTGTCGCATCCCTTAGCTTTGCTCGATTCCGGCTACGGTTTCGACGTGCCGATGCTGGCCGGCGATCACGTCACCGACGATGCCGGCACCGGATTCGTCCACACCGCGCCGGGTCATGGCGCCGACGACTATCTTGTCTGGCTGAAATCGGGTCGCTCACTCGATTCGATCCCCGATACGGTCGATCCGGATGGCGCCTATTACCCGACTGTGCCGCTCTTCGCCGGCCTCAAGGTGCTGGAAACCGAAGGCAAGAAGGCCGGCAAGTTCGGTGACGCCAATAGGGTCGTCATGGAAAAGCTGATCGAGGCCGGCAATCTGCTGGCGCGTGGCCGCGTTGAGCATTCTTATCCGCATTCTTGGCGTTCCAAGGCCCCGGTCATCTTCCGCAACACGCCGCAGTGGTTCATCCGCATGGATGGCGACGACAGCTTGCGGGATAAAGCGATGGCCGCCATCGCCGATACAGATTTTTACCCTGATCAAGGCCGTAACCGCATCGGCGGCATGGTCGAGACGCGCCCGGACTGGCTGATCAGCCGCCAGCGCAATTGGGGCACGCCGCTCGCCATGTTTGTCGACAAAAAGACCGGCGAACCGCTGCGCGACGAGGCCGTCAACGAACGCATCGTCAAGATGATCGCTGATGGTGGCGCAGATGCCTGGTTTACCCGCCCCGACGCCGATTTCCTTGGCAATGGCTACAACCCGGATGACTATGAGAAGGTCACCGACATCCTCGATGTCTGGTTCGATTCCGGCTGTACCCACGCCTTTGCCATTGAAGGCCGCAAAGATTCCCACTGGCCGGCCGACCTCTATCTCGAAGGCTCCGACCAGCACCGCGGCTGGTTCCAGTCGTCCCTGCTGGAAAGCTGCGGTACACGCGGCCGTGCGCCCTACAATGCCGTCCTGACACACGGCTTTGTGCTCGACGAGAACGGCGAGAAGATGTCGAAGTCCAAGGGCAATACCACCGCTCCGCAGGATATCGCCAAGGAATCCGGCGTCGAAATCCTGCGCCTGTGGGTCGCCTTTGCCGACTATTCCGAAGACCTGCGCATCGGCAAGCAGATCATCCAGACCACGGTCGACGCCTATCGCAAGTTGCGCAATACGGTGCGCTATCTGCTGGGCGCGCTTAATGGTTACACTTACGCCGAGGCGGTCGAATATGCCGATATGCCGTCGCTGGAGCGCTACATCCTCAACGAAGTCTATACGCTTGATGCCAAGGTGCGCGCCGCTTATGAGGTCTATGATTTCGCCGCTGTGGTCCGCCCGGTCGCCGATTTCTGCATCCAGACGCTTTCGGCGTTGTATTTCGATATCCGCAAGGACAGTCTCTATTGCGATGCCCCCTCGTCACTGAAGCGCCGCGCCTGCCGTACGGTGATGAATATCCTGTTCGAGCGTATCAGCCTGTGGCTGTCGCCGATCCTGACCTTCACCATGGAAGAAGCCTGGACTGCTCGCGGCAACGAGACCGCCAGTCTGTTCCGCGTGCTGGATGAGGTGCCGGCCGAATGGCACAACCTCGCCGAACACGACCGCTGGCAGAAGATCGAGACGGTCCTTTCCGTCGTGACCGCCGCCCTGGAAGAAAAGCGCCGTGACAAGGTGATCGGCTCCGCGCTCGAAGCCGCCCCGACCGTTCATATCTCTGATGGTGCCACCTGGGACGCCATTCAGGGCATCGATGCCGCCGAGGTCTTCCGTACTTCGCAGGCAACCCTGAGCCTCGATCCGGCGCCAGGTGATTCTTTCAAGCTGGAAGGATTGGCGATGATCGCCGTTGTCTTCGCCCAGGCCGAAGGCCGCAAATGCGCCCGCTCATGGCGTATCCTGCCCGAGGTCGGCAGCGATCCGCGTTACCCTGATCTCAGCCTGCGCGATGCCGAAGCCGTGGCTGCCTATGATGAAACCCATGACACCTCTTTGGTCGGATAACCAGATGAACAGCTTTGGCGACAAGGTGCGCGCGCATTTCACCCCGCTCCATACCTCCCTCGGCCTCAAGGGGCTGGGCCTGGCGGTCATCGTCCTGATCCTCGACCAGTTGACCAAGCTGGGTGTGCTCTATGGATTAAATCTTCAGGCGATCGGCGATCAGGTCAATATTTTGCCCTTCTTTTCGCTCACCATGGTCCATAATCAAGGCATCAGCTTTGGCCTTCTGACCTCAGGGGGCCTTGGCCGATGGGTGTTGGTGCTGTTTCAGTTCGGCATGGCCCTGGCCCTTATGGACTATGTACGGACGCAGACGAACGCGTGGTTGACCGTCAGCCTCGGCCTGATCATCGGCGGCGCCATCGGCAACGGCATAGACCGGTTTCGGCTGGGCTATGTCGTCGATTTTCTCGACTTTTCGGGGACGCATGTATTCCCGTGGGTCTTTAATGTGGCTGACAGCGGTATCTGTATCGGTGTGGCCCTGCTGGTCTGGTACTTTATCCGCGCCGACCTGACGGCCAAACGCAAGGACACGGCTTAAGCTTAACGCTTGGCAGGTCATGATAAAACAAGTATCACTTCCCCACGGTTCGGCGTGGTTAAAACTCCGAATGGGGAAATTGGAGCAGATGATGAAGTCGGTTAAGATTGCAGCGGGTCTTTTGATCGTGGCGGGTGTCGCCCTTTCGGGTTGCCAGTCCACCAAGAACGCGCTGGGCCTCAACAAGGTCGTGCCCGATGAATTCCGCGTGGTCACCAAGGCGCCGCTGGTTGTGCCGCCTGATTATGCACTGCGTCCGCCCGCGCCCGGTGAGCCGCGTCCGCAAGAACTGCAACCGGAAAGCGCCGCCCGCCAGGCCCTGCTTGGCCAGCGTGACGCCACCAACCGGTCCGCCGGTGAAGCGGCCCTGGTCGCCCAGATGGGCGGCAACAAGGCTGACCCGCTGGCCCGTTATGTGGTTGATGATGAATTCGGCGACCTGTCCTACAAGGAACCCACCTTCGCGGATAAGGTGATGTTCTGGAAGAAGCCGGCCGATGCTTCCGCCGCTGCAACTGCCGCCAATGCCAATGCCGCCGCTGGTAATACGCCGGTGCCGGTCGATGCCGCTTCGGAGCAGGCGCGCCTCAAGGCCCTGGTGGGTGATCAGCCGATCATCATCACGCAGAAGCCGGAAAAGAAATTCAAGCTTCCCGGCCTTTAAGCTTCCAGTTGGTAAGTTACCGATAATTTACTTGTGAGATCATTTGAAAAGGCGTTCCTTCGGAGCGCCTTTTTCATTGCCCCCCTGTCTGGGGCATAAATCATAAAACAGGAGAAACCCATGGTATCGCAGCGTATCCTCTGTCTGGCTATGGCCCTTTCCCTGAGTGCCGTAACTTCCACTGCATTCGCGGCCGATGCTCCCGCTGTACCGCCTGAATGTGTCGCCAGCGCCCCTCTCGATACCCGCGTGGAAGCTGTGTTGGCCAGAACGGACCGCCCTGAAAGCCAGCGTGCGAATGACGCCAATCGCCTGAGCGAAACCCGCTTCGTTCTTGGTCACATCAAGCCGGGCGATCGTGTGCTCGATCTGGGTGCCGGCGGCGGTTACGAATCATACCTGCTGTCAGCAGCGGTCTGTACAGGTAGTGTCGATTCGCAGAACCCGCCGAAATGGGTGGATGCCTTCAAGATGGAACCGGCGCGCCAGGCGCTGGTTACCGCCCGTCCAAATGTGCATCTGGTGACCTCGGACTTCGGCAAGGTGCCCACGCCGGTAACGTCCTATGACGCCATCTTCATCGGCACCATCTATCACGATACCTACAATGAAGACGGCCATGACGCCGTGGCCATGGACAAGGCGCTGCTGAGTGCACTGAAACCCGGTGGACTGGTTATCCTGACCGACCACCAGACGGCGGATGGCGTGGCTGCAACGGCGACCAATACCCTGCACCGCATTGAAAAGGCGCAAGTGTTAGCCGATTTCAAGGCGGCTGGTTTTGAACTTGTAGAAGATAGCCCCGTTCTGGCTAATCCGGCAGACGATCATTCGAAAAACGTGTTTGATCCGTCGATTCGGGGCCATACCGACCGGATGGCTTTGGTGTTCCGCCGGCCTTTGCAATAGGCAGTCAAAACCTTAACAGCCGGGAGACATAAACACCGACTCCCGCTATAAAGTGCCGATGTCTCAGATTCAGCGTCTCCCCCAAGATACCATCAACCGAATCGCCGCCGGTGAAGTCGTTGAACGGCCGGCCTCGGCGGTCAAGGAACTGGTGGAAAACGCCATCGACGCCGGCGCAACGCAGATCGATATCCGCGCCGATCTGGGTGGCATGTCGCGTATCCTGATTGAGGATAACGGCTCCGGCATGGGCGCGGAAGACCTGCAACTGGCCATCGAGCGCCACGCCACCTCCAAGCTCAAGCCGCAGGACGACGGTACCTGGGATCTGCTGCATATCAAGACGCTGGGCTTCCGTGGTGAGGCCCTGCCCTCCATGGGCTCGGTGGCCCGGCTCAATATTACCTCCAAGCCGCGCGAGGGTACGGCCCTCAATATCCGCGTTGATGGCGGTGTTATCGCGCCCGTCCGTCCAGCAGCCTTTGGTGGTGAGCACGGCACGCGCATCGAACTGACCGACCTGTTCTACGCCACGCCAGCCCGGCTGAAATTCATGAAATCCGAACGCTCGGAAAACATGGCCATCGCTGAAGAGGTCAAACGCCAGGCCATGGCGCATGAAAATGTCGGCTTCACACTCGAACTCGACGGCAAGAAGCAACTGAAACTCTATGCCGAGACCGCCGGTTTCGAGGGCCGTCTGCGTCGCCTTTCCGCCTTGCTCGGGGCCGATTTTTCCGAAAATTCCCTGCTGATCGACCAGGGTCGTGAAGGCGTGCACTTGACGGGTTATGCAGGCCTGCCGACCTTTTCGCGCGGCAACGCGGCGCACCAGTATCTCTTTGTCAATAACCGCCCGGTGCGCGACAAGCTGCTGGCCGGCGCCCTGCGCGCCGCCTATGCCGACTTCCTGGCGCGTGATCGGCATCCGCTGGCCGCTCTGTTTGTCGAGATCGATCCGCAGGAACTGGATGTCAACGTCCATCCGGCCAAAACCGAGGTCCGTTTCCGCGATCCGAACCTGGTGCGCGGCCTGATCATCGGCGCCCTGAAACATGCCCTGGCCTCGGCCGGCCATCGCGCCGCTACCACTGTGGCGCATCAGACGATCAGCGCCTTCCAGCCGCAAGTCGTGCAGCCGCTCCTCGGCCTAAACCGGCCCTATAATCCGGTATCGCCATCACAGATTGCCGCCGTGCGGCCCTATATGTCCCCCTACATGCCGGACGCTACACCGTTTTCGCCCACCGCCCGCGTGGAAACGGAACCCTTTTATGGCGAAACGCCTGGCATGGCCGAGGCCTATGCTTCTGATATCATCGAACGGCCGCCAGAGGTCCAGGCACCGACACAGGTTCCAACTCAGGCCGAAGCCTTCCCGCTCGGCGCGGCAAGGGCCCAGCTTCATGAGACCTATGTCATCGCCCAGACGGCCGATGGCCTGGTCATCGTCGATCAGCACGCCGCCCACGAACGTCTGGTCTATGAGCAGATGAAGGTGGCCATGGCGACCGGCCATGTGCAGAGTCAAAGCCTGCTTATTCCCGAAATCGTCGATCTCGAACGCGAAGAGGTCAGCCGCCTGATGGCGCGCCAGGCCGATCTCCTGTCCATGGGCTTAAGCATCGAGGCTTTCGGTCCGACCAGCGTGCTGGTGCGAGACTTGCCCACCCTTTTGGGCGATTGCGATATCGCTGGCCTGGTCCGCGACCTGGTCGATGACCTGACCGAACATGGCGAATTGCTTGCGCTCAAAGAACGGATGGCTGAGCTCTGTGGCGATCATGCCTGCCGGCACAGCATTCGCTCCGGTCGCCGCCTCACCGGTGAGGAAATGAATGCGCTTTTGCGTCAAATGGAAGCGACACCGCATTCCGGCCAGTGCAACCATGGCCGCCCGACCTATGTCGAATTGAAGCTCAAGGATATCGAAAAGCTGTTTGGACGCCGCTGATCAAAACGACCACCGGGGCGCTGCGATCCTGTCGCGCGCCCCGGCAATGCCCCCGCCCTTTGACTCATTGGGCGATATATTCCCAATAAAAAAGCCCGCAGACCAAACGGCTTGCAGACTCAAAAAACTTAGTGCGTCAGGTTCAGAATGATGAGACCGAGGCCCATGACCACGCCCCAGACCTGAACGCTCAGGCCAGCCACCAGAAGCAGCTTCAACCCATCGGAACGACGCTTTGTAGCGCGCGGGCTTACAGCTTGTGCAGTTTGAATATCCATCACCTTGACCCCTAATTTTAGTAATAGTCTACTCAGGCTATCAGCAATTTTTATGCCTCTTTTATGGGCCAGATTTGCTGTTTATGCCTTGTTAAGGACATATTGGGGATAAGAGTTAAGAACCGTCAATAGATAATTTTTAACCCTGCGTTAAATATACCACTCGCACGGTCTTTATGGATTTTTTATTTAATTAAATCTGCATCTTACGAATTAAAAATTTTTTGTTGCAGGAATAAAACCTGCGCCGCGCCATAGGCTTTGACGTTGATTTTTTGCCACACATCTGTGACAAAATCGTCCTCATCAGCCGCCCGTTCAAAGACGATTATGGCGTTTTCGGACAGCCAGTTACCACCGATCAATGCATTCAAAGCCTTCTCACCCAAGCCTTTGCGATAGGGCGGATCGAGAAAAACCAGGTTAAAGGCCTCCGCCTGTGAGCCCGGCCGCGAGCCGAGTTGGGTCGCATCGCGGCGATGAACACGCGTTGTGCCAAAAAGACCGAAGGTTTCCACATTGTCCCGGATTGCGCCACGCGCTGCTTCGTCGGTTTCAACGAACAGGCAGAAGCCGGCGCCACGAGACATGGCCTCGAACCCAAGCGCGCCGGAGCCGGCGAACACGTCCATGACACGGGCGCCTTCAAGGTTCGGCGCCCATTCGGCATGGGCCAGTATGTTGAATATGGCCTCGCGGGCCCGATCGGACGTCGGACGGGTGTTTTGCCCGTCCGGTGTCACCAGGCTGCGGCCCTTGAAATTACCGCCAACGATCCGCACGGCTTAGCCGTCGCGACGTGGTTTGAAGGGTGGCTTTCCACCGGGGCGCGGACCACCGGAAGGACGATCGCCAGACGGACGCCCACCCGGCTTACCCCCGCGAGGGGCACCCTTGAAGCCGCCTGAAGATGGACGGTCGCCATAGGCCTTGCGCTTACCGCCTTCGCGTGGCGCATAGTCACGCTTCGGACCACGGCTTTCACCGTCACGCGACGCATAAGGCTTCTTGAAGGCCGGACGGTCACCCTCTGCACGTGGCGGACGATCACCAAAATCGCGCTTCGGGCGGTCGCTATAGCTGCGTTCCCCGCCAGCGTTGTCGCGCGAGGCATAAGGCTTCTTGAAAGTCGGCCGATCACTGCGTTCACTGCGTTCCGGACGCGGCGTCCACTTCTTTTCGCCACGATCTTCACGGTTCTGGCCACCGAATTCACGCTTGGCGCGCTCATAGGCTCCCGCTTCACCGGCAGGCGGCGCATTGTCACGCGACGCGTATGCCTTCTTGAACGAGCGATCGCCGTCCGCGCGGGCCGGACGATCTCCATAGTCACGCTTGGGTCGATCATTGTAAGAGCGCTCACCGCCGGCACCGTCACGCGACGCATAGGGTTTCTTGAAGGCCGGACGGTCTCCTTCCGAACGTGCCGGACGATCGCCGTAATCGCGTTTGGGGCGATCTCCATAAGGTTTGCGATCAGCCCCTTCGGCACGCGGTGTCCATGTCTTTTCACCGTATGGCTTTTTGTCACCATATTCACGGCGTGGTGCCTGTTCTGGACGGCGATCACGCGCCTCACCATCGCCTTCAAAGCGCGGACGTTCGTCGAAATCACGGTCCTTGTAATCGCGCTTTTCAAACTCGGTGCGCGGCTTCCATTCCTTCGGCTTGTCACCAAATTTCTTGTCACCGAACTTCTTCGCGCCAAACGCGGGCCTATCGCCAAAACCCTTTTTCTCGAAGCGATCACCACCGCCACGACGGCCAGCCGGGGCGCCAGTGCTTTCACGGGAAGCGGGCGCACTCCGTGTCTGCGAGGCGCCTTCCGGCGGCAGGTTCTTCAGTTGCACGACATCGGCCAGCATCTCACGGATCACACGCGGGCCGATTTCCTCGACCTCGCCCGGCTCCAGATTACCGAGTTGGAACGGACCATAGGCCAGGCGGATCAGACGGTTGACCTTGAGGCCGATCGATTCCAGCACCTTGCGGACTTCGCGGTTCTTGCCTTCGGTGATCGAAACCGTGACCCAGACATTGGCGCGGCCGTCGGCTTTTTCCGCCAGTTTGTCGAGCGTGGCCTCCATCGGGCCATAGATGACGCCATCGACCGTGGTGCCGTCCTTTAATGCATCCAGCCGCGCCTGAGTGGTGTGTCCGAGCGCGCGGGCACGATAACGGCGCACCCAACCGGCGGAGGGCAGTTCCAAGGCGCGGGCCAGCTCGCCGTCATTGGTCAGCAGCAGCAGACCTTCGGAATTAAGGTCGAGGCGGCCAACCTTCAGCACGCGCGGCAGATCGGCCGGCAGCTTGTCGAAAACGGTCGGGCGGCCGGACGGATCGCGTTCCGTGGTCACCAGGCCGACCGGCTTGTGATAACGCCACAGGCGGGTGGGCTCGGCCTTGCCGACCACTTGGCCGTCGACGGTAATGACATCGGTGGCCTTGACCAGAACGGCCGGGGTTTCGAGGATGCGGCCATTGACGGCGATCTTGCCGAGGCCGATCAGACGCTCGATCTCACGGCGCGAGGCCAGGCCGGCGCGGGCCAGCACCTTGGCGATGCGTTCGCCAGTCGCGATCTTGTCGTCCTTCTTGGGGGCCTTTTTCGGGCGCTCGGGCTTCTTGCCGGCAGCTTCGCGGGCGTCGCGCATTTCCTGCGGCATGTAGCGGTGGCCGTCGGCGATCTCCTGCAATTCCTTCGCAGCCTGAATTTCCTGCGGCGTCAGCTCGCGTTCGGATTCGTTCTGCGGCTCGTTACGCTCTCCAGCGTTACTGTCTTGGGTCACGGTATGTCTCTCTAAATATATAACGCCATATTTGCTTGACGTCTGAATGCAGGCCCGTCTTTAAGTCCTCTATGGAAGACGATATTGACTTGATGCGTATGGCGCTGGAAAAAGCGCGTGAAGCGGCCTTGTCCGGCGAGGTGCCGATAGGCGCTCTAATCTTCGATCCGTCAAGTAAAACTGTTGTAACAAGCGCGGGAAATGCGCCAATTTCGTTACATGATGCCACTGCACATGCCGAAATACGGGCTCTGCGGGCGGCGGGCGAGCAACTTGGCAATTACCGGCTGACCGATTTGTGGCTCTATGTGACGCTGGAGCCCTGCGCCATGTGCGCGGGCGCCATCAGCCATGCCCGCATCGGAAGGGTCATCTATGGCGCACCCGATCCCAAGGGCGGCGCGGTTGAGCATGGTCCGAAATTCTTCGCCCAGCCGACCTGCCATTGGAAGCCTGACGTCACTGCCGGCATACTGGCTGAGGAAAGTTCGGCAATGCTGAAATCATTTTTCCGGGCCAGACGCTCGAAAACCAACGCAGAGGGGACCTCCAATGACAGGTAACAGCTTCAATCTCGGCCCCGTACAGCCATTCTTCGACGAAGTAGTGCGCGAGGCGGGCATCGTCTGGGCGAAACTGAGCGAGCATCCGGACATGATGGCCAATATCGGCTGGGCCGCCGCCATCTTCGCTATAACCCTGATGCTTTCCGGCATGGCGTCCGATGCCGTCAAACGCACTTCGCGCCGGCTGGTGCATAAGGATGGCGACCGAACCCTTTTGGAATTCTTTTCTCAGGTGATCCGCTGGCTGATCCTGGCAGTTGGTCTGGTGGCCGTGCTCAACCGTCTTGGCGTCCAGACGGCCTCCCTGCTCACGGTTCTGGGCGCCGCGTCCCTCGCCATCGGCCTGGCCTTGCAGGGCACGCTTGGCAATGTGGCGGCAGGTCTGATGATCCTGTTCAACAAACCTTACCGGATTGGCGATATTGTCCATATCGGCGATGTCAAGGGCACGGTCCACCGTCTGGGTCTCTTCGCCACGGAGATCAATAACGCCGACAATATCCGCGTCTATGTTCCCAACACCAAGGCATTCAGCAACGAAATTTACAATATCACCACCAATGCGGCGCTAAAGATCGAGATTCTGGTAGGAGTCGCTTACAATACCGATCTGAACAGAGCTCTGGATATCCTGCGTGAGGTCACTATGAAACAGCCTGAGCGCCTGAGTACGCATGAACCGGTGATAGGGCTAACCGAATTCTCGTCAAGCGCCATTATCGCCCGGATTTTCGTGTGGGTCATGCCAGCGCACGGCAACAGCGCCCGCACCAGTCTGATGATCGATATCAAGAAAGCCTTCGATGCGGCGGGGATCGAAATCCCCTATCCGCATCAGGTGAGCTTGAATAAGGACTAGAACTTGTAGCGCAGGCCCAGTTCGACCACCGGATAGGTCTTGAAGTCCTTGATATCGTCTTCAAGGTCCAGACGCTCGTTCTCCAGCGCCGCCTGTACTTCCGGCAGGTTGGCGTAGATGCTGTTCGAGGTCAGAGTTACGCGCGGGCGTCCCTGGAAATAGGCGCCGGCTTCGAGGTTGATTTCCACCACGCCGACCGGCCAGCGCGCGCCAATGCCGAGATAAGGTACAGTGTCATCGAAAGTGGCGCGGCCATTGAGTGTGCCCACCTGGGCATCAGTCAAAGGCACACCACCAACCGTGACCGTACCGTTTGCCCGACCAGTGGCCACGACCTTGTTGTTGTTCTTGTAAACGCCGGCCGTGACGTAGAGGGGCCCTTTTTCACTGAAGCGATAATCGAGCTGCGCGCCATAAGAGGCCAGTTTGAGATCGCCGTCATAGCGGATATTGTCGCTGGTATCGTCGTAACCAAAATTGGCGCCATTGGCGATGGCACGAACGGTAAAATGCGGGCTGAGTTTCACGCCAAACTCAGCGCCGTAGCCCAGCGTACCGGCACGAACACCGACAAAATCAGGCTCGACAGCCTGTGCGCTGACGGGAACAACGGTAATGGCACCCAGCACGGTGGCGGCGATAAACAGATGACGCATGATGTGGCTTCCCAAATTCGGCGATTTCAGGACAGGATAGGAATACCGCTGTCTGTTCACAAATTGATTTGAGAGGCTGTATTATTAGGGAGCTATAAAGGAAGTCTGAATGCCGGGCTTTTTTAGCTCAGTCCCTTGCGGCCGATATCGTAGAAGCGTTGTGCCCTCTGCTCGACCAGTTGATCGGCGGACAGAAAACTCATGGCCTGCAATTCCTTTTCCAGCACATCGCCAAGCGTATCGATCATGGCTTCCGGATTGGAATGGGCACCACCCGCTGGTTCTTCGACAATGCGATCGACAATGCCCATCTTGAGCAGGTCGGGCGCGGTAATTTTCATCTGGTCAGCGGCATCCTTGGCGCGCGAACCATCATGCCACAGGATCGAGGCCGCGCCTTCCGGCGAAATCACCGAATAGATCGAGTGTTCCAGGATCAGGACGCGATTGGCGGCGGCAAGCGCAATGGCGCCACCGGAACCGCCCTCGCCCGTTACCGTGGCGATCATAGGCACGCGCAGGGTCAGGCCCTTTTCGGTCGAGCGGGCAATGGCCTCGGCCTGGCCGCGTTCCTCGGCACCAATGCCGGGATAGGCGCCGGCGGTATCGACAAAGGTCAGTACCGGCAGGCCGAACTGCTCAGCCATTTCCATCAGGCGTACCGCCTTGCGATAGCCTTCCGGACGAGCCATGCCGAAATTATGTTTCAGACGCGTGGCGGTATCGAAACCCTTTTCATGCCCCATCACCACAACCGACTGACCGCGGAAACGGCCGAGACCGCCGACGATCGCCTGATCGTCTCCAAACTTGCGGTCACCGCGCAGTTCGACGAAATCTTCAATCAGGCCGCTGATATAATCAACCAGATGCGGACGCTCGGGATGGCGGGCGACAAGCGTCTTTTGCCAGGGATCAAGGCGTGAATAGGTTTCACGGCGCAGGACTTCGGTACGCTGGCGCAGGGCATCCAGTTCGACATCAAGATTCGCACCTCCGCTTTGCGACAGGGCGGAAAGCTCCTCGATCTTGGCTTCCAGGTCCGCGATCGGACGTTCGAATTCGAGATAATGTCGCATCAGGTCGCTCTTGATTGCCCCAAATGTACGCGCGCGGCGTTAAAAACCAATACGAATAAGGGCACCACCCTTAAAGGAGAGGCCGTTTAACAGCAAGTCGTGATCCTTCAAAGGAGATTTTTCAGAGCTATTCCTTATTGTGCCGTATGCCTCGCGAGATATAACAATGGCAAAACCTTATGCAGAACGCCCCTTGGCCAGTGGATGATGGCTCTCCACAACCTCACGCAAACGCTCCCCAGCAACGTGAGTATATATCTGCGTGGTCGAGATATCGGCGTGGCCCAGCAGGGTCTGGACGGTGCGCAGATCGGCGCCACCTTCGAGCAGGTGAGTCGCAAAGGCATGACGCAGGACGTGCGGCGATACCCTTGCGGGATCGATTCCCGCATTCAGCGCCGCCTCGTCCAGCAATTGTCCGACCCGCCGGCGGGTCAGGTGGCCATCAGCGCCACGCGAGGCAAATAGAAACGGATTGTTTTTGTCACCCGTCGGCAGGAAGACTGGACGTATCTCCAGATATTCACGGATCGCCGCACGGGCGGACGGATTTAGCGGTACCAGCCGTTCCACGCCGCCCTTGCCCTTGATAATCAGGTAAGCCGGATCGCGCTGCACGGCGTCAAGCCGCAGACCAACCAGTTCGGAAATACGCATACCCGACGCATAGGCCATCTCGATCAGGCATTCCAGCCGCACGGCCTGATGCGGGTTTTTTTCCGCACAGGCGATTATCAGCGCCTCTACTTCATCGCGTGACAGGATTTTCGGCAGGCTCAGGCCTTTTTTAGCGGCGGCGATCTTACGACTGGGGTCGGCGCCGCACAGATTTTCCGCCACGCAGAAGCGGTAAAATTGACGGATCGCCGAGCGCTTGCGTTGTGTCGTAGCCCCGGAAAGGCCGCGTTCGCTCAGGGTGGCAAAATAACGTGACAGATCAGCGTCGCCCAAAGCCAGCAGACCCGAAACTGTCACTTGCAGTGTATCTGCCACGTCCTCCAGGTCGCGCCCATAGGCTTCCAGGGTAGGCTTCGCGGCATTACGCTCCACGGCCATCATCTGCAGGAACTGTTTTACGGGATCGAATCTGCTGTTCATCATGTAACACTGGCAAAGTCCCCCTAATATCGTGTAAAGCAGGCGAATGACCGCCGAGCCTGAGCCTTCCGCATCTGCCCCCCCAGCACCAGGGTCCCCAGTGCGCCCCGTCTTCACCCTGCCGAAAACCGTCGCGCTTGTCGGCCTGATGGGCGTGGGCAAGACCACCATAGGCCGCCGTCTCGCCGATCATTTTGGTCTGCCCTTTGTCGATGCCGACGAGGAGATCGAGAAAGCCGCCGGCATGACGATTGCCGATATCTTCGCAAACTACGGCGAAAAAGGCTTCAGGGACGGCGAACAGCGCGTTATCGCCCGTCTGCTGGAGGGGGAGCCGCGCATTCTCGCCACCGGTGGCGGGGCGCTGACCCATCCGCTGACCCGCGAAAACCTCAAGACGAAGGCCATTACCCTATGGCTGAAAACCGATATCAAGGTGCTGGCCAAGCGCGTCGCCAACCGCCCTCACCGCCCCCTGCTCAAAGACCGGAACCCGATCGAAGTGCTCAAAGAACACGTCAAGACCCGTTATCCGCTATATGAAATCGCCGACATCACCGTTGATACCGGTGACCAGTCGCACGTCAAGGCACTCGACCAGGTGGTCACGGCCCTGCACGTCCATGTCACAGGTGGCAAATGAGCATTGTGAAGCGCATTCCGGTTTCCGGCGAAGGCTTCAAAGCCTATGAAGTCATAGTCGGTCAGGGCTTGCTGACCGAGGCGGAGACGTGGGTTGGCCCCTTCCTGACCAACAAGCGCGTGGTCATGGTCACCGACAGCAATGTCGGCCCCCTCCATGCCGACCGTATCCTGGCGCAGTTCGAGGCTGCCGGTCACAGGACACACAAGATCGTGGTGCCTGCCGGTGAGGAAAGCAAATCCTATGATGGCCTGAAATTCGTGCTCGACGCCCTGCTCGATTGCGGGCTGGATCGCAAGGATGTGGTTATCGCGCTTGGCGGCGGCGTCATCGGCGACCTCACTGGTTTTGCCTGCGCCATCTATATGCGCGGCATCGATTTTATTCAGATCCCGACGACCGTGCTGGCCCAGGTCGATTCCTCGGTCGGCGGCAAGACGGCCATCGACCACGAAAAGGGCAAGAACCTGATCGGTGCCTTCTGGCAGCCGCGCCTGGTGCTGTGCGATCTCGACGTCCTCAAAACCCTGCCGGCGCGTGAAATCCGCTGCGGCTACGCCGAAATCATCAAGTATGGCCTGCTGGGCGACAAGACCTTCTTCGACTGGCTGGAAGCCAATGACGACAAGGTACTGGCGCTTGAACCTGAAGCCATCCTGCATGCTGTTGCGCGATCGGTCGAGATGAAGGCTGAGATTGTGGCGGCCGACGAACGCGAGGGCGGCCAGCGCGCCCTGCTCAACCTGGGCCATACGTTCGGCCACGCGCTGGAAGCCGAGGTCGGTTTCGGGGATACCCTGCTGCACGGCGAGGCCGTCGCCATCGGGATGGCCCAGGCCTTCCGTTACAGCGCGCTCAATGGCGAATGCACCGAAGAAGAGTCTGACCGCGCTGTGGCCGCCATCGCCCACGCGGGCCTGCCGACACACATGAGCGACATCCGGAATGCGCCGTTCGATGCCGATCGCCTGATCACCCATATGGGCCACGACAAGAAGGCCGAGGGCGGCACGCTTACTTTTGTTCTGGTCGGTGGCATCGGCCGCGCCTTCGTAGCGAAAAAGGTGCCGGCTGAATCCATAGCTGAATTCCTCATAATGGACGGTGCCGTCCCCTCACAGGTCGCCGTCTAAGGAACATCCGACATGCTGATCGCCTCCATACTTGCCCTGATCCCGATCCTTTTCGTTATCCTGGGGGTATCGGCGCTATTCAGCGCGGGCGAGACCTCGCTGACCGCCGCCTCGCGCGGACGGATGCACCAGCTTGAACGCGATGGCGACAAGGCCGCCAAACGGGTCAACAAACTGCTGACCAACCAGGAAAAAATGATTGGCGCCATCCTGCTGTTGCAGAACGTGCTGAATATCGGCGCGTCAGCGCTGGCCACCATTTCCATCGACCGGGCCATTCCCGGCCCGTGGGGCGCCGCGATTTCGACTGCCTTTATGACCGTCATGGTGCTGGTCTTCGCCGAGGTCCTGCCGAAGACCCTGGCCATCATGCGCCCGGATGACACGGCGCGCTTCATGTCGCGCCCGGTCATGTGGATCGTCATCGCCTTTGGCCCGCTGATCAACGCTGTTCAGTGGTTCGTGCGTGCCGTGCTGGGGCTTTTCGGCGTCAAACTATCGATGGAGGTCGATGTGCTGGCCGCCCACGAAGAAATTCGTGGCGCTGTGGAATACCATCATGACGAAGGCGCAGTAAAAAGCGATGACCGCAACATGTTTCGTGGTGTGCTCGACCTCTCGGAGCTCGACGTCAGCCAGATCATGGTCCACCGCAAGCAGATCGACATGATCGATGCCAGCCTGCCCATGGCCGAGATCATCGAGACCGCGTTGAGCTTTAGCCACACCCGTATTCCGCTCTACAAGGATAATACCGAAAACATCATTGGCGTGCTCCATGCCCGCGACCTGATGGCGGCGGTCATCCGTGCCAAGGGAGATGTGAAGAGCGTCGATGTCATGGCCATTGTGCGTGAGCCGTGGTTCATTCCCGATACCAGCAATCTGAAAGACCAACTGGCGGCCTTCCTCAAGAAGAAGGCACATTTCGCCCTGGTGGTCGATGAATACGGGGCCCTGCAGGGGCTTGTGACACTGGAGGACATCCTGGAGGAGATCGTCGGCGAGATTGATGACGAGCATGATGCCGTGCTGACCGCCCTGCGCAGACAGTCCGACGGCTCGATCCATGTCGATGGCGACCTGGCTATCCGCGATCTCAACCGCGCCATGGACTGGGAACTGCCGGACGAAGACGCCGTTACCATAGCCGGCCTGGTGATCCACGAGGCCCGCACCATTCCGGAGCCTGGACAGACCTTTATCTTCTATGGCCGCAAGTTCCAGATCATGCGCAAGCAACGCAACCAGATCACGGCAATCAAGATTTCACCAGTTTAGAAGACGATCACGCCAAGTAGGAAGAAAAATGAAATATTTCAAAAATATTCCTCTTCTTGTCTTTGCAATCGTCGCCGTTCTAATGATTATTCTTGTGCTTATAGACAAGATGTTCTCCCTAGGCTGGGGATACGAGTGGAAACACATTTTATACCTGCTTGGCTTCCTCGTCGGTGCCTTTATTTTATATATTTTCAGTGAAGTATTAGACCGACTTTGGAAGAAATAAGGGCAGGTCGTCCAGCCATACACCACGATGGCTGAGGCTGGATTACCATGAAGAAAGCCCGCCAGATCACTCTGGCGGGCTTTCTTCATTCTCAACGATCGCCTCTCTATTCGGCGGTCGTCTCTTCCGGTTCGTCCTTGCCCTGAGCATGGAACATGGGGGAGATCATCTTGCCGAAGAAGTGCGATATCTCATCGATGATCGTATAGGTCGCCGGTACGAACACCAGCGACAGAAGCGTCGAGGTGATCAGGCCGCCAATGACCGTCACCGCCATCGGCTGGCGGAAGGCGTCGTTGCCGACGGCCACAGGGATCATACCGGCGCCCATCGCCACGGTGGTCATGACAATCGGACGCGCCCGCTTCTTGGCCGCCTCAAACAGGGCTTCGGTACGCTCCATTCCCCCCTTGATCGCCACCATCGCATATTCGACCAGCAGAATCGAATTCTTGGCAGCAATACCGACTAGCATGATCAGGCCGATATAGGTCGGCATCGACATGCTCATCTGTGCCAGGATCAGGCCGATGAAGGCACCGCCGAAACATAGTGGCAGGGCCAGAAGGATGGTGAACGGATGGCTGAACGACCCGAAGAGCAGCACCAGCACCACATACATCAGGGCAATCCCGGTAAGGATAGCGGCGATGAAGTTCGGCACCATTTCCAGGAAGTCCTCGGTATTCGGATTGACAACCACACGAACGCCCGGGATCTCCCCCTTCTTGAGCTTCACCATGGTAGGCGTCGCCATGACAGCCGCATCCGCCGTGCCGTTGGGAACGCCATTCAGGTCGCCATTGACCGTAGCCGAGCGGGTACGGTCGATCCGGTTGATCTGAATCGGGCCGGCACCGAAGCTGACATTGGCCACCGCTGTCAGCGGCACCGAAGTGCCGGAGCGCGTCGGTACCATCAGCGTGTTGAGGTTATTGATATCGTAACGGGCATCTGCCTTCAGCAGGACACGGATCGGGATCTGGCGGTCACCGTCATTATATTTGGCGAGGATCTGATCGATATCGCCCATGGTGGCCACGCGCGCCGCCGAGGAGATGGTCTCGGTTGAGACCCCCATCAGCGCTGCCTGGTCAGGCTTGGGCGTGATGACGACTTCCGGCTGGGTCAGGTTGTCCTCGGAGTGGACATTGGTCAGTTCCTTCAGTGCCGCCATTTCCCGCAGCAATTGCTGGGAAGTGGCCGCAAGCAACTGCTCGTTGTCCGACGCCAGGATATAGGCCACGCCGGTACCGCCACCGCCATCCTGGCCGAAGCTGCTGTGGATGCCGGGATATTTGACCAGAGTCTTGGAGAAGAGTTGCTCGAACTGGGCCTGGGAGAGCTTGCGCTCATTTTTCGGCACCAGATTGACCGTCACCGTGGCGCTTTCCATGTTCATGACGGCGTAGGTGCTGCGCACCTCCTTGTGCGTGGCCAGATCCGCGACAATACGCTTGACCACAGTGTCGGTTTCCTGAAGCGGTGTGCCCGGCGTCAGTTTCAGGCTCATGACAGACATCGACTGGTCATCGGCCGGGATATTGTCGCTCGGGATGGTCTGCAGCAGGACGATCGAGCCGACGAAGAACATAATACCGCCCAGGAACGGCGCCCAGCGCGCGCGCAGGAACGAGGTCTTGAGCCGGATCGTCAGCATGATAGTGCCGATCACACCCGCCACGCCGATCAGGGCAATCACCCCACCGATGATCATCGACGGCATGGCCGGCGTGACGATGACACCATCAGGGCCAGGATGCGGGAAGATAAAACCCGACCCCATCGCCATGATACCCAGTGAGAACAGCAGACCGAATTCAAGCGCGGCCCAGCGGGCTTTCATATACGGCTTATAAAGGACAAAAAACAGAACCAGGGTCAGCAGGAATACACCGACTGCCGCAATACCCATCGGCACTGCGCTCTTGGTCAGGTACTGGATCAACAGCAGGATGGTAATCAGCAGACCATGCATCAGGATATACCAGCGCCATTTCAGGTGACCTTCGAGGCACCATTTCAGCATGGCCTGATAACCATCCATCCAGAACGGCTTGTCATGATCATGCTTCGGATTGGCACGCAGCAGGTAGGCCCCCATCAAGGGGGTCAGCGTTCGCGCCACCACAAGTGAGAAGAACACACTGACACACGATGCAATAGCGAAGCTTTTGAAGAATTGCCCGACAATGCCCGGCATGAATCCGGTCGGCGCAAAGACGGCGATCAGGGTGGCGGTGGTCGCCACGACGGCCAGGCCGATTTCATCCGCCGCTTCAATAGCCGCCTGATACGGCTTCTTGCCCTCGCGCATGTGCCGGACGATATTCTCGATTTCGACGATGGCGTCATCGACCAGAATGCCGACCGTGAGAGACAGGGCCAGCAAGGTCACGATATTGAACGACTGATTCAGAAGATGCATGACGTAGAAGGTCGGCAACAGCGACATCGGCATGGCCACGGCGGAAACCAGGGTCGCCCGCCAGTCGCGCAGGAACAGCCAGACCACGAACACGGCCAGCACCGCCCCGATCAGCAAGGCTTCCATCGAGGTATCGTAACTGCGCTGAACCTCGTTGACGGAGGAGGACACTTCTTCGATCTGGACGTTCGGATTGGAAGCCTTCAGCGCTTCGACGGCCGCGCGTACGCCTTCGGCCACATGGACTTCCGAAGTGGCACGGGTGCGCTGGATGTTGAAGCCGACGACTTCATTGCCGTTATAGCGGGCACGGGTACGCGGTTCCGACCAGGTATCGCTGACCGTGGCGATATCGCCCAGTCGCACGCTGCCGCCATTGGACAGGCTGATACGCGTATCCGAAAGCTGCTGGACGCTGTTGGCCCCCCCAACGGTACGGATGGTCTGTTCCGAATTGCCGGCATTGAAACGGCCGCCCGGCATGTTGACGTTGAAATTACGCAGTTGCTGGCTGATGTCGCCAGCCGTAACGCCTTGCGCCGCGAGCTTGGCGGGATCGAGTTCGATGCGGATTTCCCGGTCCACACCACCGTCACGCGTCAGTTGTGACACGCCCTTGACGCCGAGCACCTTCTTGGCGACATCGTTATCGACATACCAGCTCAGGTCTTCCGGCGTCATGTTGGCCGCGCGGATCGTATAGCTGAGCAGCGGTTGTCCCTGCGCGTTTTCGACACGCGAGACAATCGGATCGAGCACGTCAGACGGCAGGTTCGCCCTGACTCCGGCTACGGCATTGCGGACATCGTTGGTTGCCTTCTCCAGATCGGTTTCAAGCTGGAAGGTGATGACAGTGGTGGATGCCCCCTCATTGACGATGGACTGGATATGGCGAACCCCACCAAGCCCCGCCACGGAATCTTCAACGATCCGTGTCACCTGATTCTGTAGTTCTGTCGGCGCTGCGCCGGAACGGACGACGGTGACGACCACGATCGGAAAGTCGATATCGGGCCAGTTGTTGATGCGCATCTGGCCGAAGCCGAGGAAGCCCGCAATCGTCATGACGACGAAAAAGACCAGGGTTGGGATAGGGTTGCGGATCGACCATGATGAAATCTGGAAGCCGCCACCGCCGCTTTGAGCTGAAGACGCGGTTGACATGATCAGTGCTCTCCGCCCGCTGCCGTGGTAGCGGTTGCCTTGACCCGGTCGCCGTCATTGAGGAATCCGGCGCCGGTCGTGACCACACGGTCACCGGCGGCCAGGCCTTCCTTTACGATGACATCCTTGCCGCCTACCGTCGTGCCGATCAGGATTTTGCGCAGGTGCGCCTTGTTGTCCGTGCCGATCACAAAGACCTGCGGCAGGTTTTCATGATAAACGACCGCGTTTTGCGGGATCAGCAGCACGTTTTGCGAACCGGCCTCAATAGTACCCGATGCGAACATGCCGGGACGCAGACCCGATTCCCACGGCACACTGACGCGCGCGTAACCGAGACGCGTCGCCGGATCGACCATAGGCGTGACGATGCGGACAGAACCATTGACCGGGCCGGTCGATTCGCTGGTGACCGTCACCGGCATGCCTGAGGAAATATTATGCAGGTCGCTTTCGACCACCTGCATATTGAGTTCGATGCGGCCATCGCGGACAATGCGGAACAATTCAGCGCCCTGCGATATATTCTGGCCGAGTACCGCCGTGCGATGCGTGACAATGCCGGAAACCGGCGCGCGGACCGTCGCCATATTGACCTGGGTCTGGGCGGTCTGCATCGCGGCCTCGGTTGTGAGCTTCGAAGCTTCGGCATTATCGAGCGCGGCGGCTGACAGATAACCCTGCTGGAACAGGGTCTGGGCGCGCTGATAGGCTTTGTTCGACTGGTTGTAATTGGCCTGGGCCTGCTTGAGCTGTGCCTGCAGCAGCACGTCGTTCATTTTCAGCAGGGGCTGCCCCTGCTTGACGGTCTGGCCTTCGTCAACCAGCAGGGATACGGCGGTCAGGCCACCGGTTTCGGCACCAACGGCGACTTCCTGCCAGGCGCTGATCGTGCCGCTGCCAACCACCTGAACCGGGGCCGTGTCCTGGCGGACAACCGCGGAATTGACCACCGCCGCATGAGGCTCAGCCTTGCCGTCGTCCTTCTTTTTATTACAGCCGCTGACACCAGCGCCGATCACTAGCGCCATTGCGATGAATGCTGCCACTGATCGTGACCGCGAACCGGCTTTAAAAACACCCCCGGTACCCAAGGCAGCAGCCCCCAAACCAAATGTCATGCCCATTGATCCTACTTTTCTTGGCGCCGCGCCGGCGGACACCCTTGTTATTATAACTTACTCTGCTGTGCGCCCCGTTGCCTGTCAACGAAAGGCGACATTACAAATCTTTCACTAACTCATACCCCCGCGGGCCCTCACTGCTCCCGCATGACACCGTTCTTTTTCGCTATAGCACAATCTGGCATGAAACTGTCAGTAGCTAAAATGCGGCTATCCTTGAAAAGACGGTTAACTGGGGCGATAACAGCTGAACTATTGCTTATTTATTTCACCGCGCTCACCTTGCGGCGGCAAATGAGGGAGGACGTTCATGAGATGGCAAGGCGGACGCAGGGGCGGTGTTGAAGATCGTCGTGGCGGCGGGGGCGGCATGGGGCCGGTGGCTGGCGGCGGCGGGCTGGTACTCGTGGTCGTGGCCCTGATCGGTTATTTCGTCTTCGGCATCGATCCGCAAACCATCATGAGCGCCGGCAGTCAGACTGCGCCGGCTTCCGATGTCCAGGCCAGCACGGGTACACCGGGCGATGAGGCAGGCCAGTTCGCTGACGTGGTCCACACCTCTGCCAACGACACCTGGCAGGCCGTTTTCCAGTCAGAAGGCAAACGCTACCGTCCCTCCACCATCGTGCTTTACACGCAGGGCACGCCGACCGGCTGCGGCATGGGTGAAGCAGCCATGGGGCCATTCTATTGCCCCGCCGACGAGAAGGTCTATATCGACCTCGACTTCTTTCGCACGCTGGATAACCAGCTCGGTGCACCGGGTGATTTCGCCAAGGCCTACGTCATCGCCCACGAGGTCGGCCACCACATCCAGAAACTGGAAGGCACCAGCGACGCTGTCAGTCAGCAGGAACGGCGTCTGAGCAAAGCCGGCGCCAACGCTCTCTCCGTCAAACTCGAACTCCAGGCCGACTGCTATGCCGGCGTCTGGGCCAAGCGCGCCAATGACAAGGAACACTGGATCGAGGCCGGCGATATCGACGAAGCTCTGGGCGCCGCCACCGCCGTTGGCGATGACACGCTGCAGGAAAAGGCACAGGGCCGCGTGGTGCCGGACAGCTTCACCCACGGCTCGGCAGCCCAGCGTACCCAATGGTTCAAGGCCGGCTTCCGCGCCGGCGATCCGGCAGACTGCGATACATTCAGTTAGCAGCAGCTGGCAGCTAACGCGCCTCGATCGCCGGAAGACTGTTGATGGGCTCGATGGTGATGTTGCGGAAGAAGGTCTCTGCCCCTTCCGACTGAAGCTGGATGGCACCATGGGTCAGAGGCTCGCACGGGGCTGCCTCACTGGCCTTGTCGCAGATGCCCCAGACTTCCATCACCGGCACGCCATTGACGACATGAACGGCGTGATTGGCGAAAACGTAGAGATCGAGGGTGTTCCAGTCACCAACCGGTTTGTCGGCATTGAAATTGTTTTCGATATTCCACAGGGTCGTATTGCCGATGGCGGAGCCTTTCGGGGCGCCAACCATGAAGCGCTGCTTCGGATCAATGATTGATGGATCGATGGCAACGCTTGAGTCAACCGCCAGCCCGTTGCCCACCGGCACCACCATGCCGACGCTGCCAGTCATGATCTCGAATTCGACCGCCCGCGACCAGGTGCCCCAGACCGCGCCGGGCTCACCGTGAGTATGGTACAGCAGACCGTTATTCTCCGGGTCAGTGAGGCGTGGCGCATGGCGCTTGCCGCTCCACTTGTATTCCAGCCGCAGGTGATAGTTCTTGAAATCGCCCTTATGGACCAGGCTGCCCCAGGTCTCGCCGCTGACACGCAGGGCCGGTGCACCGTCCTCGGTTACCACGGTGAAAATGTCCCCCTTCCCCGCTACGCCGATCGGCGCATCATGCTTCGACAGATAGGTTTGCGACGGATCCCTGTAGCCCAGCCAGGCCGTCCAGTCGTCAAGATCCTTGCCGTTGAACAAAGCCGTTGCCGGTGCCGTGGCTTTCGGGATATTTTTCAGGGCCAGAGTTTGCGGATGAAAAGCCGGCGTTTCGGCCCACACCGTACCGGCCCCCAACAGCAGGGCAAATCCTGCGGCGGCAATGATCTTCATGTTCTCTTCCCAGCTTTTTATAAGATTTCGCACCATGGTAATCGATTACATATCGAGGCGTCAAGAAAGAGGAAGCCTTACTTTCCTAATGAGAAGCAGTAGATTTATTCAGGGCGTCATACATATTGAACTTCACGCCTCCTGGCACGATCATGTCGCCGCCTTTCATATCCGCCGGGCAATCCCCCAGGCGCTTGCCAATGATTGTAGTGGTCGACTTGCCGTCACCGCCCATCGGCAGCTCCGTGGTTGAAGCGATCGTCTGGCGATACTCGCTGTCGCTGATCAACTCCATGCGAATATGGCTGGTGATCTTGCGGCCTGACATGTTGCACACCGAGTCGACATCAAAGGTTGTCCCCGTCTTGACGATATTGCTCTGTGCACATTGCGTGTCACCGCCGCCCTTCATGCCCACCTCGACCATCCGCTCGCTCAGCCCCTTATCCATGCATAGCTTGCTGACAAGGCCGGTCGGCATTCCCAGCACCGAGGTCGTCATTTCCCACAAGCCCGGCTTCTGCGCCATCGGATTTGCTTCCGCCAGCGCAGCCGGTTTGGCGACTTCGGTGCTGGTCGTGGTACCTTCCGGGGATTTCGGTTTGCTGCAACCGGCCATCAGGCCCAAAGCCGCCACCAATGCCAAACCTGTACTCAAACGCACACCTGTCATGACGGCTTCCTCCATTTGTTACGGCGCCACCATACAACCGGAGAACAACGTTAGAAATCGATTTTTAGTGGAATTTGGCCAGCACGACTCCCGCCCTGACCTTTACCCCGTCGCCATTGATATAGTCTCCCGGCGCCATGCCCGCCGGACAATCCCCCAGTCGCTTGCCATCGGTGACCGTCACCTGATCGCCATGGCCGGCAAAGGCTGGTGAATAACGCGTTTCAACCGTCTGGTGGAAGGCGTCATTGCCGATGATATCGACATGGATATGCGATGTCAGGGTGGTGTCATTGACCATGCAGACCGTGTCGATATCCGCCCCGTCATCGCTCTTCGTAACCGAGCGCGCCGAACATTCGAGATGGGCCATTTCCGGTTTGCCGGGCAAATCATGGCCGACCAGGGCCAGCTTTTCACCCTGGGAGTCGTTGACGCAGATTTTTGCCACCGACCGTCCACCCAGTTGCGGCAAGGTCTGAGTCAGTTGCCACAGCCCCGCCCTTTGCCCCAGTCGGCTCACCTTGTAGACCGGCGCGCTCTCCAGGGCGCTTGCGGCACTGGCTTCCGCACTGTCTGCGGTTGCATCCGATACGGCAGCAGACAGACCCGCGCCATCCTCGACAAAAGGCGTACGCGGTTTTTCAGGCTTTCCACAGGCTGTCATCATGAAAGCAGTCGCTCCGAGAGCAAGCAAGGCAAGCTTTTTCGCGAAGGACATCATTGCGAGGCCGTCTCCGAAGCCGCATTCATGTCATTTCCTCCCTCGGGCAGTACCGGCGTATAACTGGCATAGGCCGCCGCTTCCTCCGCTGTCAGACTGGCGGCTGGACTTTCACCCGTAGCCGCCATCTCTCCATCGTTAGATGCTCCAGGGCGCGGACTGCAACCGCCCAGCGCGCAAATAACCAGACTTGAAGCAAATATATAGACAAACGGTTTCATACACGACCTTTGCATACACCTTATTTCCGAACCATATTCACGCAAATGTAAAGACGAAATTCGGAAGTGAGCGCCTTATCGAACGCCCAACGGCGATGAGTGTCGCTGACCTGACTGTTATTTGCGTTGTCTTCCACCGCCGTAACCTGCAGATTGTGAGGGTTCTCCACCGCCGGGGTGGCTTGTAAGGGGGGAATTGGGAGTTTCGGTTTCACCCCGGACACATTTGCGGAAATAGCTGCTTATTACGCGCCGGGATTATCCGGCAATTTCCAGTCAATCGGCGCATACCCTTTGGAAACCAGGAAATCATTGGCGCGTGAAAAAGGTTTCGTACCGAAAAAGCCGTTATGCGCCGACAGCGGTGACGGATGCACCGACCTGATCACCAGATGCTTCGAGGTATCGACGAAGGCCGCCTTCTTCTGCGCGTAACTGCCCCACAGGATAAAGACCACCGGCTGCGGCAGGTCATTGACCGCGCGGATGACCGCATCGGTGAACTTCTCCCAGCCCTTGCCCTGGTGCGCCGCCGCCATGCCCATCTCGACTGTCAGGACGCTGTTTAGCAACAATACGCCCTGCTTTGCCCAGTATTCGAGAAAGCCATGCTTCGCCGGCGTGATGGCGAGATCCCCCTGCAATTCCTTGTAGATATTGACCAGTGACGGCGGAATGCGCACGCCGGGTTTCACCGAAAACGACAGGCCGTGCGCCTGGCCTTCTCCGTGATAAGGGTCCTGCCCCAATATGACCACGCGCACCTTTTCCGGCGGCGTCAGGTCGAGCGCACGGAAATAATCGGCCCCTTTAGGGAAGACTCGGGCCCCAGCCCCTCGCCGTTCCTGGAGGTAGGCTTTCAGGTCAGTCATATAGGGCTTGGAAAATTCCGGCGCCAGCAGGGCCTTCCAGCCGTCATCGAGCTTGATATCGGTCATACCCATATCCCGCCGCGACTCCGTACGGAAGTCAATCAGGATTTGGTGCAGGCGCCGGTGACCTTGCCGGTAACATGCAGTGACATGTCCTGCCCGGCGGCTGAGGCCGCCACATCACCGCCGAAGGACTGTCCATCTTCGGCCACTGTTAGTGAACCCGTTCCTTTCGCGCTGGCGCAATCGGTGGTCCACGAAACGGTTTTGCCCGCCTCACTGAACTGCTGGCCGTCGCATTGCGGACCGGTGACCGAGACCGGTGGTGCCTTAAGATCTTCGAGATTGGCGCACAGGCTGGCGGTCGTCGTGGTCGGTGCCTGTCCCGCAACAGTTGTCACCGTCGTGATTTCCCACATCGAATCCGGACCAGGCAATACGGGCGCATCGCTGACTTCGGGCGGTGTGTCAGCCACCGCAGAAGCAGCCGTCGTTGGCTTGGGATCGGGCACAACCTGATCCATGATGGCAGGCGATGCGACACCGAACAAAAATCCGGCCGCGGCGGTAAAGGTCAAGGCAATCGTCGGACTCATGAACAAGGCTCCTGTCACAGCAAAAACCCAAAATCCGCCCAAGGGCATAGTAGACCGTGAACGGCGTTACGCAAGTAAATCAGTATTCAAATATTTGAGATTTATAGATTTTTTATTTTAAAAAACCTGAACGACAAGGGGGCAAACAAGATCGCCACATCATCTTTTTGCTTTTTCAGTCCGATCCGGATGCAAATGAAACCGGCGTATATTGTATCAGATCGGCAAGTGTGTATTGTCACCACTTTGTAGTTATAACTTCATAAAAACAAGGCCTCCCCGTGATCCTCCGTTCCTCCGCTTCTGCTCGCGCCCTGCTGACCGGCTTTACCGTATTCGGGGCCTGTTTTTTTCTTGCCGGTGCCGCCCTGCCCGCCTTTACCGCTGACGATGCCAAGGCAAAGCCGGATGCCGCCACCGACAAAAAGGCTGACAAGGACGACTCACTTCCGCCCCTCCCGGACGACAAAACCATTCACCAGTCGATTCAGCTCGACGGCAAGGCGCTGAACTATGACGCCACGGTCGGCACCATCCCGGTGCGTGACGCCAAGGGCAAGAAGATCGCCGATGTCGTCTTCACCGCCTATATCGTGCCGGGTAAAGACCCCAATCGTCCGGTCACCTTCGCCTTCAATGGCGGTCCCGGCGCCTCGTCGGTCTATCTCAATATGGGCGCCGTTGGTCCCAAACGCGTCCAGTTCGGCGACGAAGGCGACTCGCCTTCCGATTCCAGCGCCACGGTCGATAATCCCAATAGCTGGCTCGATATGACGGACCTCGTTTTCATCGATCCGGTCGGCACCGGCTATTCGCGTTCGCTGGAAGACGATGACCAGACCAAGAAGGACTTCTGGTCCACCGAGGCCGATATCCAGTATCTGTCACGCGTCGTTTATGACTGGCTGGTCAAGAACGGTCGCCTGCGGTCGCCAAAATACATTATGGGTGAAAGCTACGGCGGCTACCGCGCCCCGCGTATCGCCAATGCCCTGCAAACCCGCATGGGTGTCGGCGTTTCCGGCCTGATCATGGTCTCGCCCTATCTCGACCCGGCCGCTGTCGGCTCGGAAACCGCCCTGTCGCCGCTGCCGTGGATGATCAACCTGCCATCGATGGCCGCCGCCAATCTGGAAAAGCAGGGCAAGCTGACACCCGCCGCCATCGCCGAGGTCGAACAATACGACCGTACCCAGTTCGTCACCGACTTTCTGGCCGGCCGCTCCGATCCACAGGCCGTCAGCCGTATGGTGGCAAAGGTATCGGAATATACCGGCCTCGACCCGGCGTTGGTGGCCCGCATGGATGGTCGCGTCGACAGCATGACCTTTGTACGTGAAAGTCACCGCAACGAGCGCAAGATCGGCAGCTGGTACGATTCCAACGTCACCGCCTATGATCCCTTCCCGGAATCGCCCAGCCAGAAGTCCGGCGACCCGATCCTCAACGCCCTGCTGGCCCCGACCACCAGCGCCATGGTCGATTTCGTCACCCGCGAGGTCGGCTGGAAGACCGACGCCCATTATGAAGCGCTCTCCCCGATCGTTGGCGAAGGCTGGCAGCAATATCCCAACGAAGACAAGCCGGTCAGCGACCTGCGCCAGGCCATTGCCAACGACCCGAAGATGAAGGTGCTTATTGCCCACGGCTATAATGACCTGTCGTGCCCGTTCTTTACTTCGCGCCTGGTCGTCGATCAGTTACCCAGCTTCGGCGGCACCGCCCAGGTCAAACTCTCCGTCTATCCCGGCGGACATATGTTCTACAGCCGCGCCGGCAGCGGCACCGCCTTCAAGGCTGATGCTAAAGCCCTTTACAGCAAGGATTAAGTCATGACCTTCCGCACCCTCACCTGCGCCGCTGCCCTTCTGGCACTGGCCGCCACGCCCGTCATGGCCAAACCGGCGGCAAAACCGGTGACGGCTAACGCGCCAGTCACCCCGATGACACCTGACATTTTCCCAGACTATGACAAGGTCCGGCCGGACGCCGATTTCGTCCGCCGCGTTGTCATGGTGCCGATGCGCGACGGCACCAAGCTCTACACCGTCATCGTCTTCAAGAAGGGCACGGCAAACGGTCCGATCCTGCTGTCACGTACACCCTATGACGCCAAGAGCACCATGGCGCGCACGTCGAGCCAGACGATCAAGGAAGTGCTGCCGGCGATGTATAATGAGTTCGTCGATGACGGCTATATTATCGTGACGCAGGACATCCGCGGCATCCACAATTCCGAAGGCACCTTCATCATGAACCGTCCGCTGACCGGGCTGCTCAATGACACCAGGATCGATGAATCGACGGATGCTTATGACACCATCGACTGGCTGTCGAAGAACATTCCGGAATCGAACGGCAAGGTTGGCATCGTCGGCTCGTCCTACCTCGGCTTCACCTCCCTGATGGCCGAGATCAATCCGCATCCGGCGCTCAAGGCCGCCGTGCCGCAGAGCCCGATGGTCGATGGCTGGATGGGCGACGACTGGTTCCATAACGGCGCCTTCCGCGTCAGCAGCTTCGACTATGCGTTGGAGCAGAGCACCGGTAAGGCCGAGGCCGGCGCCGCCATTCCCGGCGGCGTGGGCGACGATTACAACCGCTATCTCAACGCCGGGTCGGTCGGTGATTACGCCCGCAAATGGGGCATCGACCAGGTGCCGTTTGTCCGCAAGCTGATGGAAAATCCGGCCTATACAACCTTCTGGTCTGGCCAGGCGGTCGATAAATGGATGGCTGCCGCCCCGCTGAAAGTGCCGACCATGCTGGTTGTCGGTCAGTGGGATCAGGAAGACAGCTATGGTGCCCCGGCGGTCTACAAGGCGATCGAGCCGAAGGACACCAACAACGATATGGTCTCGCTGGTTATCGGGCCGTGGCGCCATTCCGGCGTCAACCACTATGGCTATGATCTGGGCGCCCTGACCTTTACCGGCGACACGGCGCAGGAATTCCGCGTCAAATACATGAAGCCCTTCTTCGACCATTACCTGAAGGGCGCGCCAGATCCCAAAACTCCGCCGGTCCTGACCTACGCCACCGGCGTCAACCACTGGGACGAGTCGCCGAAGTGGCCGATGGGCACCCTGACCCCGCTCTATATCGGCGACAACGCCACGGCCAGTTTCGACAAACCGGCGGCTGCGGCACATGACGATTATGTTTCGGATCCGTCGAAGCCCGTGCCGTTCATCCCGCGCCCGATCAATATGGCGGATGCCTCACAATGGAAACCGTGGTTGGTTCATGACCAACGCTTCGTCTCCGACCGTCCGGACGTGCTGTCCTATACCAGTGCGCCGCTGGAGAAGGCCGTGCATGTCATGGGCGCGCCGGAAGTTGATCTCTTCGCCGCCACCAGCGGTACGGACAGCGACTGGGTGGTCAAGATCATCGATGTCTATCCCAATGAATCACCGGAAGACGCCGCGCAGGGCTCCAAGCCCTCCATGGCCGGCTTTGAACTGCCGATGGGCATCGAAATCTTCCGTGGCCGTTATGTTCATGGTTTCGATAAACCCGCGGCGCTGACGCCCGGCAAGGTCGAGGAATACAAGTTCGCCCTCCCTAACATTGACCATGTCTTCCTGCCGGGCCACAAGATGATGATCCAGGTACAGTCGTCGCTGTTCCCGCTGTATGACCGCAATCCGCAGACCTTCGTTGACAATATCTTCAACGCCAAGGCGGAAGACTACAAGGCGGCGACGGAAAGCATTTATCGTGGCGCAGATCATGCTTCGGCCGTCTGGTTGCCGATTGTATCTGAGTAAGCCCCTATCTCCCGCTTCTTGCGGGGTGAGGGGCGACTGCAAAGCTAACAAAAAGCCCCTCACCCGCCGCTAAGGCGGCACCCTCTCCCCGTAAACAGGGCGAGGGGAAGCGATTACTGCACTGTTGCCGAAGCCGGTGCCCCCGCCTTTGTCGCTACTTTCGCTTCATACTGTGCATGTTCCTCATCGCGTTCCGTTTTCCACGCCTTGAGCAGGACGGCGCGGCGCTTTGGATAGCGGTTTTCCAGCGGTGTCCACGAGACGATACGGTCCGCCCGCAAATGACGGAAAGCCTGGCGCATCTCGCACCACACCACCACCATGCGGATATGCTCGAAGAAACCGAGCGCAATCGGCCACACCACGCGGTCGGTTGTCACCTCCTTAAGGTCGGTGTAGCGCACCTCCACGCGGCATTCGCTGCGGATCGAAGCGCGGATATCACCCAGATCAATCCGGCTCGGCGGCGTCGACCAGCTCGGCACGACCAACAAGCCGGAGGTATCTATCTCATCCGCCAGGTCCTTTGGCAGGACGGCGACAATCTTGGTCAGGGCATTCTGCGCCGCCGCACCCAGCCGGGCATCACCGCGATCGGCCACCCAGCGCACGCCTAGCACTAATGCTTCCAGTTCTTCCTGTGACAGCATCAATGGCGGCAGCATATAGCCCGGTCGCAGCACATAACCGACGCCCGGCTCGCCTTCGATATGCGCGCCCTGGGCCTGCAAGGCGCCAATGTCGCGATAGAGCGTGCGCAGGGAAATATCGAGTTCGCGCGCCAGTTCAGCCCCGGCCACCGGATAGCGATGGCGACGTAAGAGTTGCAGCAGGTCAAGCAGGCGGGTGGCGCGCGACATGGGAGCGTCCTTAGGTAAGGTTATTTCTCGGTACGCGGCACTGGTGAACCCTTATCATCTGCCTGATGACACATTCTGTCAGCATAAATCCGGCGACACCGCAAATATTGTGAAATACTTGACAGTCGCCCGATTGCATACATACTGGTTGGTATGGAAACACACACATCCTCTCGCCGCAATGCCGCCCAGACCCGTGACCGCCTGCTTAATGCGGCGTTCGATGAGGTCTACCATTCAGGTTTTCGCGGCAGCGACCTGAATACGATACTGACTAAAGCCGGCGTCACCAAGGGCGCGCTTTACCACCATTTCACCGGTAAGGAAGCGCTGGGTCATGCCGTCATTGAACAGGTGATTGCCCGCATCACGGAAGATAAATGGCTGGCCCCGCTCGATGATGTCGATAATCCGATCGATGCCCTGATCGGTATTCTCGACGATACCGGCACCTCCGAAGCCGAGGTCAATGGCGGCTGTCCGCTCAACAATCTGGCGCAGGAAATGTCACCACTCGATGAGGGCTTCCGCCTGCGCCTGTCGGAAATCTTCGCCAACTGGATCGGTGGCGTGACCGATGCCCTGCGATTAGGCCAGGTCAATGGTAAGGTCCGCCGCGATATCGATCCACGGGAATCCGCCACCTTCTTCGTCGCTTCCTATGAAGGCTATATTTCGCTGGCCAAGACGGCACAGGATGGCCGCGTGCTGATGTCCGGCCTGAAGCAGTTGCGCATCTATCTTGACGGTCTGCGTAGTCAAGACCCTGTGAGTTGACGCAAAGGTTTACGCGGGCGTAAATACCTGTACTTGACCTTGATGGTTTCAATTGATACCGTCAACAAAACAATACAGGGACATTGCCATGACGATTGCTTCCGCGGGCGCGAAATTCCGTGCGGCCCTGACCGCCGAATCCCCTCTGCAAGTCGTCGGCACCATCAATGCCAACCATGCCCTGCTGGCCAAACGCGCCGGCTATAAGGCTATCTATCTAAGCGGCGGCGGCGTGGCCGCCGGATCATTGGGGATGCCCGACCTCGGCATCAATACGCTTGATGATGTACTGGTTGATATCCGCCGCATCACTGATGTCTGCGACCTGCCGCTGATGGTCGATGTCGATACCGGTTTCGGCCCCTCGGCCTTCAATATCGAACGCACCATAAAGTCGCTGATCAAGTTCGGCGCCGCGGCCTGCCATATCGAGGATCAGGTCGGCGCCAAGCGCTGCGGCCACCGGCCCGGCAAGGAAATTGTTTCGACCTCGGAGATGGTCGATCGCGTCAAAGCGGCGGCCGACGCCAAAACCGATCCTGATTTCTTCCTGATCGCCCGTACCGACGCCATCGCCGTCGACGGGGTGGACGCCGCCATCGAACGCGCCATCCGCTGCGTCGAGGCCGGCGCCGACGGCATCTTCGCCGAGGCCGCCTACGATCTCGATACTTACCGCCGTTTCGTTGATGCCGTGCAGGTGCCGGTGCTCGCCAATATCACCGAGTTCGGCAAGACGCCGCTGTTCTCGCGCGATGAACTGGCCTCGGCCGGCGTCGCCATCCAGCTTTATCCGCTGTCGGCCTTTCGCGCCATGAACAAGGCGGCCGAAAATGTCTACGAAGCTATCCGCCGCGACGGCCACCAGCGGAATGTGCTCGATACCATGCAGACCCGCGAGGAACTGTATGACCGCATCGGTTACCACGCCTTCGAAGAGCGCCTCGACGCGCTCTTCAACACGAATAAAAAGAAATAACAGGAACAGAGGAATGCCCAATGGACGGAGAACCGACTGCCGGCTTTAAGCCCAAGAAATCCGTGGCGCTGTCCGGCCAGATCGCCGGCAATACCGCCCTGTGCACGGTCGGCCGTACCGGCAATGATCTGGCCTATCGCGGCTATGACATCCTCGATCTTGCCGCCACCTCAGAATTCGAGGAAATCGCCTATCTGCTGGTCCATGGCAAACTGCCGAATATCAGCGAACTAACGGCCTACAAGACCAAGCTGAAATCCCTGCGCGGCCTGCCCGCCACACTGAAGGCCGTACTGGAGAGCCTGCCCTACTCCACCCATCCGATGGACGTGCTGCGCACCGGCGTCTCGGTGCTCGGCTGCCAGTCGGCAGAGAAGGACGATCACAACCACCCCGGCGCGCGCGATATCGCCGACAAGCTGCTGGCTTCACTCGGCTCGATGCTGCTCTACTGGTATCAGTTCAGCCACAACGGCAAGCGCATCGAGGTCGAAACTGACGACGACTCGATCGGCGGTCATTTCCTGCACATGCTCCATGGCAAGCCGCCGCCCGAAAGCTGGGTGCGCGCCATGCACACTTCGCTGATCCTCTATGCCGAGCACGAATTCAACGCCTCGACCTTTGCCGCGCGCGTCATCGCCGGCACCGGCTCGGACTTCTATTCCTGCATCGCCGGCGCCATCGGCGCCCTGCGTGGCCCCAAACATGGCGGCGCCAACGAGGTCGCCTTCGACATCCAGAAGCGCTACGACAATCCGGACGAGGCCGAGGCCGATATCCGCGCCCGCGTTGAGCGCAAAGAGGTCATCATCGGCTTTGGCCATCCAGTCTATACCGTCTCCGATCCGCGCAATGTGGTGATCAAGGAGGTGGCCCACCGTCTCTCCGCCGAGCAGAATGCGATGAAGATGTTCAATATCGCCGAGCGGCTGGAAAGCGTGATGTGGGACGCCAAACGCATGTTCCCCAATCTCGACTGGTTTTCGGCCGTCAGCTACCACATGATGGGCGTGCCGACCGACATGTTCACACCGCTTTTCGTTATCTCGCGCACTTCCGGCTGGTCGGCCCACATCATCGAACAGCGTCAGGACGGTAAGATTATCCGCCCCAATGCCAACTATACCGGCCCGGAAGACAGACCTTTCGTGGCCCTGAAAGACCGTCCCTAGTCATGTCCGCTCACATTCCGAATGAACGCCCCGCCCCCGACAGCGTCCTTACCGATATCGTCGATTACGTTCTAGACTACGAGATCACCTCCGATCTCGCCTACGAAACCGCGCGCAACTGCCTGATTGATACGCTCGGCTGCGGATTGGAAGCGCTCGACTATCCCGCCTGCACCAAGCTGATGGGACCGATCGTGCCGGGCACCATCGTGCCCAATGGCGCAAAGGTTCCCGGCACGCAATTTCAGCTCGATCCGGTTCAGGCGGCATTTAATATCGGCGCCATGATACGCTGGCTTGATTTCAACGACACCTGGCTGGCGGCCGAATGGGGCCATCCATCGGATAATCTCGGCGGCATCCTCGCCACCGCCGACTGGCTGTCGCGCAACGCCATCGCCGCCGGTAAGAAGCCGCTGTTCATGCGCGACGTGCTGACCGCCATGATCAAGGCACACGAGATCCAGGGCTGTCTGGCCCTGGAAAACAGCTTCAACAAGGTCGGCCTCGATCATGTCGTGCTGGTCAAGGTCGCCTCCACCGCCGTGGTGGCGCAGATGCTCGGCCTCGACCGTAATGAGATCATCAATGCCGTATCGCTGGCCTGGGTCGATGGCCAAAGCTTGCGCACCTACCGCCATTCACCCAATACCGGGTCGCGCAAATCGTGGGCCGCCGGTGACGCCACCGCGCGCGCCGTGCGCCTGGCCCTGATGGCCGCCAAGGGGGAAATGGGCTATCCGTCGGTGCTCACGGCAAAGACCTGGGGTTTTTACGACGTGCTGTTCAAGGGCCAGCCGTTCCAGTTCCAGCGCCCTTACGGCAGCTACGTCATGGAACATATCCTGTTCAAGATCAGCTTCCCGGCCGAGTTCCATTCTCAAACCGCCGTCGAAGCCGCCATGATGTTGCACCAAAAGCTGGCCGCGCTTGGCAAGACAACCGAAGACATCAAGTCCGTCACCATTCGCACGCACGAGGCCTGTATCCGCATCATCGACAAGAAGGGTCCTCTCGATAATCCGGCCGATCGTGACCATTGCATCCAGTATATGGTCGCCGTGCCGCTGATCTTCGGCCGCCTGACCGCCGCCGATTACGAGGATGCCGTCGCCGCCGATCCGCGCATCGACGTACTACGCGACAAGATTACCTGCGTGGAGGATACGGCCTTCACCGCCGATTATCACGATCCGGATAAGCGCTCGATCGCCAATGCCCTGACGATCGAACTGAATGACGGTACGGTGTTCGATGAAGTCGTGGTGGAATATCCGATCGGCCACAAACGCCGCCGCGCCGATGGCATCCCGTTGCTGGAAGCCAAGTTCCGCACCAACCTCGCCCGTCGTTTCCCGTCGAAACAACAGGCCGCCATCCTGAAAGTGAGCCTCGACCAGCAGGCGCTGGAGGCCATGACCGTCAATGAATATGTCGATCTGTACGTGATCTAGCGGCCTAGATTCATTTTCCGATATTTAGGGGCATGGCGAAAACCTGCGTCCAGTAGGCGCCGCCGTCTCCTTCCGGCCAGGCCATGGCGATGCCGGTTTCCTTGAATGCACACATCAGGATGTTTTGCCTGTGACCGGGGCTGTTCATCCAGGTCGAGACCACGGCTTCCGGATCGTCGGAATTAATCTCGATATTCTCGCCAACCATCTGGTAGACGTAACCGGTGTCCTTCACGCGCTTGCCGGGCGTTGAGCCATCCGGCGCATTGTGGCTGAAATAATGGCGCTCCGCCATGCCACGGCTCTGACGCTCGGCGGCTTCCGACAGACGCGCCTCCACCCGCAGGGGCGCGCAGCCAGCGCGGACACGCTCGGCATTGATCATGGCCAGCACGTCGGCCTCGGGGCCACGCGGCATGGCATTGGCATTTGTGGAGAGGAGGCCGGCACCAAGCGCCAGGCCGAAGCAAAGGGTACGCATACTTAAAATTCCAATGGAGTAGACCAGGACGATGCGCCTGATGCGTTAACTTTTTCCAAACGCATATGCCAGATCACGACCGATCAAATTTTCGGTGAGCCCGGATGCCGCGGAAGTGAGTAAGCGTTAGTTGGCGTATGCGATGGCCTGTGAAAGACTTTGGTCAGGTTTTTCAGGAGCGACACCCATGGCTATCACTCTTTTCAATGAAGCAGCACGCAAGGAATTCGTCGAACAGCATATGCAGGCCTTCAAGGCCGGTATACGGGAAGGCCGGACGGCGCGTGAAAAGCTTCAGGCGCGTATCGAATCCATGACGTCTGTGCGCTTCGGCGAGGACGATAAGATTGCCCTGCGCGACTATCTGCGCAAGCTGTCGTGGATGTATCGCAAGGGGGAGATTGATGAACGCACCACGCAACAGGGCCTGAACAAGATCGTTATGGCTGCCGCCGCCAACAGCCCGGACGTGCTGCACTATATCCGCGCCTAAGCGCCCCTTCTGATCCTTTCCATCATATAGGAAAAATCCTGTGCCGCATGGCCTTGGCTGCAGAGCGCCTCGTAAAGTGCATGCGCCTTGGCGCCGAGCGGCGTATCGGCATTCGATTGCGCGGCCGCCTGCATGGCCAGGGTCAGGTCCTTCAGCATCAGCGAGGCGGCAAAACCGGGCTGGTAGTCGTTATTGGCCGGCGAGGTCGGCACCGGTCCCGGCACCGGACAATAGCTGGTCATCGACCAGTTCTGGCCAGATGCCTTCGAGGCGATATCGAAAAACACCTGATCCTTCAGGCCGAGCTTTCCCGCCAGGGCAAAGGCTTCGCAGGTACCGATCATGGTAATGGCCAGCAACATGTTATTGCACAACTTAGCGGCCTGCCCGGCGCCGGCTTCACCGGCATGGATCACTGTCTTGCCCATCTGCTTCAGAACCGGCTCGGCCAGATCGAACGCCGCTTCCGTACCGCCGCACATGAAAGTCAGCGTGCCGGCCTTGGCGCCGGTAACGCCGCCGGAAACCGGTGCATCTAGAATGATCAGGTTTCGATCTACTTCCGAAGCCATCTCATTCATACGACGCGACGTTTCTACATCGATCGTCGAACAATCAATAAACAGGGTGTCATACCAAGCATAGGCCAATACGCCATTCATATATACATCCATGACGTGACTGGCGGCAGGCAGCATAGTGATAATGGCATCGACCTGTGTGCATGCCGATGCCAGCGACTTAGCTTCATGTGCACCGACCGCGACGGCCTGACTTACGGCATTACTATCGACATCGAAAGCGCGCACCTGATGGCCGGCCTTCACCAGGTTGGCGCACATGCCAGAACCCATGTTACCCAATCCAATAAATGCGATTTCCATTTTTGGCTTCCTATAACTCCAGCTCTTCGCTAACGGCTTCAAACATGGCCTCTACCTGATCCGGCGATACGCCCGCTGGCGTTTCCGGCAACCATTTCGGCGCATGATCCTTGTCCTCGATCACCGCCCGCACCCCTTCGGAAAAATCGTGCGTGCGAATGATATGACAGGCAATGCGGTATTCCATCCGCATGATATCCTCGAAGGATGCCATCCGTGCACCCCGTCGCAACTGTTCGAGCGACACCGCCATGGACAACGGCGACCGCGTCTTCAGAATATCCGCCTGTGCTGTCGCCCAGTCATCATCGGCCATTTTCAGCGCCAGGCAAATATCGGTGATGGTCGGGCGTGAAAAGCAATGATTGATTATATCGAGGTGTTCGGCATAAGCTGGGGCTTGTGGTTCTTCAGCGTAATCAGCCAATACCGCATCCGGCGCCTCGCCCGCCAGCATCCGCGCCTTCACCTCGGGCAGCTTTTCGGATGCGACATAGTTCGTGGCGATACCGGCTGACAGCACATCGCGTCCCTTCAGCCGCGCACCGGTAAGCGCCAGCCAGGTGCCCAGTTCACCTTCCAGACGCGGCAAAAACCATGAACCGCCGACATCCGGAAACAAGCCAATACCCGTTTCCGGCATGGCGAACAGGGTGTTCTCCGTGGCGACGCGGTGTGACCCGTGGATCGAAATGCCGACGCCACCGCCCATCGTTACGCCATCGAGTAGCGCAACATGGGGCTTGGGGAAGCGCTTGATCTGGGTATTGAGCGTATATTCGATGCGGAAGAAATCCTCGCCGGCCTTGCGACCCGACTGCGCCACCATGCGGATATCGCCGCCGGCGCAGAACCCGCGTGTGCCCTCGGCATGATCAATCATCAGCATTTTCACGTTGGCATCGCTCGCCCATTTGGTCATGGCCTCGCTCATCCGCCGGCACATGTCCGTATTGAGCGCGTGCAGGGCCTGCGGACGATTGAGCGTGATCCGGCCGATACCGTTCTCGATGCGGGTGATAATGTCCATCACTGATCTTTCAGCATGTCGCGCGCGATGATGACGCGCATGATCTCGTTGGTGCCTTCAAGGATCTGGTGGACCCGCAGGTCGCGCACGATGCGCTCGACGCCGTAGTCATGCAGATAGCCATAGCCGCCGTGGATTTGCAGGGCCTCGTTGGCGACCTTCGAGCCGGTATCGGTGACGAAACGCTTGGCCATAGCGCACCATTTTGTTGCATCGGGTGTACCAGTATCCAGTCTGGCGGCCGCTTCATAGAGCATCGATCGAGCCGCCTGAAGCTCGGTTTCCATATCGGCCAGCTTGAACTGCGTCACCTGAAATTCATTGAGGTGTTTGCCGAACTGACTGCGTTCGGCCGCATATTGCCGCGCACGATCGAGGGCATCCTGCGCCCCGCCAAGGCTACAGGCGGCGATATTCAACCTTCCGCCATCCAGCCCCTTCATAGCGAATTTGAAGCCCTCGCCTTCCGCGCCGATACGGTTTTCCACCGGGATGCGGACATTATCAAACAGGACCTGCCGGGTCGGCTGGGCGTTCCAGCCCATCTTCTTTTCATTGGCACCAAAGCTGAGGCCGGGTGTCTCCTTCGGCACGACAAAAGCTGAAATCGTCTCGCCGGTTTTCGCCATCACCACGTAGATACCCGAGGTGCCGGCGCCGGAAATGAACTGTTTGGAACCCGTGAGCACATAAAAGTCGCCGTCGCGTTCGGCGCGCGTCTTCATGGCGGCGGCGTCGGAACCGGAGCCCGGCTCGGTCAGGCAGTAGCTGGCGATCAGCTCCATCCCCGTCAGCTTTGGCACGAGGCGTGCCCGCAGGTCGGCCGAGCCGAAGCTGTCGATCATCCAGATGCACATGTTGTGGATGGACAGAAATGCCGCCGTAGCGATGCAGCCGCGTGAGAGCTGCTCGAAGATCAGCACGGCATCGAAGCGGCTCATACCCGATCCGCCATGTTCTTCCTGCGTATAGATCGCGGCAAAACCCAGGCCCGCCGCCTCGCGCATGACCTCGACCGGGAAGTGTTTCTGCTCGTCCCATTCAGAGGCTTTGGGCCGCAGGCGATCATAGGCGAAGCGTTGCGCCGCCTCCTGGATCATCAGTTGGTCGTCGTTCAGTGGCATTACAGTCCCTGTTTCTTATGTTTGGCGTCTCAGGTTTTTGGAGGCCATAACCCTGAAAGCCAGCCTTTCGATTTATTTTTCCAACCTACATGCCGACGAGCAATCACCGGCGCTAAAAGGTCATAGGTCTCCCAGGTATCGGGGACATGATAAAGAGACGGCACACCGGGAAACTGACCTTCGTAGTCAGATATATATCCCTTCGGCATGACATACGTCCCTGCATCCGCTGCATAGTAGCTTTGAGCAAAAGCATTGCCCTCTTCGTTCAAGTCCTCATCCATAAATTTCTCATCGCAAGCACTGATAAAAATCATGCCTGGCGTTTTCATTCGAGCTTGGATCTTTTCAAGAATCTTTGGCATTTCCTTATCATGAAGGGGACCTGCCATACCATTTAACCAACACCAAACAACAAACATGGCGATATGCGTGGCACCTGCTTCCGGTTGGAGATCAACCGGAAAATCGCCGTCGGAATGCCAGGACGCATCATCGTATTTCATTGTTTACGACATCGTCGGAATGATAAACGCCTGGTCGCCGATATCGCCGTCTGGCCAGCGCTGGGTCACTGTCTTGACCTTGGTATAAAAGCGTACGCCGTCCTCGCCATACTGGTTCATGTCGCCAAAAGCCGACCGCTTCCAGCCGCCGAACGAATGATAGGCCACCGGCACCGGGATCGGCACATTGATGCCCACCATGCCGACATTGACCTTAGCGGCAAATTCCCGCGCCGCCAGGCCGTTGCGCGTGAAGATCGCCACGCCGTTGCCGTAGGCGTGTTGCGACGGCAGGGCCGCCGCCTCTTCCAGAGTTTCCGTCCGCACGACCTGAAGCACCGGTCCGAAAATCTCATCCTGATAGGTCTGCATGTTTGGCTTCACATGATCAAACAGGCTAGGCCCGATAAAGAAGCCCTCTTCATGGCCTTGCAATTTCAACCCACGACCGTCGAGCAAAAGTTTTGCACCCTCATCGACGCCCATCTGGATATAGTTTTCCACCTTGGCCTTGTGCGCGGCGGAAATCACCGGGCCGTAATGCGCCTCGGCGTCGGTCGATATCCCGACCTTGAGATGGCGCGCTGCATCGATCATCCGCTCGACAAAGGCATCCGCCGTCTTTCGGCCCACCGGCACCGCCACCGGCAGGGCCATGCAGCGTTCACCGGCCGAGCCATAGGCGGCCCCGACAATATCCTTCACCACCTGATCCAGATCGGCGTCCGGCATGATAACGCCGTGGTTCTTGGCGCCGCCCATGGCCTGGACGCGCTTGCCGTGCGCCGCGCCGGTGGCATAGATGTACTGGGCGATATCCGATGAGCCGACGAACGACACCGCCCTGATATCCGGATGGGTGATCAGGGCATCGACCGCCACCTTGTCGCCGTGGACGACCTGAAAGACGCCTTCGGGCAAACCGGCTTCGATCAATAGTTGACCAAGGCGCACCGGCACTGATGGATCTTTCTCGGACGGCTTGAGGATAAAGGCATTGCCGCAGGCCAGAGCCACGGCCGACATCCATAATGGGATCATGGCCGGGAAGTTGAACGGTGTAATCCCTGCCACCACGCCCAGCGGCTGGCGCATCGAATAGACATCGATGCCCGGTCCGGCGCCCTCAGTATAGTCCCCCTTCAGCAGATGCGGGATACCGCAGGCGAACTCCACGACCTCCAGCCCGCGCTGAATATCGCCCTTCGAGTCGGCGATGACCTTGCCGTGCTCGGAGGACAGCAGGTGCGCCAGCTCGTCCATATTCTGCTCGATAAGCGCCTTGAAGGCGAACATAACGCGCGCCCGGCGCTGCGGGTTCATTGCCGCCCACGAGACTTGCGCCTTCACCGCCTTCTGAACGGCATCATCAACTTCGGCAGCGGATGCCAGCGATACACGCGCCTGGATTTGCCCGGTATTGGGATCATAGACATCGCCGAAACGACCAGATTCGCCAGCCACTGACTTGCCGTTGATGAAGTGGGAAATCTCGCGCATCTGGTCTCTTTCCGGTTAGGCGGCCTCGGACATCTTGCCCCTGGCCTTTTTGGCTGCGGCGATCTTATCCCGCGCCATCGAATCGGCAACCACATTTGTGATCACATTCGTGCTTTTTGCCTTGGCAAAGATATCCGCGAGGCGTGGCCCGATGGCATCGACCTGGCCCAGGATATGCGCTTCATCGTTATGACCGGAAATCTCACCGGCCACCATGATGATGCCGCCGGCATTGATGACATAATCGGGCGCATAGAGGATGCCGCGCTGGCCCAGGATCACGCCGGCCTGCGGCGTCAACAATTGATTATTGGCAGCACCCGCAACGATGGTTGCGTGTAAGCGCTGGGCGACGTCCTCGCTGATTGTCCCACCGAGCGCACAGGGCGCCACCACATCGACCGGCTGAAGTAAAATGTCATCCACGGAGACACGCTCGGCGCCAAAGCGATCGCAAATCTCCTCGACCCGATCGGTGTGAATATCGGCCACAACCAGTTTGGCGCCCAGGTTGAACAGTTCCTCGCACAGATAGCTGCCGACATGGCCCAGCCCCTGTACAGCGATTTTCAGGCCTGCCAGATCCGAGCGACCGAACCTGGCCTTCACCGCCGCTTCGATGCCGACGCGTACACCACGCGCCGTAAAGGGAGACGGATCGCCACCACTCTTGCCCACCGCCGCATCGAGCCCCGACACGTAACCTGTGGTCCGCGCCACGATCTTCATGTCGGCCACTGAAACCCCGACGTCCTCGGCGGTGATATATTGACCGTCCAGGCTATCGACGGCGCGGCCAAAGGCTTCAAGCACGGCTTCGCGCTTCTCGTTGGGCACCGGCCCGAGGATGACCGCCTTGCCACCGCCCATCGGCAGATTGGCCATGGCGTTCTTGTAGCTCATGCCGCGTGACAGGCGCAGGGCATCACCGAGCGCGCTCACGCCGCTGTCATAGGCCCACAGCCGGCAGCCGCCAGCCGCAGCCCCCAAGGCTGTGGAGTGAACCGCTATGATCGCTTTCAGGCCGGAAGCGGTATCCTCCACCATAAGGACTTTTTCATGGGCGTCGTAATCGGGATGGTCAAACATCTACTGTTTCCTTGAACACGGGTATTGGTTTTGTGACATTATTGGAAAATTCAGGGCGCCGAGAGCCAGCACGCCGCCTAGCGCGCTGGTTCCGGCATAAGGCATGTTGCCTGTTATGTCCGTTCCTGGGCCGCGACCGGCACAGACACCGGGCGGAGAGCCCCGGCGATCGCGATCCGGTACGTAGGTGTCCGCTGATGTCACATGAGCGCATAGACGGAATGTCCCTGTTTTATGTCGTTGCAACAGAGACTAGGCCCGTTTCAGGAGAAAGTGTTTCCGAACTGACTTGATAAAGAGATTGGCGCGGGTGAAACTATCTGCGATAATCATCAAATATAGAAAAATATTTTGCTGCAGGGCAAAACAACGCAATGAACAAGAACAAATCCAGCCAGTCCCTGGACGAAATCGACCGTAAAATTTTGCGCCTTCTGCGCGAAAATGCGCACATGACGACCCAGGAAGTGGCTGACAAGGTCGGATTGTCCCAGACTCCCTGCTGGTCGCGTATCAAAAGGCTGGAAGAGTCAGGTGTAATCGCCGGCTATGTCGCCCTGCTCGATCCGGAAAAGATCGGCCGGCCGCTGTCGGTGATCATCGAAATCAATCTGGAACAGCATGATGATGAAAAGATCGAGACCTTTTCCCGCCATCTGGCGCAACTGCCGGAAGTGACCGACGCCTACCTGACGACCGGCGAATATGATTATGTCATTATCGCTGCCGTCGAAAATACCGAGGACTATGAAAGCTTTCTGCGCAAGCGACTGTTGAAATTTCCCGGCATCCGCCATGCCCGGTCAACCTTCTGCCTCAGGCGCCTGAAACGCGATCCCTCACCCAGCCTGTAGCGACCACACGCCGCAAGAGAACCACCCTGTCCGCCTTCCCTCATGGCGCGATTTGCGGTAAGGTGAAGCCGCCCCGCAAAGGGGTTATCGCTCCAGCAGAAGGCGTCGCTCCATGACCGCTCGTTTCGGATTCCTGATTACCGCCAGCTTTGTTGCCACCCTTGTCGCTCCCTTGGGCCTGACCGCCTGCGCCACGGCCTCTCCACAGGCATCTGCGGATGCCGGCGTCCCGGCCGCTTCTGGCGAACCGCCAAAAACCCTGGTCGGCACCTGGCAATTGGTCCAATTCCAGCCGAACGACGCTTCCGCCGCTCCAGTCAAGCCCGATGCGGCGGACAAGTACGAGCTGACCTTCCTCAGTGGAGGCCGCGCCGCCATGAAGGTGGATTGTAACCGGGCGACGGCCATCTGGGAAATGACACCTTCCGATGGCACTCATGGCCATCTGACCTTCGGCCCCCTGGCCATGACACGCATGGCCTGCCTGACGCCGGGTCTCGATACCAAATGGGAGCTGAACGCCAATTCCGTCGCCGACTATTCGGTGGACGGCGACACCCTGTCGCTGGGCCTCGAAGGTGGCAAGGGCACCTACACCTGGTCACGCAAGAAAGACTAGGCCTTCGCCACCGTCTCAAGTGCCAGGGCGTGGAGCGGGCCGCTCAGCAGGTCCGCCAGCGCCTTATTGACCAGTTGATGCTGGCGTACGCGCGGCAGACCATTGAAGGCTTCCGATACAATACGGGCCTTGTAGTGGTCGCCGTCACCGGCCAGATCGGTGATGATCACCTCGGCATCGGGAAAGGCCGCTTCAATGCGGGCCTGAAGATCGCTTTGCACTATGGCCATGACCGGCTCCTGTAAAAATAATGGCCGCCTTTAGCCGGTTTTGCCCGCCTTGGGTAGAGCTGTGGCGCATTTGCATCTAAATTGCTGCACCGCAATAAATCACGACATAGCGCTTGACGGATATCTGACAAGCGGCAATTCTCACTGTGCTCAAGGATGAGCGCACATACGGTCGGATTCGCCAATGGCGGCGTTTTCGACCACGCAAAGACAATGACGTCTCAAGGCATGACCGCATAGCGCGGCCGGCTCTGGGGCGTTTTTTTATGGCCAGTTTCATTCGCCGTTCACGGCAAAATTACGGTTTTTCGCCTGAAACGCGCAATTAACCTAATTCGTTTACCCTCCGCCCACTATCAAAAGGAGTAATTATGCGTACCTCTATCTGCCGGACACACCGGATTCTCACCGCCACCGCCGCCAGCCTCATGGCCCTGACATTCGCCGTTCCAGCCCTGGCTCAACAGGTGCCGCCCGAAGTCCAGGCGAAAATCGACGCCATGCAGGCGCAGATCGATGCCCAGCAGGCGCAGCTCAATGCACTGAAATCGCAGATCGCCACGCAATATAATGCACCGGCCCCCGCAGCAGCGCCCGTTGCCGTGGCGGCCGCCCCCGCCAAACCCGCCCCCCCTGCCGTGGCCGCCACCCTCAAAAACGGTTCGCCGGGCCTGGCGTCCAGCGACGGCGCCTTTACCTTCAATGTCAAAGGCCTGTTCCAAGCCGACGCCGCTTCCTACAGCCAGGACGACAATCTGCCTGCCGCTGTCAGCGCGCGCGATCTCAACAGCGGCACCAATATCCGCCGCGCCCGTGTTATCTTCAACGGCAAGATGTTCAGCGATTTCGACTATAACCTGACCTTCGACTTCGGCGGCGCCGGCGCCGAGGATGTCGGCCGCGTCCACGAGGCCTGGATCCAGTATTCCGGCTTCAAGTCAGCCAAGTTCCGCGTCGGTGAATTCGGCCCGAGCGTTGGCCTCGCCGATGCCGGCTCGCAATCCGGCTCGCCCTTCCTGGAACGCGCCTCTTCCGCCGAAATCGCCCGCAATTTCGCCGGCGGCGACACCCGTATGGGCGTTGCGGCCTTTAATGCCAAGGACCGTTATCTTTGGTCGGTGGCGCTCACCGGCAATACGGTCTCGTCGCTCAACACCGCCGCTTCCGGCTTTAACAGCGTCAATAATGACGAGCAGTTCGGTGTCGCCGCCCGTATCGCCGGCACGCCGATCAAGGGCAAGAATTCGCTGGTCCATATCGGCCTGAACTATTCCGGCATCATCAATCCGGCTGATACCGGGGCCGCCGCTGCCACTCGTTATCCGGTGCAACTGCGTGATCGTCCGGAACTGCGCGTCGACGGCACGCGACTGGTCGATTCCGGCGCCATCAATGCCGGTTCGGCCGCCGCGACGGGCGTCGAATTCGGTGCGCAGTACAAAAACCTGTTCCTGCAAAGCGAAGCCTTCGATTACAAGATCGAACGTCTCGATGCGGCTACCGGCGTTACCGACCCGAAGTTTACCGGCTGGTATGTTGAAGGCGGTTGGGTACTCACCGGCGAAAGCCGCAAGTACAATACCGCCACGGCCGCCTTCGATGGCGTCACGCCCGCGGCCAATTTCGATCCGTCGTCCGGTCACTGGGGCGCCTTTGAACTGGTGGCGCGCTACTCGACCCTCGACCTGAATTATCACGATACCGCAACGCTTACGGCAGATCGCGTGCTGGGTGGCCAGCAGGACATCACGGCGCTTGGCCTCAATTGGCAACTCAACCCCGGTGTCCGCTTCATCTTCCAGGGCCAGAGCGTCAAGGTCGATCGTCTGAATGCCGCCGGCGCCCAGATCGGCCAGGATTACACCACCTTCGCCGTCCGCAGCCAGTTCGGCTTCTAATATAAGACTTGTCAAGGCCCGGTGATCAGACGATCATCGGGCCTTGAAGTACCGCGTCGCCTATCCCTTCCTCCCCAATCCAAAGAGAACCGCGATGACCTCAAAACTCACGTTCCATAAGCGCGCCTTCATGTTGGCGGCGCTTTGCTTTTCCGCCCTTGCTGCGCCTGCCTTTGCTGGCGATATTCAGGTCGCCGTGGCGGCCAATTTTACCGAACCTGCCAAGGAAATCGCCGCCGCCTTCGAGGCCAAAACCGGCAATCACGTCGTCATGAGCTTCGGCCCCTCCGGCGGCTTCTACAGCCAGATCCAGCAAGGTGCACCGTTTGAAGTCTTCCTCAGTGCAGATGCCGAACGCCCAACCAAGCTGGAAGCCGAAGGCCTTGGGGTCAAAGGCAGTCGCTTCGTCTACGCTTACGGCACGCTCGTCCTGTGGAGCGCTACCCCTGGTTTCGTTGACGCCAAGGGGGATGTGCTGAAAAAGGGTAACTTCCAGCACATTGCTATCGCCGATCCGGCCGCCGCCCCCTACGGCACAGCCGCAGTCGAAACCCTGAAAAAACTTGGCCTCTACGACACGCTGGCGCCCAGGATCGTCAAGGGCAGTTCCATCGCCCAGGCCTATGGCTTTGTCGATACCGGATCGGCTGAACTCGGTTTTGTCGCCCTGTCGCAAATTTACAAGCTGAACAAGGGCTCGCGTTGGATCGTGCCGGCCGCCGACTATACGCCGATCGACCAGCAGGCCATCCTGCTCAATCCCGGCGCCAATGATCCGGCGGCCAAGGCCTATATCGCCTTCCTCAAAAGCCTGGATGCGGTTAAGATCATCAAATCCTACGGCTACGAGGTAAAATAAGCGCCATGATCGACCATATGGGCGTCCGGGTCTCCAACCGCGAACACAGCAAGGCCTTTTATACGGCGGCCTTTGCGCCGCTGGGCTATGGCGTGGTCATGGACGGCCCCTATGGAACTGGTTACGGCACCGGCAAACCTGATTTCTGGATTCAGGATGGCCGCCCTGCCGATCATGTGCATGTCGCTTTCAAGGCCGAAAATCGCGCGGCAGTCGACGCCTTCCACAAGGCCGCCATGGCTGCCGGCGGTCGTGACAACGGCCCGCCGGGCATCCGCGCCCACTATCATCCGAACTATTATGGCGCCTTCGTCCTCGATCCGGACGGCCATAATATCGAAGCCGTCTGCCATCAACCCGAATGACCGAGCTATGGGGGGCCATTCGTGTAACGATCAGCCTGGCGGCAGTCACGACGCTTTGCCTGCTCATCATCGCTACGCCGATCGGCTGGTGGCTGTCGAGAAGTCGCAACCTCTTCAAGGATATCGTCACAGCCATTGTGGCCCTGCCGATTGTTCTGCCACCGACGGTTCTGGGCTTCTACCTGCTGGTCGCCATGGGGCCGAAAAGCCCGCTGATGGACCTGCTGCATCCCTTCGGTATCCGCACACTCAACTTCTCCTTCACAGGGCTGGTGATCGGCTCGATCGTCTATTCGTTGCCCTTTGCTGTCCAGCCGATCCGCAATGCCTTTGAAAGCCTGGGCCAGCGCCCGTTCGATGTGGCGGCCACCCTGCGCACGTCACCGCTGGATACCTTTTTCACAGTCGCTCTGCCCATGGCACGCAAGGGCTTCCTGACAGCCGCCCTGCTGGTCTTTGCCCATACGGTCGGTGAATTCGGCGTCGTCCTGATGATCGGCGGCGCCATTCCCGGCAAGACAGAAGTCGTCTCCATCCGCATCTGGCAGATGGTCGAGCAACTGGACTGGCCAAACGCGCACCGGCTGGCGGGCGGCTTGCTGGTCTTCGCTTTTGTCGTGCTGTTGTCCCTGTTGCTGATCGATCGGCGCTGGAGCCAGAAGCATGCCTGAAGACGCAAATATTCAGGTTTCGCTGAAAGGATCAGCCGGCGGCTTCACACTCGATGCCGCATTTTCGGTGCCGGCGCAGGGCGTCACCGCCATCTGGGGGCCGTCTGGTTCCGGCAAGACAACGCTTCTGCGCGCCATCGCCGGCCTGACGCGGCTTAAAGGTCACGTCAGGATTGGCGACAATATCTGGCAGGAGGATCCATGCTTTGTGCCAGTCCATACACGTCGCGTCGGCTATGTATTTCAGGAAGCCTCACTTCTGCCGCACCTCAGCGTACGCGGCAATCTCGATTTCGCCATGAAGCGCAATGGCGGCAGCGCCGTCGATTTCGATGAACTGGTCGAGCGCCTGAAACTGGCCGCCCTGCTCCACCGTTCGGTCCACAAGCTCTCCGGCGGAGAACGCCAGCGCGTGGCCTTGGCGCGCGCACTGCTGAGCGCGCCGGAAATCCTGTTGATGGATGAACCCCTGTCCAGTCTCGATAGTGAAGCCAAGGCGGAAATCGTGCCCATGATCGCTTCGCTGTCACGTGAAACCGGTCTGCCGATCCTCTATATCAGTCATGATACTTATGAGGTCGAACGTCTGGCCGACCGCACCCTGCGCATGAGCAGGGGCCGGATCATCGACACGCCGGATATTGCGTTCAGTTGCAGTCTGGATGGCCTGACCGAAGCGCAGATCCGCGCCCTCGCCGAAGCCGCTCTCAAAGCCGGCATAAAGTCTAGCTGACGAACTGCTCGGCCATGACCCGCTCGTCATAACCGTTGCCGGCGTCAAACAGCAGGGTTGCCTTGAGATCTTCCGCCTCAGCGATATCGACGCTGATGACATCGCGCACGTCATAGGTATCGGCGGCCGCGCTGATCGGGCGCTTTTCGGCTTCCAGCGCCTCGATCCGGACTTTCGCCGTATGCGGCAGGATGGCCCCGCGCCAGCGCCGTGGCCGGAAGGCGCTGATCGGCGTCAGGGCCAGGGCCTTGGCCGTCAGGGGAATGATCGGCCCATGCGCCGACAGATTATAAGCCGTCGATCCTGCCGGCGTCGCCACCATGGCACCGTCACACATCAATTCATCCAGCCGCACCTTGCCATCGATCAGGATGCGCAGCTTGGCGCCCTGGTGCGACATGCGCAGCAGCGACACTTCATTGAAGGCCAGCGCCGTATGCTCGGTGCCATCGCGGGTACGCGCGGTCATGCTGAGCGGGCTGATCAGGGTACTTTCGCTCTTGAGTATCCGCTCCATCAGATCGTCTTCAGCATAGTCATTGAGCAAAAAACCGACGCTGCCCCGGTTCATGCCGAAGATCGGGATCTGCTCCTCGAGGAACTTATGCACGGTCTGCAACAGGAAGCCGTCGCCGCCCAGCGCCACAACCACATCGGGATCTGTGGCGGAACCATAACGCGCTTTAAGCCGGGCACAGGCCTCCTGTGCTTCGGGGCGATCAGAGGCGGTAAAATCGAGGCGGAGTGACATCAGGGCCGTTTGACGGTTAAGTTCGCGACCATCTAAGCCATTTTTCGCTCATAAGTCTAAAGAATTCAGTGCACCTGATCGATCAGCACGGCTAATCTGCGGCGCGCCTCGGTAGCTGCCAGGCTGAAAACCGACAGAACCAGTGGCCTCTGCCCTTGCCGCATCTGTGGTGCGGCTTCATAAGCTCCCTGCCAAACCAGCAGGATGTGCAGGAAAACAGCGCGATCAAGGCCGGCGGCACAACAGGCAAGGGCAAGCGGCACGGCCGACTCTGACGCCAGAACCCGACCTAACCCAATCGTATCCAGCCTGAGCCGCCGCGCCATTTCGCGGACAAAGCCCGCTGCTTCACCGCCGCGCAAGAGGGCAATCAGTTTGAGATTGCTGTGCGCTTGCCCGTCACCATAGCTCAGGCGCAGTTGCGACTTGGCGACCGGTAATGCTTCATGAGCCAGGATAGCGGCGCGGATATCCGCGCATTCCGAAGCCCGGCGCGCAAAGGCAAGCTGGTCTTCCTCATCGAATGACAGGGCCCGATTACGAATAAGCGCGGCTATCACATCATCATTTTGCGTACGGATCAGGGCCTTGATCACACGCCAATCCAGACCTGGACGTCCCGCAATCAGGCGGTGATGGGCTGCACCGGTGGCCGCAATCAACGCCAGAAGCACCTGGGGTGTCAGCGCCGGCAAGGACGCCCGCAACAGCGGCGCCGCCAGATCGACCGGCAAGCGACCCAGGCGTATCACCAGATCCTCGTCGGAACGGATCAGGTCTCCCGGTAACAGATCCGACACCTCGTGGATTTCGCACAAGGGCTGGTTCGCGACCAACGTGACCCCTGCATTGCGGAAATCGCAGGGCGCTACTTCCTCCGTCCGCGCCACGGTCAGTCTCTGCGCGTCGGGGCTGGCTTCAGGCAAGTGGGCGAGTGGTAAGGCAGACAAGAGCGTGGTGAAACCTGAAATGGCCAAAAACAGATTAGATTCGTGGTGAACGGAGTCTGACGAAACAGGGTGAAGACTTGTTTAATGGTCCAATCGCCCTCGGATTGCTCAACCATAAGTTTGAATAACGTCGTTATAATTTAAAAACCAGCGCACCATTAATCTTGTCTCAATCGACGCCCGCTAATCTCATTCCCTGTTCAGTGTACCCATAAAAAGGACGTCCATGTCCGATACGTCTCAGGAAACGCCAAGGGCACAGATATCCCGGCCGGCCGCAGCCGCGCCGCGTCCGGTATCCGGCACGCGTGAAGAACTGATAATCGAACATGACGACGCGGTCGAAATCATCGAACGACTGCGCGAAACCCACGTCGATATCAATGGCCATACCTTCCTGCTGAAACTCGACACGCTGATTGTTCGCCTTGGCGCAAAATGGGAAGACAAGCGCGAACAGGTTTTTGAGCATTTGAAGGTCGCCTTCGAACGCGCCCACCCCGAACCGAACTGGTGCATCCAGATCAATCAGGATTGCTGGCTGGGTATGCTGCCTGAATCCGGGCCGCGCAAAGGCGCCATCGCCGTGGCGGAATTCTGGCGCGAGCTCTGCAGCTTCTTCGTGGGCGACATGTCGGCCCTGGAAATTCCGCTTTACGATGTGCTGGCCGAGGACGTGGATCGGCTCTCACTGAAAAAAATCGATCTTGCCACCTACTTCCCCTCCGGTGATGCCGATAACGCGCCGATCAAGGCCCGCCATGGCCTATCTGCCGGTGAAGACACGAAGGCCGACAGCGCGGGCCAGCGCCCGCTGATCGTTGCCACAAGTCTGTCCCATGCCGGACGTAACCTCAAGGTCGCCAGTTCGATCGAACCTCTGTTCGAGATGAAAAAGATGGTCCTGATCGGTCATCGCCTCGAAGCGATGGTGATGGAAAATCTCGACAATACCCTGCTCGACCGCAAGGCGCTTGCCAATCTCGACTGGGGCCTGCGGGAAATGGTCGACATCCTGAATATCGACCAGGGGCTGAAACTGCTGAAACTGCGCACGCCTGAGCAGCGCAAGATGATGATGGTGGTGCCTGCCGCCTTCTCGACCTTCGCGTCGGCGCGGGCACGTCAGAAAATCACCCAGGAAGTCCAGAAGGCCGCCGCCGAAATGGGTCTGAAAGTCCTGTTCGAAATCCGCGGGCTGGATGGCGTACCGCCGCACCGTGTGCTGGAAATCGTCTCCCTGATCAAGCCCTTCTGCATGACTGTCGTGGGATCGGTCAGTCCAGATCGCAAGATCATCGCCGGATTGACGAAATGCGGGCTGTCGGGCGTTTGCATCGAATATGACGGCGCCAAGCGCGACGAAGACAATTTGCGTGATTATCTCGGCGCCCTTGCCGCCACGGCTAAATTGTCCGCTGGAGCCTGTATGGTGCAGGGCTTTGACAATTATCGCCAGATGGCCGTGGCGCGTCTCGCCGGCGTAACCCATGCCAGTATGCGCACGGCCGCGCTGATGTCGCCCAAGACGCCAGCCCCCGTCATAACGGAAGACGCCGGAAACTAAGGTTCCAGCGTCCCAACGTCGTGAAAATCAAAAAAACTTACGCTGCGGCGCTTATCATTCCATTGCTTCCCGGCCCCGTGGCGCGGGTCCAGCGCCGCCCTTTGCTGTCGCGATCCAGGCGTTCATAGAGGTAAATCAGGTCTTCACGCGGCGCGAAGGGCACCTGTGTCAGGAAGCGTTCGATCAGGCGTTCCTGCATCCGGATCGGATCAAGGTGGCCGGCTTCGGCATGAAGCGTGTGATAGGTTTCAACCGCCATGCGAAATGTCTGGAACATGCGGGCCGGCAGGCCGGCGCGATCATAGATGGCACGCAGCCCCAGGGTGCCGGCGTCATGCACCATCAGCCAGGTCCGCTCATGGGGCACGCCCGAAAGCTCCGACAGGGCATGTTCAAAAAAGCCGATATGTCCCCGCGCCAAAGCCCGGAGCATCAATGACGGCGTCAGGCGCCCTGTGGTCATCAAATGGCGCGCCAAGCCTTGTGGGTCGAAGCTGGCCCCGGCCTGATCGACCAGGTCGACAGTGGCACGCTCCTGGGTCGCGCTGATGATTCCAACGGCCGCCTCGGGTGAAATGGCATGCTGCGAGATCAATTGTTCGCGCAAAACAGAACTGACGACATTGACGAGACGCTCGCTGATCGAAACCGGCAGGACCTTACGATTAATCAGGACACTGTGCAGCACTTCCGAGGTGCCGAAACGATCCATGACACGGTTCATGCCACCTTCGGAAAAACGGGCATTGTCATTGGCGCAAGCGATCACCACCGCTTCCTCGACGCCATTATCAGCCAGGGACAGGGTGACGATCTCGGAAAGGGTCTCGCGCTTGGCGATGGCAACCTGCCGCACGGGGCCACCCGAGCGGATGATATCGGCCAGGTCTTCGTCGGTGAACAGCGGCGAATAGGTCAGAACCGGCACCGACACGGTGATCACATCCTGGGCCAGTTTCATGGCGACATCGTGCGGCAGCAATTCAGAAGTCCGCAAGGTGACGGCCAGAGCGCGGCGCACCAGTTCGGCAGCATCCTGGGCCAGCATGCGGATGATTTCCTGTGCGGCCCGGCGCTCGCCTTCGGACAGTTCGCCGCGTTCCATGGCGCGGCAAATCTTGTGGGTGGCGACGGCGCGGTCATCGGCATTTTCGCTGCGGACCAGACGCTGGATATCCAGGTCGGAAAGGCTTGCGCGCTGAGTGAGAATGTTACCGGCGGTCATGGCGACGAATCCTTGGGAAAGGCTTGAAAATACAGTGTCGCGCCGGAATCCTAATGAAACCTTTATTAACAGGGTTGTGACCGGGTTAACCCTGAAAAATAAGCGGAAAAGCGGCCTGTGGGGGCTCGAACTCCAATTTTGGCAAGGAAATCGTCGCACCTCTCATCACTGCAAAACCATATCAAAAATTTATATGCGATTGCCCCAAAGGTAACCGGGCAGCAAGGAACACCTGCTAACCTCAGTACATGAACGCCTTTACTCCCAACCTGTCACGCAAGCCGCCTCCGTTGCCACGCAGCGCCTCGCGCGAATCCGTGGTGCTCGATTACGGCCTGATCGCGCAGTGGAGGCTGGCGCCTTACGCGCTCGGTTTCTTTGGCATTGGCTTACCGCTTTTCCTGTGGACGGCGCGCATCTCTCTGCCCGTCTGGCTGATGGCGTTTTTTGTGTTTCTGTTCATCGTCAACTGGACGATCTTCATGATGATGAAGGGCCAGGTGGCGCGCCGCATGATGCCGGCTCCCATACCGGACGCAGCCATCCGTCGCACGCTTCTGCGCGAGCGCCTGTGGCGCCAATGGATGGCGAGTGGGCTGTGGACCCTGACACTTCTGGCCATATGCCTCAGCATCGGTGCCGGTCCCTATACAGCCACCCTGCTCCTGCTTTGCGCTGGCGCCGCCATCGGGATCATCTTTTTCAGCGCACCCGTGCTGATCTTCCTGCTGACCCTTGGACCTCTCGCGGCGGCCGGCCCCATCTTCGCCCTCTACCATCTCGACACCTCCGGCGAACTGATTCAGCCGATGATCGGCGGCATGGCCCTCGCCCTCGCCATGGCCTTTATTCTCAACAGGCATATGCAGGAGCATTACCTGCTGGAAAATGCCCAGCTCGATGCCGCGCTGGAACGCGAAACCGCGCGCGCCGATACAGAATCTCTCAACGAAGCCAAGATGGCATTGATGGAAACCCTGTCGCGTGAAGTGCAGACAGGGCTGAAAGGTGTTGAACAAAACCTGCTGCAAGGCCTGGCCCATCTGACGCGTGCACCGGCACCACGCCAGTATGTAGATGCCGCACTGGCTGAAGTCGCTCATTTGCAGACCATTCTGGTCACGACCCTCGATAACGACACGGCCGCTTCCGGTCAGATCGAAATTGATCTGAAGCCGCTGGATATCGACCTGCTGGCGCAGCGCCTGATGACGCAATTCGCCGATCTTGCCCGCACGAAAGATCTTGGCTTCACCTACAACATGCAGGCATTACCAAACAGCGGCGCCGCTCGTGGCGACGAACACCGCGTCGAGCAGATTCTGGCGCATCTGCTAAGTAACGCCCTGCTGTATACCCAGCAAGGCCGTGTCGAACTGAAGCTGGTACACTTGCCGGAAGGCTTTGTGCGTATGGAAGTGGTGGATTCCGGCCCCGGTCTCAGCAAGGAGGAGCTGTCTTTGGCCTTCATGCCGCACAACCGCATTCTGCGCACCTCGTCCGGTCATTCGGGCGCGGGCCTTGGCCTAAGCCTGTCACGCTCCCTGAGCGAACTCATGGGCGGACGCATGGGCGCGGAGAGCACCCTTGATGTCGGTTCAAAGTTCTGGCTGGACCTGCCATATGATCTGAACGCCAAGGCCCCGATACGCCCGACCGAGCCTGAACCGGAAAGTGAAGCGGTTTTCGATCATTCCCTGCGCATCCTGCTGATCGCCAATGACAGCCTACGTGCGGCGCAGCTACGCGATGTGCTTGAGCATCAGGGGCACAAATGCCTGACCTCGACCACACGTGAACGCGCCCTCACCCTCGCCAGGAAAGCACCTGTCGATGCCTGCCTGATCAGTACGGGCCCCTTCGAAGCGCTGGAAGATGCCGCCAATATCCTGAAACTGGAAGCCTGGCTGGAAAACCTGCGCCAGACCCAGACCGACAATCGTCTCAATGTCCTGGCGCTTGTGCCGGATGGCATGCAGGCCGAAAAGCTGCACGAACTGGGCGTACGCGTGTTGCTTATGCCGCTGAACCGGGAAGCTCTTGTGCGCGCCCTGGCGCAAGCCTGACCTACCAGACCTGAACGCGCTTCTCCGGCGGCAAGTACATTCTGTCACCCGGCTTGACATCGAATGCCGCATACCAGGCATCGAGATTACGCACCGTATCGCCGCGATATTCATCCGGCGCATGGCCATCGGTCAGTATCTGCTGCTTCAGCCCCGCCTCACGGTCTATGGCGCGCCAGCTTTGGGCGAACGCCAGGAAGAAGCGCTGGTCGCCGGTCATGCCGTCCTTTACCACGTCAGGCTTGCCGCCCAGCGACAACAGATAGGCGTCATGCGCCGCCGACAACCCCGCCACATCGGCAATATTTTCGCTCAAGACCTGTTTGCCGTTCAGGCATACCCCTTCGAACGGGCAATAGGCGTCATACTGCGTGGCCAGGGCTTCACCCGCCGCCTGGAAGTGCTTCAGGTCGTCCGGAGTCCACCAGTTGGCCAGGCGGCCCTGCGCATCGAACATGGCACCCTGGTCGTCGAAGCTGTGGCTGATCTCATGACCGATTGTGGCGCCAATGGCTCCGAAATTATAGGCGGCATCGGCCTGTGGATCGAAATAGGGCGCCTGCAGGATGGCCGCCGGGAAATTCAGTGAGTTCATCATCGGCAGGTTGACGGCATTGACGGTCTGCGGCGTCATCACCCATGTCCCGCGATCGGGGGCTTTGCCAAGCTTGGCCAGGCTGAGCTGATAATTGAACATCTCGGCCCGCTTCATATTGCCGACCGGATCGCCGCGATCAACCTTGAGTGCCGAATAATCGGTCCATGTGTCCGGATAACCGACGCCAACCCTAAGCGTGGCCAGCTTGGCCAGCGCCTTCTGCCGCGTCTCGGGCGACATCCAGGTGATATTTTCTATGCGTGTGTGATAGGCCTTGAGTTCCTGATCCACCATGGCGTTGATCTTAGCCTTGGCTTCGGGCGGAAAATAGCGCTCGACATACATCTGGCCAACCACTTCGCCCAACCCGCCATTGGTGGCGCTGATCGCACGCTTCCAACGATCACGCGGCTTCGGTGTCCCGGTCATGGCTGTTCCGAAGAAGGCGAAATAATCAGCGTAATAGGCCTTAGGCAACACAGCGGTGTAATGCTCGAGGGTCCGGAAAATCAGATAATCCTTCCAGACGGACAGCGGCTGGCTCTTCACCAGCGCGGCGATGCCGGCCACGGCCGAAGGCTGCCAGACGATGAAATCCTGCTGATCGGGCAGTCCGGCCGCTTTGAAATAGGCCCCCCAGTCCATGCCCGGCGCCTTGGTAGCGAAGTCAGCCTGCTGCCATGGATTGTTCGCCTTGTGAACGTCAATTGAGTCGACACGCGAGACATGCGTTTTGGCAATCGCGGTTTCCAGCGCCATGATCTGCGTCGCCTTCATCTCGGCATCCTTGATGCCGGCGCGCGTCAGGGTCGAGACGATATGCGCCTGGTATTGTTTACGCAGACCGGCCATCTCGGTCGTGTTTTCGAGGTAGTAGTCACGGTCGGGCATCCCCAACCCGCCCTGCATCAAATAAGGTACATTATGCGCCGGGTCTTCGAACCCCTGCTGAACCCACATGCCAAAGACATGATCTGTATACATATCGGTGGCATTCAGCGCGTCGACATCGGCCCTGAGCTGGCTGCCGAGATAGGTCGACAGCGATGCTGTATCGTGGATGGCGGCAATCGCATCAAAATCGGCTTTCAATGGCGCCAAACCACGCGCTTCGATGCCATCCTCGTCCATGAAGGCGGCATAATAATCGCCGACCTTGCGCTGACCTTCATTGGCAGTAGAAGATGCGGCCGCATTCTGGATCAGGCTTCTGACCTCGTCATTGGTCTTTTCGACCAGAACCGCACCGGGTCCATAGGACGATTTATCGGCGGGTATCTCGGTTGCCGCGATCCAGGCCCCATTGGCATACTTGTAGAAATCGTCACCGGGTTTGACCGACGCATCGATCCCCTTCAGGTCAACCGAATGATCTTGCGCCAGGGCGCCGCCACACAGGCATATCGTCGCCATTGCACTGCTGAACACCAGCCGAAGCTTTTTCATGACCCTCTCCACCAGATTACATTTGATTTTGTCTCATATGTGACGAACCCGTTTCACGACAAAGTCAAATTACAAAACAGCAATCCATTGAGAGAGCGCCTAACCCATGCCGAAGGCCTCGCCAAAGCCACCGGTGTTTCCGCCCGGCTTTTTATCGCCATCGCCCTCATCACCCGGTCCAAAGGCCGACATCAGTTGCGTGGCGAAGAGCATGCCCTGCTGGCCATCGTTGCCGCCAAACACCATGTTCATTATGGCCTGATCGGCCTTTACCTTATCCCAGCGGGCCGCCAGAAGGGTGTTACCACTGGTGTCTTCTATCGGGTCGAGCTGACGGACCGTCACCGTTGATGAGCCGCCTGTGCGGGTCAGATTCGCAGCCACATCGGCCACATTCAGCGCGTGACCATCCTTGTAGAAGATGCTGCGATTGGCCCTCGCCGCCGAGGGAAACAGGTTGGCCGCAATCGCATTGGGCCGCGTCTGGCTGGCGCTGATCAGACTGGCCGCACCGTCAGGCCCAAGGAAATGGGCCACGTAAAGCTCGCCTTGTGTCGGATCACGGCCAATGCGCCCCTTGAGATAAGCGGCGTGGCCGGCGGTCAGTTCCGCCCCCATGACGGCACTGGCATTGGCATCGTAGCGCAAGCCCAGAACCTGCTTGCGCGCCGCCGGACTGCTGACATGGTAAAGTCCGTCCCGCCCCTTGCTGATCTGGTCGGCATAAGCGCCATAGCCGTGCTTCGCGCCGTGCGTCTTGACCACGCCCAGCCAGGTTTGCTCGATGAACTGGAACAGGCCCGCGGCCGAGGATGTCGGTGCCTTGGCGTTGGGGTTCAGAGAGCTTTCTCGCTTCGCCGTCTTGACCAGATAATTGAAATCCACGCCGGTGGCGTCCGCCGCGCGTTGCAGGGCGCCCATGACGCCTGTGCCCGTCTGGCGCGCGGTTTGCATGCCACGGCTCACCTGGTCCGTCATCTGGCTCAGTATATTCGGATCAATGGCTGGAGGAATATAGGTACGCATCAATACATCCTTGCAGATCGGCAGATTTTGCCGCCCGCAAGGTTAATATGCGTTTAACGTATGTTAATTTTCCGAATTATCGAAACGATCGGGGCGGTAGATGCCATCGTCGGGGCTTTCACGTCCTTCGATCAGGGCCAGGATAATCTTCGCAGCCAGAGGAGCAAATACATAGCCATTGCGCCGCATCCCCGTGGCGACGAGTACGCCGGATATGGGATCATGGCCAATCAGTGGCCAGCCATCGGGCGTTGAAGCCCGAATGCCGGTGCGCGGCACGGCCTTGTCCAGTTCCAGATCGGGAAACAGCGATCGTGCGCGACTTTTCAGGGCGGCCACCACGTCCGGTTCGATATCAAGGTCCGCCTGCCCGGCCTGCATGGTAGCGCCAAACCGCGCCCCGTCTGTACGCGTAGCGAGATAGCCCGATGCCCCCCGAAGCACCACAGGCGGCCCGCCCGCCGGCAAATCCAGCAGGTGTCCCTTGATCGGCGACAAATGAGCTATGCCAAGTTTGTGGCTGTCATAACCGGCGGCAATGACGATTTCGTCCGCTGTCACCCAACCGATATGCGCGACATGAACCCTGCCAGTCTCTGCCTGATCGACTTCTCCTCGCACCATGAGGCCTTCAAGCACCTTAAAATGATCTTCAAAAGCCTGAAGCAAGGTTGTGGCGGATACATTTCCGTCCCCAGACACATGCACGGCAGACATATCTGCCGGCAGGCCAATCCCATGACGCAGATCATCGGAAATCCCGGTGAGTTCAGCTCCAGTGCGGCGCAGGCTTTCAGGCGTCACGCCTCCCTCGTTCCCTGCCCCGTCAGGCCAGACGAAATAGCTGTGACCTTCCAGTACTTCACCCCACAGAAATTGCAGGCTTTGCGGCCACAGTGGCATCAGATCCAGCCACGCCTGCTGCGCCGTCTTCAACCTCTGGAAACTGAAAGCCGGATCGGGCTCATTCATGGCTTCCATGGCGGGCGCAATCATACCCGCCGCGATACCCGAAGCTGTTTTTTCCGCTGCCTCGCGCGCGATAAGGGTCACCTTGTGGCCGCTGGCCTGCAAGGCGACCGCCATGGTCATGCCGGTAATACCGCCACCAACAATAATGACTGATCGGGAAGACAATTGCGTCATGGGTTTCGACTACGCGATTCCGCCCGCGGAGGCCATGCGGCAATCTGACATTTAAGGGAACACACTGCGATGGTACCGTCTACTGGTTTCGAACCAGTTACCTCCAGAGCCACAATCTGGCGCTCTACCAAGTGAGCTAAGACGGCACGCTATCGCAAGGGGGCATCCTCTAATATGGCCCGGCCCCTCAATCAAGCCCCTAATACAGCGAACGCTGCAATTTATGTGAAAATCGCTTCTATCGCCTATTTATAACCCTTGGCTGCGATATAATCCTGCAGATCCTTGATGCGCGTCCTGTCGGACGGGTGGGTAGACATGAATTCCGGTGGCGCACCCGAATTCTGCGCCATCATGTTCTGCCACACCTCGACGGCCGCGCTTGGTCGATAGCCCGCTTTCGCCATCAGATCGACGCCGATACGGTCAGCCTCGGATTCATGCTTTCGTGAGTATGGCAACAGAATACCAAGCTGGGCGCCCAGACCGCCATAGCTCGAAATCGCCTTTTGCACATTCCCCTTGGTGGCACCTGTGGCCACCTGCAGGGCGCCCTGCGCGGCCATCTGCTGCGAAGCCCGCTCAGCAGCGTGCTTGCCGAGAACGTGGGCGGTTTCATGGCCGATCACCGCCGCCAATTGGTCATCGGTCTTTACCACCTTGAACAAGCCGGTATTGATACCAACCTTCTTGCCGGGAATAACGAAAGCATTTGGCTGATCATCCTCGAAAAGGACATATTCCCAGCCAGTCGCCCCCAGGCCAGAAGCGGCGGCGATACGCCCCCCGACCGTCTGGATACGCCTGTTGAGTGTGGGATCTTTCGAAATTTTCGCCGTCTTGAGCTGCTCCTGCCAGGCCGTCAGGGCGCTCTGCTCCAGCGCTGTATCATCGACCAGCAGAAATTGAGAACGGCCAAGCGTATCATTGGTTTCGCACCCTGTCAGAGCACCGCCTAAAAGTACCGCCCCCAGTACGGAGAGTTTCAGATAACGCGTCATGGTATCTCCCTCAGATGTCATGTCATCATTGTCACTTTTAACCACCCTAGCCTGTAGTTAATAAAAAGGACATGGCTTTTGCGCATGAAAAAACGCCCCGGACGGATATCCGGGGCGCCTTGTTTAAACTTACGGATTTAGTTCAATTGCCACTTCACTGTGGTCCGCAAGACAGAGCCGATTTTCACATCTCCCTGGGTCGTATCCACGCGGCCCTTGTCCTGGACCATCCGGACGGTCGCGGGACCAAAGCCGTAGTTGCCGGGGCTTTCAGACAAGGCTGTGCAATGGACACGCCCGGCCTTGTCCAGAACCGTACATTTGACAGTGGCTGCGCCCTCGACCTCATTATCAGCCGCACGCGATGGATAGTATTGTCCCAGGGCATTTGCATCGGGGAAGCGTGTCCAGCGAGCCTTCACATAAGGATCAGACGCGGCTGAAGTGGATGTACCACCGGCCACCGGACTTAGGATTGGCGGTGTGATCGGCCCTTCGGTCACCTTGCTGGCGTCCGGGGTCGGATCAGCCGGAACGGTATCCACAGTCACCGGAGGCTGATTAACCGGTGGATGAAGAACAACATGGCTGACCGGCGGCGTTTGCGGCGTTGAGGGGGGCGGTTTAGGCAGATCGACGATTTCTACAGTCGAAGGCGGCGGCTCCGGCGGATTTTCGACAAATGCCGTGGTGAAGGTCTGATTAAAAAAATAGTACAGGAGGGCAAGATGCAGAATAACAGCAAACAATATGCCCCAATAGAAGGAAGGTGGCAGCTTCTTTGATTTCGGTGCGTCAAATATAGGCGAATGAAAGCTGTGAACAGCATCTATCATAATAAATCTCCTCCATGATTACAAACCACGCAGAAGGGATTACAGCCTACCCCGGCAAAATCCATCACCGATACAATGCTGTACGCGCCTGCATCAACGAGTATATTCCGATTACTTTTCTTTTTCTTGGTATCAGAGTACTCCCGTTTTGAAATTGACGCAATCGTCAAATTGAAAGCCATTCGCAATTTTATTTCCGCAAACATAAAGCACAAAAAACCCCGGACTTTCATCCGGGGTGTTCTGGTTCTTAAGTCTGACAGTAATCAGCCCGGTAAGGTCCACTTGTAGGTGAACTTCCGTCTGTCACCGTCACGCAGTTGACCACCAACCGAGGAGGGGTCAACCTTCGCATACCTGATGAATGCCTTAACCGTCGCTGCGGCAAAGCCGTAGCCTTTCGGGCTTTCATTCACCACGTCGCAGGACGTTACACGGCCTGACGCGTTGATGGCGCAGTCGATCGTAACCGTGCCTTCCACTTCGTCATTGAGCGCCCGGTCCGGATACATATCGGCCAGAACGTCACCGCTCGGGTAACTCCACTTGCCGGCCACATAGTGAGGCCCTGGCGGGGTCACGGGCGGCGGCGTACCGGTGTTCATCTGTGCCGGCGGCTCCTTGTACTCCACGCGCTTTTCCTGTGGAACAGGCGGCACGGGGATAGGCGGCGGCGGCGTGATGTTCGGCTGAGGCGGCGCTTCACGTGGCTGAACCACGGGAGGGGGCGGAGCCTTAGGCGGAGGCGGCGGAGGTGGCGGAGGCGGCGGAGGCGGAGGCGGCGCGACCAAGTCGACATTCACCTTCTCATCCGTAAATTTTTCCGCCTTCAGTTCAAACTTCGCCTGGAGGAAATAGTACGCGACACCTAAGTGCAGCGCGGCGGCGACGCCAAGACCGACCCAGAGAGAACCTGAGTTCTTTTTCTCTGGCGGATCAAGAATCGGGTCCCGTTTCCTATGGGGTGTTTCTTCCATAAATTCAGACCCTCTTACTTAGCGTCGTCTTCACCCTGAAGGGCGACGCTGTAGAAACCATTGTCCTGCAGCTTATTCATGACCTTCATGAACTCGGCGTAACGGGTGCCTTTGTCACAACGGATGAAAATACGCTCTTCATCGGGGTTACGTGCACCGATAGCCTTCTTGAGGTCATCCCCAAGGGTATCGAGCGACGAAGGTTCGTTACCGACATACACATTGCCGCTTTTTTGCAGCGAAATGTAAACCGGCTTCGGCGGGTTGGCGATTGGCTTGGCGACTGCCGGAGGCAGCTTCACTTCTACCGACACAGTGGCGAGCGGTGCCGCCACCATGAAGATAATAAGCAGAACCAGCATGACGTCGACGAACGGCGTAACGTTAATTTCCGCGTTGGCCTCGACGTGAAACTTCGAGCCGCCACCACCTGATAGCTTGGCTCCCATATCAGTTACGCCCCTTTGTCGAGTTGACGCGACAGGGAGTTGATCAGTTCGGAGACGAATTGTTCCGAACGGATGCCGTAGTTGGAAATGGAGGTGTTGAAGATGTTGTACATGACAACCGCCGGGATAGCGGCGATCAGGCCGAGACCGGTAGCCATCAGAGCTTCAGCGATACCCGGGGCAACGACGGCCAGGTTAGTCGTGTGCGATTGGGCGATCGAGATGAAGGAGTTCATGATGCCGTAAACGGTACCGAACAGACCGATGAAGGGCGAGGTCGAACCGACCGAGGCCAGGAAGGACAGGCCACCCGACAGGCGCTTGGCCAGACCGGCTTGCACAGCAGCGACCGAAGCCTGGGCGCGGTGCAGGACGGCATCGCGGTGCTCGCCGGAGATTTGCAGGCCGGCTTGCTTCGAGAGCTGAACTTCTTCAGTGGCCACGGCAGCCATGTCGGCCAGCGGGTTGCCGGCGAATTCGTCCGAAACCGAGATGCGGTTGATGTCGGCGATCGAGCGGGCGCCACGATAGGCTTCAAGATAGTTCGTGGTGACGCGGTTCAGCGACGAGAAGTCCATCAGCTTCATGATGAGCAGGACCCAGGAGATGACCGAGCAGATGGCCAGCAGGGCCATGACCAGCTTAACAACGACGGTCGCGCCCATGAACATGGAAACGAAGTCGACGTTGGCAGTGTGCGGAGCGGCAGGCGCAGCCGAGCTGTCTTCCGTCGTGGCTTCGTCGGCGGCAGGCGTGGCAGCCGTCGGGGCAGCGACCGAAGCGGCCGCCGAAGTGGGGGCCGCGGCCGTGGCGGCCATGGCGGGAGCGCTCATCAGCAGGGCGGCAGCGCCAAGCAGAGCAATGAGCGGATTAGATTTCTTGTGTTCGAGCATTTTTCGCCAATTCCTGAATATGGACTACACCCATTGAAGGGTTGACCAAGGACTAAAGGGGAAGCGTTTACCCCATGTTAAAAACAATAGACGCGCAAAAGACCTCAGGCGTAAGCCCTCGGCCCTAACGAGTCCCCGTGTCCCGACATAGTCCGTACGAATCTGACGTCCGTATCACACTGTGCCAGGGCACAAACTCTGCCATTATGAACCGATAAGGCTCAAAAGGCGACCTCTTTGTTACAGGCTGTTACACCCGTGACCCAAGCGGTTTGGGCCTAAATGATCCGGCTAAGCCTTAAACGTCAAGGTGTCTGTTACAGACTTTTAATGCTGTTGTGACGCGGAGAGACCGGCACTTATCCAAGTTGCGAGCAAAAGTTCAAACATGTCCGATAGTTAATCTTGCAAAGGGCTCGCAAAAAAAAATCCGGCTTGGGCAAAAAAAAATTCACGCCATAGGCAGTATCTTGGCAAAAAACGCCTTTAAGGCGAAATTTGTCCGTCGGGTGCAACCCTTGGAAAAGGCCGCGACATGTTAGCGCTCCCAAAAACGGCGTTATAAGGGATTGCCGACTCGTGCCGCGCACTTATCTCATCGCCCTAAATATGGGGAAGGCGCCTCTTCAATGTTAAAACGGCCCGTTAAAGTGGTACTCCCCTCCTTCACTGGTCCGCCTCGGCGAACGGCCGGCAGTAATAGCACGGCCAAAGAATTCATGAGACGCTGCAGAAGGTTCGCGATTTTGAATATGCAAGATTTTTGCACCGTTTTCGGCAAATCTTCGAGAACCTGATGGCGTTTTCGCAGTTTCACCGATAGTCCGGCAGCATATCCTGCACACACTGGCATAGGCTATCCTCTGATACCGTCTTCGGAACACGACCTATGCAGACTTCAATTGAAATGCGCACCCTTGCCGCCGGGACAGGCGGTTATCTCACTATCGATCTGGGCGCCCTGACCGACAATTACCGGCAATTGTTTGCCCGGGCCGGGGAGGCCCGGATTGGCGCGGTGGTCAAGGCTGACGCCTACGGACTGGGGGCCGTCCAGGTATCTGCTCCTCTGTATACGGCCGGGTGCCGGCATTTCTTTGTCGCCCTGGCGCGGGAGGCATTCGATTTGCGCCCCCACCTGCCGGCCGACGCCGCACTCTATGTACTGAATGGCCTGCCCGAGGGTTGCGAAGCGACCTGTGCCGATCAAGGCATCATTCCGGTACTCAATTCGCCTCGCCAGATCGCCCGCTGGACCGAGACGGCGAAAACGCGCGGCCAGCGCCTGCCCGCCGTAGTACAGTTCGATACCGGCATGGCGCGGCTAGGCCTTTCACCCGAAGAGACACGCGCCCTCGCCGCTTCACCGGAGATTGTGGCTCCGCTTGATGTCAAATTCATCATGAGCCATCTCGCCTGCGCCGACACGCCGGATAATGCCGCCAATGCGGAACAACTGGTACATATGCGCGAGATCAGCGCTCTATTTCCCGGCATCCCCGTCAGTTTCGCCAATTCCGGCGGCCTGTTTCTCGGGTCTGACTTCCTGCAAAACCTGACGCGGCCGGGTATCGCGCTTTATGGCGGCGCGCCCAATGACTCGGGTCCGAATCCGATGCGACCGGTCGTCGGCCTGCATGTGGCTGTCATCCAGACCCGCACCGTCCCCGCCGGCACGCAGATCGGCTATGGCGGCATCTATACAGCCCCGCACGACATGCGGCTGGCGACCATCAGCGCCGGCTATGCCGATGGTCTGCCGCGGTCTTTAAGCCCCCGCGGCGCGGCGTGGTGCGGTGATATCCGCCTGCCGATCATCGGGCGCATTTCGATGGACAGCCTGATGCTCGATATCAGTGCCTTGCCCCATGACCTGCCCGCCGGCAGCTTTGTCGAACTGATCGGCCCGCATCAATCCCTCGACACCCTTGCCGCCGATGCCGGCACCATCTCCTATGAAATCCTGACGGTGCTGGGCCGGCGCTTTTACCGCGAATATGTGGGGCTCGCATGAAGATCGTTATTTTAGGCGCCGGTGTTATCGGCGTCACCTCTGCCTGGTATCTGGCCAAGGCCGGTCATGAGGTCACAGTTCTTGACCGCCAGTCTGGTGCCGCGCTGGAAACCAGTTTCGCCAATGCCGGTGAGGTCTCGCCTGGTTATTCCTCGCCATGGGCGGCACCGGGCATCCCGCAAAAAGCGCTGAAGTGGCTGTTCATGGAACACGCCCCGCTGATCGTGCGCCCAACCATCGATCCGGCCACCGTGCGCTGGATGCTCTCGATGCTGCGCAACTGCACGAAAGCCCGCTATACCCGCAACAAGGGCCGCATGGTGCGTATCGCCGAATATTCGCGCGACTGCCTGATCAAGCTGCGCGCCGAAACCGGCATCCAGTACGACCAGCGCACCCAGGGCACGCTGGAAGTTTTCCGCAAGCAACAGCAGATCGACAATATCGGCAAGGACGTCGAAGTGCTGAAGGCCGGTGGCGTGCCGTTCGAGATACTGGACGCTGCCGGCTGCGCCAAAGCCGAGCCCGGTATCGACGCCAGCAAGATCGTCGGCGGCCTGCGCCTGCCCAATGACGAGACCGGTGATTGCTATAAATTCACGATTTCGCTGGCCGAGCGCGCGGAAGCGCTGGGCGTCACATTCGTCTATAATGCCGATATCCGGCGCCTGCGACATGAAGGCCAGCGCCTTACCGCCGTCGAAACCAGTCATGGCGATTATGCAGCCGATATCTTTATTGGCGCACTCGGCAGCTATACGCCGAAACTGGTGAAGCCGCTGGGTCTTGATCTGCCGGTTTATCCGGTCAAGGGCTATTCGATTACGGTGCCCATTATCAATGAGGCCCGCGCGCCGGTTTCGACCGTCATGGACGAAACCTACAAGGTGGCTATCACCCGGCTTGGCGACCGCATCCGTATCGGCGGCATGGCCGAAATCGCCCGCTTCAGCACCGACCTGCCGCCCGCTCGTCAGGCCACCCTCACCCATTCGGTCGAGGATCTGTTCGGCGGCGCCGGCGACCAGTCACAGGCGAAATTCTGGTCGGGCCTGCGCCCGATGACGCCGGACGGCACGCCGGTCATCGGACGCACGCGCTATGACAATTTCTGGCTCAATACCGGCCATGGCACGCTCGGCTGGACAATGTCATGCGGCTCGGCACGCGTGCTGGCGGATATGATCAGCGGCATCAAACCTGAGATCGATACGGCCGACCTGTCGATAAAACGCTACGAATAATCGGCCAAATTAATCGGGATGCGCCACCACCAGCAGCATGGTCGCCACCGACTTGCCGGGATTTAAGATGGCGTGAGGTACATCAACCGCATAACGTGCCGTCTCGCCCTGCCGGAGCTTCTTTTCTACTGCGCCCGCCCGGACGATAACCGAACCAGAGAGCACCGACACATGTTCTTTGGCGCCCGGTTCATGGGCCTCGGAGACCAGTGCGCCGCCCGGCTGGATAATCAGCTCATACCACTCAAACTTCCCGGCGAGCTCGATTGGTCCAAGGATACGCAATTCATTCTTGCCCTCCGGATTGATCAATGAGGGCGTCTCGTGCGCAGCGACTACAGAGATGCTTGGCGCGGTCCGTTCCGTGCGCCCTCCCGCCAGGAAATCGGTGATTGAAACGCCCAGCGCGTTGGAGAGCCGCCACAGCACGGCCACGGTCGGGTTGGTCGTGTTGCGCTCGATCTGCGACAGCATCGACTTTGAGACTCCTGCCCGCTTTGACAATTCATCGAGCGAGAGCTTCTGTGCCTGACGGAGGGCTTGCAGCGTGGCGCCTACAGCTGGCGGGCCTTCCGTTACAGGACTAGCGATAATCGGGATGGACATTCGTATTGTTCTTTTTCAAATTATCCGCTATAGCGGATTAAAGATCGATATATTGCACATTGTTCGATTTAACGGCCAGCCTAACGCAAAGAGGTATTCATGTCGAGCCAGTCCCCAAATCGCACTGATTCCTTCTATGAAGGCGTAAACGCGACGCTCGCCGCCACCCGACAGGAAGGCCTGTTCAAATCCGAGCGGGTGATCGCCACGCCACAGGGCGCGCTGGTTCGGTTGTCCGACGGTCAACAGTTGATCAATATGTGCGCCAACAACTATCTGGGCCTGTCATCGCACCCCACGGTGATCGCCGCAGCCCATAAGGCACTGGACGATCGCGGCTTCGGCCTGAGTTCCGTGCGCTTTATCTGCGGTACCCAGGACCGGCACAAGGAACTGGAACAACGTCTGGCCCGCTTTCTCGGCACCGAGGACACAATTCTCTACGGCTCGGCCTTCGATGCCAACGGCGGTTTGTTTGAGACCTTGCTGACCGACGCCGATGCCGTGATCAGCGACGAACTGAACCACGCATCAATCATTGATGGTATCCGACTGTCGAAGGCGCAACGCTATCGTTACAAGAATAATGACATGGCCGACCTGGAGCGCTGCCTCCAGGTGGCTGATGCCGCCGGGGCACGTCACAAGCTGGTCTTTACCGATGGCGTCTTCTCCATGGACGGCATCATCGCGCGGCTGGATGAAATTCGCGCGCTGTGCGACCGCTACGGTGCCCTGCTTGGCGTCGATGACAGCCACGCTTCCGGCTTCCTTGGTGCGCGGGGACGCGGCACGCACGAATTACGTGGTATCTTCGGCAAGGTCGATATCATCACCGGCACCCTGGGCAAGGCGCTCGGTGGCGCTTCGGGCGGCTTTACGGCGGCTCGCAAGGAAGTGGTCGAACTTCTTCGCCAGCGTTCACGGCCTTACCTGTTCTCCAATACGGTCGCCCCGATGATCGTCGGTGCCACGCTTGCGGTGCTGGACCTGCTTGAGCAGAAGACAACCTTGCGCGACCGGCTGGAACAGAATGCCGCCCGCTTCCGCAAAGGCCTGACTGAACTGGGTTTCGAGCTGAGGCCGGGTGAGCATCCGATCATCCCCGTCATGACCCATGAGGCCGAAACGGCGCAGAAATTCTCCGCCCGTCTGCTGGAACTCGGCATCTATGCCGTTGGCTTCTTTTATCCGGTTGTGCCGAAGGAAAAGGCACGCATTCGCGTCCAGATCAGTGCCGCCCATACCGATGAGGAACTGGACCAGGCGCTTGACGCCTTCGCCACCGCCGGCCGCGAAGCGGGACTGATCTGATGACGAAAATCCTGATTATAGGCGCCAACGGCCAACTTGGCAGCGAACTGGCGATCGCCCTGGCGGAGAAATACGGGGCGGCCCAGATTGTCACCAGCGATATCGCAGCGGCGAAATCAACCCGTCTCAGGCACGAAATTCTCGATGCCACCGATGCCGAATCCCTGCGCCGTGTCGTCATAGAAAACGGGATCACCCAAATCTATCACCTTGCCGCGGCCCTTTCCGCCACTGGTGAGAAAAAGCCCTTATGGGCATGGAATCTGAATATGAGCAGTTTGCTCAATGTGCTTGAATTGGCAAGGGAATTGGACCTCCGCATATTCTGGCCCAGTTCCATCGCCGTCTTCGGCGCCACCACGCCTTCAGACCATACACCACAGAAGACCATCATCGAGCCGGAAACCGTATACGGCATCTCCAAACAGGCCGGTGAAGGCTGGTGTCGCTGGTATCACAAAATGCACGGCGTCGATGTGCGCAGCCTGCGCTATCCCGGTCTGATCTCGTACAAGACTCCGCCGGGCGGCGGCACCACCGATTACGCCATCGATATCTTCCGGGCGGCGGTGACAAATGAGCCCTATACCTGTTTCCTCGACGCCAATGAAACTTTACCGATGATGTTCATGGCCGACGCCGTACGTGCCACTATCGAGTTAATGGAAGCGCCTGCGGAAACTATCACCGAACGCGGCAGTTATAATGTGGCCGGCGTCAGCTTCTCGCCAGCGGAAATTGCGACCGAAATCGCCCGCCAGTCACCCGGTTTCCGTATCGAATACGCACCTGATTATCGGCAGGCAATTGCCGCCGCCTGGCCTGATTCACTCGATGACAGTCAGGCAGCCAAGGACTGGGACTGGCGGGCCGAATATGACCTTACCCAGCTTGTCAGCGAAATGCTGGCCGGCATGAAGCGGCAAATCCCCGCCGCCAGTGCGCCGCGTGCCGCCAACGGCTAAGTTCATGGCGATTCGATAATCCCTCCCGCTATCGTCACCGTACTGTGGGAGGTTTTGATTTTGAATTAATCATTTATATTCAGTGACTTAATTCGTCAACTGGATGTCATATTTGAATTCGAAACCACGTATCCCGGCCACGGTCTCCGCGACCAACATCATTAGTTCATTATAAGCCATTGAAATTACTGACTTGTCCGGACAGGCGTTTTTCTGGATTTCCAACGCTGCCTTTTTCTCGAACAACATATCTACCAGGGCCGCATCCATCGCCAATTCGTCCACGGTGACACCGCCGGATTTCGCCAATGGCGAACGAGCCAGGATTTCTGTGATATCCTCAAGTCGGGTCAGGCGATCATGCATGCGGGGTCTCCGTAAACCACGATGTACAGATAAAATTAAAGGCAACGTTAAGGGATACCGCATTCAATCAGATGACGGACCCGCTGTAACACACACATCTCACAATCTGCGATGCAAAACATATGGTTCCCTGATGCGCACTTTGCGACCTTCACTTCAAGGAGCACGCGCATGATCACCGTAGATGAAACCCAGATCGCCAGAGCACAAATGGCCGCCCTCCTCCTCGCCTTCCGGCTGGAGGACCGCCATGAGGACATTCCTCTGGATATTATTGAAATGATTGCCATGCGAATGCGCCGCCGTGAGGATATCGACGTGTTCGAACTGGGGATCTTCGTGCGCGCCAACCTGATCTGCTTCATGCAGGGCACCCTGTCCTTTCCGGACATCCATACCCGATTCATGGCCGCTGCCCTTGCCGCCGCGATTGGTCCCGACGCCTTCGCCGAGACGCTGCACATTGGCACTCGTGGCTGCCATCTCTAGCTGAGGCGATACAGCCCTGCGCCGTGCGAAGGAATGCGGACCGTCAGCCGGTTAGCCACAAGACCCAGTCCGCTTCTGGTCCAGAGATCGCGCACATTGGCTGATTTACGGCCCACAACAGCCAGGTCGAAGCTCAGTTCCGCATCGCTGTCCGTTGTGTTGAAAAGGGCCAGATAATAATCGCCATTTTCCGCGCGGGCCGTCCAGACGCGCCGGCCATCTGCCAGGAAATGCGGCTGGTTGTCATGGCTCATCTGATTGACCGCCAGCACCTCGTCATTGGTCAGCAGGTCCAGTGTCGGTTGATCGAGATGGCGAAGATCGCCTCCCATGATCAGCGGTGAACGCGCGATTGACCACAGGGTCATCAGTGTCTTCTGCTCCGCCGGCGTGAATTTCGTGTCGCGGTTACCGAGCGCCAGTCGGCCGAGCGGCAGCATATCGGCATCCGGCCAGCCGCCTGGCACACGGTGTTCATTCCAGTTTTCCAGGCGGGTAAATTGCGCTTCGAGCAGCGGCCATTCATCCCAGAAGTCATCGCTGATACGCCACATCTGTGCGTATTTCCGCACATGGGCGGCACGCGCAACCGGCGTTTCCCCCGGTGACAGACTTAAAGTGATTGGCCGCCCCGTCTTGACGATGGCGTTATGAGCGGCCTCGATTTCCGGCGCGTGAGCATCGTAAGGCCGGCTCATATCGTCCATCTTGACGAAATCAACGCCCCATGCGGCATAGAGCGCAAACACGCTGTCATAATAGGCCTGCGCCCCCGGCTTCGTCATGTCGACGCCGTACATATCCGGGTTCCACGGGCAGATGCTTTCCATATTGGCGATATCCCGCGCATGGAATTGCGTGCCAAAGACCGGCAGGTTCTGCTCCACGGCCAGACGCGGAATACCCCGCATCAGATGGATGCCGAATTGCAGGCCCAGCGCGTGCACCTGGTCGGCAATAGGTTTAAAGCCCTTGTCTCCAACACTTGAGGGAAAGCGATTTGGCGCCGGCAGCAGGCGTCCATAGCCATCCATCGTCGGGACGGGTTTGGCAGCGTAGGTGTAGCTGGTGGCGCCGGGCTCATACCACTGGATATCTATGGTGAAGACCGTATAGCCGTGGGGCTTGAGTTTTTCGGCCATGATGTGCGCCGTCTCCAGCGCCTGAGCCTCGTTGATGGTGGTGGCGAAGCTGTTCCAGCTGTTCCAGCCCATAGGCGGTTTCGGCGCCAGCACCGAAGTCGGTGCGGCAATTGAGGCAGAGGCCTCCCCCAGAAGTGGCAATGCCCCTGCCCCGGCGATCAGACCCGTTATCAAATCACGGCGATTGGCTTTGAAAATCATGACTTCGCTCCCTTTTTTATTGTCTGAGTAATATCAGGTCGGATGCAAAAATCCAGCCGGGAAACACTTATGGACATTTTATACGGCTTTCGGGGCATTGGCATAATAACCTTACGGCGGGGCGCGTAGAGTGGCTTGAGCCGTCATTTGAAACTGACGTAAATTCAATGCGTTGACCTTCCTGGTCCGCAGATTTTCAAAAATTCAAGGAGATACCATGGCCACCACCGGACCCTCCCAGACTTCACAGGATAAGGGGCAAGTCAAAATCAAAAAAGGCGTGGCCCCACGCATTCAGCGCGATAATGATCATGACGATAGCCAGCACAACCCGGCGGCGCACCAGGAAAGCCGCAACGAGCACCGGCACTTCCATGCGACGGATAACCATGACATCGAGCGCTCGCAGTCTTCTTCCCGCGCGCAAAAGCGTGAAAAAAGCTGGGAAGCCGGCGATGGCGGCCGCGAGGGCCAACGCAGCGAACATCCGGCCGACCGCAACTATTCCCATTCCGATTACTCCCATTACAATGATGATAGCCGGGCCTACCAATCCTTCAGTGGCGCGGGCGGAAACCGTTCGGCGGGCAATCGCTATGAACAGATGGGCCACGGCGCCAATCGCCGCCCTGACGACGGTTACGGCGATCCGATGGATGAGGTGGATCTCCGCTATCTCAGCAATGAACCCAATCGGCGTTGGCGGGATGACGATCGAGGTCACTATGACGGTAACCGCGCCGAACGTGACCGTTACGAATTGAACGACCGCCAGAATGGCTGGCAGGCCAATGTACGCGTCGATAATCGGGGAGATGACAGTCGACATCTGGACGACAGCCGATTCCAGAATAACTGGCGTGACCGGCAATGGCGCGAGACCGCTTATCGCGGTGGCGGCCATGACTGGCGACCCAATGACGACTGGCGCAACGAACAGCGTAACGGCAGCCAATACGATCGTGACCGTGATTCCTACGGCAATTCGCGCTTCCGCGACGACGATTACGGTTACCGCACCTCACGCCACGATGATCGCAACTATGGCCGCGACGACGAACGCAACGACCCGCGGCAGCCAAGAGGTTATACGGCCAGGTCAGAACGCGATTATGAAGACCGCAATCCATCGCATGAGCGTGACCGCAACAGGCGCGACCGATAGCCGGCATTCAATTCCGGGCGGCGGCTTTTGCGGCCGCCCTTTTTCACAGGAGCAGGTCCATGCATGTCAAGGATATCATGAGTACGGAGTTCCACCTCGCCAGTCCGCAAACCACGCTGCGGCAGGCGGCAGAAATGATGCGCGGTGGTGATTTTGGCTATTTGCCGATCGGCGACAGTATCAAACTGAAGGGCGCGGTGACTGACCGCGATATAGTCATCCGCGCCGTTGCTGCGGGGATGGGACCGGAAACGCCCTTGAGCGACATCATGTCCGAGACAATCGTCTATTGTTTTGAGGACGACGACCTGCGTGAGGCCGCCGACATGATGAAGCGCGAACAGATCCGTCGGTTAGCGGTACTGAATGACAGCAAGCGTATGGTCGGAATAATTACGCTTGGCGATATTGCCCGTGCCGATGAACAAAAACTGGCTGGCGAAATCGAGCTGCAGGTCGCACAAATCTAGTGCAAAAGATCACGGACAAAACCGGCCAGGAAAAAAGCCGTATATGCGCCAAAAGCGACCAGGCCCATCAGTGCCCGAGTCAGGCCTATTCCGCCTACGCCGTTCATTTCGGCGTGTATATCAGGCCGTTGATTATAGCTGGACATGACTTTACTCCTGTTATCGAACGCTCTTATTTTAGTAAAAGGCGTGTAATGTCGCGGTGCAGTCATTCCGGACCATTCGTAAGGCGCCAATAAGACCGGGAACTTACAAAAGAGAGACTTTACACCTTGGAAAAGCCTGTTAGTGAAAGAGACCACAACAGGAACCCGCATCATGACCGTGAATGTAAATGTCGAAAAATTGAAGCAATTGAAATGGTTTCATAGTTTTGACTTCGGAAATGGCATAACGGTGACGGGCGATAAATCCCTGGCTATTGTTCAGTCCGAAGCCAATGCCTATTTTGGCAATCTCGACCTGTCCGGCGCCTCCGTGCTCGATATCGGCACCTGGAACGGTTATAATGCGTTTGAAGCAGAAAAGCGCGGCGCCGGGCGCGTGGTCGGCAGCGATCATTATGTCTGGACCTATATTCCAAAAGGACGTGAGCCTTTTGACATAGCGCATCAAATGTTCAATTCGCGCGTTGAACCCCTGCTTATCGATGTGCCGGATATATCGCCTGAGAAAATAGGCACTTTTAACGTCGTCCTTTATCTGGGCGTCTTCTATCATCTGTTCGACGCGCCCACCCTTACAAAGCAGATTGCGGCTTGCGCCGCCGACCTGCTGATCGTGGAAACCCATCAGGATGCGCTCGATAGCGAACGCCCGCAAATGGTCTATTATCCGGGCAAAACACTGAACAACGACCCCACCAACTGGTGGGGCCCCAATCCGCAATGCGTCTATAATATCCTGCTCGAATGCGGCTTTACCCGCATCTTCTATCAGGACAGTCCCCACCTGCCGAAGAATCCGTCCGAAGCTGGCTATCGTGGCCGCGGAATCTATCACGCCTTCCGCACCGAAGAAGCCGTAGCGCGCCTGAAGACAAGCGACGACAACTGGGTTGATCTGTCCACCGAAGCGGGACGGGCGCAGGTATTCGCACCCATTCGCCCCGTAGTGCCGCCTCCGCCTCCCCCCGCCACCATCCGTTATGCTTTCGGCCTCCTGCGGCGGAACATCTGGCGCAAACTGACGGGCCAGTAAGCCATATCGATTGACAAAATCGGGGAAAGACCGCCACCCTGCCGCTTATCACAGCAAAGCGAGGGAGTGCCGTCATCATGGCAAAAGTTACCGGTCTGTCGGGCAATGAAATCTACTGCATGGCGCTCAAGGACTATTCGGCCGGAGAGCTGGTGGTGGGCAACAGCGTCAACTCCATGGGCTTCCTTGGTTCGCTGGGCGCCGGTCTGAACAATATCCTTGGCGGCGAAATCCCACAGGTCACCCAGGCTATCCAGGATGGCAGGATGCACGCCTTCGCCCGCATGGCCAAGGAAGCGCAAAGCCATGGGGCTTCGGGCGTGGCGGGAGTTTCCGGCGACCTGCGCGCCTTTTCCGGCAACACCGAATTCCTGTTCGTCGGATCGTGCGTCTTCGCCAAAAACGGTAGCGGCGAATTCTTCACGACCGCCGGCAACGCCCAGGAGCTATGGTGCCACATGGATGCCGGTTACCGCCCGATCCAGCATGTTTTCGGCAATATCGCCTATTCCATGGGCATCGGCGGCGGCTTTATCGGCGCGCTCAAGCAACTGGGCCGCGGCGAAATCTCGGAATATTCCGATGTCTTCAACAAGACCCGCCACAAGGCGCTCGATCGGATCACGGCAGCGGCGCGGGCCGATGGCGCCAATGCCGTGCTCGGCATCCGCACCACCATCCTGCCGTGGATGGGGACACATGAAATGGTCATGACCGGCACGGCGGCACATCACCCCGGCCTCGACAGCGGCCATGTCGTCACCTCCGACCTGACCGGCGAAGAACTGTGGTCTATGGCCTCGCTCGGCTACGCGCCGATGAAACTGCTGATGTCGACCTCGATCTATTCACTAGGCTTGGTCGGCGGTATCTTCTCCGCATTGAAGTCCTTTGCCAAAGGCGAGATCAGCGAACTGACCAGCCTCGTGCATGACGCCCGCGAACACGCGCTCGACCGCCTCAAGGCCGAAGCCGATTCCATCGGCGCTGAAGAAGTGGTCGGCGTGAAGACCTACATCATCGAAATCGGCCAGGGCCTGATCGAATTCATGGCCATCGGCACGGCCGTTCGCAAGGCATCCGGCATGGCGACGGCCACGCAGATGATGCCTGCCCAGGCCATCGTTCATGACAAGGACACCTGGATGGATTCGGATATGGGCATGTCGCTGATGCGCCCGGCAGACAGTCAGGGGGCATAAGTCTGGAAATCGGCAATTGCGTCGTTATATGCCTAACATGCCCTTGCTCGATGAAATTTCCGCCTGTGCCGTTTGCGCCACGCATCTGCCCTTGGGGCCAAGGCCCGTGGTCCGCGCTTCCGATCCGCGGGCGAAAATCCTGATCATCGGGCAAGCGCCAGGCACGAAGGTTCATGCCTCCGGTATCCCGTGGGATGACGCCTCGGGCAAACGCCTGCGGGACTGGCTGGGCGTAACGACGGAACAGTTCTATGACGAAAGCCTGTTCGCTATCGTGCCGATGGGTTTTTGTTATCCTGGCCGAGGGAAAGGTGGCGACAATCCCCCTCGTCCCGAATGCGCCCCGCTGTGGCATGGCCGTGTGCGGGACAGCTTACCGAACATCAGGCTAACCCTGCTGATCGGCACATACGCGCAGGCGCATTATCTCGGTGCGCGGCGCAAGGCCACGTTGGGCGAAACCGTCCAGGCCTGGCGAGATTATATTGACACAGGCTACCTGCCCCTCGTCCATCCGTCACCGCGCAATCAGATATGGCTGAAACGCAATCCATGGTTCGAAACGGAAATCGTGCCCTATCTAAGAGAAACCATAATGACAGCGCTGGCATAATTTGCGTGATCTGATGACAGCCTTTGTGGTAATAAGGGCCATGTAAAGACCACAGCCATGTTTGACCACACGCAACGCTATCTGTTCGAAGACTTTGTCAGGGATACGCAGGCCGCTGAAACCGGTAAGGCCCTCTTCGCGCTCCTGCAGCGCGGCGTTGCGCAATATGGCTATGACCAGATAGTTTTTTCGGTAGCACATGACCCGTTTTTGCCAGCATCGCATCAGCGGCCGAGCATTTTCAATACTTATCCGGACGACTGGCAAAAGACCTATCTGGAACGGGACTATGCCCGCCTGGATCCGGTGCTCCACGCCGCCGTGACGCATAATTCGGGCTTCACCTGGGAAAACCTCCAGACCACATCAAACTATACCCCGGCCCAGACCCGCTTCATGAACGAAGCTGCCGATGCCGGTCTGAACAATGGCATAGCCGTGCCTATGCGGGCACTGAAGGCCATTGGTGGTGTCGGCCTCGCGGCCTCCACGCCTCATGACGGCGCTGTCAGGCACCTGGATCTGATCAGTGCCCTGTGTACACAGTTCTACCTATCGTATCGCAGGCTTTATGCCCGTCCAGCGCCGATCGTCACCTTATCTCCCAGGGAAACGGAAGTCCTCACCTGGATCGCCGCCGGCAAGACCGACGAAGAAATTGCCGTAACCCTCGGCATCAGCCGCAATACGGTCGATACCCACATGCGCCATGTTTTTCACAAGCTCGACGCCACCAACCGGGTCACCGCCGTGGTGGCCGGATTGACACACGGCCACATCTGTCCGTAGCGTCTCGCCGAATTCGAGCGACCGGTTCGGGGCTCCATGTTAAAAACGGGCAGTTTTGAGATTTACCACCATGTTTGATTCCGCCCAGCACTATCAGTTCGAGGATTTTATCACCGATACCTGCCAGGTAACCGCGGACGAAGAGTTGTTTCGTCTGCTGAAAAAAGCTGTGGCGCAACATGGCTATGATCGCATCAGCCTTTGGGTGATCGATGACCCCGACCTGCCACAGCGCGTGCATGGCCGTGGCGTGCTGCATAATTTTCCCGAAGACCTGCGCACCTATTACAAGGAAAACAATTGTAATGCCTACGATCCGGTCATGCAGGCGCTCAGACTCCAGACCGGCAGCCTTGACTGGGAAACGCACGAAAAGCGCTCGAACTACAAGCCGGCCCAGACCAGGCTCTATAATGTGGCGCGAGATGGCGGCCTGCATAATGGCGTATCCACCCCCGTCTGGGGCCGCAGCGGGCTGATGGCCAGCCTTGGCCTGGCATCCACCGAACCGCGTGACGCCACTTCCGGAACCACACAAGGTAATCTTGACCTGATCGGCGCCCTGACGGCGCAATTTTACCTCAGCTACAAGCGATTGAATGCCTGGACAGCCTCACCACGCGCCGCCGCGAAGGGCATGACATCTAAAGAAACCGAAATTCTCAGCTGGGTGGCTGCCGGCAAAACCGATGCGGAAATTGCCGTCATTCTCAATATCAGCCGCAATACGGTCGATACCCATATGCGTCATATCTTTACCCGACTGGGAGCGCATAATCGCGTCACCGCCGTGGTCAAGGCCATTGCCGAAGGCTTCATTCACCCGTGAAAGCGACGTGATCACGTATTCTCGTGATAGCGCAAAATGATGCGGTATGATTGGCTGGAAGGGATGAGTAGCGTTTCAGAGGCGGACATGTCCAGCAGGGTCGAGTCAAGTAAAAAGCCTTTTTCAGAACCACTGACACATGACGAAACATGTATGGAAATTCTTGACCGGCTGGATGAGCTGAAGGGCCTGGCGCTGGCCGTTGGCGATCATGAACTGGTCGATGGTCTGAGTTATGTCTTCGAGCGCTTCATCACACGCTATTGCGATTCCAGGCATGCTGACCTGAACGCCCGGATGCGCCGCCACGCTCATCCACCCAAGGCTTATATGAATTAGAGGCACCGCTCCGAATTGGAGCTTGCGCCGGGGGGCACGGGGGGCCAGAATTGTCCGCACATTGGGAGGCAACCTATGTGCGGACAATTTGAGGCGTTCCTATACCTCAACTTCCTGAAAAACACCCTGCATCTGCCCGACCTGCCGGACCAGGTCGAGTTTGGTCATGTGTCAAAGGTGGTGCCTACCGCCGGCGCACCGATCGTGATTGAAAATCCCGAAACGGGTGGGCTGGAAGTTATTCCGGCACGCTTCGGACTGATCCCGCACTGGTATTCGGGTGCGCTGAAGGACTGGAAAGCCACCACCTTCAATGCTCGGCTGGACACAGTGGCGGAAAAACCTGTCTTTAAAGGCGCATGGAAATATCGCCACGCCTTGGTGCCGGCGGATTGCTTCTACGAATGGTCAGGAGAAACAAGGTCACGCCGTAAATGGCGCATCACTCGCTCGGATAACCAGTCACTGGCCTTTGCCGGCCTGTGGGATTGCGCCAGCCTTCCGGAAGGCGATATCTGGAGCTTTGCCATACTGACGCGCGACGCCGGTCATGACATGATCGCCATCCATGACCGCGAACCTGTCGTGCTGGCGCCGGATCAGTGGGATGACTGGCTGCGGTGCGGACAGGTCGATCTGACCGCCCCCGTCTCGCTTCGGCTTCACGCGGATACACCGGCCATGCCGGTGCAAGGCGCGCTGTTATGAATTACATCTCGCCAAAAAATTCGCGCTGTGAGCGTTCCAGTTCTTCGACATAACGACGGTTGACGTATTTCTCGGTCAGCAGGCCCAGCAGCTTGTGATCCTCATCCACCACGGCCAGATCATCGACCCCGAAATGTTCGAAGACCCGCATGATGGCAGAGATATCCATGTCGGGCCGGACATAGACCTCGGTCTGGCGCGCCAGCTGGCTCAGGGGCGTGAGAGTTTCCTGCGATTCGATCCACGCCTCGGCAGTCAGCACCATGCCGCGATAATCGCCTTTGTCATCAACCAGCAGGACTCGTGAGGTCGAGCCCAGCGGCACCTGTTCGCGCATGGTGGCCACACTGAGATCGTCCGGCAGGGTCGTATGGTTCTTCCGCATCAGGCTTGTGGCCGTCAGCGCTTTCACCCAGCCGATATCGCGGGCATTGCGCACCGTTTCGCCGCGCAGGTGCAGCCGCCAGGTCGAGAAGGAATAACCGAAGCGTTCGCGAATAATGGCGCTGGAACAGAGCGCCGCCGTCACCACAGCCGCCGTCAGGTTGAAGTCGTGCGTTACCTCCAGCACCATAAGCGACATGGTCATCGGCCCACCGACCACAGCCACGGCCAGCGCCGCCATGCCGACCAGCGAGGCATTGAGGATGTCGAGATCGGCGGCGGGATAGATCTGATTGACGATCTGGGCGAAGGCCGCGCCAAGCAGCGAGCCCAGAAACAGAGAGGCAAAGAAGAGACCGCCGCGAAAACCAAAAGCCAGAGAGATAACCGAGGCGCACAGTTTCAGAGCAAAAACGGCCAGCAGAGTGACGACCATGGCGTGCTGCGCCATATAGAGGTGCATGGCGCCGTGGCCGGAGCTAAGGGCTTGCGGCGCTGCCCAGGCAACCGGAATCAGGAAAAAGCCGCCAATAAGCGGCCGCCAGATATCACCGATCGGCAGTTTACGCACCACCGCCTCGACGCTGGCTACCAACCGGATAATGGCGATGCCGACTCCGGCACACAATACACCCAGAACAGCATAGAGCAGGTAGCCGCTGATCTCGATGGTTTGCCCGACGGTCGAGGCGATGACGAACGGCTCGATATTCATTAGCTGCGCTGCCAGCACCGCCATCAGCGACGCGGCCGCCACCGGTGCCAGCGCCGATACGGTATAGCCGCCAAGCACCAGTTCGAAAGCATAGAAGGCGCCCGCCAGTGGTGCACCAAAGGCCGCTCCGATAGCTGAGCCAGCCCCTGCCCCCACCAGGGTACGCAGGGAAACGCGTTTGAGATCAAGCCACTGGCCGATCTTGGAAGCGATGCCGCCGCCCAGCTGGGCATAGGCAGCTTCCAGCCCGACCGAAGCACCAAAACCATTGGACAGAAAGGTCTGGAACGAAACAATCAGGCTGTCACGCAGCGGAATACGACCGCCATAGAGCGCATTGGCCTCGACCACATCGATCGGTTGGCGGGTGCGGCGCGGGAAGATGAAACGCACGAGCCCCAGTGCAGCGCCCCCTAGCGGCAGGGCGATCAGGTGCCAGGGTTCGATACTGGGTAAAGCGCTCAGACGCAGGTCTGGTGAGAAGCCATAAAGCATGGATTGCAGCAGGTGAGCGAAATGGCCGAGCAGCGCCGCCATCACACCCGCGATCAGGCCGACCCCGCCAGCCAGCACGATAAACCAGACCTCCGAACCTTGCAGATGACGCTTGATCAGGGCGACGCCACGCAGAACCGGCCGCTTGACGACCTTTCCCAGAATAAAATCACTCAGATGGGCATTCGGCAATGACATGGAGGTCAGACGGGAGGCTCACAGATATTTCCCACCCACCCTATTCCCGCCGGTTGATCTTGTGAAGACAAATCGCGCTTTAGGATCAATAAGATGGCACTATTTGTCGTCGTCGAACATTTCACGGATGGCGCGTGTCCAGGGCAGACAAAGTCCAAGCGCCAAACTCAGCAGCAGGACCGGCAACCAGACGGCCGCATGACCGAAATGGGTCGTGGCCTCGGCACCAATCAACGCACCGACAATAAAGCAGATGCATAAGGTCATGAAAAACAGCGCCTTTCGACGACTTTCACTCCCTTTCCGAAACACCAGCCAGTCCATCAGGCCACCAGTAAAATTTCGCAGATTGGCGCTCGTAGTTACCGACGTGTACGCGAATTCACCCATATGCGTGAAGGCAGTCGCCTGCATGGCGGCCACAAAGGCGATGCCGGTGACAACCAGCATATTGGGTACGCTTTTCGGCAGGAAGGCGACGATTATGAGAAAGACGATCTCCAGGCCGAGCGACATGCGGGCGGGTGACGGGATCAGGCCGCGCAACGGCTTGTCCTTGAGCGCATGGGCCAATGCCACGCCACAGAAATAGGCCACGATCGGACCAAGGAAAGGCAGGATACCGGCGAAATCCTCTTTCGCCACACGCACCATCAGCAGGACGATATTACCCGTCATGGCATTGGCGAAAACGCCGCCGTATCCGACATAGGTGAAGGCGTCCAGCATACCTGCGGCGGTGATCAAAAGCGCGGCGACAGGCAGGGTGCGTTCAGGCTTGTGGCTATTCATCCCCTATTGTGACGTCCTGGTCAGACGTCTGCAAGCAGGATATGCGCGGCGTTTTTGGCTATGTCGAAAATCGTGGAATCCTGCTGCATCTGGGCCGTAAGGGCTGCACCCTGAAAGAGAAGCCCGATCTGGCGTCCGGCCTCGTGCGGCTCTTTCACGCCAACCTTTTCACACAGCTCGATAAACCGGCCTTCGACATAAACCGAGGCCGCCCGTCCACGGGCGGTAATGCCCGCGTGTTTGCCGATATATTCCTGCCCGGCCTTCATGGCCAGGCACCCCCGGCAGGCATGCTGTTCCATCATCTCACGGCGGATATCAAACAGCGCCATGATCTGCTCGCGTGGATCAGCACTGCGCGCCAGTGCGGGTTTGAAAAGAAGTTCATCGGTATCTTCGCCATACTGCTCCAGTACCGCCTCGATCAGATCTTCCTTGCTGGGGAAATACTTATAGAGGGTGCGCTTGGAAATGCCGCTGTTGGCCATGACCGCATCGATGCCGGTGGCATGGAAGCCGCCGTCATAAAAGGCGTCATAGGCCTGGGCGATGATCTCCTGCTTCTTTGTAGGCGTAGCGGTATCGGCCATTTCGAAATCTCCTTGAAAAAATTTCTATCATGATCGCTTGACAATGTAAACCGATCTGTTTACCTATGGCGATGTAAACAGATCGGTTTACATAACAGCGCCGCCTAACCACGACGGCTTTTCAAAGGAAGTTAGTCATGTCGTATACAAATCAAACCGTCCTCGTTTCCGGCGCAAACCGCGGCATTGGCGCCGCCACTGTCCGCGAACTGCTGAAGACCAATGTCAAGAAAATCTATGCCGGGGCCCGCCGCCTCGACAGCCTGCCCGACTTTGGCGATGTTCGTGTCGTGCCCCTGCAACTGGACATCACCGATCAGGCTTCGGTCGATGCCGCCGTCAAGGCCGCTGCCGATACCGATATCCTGTTGAATAATGCCGGCACCGCTGTCTTCGCCAACTTCATCGAAAGCCCGATCGAACTGATCAATGGCGATATGAACGTCAACTATTACGGCACGCTGCGCGTTATCCGCGCCTTCACGCCGGTTTTCACGGCGCGCAAGAGCGGCACCATTGCCAACGTGGTCAGCGTGGTCGGCTTGACTTCCGCGCCGGGCCTCGCCGGTTATTCGGCTTCCAAGGCCGCGCTGCAATCCCTGACCCAGACCTTGCGCGCAACGCTCAAGGGCTCCGGCATCAAGGTGCTCGGCATTTATCCCGGCCCCATCGATACCGACCTGGCCAAGGACATCCCGATGGACAAGGCCTCGCCGGAACACGCCGCGGAACAGATCGTCAAAGGTATCGCTGCCAACGAAACCTACATCTTCCCCGATCCGGTGGCCCTGCATATCGGCCAGCTCTGGGCCACGGACGGCAAGACGCTCGATACAGCCTTGGCCGGTGAAGGCTAAACGACAAAGGCCGGGAATCATCCCGGCCTTTTCTTTATCTAAAAAAACACTGGCGAAGGGCGATCCATGTCCATCTCGCGTCTGACCTGAAACAGCTCCCGTTCCTCACCATGCAGACGCATCGCTGTCAGGATGCCACTGTAATAGACGCCAGTATCAATCCCGATACGCCAGCGCGTATTGGCCGGCACCTTATGCGGCGAATGACCATGGACCACGACATATTCGCATGACTGATCGGCCCGCAGAAACCTTCCGCGAATATACATAAAAGTGGCACTGCCTTGCTCCGCCAATGGCCGGTCAGGGTCGACGCCGGCATGGACGAACAGATAGTCGTCGGCTTGGAAGGAGGATGGCATAGCCCGCAGCATCTCCATATGCGCCGGGTCAATTTTAGCGGCGAACCGGCGGCTGACCTCCTCCCAGACTTCCATGGAACGCGCCATATAAGGCATGACCACGCCATAGGAATCGAGCGTCGCCGCCCCACCCCAGTCGCGCCAGGCATCGCCGAATTCCGGCTCATGCAGAAAGCGCAGCAGCGCCTCCTCGTGATTGCCCATCAACGTCACCACATCACACCAGTCTGCCGACTGTAAAAGCCGAACCCGTTCCAGCACCTGGCGTGAAGATGGCCCGCGATCAACATAATCCCCCAGCAGCACAATGCGCGGACGCTCCCCAAGCAGCTCGGCGTCGACCTTAATCCGGTCAATCATCTGCTCGAACAGGTCATCATAGCCATGGATATCGCCAATAGCGTAGGTCAATTGTGCAATGCAGGAAGTCATACCTCCTATATAGGCAGGGCACACGCCGTTTTCAAAGCAGAGTTTTCATCGCCCGATCAAGCGGGGTGCGCGGCACCTCGCCGATCACCTCAGCCAGGCGTGAATCTTCCAGCGCGTGCGGCACATCCCACAGATACAGCATCTCCAGTGCCGCCCGCATAAAAGGATCGAACAGGGCAATCAACGAAAACATAAAGCGCGGCATCCGCCCGACCTTGACCTTGCGTCTGGCGCCAAGCCTTCCCGCTTCGGCCAGCGTCCGCGCCGAGACGTTATGATTCTCGAAGTGGAAGACCTCGTAGACGCCAAGACTCTGCTCCACCTCGGCCAGCCTGACAACCGTAGCGGCCAGATCTGGCAGGAAAGCCCAGGCATGGATGGTCTTTTTCTTGCCGGGCGTAACGATCCTGCCTTTGCCGAGATCCTTTGCCACCAGCGCATTCATCCAGCTCATGGGCGCCTCACTGCCAAAGAAATCGCCGGCACGGATGACGATCGTGCGTAGGCGCCCCGCCTCGGCACGTGATTTCAGCATCGCCTCGATCGAGACACGGATACGGCCCTTCAGGGTATCCGGTGCGAACGGTGTTTCCGGTGTCAGGACAGATGGCATGGATGAGCCGAAATTATAGACACTGCCGGGATATATCTGGCGCGCCCCAAGCGCTTCAACCACGTCAGCCGCCGCTTCGTACATAGGCAGGGCTTCCCTGGCCCAAACGGGATAGGGCACGTTCAGGCCGTTGAAAACGATGTCGACCTTGCCGGCGGCGGCCGCGACCGCCTTGGCATCGAACAGATTGGCATGAATGGAAATTATGCCCTCGCCCGCCGTCTTGCCGGCGCGTACCAGACCGAGCACCCGCCAGCCCTTATCGAGAAAGGTTTTTGCTACCACCTTACCGACACCACCATTGGCGCCCAGAACTAGAACCGTCTTCATTTTCATCTTCCTTGTATTGACAAGGCAAGATTTAATTCATTTAATTTCGCATATAAATTGCGCATATATTGATATTAGCTATGCAAATTTGGATACATGGCCATGCTCGATTGGACCCTGCTCCGCGCCTTTCTCGCCACAGTCGATACGGGCTCCTTGTCGGCTGCGGCCTTACAGATCGGCACGACCCAGCCAACACTCAGCCGTCATATCAAGGCGTTGGAAGCCGCCATTGGCACGCCATTGTTTCGCCGCTCGGTCAAGGGACTGGAGCCGACCGAAGCCGGCTTGAGCCTGGTTGACGACGCCCGTGACATGGGTCGCGCCGCCGAGGTTTTGGCGCTCAAGGCCCAAGGCAAGGCCGAGACACTTTCAGGCACGGTGCGGATCACCGCTTCGGTCGTGGTCTCCAACCTCATCCTGCCTCCAGTCATCGCGCAATTGCGACGCGAGGAACCGATGATCCAGGTCGAGATCGTCGCCTCGGACCTGTCGCAGAACCTGCTGCGGCGCGACGCCGATATCGCCCTGCGCATGTTCGACCCGACGCAAAACGCCCTGATCGCTCGCAAGCTCGGCGACACGCCGCTCGGGCTCTATGCATCGAAGGACTATCTGGCGCGCAAGGGCCGTCCACAGACCATGACCGATATCCTCGACCATGATGTCATCGGCTTCGACCGCCTCGACGACATCCTGAAAGGCTTTGCCGCCCACGGTTATCCAGTGACGCGTAACCAGTTTCCTGTACGCACAGACAACCAGATGGTGTGCTGGCACCTGCTGCTGGCCGGCGCCGGCATAGGTTTCGCCCAGGATCTGCTGGCCGGCGCCCAACCGGGACTGGAACGTATCGATATCGGCATGACCCTGCCTGCCCTGCCCGTCTGGCTGGTGATGCACGAGGAGGTGCGCAACAATGCCCGCATCCGTCGCGTCGCTGATTTCCTGGCAATGCAACTGAAGCAAACACTCGCTACCGCAGCGCACAAAAATATCTGACTGCCCTACTGGACATCGTTCGATGCAAGGTTTATGGGCTCCAATTAAATTGGAACCCATACAATGTCCGATACACCATCTCAGCCGCAGATCGTCATGGACTCCCTGCGCCGTATCGTTCAGGCCCTGCGTGAATCTACGCGACAAAGCGAACAGGCAAACAGCCCCACGCCGGCGCAACTGCTGGTCCTGAAACGGATCGAAGGCCATGATGGCCTGTCAGTCAATGAGTTGGCTGCCCTCACCTTCACGCATCAGAGCACGGTATCCGAAATCGTCAGCCGGCTGGAAACGCGCGGTCTGGTGCGCCGTGAACGCGCCGCCACGGATGGCCGCCGCGTCGAAATTCACCTGACCGGCGAAGGCCATGCCACACTGCAAGCCAGCCCGCTCAGCGCCCATGAAAAACTGATGCAGGCCGTCAGCTGCCTGCCGCCGCAAACCCTGTCCGATCTGGCCAACGGCCTCGACGCCCTGATCCACGCCGCCCACCTCTCCGACCAGCCCGCCGCCTTTTTCTTTGAAGATAAAAGTGATCCGCATGAGTAACGACCTGAAGAACGCCTCCACCACGCCCGGCCTGCCGCTTTCGCTCGGCATCGGTCCGGTACTGGAAAAGGCTGATGTCGAGCGCCATCCGCGCGCGCTTGACCGTCGCAGCCTGCTGATCGGCGCATTATGCATCGGTCTAGCCCTGGTCATGACGCCGATCGCCCGCGGACTGATGGCACTGATCGGCCTGATCACCAACCTAGCTTTTTATCATCGTGTGGGTTTTGATCTCGTTTCGCCCGCTGGCCACAGTCTCCGCCTCTTCGTCATCGCCGTGCCGGTTATCGGCTCCCTGATTGTCGGCCTGATGGCGCGCTATGGCGCCAAGGCGATTCGCGGCCACGGCATCCCCGAAGCGATGGAGCAGATCCTGACCAATGACAGCCGCATTCCGGTGCGGATGACCTTCCTCAAGCCGCTGTCCGCCGCCATCGCCATCGGCACCGGCGGGCCATTCGGCGTGGAAGGCCCGATCATCGCCACCGGCGGCGCGCTCGGCTCACTGATCGGCCAGTTGATTCATGTCACCGCCCATGAACGCAAGACCTTACTGGCTGCTGGTGCCGCAGCAGGCATGACCGCCATTTTCGGCACGCCGTTTTCCGCCATCCTGCTGGCCATCGAACTGCTGGTGTTTGAATTCCGCCCGCGCTCCTTCATCCCCATCGCCCTGGCAGCCCTCACCGCCATCATCCTGCGGCCATACCTTTTCGGCACTGAACTGCTGTTCCACATCGCCACCTTCGCTCCGGCCACACCTACCGGGCTGATCGGCTATGCCGCCTTGGGTGCCGTGCTCGGTCTGTTCGCCGTCATTATCGCCAAATCGACCTACATCATCGAAGACCTGTTCGAGCATCTTCCGATCCACTGGATGTGGTGGCCGGCCATCGGCGGCCTGGTGGTCGGCATTGTCGGCGTTTTCGCACCGCAGACCATGGGGGTCGGTTACGCCAATATCGACCGTATCCTGAGCGGTGATTTCCTCGGCACAGCCTTGTTGGTCTTCTGCCTGCTCAAATTCGTATCGTGGTCGATCGCGCTCGGCAGCGGCACCTCGGGCGGTACGCTGGCGCCGATCTTCACCATCGGCGGCGGGCTGGGGGTACTGACGGCACAGGTGTTCAAGGCCGCCCTGCCGATGCTCAGTATCGATTTGCGCATGGCCGGGCTGGTCGGCATGGCCGCCTGTTTCGCCGGCGCCTCACGCGCCCTGTTCGCCTCGGTGCTCTTCGCCCTGGAGATCACTCAGCAGTTCAATACCCTGCTGCCGCTTCTGGCAGGCTGCTGCACCGCCTTTATGGTGTCGGCCTTTGTCATGAAAACCACGATCATGACCGAAAAACTCGTACGCCGCGGCCATCATGTCCCCTCTGAATATACCGCCCATAAACCGCAAACCTCGGCACAGCCTTGAACATACCAACGTAGCAACAATTTAATGCGTCAAAAATCTCTCAAGCTTATGAATTTAAAGCTTTATTTTTGAAAATTTGCGCGTAAGCCTTGGAAAACAATAAATCCGGGGCGAGGCAATGGACGCAAAGGTATTTCTCGACAGACGCGGCGTCTGGGCCTTCTGGCTGGGCTGCGCCATGGTGACAGCCGGGGTGCTGCTCCACCTGCCAATGTTCTGGATGGGCAAGGACATGGGCTTTGCCCTGGCCGGGATGCCGATGGATAACGGCATGTTGTTCGGCATGTTCCTGATCGTGGCCGGCATTTTCGTCTCGGCTTACGGACTGCTGCCGAAAGGTGTTGAGGACCAGGTGAAATCGGCCACGCGCATTTCGGTCGCGGCGCCGGAAGATGCGAAGCTCAGTGCCGCACACATTCTGCTGATGGTCGTGTTAGTGGTGGCCCTGATCATCGACGTCATGAAACCGGCGGCCCTCGGTTTCGTCATGCCGGGCCTGATCAAGGAATACGGCGTCACTAAGGCGCAAGCCTCCGGCGTCCCCTTCTTCGCCCTGGTCGGCACAGTCTGCGGCTCGATCCTGTGGGGCGTCATCGCCGATATCTACGGCCGTAAGGCGTCGATTCTGCTGTCAGCCGTAGTCTTTGTCGGCACCTCTATCTGCGGCGCCATGCCCTCGCTGGTCTGGAACGAAATCATGTGCTTCCTGATGGGCGCAGGCGCCGGCGGCATGTTGCCGGTCACCTATGCCCTGCTGGCCGAGACCATGCCGTCGCGTCATCGCGGCTGGGCGCTGGTGCTGGTCGGCGGACTGGGTGCGGTCGGCGGTTACTTCGCCGCTTCGGGTTTTTCCTACCTGCTGGTGCCGACCTGGAGCTGGCGCATCATGTGGCTGATCAACCTGCCAACCGGCTTGCTGCTGGTTTTCATGGGCGGCCTGATTCCGGAATCAGCCAAGTTCCTGCTGTCGCGCGGCCGCGAGGACGAGGCTCACAAGATCATGGCGCGCTTCGGCACGGTCAGTCACAAGCTGGCCGCCAATGAAGAGGATACCGACGACACCTTCGCCCACCACCATTCAAAACACGATGGCACCGAACCGAAGCTGTGGACGGGCGGCCTGATTGGCAAGACGGCCGCCCTGACCATTTCCGCCCTGGCCTGGGGCCTGATCAATTTCGGCCTGCTGCTGTGGCTTCCCAATGATCTGGTCAGCAAGGGCTATTCGATGGAACTGTCCTCGAAACTGCTGGCGGAATCGGCGCTGATCGCCTTCCCTACGGTTTTCCTGTGTACCCTGATGTATAGCCGCTGGAGCACGAAATGGTCGCTGGCCACCATGCTGGCGGTCACCTTCGCCGGCCTGGCCTGGGTGTTGCTGCTTGAAGGCCATGCCGGCGGCAGCCCGGTCTTCCCGGTAGCTCTGCTGATCATCGGCTCCAATGGCATCCTGGCCATCCTGCTGCCCTATGCCTCAGAAAGTTATCCGCTAAAGGTGCGCGGCCGGGCCACCGGCTGGATCGCCGCCTGCACCAAGGGCGGCGGCGTCATGGCGCAGACGCTTAGCATCACCGCCCTGGTGCCGCCGCTGGGCATCGCCGCCGGCATGATCATCGTCCCCATCCTGGCGGCGCTGGGCCTGTTCGTCAAATACGGCACGGAAACCAAGGGGCTGGATCTGCGGCAACTGGAAGGCCCGCAAAAGAAGTAGCGCAATCCGAATACGGGCGTGATTCCGGTATTCTTTTTCCGAAACCAAGGGTGCCGGGACTGGAAGGCAGAGAAAAGATACCCTGACCGCTTGCCAGTCCGGCGCTTTGATTCGACAATATGGCGCCTGAAGGAGCCGTCATGTCCGATACCTCACTCGATGCCTTTATCGCTGGATTACCCAAGGCGGAGCTGCATCTGCATATCGAAGGATCTCTGGAACCCGAGCTGATGTTTGAGCTGGCGAAGCGCAATGGCATCGACCTGCCCTATGCGTCGGTCGAGGCCCTGCGCGCCGCCTATGATTTTTCCAATTTGCAGGACTTTCTCGACATTTATTACCAGGGCGCCAATGTCCTGCGCACCGAGGCAGATTTCTATGATCTGGCCACGGCCTATTTCCGCCGGGCGGCGGCCGATAATGTGCGTCATGCCGAGATATTCTTCGATCCGCAAACCCATACCGATCGTGGCATTCCTTATGCGTATGTCATCGAGGGCCTGAGCCGTGCCGCCAAAGATGCCGAGGCGCTTGGCATGTCGGTCTCTTTGATACACAGCTTCCTGCGCCATCTTTCCGAAGAGGCCGCCTTTGAAAGCCTGGCCATGGCCGTGCCGTATCTCGACAGGCTCATTGGTGTCGGGCTCGACTCATCGGAAATCGGGCATCCGCCGTCAAAATTCACCAATGTGTTCGCCAAGGCCCGCGAGCTGGGCCTGAAGCTCTGCGCCCACGCCGGCGAGGAAGGCCCGCCAGCCTATGTGTACGAGGCGCTGGATGTCCTCCATATCGACCGGATCGATCATGGCAACCGTTCTCTGGAAGACTCTGTTTTGGTTCAACATATCGTACGCGAAGGGCTGACCCTGACCGTCTGCCCGTTGTCGAACCACAAGCTGCGCGTGGTCGGTGATCTCAGTGATCATCCGATCCCGGACATGCTCAAAAAGGGCCTGCGCGCCACAATCAATTCCGACGATCCGGCCTATTTTGGCGGCTATGTGAACGATAATTTCCTCAGCCTGACCCACCTCGGCCTGATCGACCGCGAGGACTGCCTGACGCTCGCCCGCAATTCGATCACCGGCGCATTTCTCGATGATGACCGCAAGGCCGTCCTAATCGCTGAAATAGAGGCGTTCGCGGCGCAAAACTGAAGGCTGCGGCTCGGCCACTGCGGGAAGCGCCTTATTCCAATCCAGAGGCAGATCCTCGTCAAATACGGGCCCGCGCGGCAAGGGCGTTCGCTTCCGCACGACTGGCGCCTCAACCTCGCCGAACAGCTTGCCGAATTCCGTGCTCAAGATGACGACAAGCAGGCCGCCGACGAACAGGACGAGCGCCAGTCTCAAACTGGACAGATCGTAGCTTTCCGAGTGAAGTCCGCATATGACGGCAAAACCGGTCAGGAAGGCCAGGACGGCACCACGAACGGGCATGTGCGGCGCAATCCGGCGCGCCAGCAAGGACGTAAAAAGGTAAAGCCCTTGCAGGTAGATATAGGTGCCTGTAATCCAGCCGGCGGCGCGCCAGCTTTTCCACCAGTATAGCCCCCAATCGCCGTTCATGAAGTTCTGCGTCATGAAGGCGGCGTCGGCGAGATTGTTGCTTAAGGCTTCGCGTACACCGGCGACGAAGGTGTTGAAATCCACATAGCTTTCGGGTGCGACCGGCAGCAGGAATTTCACCGCCAGCAGCAGGGCAATCGCCAACTGCCACTCGATCAGTCTTTCACCCAGCCAGATAAGGAATTGCCTGAAGGTCATGGGCGGTGATTATAGACGGTACCGGCCTTAAATTCCATAACGGTAATGCCCGGTGATTTCATAGCTCAGCAATTCGTTGTCCTGGCGCGTGCTGAAGCCCTTGTTCTGTATGACCATAAGATTTCCGGCGCCGAACCAGGCGCGGATATCGCTGACAATGGCGATATGTGGCCTCGTAATGGGCCTTGTCGTTACGATATCGCCAGGTTGATAATCTGCCGGATTGCGGGTGACCGGCAGGCTGTGGCCAAAACGGCTGAAAAAGACACGCAGGTTGGGCACGCGGCGATGGTCAATATTGGAGTCTGGCGCCTTCAGCCCCCATAGGTCCGGGTAGAGATGAAAGTTCGCCGACATATCCTCATGGACAAGTTTCTGCAAGTCGATGCCTATGCCCCGGTAGGCACGGATAACAACATCGGCGCAAACACCACGGCTTAAGGGCACATCTCCCTCAGGATAGGACAAGGGCGTATATTTTGCGTCATACGTCACCCAATGCCGCGTCTGAGCATGGGCGGCCGCCACCAGAGCAGCGGCCTTTCCTGCGGCATGTTCAACTTGCGGCCGGCATCCACTTGCCGCCAGCATAGCCGGCAGGCCGAACAGTACAGCGCGTCGCTGCATGATTAGTGCGTCGCGTTTTCCATGCCATTGCCAACAGCGGTGATATCCTTGCCGACACCCTGGATGGTGTGGCAGGCGGCCAGCATGGGCAGGAGGGCAATAACGGCGACGACAGCAAGACGTTTCATGGTTTCATATCCTCAGATTGATATATTGCGAGCGTGACTCGTAATTGCGGCAAATTTACGTGAAATATGCCCTGACGCAAGAGAAACGGCGCAAGAGAAAGCCCACGACACGCTGCGCCATGGGCTCTGGACTTGTAGTGCTTTGTCAGCCCTTACTGGCTGGCGGCGCTTTCCATGCCCTTGCCAACGGCTGTGACGTCCTGGCCCGCGCCCTGAACGGTGTGGCAGGCGGCCAGGATCGGCAGGATGGCGATGACGGTAAACAGTGCGATGCGCTTCATGTCAGGTGTCCTTCTCAGATGGGGTGGCATCAGGCGCCACGTAACAACAGAATTGAAGTTTGCGCATAAGGATTCAATGAGTGCGCCTTATGGATAAAATCATGACGGCATCCGGTAACCATGGCGCGGCCCTGCATAAGGGTTTATGAGCGGCTGCATGAAAGACCCGATTGTTATCATAGGCGCCGGCCCGGCCGGGCTGATGGCGGCTGATCGTCTGAGCGCAGCTGGATTGCGTGTTGAGATTTATGACCGCATGCCCTCTGTGGCGCGCAAGTTCCTGATGGCCGGACGCGGCGGGCTCAACCTGACTCATTCGGAACCCTTCGACCGCTTTGTCACGCGTTACGGCAAGCGCGCGCCATTGCTGAAACCGGCACTGGAAGCCTTTACGCCGAAAGATTTGCGCGTCTGGGCCGATGCATTGGGCGCCGAGACCTTTGTCGGCACGTCGGGGCGTATCTTCCCGAAGGCGATGAAGGCCTCTCCCCTGTTGCGCGCCTGGCTGAAACGGCTGGAGGCGCAAGGTGTGGTCCTGCATACACGGCACAACTGGCGTGGCTGGGTCAAAATAGAATCAAGCGATACTCTTATCTTCAACGACGATGTGCGGATCACCCCGGCGGCAACGATTCTGGCGCTGGGCGGGGCAAGCTGGCCAAAGCTCGGCGGTGACGGGGGTTGGGCCAGGATGTTGCTTGAAAAGGGGGTTGATGTCGCTCCCTTCCTGCCGGCCAATGTCGGTTTCCAGACGAACTGGAGTACGCATTTCGCCGATAAATTCGCAGGTGAGCCACTGAAGAACGTCGCCATCCGCTTTGCAGGCCGGGAGGTCAAGGGCGAACTGATGCTGACGCGTACCGGCATCGAAGGCGGCGCCATCTATGCCCTCAGCGCCGCCCTGCGCGATGCGATCACCAAGGATGGTCAGGCCGATCTGGTCATCGACCTGCGGCCCGACCTGACAACGGATCAGGCGACTAACAAGCTGAAACGTGCCTCACCCAAGGACAGTCAGAGCAATCGGCTGCGCAAGACCCTCAATCTGTCACCGGCCGCCATAGCCCTGATCCATGAAAAACCGGGCGCAGATTTCAAGACCGTGACCGTCCGGCTGACCGGCGCTCAGGGGCTGGAACGCGCCATATCCTCGGCCGGAGGTATCAAATTCGACGCGCTGACCCCGGATTTCGAGTTGAAAGCCCTGCCCCGTGTCTATGCGGTCGGCGAAATGCTCGACTGGGAAGCTCCCACCGGGGGGTATCTGTTGCAGGCCTGTTTTTCGACCGCCGTGGCGGCAGCACGTACAATTTTAGACAGATACGGCGCTTGACATTGTACAACGCAAGTCGAAACTGATGTGATCGTTTTGCGTTCGGGGGATCAATGCTGTCGCGCCGTTCACTTTTGACCTCTGCCGCCGCAGCGGGATTTATCTCCGCCATGCCCCGCATCACCCATGCGCAACCCACTGGCTATACGCAATATGTCGATCCTATGATCGGCACCGGCGGCCATGGGCATGTCTATCCCGGCGCCAGTGTGCCCTTCGGCATGGTCCAGCTTTCGCCGGATACAGACAATGCCCGCTGGGATGCCTGCTCGGGCTATTATTACGACGACAAGACCCTGCTCGGCTTCTCGCATACCCATCTTTCCGGTACCGGCGCCTCGGACATGCTCGACCTGCTGGTGGTGCCGGCGATCGGCGAGGTGCGCATCAAGCCGGGTACGCTGGCCGATCCGCAGGGCAGCTACCGCACGGCGATGAGCCACGATCAGGAGCAGTCGCGCCCCGGTTATTACAGTCTTGTTTTGCCCAAAAGCGGCATCCGCGCCGAACTGACCGCCTCGGCCCGCGCTGGTATTCACCGCTATACATTTCCCGAGGGCAAGGACGCCCACCTGCTGATCGACTGGGCGCACGGCTTCCGCAACTACGACGGCGCCGCCACGAAGATCATCGCCTCTTCGATCGAACTGCGTGACGAGCAGGTGCTGGTCGGCTCGCGGCAGGTGCGGCAATGGGCGCAGGGCCGCTATATCCATTTCGCCATGAAGCTGTCACAGCCGGCGGATTCAATGACCTTCTACAAGGATGACACCGAAATCACCGGCGCCTCCACCTATGAAGGTCAGTCGCTGAAAGTGGCCCTGCATTTCGGCACGGACCTCAAGGGACCGCTGCTCGTCAAGGTCGGTCTGTCGGCGGTTGATATCGCCGGCGCGCTGAAAAACCTCGATGAGGACGGACTGGGCTTCGATTTTGAACAGATGGCGGCACAGGCGAGAACCCAATGGGATGCGCATCTGTCGCCCATTGAAATCACCACCGAAGACAACGATGCGCGCAAGGTTTTCTACACCGCGCTCTATCACGCCCAACTGGCGCCAACCCTGTTCTGCGATGCCGATGGCCGTTATCGCGGCATGGACAAGCAGGTGCATCAGCTTGCGGCCGGCAAGCTCAACTACAGCACCTACAGCCTGTGGGATACCTACCGCGCCCTGCACCCCCTGATGACGATCATCGATCCTGCGCGCGCGGCCGCCTTCGCGCACAACCTGATCGAACAGGGCGAGCAGAGCCCGTCTGGTCCGGTGATCTGGCCACTGCAGGGCATCGAAACCTTCTGCATGATCGGCTGGCATTCGGCCGTGGTCATTGCCGAGGCGATCCACAAGGGCCTGCCCGTCGATTCCAAACGCGCCTGGGCACTCTATCGCCAACTGGCTTTCGCCCGTAATACGCCGGGTCTGAACGCCTATCGCGGCTTCGGCTTCATCCCCTGCGATCTGGAAGGCGAATCCGTCTCCAAGACGCTGGAATATGCTTATGACGACTGGGCCATGGCCCATATCGCCCAGGCCGCCGGCGACTATATGAGCGCCGGGCTATTGCGCGAGCGCTCACGCAACTATCGTAATGTCTTCGATGCGAAGACGCAGTTCTGCCGCCCGCGCCTGGTCAACGGCCAGTGGGCGCTGCCGTTCGATCCGCGCAGCATGGGGCATGACTCCAAACGCTGGTGGGACTATACCGAGAGCAACGCCTGGCAGGCCACCTTCCTGAACCAGCATGACCTTTACGGCCATATCGGCTTGTTCGGCGGCGATGCGGCCTTCGAGGCCAAGCTTGACGCCCTGTTCAATGCATCGTCCGACCTGCCGCCGGATGCTCCGCCCGACATGACCGGCATGATCGGGCAATATGTCCATGGCAATGAACCGAGCCATCACATTGCCTATCTCTATGCCTATGCCGGCGCGCATTACAAAACCCAGGCGCGGATACACGAAATCCTGAAGACGCAATATCGCGCCGACCACGACGGCATGGCCGGCAATGAGGACTGCGGCCAGATGAGCGCCTGGTATATCCTGTCGGCACTGGGCTTTTATCCCGTCGATCCGGTCGGTGGCGTATATGTCTTCGGCTCGCCGCTGTTCCCGCGGACGAAGATCGCTCTGCCCAATGGCAAGCGCCTGACCATCACGGCCGAAGGGGCCGGCGATAAGCCCTTTATCGTGCACGTCACCTGGAACGGACATCCTTATTCACGTTCGTGGATTGGTCATGCCGACCTGATGCAGGGCGGCGAGCTGGTGTTCTCCATGTCGGATAAACCCAACCCGGCCTTCGGACGCGATATTGCCGACCGCCCGCCGTCCTTTCAATTCAGCTAGCGCCATCTCGGCTGCTTGACCCTGATGCGGCGGAGGTGTTACCTCTGCCGCATGTGGTTGGATGAAGCTAAAAAAGTTCAGATTTTTGAGGATGTTGACCGGCAGGTCTTCGAGCGCGACATCCTGCCATTTCAGCGCCCCGCCATCCTGAAAGGCGCCGCCCGTCAATGGCCGGCTGTGGCGAAGGCGGCTGAAGGTGCTGAAGCCCTGTGCGATTATTTCAGCACCCATGCCAATGAACAAAAGATCACCTTCCTGTCAGCGAAACCGGAGATCGACGGCCGTTACAGTTTCAGCGACGACCTGCGCGGCCTCAATCACCAGCAGCGGCAACTGCCCTTTTCGGTGATCGCCGGCTTGCTGCTGCGTGATCGTGACGACGACACCGCCCCCACTCACTATGCCGGTGGCGTACCGGTGCAGCACATTATGCCCGGCGTTTTGGCCGAGAATACGCTCGACCTGATGCCGCCTGATAAACCGCGCCAGATTTCACTGTGGATCGGTAACAAGACCCGCACAGCGGCGCACTGGGATCTGCCGCAAAACCTGGCCTGCGTGGTGGCTGGCAAGCGCCGTTTCACCCTCTTCCCGATCGATCAGATCGATAATCTCTACATCACGCCGCTTGACCTGACCCTGGCCGGGCAGCCGACCAGCCTGGTCGATTTTTATAAACCGGATTTCGACACCTACCCCAAATTTGCCGACGCCATCCCCCATGCCGAGGTGGCCGATCTTGAACCGGGCGATGTACTGTATTTGCCCAGCCTGTGGTTCCATCACGTTGAATCCCTTGAAAATTTCGGCGCCATGATCAATTTCTGGTGGCGCGAGGGGCCGATCCATCTGACCCGATCGACGCCGCTGACCACCCTGATGCACGGCCTGCTTACCCTGCGTGACCTGCCGCTGGAAGAGCGCCTGCGTTGGCGCACCCTGTTCGACCACTATCTCTTCCAGCCCGAAGGCGAAGCCGTGGCGCATATCCCAGATCACGCCCGCGGCCTGTTCGGCGACATGACGCCGGAGATCGAAAAGCAGCTCAAGGCCTATGTGGCGCAAACCCTGGCACGATAAAGCGCCTCTATTGAGCAGGGGCGAGAATCCCCCTACACATAATGGATTAGTGCGCATGAAAGAGTTTCCTTGACCGCATCGCCCCATCCGCTTGTTCTCAAGGGCCGTCAGGCATTTCAGGCCGGTGATATTTCCGGCGCCCTCAGCCTGTGCGGGATGCGACTGAATGAAGCGCCAGGCGACGGCAATGCACTCGAACTGAAGGCGGTTATCCAATCCGCGCGCCAGGATTTCCGCGCCGCCGAAGCGACCATGCGGCAGGCGATCACCCATGATCCCGCCAGCACCTGGGCGCACAACGACCTGACGCAACTTCTGCATTCCCAAGGGCAGAAAAGCGCTGCAGAAGCGGCAGCGCGCGCCGCTCTGATCGCCCGGCCGGAAGACCCGCAGGCCCATCTGCAACTGGCGGTCATTCTTGGTGAAAAGGATGATCTGCCAGCGGCTGAATTTCATAACCGCCGCGCCCTCCAACTGGCCGGGCCGCATCCGCAGATTCTCGTCAATCTCGGACTGACCCTCTATAATCAGGGACGGATCGACGAGGCCCTGCCCGCCCTTCTGGAAGCGCACCGGCTCCAGCCCGGCACCGCCCAGATCATGGCGCATATTTCCCGTGCCTATGAAGCCAGGCGCGACATGGCCGACGCCTATATCTGGCTGGAGCGCGCCGAAGCGCAAGGCAAACGCACCGGTGAGGATTTCACCCTGTTGCGGGCATTATACCTGCGCCAAGCCGACCAGCCGCAACAGGCACTGGACCTGATCGAGCAATCGCAAGATGCACCGGGTGCCCCTGCCCTGCTCGAACGCGCCGTCCTCCTCGACAAGCTGGGCCGCTACGACGAGGCCATGCAGGGCTTTGTCACCGCCAAGGCGCGGTTGGCGCAGGATATGGGCGTGCGTTACGACGCGGCAAAGGTGACCGCTGAATTTGACATACTGAAAGGCTTCTTTACGGCAGATAACGTGACGCGGTTGCCAAAGGCCAGCCTGCGCAAGGACACACCGCAGCCGATCTTTATACTGGGCTTTCCGCGCTCCGGCACCACGATGATCGAGCAGATGCTGACAGCCCATCCCGATGTCAGCGCCGGTGGCGAACTGCCGTTCGTGCACGAATGGCAAAAGCTGATCGATGACCTGCTGCCCGGCACGGAGTCTTTCCCGCAACGGCTCGCCCACACCCAGGCCGCCGACTTCCACCATGTCCCCGGCATCTTGCGCGATTATTATCTCGGTCGCGCCGAGACCTATGGCCTGTTAAGCGAAAACAAACACTTCTTCACCGACAAGATGCCGTTGAATGACGTCCACCTGCCTTTGATCCGGCTGGCTTTTCCGGAATCGACCGTCATCCGTATGATCAGGCATCCGCTTGATGTCGCTATCTCCATGCTGTCGCATAACCTGACGCACGGCTATAATTCCGGTTACCGGCTGGAGACGATCATCGCCCACATGAGGGCCATGCACGACCTCAACGTTCACTATGACGCGGCGCTCGGCCATCCGGCGCTTGACTTGAAATACGAGCAGTTCGTGGCGGAGCAGCGCGGCCACACCCTGCGCGTGCTGGGACATATCGGGCTGGGCTTTCAAGAGGCCTGCCTGCGCTTTCATACCAATCCGCGCCACGCCCCGACACCTTCCTATGCGCAGGTGTCAAAGCCGCTCAATGATCGTTCAATCGGCCGCTGGAAGCCCTATGAGCGCTTCTTCGCCCCCTTTATGAACGAAATCGGGCCGGTGATCGAAGCGCTGGGATACGAAACGCCTATTTCGGACTAAGGCGGATATCCTTCAGTGCCCATTGCACCGGCGGCGCTTTTTGCGCAAAGGTCAGGCAGAGATCATGCTGGCCCGGCGTGGCCGGCAATTCTCCGCGCAGTTCATTCACCCCACCGCGCTTGATAGCCTTGCCAAGCGGCAATGCCGCGACAAGAGGGCCTTCGCAGCTATCAAGATGGATATTGAACTCGCCTTCCGGCGTTATGGGTGTGTCGACCTTGACCGGATCGGGATGATTGCCAAGCTGGAAGTTAAAGGGGAAGTCGGCGACGTGCACCGTGACATCGAATCCCTTTGACGTGTCGGCCTTGCGCCACATCCAGCACGGATTGAGGATATCCATCAGGATCACTGCACGATCCCCCTTGTAATCGGCGCTATCGTCTTCGAGATTGAGCACCAGTTTGCCGGCACAGGTTTCCAGTTGCTGGCTGACGCGCGTCTCCAGCAGCGGACGGGTCAGAAGATAGCCCCTTGGCTTTCCGATCGGTTGACCGTTCAGGAAGGTTTGCGCCATCAATTGCGTACCAAGCGGCAGGGTGAGTGGTTGGCTGTAAATTGGCGACTTGGCGGTCGGCGCCGGACCGCCGGTGACATAACGCACCTCGCCCAGTTCCAGATCCTTGCTCAAGGTTGCCGTCACCTTGGCCACACCTGCCGGCGCAAGAGACAGCTGCGCATCGAACGGCGCCTGATCATAGCGGATACCTAGCGCCGTCAGGCGATTGAGGTCAGCCGGCAGGCGTTCGGCAAATCCTGACCAGGATCGCACCTCCGGCGCGCTCCAGCCGATTTCGGCAAAGGCCACCATGCGCGGAAAGACCTGGCGTTCAACGCGTTCGTCGGTGCGGGCGTGTTCGGTCCAGATATTGCCCTGAAGTCCCAGGATATGCTTGCGGGCCTCCGGCGCAATCTCGTCCGGCGCCGGATTGAAACTGTAGGCGTCTTTCAGGGTAATGATCTGGCCGCGGCCCGGCGGCTCATCGGGGGAACCGCTCTGGCGGTGGTTGAGATAGAGCACCGGTGCGGGCGACAGCACCGTATCATGGCCCAGCTTCGCCGCTGCCACCGCGCCATCGATGCCGCGCCAGCTCATGACCGTGGCGTCAGGCGCGATGCCACCTTCGAGAATTTCATCCCAGCCAATCAGGCGCCGGCCCTTTTCCGTCAGATGCTGGCCAACACGGCCGATGAACCAGCTCTGCAGCTCCATCTCGTTCTTAAGGCCCAGTTCTTTGATCTTTGCCTGGATTTCGGGGCTGGCCTCCCATTGCGGCTTGATCGCCTCATCGCCGCCGACATGGATATATTGGCTCGGGAAGATGTCCATCACCTCATCGAGCACGGTGTTGATAAAGGTGAAGGTGCTGTCCTTGACGTTGTAAAGATTGGGATAGACGCCCCAATCCGACAGGCCTTGCTTTGGAACCGTGCCTTCTGTTCCCAAATCGGGATAGGCGGTAATGGCGGCGGTCGCGTGACCCGGCACATCGATTTCCGGCACCACCGTGATGTTGCGCGCTCCCGCATAGGCGACGATATCGCGCGCCTGATCCTGAGTGTAGAACCCGCCATACATCAAGGGCTTGCCCTGGCTATCCACGCCTGCTACGCCGGCTTCCTGACGAAAAGCCGTTTTGGCGGTCAGGTCGGGATAGGCCTTGATCTCCAGCCGCCAGCCCTGGTCGTCGGTCAGGTGCCATTGCAGGACGTTCAGCTTATGCGAGGCCATGCCGTCGATAATAAGTTTGATTTCTTCCGGTGACTGGAAATGGCGCACCGAGTCGATCATCAGGCCCCGCCATTTGAAACGAGGCGTGTCGAAAATGCTGACGGCCGGCAGGTCCACCGCCCCTTTGGCGGTATCAGGCGTCGCCAGTTGCCACAGGGTGACCGCGCCGTAGAACAATCCGGCCCGGCTGACGGCGCCGATGGTCACATCGTCATTTGAAACGCTAAGATGATAGGCTTCGTTATCCTCGGCCACCAGGGTCTGGATGCGATTGAGACGGATGGCTTTCTCGTCTTCGGCCGGCGCGGCCTCGCTGATTTCCAGTGTCAGGCCACGCGTCGCTTTCAGGGTGTCGCGCAACCAGGTGGCGACACTCATCAGTTCGGTATCGCCTGCGGGTACGTAGATTTTCGTCGCATCGCTGAGCGCAAAAACGCCCTCCCCCATGGTCATCTGTGCTGGCATGGGCGTCAACGCAGGTGCGGCCCACGCGGGCATGGTGGCCAGGCCCATCAGGCAGGTGGATAGGATCAAGGCTCTGCGAAGGTTGTGCATCATGGCGTTTCCTCTGGATTATCGTGCAGGTTGCCTGCCTCATAAAAAATGAGCAAGCCCCGGTTTGCGGGAGCTTGCTCTAAGGAAAGGAAACCAACGCGGGAACGGCGCGAACCGCTCCCGCTCAGGCTTTTAGTACTTGAGGCGTGCGCCGACATAGAAGGACTGGCCGTTGTCATAATAGGCGCGCGGGATGTTCGGATTGCCGACGAAATAATAGAGCTTTTCGTGCAGCAAGTTCTGAGCATCGAGCGTCAGGGCGATATGGCTGGTCAGGTTATAGCTGAACGACCCATCGAGCGTACCGAAGTCGTCCTGCCACATGGCCGTGCCGCGATCAGTGCCGGACTTGAATTTCGAGCGGAAATTATAGGCCAGACGGGCACTTATCAGGTCGTTTTCAAAGTAACCCGTCAGGTTGGCGGTGTTCTTCGAATTCCCATCGACCGGTTCATCATTACGATCCTTGGTATCGACGTAGGTGTAGTTGAAGATAAAGCCGAAGCCGGTGTCACCAAAGGGCTGCTGGACGCTGAACTCATAGCCCAGTCCCTTCGCCTTGCCGCCGTTAGCCGGGCCGGACAAGGTGAACAGGTGGCCCGCCGGCGTTTGCTGCGTTGTGAAGAACTGCTGGAAGCTTTCCGTCGTAATGTAGTTGGAAATATCCAGTTCGAACACCCCGAAGGAAACCAGGGCATCCGGCGCATAGTAATATTCAGCACCGAGATTGTACTGCCAGGCGCGGTACGGATCGAGGTTCGGGTTACCGCCGGCACTGCCAGTGAAGTTGGAATCGACCAGAGAGACCGAACCGGCCAGTTGAGCATAGCCCGGACGGGTCATGACCTTGGCGGCGCCGGCGCGCAACAGCAGCTTGTCCGACACGTTATAGGTCAGGTTGGCACTGGGCAGGTAGTCCCAGTATTCCTTCTCGGTGACGATGGCACCCCAACCTACGACTGGCGAAAAGACATTGAACACGGTCTTGACCGGCGCGTTGGCCGACCACTGTGTGGATTCCGTCTGGGTCTTGACGGCGCGGACGCCGATATTACCCCGCCAGTTATCACCACCCAGCTTAGTCATGGCGTAAAGAGCTGTTGTCTTTTCCTTCACGCTGAAACTCAGCGGCGGGTAGAAGGCAAAGGTGCGACCGCCATTGTGGCTGTCAAGATAGTCATAAACCGCATCGACATTGGCATAGGAATAACCAGGAATGTCGCCAACATCACTGGCGTAGTCCGAAGGCGTTACACCGCCGGTGAACACGGTACCCAGATTAGCTGTGGTGACGCCATTACCGCCCCACGCATAGGCCAGATAGTTCAGGTCGCGAGTGTGATCGGTCAGGCGCGCCCCGAACAGGACGCTCCGGAAGAAGCCCTTGTCGAGATCATAGGCGAAATCAACCTTGGCGTAGGCTTCCTTGTCCGGCGAGGAAATGGTGCCCCCCCATGACCAGCTGAACTTATTGTTCAGATAGGCAGCCGAGGTCGGATCCGAAGGCAGGCCAGGGAAACTGACCTGAGTGGTAGGTGTGCCTAAAGTATAGGAGGCCCCCACATTGTCCCAATAGGTTTCCCATGCCGCCGTATCGTCGGTGACGCCTTCACCCGCTGTATAGCCAAGTTGCGCCTTCATGCTGAGACGATCAGTGAATTTATAGGCGACATCGAGATTCAAATTCCAGGAACTGGAATGCGCCTTGCGGAAAATATCATCCTGCACCAGAGAACCGCCGACTGCCGCAGCGTCAGCAGCCGTCCAGCTGGCTGAGGTGACATAGCCGTCAGCGGAGGTATAAGCGGTCGGCGTACGCGCGGCCAGATGTGAACCCCACAGCATGAAATTGTGGTTTTCGTTATCGGCTTCCAGGTAAGTGTAGAGGCCGGAGAAACCGATTTCGAGCTTGTCGGACTTCCACTGCATCATGAAGTTACCGCCCTTACGAGCGCGTTCCTGAGTGAAGTAGGCTGAACCGATCAAGGATGGCACCAACAGCGTTTGCCCCGAACCCGCAAAATTGGCCTGCGGCGTATAACCGAGAATTTCCTGCCCATCACGACGGAAGCTGCGCTTTTCATAGAAAGCGCCGATCAGGATGCCAAAATCGCGATTTTCGTTACGCCATGAATACATGCCCGAGACATTTGGATTCCATTTATCAGCCAGGGTGGCATACATGCCCTGCGCCGACGCGGCGAAGGTATTGGCCGGCAGGTCCAGCGGCTTGCGTACGTGGACGTCGACCGTACCACCGATGCCGCCTTCGGGGATTTCCGCCGAGGAGGACTTGATGACTTCAATGGTCCCGACCACTTCGGATGGAAGCATCGTATAGTTGAAAGAGCGCCCGCCGGCAGTCTGGTCGAGTACGAACCAGTCACCGGTCGCCATGTTGTGGCCGTCCATCAGGGTCAGATTTAGAGTCGGATCGGTGCCGCGGATCGAGATGTGTTCGTTTTCACCAAAACCGCCGGCATTAGCCGAACCGGTGACGACATTGACTCCGGTGGCACGCGACAGCGAGTCGGCGACGTTCTTGTCCGGGAACTTGCCGATATCTTCAGCCGTTATGATTTCCGAGACGCGATCGGCATTACGCTTTTGTTTCAGCGCCGATTGCAGTGATTTGCGGATGCCGGTGACGACTACGGTTGTGTCGTCCGCGGGGGCGGCGCCGTCCGCCGTATCCTGTGCGTAGGCATGTGCCCCCATGGACAAGCTGAGCGCCAGGGTGGCTGCCGCGCTGGTCATGAGGATATGACGTTTGAATTTCATTTGTATAGCTTCCCTATATGCAGTGTGCCGCCCGCGGCAGGGCGAATCCCTAAATCGTGATACTGCCGCACTTATCATTGGACAGGCCTAAATTGAAAACCATTACAATACCAAATGGCACCAATAAAATACCTAACCCTGCATAATTGCTATCTCCGGTCTCACAAAACTGTCAACTTAGAATCGCAGAGATATTCAATTGGGCTATCCTTGTTATGTAAATGTTACAAATTTATCGCATAAAATGTACGATAAATTGCGAAAAACGATATATTTTCCATTGGATTCATACTTCGCGGCAAATTTTTATGAAGATCGATTGCATTTTGGATTTATTTCATCCATACCACTTAAGAGAATTGGTATTATAAGGGGAAACACTGCCATGCCGACACTGGGAAGCTCATCCGCCACGAATGCACCTGATAAGACTCCCTGGGGGGCGGTGCTTATGTTCTGCGGCCTGTTCGCCATTTTCGGTTTCGTTACCTGGCTGAACGGCCCGCTGATCACATTCTCCAAGCTGGCCTTTTCGCTCAATGACGTCGAAGCCTTCTTCGTGCCATCGGTCTTTTACCTGTCCTATTTCTTCCTGGCCCTGCCGTCGGCCTTCATCCTGCGCAAGACCGGCATGAAGGCCGGCATGGCGCTGGGCCTGCTGCTGATGGCGGTGGGTGCCGCCGGCTTCGGCCAGTTC